>Ga0065711_1026198_pt1 | contig 96299 bp, 62 predicted proteins | sample Hoacrofraction12_FD_59098 | JGI IMG/M metagenome (GOLD analysis project Ga0065711, IMG submission 59098) | Hoatzin crop microbial communities from Cojedes, Venezuela - Epithelial fraction 12 v2 (version 2) | ecosystem: Host-associated > Birds > Digestive system > Esophagus > Crop | place...
CCCCCCCAAACCCCCCAGATTATAGCATTTCCTTTTTAAATGCATCTATACTGACCACTTTTGATCCAAGTGCACCAAAGCTTGGGTACCATACCCTACCAGCAGCCCTACGCACCACGCTGGATGACCTGCCTAGACCACAGCACTCAGGAGCCTGGAATCCTGCAAATCGCCATCTCCTGCGGCTGGATGCTACGGCATCCTTTCACTGGCCAGAAATACAAGCCCCTGCTGGGGTAGTTTCTGATGGCAAACCTAGCTTGTCTCCTTGGCCAAGAGAGGGCAGCATTCTCCCTCAGCTGGGAAGGAAGAGGAGGCGGGAGCTGCCTGGTCTCTTTCTAGGAAAAGGCATGCTTTATCAGATGGCATTTCAGAACAGACATTCATTTTAAGACTTTGTGTGTCTGTTTATAGAGATATCAACTGATTTACACCTTGGAGTTGCTGGGGACAATTTATTACACGCCTATAAATAAAATCCAAGCCAGTTGTTGGTGTGCCATCCCCAGCTGCCCATGCCTGCCATTGTCCCAGCAATAAGGCGCAACAGTTGCCTGGTACCCAGTATCCCTCCCAGTGGTGGCACAGCAGGACAGGCAGCTGTACCTATTTCAGACTATATAGCTTTACACTATAAGCTGGCAGAGGGGAGGAAGAGGACAAGAACTAGTGGGCAGCTACTCTACATTTTTGTTACTGTTTTATATTCATGCATAAGTAATACTGAAACTGGACTTCTGAAAGAGCAGCCAGTAAATGGAAATAGAATACTCCAGCGTTTAGTGGTGGCTTGCATTCCAAATGGGGGCCTCTCTTTCCCAGAACTGCGTTTCCTCCAAGCAGCTACCTGCATAATCCACTGAGGTTGGTGCCAATGGAAGCCCACACTGGTGCTGATACTGGCTGTATATCTGGCAGCCTTCAAGCGTCGAGCTCCTGATGAGCTCAACAGAGCTGTGGTGCAGCTGGAAAAATCCAGTCTGTGCCGCAGTAAGGGAGAAAATACACAAAAGCTTTTCCCTGCCCAGGTTCCTCCTGCAACAGGTGAGAAGGCAAGAGGAAATGCAAACACCTACTGCCGCACCACCCCCCGAAGTAAAGAAAGGGGATGGTCACAGACGGGTTCCCCATCCAGGGAACTAGCACTCCCTTGGAGACTTGGGCAAAGAGAACAACCCCATGCTGGCAGAGATGTGCCACGAGCATTTCGTTTCAGAGCTCCTGTGGCATGCTTCTTATTGGCCTAATTAATGAGCTTGAAAGACTAGGAGTCACAAGGTCCATATGTAAAACAGATGGTAGACAGGACATCAATAAAGCTCTTTTAGATTATGCTGGAAAAAAACAGAAGCTTTTGCTTGAAATAATTTCAAGCAAACAGCACTTGATTTACAGTCCTAATACAGCACATTATTTATACTGTTGCAAACCTTTAAGAATGAGAGTTGCTCATGAAGATGAGTTTAACTACAGCAGTAGATGAGGGTGGGTTTGATCTAGTGCTTAGAACACTGCATCACTGTGTAAGAGAAGTAGGTCTTATTGCCAGCTCTGCTACCAGCCTGACACACACCACTTCACTCCTGCCCTTCTGCCAGCCTTATTTAAAAATGAGAATACCTGCTTTATATAATGCTTCGAGATCCTTGTAACCTATGTATGATTAATTGTTCTAGAGGACAGAAGCAAATGGAAGATTGTTAGAGGTTCATATTTCTCAGTCTGAGTACTGCTAAATTTAAGTTTGCAAGTGCTTACACCATTTTGTTAGAACAATTTCAAAGAAAAGTCAAGCTGAGCCACAGTACACCAATACGCTCAAAGACTGCAGAGTTCACTAAATCATCTCTGACTCAGTCCAGTCCTTCCATAAACTACAGGGAAGGACTTAGGCTCTGAAGATACACAGTGAAAGCCAACAAAATTGGCATTTATCAGACTGTATTGGGGACACTATCCCCCACTGTCACTGGGGACAGTATCTAGTTGGTAAATGTAAGATTAGCAGAACTTATACCACCATATCCATGGTAGTAAAATCTAGACAGCAGGAAGGATCCGAAGAGCAGTGAAAACATACTATTATGCACAGAAATATGCCCTAGCCACAAGACTGCATGCCCAAAGGCCAAGCACTGGCTTGTACTCTGTCTGCTAGCTTGTGCTGTCACATCTCCACCACAGCACACTCACGTGCCCAACAGTAAGCAAGTACTAGGACAGGAGCACATGCTCCACTTCCACTTTTATTTAATGCAATGGACTTGGCGCTTAGCTTCACTGTTACTGCAACATTGGATGCTGGTTTCAAGCGTGAAGAGAAAAATCTCTCCGGAACAACTGCAGTCACTGTATAACAAAGCCAGCACTGAACTGGAAACCATGAAGTGAGAGTTTAGCAAAAGCTTGGTTTGATCTATTGACCAAACCTACTGATGAAGTGACTGCTGACTGAAAAGCAGCCAGGAGCATTCAGAGCTTGATCTCACGAGAAGCCAAGTAAGAGCAGAATAGTGCTATTTCTGCACCCTGCGCCTGCCAGGGCCACAGAGGATGCTGGATGTGCTCTCTGTTCCTGGGGGAGGAAAGACCCCACACAGCTATTTGTCTTTACCTAAAGCCCCGATCCTGACTGATTTTAACAGGAAGATGGACGAGGCACACCACACCCAATTATTAACTTTTGTACTGGTTGTGGCAATGGTAAGAGCAGAGGTCATCTGATATGCTTGTCTTCTGTGAAGCATTGAGAGAAATGGGAGGATTTGTAGCGCTCAGACTTATTTCAATGGGAAGCAAAGATACTTTGTGTGCTGAAAGGAAATGGGGTCAGTGGTTTTCCTGTGTTTCTTAGAAGTGCTGAAGGGACCTGGTTCATTCAAGCCACAGGAAGGCACATGAATATCAGATAAGCTTTTGGCAGAATGCAGCAGTAAAACACTTGCGCCAGAAGGGTTTGAAGTGCAGAGACTTGGGACTAGGCAGATCCAGTAACAGGCTGGAACACCTATAGTTGCCTTTAGAAGTGCATAGGGCTAAAAATTCAGTTCAACACCCCTAATTTCCTTTCCCATCATACACCCAGCCCCTAGCCACTGAGACTGTAGCTCTCTTCACTTCCCTCCGGAAGTCCATAGGTCCCTTTAGGCCAGTTTCCCCAAACTGGGATATTCACAGTGCTGCTTGTACAAAGCTAGAAGCAAAACAAACCCCAGAGACAAGCCCATCCCACTGCTTTTTCCACAGATGAGGTGAGGAACAAGAATACTATACAACTGCAACCCTATGTAGGTTACACTTGAACCTGCACATCACAGGTTTCCAAGCTTAGCTTTGCTTCTGTGTGCCAGACATGAACACCTCTGCGTTGAGCTCCTGCCTCACCCTGACTGGAGCTGAAGTAGTAGGTTTTCTTCTTCATAAGTACCCTTAGAGACTGGATTCCCCCATGTCATACACAACTACTGTTCTTCTAGAAAGAATCCCCCTTGGATGCATTAAAGGAGAAGAATGATTGCTTGCTTCCTCCATCAACAGATACAGCAACACACACCTGGGATCAGCAGAGGATCTGACAGCAATGCACATGCAAGATGGGTCCTGCCCTCTGTCACAACTTATTTGTCCCTCAGTAATAATAGAGGGACTGTCTTCTGTGGGGCCATGGGGGAATTGTTTGCACTTCTTTTAAAGCTTCTCCCTCCCCCCAGCGCCTTTTTGTTCCCTGACCCAAGACAAACCAGCCCAGCCCTTAAGCCAACACACCTGCAGACACCACATGCTCTAGCATAGAGGAGCAACAAGCTGCTCTAGGATGGGCCTCCACAACATGGTACCCCTGCTCTTATCCCCACATAGTCAAATTCCACTCTTGGAGCAGTGAATCCTAGGTAAGCAGGTGGGCCTCTCTACATGTAATGACTGCACAGGCAGAGGTGAGGACTTGCTCACCCCAACACTTCCCAATTGCCCAGGCTTCGGCAGTTGCCTGCTGACCCTGGGCTGTGCCCTTGTTTAATGAGCTGGTTTCAGTAGATCCTGTTCTGTGCCATTTGTCTCCCCTCCGACACTGTACAGGGAGCCTAAACCTGAACTGGGTGCCTGAGCTCTACCCTAAGGGCCACAACAGCCTAGCACTGCAGCACCCACACCCCTCTGCACAGCAGTGAGCCACATGGTCTGGTGACTAAAGCACAGATTTGGGCATCCATTTCTACTGTCAGTTCCAATATTGACATCTTGTGTTATTAGCTAATACTATTAGACAAAAAGGACATCGATGGCTTATCACTTAAGAGCACTCAGCACTTAAAAGAGAATGCTGTCCTCTCAAAGAGTGCTCCTAGTATCTAACACATCAGCCCAATGTAGTCCCCTATTTAGTAATGTTTCCTTACATACTGTTTTCACTTTGACTCGCCTTTCATTATAATTACACAAGTTTGCGTAAAAATATGATCTCTGTTTTTATGGAGGTTCAGGAGTTGCAAGTAACAATGCCCATTCTATTCTTCAGAAGATATTTGTAGTAAATAACTGTTGTTTATACAGTGCCATCTTCCCACCCCCTCAAATTTCTCCATGAAGTTCTATAGGAAGCCATGTTCCTCACCTTACAGCACAGAAATTTCCAAAGCAGAACACACTTACTTAACAGTGCTTAAGACTACAAGATTTCAGTTAAAAGCTGACAAATAACTCCATATCTGGTTAAGTGGAAGGGAGAGCATAGCTATTCATCAGATTTTGCAGTGCCAGTGCTTTATAAGAGCGCTATAGGAATCACAATGACTATAAATGGTCAGAAACTCCATTTTAGGTTTCATGCAAGAGATGGCACTGTTAGCACCAGCAATTAATTTAGAACCAGGAGGAGGTGTATGTGGGAGGGCACGGATGTATTTTTAAAGGTAAATTACAAATATTAATATTAGAAGAGATATTTTTGTTTCTGTTTTGATTAACAGAAGGTTATTAATTTTTCACTGAAGAAAAACTCATACATTCCAACACAAGAAGATTGATATTTCACTAGGACACAGGAAACAGAAAATAGAGTCAGCTAAGAAAGGAAACCCAGAAATCCAGTGCCAACCAAGCTAGATACTTTCTTGTTTAATGAAGAATTCATTTCCACCCCCCACCCCAGACAGAAAAAAATGTATGTACACATGCGTGCAAGCACCAACATTATAAGTGGGAAAAGGTGAAGAGTTTAGATCTTGCAAGCCAGGCATTACATGAATCTTCACTTGCCAGATACAACAGATAGTAGCCAAACATTCCCAGTTTCAAAATCCCAAAGCAGAGATAAAAAAAAACCCCCAAAAATCAGCAGAGCAAGCAATATTCAAAGTGGACTTTCCATGCCTAAACTCCCAACTCAAGTCCCACAGATGTTTTTTGCTAGCCTTACACTCACCTTAGTTGCACAAGCTACCAGGAAAGCACTAAACCTCTGCTGCTCAGAGTTTTGGTCTGAGTTTCTGCTCAAACACATTGATCTGCTCAAGAACTCTTTTAAACTTTGGCCTTTGACTGGGATTGCAAATGATGAAGAAGAGCTGCCTCCATGGCGAGTCCTGACCTGGCAGGTGTGTCTAAATCACACAGAGCTAACACGGTGCAGCTGAATGAGGTGGAGCCGTCGCTCTGATAGGCAAATGTATCCAACAATTAGGATATTCACTAAGGTGTGAGGCACCCAGATTCCCCTCTCTGGTGAGGAAGGGAGGGGAGGCTACTCAGGGATGTGCTTTTAAGCATTTAATGAAGGTCCCGTTTTCCTCCTTTGGCACTAAAGCCCAGTAAAAGGCCTTTAATCGCGGCATTTCCTATTAGTTCCTTTGGGTGGTTTCCTGTCAGGCTGTGGTTTCCTAATTGGCAAGGCTGACTGAAGTGGAGGGTGGAAGCCCTCCCTCTGCTCCCCTCCAGCAGCACGTTCCCAGCCCTGCCCCGTGCCCATGCAAGCGCCCATGCAGCAGCGCACCCAGCTTTTGTGTTTGGTTGGGTTGATTTTCAGCTGGGTCAACTCTGTGATCCAACTTCTTTGTGCCCCAGGAACATCTGTGACAGAACAAGGGATGGAGTGGGAAAAAAAAATGGCTAAGGGTGCCTCTTTTGTCAGCAGCCTGCTTTTGGAGCAAGTAAACCCAATTACAGTGCTGCAGCACTGCTACGTTGCATTTTCTGAAGGGCGGCTGGTGCAGGGACTGAATGCGCCTTCTCGCAGAGAGTCCGAGTGCTCTCAGCATCTAGCTCAGTTCTTTAAAACACATTGGTCTTGAAGTTTCAGTGTAAATGTGTCCTCAACAATGAATGTATTTATTGTGCAAGGAGGAGAATAATTCATAAGTGAAAGAAATACATGCTGACCTTGTGTAATTAAGTAATTGGAAAGTGGCAGTTTCAACAGTCTGATGATGCTTCAGTGTTAGGAAGCCAGAAAAGCATGGTGAGAATTGTGGTATCTGATGTACATCTGAGTCATTTATTTTTAATAAAAGAAAGAAAGAGAGCTTGAAGTTTCCTACTATCAACCCACCAGCAGTTACATTTATCTGCTGAAATCCCAACCCGCCCAGCTCTGCCATAAAGCAGCTTTGCTTGAGATGTTGGGCGATTTCCTAGAGTAGGAAATCCCATAACTAAAATATCACCGGAGGGCACAAAATACACTCTGAGGCCCTTTTACTGCCTTTCAGGAAATAAACCCTTAAAACTGGCATGAGCAGGTTGGCATTGTGCTATTTTGCCTTTTCAACAAGAGGGCAAGAGGAGAGGGAAAACATACAGTTCCCAGAGTTTTCCCCCGGTGCCATCCACAGAGTTTGAGGGGAGCTGAGCAGGACCATCTCACTGCATGCACACCAGGATCGCCTGGTTCCTTGGCCTTCTGCTGAATGTCTAAGGAGAGGAGGAACATTGCACACGATTTAGAAAAAGCAAAACCAGAAGTTAGGAGAAATCCAGTTCCCCTCCTTTCTGTTTTGTTTTTGATCAGGGTAAGGTAATTTTTGTTTGCCCTTCCCCAGGAATGGCCAAGTCACCTGCTCCAGAGTGACAGAGGGATGGAAACAAGGGTGGGCCAGGCACAAGCATTAGGGTAGGAATTTTTCCTACCTCTCACTGCAGGGACTCTGAGGTGGGAACGCTAAAGAGGACAAGCCCCAAACATAATTCATGAGAACTGTGTTTAACTCATGTTTAATGACAAGATAGTAAGAGGACATATAGGGGGACAAGAAGATTAGCCACACAGAGGCATTTGTGGAAGTTTTTATGATAGACAACGCCCTTCTCTTGGAAGAGTGATGCTGATGGGGCACTGGCCAACCTGCACAGATAGCCTGAGGGCCTGTATTTGTCCAGAGATGTCATTTGGGAGTGATACGATAAGCTTGCCCCCACAAAATATGGCATAGCTGTGCTGGAAGGATTCATCTTTCTGAGTATAAGGTAACTGAGAATCTGTTCAGGCATTAAAAGGTAGGGCTCTGCGCTCAACTGGTGGACAGAGGGGAGCTAAAGCTGATTTGGCTGAAAAGTTGTGGGAAGATTGTGCTGCAGCTCCACCACAGCAGCTCAATTAAATTAATAGAACAATGTTACATATGAACCTGTTGGCTCAGTGGGCTAATGAAGTTAAGATGAGCCAGTTTCTGCAGCCAGTAACACCAAGGGAGAGATGTGCCTAGTGTTAGACCTGGTTGCTTTTAAAAATGCAGTCTGAATTATGAGATACTTATTTACTATAGGGCACATAGGGGTGGCACTACCTGGAGAAAAACTTAAGCGCTGGCATGGGGAGCACGAAACTTAAAATGACAGTCATCACACCTCTAAGGGCTCACAGGCAGAGGCTGAGCAAAGACGCTGCCAGCTGTTCGATAGCTTGTCCCGCACTCAGCTTATTGGAGGTCACTGAAGGGCTCTGCAGGGATGCCCTAGCATCCTGTCGTATCACCTCTTTTCAGGCTTCCTGGAGTTATGAAGTCATTTGCATTCAGGTAGAAGGCTTCAGCTGATCCCCCAGACAAGCTGAGGGAGACCTGTGGACTGAGATGCTGGATCTCAAGCATTTTCCCTGACATAGAAACTCTTACCTCACTGAAGAATAGAGATATGGTCTTTCCACTTCCGTATGATCAGGTCAGCTGTGGAGAACGCTGCCCTTTCCATGTTAAGGCAGTGTTCTTTGCAACATACTTTGCTTCTTTAGCAGAGCCTTTCCCAGAGGACTGGAGAAGAATTAGAAAACAACCAGGCCTTGATGCTGTGCAATACTTAAAAAAAGATAAAAGAAAGGTTGGCTGAAGAGCCAAATGTTTCTCCCCAAAAAGCATCATCATTTTTTGCTTCCCAAACACAGGACCCAGATGGGACCAAGACAACAATCTTCCCGCATTACTTCTGGTACATGTCATTAATTTAACACAAGGGATGTTGTTGACAGACACCAGCTTCTCAGTCTTCCAGTGTCATTAGCAAGCAGAGTCTGGTACAATGCCTTGTTTGCAGTAGCTTTGCTGCATGAAAAGAGAAAGTCCAGCCATCACAGTTACAGGCACATATGAAATGTTTGTTCTTCAGCATGGCTTCTAATGCAGAGCTTGTGCTCATGTGTGCCTAAGCTTTCACAGTAAAAATATATTACGAAGCAACATTGGTTCAGCATAGTGGATTTTGTACAGCAGAGAAACTTACATTCTTCCATCCTCCCTGCTTTGCTGATGGTCCATCCTGCTTCTGAGGAGCTAGGACATCAACGTATTTTAAATACAGAAGTCAGCCAAAGTGGTAAAAGAAAAAATCTGGGACCTTTCTGTGGGGCTGGTTTGAGGCAGTGACTGAAAAATGAAAAGACCATGTCACTTCTTCTCTGGCTTTCGATGCAGAAGCAGATGACAAAGCTGGCATGAAAGAAAGTTTATTTCATCAGTGGATAATATGGACCTCCCCTGATTTCCAGGGCTGAGACTCCAGTACCCATACCTGCTCCTGACACCCTGGCTGTCACATGCCTCGTAGACAGCAGCCTGACGCTCTGCACCATGCACGGGCTTTCAGCAGCAGCCTTACCGGGTCCGTATGTCAGACTCCACTGCTCCCTGCCTGCTGTTTGCCTCCCAAAGCTACATAAACGGATTGCTATCATTTGGTGCTGATGCCCTCTCTGCTAATGTTTGTTTCATGCATGTTAATGAGAAGACCAGTAAGAACAGATTTATGTTTGGCTCAGCCTGGAGGTAACACGCATGAAAACGCTGACACAAATGCTGAATAAAAGGGATTTGAAAATCAACATCCCCTACTGTTACCAGCTACAGTGTAATCCTTTTCCAGGCCTGTTGGGAAATCTCCTCGGAGAAGCTCTGACATCAGTGCAGCTGCTTCTTTCCTTAGCAGTTCAAGCTTGCTTTCTCATTTTTCACCAAGGCAAAAAGAAATGGCAGGGAGTGCGCACGGGAGAGAGAGAGAGAGAGAGAGAGAGAGAGAGATTATCTTCATTTCTTAAACTTCGTTTTGGAGATAATGTTGTTTATATTTCGCAGAATTAAATGGGCAACCAAAGAGGATAATGGATGGAAGTAGCTAACTCCTAGGCACTGCTTTTGCCTTCTTGCATGCTAAACGCCCCACAGCTGAACCTTGTGTCTAATCCAGTACAGTTGTTTGTGTGGTCACAACTCTGCTTTCTTGCAGTCAGGTCTTTCAGTCTTTCAGGCAATGTGCAGAAATGCAGCTGGGAAGATGTGAGGACATGAGTTATCGGAACTTCTTTTTCCCACCATGTCTGTTTTTAATCCCGTAAGGTATGTATTTACTGCACCTAGCATGACACATGGCTCCCGTCTTCCCCCGTGAGCACAGAAGGCATAGCTGGGAATGTCAAGTCTGGCCTTCAGCCGAGGAAGGCAGCGCAGCTCCCTCGGAGTCTCCGTGACTTCGCATTTGCACTCCCTGAGAGACCAAATGGCAGCCCACGGGATTAGATGAGTACTGACAGAAAGCATTTAAAAATGTGAAGAAGACTGGAACAGCGTGCAAAAGCCCAAGTCCTGTGCTGCAGTGCTTCGTCTGGATCAGCGCAGCTTGCATGTTGACCAGGGTGGAGCAGGCAGGAGCTTTAGTATTTCTAGATAAATGCTATCCTAGTAACACATCCCTACCATGTAGATTTTTGGAGGCCCCAGGTACTGTAGTCCTTTCGCATTTGTCTTTGCCAAGAATATTGCTTAGACTGGACTATAAATGGACAAATCTTTCCTAAAAAGTTGAGGGTAAAATAAATGAGCTGTCTAGGCTTCCCCCACAATCAACATAAAGAGATAGGAGAGCCCCCCAGACTAATTTATGCCATTTTTCCTGGGTTGGAGTGAATTACTTGCAAAAGGTGCTTTATTCATCTCTGTTGACTACAGTGGGGAGCTAGGAGATAGCTTAGATCTGTCTTGCCTTCAGATTGCATCCCCTCCAGAAGGGAGGAGTGCGAGTGTTGTAAGAAGCACTGTACCTTTGCTAGAGAGGTGGCCAGCGGAAGCCTTGATGCTTGGAAGGCCTCGGCCCACCAAGACGGCAGATTCGTTCCTTTCCCTCACTGAAAATCTCACTAACTGTGTACATGGAGCAAGTATGTTTTGGACACTGAAAAGCAAGTGTTAGGTAATAACTCTTAGCAGATTACTTAAATTTATAAGTGGTTATAAATAATGAATGGGTGCACTTCAGCTTTTAAAGCTAGCTATGTACTCTGAAATTCAAAGCTTCCATTCAGCAAGAGTGTTTATTTAGCTTCGGAGAACTGCACTCTTTTTTTTTTTTAGCTTCACAGATAACCTATTAAAAATTATATGAATATTTTAGGAGCTGTAACAGCCCTACAGTAAATAGAACCCTGACTCTATAATATTGCACCCAATTTTTTTTTTTTTTGGTTGTCTGTCACTGTGTGTGACATTGCTGATCGATCCTGCTTCTCTTGCCAATGTGAGGATAAGGAGGCATTTGTGTCCATGGAGATGGACTCTCTTGTCCATCCAATCACATATGATTCAGATGACCTTGGAAAAGTCACCTGAAAAACAAATAAATTACTCATTGCATGTCATAGTAGATCTGGAGCTCTAATCTATAAGGCACCTCTGGAGGTGCTGACTACTAGCATTTCAATGAGAACTGAGGGTACACAAAAATAGTTAAAACTTGATGAAATTGACCTTGTGGGTCTTGATCAAAAGCCCATTAAAGTCAATGGAAAGACTGACCACCATCAGAGGGCTCTTGATCGGTTTGCTAGAAACCAACCCATAGATACATGACAAAGAAACCATGCTGAAGAAAGGACCTCAGCACAGCCCTGACACTGTCAACATCCTGTATGATGAGTTCACTACATGCCAAGATGAAAAAAGACCTGAAAAGGACCTAACTGTCCCAACCACGTCTCTTGCCCATGCGACCTCTTTCTGTGTGTCTTTAGGTATTGCACTTCATACTGGAATTTGTCTGTACCTAATGCTTCTGTGCCAGTCACCGATGCGTGGGGATTTGACATGATTCAGTACTGACTTCTGGTGCAAGCCAAGCCTGCATTATCTCTTCCTGGGATCAACAGGATTTAAGTACTACCCAGGTTGTGCCTAGTGAGCCGTACCCAGAGATCAACACCCACACAGACTAAGAAAGAATGAGGATCTGTTTATATATATTGTTAGCATGTTTTGAGGTAAATATTGATTCACTCCACTAAGTTGATAATTAGGGATTAGTTTCTTCTCTAGTGCAGCTTTTTTCCTGGTTGGTGTTTTGTTGGTTTGTGTGTTTTTTTTAAGGAACTTTCAGTGCTTTCTAATCTGCAAAAGAATTATTGAAGTGAAAATGAATTAATGAAGACATCCATAACTACTGTAACTTTAACTCCCCGTCTGGCTCACTTTGCACAATAAATGACATGCAGAAGTTGCAAAGCATTTTGTCAGACCTGTAAATAATGCTGTTACATAATTGTCTCCTTCCCTCCATCTCCATCTATGTCCTTAAACAGAGAGAACGTCACCACTTACATAACCCATTTCCATTTTCCTCCCATTTTCCCCTCTCTTCTGGCTGGAGTCTCAGGACAGAGCCTACTCCCTATACCCACAGCAAGCTTCCTTCTTGCATCCCCAACAATGTCCCAGCAGCAGCTAACCCTCCCCTTGGGACCTGCTGCTGGCTATAGTCCAGTGGTACCCAGGCTTTGGGATGTGTTTGTGGGTGGCAAGGGATGCTGAGAGCCCAGGACATCATATGTTGGCCGCTCTTGCCTCAGAGCAACACCATGCACCGCCATTTTCTTCCACATCTTTTTTGACATTAAGCTGCTTCTTCTCACTCTGCTAAGGAAGAAAGCCAGGGGAGGAAGAACTTCTTCACTCTGAGGGTGACGGAGCACTGGAACAGGCTGCCCAAGGAGGTTGTGGAGTCTCCTTGTCTGGAGATATTCAAGACCCACCTGGACAAAGTCCTGTGCAGCCTGCTGTAGGTGACCCTGCTTTGGCAGGCGGGTTGGACTAGACGATTCCCAGAGGTCCCTTCCAACCGCGAACATTCTGTGATTCTGTGATTCTGAGGAGATGCCTCGGTTTTGAGGATTTTATGTTAACAGCTTGGGTGAACCCTCTTGTGTGTCTTAACTCCAGGTGTGGGGGCCTGTGACCGTCGGGCGGCCTCTGCAGCATCCCTGATGCAGCCCCAAGGACCCAGGCGGGATGCATGAAGGTCCCACTGCCCCGCTCCATCCTGACTCAGGGGAAGGTCTGCAAGGGGTCCTCCAGGCTCCATTCCTCTCATCTTTCACTGCTCCACAAGGCAAATCAGAAGTCTACAGGGAATATGTCCATGGGATATTACAAGCCACTCACACAGGCTCTGATAGAAGCAGAGTATTGTAGTAAAATGATCCTTTATGGTCTCAAAGGTATTAAAAAAAAAATCTACTGAGGAGACTATTTTGACAAATACCTCATTAAAAACCCCTGAATCTCACACTGCACCAGTTTATGTAAATCCCAAGGACAAAGGAATATTTAACTTTTCACGTACCATAAATAAACCTGTTAAACTAATACATCTCCAAGGAATAATAAAATAGGCAAATACAGTAAATACATTAGTTCTGCTCCACTTTTATGTAAGAGGTGCTTTCCTTTGTCTGCCAGACAGGCACTTCTTTCTGGGGGTAAAAAAAAGGAAATTGTTATTGATGAAAGGTGGCAGCCTGTTTGAATCTCAGGAAGCAAAGTCACGGTCTTCAATTGAAGGAGTGGCCAGAAAAGGCAGAATACACAGGAGATAATGGAAAAATCAAAGGGAAAGGAGGGAAGTCTAGTGGCTGAAAAGGAGCATGAGGTGGATGCCAAGCACAGCTCCAGGAATGGCATTAGTGGTTGTTTAGAAGAAATTACACAGTTAGCATATACTTGCCTCTCTACTCAGCAAATGGGGAAGAAGACTTGGTCCTTGCAGTTTTGAAAAGATTTCTCCATTTCTGGTTATAGCCATCTTAGTCAACATAGAAGAGATTTTGAGACTTGAGTCAAAAAGGAGAGGATGTGAGAACACAGAGCATCTTATATTGACCTGCAGCGTATAAATAAGAGAGGAAGCGTGTTGGGTTGCCTTCGCTGTTGAGAGCAGATCCTGAGAGCTGTGATGTATGGACAGTCTCATACCCTGGGCATGCACTGCAGAGTCTGCCCACTTCAGCCAAATTTAGGTCAGGGTGTGTCCAGTTTTAGTTGTGTCAAGTCAGGGCCAACCTCCAGCACACAGCAAGGACATCTGTAGACACTGAGGACGTGAGGGGTTTGTGACATGAAAGCTTGAAGAAAAGACCTTTACCCTTGACAGCACTTAGCTTTACAAATTAATTCCTCCATTCTGAACCTTGCAAGTAAATGTAAAGCAGTTATGAGTTATGCTGAGACCTTCGGAAGAGATCGAGGAGTGTGGGTGCCTGCTACTTGCCGTGTTGGACCACAGGCACAATAAAGAAACTGAGTGTGAAACCTGTGGGCAGTCTGGATGCAAACCAAAACCTGGATGCAAACCTAAGAAAACTTACAAGGAAAAAACCCAGACCAACACACCAAGTGGTTCTGTGCAGTCTGACCGGTGGAAGACATCCTCTGAATCCGGAGATCAGTTTAACCTTGAGTGCATGTGTGGAAAGCACACCAGCCAAGTAACTGAAACTTCTGTGCCAGTAGGAATGCCAGCATGTCCTGCCTTCATCGAGTCACTAGTTACAGGCAGCATTTATTCTTCTCTCGCTCTCCAGACAATGAAGGTATCAAAAGTGTGGGGAGAATTCCTATATTTGGCCCAGACAGGCGACCAGCAGAAGACAGACGCATGTAATTAATATAATGCAAATATGATGCAAACACTATTGATCCAGTCTCCTTTCAGCCCCTCAGAAGTACCAAAATATGGGACACCCAAGGGTTTTATCACAGGACGGCTTTCCTAGCTGCAGGGATTCTTCTGTCGAGCTGTAGATTTGTTTCCATATGCTTCCAGGTCTTGGCTTCTCCCATAGAGCTGTAACTAAAGTTTCTCCAACTAAATGCATGTGCTTTTCTGTGATATGGTTGCTTATCCTCTTCCTTTCCAGCAAAACCAAGCTTTTTTTTTTTTTTTTTTGAGGCTTATGGAGGTGGGAAGTGATCTCTGCAGGGGCTTGCTCGGTGCTGCTCAGTTATGTCTCTTCCTGTATGTGAGCCATATCTTAAGTGATACTCTATGTTTCCCCACACTGCCTTGCATTGCGCCATATAGCCATTCCGTTCAGGTTGGTTCTGTGAATGTGAGGCATGCTCCTTACTGCCCTCTCTTTAAAATGCTCTTCTGAAAATGATGCTCTTAGCTCTATCAGGTTCCTTCTCATACGTTGTCCTATGCAGTGAAAGGCAGTGGGGGAAGAGTGGCAGCTGCTGGTCTCCATTTAGCAGGCCCATATGTGACATAGGAACGTAAGAGCAACAGTACTGCATTGGAGCAATGTTTTAACCGGCCCAGTGTTGGGGTTGATGTAGCTTGAGAGTTAGCATGGCTAGGCCGCTTAGAGCAAAACAGTTAGCATAACTGAACAGGCTGCTGGAAAGGACAGCTAAGAATAACAATTGAGAAAGTTCTGATAGTGCACATGATGTGGGTTAGCAAAAACAAGATGTGTTCAAGGACGTGGAGGCGGTCTGTTGCTATTAGTGTTAGTGCATAGTTACCAATCATAAGGGAATATGGGGTGCATGAACAGCACATGATTTATGTCTGTAGCCTATCCGAATAAGCATGATCGCATGTGCAGATATGAAAAATGTATATAACCACGCAAGCGGAGCAATAAAGGGAACTGACTGTGCATTGCATAAATGTGTGAGAGTCGTTCCTGTCCCTGCACGGACGCTGAAACTCGGCAGCCCAGTATCCAGTCTCTGTTGTTGGACAGAAGCGGACCTAGAGAAGCATGTCAGAATAGAGAAAGTATGTATAATGCTTCCTTCAAGTGTACTTCCAGCTCTCTTTCCAACTCAGGGGCATCTTGAACCAAGACTCATTTCTGTGCACCTGAATTTTTTTATCCACCAGCTTGTTTAACCCCGCTCTGAATGTACCTAAGCTGACAGCATGCCTTGTGGTAAGGAGTTCTCCTGCTCAGCTGTGTGTTGGGAGAGAAACTGCCTCCTTTGTTTGTTCTGAACCAGCTGCCTACTAGCTTCATCTGGTGTTCAAGATTCTCATTTAACACAAGACTGGTAACAGCCAGTGTGTGTCCAACGTCTTTATGGCACTTACTACTTTACAGTCCCATCAGATGTCTCACTTCCAGGCTGAAGAATCCCAGATGACTTAGTTATCCCTTGTATGTAAGTTTTTCTATACATCCTCATCTTTCTCTGAACCTCTCCCAGCTCTACTATGTCCCCTTCTGAGATGGGGAGGCCAGAGCTGCAGTCTCCAAGATGTGGACAAACTGAGGGTTTATACAGTAGCCTGCAGATAGCCTGCATTTTCTGCTTGGTGCATCTCCTAGGAAGTCCTAACGTTTTCAGTCACTTCAGGCTGCCAGTCTCTGGACTAAAACTTCCAGAAGAAATGTATACTAATGAATCCCTTTTGATGGGTAAGGGCCACGTGTACACATTTGATGTAATGTGTTTGTTCACTTACTTTTGTCACATGAGCCCTTCTGGAAAGATCACCTGAGTGCAGCTGCTAGCTGACATGAGTAGCAGCCTGTAAATGGAGATACAGTGGTGATCTAGAAAGGTTAACAGGTACAAAAGAAGATACCAAAAATTTTGTGGATTTTCTAGGGGAAGTCTCAGGCACCGGTGGCCAGAAAGCCCTGGGTCCTCACACAGCGCCAACACATCCCATGAACTAGGCATCAGATCTCCCCTTCCTACGTTAGCCCCATAAGACCAAAGCAATAATTACTCAGTAGAAAGCACTAAACTTGCCACTTAAGTATTTTGTCCTACCACCATTAGAACCCTTATTTTTCAGCTGTCCTGAAATATGTCATCCCTGACAAATCTAGGAGCACTCAGCTTTTCTCTCTATGCTCTCTGAACAAACTCTTTCATTCCTGGTCCCTCGAAGAGGGAGCAGGTGCAGTCCTGCTGTCCACCTGAGCCACAGGAACACAATCCAAAGGTGTTAATCCAAAGAAGACATGGTCCAGCATCAGAAATCACTTGTCAGAGGCCAGGCTCCATCTTCAGCAAGATGGAGCTTTAGCTTTCTTGGAAACATTGATCAGTGTAAGTGCAGGTCAATAGAGGCTTTTGTGTTGGCATTTAAATGTTAATGAATCACATTTTATTGGAAGTTTTGAGGGGCTGTGCATGTCTATGTGTCAGTGTGTGTGTGGGTAGTAAAATCTGGCAGTGCCAGATGAGGCAGCGAGGGGGGCTGTCCTGCTGCTGCCCAGCGTGCCTTCAGTGCCACAGCAAAGCTAAATGGGGCTCTCAAGATCTACGCAAAACAGAGACCACAGGGCCCTGCGAGACAGCCAGGAAGCAATATCTAGTCGTGGATTTGAGCTCTGTGTCTGTGTGCTGTGTACCTCCAAGGCTGATAGTAGGAGGGTCAAAGTTAGGGAGGGGGGATATGTGGGTGGTGCCCTGTGCCTTGAGGCAGATGCCAGCACACAGTGAGTCGGCTGCAGTCATCCAGACTTGCACTGGTAGCCTCCATCTGTCCCAGGGGCCTTGCACTACACCAAGTGACTGACATGAAAGAAGAGAAACAGTGGGATGTTTCCCAGCAGGTCCCTGTTATCATGGACTGCAAGGGCAGATGCAATGGCAGCTCAGGTCCATGCTGCTTAGCAGCAAAGTGTCAACGAGTCATCCCAGGCTGTGTGGGAGGGCTTTTGGAAGCCCCTCAGTGTCTCAGAGGGTCAGCTAAGGGTAGATGGGGCTAGTGCTTTTCCATCCCAACACCGGGCAGCTAGTACCTGGAACGGTTCTTTACGGCTTTGTATCTCTTCTCTGAGACACAGCCTGTGTATCCCAGGAGCATGATAAAAGCTGATCCAGATCTAAAGTGTCTGGGAGCGGCCTGGAAACCAGGACTACAACGGGTTATTTTCCTGGCTGTCATATTCCCTAATACTCACTGAGAGGTGGTACCTGTCTGCTTCTCCACAACGATTTGAGGCAGCTAGGTAAATGGGGCTGTAAAACACGTCTGCTAAGCATGATCAGTATCAAACTGGAGGGATGGGGCAGATTTTGTACTTCCCCAAAGCCTCTGCTGATCTATGCCAGTGTGAAAGCTGAAGCAGAAACGGATGAATCAAAGCAGCATTGTTAGGGAGCAGAAAGCTGTGGAAGTAGGTAAGTGACAGATTGAACAAAGTGATAGGAAGAGGACAGACATCCAGGAGAGGCAGAGCAGAAGGCAGAGCATAAACCCAGGGTCTCAGTGATGGACTGCTGAGTTGCAGAAAAACTCTGGAGTATATATAAAATAGGCCTTTTATTGGGACTTCCAGAGACATCTGGAACAATGAATGGCTGAACCAAACAGAGATAAAAATCTCTAGAAAGAAGAGTATGCATCGCTCCCTCTATGTAGATGTAAAAGCCCTCTTGGAAACCTGTGCTGAACTTTTTTTGTTGTTTTATCCCTCCTATAATAGAACAGGGAAATTATTGCTGTGAAAGGCCAAGGCACTATTTCAGTATCACATTTCCCAAAGAAAACAAGAGTGAAATATAACTGTGGATGTAATTTTACTGCCTTATGCAAGCAGTCAGACATATGCTCATGATTATTTTAATTGTAAAAGGATGACTGCCTCACTTGTGTTAAGGAGAAAGGAAATTCATTTTTCTCCTGATTGCTTTCAAGTCTGGGTTCATGTCAGTAAAGGTCCACAGAACTTCCAAAAATTAGGTCATACGTGCTGTGATGGGCAGCTGGCTTGCCCACCACTTTCCCTAAGAGCTGGAGTGACAGCTGTGGCTGAAGAGCGCACTCACATTGCCAAGAAGCCTCTTCCAGGGGCTTTAGCTGCGGTGGTGAAAGGCTCACATCTTATATCCAGCATCTTCTGGAGATCAACCTTAAGCTTGCAACTGTCAGAGCATGGTACAGGGATCATGTCTGAAGGAAAGCATCTTCCTAGTTAGGGAAAGCCGTCACGCCTTCATTTGTCATATTCTTCAGATAATGCTAGCTGTCTGCTGTAGAGGTATGTGCTGGATAAGTACAGTATCCGTATACATAGAGAGCTTCCTTCTGACAGCTCACAGTCAAACCATCTTTCCTGTCTTTGATAATCACAGGATCACAGAATGGTAGGGGTTGAAAGGGACCTCTGGGGATCATCTGGTCCAACCCCCCAGCCACTAGATCAGGCTGCACAGGACCTCGTCCAGGTGGGTTTTGAATATCTCCAGAGAAGGAGAATCCACAACCTCTCTGGGCAACCTGTTCCAGTGCTGCGTCACCCTCAGAGGGAAGAAGTTCTTCCTCATGTTCAGATGGAACTTGTTATACTTCAGTTTGTGCCCACTGCCCCTTGTCCTGTCACTGCGTACCACTGAAAAGAGTCTGGCCTCATCCTCCTGACACCCACCCTCAAGATATTTATAAGCATTTATAAGATCCCATCTCAGCCTTCTCTTCTTCAGGCTAAATAAGCCCAGCTCCCTCAGCCTTTCCTCACAGGAGAGATGCTCCAGTCCCCTCCCCATCCTCGTAGCCCTCTGCTTGACTCTCTTCAGTAGCTGCTCATCTTTCTTGAACTGGGGAGCCCAGAACTGGACACAGTACTCCAGATGGGGCCTCACTAGGGCAGAGTAGAGGGGGAGGAGAACCTCCCTCGACCTGCTGGCCACACTGTTGTGGCTTTGCCTCAATTCGCAACAGAGAGCCACGCAGTTACTCTCTTACTCCTTCCCCCTCCCCGGTGGGATGGGGAGGAGAATCAGAAGGAAAAAGGCAAAAACTCATGGGTTGGGATGAGAGCAGTTTAATAGAATGGCAAAGGGAGAAGAAAACAACAATCAATAATGCTGATAAAAAGCAAATACAACATGCAGTGTTCTCACCACCTGATGCTCAGCTTGCTCCTGAGTAGCAAAAGTCTCTCCTTCAGCCAGCTCTCCACTTAAATACTGAGCGTGACATCACATGGTATAGAATATCCCATTTGACTGGCTGTTTGGGTCATCCCAGCCAGCTTCTTGTGAAAATTAACTCTATCCCAGCTGAACCCAGGAGACACACCCTTCTTAATATACCCCAAGATACCATTGGCCTTCCTGCTGGCTAATGGTTAACTTGTCCATCAGGATTCCTCCCAGATTCTTCTCCGCAGCACTGCTTTCCAGCAGGTCAGCCCAAATCCTGTACTGGTGCATGGGATTATTCCTCCCATAATATCTGTGAGTAGCTCTGCATACTACAGTGACGGGTGTTTTAGGTGTATCCATCAAAGAAGACAAATAAATGACACGATAGGAAGGGTGAACAACACCTACTTGGTCACATACAGAATAACATGCAAGCTTGTCCTGTGCGATATTTCAGTGGGCATCGGGACCCAGAAGTCTCTGAGATTTTCTGAACTTTTGTTCAGTCGTAGCCTTGCTTTGAGCCAAAAAGGTGCTCAAATTCAGCTCTTATCATTGAATGTCCCTAAAGTATACAGGCTCGCTTGAACCTGAATCTCACAGCGAAATGTGGAGGTGTGAAACTTTGCAGAACTAATGGATGTAAAATGCCTGCATGTTCTTTTGCCTGAATTGAAGAATGGTCTTGGCTCTCAAATACAGTGCTGGAAGTCATGTTGTGCCAGTCTTTTCCAATTTTCTGTTTCCGTCTTCTTACATTGCCTTGGGGAAGATGCTGATTATCTCTATGCCTGTAGTTTCCTAAAATGTAAATTAAAACAATGGCTACCCACATTGTGATGGAGTCCTGACTCGTCAACCATTAACGTTTTCAAAGTACTTTGGGATCCTGCATAGAAAGCATTAGAGAATGCCACTGTGATTGTTTGTACGCAGGTGAGAAAGTATGTTTCACCAGAAGGTGGGAGGTGTAGGTGGGATAAGGTCAGCTGCAGATGAAGTGACTCAGACCTTTAGAATTGAAAAGTCATTAGCCTGTCTGTCTGAGGACCTGAAGTCAACTGGTGAATGTTTTGCCTGGGGTTCTCATAGACTGTCTCTCCAACAAAGAGAAGATTCAATGACCCACTCTAAAACAGTGTTCCCTGTAGGCAGAGGCACTCAGAAGCCCATGGTGCCATCAAGACACCAGCATGTCATGGGCAGGTGGCTGGATTTCATGAATCTGTGCTTAGTTATGGGCATGGTCTCCGGCACAGCATTTGAATCCTGCACACCAAAGAGCAGATGTAAGCAATGCAGGGATCTAACACTGAACAGCTTGGGTGACATCAGAGTGACTGTGTGCTTCTGATGGGAAATGGTAGTATCAGGGCAGAGCAGGTGTGAGTCATCTCCCACGAGAGACAGGCAGTAAAAAGGAGATGGGGAGGGGAGGAGGAAAGCCAGAAACAGATTATTGCATACAGATATATTCCCCTTGTGTGGCTTCCCCTCCCTTTGTGCAACCTCCTCTCCCTCCACAACACGCATACATAAGCATGGAGATTTGACTGTTACGGCTTGATTCCAAAGCCCTGTCACACAGATGATGTGCTGTTTTGTTTTTTTTCCCTTGCCCACCTCTGCCCCAAATTCAAGATCATTTAATATGTGGCTAGATAAAACCTGAGCAGTTCTTCAATATGCATTTACTTTCTGCTGTGCATTAGTCCAGTTCAATACTTCCCGTGGCAGGGACCCAAGTGAAAGAGGGGTGGGGATCTAGACAGAGTTGGCTGCAGAACGATTGCTGTATTTCTTGTATGATCAGCTTTCACCATATCCCCAGTGTGTTCGAGGTACCTCGCTGTAATGACTTAAATATAAAAGGTGATGATCAAGGCAGGAGGTGCTTTGAGTTTGTTAGCTGGGTAAGACAGACGAGCAGTGCACGAGGTGAATGGGTGGGAGGGGGAATCTATGTGTTATCAACACGGGGGAAAGGACACTGGTGCAAAATGACTCATGTTGCAAATGTCCCTCACCGCCATTAAGCCCACAAGGAACTAGATGTGCTCTCTCTAACAGGCAATGAAACACCGCTTCCAAATGAATGCGCAGTCCCACTCGCCAGCCCTACAAATTATTCTGAGGCTGTAGCACCAGCATTTAGGACAATGGAGCAAATAATCTCTCCAGAAAAGGAATGGTACTCAAAATATTTGTTCGATTCAAATCTAAAACAGCAGAAGAGCTCCTGGGAGGCACAGATTAATAACAAACAAGACAGCCACAGATCCCCACAGAGTCCCTGCTCTACCAAATGACCTCACTCCCCTGTAGCATGCCAAATCCTGCCAGATTGTTACCAAATACAGAATCAGTGATATTAAACTGTGCTTAGAGATGATGACTGTGCACCTGGACTAACAATGGAGAAAAAGAAGTAGGGTGAGACTTTCCCATTCAAGTCCCAAAAGACCAGGGAAGGGAGATGAATATTTCTTTTAATGATGAGCAGAGACAGAAGATGTTCTGTTAAAGACAATAGTGGAAAAGCACCTAACGGGAAAGAAAGGGGCACTACGGAGTAACCAGTAGCACAGAGTATTAATGAATACATAGAAGAGGTCAAGCTCTAAACACACTGGAAAGCATTAGTCAGGGCAGACGCCTGCACTATTTTATAGACCTATAACAAAGCCCAAAGTTTTTTCTCCTGCTGTATCTTGACAACATTTTTCTCATCTGTAATGCTAGCAGAATGTTTTAAGTGTGTGTTTGTGTGTATGTATGGCAGGGAGTAAGAATTAATAAGTCAAATGAGAAAGCCTGGGGAAATGTGACCATTCTCCACGGTCCTGTGAAAGCTTTTTTTTTTTTTCTGCAAGTGTTGAATGCATTCCTTTCACACCATCTGAAGTGATGGGGTGAAGTAATTAAGACAAAAATAAAGAGAATCAAATCACCGAGAAAGTCGAGAAAGTCTCGCAACGCCAAAGGTTTAGTGCTCAATAACAGATCAAGATGACTCATATCTGTAAGCACTTTAAAACCCTCCTGCACGTTGACACAACCCCACTGTCCTGCTGTTCAGTGTCTGTGTTCCAGTTGTCACAGAAAATGAAAGGACAATAGCTATTGTTATGTTGCAGCTGTATATTGTGACTGATTCATAGCTTCCCGTTTGGGGAGGAACACAAGCTGGTCTTACATGTTCCCAGCCATTTGCAACACACGTATGCAACTCTCACGTAGCTGAAGACGGTGAATATTAGACCCCACTTGCTGCTAATAAACCATCATTAGCGAATAATTGATACCGGCTGTTGTAGAAGTGGCACCAACATTTGAAGGTGTGAGGCAAGGTTTTTAGGCTGGAAAATCTCTTTTATTAGATGAACTGACACATTTGGAGTGAAAAACCCACAACAGAAAAGCCTTTGGGAATCCAAGACCTTCTCCAGGCTGAATGCTTTCCAGCAGAACCTGAAAAAACAACTTTGTCGCCAAATGGAAATTCTGTTTTATTACAAGTTCACATTTGTCACAAAACAAAAAAAAAATAGAGGTTTTGTGGGTTTTCATTTAACTGAAGCCCCAATTTTTCAAAACAAACGTGACACCTGTCTGTCTGTCTTTCAACTGATATTTTTTGTGGAGAAAATAATCCTTTCTAAATGAACTCGTCTGGCATAACATTGGAGAACATGCTCTCTCTCTCATTTACATAAATACATCTTTTATTAACTGTCAGTACAGGAACAATTCATCATGCAGGGCCTAAACAGCTGATAAGTAAACAAGTTGTATCCTTTACTGGTGTAAGGCAGCAGAACCATGTGAGTCCAGTGGGTCTCCACCAGTTTACATCGTCTTGACGTCTAACCCAGCGACATGGGTGGGAACACAGGCCAAATCCTGACTGATTCTCCATTTCATTTTCCTCAGCTGTTGAATGACAGACAGCAGGAAAGAAGGGGGAGTGAGCCCATATACAGAGGCACTGCATGTGAGGCTAGGCATGCAGGCAATCTTTTTCATTGACCCTTTAACAAACATGGATACAAATGAAAGATGGGTACTTGGGGTGAAAGATGTATGGCCACAGACACTGCTCCTCTGGCTTCCTCTCTTTTTGTTCATCTCTGTTTGCTCGGGTGGCAGCCACACGGTTGCCTTTCAATAATTCAGGATCCAGTTTGCACGCATGGCCAGTTCTGCCTGTCACATTTTCTTACCTGATAACAAGTTCATCTCCCTGTAAATGAAGTAAAGTTGGTAAGGAGCTGCATTATCTTTCCTGAGACTGGCTGATATACTTGGAAGGGGGCTGGGGGGGAGAGAGGGAGGACAAGAAGAACTTGTGGGCCTGAAAGCTTTATCATTTTTTCTAACCATATCAACTGGTCCAACAAAAGATACTACTTCTCCCAACAACTTGTCTTGCTGATTTCCTTAGACTGTCATGACTATCTCTTCTGTTATTTCAATGACTGTATATTAAGCTTGTGTGGACCAAGAGCTGCGTTCCTACTAAGTGCACACCTCCACTGACAACTGTGTGCCATTTTATTTACCTCCTGTGAATAGTTCCGCCACAGTTCATAGGATTATAGGAATAAACAAGATTTCTTAACGTTTGAGTAGAGATGATTTAAATAATTGCCTGTCACTTCAGGATTAGAACCACTGATTTGACCATTTCTACATGAAGATGTTAGCACCAGAACTGTTAAAAACAAAAATTATCTCAATGGTAAAATAACTCAGACTGAGTCTTCAGGCATGTTTTCCTAGGTTAATATGGAATACACCACTAATGGACACTGTTCTTCGCAGTCTGAAGCAGAAGAGCTTGCATTAGAAAGCTCAATAGTTGCATCATTTTTAATCCATTCCAAGACATTTTTGCTTAGAAAATATCATCCCTTGCTTCTTCATATGGCGCTCTGTAAATGAACGTTTCACAGATTTCACCTTCAGCAAAGTCAAAATATCTTTGCAAATGTTGCTGTAGAATTAGTACGGTATCCCACATAATGCACACAGAAGCTTCTGGAGAGTGACACCAAGTGCAGTGTCACACACACATACAGGTACAAGCTATTACAGGCCTTTTGGGGTATGATCTCAGTTACGGGTTGTACAGTGCTGTGTAGAAGGCACAAGAAAATACAGAAAAGAGCCACAACAAAGATTAAGGTTGTTACAAATATCAAACAGTCACCCTTGTTTAACATGACAAATGTCTCTTTCTGATGTCTGTCACCTCCACCTTTTCTTCTCCTTTTCTCTTTCTCACCTGGTCTACGTGGCAGGCAGAAAGAAGCCTTCCTTTCCCCTCCTCCAAGCACCTCTTTCTCAGTCCTGAGCATTCACAAAACAGGAGACTGTCCCTACGGAGATCAGTCCTGAGACTTTAAGCTAATTATGTATTTTGAAAACGAGGTTTGAGTTCATTTCACTTGCCTTTAGGGTGCAATTGCTTTGCGTTTCCAAGCTTTTATCTACAACCATGAAGGACAGATACTTTTTTTTTTTTTTGAAGGAAAACTAAGGGTCTCCTTTAATCTCCTCAGCAGTTTAAGTAGAGCGAGGCAGCAGAGACAACTCTGATTTCTGGGATCTTAGCTCCCACTCCTTGCTTTACTCACTATGCTGACATTCAGCAGAAGTTAAGATGCCAGTAACAATTTATGTATCTGTCCCATTAGCAACTGAGAAATCTCTTAGAATATCCTTTAGGTTTGTTATGGCTTATTCTTTTGTTCCAATCCCACCTTTTATTGTGTACAAACATTTAGACACATATTTAATCTGTTTTGCTCCCCTGTCTTGCCTTGGGTTATATTTCTGACTTGGTGCTTTCCATTTTGACTGAGGTGGTGACTAGATGGGCCTCATCTTCCTCTTGGTTCAAAGAACAATTCATTATTTGCTTTGTCTGGGGAATGAATGCCTCTGTATGATATGTTGGGAGACAGGGATAAACATCCCTCCTGGCTGATTGATAGTCTTATTAAAGATTGCAGTAGGTGACATAATCCTCCGTAGCTTCATAAGGGTAAGATCCCTTTCTTTTTTCCCCTCAGATCGGCTTTAGGGCATGCTTGGGACTTGGCTTATGCTCTGTCCAATCTCATAGAATTACTTAATTAGCGTTTATTGAAAGCCATTAGCATTGATCAACAGCAGGACACATTTTTACTGGGGAGATGACCAAAGTGTTTTTCCACCAAAAAGTGCAAATTCGGTCAGTCCAAAGCTGACCAAAAATTTCCAAATGCAGATTGAGTTTGGTAATTTTTTGCTATTCTTGATATTGTTGCTGCTATTTTATAATTGGTTTGACTGATATGCAAAGGTTTTGAACTCTTAGTTGTCATCTGCAATATGCAGAAGGAGGAAGAAACAGCAGTGATAGCTTGATTCTGCAGTTACACAATTCCTTCAAGTTTTGCATTTTCCTTCCACATTGATCTTCTTGCCCTCCTCATACAGGGCTTCTTTCTTTGCACATTTACCCACCCTGTGGTCCATCACCGGTTATGTCCGTGACACTGTCAGTGCATTCAGCCCTGTCCTCTTCCTCCTACTGCCCTTGTACCTTCTCCCACTGTACCCTGTCTGCAGCAGACAACCCTCTGGACTCTGTCCCTCTCGTTCCATAAATCCCTCCTTGTTCATTTTTTCCAGGCAGCTTTCAGGGACATTTATCATCCAGTCCCCTCCCTGACTGGATGTCCTTTCTAAATTAATAATTAGAGAGCAAACAAAATGTGTACATAGCCAAAAATGTGTTCAGCTACTGTGGCTTGCTGATCCAAAGCATGTGAAAATCAGTGCGGACCCCTCCCTTTTTGATCAAGGTTTGCTGCTACATTCCTGATCCTTCCTATAAAATGAACTCTTTTTTTTTTTTTTTTTGCTTGTAATGGGCTGCTGCAATCCATATAATAAATTAGATTATAATCCCCTCATGGGCAAGGACCTGTCTTTTTGATATGCCTGTGTATTGTTGATCTCGTGGTATATATGCATGTTTGCACATTCTCACCTCCTGCTTCCAGTGCACCAAGATATAAGAACGAAATGAGAACAAAGATGGACAGTATTTTTCTAATTATTAACATGCAGATAAGCCCGTTTAATTAAAGAAATTATATACCCTATAAAAAAAAAGCTCCTCTGTCAGACTGCAGTCTTGTAACGGCTTTGTGTTTGTGCAATTAGGACCAAATCTTGAAGCCACCGAAGCCAACAGTGGCCCTTAATGGGATTAATTCTTCATTTGTGGGGCGATGGGCTAGATGATCTAAGAGGCCTTTTGCGTCTTGCGTGTCTCCAATCTCTCTCAGGGTAAATGACACATAATGGAAAAGACAGCTGTTTATTCATAAACTGCATTAAGTGTCCACATATAATTCCTAATGCAGGCTAAAAAACCCCCACTCCTGTCTGTCTGCTGGCGTGCGTGCCCCTCTTACAGAGCAGGTCTCTCCTGTGCTGCAGACGCTGTAAGAACTCGTCGATACCCGGCAGGTTTCTGGGGGGTACGTGTCTCCGCATTTCCCGAGATCCTCTGGGAAAACTCTGCAGCTAGCGCTAATCAAATTGAACCGCTGTCAAGACTTCCTGCGGAGCTTCGAGGAAACATTTCTGAATATTAGAGGTGCAGGAGAGGAGAGTAAAGGTTGGGGGAGGGAGGCAGGACAGTTTTAGAGCTTAAGTGGATTACATAGCTCCATAACCCAGTTATAGGTCCGTGGACTCGAGTGAGCTGTTTTTTCCCCTCCTCTGGCTGTCTGCCTGTCAGATAGTTCCCCTGACAGGCAGGCTTTATTAGCCTCCCCCAGCTGGCTCTCTCAGCATTTCTTATTTTCCACTGCTCGCATCCCCTCACAGCTCGTCTCAGCCCTCCTCTTATCGCGAAGCTCCCCGGGGTCCTTCCCTTAGCTGCACCAGCTGTCTGCACCCGTCGCAGCCTCCGCACTCGCCCGGTCTACCAGCATTTACCAAGCCCAGTGGCAGGTCTCTGATCTCTGCCCACGCAAGTCCCAGGTAGCCAGCAAAGAGTGCATGGTTTAGCCCAGATCAAGGGACCTACATTTGACAGGTGACCCGCTCTCTGACTGTCTTCTATTTTAAATAGTTAAGAGAGTTGGCTTAAAAATGGATGAGCACCTGAGCACACTGGTGTTGGGTGATATGAAGGAGCAGCAAATGCCTAGCGTGTCCAGATGCACTGATATTTCCACACTTCGCAAAAAAATCAGGTGAGCACAAATTAACTGTGAGCCTGGTTGTTCAGCCTGAGCCCTGAAATTTCCCTTCGAGACCGAGGTGTGCGCCTGACATCTGCTGGGGATGGCACCACTGCTGCAGAAAACGCTGGACCATCCTCTCCCGGAGCTTCCCTGTGGGAAGGGTGGTGGTGAGGACCCTGCGCGGGATACAGCCAGCCTGTGAGGAGGCAACAAGGCTAAGCCACAGGGTGACCCAACTGCAGCCCGGTGGAAGGCAATGGCTGAAATCTCAAGTTACACTGGAGGGCTCCAGTCCCTCAGGAGTGGGCCAGATGCAGGTGAGCAGCCAGCTGGCACATGGATCCAGGGTTTGCAATATCTGCATGGGTGTCCACGGCCATGTGAGAGACAGAGTTCCGTGTCTGCACGGGAGCATGCCTGACAGCAAGCTGAAATCTGCTTTCTCTGTTTCCTTTTGAGTTATCCGCCACTGCTGCCACCACATTTTTCCTTCACTGATGTAGCTGGTTACTTTAGATTTGCCTGAGTCTTCTTCAGTCCTCTGGGCTTTACAGCCAGAAATGCTGCAGGTAGACTCACCTGCACAAGGAAGGAACTGGGTCACTGCTTGGTGTCCACCATCCGTGTGTCTCTCTCCTTTCTGTCCTCACCCACAGCCTCCTTCCCTCCTCTGTCCCTGCCGCTATGGTGTGTCTGGATGGGACTTTCATTGAGTCTTACAGGAAAAGATGGTTTCCAGGGCTGACTGTGAGTAAGAAAATCACATAAGAGTGGTCAAAGACAAGAAGAGTGATGGAGAGTAGAAGCAAGTGCCCCTTGGTCTGATTAAATACTGACCTGATGCCTTAAAATGGTGCTAGAGGTTGCTGCACTGCTGTACCAGCTCCATCTAGGAGTGCCATGAAGGAGGGTGCTTGTCCACCGGTGGCAGGCAGCATCCCTGGGGATCGCTGGGTTGGTGCAGGCATCGGGCCCCCTGCTCTGACCAGATGCAGGCAGCTGTCCCAAGGCAGGGACACGTGCTGCCCTGCGGTGCCACGCAGCCTGCTGCTTTGCCTCTCGGCAGGGACCGCTGCCCTTCAGTAGGTGCCTGGGAGCAGCCGATCCCACACAGGCTGCCGATTGCACTTAGCAAATCCCTGTGGTTGCCGTGGCTGGCCAGCCCCTGCCCAAAAGCAACATTATTCTCATTAATCATCCTTTGAATACGGCTAGAGAGGCGCGTGCACACCGCAGCCTCTGCCCGGCAACGCCGAGTGTTTGCGTAGTGCGATACGGCCGACCACAACCCATCCTCAGGCCAGCCAGCCCATGGGCACAAGGCAGCAGCCCCCCGGGCGCGTTGGGATGGGTCCCTCAAATGCGAGGGCTGTAGCGATGAGGGGCTGCGCTGCTTCTGGGCCTGGAGACAGCTCAGCCGCCATCAGCATAGGGACCTCCAGGGCATGATCTACTGGGTCTATTAAAAAGAGGGGATCCTAAGCAGCGTACGGGCAATATGGTAGCTTGGGAGTTATTAGCAGCATCTTTGGGCTCTCTGCCAACACCTAAATAACTGGAAGTGTTAGTTTCTCCTAAAAGTAAACCTGGCCTTTGTGGCGCTTAGTCACCAATTGTATTTGTTGCTGGCAGAAATGAGCAGATAAAACATATATTTGAAACCCTTAAGGAGAAGAAAGAAGTTGGCAAGGTTTTAGCAGGGATCTTATGACAGTGTGTTGCGGTTTTTTCACGAAGATTCATATACTAAAGAAATGCGACTAGTCGAGGATCTCAGAGGTTTTATTAATATTTTTAGAGTGAGTTTTTCGAGCTTTTGGCGTGGAGGCACACTAAGAACTCGATGCCAGTTTAACCTAATGATTCAGAAACCATAAAGCAAATAATAATAAGCTAACACATCTATTTTTAAACTCATGATTTAAGCCACTGTCATGATTTTGATGGGGCCTGACATGTGACTTTCCAGCATTGGGACTGGTAATAAAGCTTTTGTGTACCAATTTGAATGGAAAATCCTTTTAAAATCCGCCAGCTTGCTTGCCTTAGTCAATACTTCACAAGGACTCAGCCACAGCAGCAAAAAATATCCACCAGTCAGGACATTTTTCTTGCCCCTCTTTCTCTTCCCATGTAGGAAAAAACCTGACACGCAAGGGTCATGACTGATTGCCATCTTAGGGCCCAGTTAGTGAAACTGGCGTGCGGGAATCCCTGTACATGGGAATCCTGGAGCTGCCGACAGCCTCCCAGGAGTCCAAACACGGGACAGAAGCATCCCTCTGTCAAAGGAGCTTCCTGTGGGGTTGAGCAGGGACTGAAGAGAGACGAGAACACAGCTGGGTCAGGTCTACATGGCCAGCTTGGGCTTGTGCTACAGTTATTCTGCGTCCCCATAAAGTTGTCCTGGGACTGAGCAGGGGTCAAAGGCAAGATGAGTTTCAGAGATGAGAAGAGGGTGAAGCCATGGCACAGAGGCCCTGTACAGCCTCCGTCAGTCCCTGCGTGGGCACATGAAGTTGCTTGTCTAGTGGCTGTGTCCGTGGAGGAGTGGGAGAATGCCAGCTGGTCCCTGCAGTATTTCATTTCTCGTCAGGAGCTGAGCGAGGCAAATATTTATGGGTAGAAACAGCTGAAAGCAGGCAAGATAAGGTGCTGTTCCTACTGCCCCCAGCCCACTGTGCCCTTGCAGTCTGTATCCAGATACTGATCCTGGTGTGAGACAAACTCATTTTCACTCCTTTATCCAACTTCTTCCGTCTTGTCACAAGCGTCTGGGATCAACTGAAGGAGCAGCAGGCTCTGAGCAAGTCAGAGCCATCGCAGTGCTATTTTGAGGCACTTAGCTTTCTGGCCAGCGGGTATGCTGTTATTCCTCTAATAAAAGCAAATAAACACATGAGGAATATAAATGAAAAAAACAGGTGACTCATAAGTGAGAATAGCCTCATTCTGTCATTAGTGGAGGGTAATTTGCCACATATTTGTACCAATAGTACACACGTCTGCACAAAGCTTCACTGCCCCGTCACACGGTTTGGGCTGGGCGTGCGGCCATAGCTGCTGGCAGCAGGGGAGCAGGAGAGAGTCCGCAGCCAGCCGCTGCTTGGCCCTGATTTCTCCTTTTCATCCGAAGAGTGGAGGAGGGCGAATCCTGCTGCTTGGCCCTAAATCTGTCAGGAAGTGATTTGAGACTTTGAGTAGACCTTGGTCTTTTCTTTCTCCTGTTAAAAAGAAAGAAGATGGTGTTTTATAGGTGTGTTACAGCCGCATGTATGCACTGATCTTTAAAGAATGATGTGAACAGCCTCTCGGGCTACTGCTGGACATAGTCCTGTCCACAGAAAGATTACCTGAAATGGCATCTCAGAGAAAGAGTGAACTGTGAATGGCCCTGAATCAACTTAATAGGGGTGTTCACTCTGAACTAATGATAAGACAGATAGCTGTTTAATGGGAAAAAAAAATGATCCTTACCTAGAACGTATCTCCCACCTGCCCTGCTGAAGGAAAGGTGGCTTGTGAAGAAATATCTTTTTCGAAAGTGACTTAGGAGCCTCAGATCTGGTGGGTTTTTTTTTCAAATCTGCTTACCCATTTACTCAGAAAAATCTAATTATAAGCCTTTTTTTCCTTGGCTTTTTGAGACATAGATTTTGGTGTGGGCCATTTTAAATCAGAACAAAAACCAGGTATCCGCACATATCTCGAAAGTACCAGCTCTGTTACCAGTGGCGTGCACACCATCTATTAACGACAAAATGAATAAATTAATGTGAAACAGCAGGACGGAGTAGAACTGCAAACTCTTATACCAAGCCTAGATCACGCCCTGCCAGCATGACTACAGAAATAGAAGGGATGGTGCAGTTCCCTGATCACTTTCTGGCAGCAGGATGGCACTGCCGCTGGGGGAAGAACAGGGCAGTATCTTTTCATCAGGATCTTCTCTACCTCTCCGCTTTTCATATGAAAAAAAGAAATAACTTTGTCACAAAAAAAAGTTCATGAAAAATCAGAAAATACAAAGAACCAGGAACTAACCATCTTTTTGGAGACAGGAGAGTAGGGCAAGCTTTACCATGGCATTTTTTTTCAGGAGAAATATTGCATTATTTCAGGCAAAAGCAGTTGGCAACTTCCACTCAGCTTGGTTTAGCCCGTGGCACTGAGGAAACATGCAGAGAAATGGTGTGGAAGATGGGAATCCCCTGGTGCCCTGGCTACTGCCACCCCCACCTTGCTTCTTCCTAAAGCTTGTCTTGAGGAAAGCAGCATGCAGTCTTCCAAGGACCTTAAAGATCTGCTTCATATCCATTTTAGGTACCAGCTGTGAGTACAACTGCTCCTTGCTCATCCATTTTCCAAGTCTCAAGTGGAAGCGGAGTCTTCCTGCTTGCAGGTGAGTGTTTGCTACTGGTCTTTCCGACCAGTGCTCTGATCCACAGCGGCTAGGGCTTTGTCACTGCCCTGTTAATTTAGTTACCACAATATAAAAATATCTCAAAAGACTAGCTCTCTAAAATTGCAATAGCTCCAGGCAAGAGGGCTGCCAGAAGGGAGCTGCGTTACAACTCGGCTAGGAAGAGCTCAAAGGTATAGGTGGGTTCAGTAGTGACAAACAAAGAGCAGCAAGCACCTCACTCTGCCTCGTGTTTCCTGAAACCTAAGGTTTTCACCAAAAAACAAAAGAGCCTTTCTAGTGGAGCAGGTTTGTCTGGGCCTCTTAGGGGTCAATGGTGTGCTGTAGCCACTGGCAGGGTGAGGCACCGAAACTCAGGGAGGTAGGATGGTGCGAGGAGGAGGAGGAGGAGGAGGAAGAGCGACAGTATTGCTGCTCTTTTCTAGCAGCAGAAGAGGGAGATCATTGAATCTGCCAGAGTTGTGCGAGTAGTGGGAAAAAAAGTGACAACAGGGGTGCTAGGATCGCAAAACCTGGTCCCGTAAAAAGTAGCCTGCCATGTCCTGGGCTGTGCCTGTCCCCCTGGCTCAGGACAGGGTGAGACATGACCTGGTGCAGTCAACAAGGACCCACCAATACATCGGGCTCTGACACCCCTGGATCGCATGGTTTTTCCTTTCCAGGGAGGTGGCAGTGGCTGAAGGACACACAGGTTGTTCTTCATCAGGCTTTTCCTGTCCTGAACATGGGCTGGAGGGGTGAGGGAACATGCAGGCCCTCCTACCAGCTTAATGAGCTGGTGGGAGACCCTGTATCCCTGGACAGCCCTTGTCATGCAAAACTATGCCTCCTCTGTAGGTGATCTATTTCAATACCAGCACATTTCCCAACAAGCACTCCCATAAACATTTTCCAACAACAACTCCCATAACTTAAACATAAAGGTGTCACGTGGGTACTTGGTGTACAGGGTAGGGCAGAGACTGAGCACTGAGAAAAAAAGGCAGATGAAGCAAAGTCCCAGTGCCTAGAGGAGCTTAATGCCTTGCATGGGCTAAGAAACTGGAGATTCCCGTGTACTATCTGTCAGAGTTGTGTTGCCGGCATCTCAGATGGTCCTGCAGCAGGAGAGCAGTCAGGGTAACTTTGGACGTGGTAGGGAAGAGAACTGCAATATGGACGTCTCAGGGATGCTTTCTTTCCTCCCCCGCAGGCCAGAGTCTGTGCTCCCCGCACCTAACATCCCACAGGGAAATACGCCGGTGCTAAGAGCCCTGCGTGCGTTTCCGGACTACCTCTATACGTTGCCTGCATGAGCCTGAACCGCCAGCCTGTGCAACAGTGACACCCACCTCGCTGTGCAAAATGCAGAGCCATTCCCTGCACGTACACGTGTGTCTGACTTCACGGCATGGCACACACGGAGGAGGTCGGGTCTGCCGTGCCATCAACCCGCTACGCGCGGTCTCGGCGGTCCTTCCAAGTGCGGGACCCGGGCACCCGCCTTCAGACGGCGCTGACAGCGTGGCCACGAAGACGGCGCCCGGTCCTTCTCCACAGAGAGAGAGAGAGAAAGGAGCAATTTCCGACTCTGCAGTGAGCGTACGTCTAGTGCACACAGTGGTAATAGCACCGTGCCGGGGTCTCGGTGTGATCTTCCTGTTGCTCAGTTGCTGCAAAGTGTGAAATGCAAATCCCTCTGGGCTTCTGTCTCCGCTCAATATTCACAGGAGCATGAAGGCTTCTGCGTGGAGGGGAGGGTGAGAGCTGGCAGACAGCAGGGAGCTTTGTCTCCTCCTTTGTCTGGAGTTTGCAGGTTAAAAAATCTGCTTTGTTCGAGAGGCTTTACAGGGAGAGTCAGCTCACCGCAACCACCCTGAACCCTGCCTCCGCCTCGTCTTGGGGGCTGGCGTGGGGTACGGCACCCGCCGTGTCCGGGTTGGAACGCAGAGGCCGTCACACTGACGCCATGGCTGCACCGAACCCGGCGATGCTGGACGGGGAGCTGGCGTGTGGTACGACACCCAGCGTGTTCACGTTTTGAGCGCAGAGGCCATCGCACCAGCACTGTGGCTCCACTGAACCCGGCGATGCCAGGGCAGGGGGGCTGGTGTGGGGTACGACACCCGGCGTGTTTCAGGTTTTGAGCGCAGAGGCCATCGCACCAACGCCATGGCTCCACTGAGCCTGGCGATGCCGGGGCGGAGGGCGCGGGGTCCGGGAGGAGGCACCCGGGGTTGAGTTCGGCAGGGTGGGCAGTTGTCCCTGGCCAGGGCCTGCCCGGTGATGGTTGTCACCCTGCCCCTTTCCCACGGCATGGTGGTTCCAACCCAAACCCCGTCAGCTCTCTGGAAATGGCAAGTAAGACACTTGTTGCCATGGTGATCCTTAATAGTTCTGACTCAGATGTAGCGTTGCTATGGCAACCGCATCCGCAGCCCTTGGGAGGCAGTGCCGGCACCGTTTTTCTCTCCTAGCGGAAAAGGGCTCCGAAGCCCCATTTTGCTCACTCGTTGCTGCAGTGCAGTGACGAAGCTTTCGGGCTGCTTTATTATCCTCCTAACGAATGATGGTCCCGACCCTGCACCAGAGGACCTGTTACTCTGCAGGGTGGAAGTGCTCTGGACCACCTCGCCGCAGGCACATTGTCTGCACCGTGAGGCCATCCCAGCCTCCGCCCTTCAGTGCCTCCTCAGAAAACAGAAAAACAAAAAAAAATACATTTATTTTTCAAGAGGAGCAGTAACATTTCTTCCTAGGTAGGAACAAGCTCCTTTCATCTCGGGAGCTCAAGGCCAGGTCCGGCTGGGGAGGGGGGGGTTTAGTCTTAACATGAAGAGCATCTGTGGCTGTGAAAGGAGAGACAAAGAGAGAGCACGTGTGAGGGAGCGGGAGTGCCGGTGAGAAAACGAGCGGATCTGTGTGCGGAGAGCGTGTCCGTGGGCATGGCTACGCATGTGAATGGGAGAGGAGCTGATGGGAGCGGAGACACAGAGCAGAGCGTGGGTGTGCCGGGTGTGCGACGGGAGCGGGCACGCTTACCGGGTCGCCAGCGCTTTTGTGTGCGAGAGCGAGCGTGCACAGGCGCAGGGAGAACAGGTTCACGTCATGCAGACCTGCATGAGTCCGCTGTCACTCACATTCAGTCCGCTCTCCTGTCGTCTCTGGCTGGTACAAAGACAGCCGCCGATGCACGCAATGCCTGAAAGGCACTTGAGTCCCCGTGGGGCCGATAACCTTAGGGATGGGGAGTGTATATGAAGTTTGCTGTTGCAAACCTAGCTGCAAAGACTTCCACAGCACTAGATCACCCAGGCAAAATCATTTTGCAATATCCTTCTCAGGCAGAGGCAGGTGGGAATGAGGGGTCACGTGAATTCTCCACGTGGGCACCCTTGGACCTACATCTCAGCCTAACCCTCTGTCCTGAGAGACCTGGGCACGGTTCCCCAGGGAACTGGTCAGTGCTTTTCCCGAGTCAAATGTCTGACTGCTCAGTCAGGCAGGAGGAGTCACTGGAGAGATGCTTAAAGCTGCCCGGACTTCCCAGGGGTTTCATAAACTTTCTCTGTGGTTTTTCCAGCCTGGCAGAGAATCACACCAGCCTCCCTCCTGCCTGACATCTTGGTTCTTCTAGCCACTATCTTGCACTGGTAGGGCACAGGGGGATGTTCTGGAGCAGACCTTCAGACAAACTGGGATGACTGGAAGGACGGAAAAAATGACAAGTTCACAATCAAGGTGGGAGGTAATTTTACTGCTCGTAACATCTTGGTAGGGCAGGGAAGGATGTAGAAGTGGTACATACAAAGAGTAAAGGGTGGTGCTAAAGAAATCAGCCACGTTGTGCAATCGGAGAGGGTCCAGGGTGACTCCCGTGTACCTGGCTCAGATGGTGTGAGGACAGAAGCCTTATTAGCAAGGGTAAGTAACACAGGTAGTGGAGAAGATTTTGGCATGGGGCCTGATGTATATAAGCCAGCCTTAAAGAGGTGTTGGGGGACAAAGATGTGAGAATGAAGATTGTGGAGAGGTCCAGGATGGAGAAAGATATTTCAGAGTCCCTGAAGTGGGTGCACAAGCAGGTCCTCTGCAGATTAAATTAAAAGGGAAAAAAAGAGCACAATTAAGGTCTGAGCTGTGAGGGCTCCAGTGGAGAGAGGCTCTCAGGAAGTGAATGAACCTGGAGTAGCAGCAAGGTTTCCAGGAGAGGAAGCTTGGGACTTGGGAAATAGCCAGTGCAGGACTTCTGGGTGAGCAGTTCATGAAGCTGGAAGGTGATGAAAGCCAGAAGGAGGGGCTCCAGGCTCTTCAGAGGTTAATATGGCCTGTCCAAGGGGTGTAGGGAGGTGGGGAGGTGAGGACCTAATTGAAGAGACTCAGTCAAAGGACACTTTTAAATATGTACAATGACTTGCTTGGTATGCAGAGAGAAACTCATCCCTAGTGTAAGGCTAATGAAATCAGTAGCTTTCGCTTTAGCTCTGTCTATTAATCCCACATGATGGAGGCAGAACGAGGGGAACTGTTTGTTTTTCACAAAGCGATGGTATCAAAAGCCTCTGAATTCTCTTTTACCCATCAAAAATTATAACCCAAAATATTAAAATGGTGTATTTTTCTCTTCCTTCCCCTGGCCTTTCTGCCTGCCTCCTTGGAGGAAACCTCTGTCTGCCCATCATTAGTGTGGTGTTTGTGACAGGCTACAGTTGTGCCTGCGCTGGACCGGTGCTGTCACACACGGGCCTTTGCCACATATGATGGCGGAGTAGTACCTGCACACTGTCACTGCACGTGTACCTGCTACAGAGACGGGGCCCTGCGTGGCAGCTGGCCTTCGTCTCGCAGCCATCCCCAAGGAGCAGACTGGGTCTGGATTTGGGTTCTTCACCCTGCTGTGAAATCACAGCTCCCTCCTTCCCTGTGCAACCTGTGCTGGGTCCTGAACGATCACGGTCTGTGTAGGAGATTTTGACATCAAAGTGAGAGGAGGACCGCACCAGGGGCAGCAAAGGCTATTGGAAGAGTCCCTTGGATCTAAGACTAAAGGAAGCCTAGAACTAAATATTGTAACATTTTCGTCTCTATTTTGGCATGATCTGTTACAGAATTTGCTGTATGTGACTTCTTACCTGAGACCTGTAATACAACATAAAAGCAGGGCTGAATTATTGGGGTTTTTTTACAGAAAACGAGGAGAACTGGAATGGGCAACCCAATTAATTTGTTCTTTATTTATCCAGACAGGATCTAGCCTGCTACCCTCTGCTCTCTTTGCTAACACCTAAACAAAGTGAGGAAGCCTCTGTAAGGACACTGATATCAATAAATACTTTCCTTCCTTGTTTGTGTTTGGGACAGCCCAGTCTCTTGCACATAGCAGCAATTTTATTAAACATGAATTGGTGTAAAGCATGAAAAAAAGAGAGATAATTATTGTTGAACCATTACACTCAGGAATTCCAGCAATTGCCAGGTGCATCAAGATTATTTCAAAGAGAAAAGCATGCCTGTGCAGGGGGGAGGTTTGGGGACTGGCTGGGAAAGAGCGAAGAATAGGCTGAAATACTGCAGCTGTCTTCCTTGTTGTTTGTTACCCATAAAAGAAATAAGTTGCTGTATGGCTGTGCCAATTCAGCCTGACCTGAGCTGCAGACCTTCTAGCAGGGTTTGAACGCATCAGCTAGGAAAAATGGCCCATGATGGTCAGGGCATGGGGATTGGGGGGGGAGGGGTGCACATGTGCAGTGGGGCACTGGAAGGCAAGAGGGGGCTTGCAGGGCAAGGAGGAATGGAGTGAGGGGTGCAAAGGAGAAGAGAGGATGGTCTTATGGCTTGGATGCTAAATAGGGTCTTGGGACAATATCTGCTTGCTGTTGTTGATGAAGATTTTTTTTTAACAGAACCCCTTTACTCAAGATAAATCTCCCCTAGAGCAAATGGAAAAAAAAGCATAAGCAGGCAGTGAGAAAACTTGACACCTCCTGTTCCACGTACATTTGGGCTTCCTCACTTTGAGGAATTGCACTGTAGTGAGAGGTCCAAGCACAAAAGCCATGAATGTTTTGTTATATTTTTCTTCCTGTGCTTCTTAAGCAGTGATGCCCATGAGATTAGTGTTTACCTTGATTTAACGTCTCATCAGAAGCATGACACCCCCAGCAGCCCTGCTGAGGTGCTACTAAATGAAGCATGACCTGTTTCCTCAGCTGGGACTTAAACCTCTGCCCTTAGAGACCTGAGGGGTGGGGAAGAAGGATGGGGAGAGACTGATAGATATTGACCCACCTAGCATGTACGCTAAATTAAATAACCAGGCTTTATTTTTTAACCTATTTAAAACAGTTACCGTTCTCTGCACAATTGATGTTTGCATTTGCAGAGGTTACTGAGGTGGCAGCTGCCGCAGTGTGAGCCTCCCCTGCTCTGTACCTTTCCCCTGGCTCACGTTCTACGGGTGACCTTCATGTGTAAGGACAGCCACTGTCTTAAGGAAAGAGGAGAGGCACAGAGAGAGAGAGAGAGAGAGAGGGAGAGAAAGCGTTTTCTCTGCCAGTTAATTGCATCCAGACCTTCCCTTCAAGTTGTGCTGGAAAAGCCTTGTTTTCCTCTCACGGTGAGGAAACCGTTGCTCACAGGGGAGCTGAGCAGATGAAACCCTCCAAAGTCCCTTTGCTAAAGATGTCAAACTAAATTTGAATTGCATCCGCACCTAAACCAGAACTGACCATGGTCTATGGGGGAGCGCCACTGATTTTAGTGCTGCTTTACAGTAAGCAGCAATATGGCTCTGTGACTGTCTAGCTTGATGACCAATTTTTCAGAGTATCCTACATCTTCCTTTTTCCTGTTCTCCTCAGCATATCTGCCCCATACTGAGTCCCTAAGAAATATCACTCATTATAAAAACCCTCTTTTGAGGGCCTGTTGTGACAACCCTTTGAACTCCTGTGCTGGGAGAGCACAATGCACAAGACACAGAATTACAGGCAGTTAAATTGCCTCATTAAGAGAATATTATATGGTCCTATTTGGTCTTTTCCTATCAAGCACTTTCGAACACTTTATCCAAGCCAGGTTTATGCCACAGGATACCCCCTTGCTCTCCCTGAGAGATTTTCCTTTGCTCTCTCCTTTTTGCATCTGTGTCTTCACGAGGGCTGGCTCTGGCTGTGACGTGGAGAGGGCGCAGCATCACAGCCATTCCCTTGCCACAGGATACCCAAGAAGGGCTGTCTGGGGACTACACTCTTCCTTCTGCACCAGAACTTCTAGTACCTGCACATCCCAGAAAACATCTTTCCCCTTGCAGCTGAAATGGCTTTTTTTTTTTTAAATCCCACGAAGATGTGTGCTCCCCCCCCTCTCCTCAAGGTGTTTAGTTTGATTTAGCACTGCATCTCCAGCTAGGAACCGTAGGATCTCCATAATTCCACTCCTTTGTGCATTGCTACAGGGATTTACCCCACTGCGATCTTGCAGGTCAGATTTCCTGACCTGATGATTGCACGTTTCTGTTCTACAGTCCCAGCTACGTGGACTTCCTAGGCACAGCGTGCAAACACTTTACTGCTATTCTGACATCTTCTCTCGCTTCCAAATGATCTTTGGTCACAGTTCAGAATTGCCCCTGCAGTTTCAAGAGCCTTTGCCAATATATGCCGGTCTTTTTCTGACTCTGGCCTCTTCCTTGGCCCTTACTCGTGGCTTTCTGCAGCTGGCAGTGCCGTACATGCATCTGCTGCTTCATCCATTGGCGTGTCCTTCGCCATCCCCTGTGCAACGATTCGCCTCTCAATGTTACCTTGAGCTGTGGGGGAGCAGCTTACCCCAGATCAGGAATCTGTGTGTGCTTGTGTGCTTCTGACCGCTTTCTAATTAGGAAGGCTTTAATTTACAGCCTCCCATGTTCCCTGCAGCGTGCCCTGCAGTACCGTTTATCATCTCTGCCACGGCAGGATCTGCGCTAGCTTGCCCTCACTAAGGGGGCTGCCAGCTGTGCGGGTAGGCAAGGTGCCTCAGCTGCTGGTGTTGGGGTGGGAGACCCATGGCTGACCCATGCTGGGCTGTTTTACCCATGAGGTTACAGGGGGGCTTTGTTTTCCCTGGCACTGTGTTCCTCATAGCACACTGAAATTGTACCGCCTGGATTCAGCTCTGCTGCTTCCCTCCAGCCAAAAAGAGCCACGTTTGACCCCTGGTCAGCTTGAAAAATCGTGTTTTTTTGCTGTATGCTGAAACCCACACAGTAACTGATGGCCAGGATAAGAATCAGATCCTCAGCCAGGGTAAATTGCTTCTGCTTCAGTGAAGTCAGTAAAGCTAATCCATTTTCTTCCAGCTGAGATTCGGGGAGCATGGATTAACTATACTGTCTGGAATCTGCCTTGATGACAAATCCAGGCATATTGAAAGCTGTGGCTTCACTGACCCCCTTGTTCTGCAGCATCTCAAGGTTCTCCTCCATGCGGCGGGGCTGGGTGGCTCCCATCCCCTGCCTTCCTGCGGTGTGTAGGAGAGCAACCCATTCACAACAGGGATGAGTGATGAGAGGAGAAAGGACTCTCTGTTCCTGCGCCGAGATGCATGGCAAGGCAGCCCGAGTCCACGGAGACTCTCTGATTGATGTGACAGGGAGGGAGTGACAAGCCTGCTGATGTGCTAGCAGCATTTTACTCCAGCAGTTCTTGCCAAAAAAATAAAACACCTGTGACAAAAACTAAACTAGCTCACTCACTCAGGGCATAGATGTGCAGGACCTGAGAGTTGCCACCTGATGTGAGTTACGAAGCCTTGCCTTTCTCCGGGAAGATGAGCGTGATATCTCTTGACAGGTCAGGCTCAGGGTGCTCTGTGCTCTGGTTTAATGCAGCGTTGGCTTGGCCTGTCTCTGAAGGCCTGTCACCCTGTGACGTGTAATTCGGTCTTAACTGCAGGTCGGGAGATGAACGGTAAGCACGTGAGCCTGCGTATATATAAACACAGCATGAAGTCACAGACATTGGGGTTATCCTCAGGAAATCTTAATTTTCCTTGTCAGTCTTATCGGAAAAAGATTTTACTTGGTCTGGTGGGTGACACTGGATTTTGGTGGCAGGCTGCAAAAGCTGGAGGAAAGCTGGACCATTTACCCAGCTGTAGGAGAAATATAAAGTGTTTGATACCTAATTCCTTGTGACATACAGCACGCTTCTCCAGCACCAGCCCACACCATCAGGGCCCGTGGTGCAAGGGGATGAGGTCTTCTCTTTCCATACCTAGCTGCTGGACCATACAGTTTGCTGTCACCACCTTTTCCTGGTTCCTCTGATTTTTCCTTATCGTTCCCCTGGTTAAACGTCTTTTCCTGAGTGGTGAGACAGCAATACCTCTTTCCCCATCTTTGGTAGAGTCTTATCTTTATCTTCTGGCATCTTTTTTAATGCTTGTGACGGCACAGGTCTTTGTGCAGCTGCGTTGTGAAGCGCAGCAAAGAATCTATGGGGCTGGAAAAGCACAGCTTATATTTCACCAGACTGTTTTTAAGCCAAGGCACTACTTCCCTGGCCTGGTTCACACCAGGACGATGCAAGGGCAAGAGCAACCTGTGGGAAAGCAAGAATACGTAACGTTCTTGTTGCAGCCGAGGACTTTGTCATATGAGAGCCAAGTGACAAAAATGTTTATTTTTCTCCTTCTCCACATGTCAGTGTAAAGTGGGACAACCGCAGCAGGAAAGACCGGCAGTAGCCTAGTTCAGAGTATCTCTGTCTGGTGACTAAGCCCTTTGGGAGTGAAAACAGTGTGGGTTCAAACTGCTCCTGCGCTGGGGGCTGCTGCTCTGTCTGTGCCGAGAGGGTGCGTTCTTGCCAGGGAAGGAGGGCGGCTGGCTGCTCCTGCTGTGACACTTCGGTGCGCCCAGGCTTTCCTTCCTGTCCTGTTTCTGAGATGAGCTTGCAAATAAAAATGGAAGTGTCCCACTCATCTCTCTACTGACACGGTCTCTTTCCCTGCCTTAGTCTCCTTTCATGTGAAATTATTTGACAAATTCAGCTGGAATTCACTGATCATTTCGGCATCCCAGAAAGTACGGCTCACAGGAAACAAATGATTCAGCAAAAACAGAGAAAAAAAATTGACCTGCCTCACTGCTGTCACATGTGCTTTACTCAGCTCCTGATGTATCAGTAACAAATTCTTCTTTTCTTGTGACAAGCTTAGACACAACACAAAAGCTGCCATCTGCCTTAGGAGTGCTGAGGATTTTCCCTAAATCCACCAAAGTCAGAAGAGGGGTTCTTGCTCATCTCTTTGGGCTACAGATTAGTCTCCTTGCCTATCAAGACACCCCCAAAATCTCTTGCATGAACTTTCCAGCAGTTGGACGGAAGACATAGTAGACAGGTCTTTCCATTGCTATATACATAATCTATACATTTTCTTCTTTGAAAACAGGAATGGTAGGCCCTAGAGAAGATGATTCAGTCCTAATTGCTCCAGTGACCTTTCCCTTCCTGTCCACTGACTATTGCTTGTGTCCAGTGTGGCTTCAAACGCTGCAAGCAGTGAGGCTTCCACCTCTTTTTGTAGAAATGATTCCACTGCCTAATAAATCTCATTCTCTCCCAGGTTACGCTGAAATGGTATTTTCATTAATTTCATGTCGTCAATGCATTCACTTATGACCATCTGCTTGCTGTCCTTTAATACTCTAAACCATTGCATTGTTTGTGTTTCCGTCTTCGAGGCTTGTTTAAGTCTATAATCCTCTCCTGAAATTATCACTTGATTAAATTATAGAATGACTTTTTAAATGAAATTTTTCACTCTCTTCCTTCTTAATTTTTTTTGTCCTCCAATGAATTTCTCTTTAATGCTGTCAATCTCTCCCTGGCTTTCAGCATCCAAAATACAATGCAGTGTTCAAAATACAATACAATGTTCTAGTTGCACCAGAAAATTGTGCAAGGAAATAATAATTTCCCCAGATCAAGACAGAAGTCTGCAAGCTCTGCCTTTTGTCCTACTTGGTCTCTATACTTTGTCACCTCTTCCTCTTAAAGTCTGAACCAGTTGTTCCATCTAGTAAGAATTGAAGATCTTTATGCATACTCCGTAAATGCCACACTGCCACAAAAAAGAGCAGACATCAGCTGTCATATCAGGCTATAAAAAAGAGGCATGTAACATGGTCTGCTCTGTGGTGGTAGAGCCTTGCTGAAGCACTGCAGCCAGCATTGCATGCTGAATGGAAAGAAAGATGCAGGCTATTTGGTGGGGACAGCAGAGAAGAGGGAAAAAAAACGATCTGAGGTCTAGAAAACGTGTGAGGGAAGACTGAAAGATTTGTCATTGTTCGGGCTAAAGACGAAAAGACTGGGTCTAGAGGGAAGCAGTAGGAAAATGCAAGTCTTCAAATATAAGGAAATTGCTAGCAAGAGAAAGGGAATAAAATAGTCATCTTTTCCACTTAAGGTATGAAAAGAAGTACCGAGCTTAAATTGCAGTAAAGAAGACGGAGACTAAATGCTAGCACAAGTTTTTAGGCTAAAGAAAATGTACGTGAGGAACAGATGGCCTAGGGACACTGTGGGAATTGCCAGCACCAGAGGTTTTTCAGACCAGGTAGGACAATCTTCTTTTAAGAAAAGTTTATACTAACACTGATCCTGCTCTGGGATGAGCTGTATTTTCTGTGGTCTAGAGGGCAGAAAACAAGTACAGATTGCTGACCTTTTCACAGCACTCCCTCCTTTTAAGTAGACGTGTGTGTCTGTGAGCGGGCGTGGATGCTGCTGGTGTTTGTGTGAGACAAGCTGACAGATAACACCCAGAGAAAGCTGGCATTTTTTCCCTTTTCCAACAAACAATTACTTTATGCTGACTTCATTTTTAACCCTAGGTTAACGTGACAGAAGTGATATAAGGGAGAATAAGTTGAGCTCCACAGGCTAAGGATTGTATTGCTAGTTCCGCACATCTGATCACAACTCCTTCCTGCACGGCACTTGAAATTAGGTTTAAGATTATTCCAGAACCATAGCTGTTGGATCTGTTGGTCTGATCTATGAACAGAGATGGAGAGAGATGCTCACTGCTCAGCCCTCAGCTCAGCTTACTCAGCCTAGGAGCCGACCGAAGCATTTGCACCACCCTTCTCGTTGTGTACTGACATGGGACGTGACCTGCTCGCCCTGTCTTTTCCAGCCCGGCAACGAGCCTCCCTGGTGCACCCTCCCTCCTTGGCTCCAATTGAACATCCTTTAGCACAAACGAAGAGCACGTGGGAGCTGAAAGCAGACACATGGCAAAGGGGGTTAGGTAGGGTGTCAAAGTGGTTTAAAAATGCAGGTGTCAATCCACAAGGATGGACAAGAATTGCCATGGGGTAGCCCAGCAGTGAGGGCCCAGATATCCTGAAAGGTATCCTGACTCTACCCATTCTTAATCTCCACACCTCTTAGGCCTGGATTTGATTCAGAGTTTAAGTGAGCTCCTGGTTTTGGGATGAGTGTGAGTGGTTTAGGGGCTTTCTGCAAGGTGAGTTTAGGGGTGAGCCAGGGCCCTTTCTGTTTTCTCATGAATGGTATGGAGAATGGTTGCTCGCTGGTGAGAGAAGGAGGGAACACCATATAAAGCTAGCAGCTGAAACACGCAGAGACATTAAAAGGGGATGTTTCTTCGAACACATGGTTCACGAGTGGAGATCTTTGCTGCAGATGTTGTAGATGCTGTATGCTTGCTTACATGGGCTTCAGAGGGGTCTGGACTAGTTTAGGGAAGCGAAACATACTGAGGGTTATAAAGATGTCATCAATGGCTCAGGAAATCTCAGTTGCAGTCTGCTGGAGGATATTGTCAGGGTTTTCTGGATGTTCCAGATATACATTTGATATTTGGTCTTGTAAGAACAAGCACTCTGCAAGTAGTTTCTTCCAGTCACTGCTGGACACAGGTTCCTGGCTAGATGGACCTTTGATGTAACCCAGGATAGCTGACCTGAAGTTCATGCATCAACTTGATCTGTAATTATTACATGAGAAATGCTGTCACGAGCTGATGTTTAGTGTAAAAGCTTACACTGTTGGGTTTATATGGGTGAAAGCTTCAACTGTGATTTCTAAATGAGGGCTGCAAAAAGTCTGCTTCCATTATAAAATCCCACATGTAAAATGCATTAAAAGTCTGAGCCAGAACTCAGCTTGTCTTTGGTGATTTTCATTGTTTCAGCTATTACAAGCAGCAGTTTATAAAAGAGGTCTTCACATGACATAGTAAATCCCATAGTGAGCTATTGCAAGAGCAGGGGGGAAAAAATGTTAATCCATAGTAGTAAATTCAGGATCACACAACAAGCACATGCTTCCTTCTTGAGGCTGCCAGTTATACATGTAGCTGCAAGTGACTCGCTGTGAGCCATTTTGCACTGTGCATTGTTTCCTCCCTCAGCTGACAGCGTCGTTAAAGACCTTCGCACTTGCTAGTGACAGTCAGGTGTGAACAGAACTGACAGAAGACTTGGGTTGTGCCTGACCCTCTTCTGAAGTGTGATCAGACAAAATCCAACCAAAATATATCATTGTTCATATCTATAGGGCAGTTTAATCAGCTCTTGAGCTCTAAAAATGCCTTAAAGCGCTATACAAAAATCTCTAGCTCCCTTAAAATTTGAGCCTGATACTTGAAAACCAACTCTTTGTTAACACATAAGGCAAATGCTCTGTAAGTCCCAATGTTCCATGTGAAGTTGGGTGGCTGTAGAAAACGGGCACTACTTGTCTTCACAGGAGGAGTGTTTTCAGATTGGGCTTTGCACTCTGGGAAGGGGCTTTTCATATGCAGTTTTGTTGTCACAGGTAAACAGCCATTGCCACGCTGTTTGTCAGAAGCCGAAAATCAAGCTGTCTCCTTCCGGATCTCCTCAGCTAACCCCCTTCAAGTCAAGGCTGGCACAGGATGTGATCTAAACTGCTCCCACACAGCAGTTTTGCATCAGTTGGGTCCATGCTGTGCAATAATGCTGCAGATTGAGGCTTTTCTTTCTCTGCTACTCATAGAATCGTCATTATTTATTTCGTTTCTATTTGCTGTTATTGATCTTTTTCTTTGCATTTGATCTCCTGTACTTTAGAAAACACAGATAGTCAAAGTTAGGTTAGGGCACAGATTTATGATGTGTAAGGCATGGTCCTGTAGACAAAGCCATTTTGCTGTTAGGCTTGCACACAGCACTTCTGGGAACTGAAGGGGCACGCACGTGCTTCTTGGCTGACCTCATTGTCTGCTGTTCTGCAGGAACAGTGGATAGCTGTAGTAAGCCTCTCATTGTACTACAAGATCAAGGATCTCCCAGGCTGAGGGAGGTTTCTGGAGTGATTTTTGTAGTGGTCAATGTCACAATATGGCTAAGGACATCTGATTACCAAATATATTTCCTTTGTTTGTGGTGTGACACTAGCTACCTTTAGGGGTTTTTTAAAGAATGCATAAGATTCTCTGACATAATTGAAGTGACTGATTGAAAGGGGCATCTTCGTGTGCATATATGTGTTGTGCTCCAAAACCCTATTGTCCCTGAACCCTAAAGACAACACAAGTTCCAAAAATAGTTCTCAAATTCATAAATCAATGACTTCAAAATCAAAGATATGTGTACCAAGTTCAAGCTCTGACTGAAATCCAGACATCTCAATAGATATGTTCTCTTCATCTTCTTAGTATTTCTGCTCCCCTGAAAGACTTAGATTAAAAAATATTTTGTCCATTTGTAACAATTTCTGCAGAAAATATCAATGGATTTTAAAAATATGAATGAGATCTTCCAGGTTTCCCGTGACTTCTTGTGTTTGTTTCATGGACGGGGGCACTCAGACACACTTATATCCCGTATCCCACAGCAAGTCAATGGGCAGAGCAATGTCTAGCAATGCTGCATATCACTCTTTCACCACTACAACTAGACAGAACTTTTGGACAATGTTTTGGAACATCTCTATTTTTGTTCACTTTTCCTCAGCACTAAGTATGAGCATTTTCTCTAGCTTTCTGGAGGGATTTCTCAGAGCTGCATGTGTCCCATCAAACTTGGAGAAGTTTCTGAACGGAACAAATATAAGCTACTTAAAACCAGGCTGCGACCTGGGATCTGTTAGTCTGCTTAATATAAGCTTATTTTAAAGAGCAGAATAATAAAACCTGGAAACAGATAAGCAGGAACATCTGATTCATAGCTTCTTCGCAGAATATGCAGCTATTAAATTCTGTTCTTGTGCTTTCTTGTAACACTCCAGGAATGGAACTGCTTTCGTAAGCAATTGCTTATATCCCGCCAGCACTCATATGTCCCATCAGATAGAGGGTGAGTTTGTTCTTCTGGACTGATGACAAATGAGAGCTACTAGCAAAGGTGGAGAAGAAGCCTCCTTTAAATCATAATCTGAGGCACTACCTCTTATCAATATTTAAAGATTTTGTTTCTTCCCTGAATTCCTGGCATATCCTGCTGTAGTTTCCTGAACCCTACCAATCAAGATTTTTGATGGCAACATTTGCTGTGGGACAGAAAAGGAGATGCCAGTGCAACTGATAAATGACCTGAGTTTTCAGCCAAGGAAGAAAGGAGCTGGAATGATGCTCACAGTGGAAATGGAGAGAACAATATTGAAGAGTATAGTTTGAAAACTAGGAAAGTATTCCTACAGATGAGATCCCAGAGGCTGGAGAACAGCCTTCCCAGAAAAGGGGTAGCAAGACAAGCCCTTGGGTTTGTGTTTCACAGCAGGTCACCACTTCAGATACTGAAAAGACTTGTACCCAGTGGAAAGTGGGGAAGGAAAAGGCTCTGCTGTATGGCTTTTGCAGACTTTCCTTGCATAGCTGTATTACCAGGAAACTCCAAACTGCAGAGGATAAGCAGTGACACTGGCAAAATGAATTGACAAGTCTGCTGGTATCTGCCTATGCAAAAATGACATCTATTAAGCAATTGTGCCAGTCTAGGAAAAATGCTGCTAAATCCTACTACGTGCTGTGGACATAGACACTGATATCTGTTATTTAGATGCCTCCCAGAGTACAAATTTAATGAGGAGAGCTCATGCCTCTGAATGCCTTTGGATACAGATGCAGAACTAGTTATCCCAGATAAAAGGTATCCCAGGTTAAGGTGTGATCTTTACAGCATGACAGCACAGTACCTGCCCATGGACATATTTCTAAGCCACAGTCAAGTGGGGTAGTTTATTTGACAAAGTAAATGGGATAAGTGACTCAACCTGCAACATGGAGGAAAAACGCACATGCAGGGCCATTACACCAGAGTTGCTGATGCTCTCCTCAGGGTCACACCATAGCTTGTTCTGGGCTAACTTCTCTGTGAGCTGGTACTCAGAGATACCTAGGGTAGGACTGTTCAGTGTGTGTGATTAGAAGCATATGGAAAAGCTACAGAAATGGAGAAAAAAATAGTGCCCTTACAAACCATGAAGCCATTTCTGAAGAGAGAGGACCAGGGAGTTACGTGGGGACAGCACAGAGTGAAACCACTGTTGTCTTGGAAACTCAAAGAGAAAAATTAGCATACAGAAGGATTTTATTTTGCAGAGGCAATCTATGTGCGTGCGTGCATAGAGACACTATAGATAGATAGGTAGATAGATAGACAGATAGATAGATAGTCATGCTCCTCTGCTTCTTTGCTGATGACTTTCTTGCCCAAAGCCAGTCAATATAAGAATTCATTGTGTCTGATTTTAAAAGTGAGAATAGGAATGAACCCCTACACTTTGTCTTCAGTATAATGAGAACTGATCTTGTGTTAGCAATTCAGAGAAACAGCTGTTACACATACGGATGAATTAAAGATAGAGGTAACTTAACAAATTAGCTTTCTGATCCTACCCAGAGCAGAAAAAGAAGGAGACCTATCTTGGATTAGGAAGAAAGAGAGCTGTGGGCATAGCTTAAAGGCTCTCTCATGCATCACACTGAAGTCTGAACCAGCCAGGAAGACTCACTTCTCTCAGGTAGCTGCAATCACAGGGACAACGGACATTAGTGATGAAGAATGCTTGTGACCACAGCTATCCCTACAGAGTGCTTCCTGGCCAGTGAAGCAAGTTTCCTTGTGCAGGAGGTGGAATGGCAGGAGGGACCTGCAGAAGACTCTGGAGTCACCTTTCAGCGCTTTGGGAGCACAGGCCCTGCCCGGAGGGACAAACTGGTTGCTGCCTGAGGCTGGGGCTGGTGGCAGTGTGCTTGTACCTGAGCATGCACAAAGGGAGAGACACCACTCAGCTTCTTTGGCTGAAGACAGCTCAAGCTCAGACACCTCTTGTCCTCCTCTTGCACCACTGAAATGAGGTGCTATCATAAAGAAGCAGTGGAGGATTTGATCCCTCAGCTCAGGTTTATGAGTCTCTAAACCAGCGTGCCAGAGACAGGCACTGTGTGAGGCAGTGTGAGGAAGTAGAGATATTGTCCAAGGGAGAAGACTGCTATCTCTTCTGGTTCTGCGGCTTACTGAACAGGTAGAACAAACATGCTGGACTCTCCCTTCTGAGGAAATATAGGCGCCCATTTTGTCTTCCCTTGCCAGAATCTCAGGGAAATAGATTTGTCATTTCCCTCTTGTCTTGTTGTGCACTGGTTTGGGAAGGCAGCCAGCAGCACAGACCCAGGCTCTGGCATATGCATGCTCTCTAGCATGGGCGACGAACTCCTTTCAGATAGATTTATTTCACTGCTTCCCATGCCACCTCTCTTTGCGCACAGCAATACATTATCACGGCACCCATAACAGCTAGCTCCTTTATCACTAGCCTGTATTTACTAGCCCTGTTCCTGATGGCCTGGAGTTCACTACCCCACCCTTAACATTCCCACCTCTCCCGATATCAGCAAGGAACCACACTGTGGTTTTAAGTCTGAATTAAGATTTTTGGTACCCTGCACTGCCCTCCGTGGGGGTCTGTATCTGCCTTGGTCTACACTACACTGGTCTGTTAGGACCTGGAAACTCGTGGGCTACAGTGACGGTCCACTGCAGCTCCAGTGCTTAGCATGCTACTCATCTACAATCTCCTGTGTGGAACCACAGAAATCTCATCTTGCCTTTTTAGGGACACAGCTATTCTCAAACTGCAGTCCTTTCATGGCTAGCTGGTCAAACAAATTCCAGTGTTACGTTCCCTTCTACTCTCCATGCTCCAGGTTGTGGTTTGTTTGCCTGAGTGGCCTGGGCCTGAGAGATGACAGACACGGGTAGTGTGAGATCAGGTAACCTGTTATCTGAAGGGAATATGCAGCCCACTTGGGAGTCTAGTCTGCCCTCAGAAAATAACTTGGTGGAGATGACACAGTTGATGGTAAGAACATACATTGGTGTCATGAGTACTACAGTCCTTGTGGCTAAGCCTCCTCTGGCACCTCGCACCAGGAGATGTGAACAGAGGTTGTCCTGCTATTAATTTAGAACAGCAGCATCCAGCTCTCCCTAAACCACTGCTGATATCTTTCTGACAGTCACTTTATCTTGGGAGAAAGGTGTTGATAAAAGCCACATTAAAACAGCCTGTCATCATACTGAACTATCTTACCACTGTAAGTCAAAGCCACTGATTTACTTGCGATGCTTTCTACAGGAGCATCAGCTGCCACAGGCGTGACGTCAGTAAGGAGTGTCTGTAATAACACTTGGGGCATGGTTAGGCCCTTTCAGGAAAGGCCGCCTAAAAACATGTTCCATGCCTTGCGTGGAGGACACCAAGGTGGTGTTTCCCTAAGGCATCCTGTCCACTAGATTGCAGGGTTAACTGTCCAAACCACTGTTCCTTTGCTTTAGCTGCTGCCTTTTGAACAGTTTAAGGAGCAGCCCTTCAATGCTCCCTGCAGTGTCGAATATATGTAAATTCAGCAACAAATTTCATAGCTTACCTAACACCGCACTTGGGCCATGCTGTCTTCCAGTGTAAAACTGGACAGAGGCATTGGCCCCATGGTACAAAGTTGGCTCCTTCTGCCAAGTGCCTGGCCTGTGCCTTCTGCCTGATTCATGTCAGCAAGGGGATCTTGCAGTCTCTATCCCGGGAAGAGGGAGCTGCAGGGCAAGGGCAGAGGAAAATCCCCAAGAGCAACCCAGAAGAAAGCAGAGGTGTGGGCTGACACATGATTTCTGCTGTGTGATGGGTTTACTGAGTTTCCTGTGACGTCCTCCCTCAGGGTTGCTGAGTACTTGTGATAAGGTGAGTCAGAGTATTATTTCATACCCTGTGCTTTACCATGGATTGGCAAAGTGCTCAGCCCAGGTGCTCTTGTGTAAGACAGTTTGCTTGTCTGAGAATCATTTCTGACACGACCTCCCTTCTGGGTGCACTAGGGGAAGGAGGGGCTCCTGCTTCAACTAACACTAGTCCCAACTCTACCCATCTTCACAGAGCAACCCTGGGGACTGCAGCTGGTCAGGCTTCCTGGAAAGCTGCTTTGCATCCCTCTTTGCACATGATGGCTACAGCCTATGTTCCAGATGTGACCTTTGTGTAGGTGACAAAAGAAGGTCGCCTTTGTAAATCTAATGGCATCCATTATCCAGCCTGCATATTTCCAGAGTTCAGAGATGGATCTATGTGTGTCAAAAAACGGAGCTATGCTTTCTTCCTGTATATGCTTTTTTCTTTTTTGTACCTTTTTATCCCTGAATATTTTACATCAAGGGCTATTCAACATAAAAACTATAAAATGAATCCTCACAGGAGATGGGGAAATGTCTTGGCATCAACAGTTTACTAATGGGTTAGACAGCCTTTTCATGTGGAGTTTGCCAATATGAATCCAGCCCACACCAGCAGGGACCACAAATTTCTATCATGTGCTGACTGGCTGTCAGCCAATAGGAAACAAACTTAGTCCCAGTCAAGTTCCTACTCGATCAGCGAACGTCAGAAAAACCACCACTGCTGGAAGCTGTCTCCCTCTTTCACTGGCAAGCCTGGCAGAGAGGCTAGGAAGTGAACAAGCTGCAAGCTACTCTCTCATCTCTGGGGATAATATCTGAGACGTATTAGCATCAGGAGCTGTAAGAAGAAAGCTTACTCAAGCATTGCTAGTACTCAGCCTGCTCTGTGTTAAGGCTTGTTGCTGTTAATTTAAAAATTTTCACCAGCCTCATATTTAGCACAAGCATAAAGAGATTCTCAGGAAGAAAGAGAAAAATTGCAGGTGGTGTGTTGATTGGAAAGGCGCTAAATGAATAGTCCAGGCAGAGTTTTAACTTTCACACAAGAGCTTGAAGATGTCCCAAATGCAACAGTTCTGCATTCTGAAGCTGTGCCAGGGAGAGGCAGAACTGCTCAAATGTCACAGCCAGGCCTGCCTGGGAATTTTTCAGCTGCATTGATTTTATCAAAAAATGCCAGCTTGCTAAAACCCAAAATATCTCCGTAGTTCTGGTTAAAATTTGGTTAGGAAGGATTTTTCCAGATTAATGATTGAATTCCTACCCAATGTGATTTTCTGTCTTGCCCTAAATGGAGGCCACAAGCCAAATGCCTTCTGGTGCTAGACACAACTTCACATCAAAGAAATGCACACAGGGAGCTGCAGCGGAAAAGGAGGAAAGAACCAGATGAGAGTGTTGACACTGTGCCACCCCGCTGGCACAAAGACAGTTTGCCTCTCTCTTCACACCTGCTCTGTTGCAATGGCCCTAAGAAACACAAGCTCATCTTTCATCTGCATTTTCTCAGCGCATCCCAGCCTAGAGGAACAGGTACGGAGGATCCCTCCGAAGTTTCTTTCCACATTGCTTTAGCATTTGGATTGGGAACTCTTCAAAAGAAGACAGAACAAAACTTGTCTCCATGTAAGCACAGAGCATGTGTGCAAGTGTGTGTACGTGAGTGCGTGACTGTGCAAAATTGTGTGAGCACCACATGCCGCCGAGATTCTGCTCTGAACACCACGAGCAGAGGATGCTTTCACCTGTGGTTTCGGTACGTGCTCAGGGCTCTTTTCCCAAAGAATTTCTCATTGAATTCTTTGCTTCAACAACTGGAAATGACACGAAAGGTGATAGCTGGATTCATTTGCCACCAGTCTGAGATTGCATTTATGTAGCAGAATGCTTCAGAGGACTGGTAAGCATTGCTGCTTCAGTCCTATGGCTGAAGATGCCAAGGCATAAAGTCTTGTCCACAGCCATCAGACACAGCAGCAGAACCAGACCCAGGATTCAGATCCCCTGGTACCTCGTTCCCTGCGCTAACTGCTCAAATGCTGCCTACTCACTGTGCTTACAGCCACGTATCCTGCTTTCACTGCCACTTTCACATTCTTGTTGATCTGAGCTCTCCCTTTAGCAATGCCTTTCAAGTCACAGAAGCTGTAATGAATATGTATCAACATTTCAAAGCCATAGATCCTGTGGTGGAGAAACAGAAAGGGGATGGGAGAGACAGACACACATACAATCTAATTCATTTTTAAATGTCTGTAATTCATCCAAGAGCATTATCAATAATTACTAGAAGAAAGCAGTAACTCGCATCACAAAAAATCAGTGCTTTGGCAAAAAGCCGGCAGCAGGCCTTACAGATATCTTGCACATGCAAAATCTTTCTTGAGCGTGCTTATCAGCTGGGGAGGTGGGGGGGAAGGAGACCTCGCTGTCTGTTCACAGCTCTGCTGGCCTTGCCAGGGAACCCTGCTGTTCTGTCAGCTCTGTAGCCTCCTGCAGACAAACTCGGTGGGTGCGTGCTAGATCTCGTCCCCGGCAGGAGGTATGGGTTTTCAGAGGAGATCTGCGGGAGCTGGATGCATTATTTTCTTAAGCCTCCCTTGAAAGATCAAGCCTGGATGTTCACTGAGTGTTCTCTCGGAGTCTTACCACTGCTTTGTCTCAGCTGTGGTCATAGCTGTCCCATGCTCATAGCAGGGCAATGGGCATCTTCGATACTCTCTGTTACACCATGTTGAAGATCATTCCACTTAAAGCTGTGACTAAGAGAGAAGTGGTGGCCTGGGACATAGGAGTGGAAATTGACTGAGAACTGCATCCAGTTTGCAGTCCCCAGCAGCTACTTTCCAGCTTCAGACCACAACTCCCACCACAGACAAAACCAAGGCAGGCAAGACAGATGTGGGAAAGGGAGAGGGGCACTCAGAGGTGGGATGCTGCACATGCTAAAACCTCAATGTTTTTTTCTGCTGAAGCCACTCCTGAGTGCTCAGTTGCTGGACATGAAGCTACCAGGGCTGCGGCATTTAGATCTGTTCCCGTCCATCCCATTTTCATGGGCTGCCAAAACCTCCTTCAAACGTCTGGTCCTGGCAGGGCTAGGGATGAGGTGTGGGGATGCCGTGTCATTTTGCAGACCTCTGTGCTAGTCATGCAGGATGAATGATCCTCCTCCTCCTTCCCCCCATGATGCCATAACCCACGTGATGCACCCCCAGCTTTGGGACAGGGGCAGCTGGGGACCATGACTTCTTCTGCTGCCACACACTGCCTGTCGGGCTGCTTTCCTGACTGCTCTTCCCTGGGTTTACCAGCACCACAGGAGCAGAGATGCTGGCACAAGTGCCGTGCGGCATCGCTGCTGTCATGTCAGACCAGAGGCAGAAACACGGCTGGCACCGCAACATCCTAAATCCAGTGGTTAGATCTGCTGGGGCTCATCAGTCAGAGACTTGAGCCTCCTCCACAGCTCAGGCTGACCAAAATCTCGTTGCAGCACAGACAGTCGCAGCATTTGGGTCACCCCTGGTACAGCCCTCTGTGCTGGGCTACAAGTGAGGAACATTTGGCAGTTTCAGGTAATATAACAGCAGCTGCTGCCTCTGTGGTGCGTGCCTCATGAAACTGCCAAACACCTGTACTCTCCAGTTGGCATCTAGTTAATTAACGGATAAAATTCAGGAGATTAGCCTTCTACATGCTTTAAATCCTGCAGGTGCACCTGGCACTTTTAACAGATATTGAGAAGGTATGGAGAAGGTATGGAGAACATATGGAGAAGACCTTTGGTCTGGAGCTACCTGCCCCAGTGGCCTGAAAGGGCAAGGACAGCCCATGATCCGTGGATGGACAAACAGCTTTCAAAGCATGCTTAGAGAAGCTGAGATTCTTTTTTTCTAGATGCTGCTGTTGAAGTCTTTATTTGAACCCTGCCAGTGTGTTAGAAGACTTCTATACACTTGGCACAATTTCATATCTTCATATGCACCTCACTGGCTTGATAGACACATTTTATTTAATCTCATAAATCAAATGTTTGCAGTGGTCGTTGCTGGTTGCTATGTAATGTCTGATGTTCTGTGTCACAAACAGCTCGTGTTGCACTGGGCTGTAACTCAGGAGTCCATACGCTATACATATGCTCTTTGTCTTAAGTTTTAGGGCATTTTCTCATTGACAAAGATCCATGTTTCCTATGGACAGCAGAACTGGGGTGTATTCTGGGTCTGTTAGGGTTTTGGGGTTCTTTCCCCCTTTAAATCAGGTCTAGTTTAGCACTTCAGCACTTGATCAGCTTGTGCTACAGCCTGATGCTTGCTGATGAGTGTCACCTAGCTCCGTGATGTTATCGCTGTGCTGGGTAACAGCAGGTGACATCACACTGGGTGGGGGCAAGTCTGTCTCATAGGACAGGGAACTGAAAGTAATCAGTGCTTTGCAGATGTGCAGCTGCTTGGACAGACTGGATGTGAAGCTCTACCCAGATGCACTGGACAGGAAAATGGAGATCGAGGGTTTGTTGTTCCAGCCCTCCCTAAAGTTGTGGCACCAATACCACAACAAAGGCAGTGAAATGCTGTGTGGAAACTGGTCAGTTTTAGCACTCTCCAACTTTGTTATTACAGTACAGTCAGAAAGCCAGGCCAGAGCTGTGCTTTGTAAGCCTACTGAATAATGATCTGAGCTATAGATTAGCCAGTAAATGAATACTCAACTGCTATATCATGATACTGTCATTCCTGAATCCATTCCACACAGCAGTATATGTAAAGTTATAATACTGTCTGCATAATCAGTGGGTGGTGTTGCTATTTTTTCCCTTAAGCATATGATGGACAAACAGCTTCTCCACTGTACATTTAAACCACTTCAATCATTTCTATTCATCTGCCCAGGATAAATTATATAGGAAAAGATGTGTAGGTGATGAAATTGCCCTCCAGTTTTATCTGCTGTTTTTTTAACTGACAAAGGAGAGACAACAGACGAGGTGTATGTTGACATAGAAGTGGGTGGGAAACATAAATAACTTGTGTCTCCAGGAGCAAACCCTAAAAGCCAGCTTGACTGCTTGGGGAGTAGGACTAGGGGCAGTCTGTGCGATAAGATGTTGGCTTTCTTGCCTTCTTGAAGCTTTCTATCTAGCTTTGCGATCTCTCAACTATTTTTTGTGGGTTTCTTAAAAAACAAAAACAAACTAAGATCCCATTTCACAGGGATTAGAGTTTCCATGGAGAGCTGTAGCCCTTGGCGCCTGTGGTAGGTTGTGGCGTGGCCGTAATGACAGCCCTAGCCTGGTCCCGCCAGCCCTGAGACATTAGTGTACGCACAAACACGCACACGGAGGAACACACGCACTTCATCTTTAATGGGGTTTTAATTTTGTCCACACGGGAAGCACCAGATAACAACCCTGTGAACAGAAGTTGATTGATCACAGATCTGGTACGGGATTTGGGTGGCGCCACCAAGGCGCTTGGTGTCCTTGCCGGTATGCCGGTGACGTCCTGGTCTCCACAGCTTGGTTTGTCATCAGCCTCTTCAAGAAAATGACCTTTGAGGACCAACAGTGCCAGTGGTTTTTCTGATGTGGAGGTTGACCACTGAAACTAGAAAACCACCCTCTTCAAGCTTCCTGGTGTTTCTTTCTCTGGCCCTTCTGTGTCCTGCTCTCCAAGGCTTCTGGCCAAAATCAGCCCCATGCTGATGGGTCAGCAGCTAAATGAAATTACAAGGCTTTCAGAGAGCCCGACGGGCTGGGCGAAGGGCCTGGCTCAAAGGAGGAGTGAAGCAAATGGGGTGAAGACCAAGGGACAGGGAGCTCGCAGGGAACTGGGAGGTGGGTGGGGGAGAGGAGCGGAAGGGAAGACTGAGATCAGATCAGCAGGAATCAGGCGGAGATGGAGACCTGGGGATGGGGGTGGAGAGCGGCTAATGTGGTGGTTGAGGTGTCAGAAGGATGCCACAGGAGGTGCTCTGCTCCTTGCTCTTCTACAGCCCTGGTGTGTCACACACACCAAGCAAAAGGAGCAAAGGGTTCAGAGAGCAGCACCGCCAAGTTAAATATTACCTGGGCAACTTTCACGTGGCTTTGTAGCACATGTAGCACAGTCAGCGGCTGGCTTCTGCTCCCAGCTCGCATGAGAAAGGCACTCGAATAAGAGGAAGGCTTCCCTGCCTTATTCTGCCATCTCTATAGCTCTAGCATGCTTTGAGGCTAAGAAAAATACTCAAAGTTTGGCCATGGATTTCTGGTTTTTTCCACACGCGCTGACTGCTCTCTGTGGAGGGAGCTTGTGCGAGCAGCCGGGGCTCAGGGGCTCCCCTGGGCTGGGGCAGCCGGCTGCAGGGGTTACAGGGAGAGGGGTGCAGCCTCCTTCGTATCAAGGCAGGGTGTCCACAGAGCATGGAAACATGCGTGGGGGATAGAAGAAAAATATGATTTTACCCAGCCTAAGCTGAATTGGAAATTTGTGGGACCAAGTGACTGAACCCATAAATAACAAACTAGCAACCAAAACAGATAGACCGGGCAATGTGATGCGACACGATGCAGTGCTACACTATTCATTCCTTCTTTCCTTTGCATAGGATTTTCACAGCTGCACCATTACTTGATTTATTCATTATAGAAGATGCACATATTATCTGCATAACACCTGTAGTCCACTGTTCTCCTGCTGTGTTGGCTCCCTGCACACAGGCATACCCAGTTTCTGGTGGGAGGCAATGGGAACTCTGACAGAAGGGACTAAAGCTGGCTTGAGGCTTATTCTGACGCACTCAGTGCGTATCAGGGGGCATTATTTGCAGCACAACGGTAGTATGCAACTCTTGCAGCGCAGGTAGGCACATGGGCTCAGCAGCTGGAACAGCAGGAAAATTAAGACTTGATCTGTTTCCGTTTAAAGCGAACAGGATTTTAGTTACTGACTTTGGATGGAGCAGGACTGGGACCCGAGAGCAGAGTCAGTCCAGCAGTTTGCTGTTTGCCTACTAATCTCACGCCAATATTGTCTGCGCTGGTGCAGGGGAGCGCAGGAGCCCAGTCAGACACGGGGGCAAATAATTAGCAGGGCTTATTAAAAGCTATGGCAATTATTCATTACAGCTGCTGTTGGCCACCCTGCTTCAACAGCATGAGCTCTGGAGTCGGAGGCAAGGGGAGGGGGAAGGAGAAGTAAATGGAGGCCCCCTTCACTCTGGTGTTCCAGTGGCCGTCTCTTTTCCAGAAGACGGATGTTGCGCTCTAAGTACCTCTCCAGAGAGCTAATGGCCGACATGGCATTATTACCAGCCTGCGATGAGCTCCATTTTTTTTTTTATGATAGTAATTTGTTACACCGGTTTGCCACATGCCTGCTGCTTCCTTGTTAATCCAATAATCTATATGAGAAAAGCAATTTGACATTCCTCCTTCCCATCTGCCACCCATCACCCAATCTATATCTTAACTATCAGTGATTTATTAATGGTGTCTGCATTAAGCACATCTCCGCTTCATTGGCGCCCTCAGTTCCCTCCCTCCTAGAGACACTCTCTGGATACATTTAGCGAGCCGAGTCAGCATGGGGATGAAAAGCAACAATAAAAGCAACCAAGTCGGGGGATTTTGGGTGCTTTGGTCAAATAACCCACATGCTTCCAGGTGAGGGAGTCCAACAGCCTGAAGCCCACTCAGCTGAGACTCAGGTGCATGCTCAGTCCCCATGCTCCTTGCAAAACGTGATGCACTAGGCAATGCAGGGCTTTCTCAAGTTTATGTCTGTAATCCCTTTGCCAGCATCCGTTTGCATCCAGTGTGGGTCAGAGTTCGGCAGCTGTTAGAAGGGGCTTTTGATGAGGCTTGTTCCAGTTGTTGCTGGGCAATGCTTCAACAAGGTAAAACAACCCGATCCTTGATCTGCGGAAAAAATGAGCTACAGCAGCCAGTATCCTGTATTCCTTAAGGTCTGGAAAGAGCGGGTTTTTTAGCCTTTCTGTCAGTGACAGAATGAACAGCGCAGCCTTTACGTGATCACCTATTTTCACAACACTGGTAACAATACTGTACCTTCAATACCTTCAGCAAAGTTGGTTTGAAACCAACCAGTGAGCTCAAAAGCTATTGGAGGTGAAAGGCATCCAGGAGGCTAATGTACACACACAGACAGACACACGCACTCCTGTGTGCTTACAAAAGCCTTGTTTCCTTAGAAACCAAGCTAAAAATCAACTGGCGATATTTCAGCCTGCTTGCCAGTATCAGTAAGGAGCTCAGGGACTACTTGAGTCCTGCAAAATGAAATTCTCTTTTCCTTTCTAAGGAATTCTCTACTTGAAATTAGATTTGGGAAGCACTGACTCTCACACGGCTTGAAGGTTGCGGTGCTCCACCTGCGAAGGTTGTGGGACTGGCATTCCTGGTCAGTCACCTTTCATTCTCAAAATTCAGCCGGTGTCCTTGCATGTGCTGGCTGGGCACTGCAAACAGGTTTCATTGATTCAATTACTCCCCACGGAGCAATTGCGTACGTACTTAAAATACAGCTCAGCATCTTGCTGTATTTCTGTGTATGCAAAAACACTGCTTAATGACTTTTAATTTAACTCGTGTGGGAAAAACAAAAAAGAACATTTGAGTCTACATTGAAGTTCATTACGCACATCTTTCCTGCCATACTCTGGATATTTAAAGATGCACAGTGCAGAAACCAGATCTTGAGGATTACATGATATTTCACACGACCAGATATGGTCACATTAAACTCTCTGTTCTATTGAAAGTTCATACTGCAGGTTGGCTACAACACATTTAGAAAGCATGGGGTGTGGGCAACATGGCTGATGACCTTTATTTCATTTTTGCCAACAGCTCTTTTTAAAGGGGCTGTGTTTATTCGGCATAGCCTAGAGGAACCTTTTTTGTAATTGTTGTTATTTTTAAGTTGCAGAAAAAAGTCATTAAAGAACAAAGTGCCATGAGGAGAGCCAGATTCCCAGGGAACAGTGACAATGTGGAAATGAAACAGTTATAAGCAAAACTGAAATGGATTTCATTGCCTTTCGAAGCCCAATGCAAGGAATGGGCAAACAGCATCCACCTGCTCTAGATGTGCAGGAGCAGAGGACGATCTGTGCCAGGTGGGGGGGACGCTCTGTTGGTGCTGCCAGGCTGCCCGCCGAGATAGCTGACACTACCTGGACCGCTCCCACACAGCTTTTTTCCTGGCATGGGAAGGGCAGCTGGAGAAAGCTTAGATTCACTGCGGTCTGTGGTGACTGACTTGGAGGTCCCACAAAGCATAGAATCATTGAGTCATTAAGGTTGGAAAAGACCTCTAAGATCATCAAGTCCTACTGTCAACCCAACACCACCATACCTGCTAAAGCAGTTGCCACCTAGCCTTGCAGTCTTGCTACATTGAGCAGTGTTTATTTCTGAATTTTTGCCTGTTGGTGCTGGTGAGCTGTGGTTGAGATGCTGCTCTTCCCACTGCTCAGCTCCCCAGCCATTTTCAGCGCCTCAGGATGCCAGTCTTAATATTGTTGAAGGCTCCCAAGGTGATTTTTTTTTGCTGTTTCCTTTCCTTAAGGCTGAGATTTTTACTGGAGTTTTAGAATATCAGTTAGCCTCCATTTATCAAATGTCAGTATCATTTGGACTAGTAACTCTTTTAGGCATAATGAAAAATCTTGGGATAAACAGACTGGGAAGAACTCAGGTATAGACTCCTTGTTAGGAACTGGGTGATCTTGTTTGGGTTTGTTTTTTTTTTGTTTGGTTTTTTTTTTCCTAAACTTTTCCACTGTTTGATGTGTCAGTGTAGTGTCAAAGGGCCCAGATGAACTTTAGGGTTTTAGCTTAGCACTGTGCAGTGACTGTACTGGATCTCAGAAGTGCCATCACTGATTCAAAGAACTCAGCATGTAATTCACAATGAGGCTAAACCAAATGGTTTTGGTAAAAAAACTATTTCTTGATAATCATGAAGTCAGCCATGGCCATGCAATAATTGCAAATACATCTGCTGACTAGCCAAAAAGGGTTTTGGTTTTGGTTTGGTTTGTGGTTTTTTTTAAGGAGTAAGAAGCTAAATTCCTAAAGTGGAGGGTGACAAGGAAGGGCCCACGTTAACCCAGCTGTCTGCTCCAGGCATTCACTCACACCGACGGAGACACAGATTCTATCCCTGCCTCCGCCCTGGCTTGAAATTATATTTCTACCCCAGATTTTCTTGGGTAAACCTCTTTTCTTCCTTCCTGCTGGAGCAGTTCCACCTTCTATAACATATTTAAATACTTTTGGTACGGGGTTTATAAAGAGGTTGGCTACATGCGTTGCATGTGTAGTACAAAGCAGAGCAATGTGAAGATTGACCTTAACTTACAAGAACCTTCTATAGTAGAGGAGGTAGATCTAAAATGGGGAAACCTGGATATTTCACAGTCCATCAGATGGAGAAAGCTGCCCTTCTGTGCTTTGTGTTTTTTAACACTGCACTGCTGAATAAAGCAATGTCTGCCTCTAGTCTTCTATTCCCATCATTTGTTTCTGTTAAACTTGCTGAAAATGGAAAGGGAGCATTTCCTTTTGAATTGAATGAGATGTTTTCTTTGAGCCAAAATAAGGAAAAAATAGAGTTTGTTTGTTTGTTCATTGATTTGGCAAGAGAAGTCCCCTAAGCATTTGAATTTTGGCTCAGATCAGAACTACTACAATGTTTTGTCTTTCTCTTTTTCATGTTCATCTGTCAAACAGCAACAATAGTTCTCTACACAGACCTCCTGGGAATGAGATGCAACAGCTCAGGGCAGCAAATGACTGGATAAGGGAGGGTGGATTGCATGACAGAACAGTTTTGGCTATTCAGACCTGGGGTGTGCATGGCGTGATGATGCCACTTCAGCTGAAGAGAGTAAGGCTGAGTTGTGTGGAAGAAAAGTGTAGGAGCAAACCCACTGCTCTCCCTCCTCCTCCTCAGAGTCACTGCTCATAGTCCCTCCCGCACTGCCTACTGAAAACACAAATATTTTGAGAACTTTATGACACAGCTTCTCCGGCTGACTTCCTCCACCTGCAAAGAACAAACCTCCAGAAAAAAATGCAGGAATAATCCTGGCAACCATTTTTGTAAAGGGTCCTATAGGCGAAGATGGGAAGCACATCTTTGGTGTATGATGCTGCAGAACTGTAAGAAGAATCTATATATTTGCTCTGGGCATTCCCTTAGGCTGCTGTGTCTTAATGGCACAATCTTAAAGCAAGTTAATGTTAGAAGAAGAACAGAGGACAGGGAGTGCAGGCAGGAAAATCCAGCTGAAGCTAGATCCTGAGTTCATGTATCCCTTCCTACTCCAGATAACACCAGTTTGCTTGACCAGTAACGATTATGAGTCGGGGCTTTTGATAAACCTTTTTTTTTTTGGACCTGGGGTTTCCTGAGATTTTCTTTCTCACTGAATAGCTCTTTAGCAAAAATTCCAGAGGAATTATTTCAATCTTTATATCCATATCTGTATCTACAGCCTAACGTTAGGAAAAATTTAAAGGTCAGCATTTTGTGTTGTATGACTGTCTGGTGCTGAGTATTTCATGAGTTGCAAAGAGGCCGTGTGATGGATTATTTGCCCTTGCTTTTGTGTATAGAAGAGCTCATTTGGCAGTATCGTAGGAAGAAAGATTTCATTAATGGCTGCAGGAAACACAAGTGAAAGCTGAGAATTATTTGGGGTGGAGGAAGGAAGGAGGTTAATCTCATATTTGTAGCTTCGTAGATCTCTGCAATTACCTTTTTAGATATGAAGTTATTCCCCCTAATAATCTGCTTGTGTTGTGGTTTTTCTCCCAAGGAATATTAAGCGTATGTAAAATTCTTACAATCAAATGTGAAATAGCAGTGCTGGAAAGATAATGGGTTGACAATGGCCAAGCTGCCCCAGGCTGCCATCGCCTCGCATATCACTCCATAAGGTGTCTGAAACTTTTTTCAGTGGAAGATTCAGTGGAAGATGTAATTGTAATTATATAACTAATATTTCCCTTTGTACTTTCTTAAAAAATATAAAAGAAATTGAAAAATCTTGAAAAGGTATTTTTCCTGTTTGTACTGAAAACATTTTTTTTTTTACAAAAGCTCTTTTTTTTACAATGAACCTTTAGGAAAAAAAAAACCAAACAAAACCTAGCAATTCATATATTTGTAAAAATGTTTGAAGAGAAAAATATAATAGTTTCTGACTAGCTTTAGTTATGATGTATTTTTTTATTAAAATCTCCATCTCTTTGCATTCCTGCTGCTTATTTGACAGTCTCTCCTTGTCTTTCCTATACTTGCTCATCATCATTTCACAATCTCTTTGTACTCTTCACTTCCTATTTTTAATTGGAATTTTCTTCTTTCCCGTTCCTTCACCTTTTCTGTATCACAGCTCTTAGGTGGTACATGATCCTAATAATATCTGAGTGGGAGCTGAACTTTAGACCCATGGCATATCTGAGTTGTTTTGAGCTAGCTAAAAATTATTAGACAGAAAAAAGGTAGACATGAGACATTGTTGAATATTTTTACCCAATTTGTATAAGCGGAAAGGAGATGCAAGAGCTTCAGCTAAAACAGAGTTTACATTTCTCTTATCTAATAAGGACTAGAGTTTGTTATATGAGACAATGTATCTGTTTTTAATATATTTATGTGTTTATAATGAACACTTTGCATTCCACCTCTTTTCTTGCCGAAAAATGTGTCAGTGAAAGAGCTTGAAAGATGACAGAATTGGAGAATAAAGGAGGTGGGAAGGGACCTCTGGAAGTCTCTAGTCCCACCTCCTGTTCCAAGCAGGGCTAGTCAGACCAGGTTGCTCAGGGCCTCATCCAGGCGAGTTGTGAGCATCTCCATGGACAGAGATTGCACCACTTCTCTTTGTGCACCTGCAGCAATCTGTTGGGACAAAGCAGAAGACACCTTGGTTTGCAAGTGAGGTCTGGACAGGAGAACTGAAGCTGCATTGGGCTAAACCGTGGCCTCTCATTCTGTTGTGTCATGCTCATGACCTCTCCATCCCTCAGCTTGAAGCAAAACAGAGAAGCGGGTCTGATTTCAGCCTCTCTCTACTGCATAAGTGTCATTCAAGTTTAATTTAAATAGACGCAGCTCACCTGATCCCGTGCAACAGTCTTCAGAAAGAAAGGGGGAGAAGAAATACTGCCGTTGAACCTGTCAGATGGACTATAATGGGCTATGAGACCTCACACCCTGCCTTTGTACCAGAAAGTGGCATAAGGCAAGGGAGAAATAGCGAGGGAAAAGAGCTTTGGGCCTTTTCCTGCTTTTTGTGGGCCGGGAAGAACAGCTGCACCCACTGAGGGTGGATGGTTGGGATACTGCTGGCATCAGATGACCATGGCCCTCTCACCTTGTGAGTGCAAGCCCTTGTGCTGCTCTCCATTCAGGTGGCCACAAAACAATAAGGTCTGACTCTCATATCATGCTTTGAGACAGAGCTCTGCAGCTCCACTGGCTCTCAGGGGAGGGATGTGCTGCTGTCCAAAAAGCAGCATGTTTTGCTGCATGGGGCAGAAGACAGCGAGGCCAGAGGACCTACTCATGAACACCTTCAAAGACCTCCATTGAGCCACGGGCCGGGCTTTCGGGGCAGCCTTCAGGATCAAGATCCAGCTGGGATAGCTTTACCGTACAGACATCTGTGACTTCTACTTTACATCCAACTGAAATAACCTCAGCATATTATGGAATAAAATGGCCTTGTCAAAGTCCAGTAACAGGGGAGAGATTTAACAGTCTGGCCACCTTCTTCTCTTCTGATGCAATTTATATCTACTCTTACTAGGGAGTAATAACCAAATGATGTATGTTGAAAATGGTGAGGTCTAGAAGTGCATGAAATGTGTGAAACGCAACCTGAAACAGTGAAATTTGACTAGTTTCAGCTGTCGGTACAAGCTTAAAACTCAGGTAGGGCTCATTAGGAAGTTCATCTGACCTTTCTGACTGAACCCAAGGCTGATTTTATGTCTGATCCACAGAGAACATATTTTTTCTTTTTTTCTTCTTTTTTTGCCTAGACAAAATCTCAATGATTATGACTGGAAGCTCCTAAGTTTGCTCAAACCCAAAGTTCAAAGCAGGTTCAAAGTACAGGAAACATGTAGCCACGAAAATGGAAATAGTTCAGTTTTGAATCCATGAGATCAGAGCAGCTGGAATTTGCACTTTGCTGAAGCTGCCTGAGCCAGAATGCTCTGAAAAGATGAGAGTTAAATCCTGATGAATAGAGAAGAATGGAGGAGGCCCTGGCTTTGGCCTTGATCTTTGGCAAAGATGGCTGGCTTTCCTAAATGGTTTTGCAATATAGATGAGCCCTATCCACTAAATATTTGGGTAGAGACTGCCGTGAAATACAGTAGAAATCGGTATATCTGTGCACAGGAGAAGAGAAACAACATCTTGCCTGTTTGGCCTTTAAGTATGGCAGGGCTAGGAGAGGTCTAGCTCCATGGAATGACTAGTTTAGTCAGGGCTTGTCACCTCAGTAAAAGACTAAGCAACAGTGTCTGCAATCTGCTGTATGAAGCTTCCAGGCTCACACTATGGAGTGGTGGAAAAATACAGAAATTGCCTTGCACAGCTCTGAAGATAAAGGCTGAAAATGTGCCCCATTGTTGCTGGTGGAAGCGAGTAAACCAGGTATGTGTCTGGGTGCAAGACTGCTCCCGTTTGAGGGAATTATGAAAACAAGCAGCTGGAGAAGGACAAGTCTTATGATTCCTTTTCCCCCTTTTCTCAAAATGTTTTGTGTTTGTACCTGCTCTAGTAGAAAGTATTTAGCATAGAAGCTTCAGTGTTGCATTCTGCAGCTCCCTCTCTTAGGCTGAAGTTGAGGGTGAAGCTCCCCCTTGAGCTCCTATGTACTGGAAAACGGGAGCTGGGACATAATAGCATTGATAGGTCGGCTTCTGCTCAGTTTGTCCTGAGAAAGACTTATGGGAAAGAGATGAATGCAACACTGGCTGAAGGCATGCAGCACAAAGATACTGGGCAGTAGCAAGTCCCGTCAGAAGAGAAAAAAAAGAGAGGAATAAGGAGTAAGAAACAAATGGACCTAGGGAAGATCCAGTTCTGAAGGCTGGAAAGATCCATCTGTATCGTCTTGCCTGATGTCACTCGCAACAGCAGGTACGGAGCCACATCCAGCAACAGCCCTGCCTGATCCAGAGACATGTAGCTGAATGAAAGTGTATGATTCTAGAAGCTGTCATGATGTAGTTTAGCACAGGCTTAGGGCTGACAACCTGTAGCTCTGGCTCTGTCATCATGGATATGGGACAGGACTGTACCTCGAGCTAATGTGACATATTGTATTAGATAACTGGAACTTCTTGTGACTAGCATTGTCTGAACTTCAGCAAGAAAGACAAACTGAAACTGTAAGGAAGAGAGCTTGCTTACTAATAATTTTGTACCTTTTGGTGGTTAAATCGGGATGTTTTCTCCACAAGCTTTTCAGTTCCTCTTCTGTCTGACTAGATTGCTCTGGTCCTCATAGTGTTGTAACTCGTGCTAACCACTGAGCAATTAGGCAGTGCTGCCTACAGCAATACCCCATCCTCTCGAGGGATTATGGGCAAAGGGGTAAGTCACAGTGGTCTCCTAGCACACTTCAATGTATATTTCTGTGTCTCTGCAGCCCCTTGCAACTCCTACAAAAATCAACACTCTCACGTTTTAACACACTGGCTCTGGTTTTGGTTTTAACATGGAAAGCTTTGGGTGCCTTGAAGGTGGTAGAACAGAACTTGTGTGGACACAAGTGAAAAAAGTTGTTTTCAGCACCCCGGGGAAAGGTTTTCTGACTGTAAGCTGCTGCTCCCTCCAGTTTGAGTCACATGTATGGCTGCTAAATGGTATGGGTGTCAGTCACCCAGTGCTTGCTTATTCTTCTGGTCCTGCTGGTTATTCAATCAGAGAGGTGCTCTTTCTCCTGTCCAAAGAGCAGAGCGTTCACTCTGGAATGAAGAGGAATAATGTTGGCTCTTCTCCTGCTTATACCCTGCCTCCATTTCCCTCCTGCTGCTTCTGAACCCTCTGACCCTTTCAAAGGCAGCTCAGCAGCCTGCTCCATCTTTTATTGAATTGAATTGCAAATCTGGAGAGGCCGCGGTGGGAGCAAGCCATCCATTTCAATTCTGTGTCCCTATTGTCCCTCCCATGGGACCAGGGCAGACCCTGAGGAAATGCAGTCAGCATTTGATGATTGAGCCCTCTGATGAGATTAACTTCTCCTTTAGTAAGAAGTCAGTCCTATTGTCCCAGCTGTGTTTGGTCCAGCCAAGGCTCAGTCATAAGACAAAATATCTGGAGCTCTGTGTGCCCATAGCGACGCACGGACAGTGTCCTTCACTTTCAGCAGTGTTACTGGAGAAGCAAACTTGCAAAGCTTGACTCACCTTCTCTGCTGGCCATTAGGAAAAATGAGGCAATAGCAGGCAGTCAATGTAGGACAGCCTACCTACTTACTGTATGACAAGAACACTTCTGACACGATCACCCTTCAGCAAATTGCCTTTCTGCTGAGGAACCATGGAAGACGGATGACCAACGGGAGAAGCACCATGACCTGCAGCACATGCTGCAGGGAATTACAGTGCCCTGATCCTAAGGAAGCCAGCACAGACCACAGCCCCAGGGTCTGTGTCCTTACTTAGAGTGACTAATTCTCCACTCGACTGCCAGAGGTCAGGGGTCAGAGGGAGAGGTCAGAGTGGGTCACAGATCAGTGGAGAGAATACAAATCAAAAAGAAACCCTTGGCCTTTCAGCTTCGTCTGTATTAGCAGCTGGATCTATCTTTTTTTAGCTCCAGCCTTGCTTAGCCTTCGGAGCAAACTGCTTTCCCCTGAGCACCTGCAGAAGAGCAGTTCGGAAGATGGCAGCCACACTCACAAGGTTTATGCTTGACCTCTCTCTGTGGTGACCCTGTGAGAACAGGATTTCACTGCTGTGTCTCCCTGGAGCTGCTCCCACTCCCGTTGACTTCAGTGACGAAGCTCCCAGCCTTTTTAAGCCATGCAAGACTTGCAATAAATTGCAACATGTCATTACAGGGGGTAGCTCAGCCAAAGCTCTCCTCTGTGGTGTGCTGGGTGGCACATCAGCCCTCGTGCGCTCTGCTCGGCACCCAGCACTCCTCTCAGATGAGCCACCAATGCCCCCTTCAGCGCACTGTGCTTATGGTGCTACTTGGGAGCACTCCCTTTCACTGTTACTGCCACCCCACGGGTGCTTGTTACTGCTCCGGGGGCTAGGTGCGGGGAATACAGGGAAAAGGACTGAATTCCTCACTCCGGCTCAGCCTTGGGGTGTATATGTGTGTGTATGTTTTTCTTTCTTTCAGTGATGATAGCAAATGAACCTGCAATCCTGTGTCAAAACTGGGAGTAGTTTGGGATTTTTTTCTGTTTCGAAGGTCTTTCTCTGTCTAAAGCAGAATACCTTCAATCTTGGGCACTTCTGTGCCAGGCCCACAGCCCTAATTGTGGCTGTCTTGAAAGCAATAGTTCAATTTTGCAGCAGATTTGGAGTCTTTAAAATTAGATTTGATACCAAAACAGAGAGTCAAAAGGAGCCTTCTGGGTATTTCTTGATAGATGGCACTTTTGTCTCCAGCTGACCAGTAGCTCAGTGGGACTGGCATGTCCTGATGGCATGGGAGTGCCAGGTAATGCAGAGTTTGACCCTGATCCCACTCCTCCATGTGGGTGGCTGCTCCCTTGTCACAGCATTCAAGGCACGCTCTGGCTGGAAGCTGCAGGAAGGGAACGTGCTGCCTCACTTTTCTTTTCTTGTTAGTGGTTCTTGCTGAGGAGATGGTAGCTCTTCCTCCCCTTCCCTCCTTTCAGGTGTGTTTGATTTGGTGGGTTTCATGGGTGCTATTTGGGTTTTTCCAGTCCCTTGGGCAAAGATGTCTGGCCCTGGGGTACAAAATTGTCAGAGCGCTGCACATTTGCAGACTTTGATGGGGACAAGGAGTTGCAAGTTTTGGCTTACTAGGGGAACATGTTCTAGCTGTGGAAAAGAGAATTGGTTGTAGAAAACATATGACACGTCTCTGTGTGAGCAAGGCAGTTGTTATGCTGACAAACTCAGCCTTGCTGACAAAATGGCTGTGGAGCATATTACTGTACGGGGCATTCTTTATCCTGTTGTACGTTTTCCTGTAGCTACTATTAGAAGTTATCATCTTTAATATCCCTCTTGTCGCACATCTGGTGAGAAATAGTAAGGTCAATAGTCCTACAAGGCATCAATGTCTCAGCAAGGCCACTTTTTTTTTTGTCTTGACAACAGCCAATAAATCTCAGAAGGCTTCCTTGAAATACAGGAGAGAAGAATCTGTTTATAGTCTCTATGCTGTTACTTAGAATATTCACAGAATCCTAGAACAGTGTGGGTTGGAAGAGATCTGTAAAGGTCATCTAGTGCAATCCCCCCTGCAACGAGCAGGGCCATCTTCAACTAGACCAGGTTGCTCAGAGCCCCGTTCAACCTGACCTTGAATGTTACCAGGGATGGGGAATCAACCACCTCTCTGGGCGACCTGTTCCAATGTTTCACGACTATTACCTGCTTTTGTTGTGGGAATAATCACTTTTAGATGAGCTGGAATAAAACCCAGACTGTCCCAGGAAAAGGTGGCCTCATGCCCAGGAATGTGGTGGTTTCCATGGCGATAGATTAAGATGGGTTGTCTAGGGCCAAATCAGATCCCAGCAAGCTCCGAAGCTATCTGGGGCATTGATGTCCACTACAGTCTGTGAGCACAGCACCATGGTTTCTGAGACCCTTTGCTTAGCTGTGAAATAGACTTTGACTTTACAGCTTCTTAGGGTTTTAAATTCAAAAGATGCTGCAGCACTGACTGACTCAGTCAATATTGCTGGGAAAAAAAACCAGCAGTGAATTTAGTGGTGAGGGTTGTGCTTTCATAGGGAGAACAGGGTAGAGCTAGTCCTTGAGTCATGGCAGCTCCTCTCTGTCCTTTCTTTATAGGCTGGACATGACTCTTAGGATGGGAATGTGGGAAAAGGAGTTTTGGGATTATTTGGTCCTATATGCTTTGATACAAGGATTGGAAATGCAATCCTTTTACTGCATGTAGGTTTTTGCACGAGACTAAAGAGAAACTTGAGACAGTGGCATCGGGTTGGGAATGTCAGTCTGTTTCCATTAGACATGCCTCTGCTTTGGACATCTACAAATCGGAGTAGCTCCAGTAGTGGGCAGCCAGCAACAAAACATCTGTGTGTCTTTCTGAGGAGCAGTAACAGTAGGAATTGCTTATTTGGAGATATTTTAGCATGCCTGATGTAATCTATCTTTTTTTCTGATTGTGGGTTGTTGAGATGAGTGATTCTCTGCATAGGAAGAAAACTATTTTCTGAGAAGAAATCTGGTTCTAGTTCGACTGCTTATTTGGTATCTAAGTGGATATTTCTCTTCTGCACAGCTTCACGCAGAAAAAGGTAACAAGACTGCTGCAGCCTCTGGCATAAGTCTTTCTTACTTATGAATTTAATGAAAGTATGAGTTTTACAATCCCTTCCTAGACAGGCTGCTTTGGTTATTGTCCAGAAAGTATCTCCAAACAACGTATTAGCAGCTCGGGCTATTTTTGAACAACAACATCTTTTTTATATTAATAATTTATGTGCCTAAAAATTTCCCTGTCATTCTTTCCCTCAGACTTGGATTTCTTTTATTAGCTCCTTGTTGAGCAGATTATGTTTTGGTCTGGGGAGAGATTAGAGCTATTCCTTGATGAGAGTTGAGACAGGAATTACTGGGAACATCACTGCACTTCTTACCAGCAGTTGGATGCATTGGGCTGAGCTGATGCTGGATGACATTTTCACTCCAGTGTAAGACAGCACATGTGTTTGAGTGCTGGTGTCCTGCTGTGTGGTGAGACATAACCTAAAAACTGACACCTTGGCACTGGTAGTAAGATTGCCTTGTTCATTTCTATGTTTTCGGCATGGCCAATTGTAAACACTGAGGAAAGAATACAAGGAAGAGAATAAGTAGTGAGCAACCTCTTCTAAGCACACATTCCCAACTCCCAGCCATTAGCAGATAAGGAAATTCAAAAGTCACAGGTAGACTACAGCATTGCATCATCACCAGTGGTGAAACTGTCTATTTCCCTTCTGAATCTGTTTCTACTCCTGACCTTAACAACTCCTTAGAATAAGAAGATATAAATGTATTCAAACACCATGTGAAAGAACTACTTCTATCTAATCCTGTCAATTCTGATGATTCTTTACTGGGGGATACAACAACTAGTTGTTCCTTAAGTACCCCTGGCTTGTAAGGTTTGTTGATAGTCATGTCGGTTTATCTTTAATAGCTTCAATCACAAGCTATTATTTAGGCTTTTGGTTAAGACTGTGCTATTTTCATAGACTTGTTGATGGTCCTGGTTTAGCGGGGTCAGTATTTGCCTGCAAATTGACTCCTCAGTGGAACCAACACGTGTAATCCTCCAGCTCTAAAGATCTTAACTGGAAGGATCTTGTCATGCCTGTTGCTATCAATGTACCTCTGCACCTGTCTTTTCCACTTCCTTTCCTTTTTGTGAGGAAGCAGGAGGCTGTCTTATTTCCCTTAAGAGCCAAGCAACCCTGCCAGACATTACTGCTCATGATGGCTGCGGCACACAGCTGTAATGGTGATGGAATCTCTCTGATTGACACCAGTGTGTCTCGTGGGACAGGCAGTCCACCTGAAGACCCTAGGAGGTAACGTGAAATAGGAACATGAGACGTTTCATACTGTCATTCCCATAAGACACCATAATGGCTCTTCAAACTCAAAATTTTTAATTTATTGTCAACCAGACCATTTTGGTTTGGGGATGAAATAGTTTGTTTTGCAATAAATAATAAGAAAACCTCAAATTGTTTCACTGAAATTTTTTATTAAATTTTTTTTCCATTTTTCCCTTTTCATTGAGATTTTCTATTAAAACACCTGACAGCAAATTGCTGATGTTGCTAGGTTGAATCTCTAAGCAGGTGTTTCTACCTTCCCATAGCAATTTCTTGCATATTGAATCAAAACTGTTGGGCAACTTCAGTTATACTGGTTTTCCTCGCTCCCTTGCCCCACTGTCTCCTTGTCTGTCACAGCTGAAAGAAAAATGCAGGCTAACAATTTCCAAAGCAGCCAAGTCCCTTGGGCCTAAGCTTTATTCAAAGCCAACATGATTAGTGCCAGCTTTAAGCACAGCTAAAGCAGGCAGTTGCCTAGGGCAGCAGGCTGCTGGTGGCAGCAAAACAGCCACTGTTCCTCTGCCTACATTTCTGTGTCGGAGCGGTGGAGACGGAGCTGCCTGCTGTTGCCAAGCATGTGGGCCAAGGTGTGTGAGCCAGTGGCTATGCCTGGGTGCGCAGCATCTCCCTGGGAGCAGCAACTGCTGCCTGTCCCCCTCCCACGGGCTCCCCTGAGGACGACAGCTCTCCCAGCTCCAGTTCTGCCCTCTGCTTGCCATCCCCAGGCGCTGAGCGCCCATCCTTGTTGTTACTCCACGAGGTGGCAAAATCGAACTTTATTTACACCAACAAAGGGCTTTGAACTGGCTCTGCAGGAGGGTAAACCATGTAAAGTCTGCCTTATTTTTACAAATGAGACTTAGGTTCTTCAGTTACTCATATTCTCTGGAAAAAGTTACTACAGAGAGAGTATTCCTACCACTGGATTTTCTATAACTACACATAAGTCATTTGAATGGCTGTGAGGCATGACCTTGGTTCCTTCAAAGAGCTTTTATCTCTGCACTTTTTTTTCATGGATCCATGTGTGCATTTGTGTGCGCGTGGCTGATGGAAGGAATTCATGTTTTACACATGTGCGCAAGCATGATTCTGACCAAGTCTGTGCTTCTTTAATCATGTCTGATGATGGTTTACATGCAAGGTTTAAAATATATGTGCTGGGTATATATTCTGAAATGTATTGGGAAAGGCCTCCCTGTAGCTGAGTTTTGCTTAGTTCAGGGAACTGAGGTGCAGCTCTGGCTCCTGCACTCTGTATTGCCCGCTCCCGCGGGGCAGGGGGGCAGCTCCAGTCCCCGATGGGCTGTAGGGCATCACAGGCCAGATGAGGAGGGGCCCACTGCAGTTAGACTGCAGTATCTCTGGCGCAGTGCCTGGGCTGGACCTAATAAAGATGACATTGGTATACAGCTACAGAGTCTCCTCCAGATGAAAAGTCTCCCTATCCCAAGAGACACTTGAGGTGGGTATTTCTGGGCAGGGTATTACTGCTTGTGCCACCTGCACGGTGGGCAGTGGCCGCGGTAGCGACGTGCGCACCCGCACAACATGGGCCCTGCTCGGTGCGGTGCCTGCGAATGACGAGCGATGCTGCTGCAGTTCAGCAGCAGTGTTGCGGTGCCGCACAAAAGCTGCCCTCCCTCGCGCTTCTGTGCTGCGCTGGTGGGGGGCCACCAGTGTGGACACAGTGGGCAGAACATGCACGGGCAGAGGCATGGGCCAGCTTTTTATTTGCGTGGCTTTGCGGGGCGGGCCATATGCTGGGTGCGTGCCAACGGCGTGAGCGCGGACACGGCGCTTGTAAGGCGCTCACCTCGGCAGTAAGAGGATTACGTGCTCAGCGTCATTCGGGCGGAAGGCGTTGTGCAGCGCGCTGGGCATCGGCAGAGGACAACAGCGAGTCAAATGGAAAAGTTGTCTCTGTGACCACGGCACAGGGCAGAGCTTTATCTTTGTTTCAGTCCTTCGCACTTCACCCCATGGGTCTTTCCCTCTCACTGTTTTCAGGGCAGAGAGATCTTCACTTTATTTGTCGAGTGACCTCCCCATCCCCTGCCCACAGCGCTGGAGAAAGATCAGCACAGTTGAGAAAACACAGAAGAAACCTGCTGGAGCCAATATGGGGAAGTCTGTGACAGGAGGAGTGAGCAGCAAGGTGTCTGAGCATGGCTGGGTTGACTCTAGGGGACGCAGACACGGGATGGTTTCAGGCCCTGGCGCCACTGCTTCAGTGGGGAATTGCAACCACTTTAATTAGGAGGTAGCTTTAGCATTTCCCCAGAGCAGTGGGAGAGGGGGAGACAAGAAGCCCCTGGAGAGGAGGAAGAGGCTGAAAACAAGGAGCAAAGAACACAAACTGGAAGAGATTTTCTAAAGGAGGTATCCCTGTTACATCCACGGATGCCCCGCACCAGGAGCTCTTCTAGAAGGACATCAAGAAAAAACAGGAATGATTGCAATTATTGTGAGGAAAAGTTGGTGAGGAAAGATTTTTGTGTTCCAAGTATAAAGAGTCCCCAGATCTGTTGATCATCGCGTGCTTAAAGCATGGTTGCCTTTAGGCTATGAGGTCTGCTGAGGGCTGCGTACCGATAACCTCACTCGGCATCTTCATTTGCAGTGCAGCACCTGAGAAATTGCTCGAGGGCCACCCTGAGCCAGTATCAGGCTGAGGGGAAAAGTAGGGCTGGGGGGTGGGGGGAGCTGGCATATGATCAGAGCCAGCAATGGGAGACTGGCAGTAAGGACTAGGACCAGAAATTCTGAGGACAGAACTGGTTCTAGTTGTGCAGGATATAACTTTAGGTGTGGGGAGGAGAAACTGGATCATGCTGGGTGAGCAGGCAAAGAGGGATCTCTGGCAGAATGGGCAGGATATGACTAGCCTTCTCCCTGCAGCAGCCAAATCTTGTCTTTCTATCGCTGGACATAACTTGCGCAGAAATGGCTACTCCCTGGGCTCTATTAAGGGTTAATGCACTACATAGTGGCAATAAATTTTGCTTGTATGACAGAGAAGTGTGCCGGAAATGTTTGCTGAGGAGAAGCTGCTGTCAGCATCATGCCTTTTATTAGTCTGTACATTCCTTCCTTCGCTCTAATGAAATGCCCATTGACATTTAAGGTCTCGTCACCTGGTGAGAAAGCCATCGCCACCTCCACACTGACACTTCTCCCATCACAGCGGGTCCCATTCTAGCACTTGAAAGTGATTCTCATCTTCTTTTTAAATGGACAAACCTTTCCTAGATAGATTTTCTTGCCCTTTGAGCCAGCAAAGATTGTCTCGAGACAGCAGCAGAGTGGACCTCTACGGCGGTGTTTTCTGTGAACTGCACCTGAACCGTCCCAGGGACACTCGAGGAGCTTGTGTTCATGGACAGCGGACATTTTGTTCCCTTACGTGCTGCAGCCTGCTATAAATGATCCAAATACTCCCTGCTCTCTAGTGACTTACTTTCTCTCACCACTGTCTTTTGCCTGCTTTTTCTTCCAGATAGCTCTTGATCCTGTTGACTGTTTTTCTGCGGAGTGCAAGTCTCAAAGACAGCTTTGTACGCTGACCAGGCAGATGAGAAAGACCATCTCAATGTCTTAACAAGGAAAGCACAGCAATGTGACCTCACCCTTATTAGCAATCACAAACTCCACACTACAGAGAGCCCTCAAAGTTATCCCAGATGCAGAAAAAGCTTCTCAGCTTCCATTCAGTTACGGGATTCAGATGGGTAGCAAACTGTGCTTCGATAGTAGTGGTGTTTATGGAGCTACTTGCTTTATTCCAGAGTAACAATTATTTTACACTGAAGGTACATGGCTGCTCTGCATGTACTGACAAACAGCTACACATTGATTTGTAATGTGACTTGGTCAGACATTCACTTACGGGGTTTTTTAAGATAAAATCAACCCATATCACCTATCATTGAAGAGGTAAACAATTAGTCTTTGCTCAGTTGTCTTTGGTGTCTTTCATTCTCCTTTTTTTTTTTTTTTCTTTAAGGGTGGGTAGTTTTTTGGCTTTTTCTTTCAGAATTTCTTCAACGTTGTTAAACCTCTCAGCATAACTGGGCACCTATTTCCACAGCTGGGAGGGTGCGATCACAGAAATCTTTCATGGACTCTCAGAGGAACTCCCAGGTTGCTGGTAGGAGTCTATGAGCAAAGGAGAAGGCTTGATGCCAGTACCATCCCCTCCTGCATGTGCAGCTCTAACCTTCAAAATTTTCACAACCATGGGGGAAGGTGTTTGATTCTTATGCCCAAGTGTGCTGCCCAGGCAGCTGTTTCCCACCTCCTGAGAGGAGACATGGTGGGCTGGAAGAAAGGCTGGTTCTGATCTTCAGACTGCCAGCTGGACTGCTCTGGTATCGTGTTTACATCTGGACAAAGTACAACTCCTGTATGTTCTCTTCCGATGGTTTATTTCTGAATATGAATGCATACAGGAGGAACAACTCCTAAATCTGGAGATGCACAGGTCTCCCTACTTCACATGGGATCTGAAATAAAAAAAATCTTTACTCCTTCATACCACTCCTTGCATCAAAGGTGAGACGTTTCCTATGAATTTAAAGGCATGATATGCAAGACTGTTGCTTCATCTTGTTTCAGTTAATAACATGCATATACTACACTTTGAAAACATAGCCTTTTATTGATTTAATCTTCTGGCAGATCAGTATTTATGTTGTGGCTAAAACTGTCTGCCAGAAAGGACTGTTCCTCATCTCTATCCTGAATCTGGCTTGAACAGTAACATATTCACTTACGTCTTCCTTAGGCCAGTAAAGAGCAGAATCATTTAATCATTTTCTTTCCAGTAACTCAGGCCTTTTCCCCTCTCTGAACCTTTGTCTTACAATAACTGAACCATGGGTCATCATTATTTTTCTTTCAGCCTTTTCTAGGTATAACATTGGCTCTATACCCTTTGACAACACCTTCTTTACCTCCTCTTTCTCTCTTTTGTTATTCCATAACTAACTTTCTGGTCTAGACATAAAATCCTAGGAGACATGTATTGTGGTTTACGTACTCTAAAGAATTTTTTCTTCCAGCTCTTTTGACAAATCCCATGCAAGTAAATCAAAATTAATCTCTGAAATGGTGGTTTAAAAATAATGTAGTCAGAGTTTTCTGCAGGGTCAACAGCAGCAGAAACTTGTAAGATAGTACACTTAGAACAAGTTACCATAAAACTATCCTTGAACGTTTGTTCCAGGGCTCTTTGAAGGACTTGGACAAAACTTGCTGCTAGTCGGTCTGACACTAGGTGACAAGCAGGCAGTGCACTGCTGAATTTCTTTGAAGAACAGTTGGAAGTTTCTCAGAAGATAATGGACAATTGCTGGCAGAGGCAACATTTTAAACCTCATCCTTATTGAAGTTCAAGGCATAATTCCCATTGGCCAAAATTTTACCCAGGGTATACAGGCAGGCCATAGGCAAAGAAAACCTTACTCCCTACAGCATCACTTCATAGAAGGGTTGTTTGGTTTTGTGTTTGGGTTTTTTTAAACAAGGTCTTTACAGCCAAATAATAAAGACAGTGCTTTACAGCTACAGGAGTAAGTAATTTATTCACTCACAAACTTGCAGTTTTAGGGACAGAAGGGACTAATACATTATCATCTAATCTGACACATGCCACAGACATTTATCCAGCTGTTTCAGTAATGAGTCCAATAACTTGTGTGTAGTTAAAACAATGTATCATCCAGTAAGGCATCTGATCTTGATTTGAGGACTTAAAAAATGTGCCAAAGTCAGCATATTTTTGTATTCCATTCTTATATTTGTTAAAAAACCCAGGTCTCATTTCTTGTTTGAATTTGTCTGCCTGTAGCTTAACGTTATGAGTTGTTGGCCCGATTTTCTCTGCCACCCTAAAGACGCTGTAAGCACTGTGCACTTCTCTTAAGGTATTTACAAACGATAAGTTAGACACCTCTTGGTCTCCTCTTTGATACGGTGAAGAGACTGAGCTATCTATACGTTAGTCTCCCCGCCTGTGCGATATGTGAGCTGCCCCGTGTCATGTTCTCTTCTCAGCCCAGTTTTCATCCCACGGCTGTGTACAGAAACAACTGGGCAGCACAGAGTCCCTGAGCTTTGCCAATGCCATCTTTGGTGTCTGTGCCTTCTCCAGCTGAGACTGGGCCTCCCATCCCACCCATAAGATGTGCTCTCTAGAGCTGTTTCATTTTGGCTCATATTCACAGCTTTTTTGGGGGAATTCCTTCATATAACTGAGCTGAGCAGTCTCTGTATGTTCACATTTCCTTATGCGAACAATCTGCAACTTTATCCAAGAGGATTCTACATAGCAGCAGGTTCTGGAAAGCTCTTATACCCAGCTATAAATTTAAAGAGATTTTATCTTTCTCCGGAAAAAAACTTTGAAAACAGCTGTTGTTTCAATTTGAAAGAAAAGAGCATAGATAAGCCATCTATGAAACTGGGTAAATGTGGAAAGTTGAAATAATGTCTCCAGACATTAAGAAACAATTCAGACATTTGGACTGTGGTTGGTGTGAAGCTCTGTGAGGGATGAGGAGGTTGTTATTTTGTTCAGACCTATTAATCAGTCCAAAAATACTGCCATCAGCTTATCCAGTGTAAGAGGACACTCCCGCAGTAGCCTTCCTCTGTATTGCAACTAAAGACTACTTGAGGCTGATCTTGGATTCTGGTCCATTTAGGGGACCTTTACATACCTTCCTCTGTCCAGATCTCTGAAACACCCCCCAAGATACCTCCTCTTTGCGAGTCCTATTGTGCAACCTCCTTCACTCTGTGAATCTCCTCATAGGAATTCCTGAACAAGTTTGTCTTTACTTTTACCAGAACCAGACTCTCTCTGTGATCCCCTGTGGACCCATGAAGCTCAGGGTAAGTACCTGCTAGAGAAATACAGGCATCCCTGGAGCAGAGGACATTGGGAAGAGGGCCAAGCAACTCCGATGTAATGCATTTATTACTATGGGGCCATAGGAAAAGCCCTCTTTCCTTTACCCATCCCAATTTTCTTTTTCATTAGCCTCCTGACGCTAACCTCTGAATAACTTCTAAAGTAAACAGCCCATAAATATTGCACGAGTCTCCAATACTAAAAGCTGATAAAGTTTATAGCACTTATAAAATAAATAGAAGGAAATGCTTTTCAGTTTCCTATTTATAGGTCTCAAGAGGGATCTCAGGTATGATTTATCACTTCAATTTTAACTGTATTAGCCTCCCCCTATCACATACACACAACTCTTTTCCTTGGTCATCCTTTTTTTCTCAGACACAGCTGCTTCCTCTTTTCCCTGTAGACGTGCTCACACCCACACAGCCATTTGCCCTCCACATCCTCCGCTAACAGGCAGGGGACTGTGCGCGCTTTTACAGAGTGTTGAGTGCCATCAGTTTTCACCAGAGTCAGCAGGCGTCGAGGGTTCTCAGCATTTAGCAAGGGGCTCTCAACTACACATAATGCAAAGGAAAAGCTACTTTTTTTCAAGTCAATGTGGCACGAGGCCAAAGAAGGATTAAAAAAGAGGGAGGCAACATTTTGGATGTGGGTGGATCATTAAAGCACAGAGAGTATAGTTAACATAGGGTATGTTTCTTTTTAGGGCATTCCTATATGCTCTCCAAGTGTTAATGTTTCTAAATACACAGTATTCATCCTCAATTGCTAGTGCATTGCATTTGAGCGGATAAATGGACTGGGGCTAATAATACCCTTTTTCTTGGAGCAAATTAACATAATTTCTTGTGTTTTATAAAAAGGGAGGCACACTTAGGGCCACATATAGTGTCTAAATTAGCATTTTATATTGGCGCAAAGGTGCACTTCTGAAGCAAACCTCCTGGTTATGCCTATTTAGTTTATTTTCCTATTTAAATGGGAAAATGTGTTTCAGAAATATACCTGCTAATGGGCATTCAGCACATGGAGCGAGACCAGAGCCGGACAAAATTAAACCCCTCAAAACATGTAAATGCGGACATCAGATGCTCAGTATCAGCTGTTTTGCTTTAGAGCTCCATTCCTATCACACTGCAGCATTTGCTAATGTGGCAAGCCACAGCATCACCATAGCTTTTGGCACCACGCATCAAAACTGCATTTTCCTGTACTAACTCTGTATTAAAAAAACCAGCGAAACAAAAATGCCTTCCGTGATTGTGACTGAAATAAATATACTTACGTTGGAAATTCCCACAGACTGTACTTCCAGGGTTTTGCTCCCCAAGAGCTTCGATTGATACTAGAACATGAAGACCGCCAAAAACAGGAGCCCACAGAGCTGAAATCTAACTTGCTTCAAGGAAATGAGGGAATTATAACTGCTGCTTCTGATACTGCTTCTGTTACGCTGCCTTAACCTCACCACAGGAGGGAAACTGCAGTTTAGATGACATGAACCTGCTTGCTAGAAGGGACCATGTTGGATGGGGTAGGTGAGGGTGAACAGATAATGGGAGAAAGGCTCAATAAAACAGGAAAAGTAAATGACAGCTGCAAAACATCTGGGTGCGAGGAAAGAGGAATTCTTCAAAAGACACAGAAAAAACTGGTGTGGGGTGAAAAGGACTCTGCAGACACACATAGAGCTTTTTTTCTCCATGTGTCAAGAAGTGGCATGTCTCTCTGGAATTGGTAAGGCCCTTCTTAAAACTTGTTCCTGTATCCCCTGGTACCAGTCTCTGCACATGAAAGGCAACTGAGACAACTTCACTCTCGGTGAATCATGCTCAACAGTTTTGGCTTCAGTGCTGAGACTCTGCCTCGCTGAGTCTCCCTGTTACAAAATATTTCCTTGTCAGCACTGCCATTCTTCAAGGCCTGTCCCCTTTCTTCTCCAGTCCCCATCGCTCTGGCTAGGTCTAAGCTGTTCTGAGCTCTCCCCTCAACCACATCTGATCAAACCATCACCCTTTTGTTGTTCAGTCTATTAGGTAGCATGAATAAACCTTTCAGCATTTACTGCTGTATACCCCACTGACTATGCTGTTGTCTCCTATCGATAACTACTACAGCTACACTTTTCTATCTGCTCAGGCCAAAGGCAATTAGTCAATTAACATCCACTCAATTCCTTTCCAGTTCAAAGCTTGCGGATAGTCTGTGGTTCCAGGGAACCATTTCTGGACACAAAAAGTCATAGTCTGGTTTAATTCGTCTTTTATCTTATTTGACAGATTTGACCTGCTGGATAATACTGAGGTATATTCATTACCTTCAGGAAATACTGAAGCTGTAAGAAGGCAACTGTAACTTCAGCTTCTCTCATTTAAATCACCCTGTTGTCATCCTGAGACTTTTAAGCATGGGGTTTGCTTCAGTTGAGTTTAGCCATCTGAAAATCAGGTATATAAGCATGAATTGAGTCTCCCTCTGTAACCCATGGGGAGACAGAAGTGGCTACAAATGAAGTTGCTTCCATCTGTGAGAGACACTTCTCAGGATGAGATGGATGCTGTCTAGGTTAGGAAGCTCATCTGTCCATGTGGTCTGTATCATTCATTTGAAGCCATATTTTGCTGCTTCGGATTGCAGGACTGGAGAATGCACTAAAAAAGCCAGTCTGTAGTCACAGGTCTGGCATGCAGCTTAGTTTTCTGTGCAAATGCTTCTCTTACTAAAAGATCCTACTGAGCATCAGAAGAGTAGTGTCCTTTGGTTGTAGTCCAGCATCTGGTGCATGAGTTATTGAGGATTTTCATGGCAATAAGGGAATCCCTGATCTTCTTACACAGAAGCTGCTATGCAATTCTTCCTTCCCAGTCTCACTGACCATGGCTCACCCTCTGTCTTCGCAAGGCCTTTCTACAGTGCATTCCTCCTACAGCAGCAAAGAGGTTAATGAAAAAGCCACCTAATACAGCCTGCCTAGGATAACAACAAACTCAGATGCTAAACTGCCTGGCAGATACTGCAAGGCCAAATTTAAATGAATATAGGAGCAGAGCAGAAGATGTGCTTGCTCACTGAGGGAAATGAACAGGGCCTGGACATGGCTGGGGGAAGCAGCCTGACAGACAGCCATCAAAAGCCAGGTGGATTTATTAGCCTGCCAAGAAATGATAGGAGGAGGGTGATGTGGTGAAAGCAGTATGTAAAACGTAAATGTCAGTAAGAAACATGAGCTACAGAGCTCTGTGAACAGCCTCTAAAGACCAAGTCTGATGTTCCGAGGAGCCTTTGTTTCCAGAGGTCAGTCCCCTTGCCTGTCACTGAGAAGGGAGGACGGAGTGAGCTTTCCAAGTCCAGAAAATGACACGGTTCCTATCCAGCCATTTTATTCTGTGCATCCTTATGGTGACTCATGCCTCTTGATGACCATATCTCTGGCCACAGAGAACTGCAAGCACTAGAGAAGAGCCCAGTCGAGATAACAACCCTGTTGGTCCTGCAGAGGAGATTGCTGAAGATCACAACAAACAGCATTTTCCTTCCTGAAGCCTGGCAATTTGGGAACATTAGACCAAGCTCTAATGTGGGGCTTAAATCCTCCCTTGTTTCTCTCCTGGAAGAATGGGCTTTTGCAAGCTCAGTGATCTTCCTTTATCCACTTTGGTCCAAAGGCTGAAAGCGACTTTCTTGCTCTGGCCCCAGAATAGATAGGAACAGCAGGCCACTGAGCCTTGTACTTTCCTGACTATGTCTCAACACAGGACTGGTGGAGCTTCTCCGCAGGAAGAAACATCAGCACTGAGACTGCTCCACGCTCCATTCAGCCGTGAGCCTCTCCACTGAGATTGCCAATGAGAGCGAATGCAACTAGCTCCAAAAGAGCTGTGGTTTCCGTGGTATGGGCACCTGTCCACTAGGAAGTGCGCTGAAACCTCCGACGCATTTCATATGTTCCGCCAGAGACCCTTCGAACACTAATAACATTCAATCACTGCTAACCAAGGCTGTTTTTGGACCAGATGCTTGGAAGTGAAATACTACCTATCCCACCACCCGCCCCTGCCATAAGTCAATTACACATTGTAGTATTTGAAAGCAATAAAACAGAGCTTTTTATTATATACCATGGCTTTCTTGGGAAGGTATTGCAACCACAGTTGAGTTTGGAAACTTCACACGTAGCTTGTTTTATTTTCTTTAATGACTTTATATATATATATATGTATCTTGTTACCAACCTTTTTATCCACGTGATATGATTTTTTTTAAATTGCAATGAATATTTTGTTTCCTTCTATTTCTGTTCGGCAATGAACTATATAATCTTGTTCTTTATTTAGATGCAATTTTTCACTATTCAGACAGCATTTGTACTGGCCACAATTAGAATTCACTCTAATTCAAACGCCATCGCTTATCTCACACCAACCTACACAATAGACAGTGCAGTGGCAGAGACATTGAAGCATCTTTTAAGAGGACCTAACACGAGAGTCTGAGCTGTGGTTTGGACCCATGCAAAGAGCTGTACCAACTCTAATGGTGTCTGCTCACTTTGGTGGGCAGTCAGATGCAACCAGATGCAAATGTAGGCCACATCTCTTTCTTACATCATTAAGCACAACAAGGGCAAGTGCAGGGTCCTGCACCTGGGGAGGAACAACCCAATGCACTAGTACAGACTTGGGGAGGACCTGCTGGAGAGCAGCTCTACATATAGGGTGATCTGGTAGATGACCTGGTAGATGACAAGTTGACCATGAGCCAGCAGTGTGCCCTGGCTGCCAAGAAAGCCAATGGGATCCTGGGATGCATTAAGAGGAGTGTGGCCAGCAGGTTGAGGGAGGTTCTCCTTCCCCTCTACACTGCCCTTGTGAGGCCCAATCTGGAGTACTCTGTCCAGTTCTGGGATCCCCATTTCAAGAAAGATGAGGAGCTACTGGAGAGAGTCCAGCGGAGGGCTACGAGGATGATGAGGGGACTAGACCATCTCTCCTGCGAGGAGAGGCTGAGGGAGCTGGGCTTGTTCAGCCTGAAGAAGAGAAGGCTGCGAGGGGACCTAATATATACTTCTGAAGGGTGGGTGTCAGGAGGATGGGGCCAGGCTGTTTTCAGTGGTGCCCAGCGACAGGACAAGAAGCAATGGGAACAAACAGAAGCATAGCAAGTTCCGTCTGAACATGAGGAAGAACTTCCCTCTGAGGGTGACGGAGCCCTGGAACAGGTTGCCCAGGGAGGTTGTGGATTCTCCTTCTCTGGAGATATTCCAGACCCGACTGGACAAGGTCCTGTGCAGCCTGCTGTAGGTGACCCTGCTTCGGCAGGGGAGTTGGACTAGATGACCCACAGAGGTCCCTTCCAACCCCGACCATTCTGTGATTCTGTGATCCGAGATATGAGCTAACAGTGACTTGTAGTGTTCATTCCCCTAATCCAAAGTTAGTTTCATATGAGGACAACCTTCTGCTGGGTTCAGATAGCTTTGAAAAAGGCACTTAGGTGAACAAAGCAGATCTTGACTGAAGCTTAGGTAGCTCTGTATTGTGAATAACTGTATAACCTAGGTGTTTCCCAGAGAAAGGTCACCTGTCAGCACCCCATTAACTCCAGCAAGAAGGAAAATTTTGAGCGAAAACACAAAAAACCCTGTTGTTTTAGTGTCATCTGAATTTATAAAACAAGGTGCATCCACAGCTTCAATGCTACAGTGGAAAAGAGTTACAGTCTGTAAGAGTGGGGGAAAGCAAAAAGAAGAGTTGTATTTTTTATTACAAGACAAAAGGGACAAAGGGAGGGGTGCCAATTAAATTAAGTACAAAGTATGATGTAAAAGCTCACTAAATGAAGAGAGAGATCCTACTTCCCCCCAAGTCATGTTAAAAAAAAAATCAAGGGAAGCCATTCAGCAATTTTAAGAAAACGCATTCCTGAAATGGACAGGGGATTGTTGCTCCATGGCAAGATGGGAAATGATTCCCACCCCACACTCTTCGGTCCTTCCTTTCTCCTGACCCTCTCGCCTCCCTCCCCGCTTCGCCCTCCCGTTTGCCAGACTCCGGCCTGCCATCCTTCAGCTGCTGCTCTCCTCTCATCTTTTGCTGTCTTTTTGACTTTAAGCAGTTCCCTAGCAACAGCTGTTTTCAGCTGAGAGGAAGAGCCGTGGACATTTTGCAGGCACAGCAGTGGGCAGGGCTCGACCTCGGCTCACGTCTGATGGCTGACGCCAGGACTGAGTGGGACACGGTGCAGCTCCGGGGCAACAATTTCTGCAGTTTCTCTGGTTATGACCTCAGACACGGGGGGCTGCACCTAACTTGTATGCTTCAACTGTTCTTCTTGTTGGTTAACGAAAGGTTACTCATTCTGCTTCATTGGAAACGCTGATTTCCCCTGACCAAACACTGGGCTTTGCCCAACAGAAAAGCCTGTCAGACACCGTCAGCGTGGCAATCCTATGGGAGGGACACAGGTATTCAGACATGGCACAAGGGTCCCCGTTCTTCTGGCTAAAAATACGAGCTCTGATTTTTATGGGACGGATTCTGTCCTGGCCCCCTTGTTGTCCATCCTGCCTTGCTGCTGGAGGCTGTTATCTCTGGAGCAGAACCAGGAAAAGCGTGCTCGCAGTGCAACCGCTGCACTTCACCACAGCACGTGTTGGCCGGAGCCGTGGTGAGCTGCGTGTGGAGACAGCCAAGGATGCAGGCACGCGTCCCCTTCCACCCACTCTGCTCCTGCAGCAGTGGCGCTTTGGCAGAGGGGAGGATGGGCAGCTGAGGGCAACAGCATCACTGCAGTCGAGTTACCGGAGCCCAGCTAAAAGAATGCTAACCTATCATTATTACTGATGTTGTTGTTACCATTATTATTGTTATTATTATATTCCCTGTTTTATTCACCCCAAAGAAACCAACCCCGCATTACTTTATATAGCAGTCATTCACTCACCACCCACAAACGTCTCCCATCGTAAGCGCTGAAGTTAGTCTGGAAAATATGAGGCAAGTTTTAAAGCCACGTGGTAGAGCTTTTGAAAATTGGACCCAAAGTCATCAAACTTCAATAATTTAGTTAGTCTAGAATAGACTAGTACACTAGTTAAATTTGTGAAGCAGGCACGTACCCACATAAACCTACAAAGCCAAGTGATCAAAGCATCTGACAAGACCCCACAGTACAGTTATTCCAGTTTAAAACAGAAGAATAAAAAAGACAAGATTTTCTCCATTATCCAACAAAACAAGTGGACAAGGTTTTTTATTGTGTGGCCACTGGTGTTTGAATTCTGTGATAGTGCCTTGATCATAGTTTTTTTCCTCCTGTTTATTTCCAAGCTTCCTATCATGTTGCATAAAGGTGTAGAACTGTCTTGCATGGTGGAAATTATATGTTTGGATGTGTTGTGATTCAGACCTCGCTCTTGGTCTTGTCTCTTTTCAGAGTGGTGTTTCATCTGGGCTTTGCTCAGCACGGTACGGGCCAGGGCTTGGCAGCCCTGCCAGAGGGTGTACCTTACACATGAGACACATCAGTTGCCCACTGTTTCACCTGGCACTGTGTCTGCATCTCCTGCCTTGCCGGCCCGGCACTCCCAGCAGTGTCCCCCCGTGGCACCCTGTGTGGCTGCCAGGCAGCTGTGTCCAGTTCCCACAGCAGGACAGAGGCTGCAGCCCTGCACAGCCGCTACAGAGTATGTGTCTTGTAAGGGGATCCCACACTCACATGTGCCCCACGGATGCATATTTTCTGTAGGACTAGACCTTCCCCTGCTAATTCCTGTGTGACGTGACGTGTTACAGTGATTTCAGACTGCTATAGGGTAGAGTGGTATTAGGGTGAAGCCTTATAAAGGATAACTAGGTGCCTTGGGTGTCCTAGCCTGAAGACGCCCTGTCTTTGCTGTCCGCTACGTCAACAGCAACTATCATTCACACTTGTATTCCCTTCTCCTTCCTCTACCACTTCCAGCTTCCTAGCTCTGCCCCTGTGTCTCCATCCCTATGACAGCAGTTTCTGCGGCCCAGAGGACGTTTTGCACACAGGCGGATGGGATGTAGATTGATGATAGACGGGATGGAGGAAGGACGTGTGGGCAGAAGTCTGCTTGGGTAGAGAGAAAGTTTTGTGGGATTTTGTGGGAAAGGTGCAAGTTGGAAATGGAGCCCATATACTCCAGGGAGTAAGGAAGGAGTAAAGGGCACCAGGGAAGAGGTGGTGAGAGAACTGGAGAAGAGGAGACAGACCCCATCATCTATCTATGGGCTCTTACAGATCTGAAAATCCCACTGCCACCCTCTCTTGCCCACACTCCTCCTGAAATCTACTGTCCTTTCCATCACGCTGATGCCACCCAAAGTACCACTGATCCTTCCCTCGCTCCCCCTCTTTTCAGCCTTTGGAACTGCCTTCCTTGCCCTTTTGCACTGTTGCAGAACTTACTTTTCTTACCCTAAACTTGTTGGTGGCAGGAAAATTCTCTGAAGCTGAAAACCCTTGAGCTGCCTGGGCTGCGACCTGACGCCCGGGAATTCACCTCTCAGGCAGCCTCACAGGATCTGAGCTGTGCTGGCTCTTGCACCTCTGTGAGCTGCAAACATCAACTCCATCTTTGGTCCTACCCCCACCCCCAGCTGAACAGCCTCTCTGACGGGGTGACAACATGCCCACTTCCTACACACTTCTGTCTTTAGTGTCCTTTCCAAGCCTCCATTTTTTTCTGGTCCCTGCCCTTCTGTATGTCTCTGCTCCTTTTGCTCTGTCGGCATTTCCTTCTTTTTGATAATATTCAGTTTTTGCCTTATCTCCAGACCTAAGCTTGTCTCTTTGTCAGTCATTGGGGCTTACCAGCAAACTAGTTAATTCTGACTAAGTGCTCTCGTTAGACTTAAAATGAGATTAATGATAGAGTACAGGAGTTTGCACTTCTCAGGCACTGCTTTAAGCTATCCATTTTCTCAACCAGAGACCACTGCTTCAGTTATACCTGCTTGTATTTGATAGGTTCTCTCCCAAATCAGAGGCAAGACTTCTTTTGTTTTCAGAGGAATTCTTATAAACCAAGAACCTGAATATGCCATTTGGGCCACATAAACGTATGTTGGCCAGATGTTTAACACCCCTATTTCAATGTGTTTTGCTGACAATAAACGTATAATGAACGTTCCTGCAGGACAGTTTGATGTAGATTAGGATACAACAAATGTATTTTGACATTCCACAGTGTGAGAACAGTGGAGACAAACAAAATGAATGAAATGTAAATTCTGTTCTTATTTTTCCTCTGTGAACTTGGTATTTTATCTGTAGGTCTGAGTATAACACACATTGTGAGTTGACCAGCAATATACTAGAAAAACAAGACAAACAAGACACCCTAGCCCAGTCACAATGAATGCCACATATATCACCTCACACAACGGGTCTATGCAATTTGCCCCTCCTGGCTATACTCAGCGTGTATCATCGGTTGCATTCCAGCAAGACTGAACTTGGTGAAGTAAGTAACAATCTGGAGTGTTTATGTGTTCCACCTATTGAAAAGATGAGTGTTAAAAATACTGACACTACAAGGGATCAGATTCTGCTGTAATTTATATATCTCAAAATCCCACAGGAGTTACTGGGTGTGTGTTGGTGTAACTGAAAGCAGCATTAGGCCTTCGATTTATGGAAGCAGTTTAGTACAACGATAAGCCTAGCAGAGATTAACACACACATAGTTTCTGCATTTTGTAAGCTGCCATCAATCCCCAGTACTGCCACCAGAGCAGATAATATCTTCTCGTCTACAATAAAATAAACTCTTTCTAAATTTGGTACCAGAAATGTTTATTCCTTGCACAGCTCAACCATATGAATAAAGAACTCAAAATGACTAGATCAGTTCCAACAGAAATCTGTTGGTATGCAGTGTGGTTTATGTCATATGGAGTACTTCAAGTTACATGCTCAAATATGACACCAGTCAACATATCGGTAACTTGGAGTATGAGATCCTGGTTCTGCTAAAATCATGGTCTAGTTGTGCCACTGCTTCCAATCGAGTTTGTCTCTGGGCAAGCCTCAGTGCTGGAATCCTGTTGCAGGGCATGGATGAAACTGGTGGGTGGACATTGATGTGCTTGAACTGTATTGTGCAGCCAGGACTGATCCCTAATGGTGTATTATCTTCTAACTGTTTAGCTCCTTTGGTCCTTAATGGCATTGCAAAAGGGACGAAGACGGACACAGTAACACAGAGGTATAACCACCACCAAAAGCTGAGCTGTTGTCCATTATCAGGGAGCAGTGCTTTTCACTAGAGGAAAGGGCACTCAGCCATGAAATCAGGAAGCACTGAAGAAAATAGCAAAAAACAGCGTTCTGAGGTAGGACTTAAAATGAGACTGGGACTGGACTAGGTGACATGGCATGTGAGGCTTGTGGGACTTTATTTGGGAATTAAGAGACGTGAACTGTTTTTCCAGCAGTTCCAATGGGATCAGCTTTTCCCCAGCTTGTGTTCCCTCTCTGTTCTGCAGTGCCTCTTCTATTTATCTCTTTTTTTTGTCATCTAACTTTTCTGAGGAAAGACTCCTCTCTCTTCTTACAGGGTACTGCAGCGCACATTACAGTAAAGACCTGATCCCTGTTATGACACTAGGATCACACGGCAAATGAAATAAAGGGTAAACAGGTGAAGATGGAAGTGCCATCTCTGCAACGATATCTAGAGATCCAGTGTCATTAAAAGCTGATGTCACTAAAAGTCTCTTTAGAAAAAGCCTCTGTTTCCCAAAGGTGGGATTTCCCTGCCAAGTGTGTAAACCCAGAAGACTCTAGTCTCAGCCTGTGTTGTGTAAGAATATATAAAAACAGCTACAGCAGATGAAACCATTCTGTGCAGAGTTCTGCCTCTGACAGTGGCCAACAGCGATGCCCTGGTAAGAGTACAGAGCAGGGCCCATATGAACTCGTATGAACTCATATGAACTTCTAGCATCCATAAAATTGTGGGAAAATGTATGCCAGAGCTTAACTGTGCATCACATAAAGCAGCATGTTTCTTTGCTCCACTTTGAACATGCCACCTGCCTGCCCTGAACACGTGCTGTGCTACGATTCCGACACAGTATTTCTGGCCTCTCCTCCAAGCTGAGGTGTAGGAAATCATGTTTGCAGACTCAGCAGTGTTATGTATCATACAGCAGCATCAGAGACACATAGGAGATGGTGTTATTTTCATACCACTCCTCTTGGGTTTTCAAGAACCAAAAGATTCCTATTCTTCTGATCCACATTATTGACTGGATCTGACTTTCTGCTTTTTATGGATGGATGGACATGATGGAAAGCCTTCTTGGCATAATGAGTGACCTGACCATCAAAAAAGAATTTGAAGAGAGTCTGCTATGATTTTCTTCCTTCCTCTGATTCACAGTCATGTTTCATTTCACCAGCTAAAAGCCCTGAAGTGACACAGGAGGTTATTCAGGGCCATTCTGTGGCAGCGCAGCTGAGTAAAAAGTACAGTTTCCAACCTTACTAGCAGCTGAGCCTGCTAAATACACAACTATCTTGCCAGCATGAAGAAGTCATGTGTCTCCACCAGCTTTTTCACTGTAAAGAGGATGAAATAGATCTTCCAAGCTGTGCACAAAACTGTTGCAGTACAGCCTCCTTCCTCCCTCTGCATCGCTCTGCAACGGGTGTGAAGTAACAGATTAAGCACCTTTATAGCCATGTTAAAGTCCTTCCAATTTTCTGATAAAGCCTGTTGGTGTATATAAAAAAAAAGCCCTTACACGCTTTTTCAGACCCAAGTACTGTTTACTGCACAAGTGCAAACGCAAACTCTAGTCTGCTGCAGGGCTTAATGAGGTTGTGCCCTCCGATGCCGGCTCATGCTGCCTGCCTCGGTACAGACAAGCCTCTGCAGTGACCGTGACAAAACATCTGACAGCAGAAATACTAGCAACAACAGCGCGTCCATTTAGAGTTTCACTTTTACTGTTTTTTGCTTGCCCTCTCCCAAAACGCCCTCTGTTCCTCTCTGAGAGAAATTATGCCTCTTCCCCTCTTCCTCCTGAATATATCAGTCCATGCAGTGGAGTTGTCCCTATTGCTTCTCCCTCTCCCTCTGACTCTCGGAGTGCCACCATTCCTAGGAAGGGACATCCTTGCACCTCCTGTCCAACCCGCCCCTTGTGGGAATGGGCTGCTTCTTCTTCCTCTCCCTCGAGGGCCTCCCTGACCTGTCCTCTGCCCACAAACCACCGAAGCAGCACAAGTGCAGCACTACCTGTGTTTAACGTCTGCTGCAGCTGCCTGCTGCTAGCACAGGCTGGATGTGGCAGGCGAAAGGCTTGTCTCTGGCTTACGGCTGAGCTTACAAGAAGAATACGAGAGCGTGAGCTGTTTCTTCCCTGAGCGCGTTGTCCGTGCTGTGAGAGAGACTGTCTCAAGCTCCTTCAGCAAACTGGGATGAAAAATGGCTCTCCTCTGCATTGGGCATGATGCAATTTCTGCATCTTCCACTGTGTTAGGCTAGCCCAGGTATTAAAACAAGCCTTTCTTAACAGAAGCACAATCATGAGTATATTTGCATCTTATCCGCACCTCATATACAGAATCATACACAGCTGCCGGCGTGCAGAGCTAAAAGATCCTGTTCCTAGGAGTTTTGGTCAGTGGCTCTTCCTCTGATTGCAGCCCAGAGAACAGATTCAGGCGACAGCTGGATCTGGCACTGGCTTTCCAGAGACCCAGAGCCAGATCTCTCTACACAGCAACGTACAAAAAGTGAGAGTCACCAAAGCGGGGAAGGATGTGTAGTGGAAAAAAAGCATTATTAAAGGACACTGGAGGTTCTCTCTGCTCTGGAATATTTGGGAAAATATGTGAATATAGGACGAATAAGGATGTTCTACAGGTTTCAAATATAACACACAGGATTGCTGCACAGAGAGTGAGCGAGAAAAAGACAGTTGTATATTTGATGGCTGAAATACTGCCAGTCTCTCTCCCCCGCCTCGAAATATGTTCATGACGCCTAGACATAAAGTTCAGTGTTTCATTCCATCTCAATAGGGATTTTATGACTAAAGTGCCGAGGATAAGAAAAGACCAATTTGTAGTTTTATTGATCAGGCTAAAGGTCAGGGGCAGACGTGTAGGTCATGGTGCTTCCTCTGAAGAGACACAGGACCAAGAGCCTACCTTCTGGAAGCTGACGAATGAAGGAGGGAAAGGGGAACTTACACTGATGAAACATGACAGCTGAGATGTCAATCATGACCAAATTGGACAGGCTCAGAGATGGGAGGCCTCGCAAGAACCATAACTTTGCCCCCATGCCTGCACGCTCTGGCAGAAGGACTTGTACTACGTGCTTGCTGAGGCTGTGATGTGGTGTATGGGCAAAAGCCAGCACACAATTTAATATAATAAAAACATAATTCATGCTGACAAAGTTTATGAGATCAAGTTTCCCAGTCCCAGCTGAACCACATAAAGCATATACTGTCACTACAGGCATTTTGGCTGAAATGGTAGGGGCTTCTGCTGCATGGAGATAGCCTGGAAGGTATTCGTCACCATGGCCCACTCTGGGCTGGCTGCAATAGTAGAATAACACAAAACTACATTGATTCATTGTCAGGAATTTACAGTTTAGACTTAAAATGTCATGAAGTGAAATGGTTTCCACAGCAATGTCAGTTTTTCTCCCTTACATACATTAATTTTGTCCTCATTCGCCCCTGTGAATCACCACTGAAAGTGAGACTTGGTCTCTGTAGTATATTCTGTTCCTGGTCCCTCTGTGTTATGTTTGCAGTGTAAAGCTGTTTATGGCTGAGATTGTGCTTACTGTAAAAGAGAGAGGACTCAGCACAGCTTTAATTAAAATGGTTTAAGCTAACGTTTGTTCCTGCTGATTCTGAACTATGCCACAAGTCATCTTCATGCTTCTGGAAGACCTCCCTTCTGTTCTCCCTGCTTACCCCACCAAGCATAGCAATGGAAGGAGGCCTTCATACTTTCCTACCATTTAGGATGCATGCAGGCCAAGTAAAGCCACTCCATTTTAGGTGGCTTAATTTAGATATTCCTTTTCCCAACCTTACTTCTTCGGATTTAGTCTGTACAAAGCAAAAAATGGGACTTTGTTTTACGGTAAATTTAATCTTCAGGTACAAAGGAAGAAGGATTCCTAACGCATAAGTGACAGGCTAACACAGCTAAGTTCTTTGAAGGCGATCCAGAGAGCTAAAACCTTCCCTTTAACTTCCCTTCCCTACATTAAGTTGAAGGCAAACAGCCTGAAAATAGGCAAGGCCCCAAGTCCCTGAAGAAGGTATATCATTACATGTACAAAACATCTTTTAAGTATTTGTCCCATCACCCAGACTGTCAGATGGCTTGATTAATATCCCACTATTTCACTAAATTTGTAGTGAAGGAAACAATACTGGTCATTTCTTGGTATTCGATCCTGGCTTGTGGCAGGGAAGGCAGACGACAAGGCGTACTGGTATCCATTTGAGCCCTGTTTTCTCTGAATTTGGAATTAACAGAGAGCCAGTTAAAGGCCCTGAGAAGAATAAGTTTAGGAATGGTGTATGTTACACATGAGATCTATCAGGAACTAAGATGGTCTAGCATACACACTCGCAAAAAATTGCACGCCGAAATGGAGAACAGGCCTACTTTCATTTACACTTTCTTATTCCAGATCTTACACTGGCTGAATTTTTCTCTGCCTGTACCATCTTCATCCTGATGGTTTCTGAGCTCCAAACAAAATCTGGTTTTATCACACACACACAATCTAGCAATCTAATTCATCATCTTTCTTTTTATGCTGTATTTCCTTCTTCTACTTTTTGATCAGCTGAGTAATGACGTTTCACGGTAGGTTCTGGAGATTATGAGACCTGAGGTCTCATGTCTTGAAGCAGAGAGCTGCTTAGCTACACAGCTTGGTGGCTTCTAGGTGCCTGCTGCACTGTTAGTCAGCTGGAGCTTCTTCTGGCCACAGCAATTTCATGACTGTGGTCAGCTGCAAGAAAAAGACAGACGTCGTGTCTAAGCACTCCTAAAGAAAAAGGTGCAGTCATGTGGTTAGACAAAATCAAATAATAGTTATCTATACCTCAGTAGCAACATTTATGCCTAGCGGACTTGAAGAGTCTGGTGTAACTCAGCACTCATCTCCCTGTGATCTATACCTTCTCTCTGGACTGTGGAGCTAAAGAACTGTCCTAACGTCACATAACAAGGATTGAATAGTCTAGGCTCTGTGTGTCTTCAAATTATAGCCTCAATGCTCCATTACTGTGCATTTCTATCGCCTTCACTACTTACATACTTGAATGTCAGGTAAATAGCTTGTTCTAGTAAGGAGGAAGGAAGGGTCATATTTACTTAGTGTAATAAGAAAATATGAGAGGAGCAGAAAACAAAGAGCTGCCAGCAACTATACCCAGCGTTTTGCAGCTGAAGGAGTTTGTGTCTAACAGCCATGCCTATTAGACCACATCAGATCTTCTAATTAACTAAGAGCAGTGGGGGAGAGACATTCACTGGGTGAAGCCAAACAGCAGCTGCAGTGTCTGTGCTCTATCTTATCGGGGAGTGACCCCTCAGTGTGAGGGTTTGGGAGGACAGTATCAAAGAAGGAGATCCTGTGCTGCAAATTGTTCAGTCTATGGAGAAGATGGGTAAGAGGCAGAGACTGTTAGAGGGCAAACACAGGGAGCGAAAGCTGGAGGCCAACAGGCATGAATTTGGTTCAGAAGAGCAGAGACAATAGGGTATTCTCATGTACACAGGCAAAACCTTAGTCTTGGAAGCAGCTTAGGGATATGGAGAAATGTTCCTTTTGATCTCTGATGTATAATTGCCGGTTAGGGACACGGTGAAATATTACAGAGAAACGGAGCAGAAAGATTTCTGCAACCATGTAAGCAGGGATGTAAGTGAGATGAGGATGAGAACTTGAGAGTTTAAAATGAGGGCAGAAGAGGGGTTTAAGGCTAGAACAACATGTTCAACTCCAAAACTGGGGCTCTACTTTGACTTTACAGGCAGGATAGGTGCAACGAGTCTCTCAGAGCTGAAACTGGAGATATGTTTCGCTAGCCAGGAAGGTGCATTTGAGATAAGGGTGGTAAAAAAGATGTGACGCACTACGGGTAGTAGGACAGCAAAGCTGAATTTCCTATTTTGTTTCAACCTAATTTCAGGACATCCTTTGGCATATGTTTGCACCACCAGGCTAACTCTCCAGGCTGGCACGCAGATGAAAGCAAAGCCTGACCTGTTCCCACAGGATCTGCTGTCACCCATGCATTTTGTAAGGGCTTCTGGAGCCATTTCCTGCTTGTGCTGCACGGCGCAGCCCCTCCCCAAGGAGCCGCGAGCAAATTTGCCTGCGTGGGCACACACGGGAACTGTGCAAAGGGAGCCGGGGTCCCAAGGGGCTCGGGTGGGCTGGTGACAACTTCTGCCACAAACAGGGTGTGTGACAACCCCCAGTAACAGCAACTTCCATGCTTTGGGTCTGTGTCTCAGGTTGGGGCAACCCCACCCTAGAGAGTTTTTCTCAGTGGGTGGAAAACAGTTGCCACCCCTGAGGAAAAGCCTGGTTTATTTCCCCAGGGAAGGAAAGCCCTCACCAGAACATAAACCTCGGTAGGGGAGCCACAAGGGCTGGCCATGACTGCCATGTTTTTGTCATGGGGGCTACTGGTGGCCACGTGTGATGCTTCTGGGGAGCCTTTTCATCTGAAAGCCCTCCTCTTGGAGGTGAACGGAGAGGAGAACGCAGCCCGGAGCTCGGCTCCCCACCCCGCTTCAGGGCCAGCGCACCCATCCACCTAAACCTCCATTTTTCAGGGCAGGTCGCCCCGCCACGGCCACCCGGGCCGTCAGCAGGGAAGGGCGGGCCCAGCCGCCCTGCTTGCCCGAGCCGCCGCTCCCCGCGGCACACGCCGGGCCGACCGGTCTCCCCGAGGAGGCCGCGCAGGCTCCCCGCGCGGGGAGGAAAATGGCCTCCCGGGGCCGGGTCGCG
>Ga0065711_1026199_pt1 | contig 96276 bp, 91 predicted proteins | sample Hoacrofraction12_FD_59098 | JGI IMG/M metagenome (GOLD analysis project Ga0065711, IMG submission 59098) | Hoatzin crop microbial communities from Cojedes, Venezuela - Epithelial fraction 12 v2 (version 2) | ecosystem: Host-associated > Birds > Digestive system > Esophagus > Crop | place...
TTCCTTCCTTCCTTCCTTCCTTCCTTCCTTCCTTCCTTCCTTCCTGCCTTCCTTCCTGCCTTACTGCCTGCCTGCCTTCCTGCCTGCCTTCCTGCCTGCCTTCCTTCCTTCCTTCCTTCCTTCCTTCCTGCCTGCCTTCCTGCCTGCCTTCCTGCCTGCCTTCCTGCCTTCCTGCCTTCCTGCCTTCCTTCCCCACCATCCCACTCACCTTATCCCCAGAGCTCTTCCCTGCCTTGCATTAGCAGCTGCAGGAGGGGATGAGCAGGGGAAGGGACACAAGGAAGAGCTCTGCTTATCTCTCCTGGAGGGATTTTCTCACCTCCGCTCCATTCTGCTCGGTTGCCCAGGAGGCAGCCCTGTTGCCAGAGCCAGCGTCTGGCCAGCTGTGTTGACAAAGTCACAAGAGATGTGGAGTGCACATGGAGATCAAGGCAGGGCTGACACAGGCTTTAAGCCCGTTCCCACTGCTCTGCTCATCACAGAAAGGAGGCGGGTGTGGGTGCTGGGAAGGGGAGAAGGCTTGTCTTCTGCACTGTGCTGAGAGCCAGCAGCAAACCTTGGCTCCTCTGTTCCCTCAGCCCAACTGCCCTCAGCCACTCACACTTCCCTGCGCAGTCCCAGCTGGAGGCAGCACAGGGTTGACAGCCGGAGCCATTGGTCCATGACCTTTGCAGAGAGGGCAGAAAATTTTTTCCTCATATCCAAGCAGCGCTGTCAAACAGTGGGACAAGTTCCTGTGTCAAACACACCAAGTTTTTGCTCCCTGACTTGACAGTGAAGCAGGCTCTTCTGGACAGGCATCCACAGGGCACGTTGTCTCCTTCCTCCTCTTCTGCTCTCCTATTGCACAGTTCCTCATCTGGATGATTCCTCATTCAGATGCTTATCTGCTGAGTTTGGCATCAGCCCTTAGATCTGATCATTCTGCCCACGATCCTGCTGCACCCCTGTTTGCAAAGGATCATGATGATGTACACTGCAACTACCTGGCAGAAGAGGGCAAGTTAGCATTTGCCTGGCAGTTTTCACACACACCACTCAACCGACTGCACGTGCTCATCCGTGCCTCCGTTTAGGATGGACTTCACTTGCCAGGAGGGATTTGCCCGTTTCCAGAGGCTGGGACCAGAACCGCCACCAACACCTCCAGCAGCAAGAGCAAAGCCCCGCTCTGAGTGCCCCCTCCCTGCATCCTCCCAGACACCCAGGCTTGGTTGCCTTTCTTCACAGCCCCCCCAGCCGCTCCCACCGCCCGCCCCCTCCATTCCCCAAGCTGCCCTTACTGCTCACTTCAGCTAGCTGGGAAACTCGGGTGCGTTCGGTACGCTCAGAAAAGCCTCCCTCTTGCCTTGCAGTGCTCCCGAGCACTTTGTGCTCCGGTTGCTGGGTGCTGGGCCCTGGTAAGAGGTCAGGGGAGCCTGGTGGTTCCCCGGAGCTTGGGCGCACATCCCCAACCCAACGTGACCGCACTGAGATCAAGGCAGGATCAGGCCCAGGGTAGCCAGCCTTACAAAATGCACTCATCGAGCTTTACAGAGGGCTGTTGTGGCCAATGCTGTCCTTGCCGCTTCGGCAGATGGGATGAGTTAGCAACACCACTTCAGTGCTGGTGTAACAGTGTCTACGCTTCCTAGTATAGAAATGTTGCTTTTAAAAAAACACTCTGTACCCCCACATGTCTCAGTTCCACTGTGAGACTGGCAATAATAAAGGCCAGCTTAGCCTGAAATAGCTGGATTTTTAATGGTGCTCAGCTCCCACTGAGGACACTCCCACTGAGGACAATAGCGAATCCCACCCCCTGAGGGGCCACAGAAGTGGTGCTGAAAAGCTGGACGGCAGTGCTGCAGCCCCCAGGAGCCCCAGACACGCAGCCGTGTGGCTGCAGGACACCTCACTGGGAGGGAAGAACGAGTAGGGCTTACCCTTCCCTGACGCTCTGTCTCCACCTTTGCGTTGCAAAAACAAAGAGGTTTGGGTGTGATCCCGCCCTGTGCCCAGAAGCAGCTTCGGCAGTTGCGTGCACAACGTGCCCGCTCCTGGTGCTGCTCATGGAGGAGGAGGGCGTCAGTGCCCTGGGCATGTTCCTCGGCCCCTGAGGCACCATAGTTCTCCTTCTCCAAAGTACACATGCCTGCACCACCACCCGCTTGCCGGCAGTGGAATGGTAGCTGGAGACTTTTCCACGCTGCAAGCCAGGCTGGATGAGGAAGGCCGTGCTCTTCCCAAGGTGCCCGGCTGCCTCCTAACATGAAATCACGGAGCCGATTAACGCAGACAAGCACGTAGGGCAGTGGGAGGGTCAGTGTGTGCTGTCCCAGCCTGACTAAAAGAGCTCATAGTTTACAGCCAAACCTGGCTTGACCTCCTCCAGGATCGCCCCAGGGAGCCGGGCTCTTCTTCTCCAGCTTTCCTTTTCTTATTTTATTGTTTTGACTTCTATAGCAATATCCAAGTAAACCCCTGAGGCTCGAAATCAAGGGGCTGCAGTTTTCCTCAGTGGTCAGTGGAAGTCAAGAACAAGGAAAGACATGTACTAATTCACTCTGACACTTAAAGCCACACATACTGGGTCCAGGATCCCACCACCAAAAACTAGAGGGAGGGTCACATCTATATGATGCAGGGCATTAGGTGTCAGAAGCATGAAAGGAGCAGAGAAGAAGGAGAAATCCCCTAATGCTACACACTCACATGTCCCCAACTAAAAGCCACCACCAGAGCGAACTGTGAAGACCCCAGGCCAGGAGGAACCAAGTTACAGCAGCATCTCTATCCAGTTTGGCTCCCATGCTGAGGAGATGAACCTGTGGTAAGCAAGCTGACAAAGCCTGCCAGAGCCAAGCTGTAAAGTAACATTAGCTGTCAGGAGCAGAGCCTCTGGGCTATTCCATCTAGGATTTTTTTTTAAAGTCTTACTCTGCTTTTTCCAAACTCCAGACTCTGGCAAGCATTCTGGACAGCCTGGTAACTGTGTGCTAAGTTTGGCCTGAAAGCGTATAATCCTAATGAGAATAGAAAGACCTGACTCTTTCCAGGAGCTCCTGTTAGGCTTCAAAGGATCCAGGACTTACCAAGCAGTTTTGAAACCCATCCATGACTTCTGGCCCACTTTCTGATTGCTGCCGAGGAGGGAAGGCTGCATGCACGCCTGGGAAGGGGCACAGGGCTAGGAGAAGAAAGCAGGTGATGTTCAAAGGGAGCAGGATGGGAGAGGAGGGGCTCTGCGCGCAGCAGGGGAGAGGCTGGGGGAGTTCATGTGCCAAGAGAGGGCCGGGAAGAGTAGGAAGGATGTGCAGGAGTTTTATTCCTGTTGCTGAAGAGGGTGCAGATGGCACGGTGAAGATGAGGGGTTGGGAGCGGAAGGGAAGATCTCCATTAGTGTCCAAGGCAGAGGTCAGTGACACAAACAGAGGTGCAGAACTGGGGAAGCAGGGCTGGGGGAAGCAGGGCTGGGTGTCAAGGGATGTGTACAGAAAGGAGGGGGCTAGAAAAGACAGCCTGGGAGCACGCACGTTAGCTGGCGTGGATGTCCTCATGCATGCTGAGTTGGGGCTCCCATTTCTTCATCTGCCCATTTAGCACCAGCCCCCTGTACCCTGTAATACTGTAAACACCTGCCCCAAAGGAAGGTGCTTGCTTGGGCTGGAGAGGCTCCAAGAGAACAGGCTGTTATCCCAAACACTTTCCACCTTACACCAGTTTTGCTGCGTACATCAGAGGGGAGCAAATACATCTTGGTTTCAGCAGGGACACTGCTCTGTGCATACATAGGTAGGGGATGAAAACGTCCACAGCCGCCACCAACACAAAACAGGGGCCCCTGAAACCTTTGGAGGGCTCCCCTCCACCACCACTTCGGCAGGGAAGAGAAATGCTGTGTGTTTTAGAAAAGATATTTGAGGCTGAGGAGCGCAGAGAGGCCATGAACAATGAAAAAATAACACTGCCGCACAAGTGTTAGAACTAGCTCAGGATATCATATGAAGTGAGGCAAAGGGGAAACTGGAGAGTCAGGAATGCAAGTCCAATCTAGCCACTGGAGACAAAACAGCGGAGCCCCTCTGTGTATCCCTCCTCTCTTGTCAGATCTAATATTGGCCAAGTTAGGGCTGCACATGGATGTGCTGCTGATGGAGCACCGTGCAGCCAAAAGCCTAGTGCCACCCCAAGAAGTACGCGTGCCACATAGTTAATGCGAAGGGGGGCTGTCAGCCCCATAGGCACCACTGACACTTCAATGCCTGATCTCTCATGGATTTATACACATCTGGCCATCCCGTTGCTGGAGTGCTGTACATGGAAGGCCAGCTGCAATGCATTTAGCAGACTGCAGAGATGCTCACCTGCCTGCCAGCTGCTTCCTGCTGCTCTACTGACTTGCTTCATCGCTCCCTCATTGTGAACATCAGCCTTTTCGACACCAGTCAGCAGAAGTCATAGCTGTTACCTAATGACTTGCTCCACAGGAGCTGCTTGTCCAGAAATACAGAGGCAACAGCCTGTCTTCCCTGCTCTCTGTGGGTCCCAGCCTGCATCCCTGGGGAGGACTCGGCCCCATCACTCACTCCCCGTCTCCTGGCAGCAGCAAGGTGGGTGGCAGCATCTCATCCCACATGCCGGCGTTGCTGCACGCCATGCTCAGAGCTGGCAAGGCCAGGGTGTACCGTCGGTCTCTACCCTAGATCATAAGACCCCAGCCCCCTTAGCAGCCCCCAGCCTGCACACAGACACACGCTCTCAGCCTGGGCCCAAGCAGAGCCCCTGATGCAGACGTGCTCTCTTACCCAGCGCTCACAGACAATGGAAATGGTCTCATTAAAAAACCTGTAGGCAGAATGAATCATAGCCTCCTGCAGGCCCAGTCTCTGGGGCCTTCCCAAAGAGACAAGGTTGGCAAAAAGCAACCAGCCCATCGCCTGGAGCTGCCTGCTAGCTTTATGCAGCGCCGGGAGGAAATACCCTGCTCGACACTCCCTGCTCACCCCGGGAAAGGAGCGGAAAGGAAAAGCACTCTGGCGAGGTGGTGAAGAAGCCCCAGGTCCACAGTGGGGGCTGCCACGGAGCAGCACTCCTGGAGTCACAGCCCATGCATGGAGCAGCAAACGCTGAGGGGTGCAGGCAAAGGAAATGTTGTAGCAGTGAGAGAAAACAGATCTCCGCTGAGGAAATCAGCCCCGATGTTTTCCCTGAGACGTGGAGGTGACTGTGTCTTGCTGTGGGCCGGTCTGCTCTGTTCTAGAGAACATAAGAACTAGCACCTATTTGATTTGTCTTTCGCAGTCCTGGTTTCAATTGCTTATAACTTGCCACTTTCACCACTTGGGCTGATGTTTTCCAGACCAGGCATCTGCCTTAGCCTGTTAAAAGAAAAAGAAAAAAAAAAGACAAAAAGACCCACACACATTTAGGGATTTTGACCATTTTCAGAATACAAGGAAGAAAAAGAGGCTATTCTGTCCATGCTAAAAAAGATCAGCGCTTACAACTGGTTAACTGAGAGTTTAAAGCAAGAACCTGAAATTAGGCAAGGGAAGTGCCTAGCTGCCAAGAATCTGTCTCTGCTGTCCCCAAGAAAAATATCCCTGAATTTTGATCCAGTTATGAGCTCAATACTCACACAGAACAGATTTGGCAGAGTTGGCGGCTCCATGCTGCAAAGTTTCTGCCCGAAGTGAGTGTGCTGTGTGTCCACATGTAGCTCCCAAGTGCCGAACCAAACTGGTCCTACACCGGAATATCTGCATCTCTCCATGTCAATGTGTTTGGGGTGGAGGGTGTTGATGGAAATCTTACTTTCGCTGCAGAACTTAAGCATTTGCCTTGTAAAATCTTGCTGAATCACCTAGTCCCCATTGCCAAACACTAACTGAAAACACTTGCCAGACCTACCCTAAGTTCACTCACTTCACGCACCTTTCGATTTCTGCCATGACCAAGATTGTGTCCCAAAAACAGCTTTGGTTTCCTTCCCTAGAGAAGACTAATTCATGTCCACCAATCCAGAGATCTGTGCAAGTCAGAAAAACCCATAGAAAAAATGTAAAGTGATGGTATATCTATAGTATCTGATCTCCTTACACATGGGGGAGTTAAATCCTAGATGCAAAGACATCCTTAATTCTGTCACTTCCTCACTGGGGAGGCTGAACAATATTTTTAATCTCTATTGCTATGTAGGCTTTTACAGCACTTTCATCTCTGCAGTTTCTAAGCTAATCCTAAGCAATATTGATCCTGCCTCTGAGACTTCAGCCTCTGATTCTTTTACCTTGCACCCAGGAGAGGAATCAGGGTATTTTGAAGTCTCCTATCTCAGGCGTTACGCTTTTGGAGCGATGTGGCAGAGTGAGGAGCACAGCTCACGGATGTCCACTCCCAGAAGAGCTGGCTGTAGCACAGCAAGCCCAGACACCCGGACACCCTTGGCGCTCCTCAGCTCTAGGGAGGAAAGCAGGCTAAAGGAAGGCCATGGCACTTTTCACCAAGCGTTACTGAGCTGCATCTTTCAGTGTATTTAGAGGCCCAGATTTCCAGATTCAGCTTTCATGTCAGCGGTCCAGAAAGCAGAAAACAGAGTAAACCACAGCATTAATGTACACAGCACCTTTCATACCAGCACCCCTGGGCACTTTGTATCAGTTTCACCCCTCAACTGACCAGAGAGACCCGGAAATAATTATAACTTCTTCCTTCTGCAGGGAAGAAAACAGACACTGAATATGAGGCAAATTTTCCACAGACAACAGATAAGCCATATGCAGAGTTATGAGAGGAACCCAGGTGTCCTGACTCCCTTCTCCCTGCTCTGGCCATTGCTATGAGCTGAAATAGTAAATGCCGCACACAGAAAATAACACAGGGCTGTTGCCTTACAAAAATGCTGCACCCTCTGATTTTGGCCAAGACCTTTGTGCCCACATCTTCCTTGTTCTGCTACATATTTATTCATAGCTATGCCTAGCCACACTGATAGTGACGGATATAGCAAAGGGGAGGGGAAAGGAATCAGGAGGGCTCTGGGTCGTGAGGCTCTGGATCATGAAAAGAATCATGATCCGGAGGGATGGGTATTCATGGAGTGCGAGACGGAATAGGAGCATTTTCCTCTCCTGCCCTCTTTATCAGCACAGTGAGGTTTGTAGGGAGAGTGGTGGGGTTTTCTAATCAGACCAACTGATGTATTTGGGAAAAGACAGACAAGCTGTCAGGAACCTGAGCTCTTCTTTAGGTCTGAAAGAGACACATCAAACCTCAAGCTAAGTACAGACTGCAAACAAGCGTTCCAAGTTTAACTTCAGTGTGTCAATCAGCTAGCTGTTTTGAAGGAAAGGGGATTGTTGGTGCATCCACAGCAGTAGGAAATATTAGCAAGGGAGAGTGGTAAAGGCTGTTAGTTTCCATATAATAAGTAGAGGCAGAAGTTCTCACCAGGCTAATAGCAAGGGATTAGTGGAAGCTGGGAGAGCTGGGGAAAATTGTAAACCTAGTACTGGTTTCTAGCATCCATTAAAGCCACAGATTTTAATTCCCTACTCATCTTTTGAAGGTGTTTCCTAGGTTTGCCATAGGGATGAGGATCAAATCTATGACAGTGTGGCTGTTTGTTCTGTGAACAGTGCTGTCCCGCCTGCGTAAGGCTGTTCATCTCATGTACCAGTGCCCCATGTGAGTTCATTCACGGCACAGGGGTGCTCTGGTCCCCCGCTAGTTTCCCTGAGGACACGGGGCATGCTGGAGGACATGTGCCACGCTCTGCACCCTACTGTGATGGCTTTGGGACATCTTAGTGATTTCATCCTCTGTTGTTCAGAGTCCGTTGTGCCATATAAAATCCCCAGCATGGACTGCTTTTTCCTAGCCTGAGTTAATACCAGCACCACACAACGCTTCATCCCTGGCTTGTGATGACTGCTATGCCCTGTCTATGTCTTCCTCTGAGACCTGCCGTAAGACTGGGAGCTCCCTGCCACATAATCACTGTGCTGTGCAGGCTGTCCAGCCCCTCTTCAGAGGTTACAAATGGTTATCCCGACACAGGCAGGACCACGCGCATCCTCGGCCTGCCCTGAGTGCTGGGAGCTGCCATCACAGCGACCACACTTTGTTACGCTGGATGACTGTGTAGGAGGCATGGGGCAATTTCTGAAGATGAAAGAGGTGGGACCAGAAGAGCCTTCCCTCCAGCTTGGGGGACAGGGTCTGACTAATACTCTTTGCTGAGTCCCCACTGCATAATTCATTGCAGAGTAGTTTCTTCCTGCTGCATTTCGCCCTGTTTCAGACATCACTCTTTCTGACTGTCTCATCCCTCTCTTTCACTCTCTATCGTTTGTTCTATGAAACTATTCATCAGACAATTCTCACGGACGGCTCCCAGGCAGCAGTTCACTCATGAACAGCTCTGTGTAAGTCTGCTTGAAATACCAGCTTCTCTGAATGGACGTGCAGGTGCCACTGGATCCTTCTGTCCCTTGCCATGAGGGGAGTTCTTTGAATGGTGGAGATGTGCTCAACTACAAACTCTGAAATGGTTTCTTGAGGCCACTCTCTCTTGTCTGATGTTTGTGTCCCTTTGGAGCACAGTGAATGCTCAAGGTGGTACCATCAAACCATCATGTCCAAGACGAGTTTGCTAAATGAATAGCTGTGGATCAGCTTAACCAGAGATGCAAACATCTCTGGACAATTTTGACAGTAGGGCCAGCAACAGCCAACTCTCCAGCAGGCTTTTACAAAGTTTCCATGCCCCTGCTAAATTAAAGGAGCATAGAAGTGGATAAATCATTCTCCACTCTTCGCTCCGTCAGTTTTCCATGCTTTCCTCTGTGAGCACAAACCAACCAAAGCCTTTGCTCGGGCCCATCCCCGACACCAGAGCTGAACCCTGCTCCAGTTGAGATCACATTGGAAGGAATTTCTCAGTGTGGCGGGCCTGCTTTCCTCTGAAGAGGGACTTAAAACAAAACAACCAAAGCCACCCAATTAGAGTTTGGACCATAGAAGCCCCTTTATCTCATGAAAAAAGAGATTAAAGCCCTCTGATAATTTATAAAGTGCTTAAAAATTTAAAGGGGAATTGGGTATTTATCTGAACTATCAGATAACGAGGCACGCAAAGGCCATGCACAAGGCAGCCCCAGGGTGCAGTCACTTCATCACAGAGAGCTTGTGCTTCCAACCACGGATCTGATCCCAGTCGCTGAAATTAATAGGCAGACTCTCAGGCTCTCACGGACTAGTAGCCAGGCCAGTCTGACACGTCCTCTTGGCTAAGACATGCAGTCACGTAACTCTCGCTTAGAGTGTCCTTGGGTGTCCTCACTTAGTGGTGCCTGACAGCTCCTGTGGTGAGATGGCCTGGATGTCCAGGATGCCTCTGAGTGAGCATCCTGGCATTGAGGGCTTCTCCCACCACACCAATGGCCAGTGCTTACTTAATGAAGGTGTGTGGTGTGCTCAGCATGCCCCAAGCAATGTATAGTTGGCCCGAGTACTCTCAGAAGCTTGCCCGACCTGTTTTCATTTGAGTTGGTATTTGAAACAGCCAGTTATTGTTTGGATGGTTGAGGACATCATTCATTACTCTCCTGGTAGACTTTTGCTGTGTTCTCAGCTCCCTCTCTGCTCATTATCCACTTTGGCCACTGCTGACAATGGTGTCGCAGCAGGCTGAGACCACCATTGAACAATGGAGAGAGGAACGTGTGTGGGATACAGAGCGTGCCCTGGAGCTGGCCCTGGATGCTGGAACTCGCTCCCGCAGGAGATGGGGACTCCCAAGCTCACGGCAAAATGCCAAGCTCAGTTATTCCTCAGCACTGCCCACATGTAAAGGAAGCAAGTTGCCCTTTGAGTAACAGGACTAACAAAGCCTGGGGTTCTTGGGAAAAAGGGGGCGTCCTTCGTCCCCAGACATCTTCTCCTCAGTTGTTACGTTAACCCTTGCCCCACAACATGCAAGAGACAATAGCGGTTTGCATAATCCAGAGCTGGCGGGCGGGTCATGTTCACACGTGGTGATGGTGTGGCCAGCTGATGTACAGAAGGTACAACAGCTGGGTTCTCCCTCTCTTTCCTTCAGAAAGTACTAGTTCGCACCATTTCATGTACCCTGACAGCCACTAAGTTAGTGTTTTTGAAACTTCTACTGCTCTTTCAAATGTAGTTGAAATGGGCTGACATGTTGCAGAGCTACTTGAAGAGGGAAAGACAGATAGCCAAACAGGCATTGTTTCCTTTGGAAAATGGGCTTTAAAAATACGCCATAAATAAACTAGACTTTCTTCCTTTGTGCTGGCCCTCAGTTATAGTGTGTACTTCACCCAACAGATAAAAAAGTCCTTACCCCCGTCACCCTAGCATGCAGACGGAGCTGTCCGGCCAGGCCCATCCTCATGACCAAACTCCTCACTCTCTCATGAGTGACAGAATCAAAAACTCCACCTTGCATCTGCTTTGCTGGCAGCCCATAAGAGGATCAAAATGTTCACAAATGCATTATGCAAATTGTTTGGCAAATACTCACTTGTTTTCAAGGGCCTTTTTGCAGCCTGTCAAGGCCACACTGAAGATGAAGGTTACCTCCAGAGATATTGGTGGATTACTCAGGAAGAGAGGGCTTCATCAAGTAGCTAAAGCTCTGGTCTGAGGGTCAGCAGACCTGTGTCCCCTTCCCAGCTCTCTCCAGGATCTTCCGCATGATCTTAGAGAAACAATTCCCTTGTGTATTTTCTCTCTCAGAGTCTGTCCATCCACTTCATCTACTCACAGCCCAGAAGGCCAACCATATCCTGGGCTGCATCAAAAGCAGCATGGCCAGCAGGTTGAGGGAGGTGATTCTGCCGCTCTGCTCTGGTGAGACCCCACCTGGAGTCCTCCATCTGGCTCTGGAGCCCTCAGCACAAGGACATGTAGCTGTTGGAGTGGGTCCAGAGGAGGGCCACAAAAATGATTCGAGGGCTGGAGCACCTCTCCTATGAGGAAAGGCTGAGAGAGCTGGGACTGCTCAGCCTGGAGAAGGAAAGGCTGCGGGGAGACGCTATTGCGGCCTTGCAGTACTTAAAGGGGGCCTGTAGGAAAGATGAAAACAATCTTTTTAGCAAGGCCTGTTGTGATAAGACAGGGAGCAATGGCTTTAAACTAAGGGAGAGTAGATTTAGACTGGGTATAAGGAAGAAAATTTTTATAGTGAGGGTGGTGAAACACTGGAACAGGTTGCCCAGAGAGGCAGTGGAGGTCCCATCCCTGGAAACATTCAAGGCCAGGTTGGACGGGGCTCTGAGCAACCTGGCCTAGTTGAAGATGTCCCTGTTCACTGCAGGGGTGTTGGGCTAGATGAACTCTAAAGGTCCCTTCCAACCCAAAGCATTCTATGTTTCTATGATTCCATGATTCATTTGAACTGTTTTCTCTTTGGGGAGGAGGCTGGCATTGGTGAAGATTTGAGCAGCATTTCCAGAATGGGACCGTGAACTGACAGACAGGCCACTGCAACACTAATAGCACATAATAACAGATAAGGACTTTGCAAGTTTCATTTCTGGAGAAATATATGCAAAGTCCATAATATATATCTAAGGGAATACATACATATATATATATATATGTATATATAATGCTCACATGTATAAAGAAGCCAATATAAAGTGTGAGAATTGATGTATTTAAACCTTAAGAAGTCACTCTTTGAAAATGTCTGGAAGTGTTTGGTCTGGTGATTGGTACTGGCAACATGCATGGGACATGGAAACTGCTAGCAATTAGTGAGATGGGCCACACAGCCAGGCCTGTCTGACACTTTCCATGCAGCCAGGTAAGGCTCACTCCAGGTGCCACTGAGCGTCAGTACTCAGTAGCCGACAGCTCTGGTATGCTGAAGAGCATTTTGTGTCTACATCAGCCACTGGGCCTCAGTGGTGCTGTGAGATGGAGGTGTTCAAAACACTTGTGAAGCATTGCAGTTTGTGCCGTGGTTTGTCCTTTGGTTTAGGACACTATCAGAACTGGCCAAGAATACTTCAGTGTGACAAAATTCTCGTTCGCATGGCCGGCATGCGAACATCCTCATTCTTACCTTGCATGTCTGTCAAGTGTAAGCAAAGTATCTATTAATTGTGTCTGACTGAATTTCAGCTGCTCTTTTAAAAGGTCATTGATATAAGTTTAGACAATAGGCCAAGAAGAGGCTGAATCCCTGTGGAGAACACACAAGGCATTCTCCTGTGTCGCTGATTTAAAAAGAAGAGTTGAATACACTCCTGTTTCAAAAGGCCCAAATACTTTGAAGGCTTCTGCTTGAAAGGAAATTGGCATTCACTTTGGCTGCGCCCTCACCCTCTGTGTGCTCACCTCCCTGCGCTGCCCCAGACAAGGACTTCTACTGTGGGGAACATCTGCGAGAACAGCAAGGCATGCTGCTAGCTTTTTGTGGGAAATCCTGTTTCTAGTAGGTACCTCTTTCCAAGTATGAGGCTTATCCTCCAAGGCCAGCAACAAGCGATGATGCATGAAACTCAACATCCAAGACCATAAATGAGGTGATCAACGTGTCCCAAGAAAATGAAGTTAATTCTTATTTTGAAGCACTGGGGATTTGCAAGAAACAGACTGGTGAGTTCAACAGGAGGCAAGACATAAATGTATCACTTGAGATGACAAATAATCAATCATAAACTCATGGACTGCTTAAATACATGACCAGGGCTGAAATGCCCCAGATACATGATTGGAAGTGTTACTCACTTGCAGGCATGACTCCTCAGGTCCACATGGTATCCAGAAACTCAGCCAAGATCTCACCAAGTTGGCCCCAGCTGCCAACTCTGAGGCCCCTTCACTTAGTCAAGTCCTCTGTGCAATACACACTTCCTGCCCTTGCCAAAGTCCCACTCGTCTGCAGCTCACCCCCCAGCAGCAGATGGAAAACATCCACACCAAGAAGCAATGGGAAAAAACAGCTCCAGTTGGCTCCTTACCCCTCAGCACGCTCCGAAATCGGTGAGCTGTGCTGGCTCCCTATCCCACAGAGCACTGCCATCTCTCCCTTTCTATTTTAACTGCCTCACATAAGGAGTGGAAAATTCTGTGAAAGAATTAAGCTGCCGGGAACGCTGGTAGGCACTGAGCTGTGAATAACCTCCCACTTGCCTGAGTCGCAAGAAACACAGCACTGAGAGAAGGAGGGCAGACCAGTGCCACGATGTGATGTGGGCATGGGTGCCCCACCGTAATCACTCTGTGCCTCAGATGCCATAAAAACCAATACCCTGTACATTTATTATATACCTTTATAAGAGCCCCAAGCAGCAACATGTGTCAGAGTCCGCTTTACATTACACCTTTGCAGCAGCTCCACACACAAGGTACAGCCAGGCACCACTCACTCCCTGGTAGTGTCGCGTGGAGCAGAGTGCTAAAATTTTGCAAGCGCTGTGTGTCCCCAGCACATCAACACGAAAAGACGCCGCGTGCCGAACACACCTGAATAGGGAGGCTGTGCATTATTGCAACTGCCATAATCACAGCTCCATATCTCCGGCGTGATAACAGACAGACAGTTTCTATTACGCAAACTGCACCAGGTAGGGCCAAGCAACCCACAGTGTGGCATCACTGGCATTCTAGGAACGGCTCCACTCCTCTGCTGCCAAAACACACCGCCCGCAGCACGTCCCAGTGCAGTGGCACTCAGACAGGGAGCCACAACCACAGGGACACATCTTCCTGTGGCAACGCAGAGTGCCTTTCAGGGCTGGCTAGGAGCATGTTTCGAGGGGATACCATGAAGCCCTGCTGGAGAAGGCCAGCAGCTGGGTGGCTGTGGAGTCACTCAGGCAAGATCCAGCACCACCCAGGGTGCCTGTTGCCTATATAAAACAGCTAAAAAAGCTGGTTATCATCCAGGCAACTCCTGCATTAGGTGTCAGTGGCCATGTGGAGGACTCCCAAAAACAATATGCATGCCAGCTTTGCTGCCCAAGGAGAGGAATGTAAAGTAGGAACACAGCAGTTGGGTTTTGTTGGTCATTTAACAGACATCAAGCCACAAACATGAAGCAAAGCTGTGTTCAAAAGGCACTTAAGCATGTGTGGATTAAAGTTAAGCATGTGTTTGTGTGCTGTCCTAGATCATATCCATTGTGATCTCAGGGCCTGTGTCTGGGGAGGCTTTGTTGGCAGAAGGCATCTTAATACAAAAATGCCACCTACTGAGAACAGGCTTTCGCTGGGGTCTTCATGCCTGATGGGAGGACATACCAAACCAGTACGCAGAGAGAGAATCACCCCAGTAGGTGTAGAGGCTCCAAGAACGTTTGGTCACACTTACCAGCTAAAAGAACAAGCTCATACAGCTGCATTGTGCTCCCAGATTTTCGTGAAAGAGCCTAGAAGGCACATAAAAGAGACAGACACGCCTCTGCCCGATGAGGACACATCCTCCCATTCCTTAGGGTGAGAATATACCGCAGGGTATTTATTTGCAACCAAAAGCATGAGAGACAGGTAGGCCTCAGTGAAAACTCATCCGAGGAAATTGTTAACATGCAGTACAAGAACCAGGGGTACCAAATGAAAGTGACAAGCAAAACAAGCAGTAGGAGGTGTCCGTTTACAGAACAGGTACTTACACTGTGGAAGTCCTTGCCACAGGATGCTGCAGGTACTACAAGTTTACAGGCTTTCAAAAAACAGCAATACAAATGTATGGAAAAAGAAAAATAACTCAACAAAATACTAGGTCTGCCTCAGAAAGTCTTCAAAGTACAAAGGGCTGGGGAATATTTGGAAGACATATCACTGTACGTTTGCCTTCAAATAACGCTCTTTGTTGTGCATGCGCTAGCAGCCATCGTTGGAGACAGGCTGGTGGGCTCCACGAACCCTTGGCCTGACACAGCGCAGCTGTTCCTCCTCTGTGTACATGCACTTTTTGCTTGGTGGGGACATAAAGGAGCAGCAGACTCCCAGCAGCCAGGAGGGAACACTGAAGCCTTGGGACGGGCTCCATCCCATAGCTGATTGTGCATGATTGGGGATAAATATTTTGCTGAAAATGAGATTGGGCAGAGACTTGAATTTGGGCATGTCTCAAGCTGTTTCCCTAGGCACAAACACTAGCATGCACCCCTCATATTCCAGCTCTGAAAAATGTAAGTTTCAGTCTGAAAACCACATTTCACACACAAAAAATGGAAATTTGACACAACACTCTCTCTGCCAGAATAGCTGAAATATTGTGGCTTTGTCCCAACACAGACTGAGAGCTAATTAGGAAGCTTTGAAAGTTGTTCCCAAACAGAACTGCTTTCCTCTGGTTATCTACCATGGCAGCCTCACTCCAGAAATATACAAATATGTCAGAAAAAAAGACAAGGATGTGTATCAGCAATTCATAAATATATCTGGAAAAGAATGGCACAGTCTATTTTACACAAACATAGAAACATGGCTATGGTTAGAAGCTGAAGCTCTGAGAAGTGCTCGAGCCCTCTTTTTCCAATGCTACAATAGGAAATGCCAAAGGCCACGGGGACAGGCAGTGCTGGGGGGAAGCTGGCAGAGGGTCTGGGCCCCCCTCCCCATGTCCGCAGCAGAAGGAAATGTCACTGATAAAAAAGCACGCCAGAAAGACAGTAGAGCACCGTTCTGACACAGTAATGGCAATCCCAGGCATTCAAAAGCACAAATCAAACTCAAAAAACTTCACGAGCTTTGTTTAAAAATAAAAAATTAAAATCCGGAATGGTAAGCTGAAGCTTTCATGTCTGCCACTGAGTCTTTAAGCCTTCAGAGTTCACAGTCCCAAGCTTTTCTTGGTGACTCTTTGCACTGGAAATGTGTTTAAAGAAAAACAAGAAATGTGTGAAAAATAAACCGATTCAGGATTTTCAGATTCAGTTTTTGCCACAGTCATTTTGAAATTCTTGCTGTTACATGCAGAGCAGCTCCTGCCTAAGTAATTTGGCCTGAATATTTACCCTGAAAAAGACTTTCAAAAATAGCAAGGTCAAAGAAGAATAGGGTCAAGGATCCATCCATGAATGTCAACACTAGAACAAAATTTAAAAAAAACAGAAGAGAAACTTGCTACACGTCTCTTTAAAAAAATAATGTCAGCAGTATCATGAAACAGTAGGGCCAAATTTTATGGATTAATGGTGAGTAAATCCACTCAAGTTAAGTGGCTTATGAGTGGAATAGCCTGCAGAGTGTTAGGAAAAATAAGGAACAAAGATGTTAGCTGGTTTTGCAACACAGAGAAAGAAAAGAAAAAAATACTTAAAAGTAGCTGCTGCTCTGTGTGGACAGTTCCTGACATTCAAAGTCATTACTAAATGATTAAGTTACCAACTCATTAGGGGTTATTTACATTGTTTATGAGCATGTGACTAATTACACAATGAAGATACTGAAGCATAATCACCTAATAGCAGCATATGATTGTGGCATAGATGAATTGGGTGAGCAGGGAGATCCTGCCTAAGTGCTGCCAGCAAGTCCCAGCCTGCCCTGATCATGGGACGCTCGGAGAGCTTCCTCCCCATCTCCCACAAGCAGCAAGTCCAGAAGAGGCAAAAAAAAAAATTTCCAGGGACACTTGCTTTAGAGGGGCCACAGTCCGGAGGGAAAGTGAGGACGGCTGCACCCTTATCCTTGCAGGGAAACATGGGTGGGAGACCCTGTACAGAGCCTCAATACCAGTGCCACCAACATGGATGCCGTAATCAGGATGAGTGGTATTTGGGAGTGGTTCTCGCTCTGTCCAGAGGCATATTCCAACCCAAGAGAATTCAATCATGATGTGTTTGACAGGCAGCCTTGAGGACCGAAGGCTTCAATGTCTAAAGAAATGGCAACATTGGTACAAATGGAGCAATCCCCTTTGTCCAGAGCAGAGGCTCCACACTGGCCTTGCAGGGGGACTTTGAGGAAGAACCTTATCTCCAAACGCCCAGTGAGTGTCTTCTGCAGCAGCGGATTTTCCTCATGTAGAAACTTGTTCTCATGAACCAAGACTCTAGCAATGTTGAATCTGACACGATGCATCACTACAGGGGATTTGTATGTCCAGGGTTGCCATAAGCATCTCCCAGAAATATCCTGTCACTAGCGAGCCTTCTCATGGGGGAGCTGGCTTCCCCTTACATGCTTTTATATTCAGGCTACACAGCTTTACTTAACAGGTAAATTCAAGTAACTAACAAATTAACTTCTTACAATATCATGTTTCCCATTTCAGGTAGGCTTCCCCTAATCGCTTCACCATTTAAAACCAAAAAGGTTGACATGGTCCTGACTTAACCAAAACTGATGAACGGTTGTCTCGAGGATGGTAAGAAGAAAGAGTGCTGCTGAAGGTCTAGCTCCACGCTGATATGAAGTTATGGCACAGAAGCTCTGAAAATGCGCTAAGATGTTCCCTTTGTAGAAAAACCCCATGAAGGAGGAACATCTTCTAGCCCAGCTGGGCTGAACCTCCTGTGCACGGGAGGATGCCCTGGGCAGCCAGCCCCAGGGTCCAGCCAGGTGTCCTACGTGCACTGGACTTGTAGATATGCTGTAATGGGGACACTGTAGCACAGCTGGGTAAGGGGAGTGCAAGAGTGGATGTTTAACCACCAATGGCCAAGAAAGCCAGGGAGCCCAAGGAGCTGTTTGTTAAGCTCAATGGCAGCAATGCATTGGATGAGGTTCCTTCAGAAGAAAGTGCTTTACACGTGATGACAAGATCAGCCATACTTATCGTACCACTTATGAATATACGTCATCATCTAGATGCCATCCTGACTGATGCTATCGCGGCATCTGTGCATATCAGACAACTGCCTGCATCCTCCACAGTGCTCTGCAGGTTGATAGCACCTGGCCATGGCACCTCGCACACCCTGGCTCCCTGTGCCTCCAGCACTGGAGTCCAGAGCTGTGACCCCTGATAGACTGATATGCCCCTGGTCACGCAGCAGAGTGGTGGCAGAGACAGTGTCAGACCACAGCCATGGCTATCTGAAGGCACCTGCAAGGAGCTCAGTTTGCTGCCAGACTAACATCTGTTCTCAGTGGTGCTTTCTCTGTTCCTCTTCCTCACCCAGACATTTTTGTTGCTGTTCAAAGGCACTGCGAGGTGGAGGGCAGAAGTACATTGCACCTAGAATGGAAACTGGAAGTCTGCACCACTGTGATCCCTGTGCCTACAAGCTCCTCATGCTGCTCCTATTCCAGCCACCCCAGTGGTAATCATGGGCTCCAGCTTCCCGTCCTCTGCCAGCTCCATCCCCAGCTCATGCCTCCAAAGCTGCCAGGGATTTGTACCCTGAAGTCCAGGGAGCAGGCACAGCCCCTGCTCTTTGGACTGGCTCTTATGGCATAAATGCAAACTGAAACTCCAGTAGAAACTATGCTGTCTCTGAAGGAACTGCGGGGAAATCCCAGCCCAACTCTGAACCCGCAAGGGAGAGGCAAACGACCCAGATCTCCAAGTTACCCTCTTGTCTTCTCTCCCCTCCTGCCTAAACAGGATGGTCAAAAGGGAACATGCTGATTTATTAAAGCAGCTCTTGTGCTGAAAAGAGGCCCTGGGTGCAGGACTGCTGAGCTCAGCTGAAACTGGGCATCTCCCACAAGCAGCAGGACAGGGAAATTTGTGTCAGCTCAGGACTGACCCTGCTGCAAGGCGTCCAGCTGTTTCCCTTCCCGCCTGGGTCTGAGACAGGGTAAGCCTACCCTCTTCCCTCCCCCAAACTGACCGTCACATTTGTCACAGACTACATTAGCCTAAATAGTTAGGTGTCACAGAGGCAGCAGCCCGTACAGGAAGATCTTACATAACTCAGATAAATGGGACAAGGTCAACGCCAAGCCCGAGCTCCTCTCGCAGAAGACCCTGCACCGATCGGTCCTCTCAGCCCTCCCGCAGCATGCGGGGCTGCCGGGGACGGGGAGAAGCAGGGCCTGCCCGGGAGCCCTGGCCGCTCTGTCCGCAGGCGGATCAAAGAGCAATGCTGATACGTACAGGAAGAAATTCCTGGTAGGATTTGCAGGGCTGGAATTTGCCAGCATCAGTCAGCAAGCAGCGGTGCCAGATCAGGTGAGAAGGTTTAGTGCAGCCGCAGGTGTGGCCCTTTGTCTGTGCCCAGCGCCTGGCGCGGTGGAAAAGTTTTACCTGGGTTACCTCACAGCCCCCCGTGACTGCTTATTCAGGCTCCTCTCTCTATTTTTAAACAAGGTGTTCAGTGCCACCCAGCCAGGAAAATTACTCTGCGTCTCCAGAAATAGATGCTATACCTTATGCCTGCTTTGTCCCATCCCAGGGGAGTCCCTCATAGGCGATACCATTTTGTGGGGACCAGCAGAAGCACTGGCGCTTCCTGCAAGGGGATTTCTGCAGCATCCGATCCACGACTGTGCAAAGCCTGCGTTTGCAGGAAACACTGTGAAAGAAGGAAAATGGGGGCTGAGTCGTAGGAGAACACAGCATGGGGAGATGAGGGAGTGGGGCTCTGTGTTTTGCTTTTTCATGGAAAAAAGGAGGGAGGATAAAAAACACAGGCTGGGGAGAGGGCCTGGGGAGGTTGGAGGCTGCGGGCAGCACTAGTGGGGGTCAACAGCTGGCCAGTGCCAGGCCACGACTTGGGAGCACTGGCCTCGAGAGCAGGGACAGATAGCGGTTGGGGAGGACAGATGTGGAGGGCGGCCTGCCCCTCTGCAAAGGGGGAGAGAAGAGTGCGGGCAGGGGGCAGAGGCGCCCAAATTAGGACGGGTTTTGCAACAGCACGGGTTTTCCTTAGAGCCCCTGCTTTCACTGAGGGAAGAAATTTTTCAGGGCTTATCTAGAAAAAAAAGCAGTTTCTACTCCTGGTGGTTTCAGAGAAAAGCTTAGAGTTGTGTCCCAAGAGGAATTTTAAGGGTAAGCAGTTGGAGGCGGTGGAGGAGGGGAAGGGCTGTTAAATATGGATGTTTTTCTTTACTGTTATTTTTTCTTGCTCTACCAATTTGTTGCGCACTTCAGGCTGGCAGTATGGTATTTTAAGGGCCAGTATGCAGGGTGACTGCTCTCCGGTCACCCCTGCCTTGCTGGAAAATGCAATAGGGCTGAAGCACTGCTCCAGCTACCCGGCCCGTGCTGTTCAGGGAGGGTCTGGCCCCACAGCAAAGCCTGTGCCGCCATCTCGCTTCCCTCTCCTACATCCCCATGTCCCTCTTACTTCAGGGAGCACTGGCTCCTTTATGCAGAGCCCCTTCCATACCCCCAAGCACTGGCCTGTCGTGCTCTGCACAGAGCCCAGGAAGCATCAAAGCAAGGCTGCAGCGTGGCGCTGCTTCATGACCCGGCATCAGCAACCCCAACCCGTCCAGGGACACGGGGCCAGCTACAGGTGTCCATCACCTGGAGGAAGCAGCCGGCGAGCAGTGTTTGTATCACGTGCTGGAGAAGGAAAACCACACAGTCAGCCAGAGGCCAAAAACAACAGCCGGGAGAGCAGGAATTCATTAAGAGAAAAGGCAAGGGAAGCAAAGCGTGTTTGTGTAAGGGCAGAGCCAGCGGCAAGCCGTCCTGCGACCCACAGCCACAGAGGATCAGGGCTGGAGCCATGCCCACCCAGCCACCCCCATGCCAGCCATCCCCTCAGCCAGGCTACCCCAGTGACAGTCATTCAGGGACCCTCCTGCCCCCTCCCAGTGGGGCTGGGGGGGATCAGCAGAGAAGATTTGCTGAGCTTGTTGCTTGCACACATACCCCTGGCAGCATCATTTGTTGCTGCCTTTGGGACACTTGGGCAGCAGCAGCCCCCGGGGTGAGCGGGTGCTTTTTCGGAGCCTGGGGCCCTGCGGGGGGGAATACCCTTGCTCCTCGTGGCTCCCCGGCTTAGCATCCCCGCTGGCATGCAGGCCAGCAAGTTCCCAGCAAAAGAGTTGGAAGCAACTTCAAAAGGATTTACGGTGAGCAACCTTTCTATCTCTTGATCCTCTCAGCTGTACGCTGGATTAGGGGCTGGCTGAAGCCTGGAGCCCCCAGCCTGGAGCTCGTTCCCCTCGCTCTCTGGGGATGCACTGAGGACCCACTTATTCCCAAGCCTCAGACTCTCTGTTTCCCGTGCTGGCCCGGCAGTCTGCAAGAAGGAAGCTCTGTCTAGCGTCAGTGGCGTTTCCTGGAGCCCGGCTAGTGGGGGCACAGGAGCCCTCCCAAGGACATGGGATGGGTTTGCCCACTACAACATCATCTGGCAATGATCAGTAAGACCATGGCAGCTCCTCTGCCTCAGGACTCTGCTGTTAGGGCTTCCCCAGGCACAGCCCTGTATCCAGGAGGAGGGAAAGCTGAGTTAGCCCAAACCCTGTCTTCCCTAACTGCATTTGCAAGGCAGCCGTCCCCACAAACCTTTCATCACCCTGGGGCTGAGCCATTCTGATTTTTAACTGAGCTGCTTCTCCTTGGGAAATATATTGGGTCCCTCTACAGCACACCCATGCCATGGGGCCGACACATCTCCTCAGGTCCCAGGGAGGAGGGAATGATCCTGGAGTAACACCAAAAAGACTCCGAGGAAGGATGATTTCCCACTGAGGAGGGGAGAGGGGTTGAGGGGAGAAGAAACACTGGAGGGGCTGCAAATCTTAACAAAAAAACAAAGTTTTCAAAATGGAAAAGGAAAAGGAAAGCTGGGGGGTGGGGTTGCTTTTTATTTTTCTAAAGGACAGAAGAGCTGGTCCACATTTTTGAATCATGAAAACAGGGAACATTTTTGAAATGGAGAAAAATTATTCTGGCTCAGCTCAGGGTAGCAGAAGAGTGGTCTGAGCTCAGCATTACTAACTTCCCTTTGGTCTGCAGGATGGGTCAGTGTGACGTGAAGTTTGTCTTTGAAAAGGATGTCCAGACTTTTTCCAATAGGTGGGGATGGGAACAGACGTGGAGTCGCTTCATTAATGAGATGAGGATGGGAAACTGCTCAAGCAAAGTTCATACTGCAGAAGTGATGTTTAGTGATCACCAGAAAAAAAACATTCCCAGCATAGTGGACAGGATTACTGCAGGGCAGGACAACAGGGCTCTCCTCCAAAGTGGAGAAGAAGGGCTGAGTGGCGGCATTGGAGCAGCAGAGCAAGGGTTGGGACACCAGGGTCCAGAAGCAGCATTGCTGTGCTCGAAGCTCACTCTTGCCACTGACTCCCTGCATGGCTTTGTGTAAATCTCCTTTGTGCCTCAGCTTACTGTTGTAAAATACAAGGGGAAAAAAGTGGGGTGATTTTCAAGGGGTGGCAGAGGTGTCAGCCACTACTGTCACGTGTTTTGAGAGCCACTGAGAAAGGGAGAGGACTCCAGCCTGCCAGTACAAGCAATGGATCCATCAGGATCTACTGGGATGAGCTCATTCACTGAGTCTTCAGCCCCCATCACACTCCCCCACAGCTGGACCAGCCAGTGCTGGGAGGCCCACTGCACCAGGAGGTGCCGGGCAATCACTGGACAGAGCCGCCGCTGCTGCCAGTGCCGCTTCAGCTTGTTTGTCTTCCTTAATCTCAAGAGACAGCATCTCTGACATGGCAGCAGCGTGATTAAGATGATCCAGCATTGCTGTCACAAGCATGTAATTACGGGTTTCCTGTGTCACTCCTGCTGGGAGGTCAGTGACTTGCCCTCCCTCGCTCCAGCAGCAGAAGGGGACGGCCGCCAGCTCCCGTCTGCCTCTTGACCGCCTGCCCAGCTCTGGCCTCCAGCCTCCAGCTCCAGGCTCCACAACCCCAGCGAGGGGTAGGCAGGCTGGGGAGGGACAGCAGGCTGAGAGGGGTTACAGAGACCCAGAGCAAAGAGGAGGGGGACGGGGAAGACTGGAGAGATTGGGGCTTGAAAGGGAGACTGCGGAGAATCCCCCCCTTGCCAGCACTCGGTACCCTAAGGTTTGCTCACGAGGCTCTGCATCAAAGTAGCCCATGTGGAGACAGCTTGACAGCTGCCAAGAAGGGGCTTGGCTTCCAAGAGAGGGTGTCTGGTGGGTTTTGGGAGGCTGTCCTTCAGACCCTACAGGGGACATGCCTGTTCGAGGATGACCCTGGTCCTAGGGAGAGGGGAAGCTCTCTCCTCATGAGCACAGATGCCTGCCAGGGGTCAGTATGAGGGCTACACTGCCCAAGGATGCAGAAAAGTGGAAACTGTGGCCTGTTCCTCCTCCCATGGCCCTTTTAAGACATATTGTAATACATCTGGGTCCATCCTGAGAGAGCCGGGCAAGCTTTCCCATCCCCTACATCCACATATCTCTGCCTAGAAGTACAAGAAGAATGAGAGCTTTGCCACAGTCTGCCCCAGGTTCTCCCAAAAGGCACTGCAAAATTGTTTAGGAGGCCCCCACGTAATCGTCTTGCTCCTCAACATCCATTTTTCCCTTGCAACTATCAGGCTGGTCAGGGATGCACAGAGGAGCTGCTCGCACCAGATCAGTTTCTGAAGCTGTTGCACATGGGATTAGCTGCAAATCACAGCAGAGAAGGACTCACTGCTGGCCTGTCAGAACAAGATGAGGTTTTGTGCTGCATTTGCTCCTGCAGAAGGCAGAGTTTCCTGAAGCTCTGTTTGTTTAGTGACCCCCTACGTAAGGGAATCCATCACATAGCCTCTTTTATTAATGCTGGCAATCATCTGCAACCAGCTGTTGCCCAGCTGTCAAGAGTTGGTATCGCATGGGAATCCCTGCACAGAGCGCCTCATCTCCTAGGCTCCAAAAGAGACTTAAGGAAGAGCCTGGGGGGATATGGCAGCAGCCTGCTTAGCAGCGTTACTGGTACAGGCAGAGGCAGTGGACCTTAACTCCTACTCACACAGCAAAGTGCAGCTCAGCTGTACCCCAGGCTGGCCATGTCCCCACAGGGCCCAGTGCAGGAGCAAAGCACTTCTGTCTGTGAGGAGCTGCCACATGGACAGTGGTCCCCCACCCCAGCAAAGCTTATCTCTCTCCAAAGCACGCTGCATTTAGATGGCAGCCAAAGCCCCTATTCAGATGTTTAGGCCAAAATGGATTGGCACCTCATACACAAAGCAAGCTGTGAAACTGAGTCTTAGTTCTTCCCTTACTGATCCCAACTATTTGCATCTACCTTCCCATTTTCAATCCAAAGGTGTGAAGAAACAGAGAAACCACCATCACCCACAATAGAGTGCTCCAGTGAAGGGAGCAGTGAAGAGTTGTGTTCGCCATCAAAAAACTTTTGCCTTCGTCCTAGCTTGGATCTGGTTGGCACGACGTAAGAAACAGGTAAACCGTACATGAGTTGTGTTTACACCTAACACAGTTACCAAGAGCTACAGTCTTGAAGTAACTGCTGTATAAACGTACATCAGAGCAGCCCACATCAAGGACTTTTGCAGGTTTCCTCTAGCCTATGTTGCCTTAGAGAACAAGTGAGCCCCATCCATAAAGCATGCTGTAAGCAGGGGCACAAACTAAAACCTCTCGGAGAGGAAGGATTTCCTAACTGATGCCAGCAGCCATCCCAGTCACTTGCCGTTGCTCTAATAATCAAGGTTTTCTCAGAAACAGAAAACAAAGGAGCAAGGAGGTACTTCAAGTGAAGGCTCCCAGGAGCAGTCTCACGCCACAAAAAGCTCCAGCTAAAGCATGGACTTAGGGGTCACTGTGTGGTTTAGCTATATAAAGAGCCTTCTTCAAGGGGTAGCGCAAAGCTAGCAGTGGGAGTGCAGACACAAGCTGGAGGAAGCACGAGGCAGCTGTGTGGATCCTGCCAACCACCCTTCCCACTTCCTCCACAGGGAGCAGATGGGAATGCTGCAGCATGCTGGCTTGTGGTGAGGACCACCGATGAAATCCTCAGTGCGTGCCCCATGTAGCTGGTGTGCATACTAATGCGGCCTTCTGTGCAAACGAAGCCTCCACACGAGCAGCCGTCTTGCTCCCAACCACTTGCACAGCCAGTCCTTTAAACTCCCCTGGTTTCTTTCTTGCACCCCCAGTTCACAAGACACGACATCTCTGTGTTTCTGAATGTGCGCAGGGTGATTCATAGGCACCCGCACAATGGCCTGTTTTAGCGCAAGGCCGGGGAGGAGCTCTGCCTGTCAGGACAGAGATACTGCTGCTTCCTGAAACATTTCCCAGGAGGAAAACCCTTCACCTTGCCCAAGGGCAGTGCCATGCTGGCTGTGCCGCTGCAGGGTTAGCGGTGACTGATACGCGCAGAGTCCCCTCCCAGGATGCAGGAGCTAATCACTTCCCTTGACCTGCCTCAGCCCCAGGGGTGGGAACGTGTCCCACAGCGGATGAGACCCGGGATGCAAAGCCCAGAAGTGTCGCTTCTGGAGGGGTATGGGATGCTGCTCTATATTGAACCAGTGGAGGGGACATCAAATTTGCATGCAGTGCAAGTAACTTTGAAAGCAAAGCAGAAGGCATCCTTTAAACATGAGGCAGGGAAGAGGCAGACAGTTATTTGTTACCTGCAGGACTACTGGACCGGGTAGGACCACCAAAGCCATCTGTCCCAGTCCCTACAACTACAGGCTGATCCAGAGAGCTCACAAGGATGTTCATCCCCATCCCTTCCATCGCCCAAACCATTGTTCTCCTCTGCAGTTCACAGGAACATCTCCTGGTGCCCTGGGAAAGCAGATTGTGCCATGCACTACAAAAGGTTAAAAAATTGTTCCTGCCAAACTGATTTGGATGGAAATACTTTCCTAACCCCAAATCTGGCATTTGCTTAAAGCTAGAACACGTGCATTAGACATGTCAGGCAGGCCTTGGAGGAGTTTGCACATGTCACTAAAATCACCACAACGCCCCACCACATCTTGTCTCTAGCTGTAGCCAGGGTCCACTGCATCAGGGCAAAAAAGAAACCTTTTGAATTTCTTTTCAGCATTCGTTCTAAGCAAACCAAAAGGAAAAAAGTTTTCTGGTGGGTTTATACGGGCAACCTGAGATAGGGATTTATTTAGCAGAATTGTGTGTATTAACCAGGATTAATTAATCCACTGTACAAAACTGAAATGAGATAGGTTTAATGTCCCTTTTGGCAATACCGCCAAGTGGAACATCCAAAACTCAATATTGCAAGCTTTATTCCTCCAGTCCAGAACCCAGTTATCCTGTCATCTGATCCCCTCCATAAATTCAGCAACCCTGCCAATGAATTATTCAGCTGTCCTAGGTCTTATGCATCAGCTGCTACCCCCATGTAAGACCAAGATCACGAGGAACGGGAAAAGGGACAAAAAGTAAGACAGTTTGCTTTCTCTGTAGCTAGAGATTACCCTATAGCACATCGCAGAAAGAGTGCCGGAGCTCCGCAAAGTAGTCATGCTCTTCTAGCTAAGATGTAGAATGGCCATGGGGAAAGGCAAGAGATTCATACACTTGATATGTATCTTGTATTAAGAGTGTTTGTGGAACTTGTGTCATTTAAAGCTCATGGTCACTGAGATTTCTACAGAACACCATTTTTCACTTCTTTTTTATTTTTTCTGTGTATCTAAGCCACACATGTAACTGGTGCACGAAGTACTGACAGGACATGATTCAGAAATACATACAAGTGTATCCCTCTACATTTACTCATGTAAATTCCCAAGAATTTGCTGCTGAGAGTGGCTGCATTGCACTGAGTGTAACCGGTACTTGTACAAAACGTCCTCAGGGCCCTCTGAGCTCATGTAAATGACGCCTCCTTGGACACCCTGGGGCCTTCTACTGTGATGGGAAATAGCCATACTTACTCAGGCATTGGCCTGTGACGGACAACCCAACACCACAAGTCCTACCGCTTTCTGCTAATTTAAAAAAGGCACATTTTTGTGACGTTCGTTCTCCATAAGTGGTGGACAACACAAAGAAAACACCATCCTCCCATTAAAAAATCATCTTTTTCCTAGGAATCAAAGTATACCATAGAGGACTGGTGTTAGTCACCTCTCTTAACAAGCTGATGGAGGGTGTTATGTTTTGGAGCATGGGGTGAGAACATTATCATACGCTAGCTGACCCTGCACCAGAGACTCAAGCCCAGCCTCGCCTGTGATGGCTCTGCTGATCTTTATCTGCCGGAAATGCGATGGATCTGGTGGAGAACCTGCAAAAGGTGAAAGCTCAGCAAGGGAAAAGGAGAGGCGGATGAATGATTGGTTGGCCCTGCCAGAGATGGGCCATCCCACAGCTCAGACAGAAGGGGACTGAGCCTTTGAGCTCTGCAGGAGAGCAGGGGAGAAATGAAAGGCAGCCAAGGAAAAGCAAAGCTCCTTTACACTCCTTTGGGATGCTTCTTGGAGTTCATTACCAGCATGCCATGGCCAGCTGCTGAAAGAGACAGATCCCAAATGACAACAAAACACAGAGGTTCTGGGAGTTCTGAAACAAAGATCCCCACAAAGAACTAAAGCAGGACAAATATTGCCACAAAGACATAGGAACGGCACTGAAGAAGCTGACCCTGCCACCAAGCTGCGCAGAGCAGCACCATCAAGTCATTAGGCAATTTTTACTTATGAGTATCTCAGGCAAGGTCAGAGCTCCACAGAAAAGCAGAAGAACTTCCAAAAACCAATACAAAAGTGTGGTAGAGGAAGCATAAAGCAAACATTTGACTGCAACACATAACATCTCCGTCAGGAATTCCAGAGGACTCAATGTCCTTCACAAGAACCAGTTAAACTTTACATCCTTGTGACAAAGGCATTCCCATTTTACTGACTAGGAAACTGAAGCACCAGGAGATTCCAACCAATGTTTCTAAATGTGGAAGCCTTAAATCAGATGTCTACAAAGCTTGCGGGCATGGTAGAAAGGGTCTCAGTCTTCCCAAGATGCTTTATGTCCCTGCTGTTGCTAACTGAATAATTGCCAGCTGACCTACTTCAGCATTCATGATCACAAACCTCTCCATAAAGGTGACAGATTATTTTTACTGATAAAAGGGCCCAACTCAATCACTCCATCCTTCTAATTAATTCCAAGGCTCCCACTACCATTTCCACCTGATAAGACAGAGGAGAAGGCTGTCATATAATCTGCTTAAGATTTCCCCAAGTTTTCACGGCTACCTCTTGCACAGATCTTTTTTCCAATCTGAAGGCAGCGGAGTCATGCATGACTATGTGGGGCCATTTGATCCTATCGCCTTCAGACCAACACCCCCCTGGAAATCAGGTGTTAGCAAGTCCAAGCAAGAAAAATCTGTGTCCCAAGACCATGGATGACTGTAGTAGAGATCTGTATTAACATGTCCTTCCCAGGCCAAAAGAGAATTCACAGCTTTTTACTGTAAGCGAACTTTATCCAAACTTCTGGTTTGGATCACTGAATCGGATGTTTGAACAAATCTTCTCACTGCTCCTCTTATGCCAGGACAGCAAGGAGCTTATGTGACAGGGTTCATACTATTTTGATAGATAAAAGCACACCACTTTTTGGACATCAAAAAGCGACCCTTCATCACTTACAATGCAAGTAGGAATTCCTGTCCATGAAAATACTGATCTTAACACTTTCCCAGTCTGTGTTAAATTAGTAGCATTCATACGCAGCACTTCAGGCCATTTACAAGGGGCATTTCCTGCAATCAAAAACATATGTCCCGTAAATGGCCCAGTTCTGTCTAAGTTTGCTTTCCTAGAGCAGCTGGCCATTCCTGAGAATACAAAGGAGAATATTTAAGCAAGTGTAGTGTTCGCTGATACCCGGAGCTGGCTGAGAAACAGAAATCCCTTCCAGCGAGAAAGAAAACAATAGTAACCGAGTTTCTTCTTAAGGAAAATACTGGACTAAAAAATCAAAAACGGTGTTTCCATCAGAGTTCCACAAAAATCATGCTTCACAAGAACCAAAATGAGAACTCCTGGCTTCCTGGCTGCCTATCTGGTATGGACTTCTTCAATTTCTGGTGCAGGTGAGCTGTCAAAACCTTAGCGGGGCGACTTCCCATCTCCCAGCCTTCTTGCGGCTCTGACTGCTCAGCTGCGTCTCTGATCTCTGGACCTGAGGGGAAGGCTGGGTGGCTGAGAGCTGCACAGAAAAACAACTTCTGCTAGCTCGCCTACAACGCTCTTGGCAATTTTATTTTCTCCTCACAAAAAAAGAGCCAAGGACACCTCAGTTTGATTTTCCTAATGGAAATGTGCAATTTTCTTACAGAAACTGCTGAGTTAGTGAAAAGGGCATTTTCCATCAGAGAATTATTCTGATGGAAAATTTCCCAACTAGCTTTATTAATACCCTTGACATTGTTTGTCATTCCTCCTATTTGTGTATCAGTGTCTGGCCACTGAACCGAATTTCTAGCCAGGACTTTCATAGCTATTATTCCCAGAGGGCCATCGTGTAATTCTTGGAGTACACTAGACCTGAGATTTATTACAGTAACTGCTCTGGTGCCACACGTTAGGCAACCTGGACATGTATTTCAGTACTCTCTTTCCAGCCAAGAAGGCTCTAAGAGGCTGTGTGCTAAGCCCATCTCCTCATCCTTTCATCAGACGCCTCAGCCAGGCCTGGCTTGCTCTTAGTTTCACATTGCATCAGGGTACCTGTCACTCACCAGGTGTTTGCAGTACCAGTCACGACATATTCCTACCACGGCACCAGAGCAGGGAGTACCCCAGAAAACCTTCCCTTTCCCTAACCAGGCTGTTACTGCTAACACTGAGGCCAGCATTCGACATTTGCAACCAGAGTAAATTGTTTCCTCTTGAGATAAGCTGCGGTTAAACCGCTGACCTCCCAAGACGACGCGTGGATCTTTTCTCCGAGTGCAAGCACAGCGCTGTAGACTGATGCCAGCGAGCCCCAAGTGTGGTCTTTTCAGTATCTCACCCCGATGGCTGCCTTTCAGCATCAGTGTTTCAGGCCCATAGGGAAGAGCTGCAAGCTAATTTTACAAGCAGAGTTTCACTTTCTGATAATCCAAAGTTCTTTGCTTCATCTGGAGCCTTGGTACATCATGTGGGTCAACATTACTTCTGTCCTTTGTGCACTGGTCTATTTAGGGAGTGTAATAGTGTCTACGTATTGGGCAAGATTGCTTGGTAATAACTGCCTGTCCCCAGAAAGGAAGATAATTGTGACATATCTTGTAGTTGAGGTGCCTTGAGAATAGCCTCAAGATTACTGGTGATTTATGAAAATCATCTGCAAGTCCCACAGCACATGGCTGATTCTCTGGAAGATTCACTTTTCCCTCACTTGCTCTCCAGCCGTTCTTGACACCCTCACCGGTACCTCTGCAGACATCCCTTGTTGTCACCTCCATTAGCCCATATGCTGCCTGCACAGCTCTGAATGTTAAAAATGCTTTGCAATAGCTGTTCCATGGCCCTCCATCAGAACATTGGTGTGGAAGCTATCCTAGCGCTAGCCTGCACACCTTGTGTGCATTATTCCCAGGGTACTTTTTGTCATTAGCCAGCATCCCCACCTGGCTGATAGGTTTTGCTTAATAAAACCTAGGCATAGGATACCTGTCTTTGTTCATGGCGACCGGGGAACAACCACAGAATGAAAACCCACCTCTTTCCTCCTCGCTGGCACCACATCCTCCCTCAGCAACCCCTGAGAGCATCCCAAGTCCTGCCCATGTTGTCGTTCTGCCCCTGTCCTGCAGATGGGTCCTCAGGGGCACAGTGGAATTAAAAACACATTTCTCCTTCAAGAAAAGCTTTCTCTTGTGAATGTTTTCAGTTCTGATATTCTCCTGACAGACTTTCACCCCACAGGGGTGACTGTCCCCCAAAGGAGGAAACAATAAAACTTTTGTTTCAGGCCATCTGATGTTGTTGCAACTCCCTATCTTCTGGAGTAGCTGTATCCTTTGACACAGCAGTTCCTAGAGCACATTTTAAGGGCAAATCAGCCTCAGTTAATAACCGTTTTTGTATTGCTTCATTCTACATACCACACACTAACCGCTCCCTTGACACAGCATTTAAACTCTCTCCAAACTGGCAATACACTAGTAATTTCCTTAAGCCCCCAACACATATTTAGAAATTGTTTCGTTTTCCTTACTGCATTTTTCAGGAGCTCAAATGCATTGTTATCACAAGTGCCTTTATGGAGAGGGGATTTGGGAAAAGTTCCACCATCTCACCAAGCATTTCACCCCCTGGTTTAAGAGAAGCCGCTAGTCTGCGGTTTCCTCTTCAGCTCTTTAGCCAAAACTGTGTTCCTGGATTATAATCCCACTCTGGTCACCATTTCTTGTTTTTCTTTCCTTCTTAGACATAACATGAAGAGCCACACGGTCACGGATGAGCGCTTACTGAGTATACACAGCAGATTCTCCCACTACAACTTGGCCATGTGCATGGAGAAAATGTTGCTTTCTCCTTCAGCACTTCAGCCTGTCTTCTTAACCTTTTCTTCGCTCCCTGGAGGCTATTTAGCTTAGAGATGTAAAGAGCTGGTTTGATTATAGATCATCTCAGCATACCTGTGAACTGATCTCAGGCACCTGCAAGGACGGGTACCTCACTCCCCTTATCTCCATTTTGCTAATAGGGAAACCAGAGTGCAGAGACCAGCACCACGCAGCCCTCGGGGGGACTCAGCCTTCCTGTGTGCTTCCAGCAGGTATGAGTGAGTGCCCTACAGTCCCTGTGCCATGGGGGATCTCTCCTGGCACCACAGGAGAGTGGTGGGGGTGCCTCGTGATGCCTGCTTGCTCTGCAGGCACTGTCTCTCCTCATGGTCAAGCAAGAAAATGTCTTCTGTGTGTCACTTCTGGAGGACATGATCAGGAGCAGAGAAAGGGGGCCCGTGTATGTGAGAGGAGGAACGGAGACGGAGAGATAGTCCATTCATACACAGGTACAATCCAGGCACCCAAGTTGGAAAAGGCATTTTTCACATCTCCCTTCTGGCACCGCAGTATATTCTGGCAGAGCTGTGGAAATTCACCTGCAATGTTACATCATTGGGGCCTGGCATAAAAAGCTGGAAAGGAAAAGGTTTCACCAGGCACCCAAGCGCTGGCTGCAGGCGCAACAGCGTGGTTGGAAAGGTACTGAGACAGCAGTGACTCACAGGTACAGAGTCACATCAGAAAGAGGATACCAGCCTGTCCCCTCCCAGCCGGGTTTCAGAAGAAGTCACTGCCTGGCTCCTGCTAGTGGCATTTTCCACCTAAACTTGGCAGCACCGATGATGCCCAGGATTAGCTTCCCCTGAGTGGGGGAAGGGAAAGCCAGGTGATACTTGGGCTCGTGCCAGTCTGATCCTCACACAAAAAAGACGACCTGGCTCTTTCCAGGCTCTGCTTCCTCCTCTTGCCTGCACGGGAACCATGTGCCCCAGTGGGCACAGGTCGGGAGGGCAGAGGGAGAGACAGAAAAGCCAGAGGAAGCTACTGCTGTTGACAGATATGCTACCTAGGCTGGCCCGATGCTACAGCAGTGAGGGACATTGCAGGATCCCCCCGATGCAGACAGAAAAGCGGGCACTGTGACCGGTTATTTTCTGGGGCTCGTCTTTCCTCCCTGACATGCTCCCCTGCCTTGCTCGGGCACCGTGCACACACCAGACCTCACAACAGCTGCAAACTCTCACTGCTTGTACAGAAAACAACAGGCCAGCAACCCCCCTCTGTTTTCTTTTAGCTTAAATATGATCAATGTCAAAGATGAGGAATTACTTTGGCCCGAAGTTCAGGATGGGCAACAGTGAAAGTCAGGCCATGAGCAATTTTAAGGCAATTATCTTACATTGTACTGTCTTGCAGAGGGTCGGTGTCCTGCTCCAGAAAAGGGGTATTGCCACCTTTCCAAAGGCACCAGGCTAAGCATCAGCTCTGCAGAGTCCAAGGCAGCCTGTCTAACACAGCATGGAGCTCAAAGTCGTGATTTCACATGAAAAGAGGAGCATCTGGGGGAGAGGGGCTGCAAAGGAGGACTCAGCTACCACAGGCATCAGAGGGCTGCAGAACAGGGGCAGAGCTGGGGGCCAGGGCTGGAGCAGCTGGGGCTGAGCGGCAGGAGTGCGGAAAGAGGCTTTGGGCTGGATGAGCTGCAAGTAGGAATGAAGGGCACGAGCTGAGCTGCACAGATGATGTTTCCACAGTCGCCATCTGCAATACACCTGGTTCTTGCCTCTGCCCTTGGTCTGTTCACCCTTAATGAGCCACAGTTGTTTGTTTGTTTGCAGCAATTTCAAACCCAAAAGTAAAGCTGGAGTTGCCTGGAGTGATGCTACCGTACACACCGGCTGACCTCACGCATATATACGCCGGGGAGGTATGTGCACCATACAGTAATGACCCAGGACCTGCAGCTTTAAACTCCAGCTATAGGTGTTGCGTCAGGTTATGTAAAGTTCAGTTGCATCACGCACTGTTGCACAATGCAGCCTGTGCCTGACGGCAGCATGCCAAACCCCGCTTCATTCATCGATCAGGTCTTGTCGGCTGCAACAAGCTGGTCAGGAGAGAGGTGTCTGCTCCTCGGGGTACCCCAGTGTGGGAACGGCCTCTCCCAGCTCACCACACCCTCCCAAAACGTGCAGGAGAGCTGCCACTCAGGGCTCTGTTGTATTTGGCGCAACAGCAGCATGAGAGGACAGTGAGTGAACAAGGCACGAGCCACCCAGGTGGCCTCCTCTTGACCAGAGCTGAGACCATGTCTTCTCAGAGAGACCCTCTGCAAGCACCACTCCACGGGAAGCTCTGCCAGGCAAAATGCGCCATTTGAGCCCAGCACTCGCCTCACCGATGGTGTCCCCGTGCGGCACCTCTTGCAGGTGTTGTTGGGCAGCCCAGCACAGCACTGAACCCAGCTGATGCAGCCCCCGCACCGCACATATGCCCCCAGGATCTGCAGAAAGCACCTCCAGATCAGCCAGGGATAGGGCACTGCACAAGCATTACCCTGCTCGAGCAATTCAAGCCATGGGCTAATGGAAAAGATGGCGAGTGGCCCTCCAAGGGCCAAAGGCAATGGTAATGGCCTGTCCAAAGCAGCTGGAAATCAGAGACCAAAAGGAGCACACCTGAAACACAAAAAGGGGTTTGTGTGCATCTCCAGAGAGCCGCTGGCCCTCACCCCTGACAGGCTCCTGTGCAACACCTCTCCCTGGACATGCTGGGCCACCCCTGGTGACAGGCTCGGCAGCGTTGAGTGGCTTCACCGCTATTGTGTGAAATGCTGCCTTCTTGCCAAACGGCTCCCCTCCTCTGCTAAAAGCGCAATCCCGCGATGACCCACTCCAGGGTGCGGCATTGCAAGCAGTGGCCCATCCACCAGGATGAACTGGGTGAAAGCCCTACGGCATGGGAGGGTCTCCTCTGGGAGTGGTGGGGGGGGACCTACCTGTGCAGCGAGGTGCTTTGTCCCCCTCCAGTGGCAGAGACCTTCAGGAACCAGCTACCAGGCTTCACTCGCCCAGGTCACCCAGCCACAGCCCTCTCATGTTTTCCACAACACAGCACGGGCATTCAGGGCCGCCACGCAGTGCTACACATCGTAGCCATGGTGGGCTCCAAAGCTACCAAGGCATCGTGCCAAGAACATCCTTGCCAAGGAAGGTGTCCTGGCAAGAGGTCCAGTAGCCTGTGGGAGACCTCAGCCAACCACAGCCTGATCCTGTGCAGACCTTGCCTTCAGCAAGGCATGTCATTAAACCACGACAGCAGGCATACAGAGCTTCGTGGCTCCTATATTCACTTCAGAAAAATAGAGTCTTTGATTTCTGTTTCTTCTCTGCTCAAGATGCCATTGCTAGAAATGGAGGAAAGAAATCCCCAGTATCTCTGTATACAGAACTACTAATTTGGTCTTGTATTCGCAATGCCCTCACGGAGCTGTAGTTGAGCAGGGACATGGACTGGTTGACTGCAAGCCTGCCTGCCTCTACAGTGAGTGTCCCTCCACAGTGGAACATCCCGCCTGTTGTGGAAGACCCCAAGAGAGCCTAGGACAACAGGGATCTACCCAGATTATGGCATGGAGATGCTCTGGCCATTTTCCTAGAGCAGTTGCTGGTATGGGGATGATGCAGCACAGACAGACACAAACCCAAGTCCCCTGCAGACCCAATCACCATCAGGCAGCAGGAACATCCTCCAGGCTGAGCAAGAACTTGGCATAGGGACGATGAAGGTGAGAGGTCTGGGAAGATAAGGGAGCCCAAAAGGCTGGCACATCTAGTGTTTTCCCTCTTTGCAATGACAGGAAGAAAACACGTCCACACACTCATGACTGATTTTACCACCAAGATATCGTACGTTAGCTGCAGTGGGAGCACACGCTGGGGAGAAGAGGTGCAACCAAGCCCCGGTCCAACTCTCTGGCAGCTAATTGCTCCATCCAGGAAGGCACCCAGCAGCCACAAGCTGGCTTCATCAGGGTCACTCAGGTTGTTGAGGAGGAGGAGGTCTTAATACCAGTCAGCCAGTGGTGAACCGTTTAAGATGAGGGCAGGCTGGGCTGGACGAGGGCATCGGGAATTTGTTGGACCTACTGTGACCTCTACTGGCTTGGTCTGAAATTGGTGTGCTAGTTGGCCCGGTCCCTCCAGAGCGTGGTGGGAGCTGGTGCCCCTGCTGCGGGGCTTCCAGGAGCTCCCACATTGCAGTTCCTGGCAATCGCCGCCTCCAGCACAGGCTTTGCTCTCACTCCTGATGCAAATGTAATGCACCTCCCTCAGCTCCTCTGGAAAGAAAATCTAATCCTCACTATGACATCCTTCTGTGGTCCCCAGCCATGCCAAGTTTAAACTGTAATCTCCTCAGAAAGCTATGTGGGGTCAGGGAGTGCCACATTGAGAGGGGAGATTTCCCTGGAGCAGTGGTGGCCTGCTTCCAAGCAGGACTGGTGATCCATGGGCTCCCACCCCAGGCCTCCCCCCATCCCACGACCAGTGTGGCCACTATTAGGTCTATGCTATGGAAGGGACCCTCTCAGGGGAGATGCAAATGATGATGCCCTGAACACCTGTGACCTCAAGAGGTCATGACAAGTGCCTGCTTGGGTCTTCTATGGATGAGTCTCAGAAAGGACACCCCAATGAGGTGAGAAGGACAGCTCACTCCCTTCAAAGCTGTTATCTCAGGGTCTGAGTCTGGAACCATTTTCTTCAAGAACAAAGCTGGTTTAAAACTTTCCTGCCTCTCCCAAGCCTGGCTGTTTGTTCCTCAACCCGTGCTGCAATGCCCTGCCCTCTCAGGAGCATATTGATGACAATTTCTCCTTGGCAGCAAAGCTGTTTATGAGGCTCCTGCCCCAGCCTGGTGTTCCTGACCCTGCACAGCAGCTTGTCCTTCCTCCTGCCCCTTTCCCCAGCGGTGCCACTACATCGCTGTATCTGATCACAGAGAGAGCTCATTCACTGAAATAGTTTGGGTTAAAAAAAAAAAAATCATTCTAAAATTAAGGCAAGTTTACTGCCTCTTTGTAACCCACTCCATGGTCCAGCTTGTAGACAACAGCAGCAGCAAAACCAAAGGCACAGGAAACCTCAGCGCACAGGTGGGAGTGAATGCTTCGGGACAGAAACCTCTGCCCACCTTTGCTGCCAGGCGAACTGAAGCACTGAACCATGCCCTCGGGGTTTCAGGACCCCCGAAGAGGCTGTTGCATCACTTCTCTTCAGCTCAGGGTTTTGATCTTTTCTATGCAGGCAGAGAGCAGGAAGCTTTCTTTTTTAAAGGAAATCTGAGCTTTCAGTTTAATCCTGTGTTTTTAGGAATGCCTGGATCTTAGTCCAAGACTGGAGTTTGGACTGTTTTAAATAGATGTTGTGTGACATTTCAGAGCTAGTTGCATTTAATTGGTGACCTAGAGTCTGTTCCCACTGCTTTGTATGGAATTTTAGGTTATAGTTTGATGAAAAACACTAAAACACACTCACCCACATACCCCTCTCCAGCCTGTACATATAAAAAGAAATACAGAGGGGGAGAGGCAAAATCATTAGAAAACCAGTAGGGTGCTGAACCTCACTGTGAAAATCAAAACCAGAGACGCATTGGTGGTGACACATTAAAGTGTCACAAGTTGCTCCCATAAAAGACACTGCAGAACTAGTTTCGATCGAGTGTTTGTGATTTTTCCTGTGCAAGCTACTGCATCTACAGCAACACAAATGTTTCTTGCAGCAGCAGAACTTTGCCAGTAGTTTCATGTTTTAAGAACAATTCCTCCTGCAGCACTGAGCAAGCCTGAATGCTCATACAGCTTCAATGGGGTTTGCACTCATCTGACCTCTCTTGTAATCCAAATACTCCTCATCACAGCGAGCACACCTTCCTCTGGGTTGTTTGTTCCTGCTAAACATAGGACAGATTCTCATCAATGCTGCAATATGTACTGAACAAACACTGTGTCGCGATTCAAAAATAAAATCTGGTGAAATGAAAAACGGAGACATTTCAAACCTCCTAGAAGACATTCCTGGGTTACGGGGATGTCTTTGGAAAAGCCGAGACACACAGACAAATGACACAACATGTCCCTATCAGCCAACCTTTGTCCCAGCCCATCAGACTGCTTCTCTCCCATATGATGTATAGTATGGACTTGTGGACTTGACCTTACTGTGATGCTTTAGTAAGAACCTAGCCTTTCTTTAGCAAAAGGGATTGTCCGCATAGACGAGGGAAGTGGTTGGTACACCTCCAGATAGCTGACAGTGCCACAGCAGAAAGTACTGACAGCGATGAATAAACGATGGCGGAAACCACAAGGCAGGAGGCTATGTTATTACCCTTACTGTTGCATTTTTGTTGGAAAACCACCTAGAAGAGTCAAACTCCTATCTTCAGGCCTACTGTGCAATGCTGAAATACATATGTTAAAAGCTGAGGTCTGCCCCAAGCAGTGCATAAACAGAGACAGGCAGACAAAAGAAGAGCACAGAGAGGGCAATACGATGATAGAGGGAGTTCCCAAATACGAATCATGCCCCATCCCAGGGGAAGCTGTATTCTTCGAGTTGAGCCAGTGTTGGTCTGAAAGAAAAATTAAGCAGTCAAGAGAGTTATGATGATTGTGACTGTGAGAAAAACTATCCTACAATATCAGTCTTGGCCTCGCTCAAGCAAAGTCCTCTGAGTCCATGAGGCAGGGTGGAGTGAATCAAGATAACTTAAGGAAAAAGAGACTCAAACACTCCCAAAACAAGAGACTCAATAACAAGCGAAGAGTGACTGAACAGGAAGGCAGTTTGCGGGCTCTGCCGTGGGCTGTAGGCTGAATCCCCAAAGCTGGAAAGTTCCTTTCGGTGTCCATATAAATATTTCTGTAAGTTATTTTTAAGTGTGTGTTTTGAAACTGAAATATATTTAGACTAGTTAAATGAAAATGTGGTTTACAGAAGGCTGCTTCTTAAGAAATTTCCCACGCTGGGGAGTCTGCTCTGACGTGCTTGGTCCGTGCCAGAGCTGCCTGGTCCTGCGGGCAGCTTCGCAGGCCAGCGCCGTGCAAGCGACAGCGCAGGGTAGAAGCAGGGGCACCTCTCTCATCAGGGAGGACAAGCCAGTCGTGCACCATCCCTGGTTTTGCCACAGGAAGGCTGGCAGCCCATGCAACGTTTCCGCCACTTTCTGATCCTGGCATGCGAGAGCGGGGTAAGATGTGTTGCAGCACATGCAAGAGGGGAAGAGCTGAGGAGGAAATCCTGGATCTGGAAAAAGCAGCTTTCTCCTTCCTGTGAGCCTCGGCCGAGTGACTTTCCCAGGGCGCAGCAGGGGTCATGGCAGTAGTCTCTTGCCGATGCAACACGAATCGGGGGTACTCATCACATGTGGTCTGATCCCAGAGCACATGCCACAGAACCAGGATGTTGTTCTGGCCAGGCTCCAGCCTGGCTTGAGCAGCCAGCACCCTTTCACAGAAGCTAGGGATCAAAAAAGTTCATGAGGTGGACAGCACAGTCCCTCTAACCCCTAACATTCTGTGATTCTGTGATCCTACCTGGTCAGTGGAGACTGCCGCCTAGGACCACAGCATGCCATGTTCTGCCTCCCCGTTTCTCTGAAGGAGTTTGAATGGGTTGAAAACTTGTTTTTCCTTGCACCTCCCAAGCCATTCTGCAGCCCTGCTGTGTACACATGGACAGTTTTCTGTCCCACCGCAGAGAGAACTGCTTTGCAGTGGATGGTAAAGTCCTCCTACCTGTGTTTAAGGCTGAAGGAGAAATACAATTATTTATACCCTGGTTCACATAAAATAATGCTGGGAGTGACATGACATAGAAAAATGCTTTTTCCTCCATTTTGCTTGCTTGCATTACCGGTCCATCTCATGAGCAAAATTCTTACAAGCTTTCCCATGGATTTTGGCGGGCTGAGTTGATTTAGGAAAAAACTTTTGAAGCTTCTCCACTCCAGCCTGCACAGTTGGATTGCTTTTTGGGGGAGTTCTGGGAAGCGCTCATCCAACAAAACCTCCTTCCAGGACTCTGATTTTCTTTTCCAGCTTTTATAGATAGTCCAGCTGGAACAGCAGCATCGTGCATGCTATAGTTTAGAAATCTGACCTAGTTCCTTTAATCCATGCTAGCCACGGGAGCTCTCAGAGGGCTAAGAAACATGCACAGCCTTGCTAGGTCACTTGCAACACACGCTTTAAAGAAATAGTTTCATCCAAGAGTAAAAACATCCTTTGATGGATATTAAATTAATCAAAAATAGGGGGCAAAGGGGGACTTCGAACTTAAGCAACAGCAAATTTCAAATGAGTCTAATTTCTTCTGCATGTGAATGAAAGCTAAACTCTATGTGATGCAGCCTGCATCACCCACCAGAGCTCTTTGCAGGGGAATTCCAGAAAACAGAGCGAGATGTGTCTCGTAAATACAAATACAGGATTAATAGCAACTGACCCAATGGCAGGACCCCAGTCAAGCTGCTGAAATGAAATATAAAGCTTACAGTAAGTCCCATATTCCCTCTTTGCTGTGCTGCATATCCCCAACGCTTGACGGGCAACGTTCCCCAGTTGGTGGGCTGCCATCCACAGAAAGTCCGCCAAGCGGGTATGGCAAGACCCGTTATTAAACCCCAAACAAAAGCAATGTTGCTGCCTTCTGCCCCTTCCCCAGTGCTATGCTTGAAGGTCCAGAAGTCACCTTTCTGAACACCATGTCTCCTCCTAAAGTCATCAGCCAAGAGTTTTGATGTTCCTTTTATTTTTCCCTAACACATACAAGGGCTTAATTTTTTTTCTTTTTTTATTTCCCCAAGTGAAGGGTTACTCCTTGTAATACAGGAAGGCTGAGAAACCCATTCCTAGGCGTCCTTTTCCCTGTATAAGCAGAGGTTTTTATAAACCGTATTCACAGTCTGTTTGGAGTCTAGTCTCTTCCTACAATGATAGGTGCCATTTAAAAAGTCGGAGGAGGAGCAGACCTGCTCTCTTTCTAGTCGAAGCCAATGACAACATTTCTTATCCTAAATCACCCTCATCTTTTCCCTCTCTCATTACAGAAGTGCTTTTCCCAGGCTCCCAGCCATTCTCAATAGCAGTGCCCCAGCCCCCTCTGTTTCTTTTTTACCAGAGCTGGAGACTATATTCCCTTCCCATGAGAAAATGCCATCATAATATTGGCTGCTTTTTCTTTTTTTCCCCTCTATCCCACTCCCATTTTTGTTTTCTTTTGACCCCAGTGGCGCACTGGGAAGAGCTTTCCACCCAGCTATGCCCACTGACACCAAGCCCCCTGGCCAAGCAGCTACATCTCATTTAAAACAGGGTCCTGTGAATGAATGGTTTGACCGGTCCCTTGCCGTGCACCTTTCCCGAGTCTGGTTTGCTTCTCCGGACCTCAGGGTCCAGATGTTCCCACCGCCCTCCTCACACCTCCTTCACAGCAGAGATAACAGTGTCCAGGGGAGGAAACCTCTGGGCCTCGTTAGCAGTGTTGTAAATGCATTTTAGATGCAGTCTTCATCTAGTAAAGTATCCCGACAGCAGCAATGTACTTGTCTCATCGCTTTGATCAGGCCAGCCAAGGAGAATATCAAGCGTACAGAAAGGACATTTGCTAAGATCAGCTATGAAAATTTAAGAGGTGGTCACCGCCTGCCCTGTGCCAAAATTCCTCTTCCTGTTCTGTGCAGGGAAACATTTGCAGGATCACTGCAGTTTTGTTTTGCTTGTTTTTAGGCAACGGGATTCACACGCAGCTGGAAGAGTTTTCTGAAACAACACCCATCCTCCATTACAGCCTGCAAAAAGATGGGCCCAAAGGGCATTCTGACCACACAAAAGCATAAACATTATAATAATAGTAATAACTGGAATAACGAGAACATTCAGGGTGAGACAGGTAAACAGAAATAAAGGTGAGTTTGGACATACAGACCCTGCTGCCGCAGAGCAGATTCTGCCGTTGGATCCCTGGTGTCTGCAGAAAGCCACCCTGGACACCAGTCACCGCACAACGGCCTCGCTGCAGGGCTTCGTACACCTGCACCCGTACAACGGCATCGTTTGGCTGTGACGAAGGGGAACCCCAGCACCCTCGTGCACTGCCGGACCCCGCCGCAGCGGCGGCGAGCCTGTGGGGCCAGCCGGGCGCCCAGCGTGCAATTTTCCTCACATCCCTCTTTTTCAAAGGGTCCTTTCTCATCACACACACCCCCCCCCACCCCACCTCCCCATTTCCACACGCTACTGGCATTCAAGGAAAATATTTCTCCCAGCCCCTTCGGTCTGGTCCTCCCCCCCGCTTTTAGGAGGCCCCTTTATCAGGCCAGATCGCGGCAAGCCGGGCAAACATTACCTCAGGGGCACTGTGAACCGGGGCTGGGGGCGTGAATGGGCCCCACGCATTCTCCTCAGCCTCATCCCTTTCCTATAGCAACCGAGTTGGGAGCAGGCAGGTCACACAGCCCCTCCGTTGTGCGGAGAGCCCCGCCGGGGCTGGGGGGGTGGACATTTGGCCGCCCCGTCTGGGAGCGGTCGCAGGGGGACGGGGTTGGGAGCGGGGGCCCGGGGGACAGCGCTCAGCCTTGTGCAAATATGGAGGGGGTGACCCTGCTCCCCACTCGGGGCCTGGCCGGTGGCTGTGCCCTGCCAGCACCTGGATCTCTCCTCCCGGTTAGCCAAAGTCATCCTTTCTGGTGTGAAAGGGGACCACTCGGCTCCATTCCCATCTTTTCTGCAAGTACTAGAGAGGTGAAAGGAAAGCAGCATAACAAAAAACCCCTCCGTCAGCCACAGACCCCAAAGCAGAGCAGCAGGCAGAGGGGGAGGAAGGAGCAGGAGGAGCCTGGCAGATCATTCCACCAACAGAGGCTCCTCCAGGAGTCTTGGACAGGGACCCTCCACCAGCAGACCCAAAGCCCCAGACGCCACGTGCAGGGCAGCAGCCACTGCTCGGGAGGGTCTCTACAAGGCAGCATCTCAAACCAAGGTGTCGTGCCTGCCTCTCCACGCCAAGACCCAGCTCTCCTGGACGGCCTCATCTCTGGAAGCTCCTTGGGAGGCCCTCAGCCTCAACACACACAGCAACTCCTGGGTGCGGGATGCCTTCCCGTGCCACCGGGATTCGACATGGCAGTGCCTGGGGGCTGGCCTCAGCTGTGCCTCTCACCAAATCTCAGAGCGTAATGTGGACCTTGTTTCAGTAGTCCCCTCGCCCTTCACTGGCCATGAATACCAGCTCCTCCACAGTACCCGGAAGGCTTTCTGCAGCCCTGTGCATGGGCTCTCCCTCTCCTTTCCCTATCACAGAGCTCTGTGTAGTTTCTTCCCAGGGGAATCTGCGGTGCACAAATCACGCAGTGTTTAGCTGAAGATGCCAAAGGGCCATTTGACCTCTTTCTCTTGACCTCCCACAGGTCACCTCCCTCTTGGCACACTTCCCTCTGTGAGTGTGGAGGTACGGTTTAAACACAGTCGTATAAAAGAACCAGCTTTCACCTGGCCCTGCGGACCTCCATGTCCAGGTGCCCTCAGGGACAGCCAACAAGGCGCACACCCTGGCACCAGCAGTGTGAGCAGGGACAGACCCTATCAACAGCCTGGGAATGGGAGGCCATCTGTGTTTTCACAGGGGAAAGGGGAGAGGATGCCGTTTCAGCCCTGTGAAGCTTTCCCTTGGAAAATATTTATGATCCGATGTGACAAAGATAGTCATGGGCAAAACTCTACGTGCAACAGCAGCTTCCCTGTGGCTCCACACGTAAGGAAGAAGCACAGCTGTGCTGAGTCAAAGCGAGAATCCATCTAGCCAAGCACTCTGTCTCCAGTGCTGGCTGATAGCAGATGCCTGAGGGAGAAGAGAAGAGGAGACCAACAGTGATATTGGCTCCACATGCTCTCCCAGGCTGATTGTGGCTCAGGACTTCCTGGGCCAGAGGCTGTCTTCATACCTAACAGTCCCTGAAGGACCTTTTCTCCATGAGTCTGACAACTCATCTTCAGGAATCACAGATTTTTTGCACCCACCGCATCCTGATGCTTAACCAGGGGTTTGTGTGAAGGACTAACCCACTTCACTTTTGTACTCTACATGATACTGCCTACCCCTGGCACCTTAAATAAACCAAAAATAACATTAATTGGGTAATTTTCCTTCTTGGAAGCATGATGGTGTCTGGGATGCCAGAGCAGAACCTTTGCCTCCAAGCTTCTGGTAAGACACTGGATATACCCACCCAGTAATGGGCGGCACAGGCAGGTGAGCTCAGTCCAGTGTCCCTCCTGTCACGTCCAGGTGTGGTGGGGCTTGCTGCCTTTCCATGCCAGATCTGTGGCTCCTAGGGTTGATATTGTTCTGAGCTGTATGGAACAGCTCCTGCCCCTGCCAGGAAGCCTTCCAGGAACTCCTGTCACTTTTACTCCACTCTTCTGTCTTCTGCAGCCCTCCCCCAGGAGCCATTTCAGTCACTGATGTGGCAGACCTCTCTCAGAGGATGGCCATGGATGGGTGCAGTCCCTTCCATGGACTCAGCTTAGCCCATCAGATTGCTCCCAAGTCTAAAACCAGAGACAGTGAACAGGACTTCGTTTTCCAGGATGTAAAGTAGGATACATTGTAGAGGCGTAGACATGAAAGGGACCCTGCTCAGGCATCACCAGCACTATCTGGGAGATATTAGCCTAAACCCCTTTGAAAACACCACAGGAAGGATCTCCCATTGCGCCCTTAGGTTGCTCGCTGCAGCATTAACTAGCCTGATAGTTAGAAAGTTTTTCCTAACATCATACCTCAAATATTCATGGACGCTTACGCGTGCAGAGCCTCATACCAGCTGGAGCTTTTTCAGGACCTCAGTGGCTTTACTCCTAAGTATAGAGGGAAATGGTCAATTTGAATTCTCATCTGTTTCCAAAATGAGTGTGTTGCGGTTATTTTACTAAATTTTTTTTTAAGTTACAGTAGCAGCCGCAAGGCACTATGAATTGCACAGATAGCAAGGGAAGCGTGGTCTTCCCAAAATCCTGCGTGATTCATGGAGAATTAGGACACTGATAAAAGGTGGGTAGCAGGGAGCAGCATGCCAGGAAAGTGATAGTGACGGTGACTAACATCCTGAAATCCAGGAGCTGTTTTGGCTCTCCTACCCACGCCAGAGACCCTCCGTCGCTCTTGTGGTTTCACAGTCATATATTCCACTTTCTAAAAAAGCTTTCACTCTCCCCCAAAGGCTTGTGCAAGGCCCACCCAAACAACGGAAGAAACTCACTGACCAGACGAAAACTGATTGCCCCCAAAGTGCTGACACACGCAGCGCACGACCCAGCCGGGAGCCGAGCATGAGTGTTTTCCTCTGCCCTTGGGCTCTTGGGAACTTCACAGCTCAGCAACAGGGTGGAAATAACCATGCGAGAGAAGTGCATTTTTAAGTGGATAGCACCCTTCCACAAGTTGCTATGTCCTCTGCTGAGAGATAACTGGGTCTGTCCCGGGATCTATTGGGATGAAAATAAAACATTTGCCACCTTCTGCTGGTTCAAGGGTAGAGAAATCCCTCCTTGTCCCGGCCTCTCTCTTGCTCTGTGACAAGAAGTCAGCCTCTATCCCAACACCCGTGGCCATTCCCACCACACGACACAGTTTGCACTCTCCAGGCAATGGAGAAAACCAGCCCTCTGATCATGCACCAAAGACACTGCTGGCCACGTCACAAGAAAGAGGCTGAGGGACAGCAAAGAGCAGGCTGTCAGTTGCAGGAACAGTTTGCAGAGCCCACAACCTGCTCCTCACGGGCCTCTGAGGGCTTCAGGAAAGAAGGAACACAAGAAGGAGCAGGTCCTGTGCCAGATGATGTGGTCTGGCAGACCCTGCAATGGGGACTGTCATCCCAGCTCCACAGGATGACGTGATGGGCTATGGCAGCCCCACGTTCACGGTAAGCTACCAGATGCTACACCAAGCTCTAGACACAAGTTGGCACAGTAATACCCTTGAGCAACACCTTGACCCACTCTAGCGACAGGCACTGCCCCAACTCAGAGTCATTGCCCCACACATCCAAGCTGGGACCACATGGCACCTCGGGGAAGGGTTCATGCTGGTTCCCAACACCCAGCAAGGCTGGCAGTCAGCCCCGAGAGGGTCTGAACACCACCATGGCATCAATAGCCTTGGCACGCAGAGCCACCCACATTCCTTCCCCCTGACTCCAGGGCAGAAAACCAGGCACTGCCTGGCAACTGGCTGTGTTATTTGGGGTTAGGATCCTGGCCAAGTTGGTGGGTTCGGCGCGTTGGCCACACTGCAGGCAGGGCTGGCTGCGTTCACAGCGCAGCAGGGAGAACGTGCCACTAACAGGTCCCCAGCCTCAGCCCCGAAGGACTCTTGCCACTCTCTTTCCACCAAAATCCCTGCCCTCGAGGAAGGAGCCTGGTGAAGAAGGCAGATCCCAGCACCAGCCAAGAGGATCTGGTGGTGTTGCCTCCACAAAGCTCAAAGGCTCAGCAAGGGAAATTATCAAGAGCCCTGGCTTGCCAGACAATCCATCCTAACACAGAGGTGGTAGAAGTTACAGCTTTTGCCCTGAGCCCCACAGAAACTTTGCACATCCATCATTCCCAGCCTTTGGCTATTCACCAGGTATTCCCATGACAGAGAAAACATCAATTTGTGATTAAAACGCTGTGCTCAGGACTCCCTCCTCTGCATGCAGCAGGCAAGTCCCTCCTTGCCTCAGTCCCCTGGCATCCACAGCTGATGGGTCACTGCCCCCTTCTCCTGGGGCAGTGGAAAAGAAAGCTCTTGAGGGCTATGTAGGCATCAGCCCCCGTGCTTCCTGATGGGGAGCAGGTTAACATGTAGCTCATGCGTCATATTCTCAGCTTAATTGAAATCAAAGACAGGCACGAGAATAGCAGGGATGCGTTGGCTAAGGGCCACTTATCTTGCCACCCCCATGCGTGCAAAGCCTCCGTATGAGGCATCTGTGCCTCTCCAGGGACACAATCTCTGCTACCGGACTGTGGGCACAGCCCTCTCATTCCAGCTACCTCCTGCCCCTCCCCAGCCCTGCAATTGCCTGTGAATTAAAAGGAGCTATTCTTGCTACTTCTTTTGAAACCCAGAAGTTCCCAGAAAAGGCGCTTCTACCAAAAAAAAAAGTAATAATAATCTATGCTAACAGGAGCCTTCTGCAAGGCACCCACCTTTGCCTTCCTGCCTCGTTGCCACCCACCCAAATCAGCAAGAGTAGTGGGTGGCATTTACAGAATATCTCCCTGCTGAGAAGCAAAAGCACTAGGAAGGTGGCCCAGCTACCAGAGTGGGAAATGCAGTGGTCTGTGAGCACTTGGCCTTCAATCGAAGTGGTTTATTTCTGGTAACTGGGCCACAGCAGCTTCCAGTAACGCTCATAAAGCTCCCTTCCGCTTGGGAGATGGTGGCTTCCAAAGGCCACTGCAGCTAGTGTTCCAGTTTGGCTTCCTTCAAAGCATGCTGGTGGTAGGCTGAAGTCAATGAGGGAGCTGAGGCTGCCCAAGATCCCACGTGGGGGACACCAGAGATTTCCTAACAGAACCCATGAGGCACTTCTACACTATGAGTAGTGATGAGCCAACCTCATATGGTCTGGCCAGGATCCACATATTTGAAGAACGAGGGGACAGGATGGCTTATGAAGACAGCCTCTTCCTGTCATTCCTAAGATCTGCCTTATCCAGACAGGGATTCCCAAAGACCTGCTTTCAACAGGTTGCTCACATCACTCCCACCAAGCCCAAGACAGGGCAGTCTTAGCTGGCAACAGCTGTGGCTTTGCATTACATGTGCTCTAGACCTAACGATGTCTTGCACTGTCCCATGGGGAAGCTGGGATGTTGCCTGAAAGACATCTCATGGGGGAACTGCAGGAACAAAACCACAGCATGTCAAAGCCCAGCCTTGCCCAGAGCTGTTGTACAACCAGATCCAGCGACTCCATGCTGTAAAAATGCCACCAGAGCGGCACAAAAATGAAGCGAAGCTGCGGAGGGCATGGTCCAGCCAGCTACCACAAACCCTTCTCTTGCCATGCCAGACCCAACCACTGACTGCTAGCCTGCTTCTCGCCAAACAGAAACAGGATGTCCCATCTACCATGGTGTCCTGCCTCCCTCCCACACTGGAGAAGAGTAGCAGAGTCACAATCAGAGCACCAGCTCCAGCAAGGCAGCTCTGTGCAAAGCGTCATCTCTTCTCCCCACGGCACCCCTTGTTTTCTGTGGGATTTCTCCTGACTGCATGCATCCAGCTCCTCACCATTGCCACAGCCAGGCACTCAGAGCTGAGAACTTGACCCTGACCAAAGTCCTTGCAGATCCTGGCTCCAGTGGCTAAATAGCACCTGGGGCACTTTATAAAGTAATTGGCTAGCGCTGCTTGTTGGTCATTAAAAATATTGCCTGTGTTCTGCACTTTATTGTTCGGCTGGGTTCGAGGGTTGCACAACCACCCCTTTTATCTACCTGGAGTTTGGCCCCTGTGCATTCCAGCCTGTGCCCCCTTCACCTGAGACTGAAAGCTCTGGCACACCGGAGCCTCTCTGGGTTTCTCTGCACCTCAGGTCAAGGGATCTACCCCTAAACCTCCAGATGCTGCTTCCCATTTATCCTCCCTGCCAGAGACTCCCCAGAGCACGTGCTGCCACCCATCTTGCAACCCAAAAGTTAGGGCAGGAGCATCAAGGAAGTTGTCCCAGCAGATCCCATCTCCCGCTCGGGTGGGAGAGCGCTGCCAGTTCACTGGGGCCAGCCAGGGGCCGTTGCTAGCAAGGGGAGAAGGGATCTCATTCCCAGCTAACATGGAAATGATGGGGATCAGCTGAGAACCCATCCCCACACCCTCCCCTGCTTCAGGCTGTGCTCTGGACTTTCCTTTGGGGTAGTCTTTTTAATGACTGAGCATCTCTCTGCATTCCCTGCCAAGTTTCAGTCACAGCGATGGAGAGAGAAAGAAATACATGCAATGAAGGGGAAAGGGGAGCAAGGCAAAGGGAGGGAGAGATACGTTATCTTCAGCACGTCAGCTGGGGAGAGCAGGGCCTGAGCAAATGAAGGCAAGCAAAACAACTTGTACTAGCAATGGGTGGCTTCTCCCCCAGGCCAGCTAAGGACCAAAGCTGGGCAGGGAGGTGAGGTGCTGCAGCGAGAGAGAAACATAGCCAAAGAGCAAAGGACCCCAATAGGGAAGGCAGAGGAAGAGAAGGAAAAGGTGAATAAGGGTGCAAGCATCTCCATCCTCCCCACAGAGTCCTAGTAATCAGGAGTATCTAGGAGCCTTCAGGCTCTAGACAAGAGAATTAGTGAGGATTAAGAGTCAGTGGACATCAGTTGGCCAGGGCAACTTGGATGATTATTTCCCAATATTGCACATTTGCAAGGAGCTTGCTGATCACCGAAGCTCACAAACACAAGAGCTCTGTGGTGCCTCCAGGTACCACCGGCCCCCTGTCTGGGAAGCCCAGCCACTGAAACGCAGCCCTAATACATGGCATTTTCCAGCTGAGGCATGTTCCCTTCCTGCCTCTGCCTCACCACTCTGTGAAGGAAACACCAGCAGGGATGCACTCATGCTCAGCGTGCCCCAACAGAGCACCGAGGCCGTGGGCATGCTTGTCCTTTCAGTTCCCTGGCCTTGTCCCACCCTGGACCAGGATCTCCCCTCTGTCTGCCAGGGGCTCTGGGCGAGTCAGGCTGGCTGAGGCTCCTCGGTGAGGAACCCGAAGCCTCTTCTGTTCACGCCTCTCCACTACTCTCTGATCCACTCATGCCGCTGCCCCTGTCCCACCTCAGCTTGGACTCTGGGCAAATGAGCCTTGAACTCGTCCTGTGCTCCCGCAGTGACCAAATTCCCCCAGGATATGCTGGAAGTACCTCCCCAGGTCAGCTATGTTTGCCACTATGGCATTTTGCCAAGCCAGGACCTGAGCACAACCCAGCCTGGGCTCCTACAACCCACCTGACCCCCTGTGGGACCCCACACTGCTGGCTTCCAGCAGCCCCAGCACAGCAAGGAGGGCAGGAAAGGCTTCTTCTCGGTTTTGGAGAGGACAAAATAATTGAGAAGGTGGCAAAAAAATAAATTGATGGCATCCGCAGCATCATCTCTCCATGTAGACTCAGGTTCCTTCTGCCCTCAGTTATGCAAATAGCAAAAAATACTGTGCACTGACATTCATGCTAATGTTTTAATTATTGTTACTAATAACATAATTTATATTAACAAACAGTGCTATCTGAGGACTGGAGAAAAGCCTCACAGCAGACCCAGAGGAGAATGAAGTCACGGAGGGGAAGAGAAACTCCCCCCATCCCCATATTAGATACAGGGAGAGTTATGCTTCCTCCTGCTTCCCTGGTTTTCTTTAACCCATGGTGCAAGACTCCTCTCAAAAATCTGCCACCGCCCCTGAGTCAAGAAAGATGAAGATGAAGATGAAGATGAAGAGCTACTGGAGAGAGTCCAGCGGAGGGCTACAAGGATGGTGAGGGGACTGGAACATCTCTCCTACAAGGGGAGGCTGAGGAAGGTGGGCTTGTTCAGCCTGAAAAAAAGAAGGCTGAGAGGGGACCTAATATATACTTACAAATATCTGAAGGGTGGGTGTCAGGAGGATGGGGCCAAGCTCTTCTCAGTGGTGCCCAGCGACAGGACAAGGGGCAATGGGCACAAAATGAAGCACAGGAAGTTCCGTCTGAACATGAGGAAGAACTTCTTCACCCTGAGGGTGACGGAGCACTGGACCAGGCTGCCCAGGGAGGTTGTGGAGTCTCCTTCTCTGGAGATACTCAAGACCCGCCTGGACAAGATCCTCTACAGCCTACTGTAGGTGCCCCTGCTTCAGCAGGAGGGTTGGACTGGGTGACCCACAGAGGTCCCTTCCAACCCCTACCATTCTACGATTCTGTGAGTCTTGACTCACTGGGCTCAGGCCGCACACCCAGCTCTTCCGACGAGCATCTACCTCCTCCTGAGCACTGTGAGCTCTGCTTCACGGGTGGATACCCCACGCCTGCACTTCCCGCACCATGCTCAGCCCCTGTGCCACCGCTCCCCACTGCCCCACGGCCCCTCGGACACGTCCCAGCCAGAGCCAGTGTCCTGGGCTTCCTCCGACCCCGCTGCGAGCCACCGCGCCAAGTCCCCCATCGCGGCAGCGCTGAGCTGGCCTGGAAACCACTGCAAGTGGCCGAGGAGAGGAAATGAATTCCCAGGCCCCTCCGCCACGAAGCCTGAGAAGCTAATCGGGGAACTTTATTAAAAAATAATAACGGTGCTAAAAAGGGAGAAAAGGAAGCCACGTTGGAAGCCGTTCAGCTGCGAGCATAGGGAGCACGGGAGGCCTTTTCAAAGGCAAATACGAGCGAGCCTCCTCCAGGCCAAGCGGGCTCGGGGTGGCAGGTTGCAGAGATCATCAGCACCGAGGTCCAGCGCCAGATCACTTCTGATCAAAACCATCCCCCGCCGGCTCTGCTGGGAATGAAACACATCCCCTCGCCGCCTTTTGCCAGGATCAGTTCCTGCCTGGACGGCAATGAATGAAAGGGTTTCACAGAAGCTGGCGGTGCCTCTTCCCAGCAGTTTTCCTCCCTGCAGCCGGGGATTCCCCAGTGTCGTGCCTGAGGCTTACCCAGGTCCTGCTCTGCGGGCAGCCCAGAGCTCTTGCAGTACCCGCCGATGTGGAAGAACCAGGATCATCTCAGAAAGCCTTTTTTAAAATGTTTTTTTAAAATAGTGTTTACAAACAAAGCATTGCTCAGAGGCTCAGGGTGCACAGCTGGGGCTCCCTCTGATATCACAGAAACCAGGTGGGACAGGGTCTGATGTCCACCCACGAGGTTCTTGCACCTTGTAATGGTATTTCTTAATCTCTCCCTCACCAGTACCCCCTTCACCACCACTGCTAGGAAGAGTGAGCAGATGGGAAAGTCCTGCTGATTTCCCTCTAGCCTGTTCTCCAGCTGGGGAGTTGGAGTGTGACGGAGACCCATGAACAGTCCCGTCAGCTTCCAGCCATGCAAACAGTGAGAAGCCAGCCCCTTCCTGGGGATAAGGTCTCATGGACTCAGAAATGCTCCCTGAGGTCCAGCCTGTTCATCTGTGCTGTACCTCCCCTCCCTGAAGCAGTTGTGCTTCGCTACTGGGCATCACAGCTCTCCTGCACTAGTTACTATCCTCCACCTACCTCTGACCTGGGCTGCCCTCTGGCAGTTTCCTGTCATCTTTTTGGCGTCTTTCTGCACAGGTGAGCTTGTTTGACTTGAGGGAAGGGCTCCCCTTGATTTATCCTTCCCACTCTGGCAGGTGCCCCCCAGCTTGCAGTGGAAGGTGCACTTGAGCACATTCCTCACTTCGCGCCCCAGTCCTTCATCCTTCCGATGCTCACAGTTTGCATCTCTCACAGGAGATGAGTTGTTTCAGCAAAGTGTGACGCTCCATTTTCCATCACAACTGGAGCACCCCACCCCATCAGTGAAATCCTCCAGGCAGAAAAAGGCAGTTCAACATGCCTCCGTGTTGGGACAGTACCTTCAGCAGTAGCCCCTGGGACAGTCCTGTCCTCATTTGGATACACCTTGCCTGTTCCCTCACTAGCAGCTGATGGACAAAATGGGCATTTCATGCAGGCGAAGCCCCTGCGACAGAAGATCATCTCTAGGCATGATGATGTGCTCCTCCAGGGAGGATTTTCTCACTCCAGGAATGAGAGAGATCCAGGCAAGAGGCAGGAGCTGAGGGGAGAGCTCAGGGACAGAAGAGGCAAAGACAGCACAGGGAGCAGAGCTACTGGAGAAAGTGACACCACCATGGCCTATGGGTGGCTGGGGCCTCCACAGCTCAGCCTGCCATATGTCAGAGCCATGAGCACGCCTGGGCCATCACCACTGTACTGAGTTTGGCTGGGACATCCCAGACGAGGTGATGCTGTGGCCACTTGAGATAGAAACCACCTTCCTGTGTCCAGTTAGCGCATGTTGCCCTTCTTGTTGACCCTGCCCATCCAGCCCCTTTGCTCCTCTGCACGCAGCTGTCCCACTGTGCTCACCCACAGCATGGCCAGACCAGGTCCTGGGAGCCAAGGCACCTTCCAGAGAGGTCCCCCTGTGCCTAGCCAGGAGTGGGTTTGTCAGCCTGAGTCACTCCTGAGACAAACAGCTGGCAGCCCACCTCCGTGCAAACACAGCCAGTGCCGGCTCGTCACTGCAGGTCCCTCTCACACAGACTCGCCTGCAAGTAGCAGCAAGAGGCATGGAAACCATCAGATTAAAGAAACCACAGAGCCTGTCTCTGCGGCTCTCCGTCCCCGCCACCTCTGGATGGGATCGATAGGAAGCCAAACATCCTGTACACACACAGCGTATCGCGTGGCAGGGACGGGAGCTTATCGCCCGCTTCCCCCGCCAGCCTGCCTGTACCTCCCAGGGCTCAGCCCCGCTCCCAGCTCCACGTAACAGGGAGAGCTGCAAGCAAACTGCCAGCTCACGCTGACCTCACGCAGCTCTCCTCCCTTTCCCCTCCCCGGGGCACAGCGAAAGCAGGAGAAAGTGCTGCTCCTCTGCCCCGGGGAGGAAGGAAAGCCGCAGCCCCCCAGGTGCCTTTGCAGGGGTTTGGTCCCCTCCAGGCAGCACCCGCTGGGCTCAGCCCCCAGCGCCTTGCCTGCGTGGCAAGGAATTTCTTCAGCCTCTGGGCTGGCCCTTCTCCCCAGCACCAGGGCCGGGGGGCTAACAGCCACTGAAGGGCACCGACGAACGCCCCAGCTAGGGGGAACTGGCACCAGGGTCTGTTCTGCATGTTTTAGTCACTATCTATGAGGTCTTCCCTTGCAATCTCTGTTTGTGTTTGGGCCAACCCTCATCTTTTTAAAGTCCCAATCCCAGCATGCGTCCACCACTATTTCTGTTCCTTGCACTGTGCAGTCCATTACACAGCTGGATGTCTTGGAGGTAAGAAGCAGCTCTCCTGACTAAACTGACCGTATTGATCCATGCTTCATCAGGGCTGGGAGGTTTCATCTTGAGGGAGAAGGGAAGTGACAGAGGTCACTGCACTGCCTCTGTTAGGTTAAATGTGAATTTGCCTGAGGCTCTCCTGGAAAATCAGTCACCTGGCAGCTGTGAAGTGCCTCCAGGGAGGCCTGGACAAGGCAAAGCAAGGCTGAAAGGAGAGCAGAGGGCTCACCCACAGACCTGGAGCGCATCTCAAGCACTGAGACTGAATAAACCCCATAAGCAAGGTCTCCCTTTGCCCAGGGACACCCTCGAAAGGGAAAACACAAGCCACCAGCTAACTCTTTGCCTTCACCTGCAGGCACAGGAGATATTTAGACCTTTCACTGAATGCCCACCAGGTTCCCCCTTCCCTCTGCAGCCCACTCAGCCCAGCAGAAGGGGCCAAGGTAGGGATGCTGAAGTGGCTGCCCCAGTCCCCTCAGGCTCCCTGTGCCCCTCTGCCATGCTCCCAGGATCTGGGAGATCACTATCAGCCACCGGTGACCCCCGGATTAGCTCTCGCCACCCGCCAGGCTCTTGCCATCCCCCATCCATTACGAGCCTCCTCCCTCCTCAGGGACAACCTGGCTTATCCAGACCCCCCTGCAAGTTTGTCAGGGATGCCGGCACACACAAGGGGTGGTGGGATCCCTAACCGATAGCCCGTGACGTGCTAATCCTGGGATTAGCCAGAGTTCAGAGGTTAATTACAAAGGTGTGGAGAGGAAGAGGGAGAGAACAGGGACCACAGGAGTACCCAGAATGACTCCTCTGCCTAAGCAGCAAGCCTGAACCCAGGTTGGCTGCAGTTTCTGAAAGACAGCGTGAAGGAGGCAATACTCTGGGAGGACATGATCCCCCACCTGCAGTCAGAGAGGCTGGTTCCCCCCTGATTCCTGACCCATCTCGGAGCCACCAAGAGCCCCTCAGGCCTCAGCTTATAAAACTAGAACAGCCCTTCCCACAGGGGAGTGAGGAAACTAAACCCACCAGAGACTGTGCACGGCTCTAATACAACCCAGGCCGTGCAGGAACATAAAATGGGGACGTGCAGGGCAGATATTTCAGGGGAAGGCAGCAGGATTCACAAATCTTCCCACCCAGCCTGATTTCTCAGACATCTCTGCAGCATGAGAGAGGCATCACACAGGGAGACCTGAACAGGCTCCCAAGCGGGAAGCGGCATAAACGCTTCAACCTCAATTCATTATCAGAAAACATTGCTAATTTGCTCCAGCACAACCCCACTAAGTGCGGTTTTCTGGCTTCCAGGCCGTGAAGTAGCTATCTCTGCAGGACACCGCTCTTGGATTAAGTAGCTTTACCCACCCGTGGAGAGCTGCCGGGTGCCCTGCGTGGCAGAGACAGCCCCACGCCGCCTGCCGAGCCCTGCTGATCACCAGGGGAAGAGAGGGATGGCGGAGGGTCCCTCCCCAGCCGGGGTCTCCAGGCAGCAGCCCCCAGGCAGTCAGTGCTGTCGGCCCACCAACAGGTTCCTGGCATGCCCCTCGCCCGCCCCGTCACTGCCGCATCCCCAGGGCTTTCCTCAGGGATGTCGTTAGTCAGAAACTGCGGCATATGACCGCACATCTGGAAGGAGTTAGATGACGAGAGCCTCTGCCAGCTGTCTTCGTTTAGGTTTGTTCATACTTGGAAGCACTCTGCAGCGTGATCTGTAAAATGAAAAGTTCTGCTGATTGACACGAGCCGAGGGTTTCCTCCGAGGCGCTCCCTGCCCCCATCGCCTCCACCCAGGACGCCAGCATTAGTACTTATTACATCCCAGCGGCTGGCTGCATACGACGAAGAGGCTGTGTAAGAATAATGACATAATGACGGCGCGGCAGTTAACCATTGCCTTTCTCCCCACCAGAGCACACCCAGCTCCGGCAGGGACAGGGAGCCCATGTGAATGTCACCCTCGGCTGATGCTGGGACAGCCCCGGTGACACCACCAAGCCTCACCACCCCAGTGGCATCCAGTGGGGCTTCAGCAGGACCCAGCTGGGAAGCCAGGGCCCATCCCTCAGGGACTTCACCCCATGCTGAGTGCTGCAGCACGGGTGGGCGTCCTGTGGGCTCTGGGGCAGCTGGCCCTTCCCCACCCCCATTTCTGCTCGTGGGGCTCCTCCAGCTCCCTTCCCAGGCCCCAGCAACCCCCTGAGCTCATGCAGTGTTTTTCTGCTGGCAGAGGGAGAGGGAGCAGCACACCCTGCTGCAAGAGAGAGGGGGGCCTGGCCTCCCTCCAGCCCTCCCCTCAGACCTCCCCACGCTGGACAGGGGCAGCTGGGCAGGTTGTGCTGCCTCTGCTCTAAGGGAGGAGATGGGGAGGGGGACACTGGCACCACGGGGCACACCAGACAGAGGGTGACACAGCAGGGTGGCAGGATCAGCAACCACGCTGGCAGGGGTGTCTCAGTGGGGATGTACACCCTGCCGTGACCACAGCTCAGGCATCCCTCACCCGTGAGTTTGGCCCATATATCCCAAGTACCTGCAACACCACTGAGCTCAGGAAGGGCTACAGAGCCTGCTGGAGAAGCAGATGAGAAGCTCGGGGACTTCCCGTTTCCACACCATGCACCAGTTTCTGAAGCTGTTTCTGCAGCTTTGCCTCTGGGTGCAGCAGACATTAACAAGGCCTGGGGTCAACCAAAAGAGACTATCAGAGAGCAGTGTCTAAGCTTCAACAAACCTGGGATCAGCTGTTCCCAATCCGATAATCCAAGTCCCACACCAGCAGCCAGGGGCTGCCAGGAGAACAGCTGATCTGTTTTAGGATCCCCCAGGGTTGGATCCTTCCCACGGAAGGTGGAGCAGGACAGCAGTGGCTGGCTGCTGACATAGACTCCTTCTCAAGAAAAAGGATGCTGCCATGCAGGGAGGTGGGGAGGGTGGTGGGGAGATGTGATGCCAGGAGAGTACGTACCCCTTCAAGAGGGCCATGCATTCGGGCGGCGACACACAGCCTCCCTCAGCTTGCGCAGGGCACGTGTGACCTGCCCAAAAGCAGCACGAGGGGCTCGCAAGAGGGCCTGGGCGATCATCTCATCTGTGTGACACATGATCTCCCAACGAGACTGCCAGTGCTGGGCCCCAGCCAAGGGATCGCGTTCCTACGGACATGTCTTCAATTAATGTCTTTTCTTCCCCATTTTGTTTAAAATTGGGGCTGAGCTGCTTCTGAACAGACGTGTTGGGGTAGCCAAAATATTTGCCTTTCTGCTGGATGTTTGTTCGGTATCCATGCCTGGCTGATGCTAAAATATTCTTTCCTCCCACTCTCAGCGAGTGAGAAGCATCTCAAGGGGGTGCGGTGGGCACCCTCCATTCAAACACCCAGAAAGTCAAATTCAGCCAGGTCCCTGCTGCCGCCATGTCTCATCTGCAACCCTGGCATCTCCCACACTGGCTACATGCTGTGGCAGCACGGGAAACGTGAAAGGAGCTTCTGCCCTGGGAAACGCAGAGGAACAGGTTCCAGCACTGGGTGGAGCGGGCAGGAGACTGGAGAAGGAGCATCCATGGTGGGGACAGGGCAGCAAGCAAAGCCCTCCCAAAGCACCGCAAGGCTGCATGCAGCAAGCACCGCTCACTGTGCTCACCCCGCAGCCCCTGTGCCGGCCCACGCCAGCAGCACCCGGAGAAGCAAACCTTTCATCTAAGGGGTGGCAGTGGGCCCTGCCGGGGTGTCACAGCCCCACAGAGCCCCGGTCACCCAGGCGTTTTCACGCAGGGCAGGGGAGCAGCGCCAGGGCTTGTCCAGCCCACGGAGGGTGATGGCTTCAGAGACACCCTGAACTGCAGGAAGAATTAAGGATGCACTTGGGTGAAAGACACCACACCGTGGGGGTGCAGGACAGCCAGCACCCTCTGTCCCTGCGCTCCCTGTGAGGATGGACCCTGCCAAACACAGCAAAGCCCCTCAGGGTCTTCCACCCACTCAGGGACATTGTCAGACCAGGCTTGTCCAGCAATGTGGCCTTGGAGACAACTTCCAGCTGCCTGTAAGTAGGCTTCTCCGCATGCAAACCTTCCCTGCGTGCAAACCTTCTCACTGGGTGCTGGGAAATCCCCCTGCTCGAAGCCAGACCCCGACCCCTGTGACTCAGAGGCCGGCTGGCCGGGGGGACAGCTTACGTGCAGGCGCTGATGGAGGCGTGCGGGCGCATCGCTAGCTCTGCTGCGTGCCTCGGGACCGAGCTGGGCTGCGCAGCGTGCAGACGCCCCGTGACTCAGAGCAGCCTCGCCAGCCCGGCGTCAGGCTCGGGCTGCAGCTGGGGAGCCCGCCAGCATCACGGACGCAGGGGGAACCTCTGCCTGCCTCGTCCTTTCCTTCAGAGGCGTAAGGAACAGCATCGCACTGTCCCCTCCTCCTTCCTCCCCGTGCAGACACAGACCTATTCGTGCTGGCAGAAAACCGCAGTCAGTTTTAGGCTTGGGAATGGGGCTGTCTCTGCAGATTTCAGCCTCCTGGCACCCTCTTGCCAGCCACAGGGTTCAGCGCAGCCCCCTGCCCTCACAAGTGCTCTCACCAAAGCTCCCAGAGCCTGACACACCAGCTTGACTCTGCAACAAGCTAACAACCAGTGGAGAGAGCGTTAAACCAACTGCTCCAGCTCAGCAGCCAGATTCACCCCTACTCAGTCATGCACCTGGACACCCATCCATGGTGCAGACAACCGTTTACGCCAAGGCTTTCAGGCTACAAACAGTCATAGCACATCCTCTGGCCCTGAGCCTGACGGGCCACGGTGGGAGGAAGACATTTCGCCGTTGCAAGCTCCTGTCCCTTTTGCTAAGTAATAACCCAGCGGGGAGAAATGCTGCTGTCGGTTCACACCAACCCCAAGCTGAGCCATCCCTCCCCCCTTCCACCTTTTTTTTCACCTCTCCCATTTTCCAGGCTCCTCTTTCCCCTCTCATCACTGCCGGGGTCCAGATGCTCAGGATAGACCTGGATACCAAAGGGCAAAACACACCGGTCAGGTCAATCCCTGGATCCCATCAGCAGCTATTTGGGTCTCACCTAGGGGCTCATTGTTGCTGGTGGCTTACACAGCCACCAAACCCTCAGAGCTGTGACTGGAGCCCCACAAGATGAAGTGTCATGATCTTGAGGAAGAGAGGCATTTTTATATATTTTACACTTGACAAATTGTTTGAGACTAGAGTAAAATTCACTCCTGAGCCAGCAGCCCCCAGCTCAACACCTCGGCAATGTGGCAAGCCATAGAAAGCTCTTACCCAAAACAGGAGGGTCAGGAGCTGACCTGGGAACGTGTCTCTTGCTATGCTCTCACATAGGTTTTTTGAGTTTGGGTGCCAACTTTTTGGACCCAGGTGCTTTTAAGCTTCCCTTGATCTCTGTAGGCTTTAGTGTCTCTGCTACACTATTTTGCCTCCCACCATTTCCCTGAAACAGGACCCAGTCTCAGCTGGTCTCATCGTCCAGCAGCAGACCTGAACAGAGCAGATAGCCCAGTGCTCCACCTCAGAGACAAGAGAGTTAGTCTGAAAACAGTTTAGACGCCAAACGCCCCTCTGTGCCTGGCTTGCAGTGCCCATCAGCCAGAGGTCTGCTCTAGACCTGACATTCAGGCTCTCAGCCGCCCTGGAGTTTCCTGCAGCTCACAAAGACTCGGCACATGGGAACCTGCACTTGGCAGCAGATAAATCCAAACAATAAGAGATGGGAGTCAGTGCAAGGAAGCAGCAGTGGCTGGTGAGACATGCTGGTTGAAGACAGATGTTGGCACCTGTGGTCAAGCTGGTCAGAAGTGCAGAGCCAAAGGGTTGGCATGGTCTGTCTCAAAGGGACACAGCACAGCACCAAACTCCTCCTTGCTGCTCCAGCTGCACGGCAGCCCAGTGCCACCAAAGGTTTGAAAATCAGGTAGGCTGGTAGGCAAACAGAAAGCAAGGCCTGGCAGCCATATCACAGATGCCTATGGTAAACACCACGTCCTATCAGACCATCGTTCTGGCAGAGACTCCTGTTTGTGCGAATAATAGGGAGCACATCCACACAGCAGAGAGGAGGTGTTGGTAACCTGGGATCATTCATGGACAAAACACTTTAGGTGACAGCAAATGCGCAGGGCTCCAGCCCCATGAAGGAGAGGGAGCAATGTGGGGTTCATCCCTGTGTCAGGGCGTACATATAGCTCCCTGTCTCTTCCTTTCTCCAGGGTCTTGCCTCCTCTTCTCTGCTGGTGAAAGGCCAAGGGTAGAGGACAGTGGTGCAGCAGTCTCAGCCACAGTCCTACACCCCAGCGACACCATGCAGCCTCGTAACTACTCTGTCTAAATGCCACAGGCTATAAAACGGGTTTCCACCAGTGCCTGGGGAATCGTGACTGGGATCCATACCTTCACCAGGTAGAGGCTCGGCCTCTCCAGTCCTCCTGGTCTGACATGTCAGGAGACCAGACATCTCCTCCTTGCTGTCTGGCCCTTAAGTGTGCAAGCGCAAAGGGGTGAGGTGTAAAGGCGTGAAGGACATCCCTGCTGGTCCCACATCTGGGCCAGCACTGTCTCCTTCAATGGATGGGCCTTCAAAAAAAGGGCCACAGAGCCCAAGAACATCCAGTTTCTCGCCTGCACTTCAGATTGCTGTGAAAGTAAAGACATGGGCATGTTGTGAGTGTGCCCCGCAGCAGCACATCTGTGACCCAGCTGCACACAGCTGGCAGCACTGGCAACATCCAAAACCTCCCAAGAGGAGAGGAATTGCCAGCCCATGTGTGCTGCATGGGGTATTCCTCCGGCTCTGGGCGAGGACCCGGTGCCCCCCTCCCAGCCTTTGAGGTGGGAGCTGGCTAGCCCCCTGTGGAGGATCCCCCTCAGTAAGACTTTGTGTCTCGAGGCCACCATGCAGGAGTATCCAGTGAGGAGGGGGGATGGTGGTGAAGCCTTGCCTGTTCCCTGGTCATCACCAGCTCACTTGCTGCCTCATCGTGGTGGCCCAGACAGGTCAACCTCCAGTAAGCGCTCCCCCCTGAACACCCACCAGGATGAATTCCTTCCCTGTTAGCAGAAATGTCTCATGATGCAACAAGACTTCCCTTGTTTCCTCGGTACCTGAGATTTAGTGCTTCGATTGCCCAACACTCGTCTGATGGGCTTGAAGGGAGGGGGAGGGACATCAAGCCGGTGTCCTCATAACTGATGAGTATCATCCCAAAACAGCCTCGAGCGTGTCATGAAGGTCTGCCCCGAGTCATTGAACTCAACGAAGTCATACAGTAAACATGCCAGCCTTCAACTCAGGAGTGTCAGACGCTGAATGTCCTGATTGGCTGCTCACGTACACTACTCATGCATTACCAGAGAGCACTTACATCTTCACCACAGCATCAGAGTGGGATTGTATTTTTCCAGCCCTTTGTGAGTCAGTGGTGAGCAAGTGGGGACGTGTGGACTGTGTCCGGTGACAGTGTGCCATGCGTACGCGCGTCTGGGGGAGTAATTAGACACTTGGCCACACTCTAACCTCAGCCTTCCTCTGTGGTACCACACTTGACCTGGAAGCCAGAGACCCAGGGCAGAGTCTGGCCTTGCTGACCTCAGGTCGGAGAGAGTTCTGGTTTGAGGACATCACTGGGGTGAGAGATACTCTGATGCTCACTTCAGTCCTCACCACCCGGTGCCTTACAGGCAGGGCGAATGGCAGTGAGGTGTTGAGAGAGGGAAGGATGCTGGCGAGTTCCCTCGGTTCCCAAGGGCCAGTAGCTCCCCTCGGTTCCCAAGGGCCAGTAGCTCGCCATGCGGTGCATGCCCCCAGGGTGCATCATTCCCAGCCCCGACCGCCTATTGCTCGCCCCAGAGCTTCAGCTCAGCAGCGTGTCGGGCAGGGCATCTCCCAGTGGGTGCAGCCCATGGGAAGCACGGGTGTGCTCAGCCACGGGAAATGAGGCCTCAGTCCTCAGGAGTCCCACGCCAGATGGGCAGAGATGACATCCACATAAATTTGCTCTTTATTTGTAAAAGATCCTTTCTCTTTCATTTACCTCTCCATATCCTCCATCTCTCCCCACTTCTGACAGCCTCCCTACCTGTACTCCCAAGGAGAAAGCTACGATAACAGCAGAGCTGGATAATATCACTCTTCCGATGCCCAGAAAGTCTTTGGTATGTTTGCCAAGAGCTGTCTCGGGGTAGCCGCAGCCCGGGTTCAGGCAGGGAGGTTTTCTGCCGCCCAGCGCTCCAGTGGGGAGGACCGGGATTCTCCAGGCTGGGCAAGGTGTGAGCATCGCCTCCCCGGGCCCCTGCAGACAAACTCCAGGGGTGAGATGGGGTGCAGCTGCTGGGAAGCAGGTGGGACAGCTGCCCGGCTTGTCAGGGGAGTCCTCCCAGATGAAGAATGGCTGTAGCTTAAGAAATGCAAAGTTTTCCCATATTTCCCTACCAGTGCATTTCCTACCCCACCTCACTTCACATCAGACCTCGGGGAACACGCAATGAGCAGGATCAGCACAGGCAGCAGCAGGGCAAACCCACACACCCTCTAGCAGGGTTACCATCACCCACCAGTTCACACCAGTGAATGCTCCTCCCTGGGGGCCAAAACACCACCGGTTTTCTGCAGGGAGGGCTGCGATGGATGCTGCCTCCTCCCCAGTTCTGCCAATGGGAAGGTCAGACAAACCCAAGTCTGTCAATAGCCCACATCCTTTTTGAAAAATCCCTTCATTAGCATAACAAATCCTTCCCAACAACATATATCCAGGATATCTGTGCTCCCATGCTCCACATCAAAGCTAAGGCCTCTTGGCAAAGCCAGGCTGGGCTGGCAAAACCTGCTTGGCTATTATGGCCTGGTGCAGGCAGGGACCTTCGGTTTGGGGGTTTCACACTACTGTCTTTCCGTGGCTCTCTAACTCACAAAGCATAAAAGTAGGGAGCTGCTCAACCTCTGCTCTCTGCAGAGGAATCAGGAGTGAGTGTTTGCAGGCTGCTTTTAGAGAAGACAAGCCTACTCCAGCCCACCCCAGCCCAGCCCTCAGCCCTCCCCTTCACTCATAGCCAGGGAAAGGGCTCGCTGGCCCCAGCTCTCTCTCCACCCCAGCTACGCTGCCAGATGTTGGCCATTAACAGGGACCAGCATGAAGCAGGGCTGGCCTCTGGGAGCAGCCTCCATGTGCCATTTGTGGTACGTGTGTGCGAGCAAGAGCATGAGTGTGCAAGTCAGCATGTGTGTTTGCAAGTGTGTCTCCAAGGGCTGTAGCAACGTAGCGCTCCTTTGGCCCACTGCCAGAGGTGAAACATCTTTCTCACGCACGCACACTCTGGGCTTTTCGCTCACCCTTGCCCCCTCGCTGTTTTGAAAAGCCCCAGACCCCAACTGACTCAGCAGCTGAACTACCCGGAGGCTTGGAGCTGGAGGTGTCCCTCCTCCTTGGCCGCTTTCACGTCCAGCCCACGCCGCTGTCCCGGCGCATGGAGGAGCCAGCTCCTGACGCCGCTTCCGCCGTCCCCATTTGGCTCACTTGCTCACCAGCCCAGCTCAGCCTCACACACACGAAAAGTCCAGCTTTCTGATTCATCTGCCGCGGGTCCTAAGGAAAATGAATCCCCAGCTTTCGTCTTCTGAGGATGGAGTGGGATCTGTTTACTCAGGGATGCAATGAAGTAATCTTTTTCTCATTTATGCCACTAGCAGGAAATCATTTCAAAGGGAAAGGAGTGGGTTCAGATCTGGCCTCAGACAAAAGTTAAATGAACCCAGACCAGAATCAAAGGTAAACAAAGCTTCTGGGTGGTTTGTCCATAATACTGATAAGGCCTGACCCACGTTCTCCACCACTACAATCAGAAAGAGACTCTCTGTTATGGATAGGGCTGCAGCCTATGAATCCTGGCTCCTTATCCTCTCTCCTGGCCATCCAACCTCACCCCCTCCCACTGCTGGGACATGATTTCAGCAGCCCTGGCTTCTGGGGGCCTGCTTCATCCATTGGGTCAATTCATCTCCTAGAGCTGGGAGACCTGGAGTCCTGCTCCAGTCGTTTGGCATCAGTGTTTGGAAGAGCTCTTGTTCCTCCTACTGAACACAGCGGGGCCTGTGGGGGCACCTAGGGATAAAGCAAAAAGCAGGGCTGGCTTCATCCATACACATCACCCCTTCAAAACCTGGACACAGGATCCTCAGCTCTTGCCCAGTTCAGTGCCAGCTGGATCTGATGTCAGATACATCTCAGAGGGATGGAGGAAAAGCCTTTGACCCAAACTGAATCTACAATAAACATTGTCTCTAATCTAAGGGGTTTTCTCCTCAAAGCTTTATCTGGTCTTGCAGTCTTCACCATTTGGCATTTACACGTTGCAGCACAGTTCTCCAGAAGATGCAGCGAGAGTGCATGAGACACTGAGTCACTGCATAGGAAGATGAGCAGGGGCTTGTTGCCCTCCTTGCTGCAGGACCCACGGCAACCACTGCTGCCACCGTTCAGTTGTGAAGAGCAGCACCTGGGATGTGGCTGGTCAAGCCCAGTGGCTGATAGCTTCAGAATTTCCACAACTTTTTTGGCCACAGTGGGTCAGTGGCCATAGGGGTGGCCCCAGCTTCCACACGGGCCCCTGCATGCTGCAGAAAAAACAGCAGAAAATACAGAGCCATGGACAATGTATTCACAAAAACCTGTGTTACTAAGCAGATACGCAGCTGGGATTCACACCAGTTGTCTCCTTTATTCCTCCTGGCTCTGTTCCCAGATATAATGAGTTGTACTCAAGGAGCTGAAGGGTCCTGCTGCCAGATCTGCATCCAACGGAATAGGCGTGGGGACGATCCATGGCCATGTAACCCCCCAGGACTGGAAATTTCATCATTGACTTCACTGGGTGCATTTCACTGCTCTCCAGAACCCCGTAGAGTGACACGCTGACATCATTCCTATGGCCGGGCTTGGCAGAGGCGGTGGGGATGAGGCCCGCAACAGCCAGCAGGCCAGGGATGGTCTGCACAGCTTCCATATGTTAGTTCTTTCTTAGGACTCTGTCTTCGCTGCTCAAAAGCCTCAAGTGCCCTCTTTAGCTTACCAGTGCAACAACCGTGACTGCTGCTGGGTACGCAATTTCAACAGATCCACAGCAAGACACCCTGGCTAATGGGGCAACCGACTGGAAATCCTTTAGCTGCTTCTGCTATAGGCAAAGGGAAATGAAATGAGTCATCCACACAGAGCCCCTCCTTTTTGTTGAGTTGGCTATGAAATGTCAGATTTTCACCACTGCTGGAACACTTTCAAATCACAGCAGGATTTTGGACTGCAGACACATCTGCGCTTGCCCAAAGGTACCTTGAGAGTGGGCAAGTGGGACATACAGGCACATGCCAAGGGATGGGCAGAGGGCAAGAGGAGAGGACAAGGGACAGCTGGAGAAGCACCATAGCAGAGCACTGATCCAAAAATGATGAGCAGAGAAAGAATAATGGTTGCCATTATTAGTTAACACCATTACATCCCAACAGCTGAGGTCCACAGCATCCATAAAGCAGACCAGGGGTCACAAGAAGCTTCCTCCCAGTAACATTTCTTTCCACAAGGAAGTTAGAAGAGCACAGATTCTACTTTATCTGGAGCAAAATGCACACACCAAACAATGGTGTTGTCCACAAATAGCCAGTGATAGCGGCTCTGCATCTCAGCACTTCCAAGACAGAGAAAAACAAAGGTTATAAGTAACATAACAAAAAGCATAAACATAACTTATCCCAATGAGCGAGACAGCCAGCTCCTCGAACAGACTATCAAATTAATGTACGTGCACAATATCACAAAGCAAGAGGTGTTTCAAATGAGGAGAGATTTCACTGCAGTTTGGAAACTGAGACGGTAAAGACTTCCATGCAGAGCCTTGGTCAGGATACTATGAACAGGGCTTTACTTCCTCATGAAAAATACCGCTGAACTCCTCATTGATGACGAGGAAGATCACAGGTCTGTTATCTCAGCCGGAAGGTAGCACTTACTACAGCCTAGTTTCTCCTGGCACTAGGATGTGCCATTGGGTTCAACAAGGGAAAGTGCCAAATCCTGAATCATCAGGACTTCCTGTTCACTCTGCAATGACTCACAAGATCTCTTTCTAACATCAGTCCACTTCTTGTTTCCCTTTTCATGATGCTGTTCTTACTCGATATGAGTAGTCAGGCAAAAAAATATTACACAGCCTGATTTCTGTTACCTGGTGTGTGAAACTACAGCTCCTTTCTGTTTTTTCACTTAGATACACTAATAGACAAAATGCTTACTGGTAACTTTGCAGTGCATTTTCTTCTCTATAAGATTCAGCTGATGCAAGATGATTTCTGGTGCAGATTCTCTTCTGGGAAGAAGACTGACATGTCTGGGCTAGAACTTTTTGATTGAAAAAATATCAATTTACTGGAAATGAACATTTCTGTGGAAACTTGTCAGGGCTGACAGCTCCCACGGGTCAAAGCTAGGTAGTCAAGAAGGATGTGGGAGACCCAAATTCATGGTCTGCATCAAATGGACCAGAGAGACTGATTCATTACATGGCTGTGGTTCCTCCGACAGGATGAGGCCTGTGCAAAAATCCCTCATCTAATGAATATTTAATCCCTTACACAACATGAAACAGCTCCTTGGAAAGAGGGAGAGCACCTCCATACAGAAACTTGCAGAATGGGGAAAATGTCCAGGACACTAGAGACTGAGATCTCAGTCCCTGCTTCAAGCCAAGCAAATATTTAAGCAGCTCTCACTCACAGCATCTTCAAAATACTTAGTGCCACATTGCCCACAGTGCTCTGGGTGGCCACTGTGCTCTCTATTACTGCAGCGATCTTGCCTGGCAGATCTGACCTGAAGCACTGCTCACTCGTCCTTTCACTCAGAGGGATCACTGAGGATGGCTGAGCTGCTCCTGAAGCACAAACTCGGTCGTTAAAGAGCTGAAGCAAATTGCTGAACCCCTGCAGAGATCAGCCAGGTGCCCACTACAAGGGTGGTAAATGGCAACCACAGGAGACCTTTAAAAGTGGCTGGGCAGCCAGCTGATGAGCCACCTCATTGCTGAGAAAACAGCAGGCCCTAAATCTCCTACAAAGTTCCTACTGGCACCCCAAAAAGCAGATGGGATTTCGGGTGCTTCAGGCTGCCTGCTGGAGGCCCTTCTCCTCACAGGCCCTGGACAGTCCCTGTAGGCAGCACTCAGTGGCCCCAAGCAAGTGTTTTACTTCATCCTCCTCCCAGATCCCACTGCCTAAGCAGGTCCCTAAGCTGGTAAGAAGCTGGCATCTCCAGGAATACTGAGAAACAAGACAGATTGGAGCAAATAAAAGCTACACTGCACACCCACTCCTCTCCAGCAGAAAGCACATGGTATTGGTCCACAAGCCACATCCTGGTTGTCCAGCCCTCAGTGTCTCAGCGCTCCTTATCAGGAGCACAGTCCCCACCACAAACCACACTCTGCCACCACCAAGGGACAATAACCCTGACTCCCAGCCAGCCCAACAGGCCAAGAACTAAACAATAATCCCCTGGCTTTTACCAAACTATCGGAAGGATGCACCAACAACAAAGCTCAGACCTTGTGTCCTTTTTCTCTACCAACCTACACCTGATGGCGTAATCGGTCATCTCTGCAGCTGGACACCAGCTGTGGGTTCGTTTTGCACGGGGTGACGTCTCTCTGCTCGCTGCAAGGCCCCAGAGCCTCTGCCTGCCTGCAGCAGCCCTGCAGATGGGCATGAGCTTGCCATTCTGTGGGAAACTTGGCTATCAGGAGAGCTTTGCAAGCTACTTGCAGCTGCTCCATAGCAAAGCTGCTCTCTGGAGGAAGGAATTCCCCATCACTAGCTGGCTGCCATAGGTGAAGGAAGGCTGTACCTTCCTAGCCTTTGCCCAGCCAGGGAGCAATCCCTCACTGTCCTGCTTTGGGGACCATCGCTCCTGGGCTGCAGGACCAGCCCACCTGACCCCAGAAAAGCTCTGTGCAAGGCAGCTACCCCCGGGCTCTGCCCTCCCCTGCAAGCCCCATCCCGCTCCAAAAGCCCTGTTGGCAGACTGCCTTCTGGCTCTGGAGAAAGCATCCCCTCGGGGGCTGTTCCTAATTGGTGGTTTCCTCCCCCTTCTCTTATGTCGCTGTGTTTTGCTTCCTAGCTCCTATTTTATAAGGCTGGTTTTTAATAGGCTGTGCAGGCTAGCAGACCTCAGTCTACCTTCAAACTTCTACTACTGGGAGAAAATGTCCTGTCTGCAAACCAGAGGATAGCCATGGCTTTGTGTCTGGATGCAGGCAGGGCCAGTGGGCCCATCCAGAGGCAACTAAGAGCTCTAAGCTTTGAGGCTTCAGGCCTTCAACAATCCGGGTAGTGCCCCAGTATCACAGTGATGGGCACTGCAGCCCAAAGAAGACAACCTGGAGGTGGCTTCCAGCGTGCACTCCTATGATCTGCTAACCCATGGCATAGTGCATATGACAGGCAGGAAAGATCTTCACAGACTGTAAACAGCCTGAATATTACCCTCCCGTCATTACTATATCCTCCTTCTCCAGGGGATCATCAGCTGGGACAAGGAATAGCTGAACCTGAGAACAGCACTGCCTGAAACAGAGACAGGTTTTATTGCTGTATGCGCCAGCTGCTGAGGAAGGAGTGACTAGACACACGTCATTTGCCAGGACGTGACAAACACACAGGAGGAGTCGCCTTCTTCCTTCAGCAGGCCAGGCACAGAAGACAGAGGCTGGCAGATGCAGCATGCTCCCCTCCTACTGCCTTGGTCATTTGTGTCTCCGTCCTGCCCCTGAGAACCTGTCTGGTCGCCCCTGAGAGCCAGGACACTGCTGTCTCCAAGGCTCCTTTGGCTCTTTCTTCCCACGCGAGGACTTGCAGGGTGGTCTGGGCAGCAGAGCTGATACACTGAAGCTGAACACCCGTCACACACCAGAGGCCACTGGGCCTGGCAGAGTCTTTCTGCTTGCCCTGAGAGCAAGTCCTGACTCTGGCAGAGCTGTCACAGCAGCAGGGCTTGCGTCCACCCCCAGGTGAGCCTCCACTTGCCTGAATAACCAAGCTCCTCACCCAGGGAGCAGGCAGGGATGGAGGCACATGGCTATGGTTGATCAAAGCCACAAGCTGTTCTCCAAGAGGAAGCCCAGGATGAACTCTGCGGTGGCAGCTGCAGTCCCAGTCCCTGGAGGCAGACTGTAGTGAGGAGGAAGCAAAAAAAGCCCCACACAAGCACAGACAAAATCTTCCTCCTTCCAGCAGGTCGGCTCCCTTGCCAGCTGCTCAGCTCCTCACCTCCAAATCCCCAGCAGCTCCTGAGCCCGAGCAAATCCGCAAATTATCAAACCTCACCTGCCTCTCTGCTCAGATCCAAAGTGGGGAGCCATCACCCCTTCCTGCTCCCACCCCTCACCCCCAGTGCAGTCCCACTGCTGCTTGGAAAGGTTTCTCCTTTGAAGGAGCCCACACACAGTGTGACTACTGAACCCCACACGTGGCTGGCAAGCCATGCAGGGCTGTTTGTGCTCCTGTTCCAATTTGCAGAACCGGCCATCACACCATGAATTACGAGTGTCAGATATCACAGGCACATCTCCAGCTGGATTCTGCATTCAGAGGGGAGGTAGTGGTTCAACAAATGGCAGCAAGTGCCTCCCAAGTGTAAGAAAGAAGGGTGACTGTCAGAGAAGGGTCAGGGCTCTGTCCATCCCTCCTCCTCACTCACTTGTGAGCTGAGGATGGGTTGCTCTGAAGTGCACGGCCTGTCACGGCTTGCCAGTGAATATTCAGACAGTCTATCGCAGCTCCGAGCCTTTGATCCTATTTGCATACAAATGTCCTCAGAGATAAGGGGCAAAGGAGGGAGAAAGAGGCAGGATTGTTTCTAGAGAGAATGGTGTGCCCTCTGCTTTCCCATGGAGAATCGGGAGCACTGCATCCATTCCAAGCCACTGGCCTTGTGCTCTGGGGTTGAGCCCCACCACCAAGCCTGGGCGCCAGGTCACCAAGAAGGAGCACTCAACTCAACCCTGTGAATGGCTGAGCAAGGTTTATTTAAGTGTGAATTATTACTAATTGTTGTATGCACTGCAGCAGAGCATAGAGGTTCTAGTTGAAGTCATGGTTTGCAGGCGCAAACATACATCCACAGAAGCTCATCCCTGCCACAGAGCTTGCAGTCTAAAGAGAAGCAGATGCTGATGCAAAAGGTCACAGCAGGAAACAGACCAGCGGCTGTCTCAGTCCAAGCTGAGTGCCTCAGCTACCAGGTAACGCATGCAGGGAGGGAAAAACACCACGGAGGAAGCAGGGTCTGTAAAAGAAAGCAGGTAAAGTACATAGCAGACTTGTGCAAATAGATTCAAATCCCCAGCACCATGCATTATTGCAACCAGAAGGCATCCTGATGAAAGCATACAAAATAGTTGCAGAGAGAAAGACAACTGGGTGTTGCTGTTGTCCCTGGATACACAAGGGTGAACAGATATTCAATACGATCAAGAAGCAACCAGTTCAAACTTCATCAAAATAAATAATTTCCTTCACATCATTTGTAATTGGACTAAGCCATCCCTAACACAAGAAGCTGGGGAAGCCAAGAATTTAGCAAACCTTACAAAAAGATTGGACAATGATGTGGATGAGAATTAAAAAAAAAAAAAAAACTTAATAATGATAGCTAACAACGCTTTTGGAAAAGACGCTGAAATTCATATTCCTGGTCCCAATCCCATCTCTAATGTGTAGGAACCAGAAAGTGATGTTAAGTGTGGAACAGATTATGTTACCTCTGCCTACTGCAAAGTTTTTACATCTTCCCCTGAAGCATCTGGCAAAGGCATCAGAGAAACCATCCAGGAATAAATGGATTTTGGGGTTCACCCAGTTTGGCCATTTCAAGGCTCCAGTGCTTCCAGGGTCAAGATTGCAATCTCCATATTTGCATATACAAAGTCCTTGCAGATACCAGTGAAGTGAAGCCATTTGAAGTAGCATTGCCAGTACTTATGATGGGTTGTGGATCTCATTATACTGTTCCTGTTTTTCCTTAAAGCTCCAGATCCCGATGACAGAAGATTAGGTGAGAAACATGTTTTCTTCAGTTTCTAGTCCTCTTGATTGTGCGGAAAACTGAAAATCGTGACCCCAGTGCAACATGTTTTCTACAGGAGAGAAGTTTCTAGTATTCTTCACAGTGGGGAAAACTACAAAATGCGATTTGAAGGCAACTCTAAGGCTCAGAAACCAACAGGCAGAGAGAGAAAATGCAGCATTTCTTCTTTTATAAAACCTCATGATTTTAAGGTTATCACAAATTTTTGTGGTCCAGCTTGAAATGTCTAAAACCTTGGGGCTTAGAATACTCAATTTTAGGCAATTTGAACTGCTTTAAGCTCCCCCATATCTCAATTCTTGCTAGCCTCTCTCAGTCACAGGGCTTCTGCTCGGCAGCTCTTGAGAAGCCCTCCTCTGCAGGGTCTGTCTCCCCCCGTGCTGCTGACTTTCTAGATTTCATCAGACACCCCATTCGAGTCACTGTTTTTCGTAAAGCTGCAGCTCTCAGACTCTGTCAACTGTGTGAAAATATACATCTTATAAGGGAAAGTTCCTACTCTTCACGGCTGCCAGGAAAAGCTAGCAATGGAGCCTGACTGTAACCCAAAAGCCCAATATTGCAGGCCTGAGCAAAACACCAGTATCTTCTTACATGACTGAGACATTTATGATTTGAGAGATTTGGGTCTTGGATCATGTATCTGAACTCCTTCTGCTGGCAGTGTTGCTCTCCCCACCCCTCGATTTTGAATGGATCTCTCTTGCCTCCAGCCTGCTGCTATGCTCTCCTAAATTTACACCACCGCTTCCTAAAAAGGCTAAAAAGGGCTCCAGAGTAGTGTGGATTCTGGATGAAAAAGGAAACTGATGTTCAGTTCCTTCCCTCGAACACCAGAGCTTTGGCAGGGTTCAGTGAAGCTCAGGCACCAGTGGCATGTCCTTAGCGTGGTCCTGGGCTTTGACCCAGCAAATGTCACCACCGTGCCTGCCTCCCACCCTCCAGCTGAGCTCTGTGTCCCTCTCCCTTGCCCCAGGGCACAGCATCCCCTGGTGCCAGGCAGAGAAAGCAGCTCTCCTCTTCCCCCTCCGCTCCACCCCCGGCCTCCCCAGTCACCAGAGCAGAAGTAACCTGGAGCTACTGAAGGTTACAACCAGTTTCCCAGTGCTGTTGTGACTTGGCTCTTGTTTCCGCAGCACAGCGCCCTGTCGGGGCTGGGCTTTCAGAACCCCACAGGCCTTCTGACTGAAGTTGGAGGAAGTTGGACCTGAGGGTTAGGGCGTTCACAGTTTGCATGGGAAGCAAGTTAGTGCTCAAACGCAGGCTCCGGCCCAGGTTTAGCATACAATGTGAACATACCCACGTACCACAGTCTTGTCCCGGGGCCAACATCTTACGGCAGCACCTTGAAGATGAATGTGCGCATCTCCTAACTTTGTGCAGCCTGCTCAGCGAGGGGTTTCCAGCGTGTCCTTCACCCCGGCACGCAGGTGTGTGCGACTCGCGTCTGTGGCTGCTGCACACAGGCAGAGCTTTCCAGGGAAGGCGTGTTTTCCAGCCCTTTCCTGTGCCAGTATTGCCGCCACCTGGAGATGAGAGGAATGAAGGGCTCCCAGCCATTTCCCTACCTTCAGCCCTCTGCCTTTTCCACAGGCACCCTCCTCTGCTTCAGCTGGAGGGAGGGCTGGCAGCCTCCCAGCTCCTGTGGTTACGGTGTCCCATGTGCGCAGCCTGCTGTGAACCCCGCTCCGAGGAGGATGGGACCCTTACGCTCTTGGTGAAAACACAGCTCCTGGGCACCAAGGCAGGCTTTGGCAAAAGCAAGCGACCCCCACGCAGCCTGTTCTCCATGCTGCACCTTCTGGGAGGAGGCAACTCGCCCTAGGCTTTCCTGTCCTTGCTAGCTCAGAATTCAAGCTGCGAATGAATACAGGCTTCTGTGTTGGGCAGAGCTGCGCACGTAAAGGAGCAGGGGTTTTCTGCACGTATTTTATGGCACTGTCTGGGTACGGAGATGGGAGGGAGCCTATACGCTGCATGTGCACGTGCACATTTTCATGTTGTCTGCACATGTGTGCATGCATATGTGCATTTCCATATTGTGTCTAATAGGCTCTTTGTTTCTCCAGAGAAGAAGGAAAAGGAAATCCGCATGTAATGAATCCATTTATTTTATGGAGCTCCCCTGGAGAGGGGCAGGGGAGCACGATTTATGCAAAAAAACAGGCAGCTGCTGTTGGGAGGGGGACATCAATCTGGTTTTGATTTTCATTCGTAAGTGGAGGTGGCCACACAAGCCAAGGCCTCGTAAACTCCCTGTAGAGGAGAGTGGCCCATTGGTGTGAGGCTGTCAGAGCCTATCTGGCCGTTAGTATCGAGCCGCTCTCCTCTGCATCTGACTAATTCCCGCCCTGTTGTTCTGCCTTCCTAGGACGTGTTTCCCCATGCTGAGGCCTCCCGTTAGAAGACAAGAGGCTGAGCTGTACTAGGGCACAGACTGAAATCTTTGTATTGAAGGGCAAAAAGCCCTTTACAGAGCATTTGCAATTCATGTCACAACCCGGTGTATACTCTATACTATTAAAAAAACCACAAAAGCAACATGACTTTTGTTTCTCTCTGCCATTTATAAAAACACAGGGAGCGAGATGGGATGGAGAGACTCCTGGGCTGAAAAGAGAAAACTGCCCTTAGTATACCCTAACTCACACTACGACTGTCCCATATGACAAGGAAGTTGCATTTGGCTTCCTGATGATCTGCCCGCAGCTGTCTGTGCCAGGCACAGCTCATATGCAAAGAATCTAGCTCAAAATCTAACTCAGGGTCTGTATTCTTCACCATCACCTCGTGCATGCCTGGTAGAGGTAGGCAGGTAAGTGGACAGACTGCTATAGCAATTCAGGAAACCAAGAATAAAAACTAGTCTTTTCTGAAAAATGTCTTCACATGCTACCAGCAATTAATTACTGGAGAAAGTTAATAGATTTTGTGTTTTAGTTACTCTCTGTAATTCAGGTCCCTACAGAGGACACAGATTCTCTAGTTCTCAGCATAAAATGATATTTTTAGATCCCTCAGATACATGTTGTCCTTACAGAGAACAGACAGCACTTGCCTGTTGACACTGAACTTTAAAAGATTTTTCCTTGGCAGAATTAAGGCCCAGTGGTGGGTCAGTGAGAAGAATTAGGAAGAAGAGGTGTGGTTGACTTAGCACCCTGTAAAATGCCCAAACCACCTTGCAGAAGAAGGATTCATTTTGAGAGCTGCAAAAAGGAAGGTGGCTCATTCACATGTAACACCTTTGTTGATTTTCCAGGTAGTCTTTCCAAGGCCTCCTAAGAACTTCTTTTGCCACCAGCTTGTAAGACAAGCATGTTCACGCTATGCTGCCAGCAACACAGCCCCTGGCATCACACTGCTTTTTCACTACCAGACATTCTGAACCTCTTGTTCCCTAGTATCTGGAAGGGAAAGAAAAAAAAAGCTGCTTTGAAAGTGTAAAGGCCAAGTACGCACTGACATGAAATGCTGACTGTAGAGAAGCGGCCACAAGGAATGTTTGTTTCTGAAACCAGTGGGATCAGGGCCTCTTCCTGAAGCCAAAAGTGGTAGGTCAACTGGGCCATCAGTTTTCAGGCCAAGAGAAGGAACTGCTTTTACAGGCCACACTGGAAAAAGCTCCTGTAACAGATTCTGATCTGTGGAGGAATGGATTAGGTCACAGAGCTTCCACCAGCAGAAGCTTTCAAGCATAGAGTTGTATCCATTTCACCATTTTGTTTTGAAGGAGAGCTGACTGCACACTAAGTCTCAGAACTACTGGCTTTGTAGTAGAGGCTAAAAAAGACCAGCTGAAAGGCCTCAAAATTACAGTAAAGTGCCATTATCCATCCCTGCCCCTTTAGAATTCCCAGTTCAATGATTCTGCTCTGTTTGAGAGACAAGACTGAGAATCAACGACCAAAACAGTGAGCAAGCTGGGTGAGTAGCCAAAAGTAAACAGATCACCTTAACGCTCTCCTGCTTTACATTTTCCTTCCTTGTATACAAACGTGTATCTTTAGTAGCATTGCAAAGGATATTTAGAATTAGGGAAATGTTGAACTGGTCTACCTCTCCATCTCACGCATGTTTTCACTTCCACTTCTGAAGCGCACATGTTTCAAGTCATCTTTTGCACTGAACATCTTATGAAATCCTGGTTGAATGATACCATATCTATCAAAGTTTTCCAATGGTCCCTTCAGCTACAGCTTGTGCAACTCTTAATTTTAATGTGTTCATCTTCATACAGACCTACAGGGAAGAGAGACACAATTATGTCCCAGTTATGGTTAAGTCCCTGAGGAACTCAAAGACTAAGGCTTGTCCCACACTGCAAAGCTCACCAAGCCAAAGAGGGCTGCTGATGTAACTGTGCCAGCAAAAACCCTCACGTAGATGCATTTAAACTGATGCAACCCTATATTGTCCTCATTTTTGTCACTGGGTAAACAAGGGAATGACCCCAGGCTGGGAAGAGAGGAGGCAGTAAATGATGCCCAGCCCAGCAGAAAGACTTCTAGACATGCAGATCATATTCCCACTAGGTGGCTCTGCCAATGTTGCCATGCTCTTGATCATTCGGTAATTAATCTAAGCTATTATTTCTCAAGTACAACCACATAGACCACATGTAGGTACTCTGTGAATGGCCAGCATGCAAAAGCTTAATCTTGCTAGTCTCTTGGAGTCTGAGTTCTGCTTCTGAAAATGTGTCATTTGATTGGTCACAGGAAAAACATGTTGGAAAAATCACTTCACGACTTGCCAAGATCATGCAGAAAGTCCATGGCAAAGCAGAGAATCGAACCCAGGTGGCCTGCATCCTCAGCTAGTCACCCAAGAACATAGATCAGATGCTGCATTAAAAGGAGGACACCCTGGAAGCATCCCAAGAAAATGTATGCTATCATCAGGATGTAACAACCCAGAAAACAGGAAGCAACATAATCCTGGGAGTGAAATGGTGAGCTGCCTTGACAGATAGACATGAGGGCATGCTCATGTGTGCTACCACATGGCTAGAGACATGGCATGCCGAATACCCCACAAGACAGCTCTATATACATTCACATGTCATGCTGTGATATGACACCTCTTCTCTAAATAGACAGCTCTGAGGACAATGAGAGGAAAGTTTCCTGCAGTATCTCTGAAGGTCAAGAGAAGCCTTCATACAACTGCGGTGGGGACTACACAGTGGAATTAGACAGCAGCTGTGAGCAGAGAAGGTTCCAGCCTGGCCTCAGGGCACCCACAAAGGGCATAGTAAATTCTGCTATTCCTTACACAAAAGCTGTAGGTCCATTGCTGTTTGTTTGGAAAGGGTCTTAGTATACAACGAGGAAAGTTAAGAAAAACTTGAAGAGCCTAGTCTAGTTCAGCTGGTCAGGAACAAAGTCTCTTCTAGCAGCAAATAACTCAGCACAGCCCTGACTCCTTCATCTAGGAGGTGATTTCCATCCAAGAGCTCCTCACCAGGAATTACACCTTTTCAGCCAGCTCTCTGCAGTTCCTACTGACTTGGCCTAACGATAGTGACTCCTAATTGAGACTGGTTTAGTAAAGTTCCTACCAGATCAAAACTGACCTCAGCTGGCTCCTGTCATTTCCAAAATGCTCCTGCTGATTTGGCTGACTGTCTGAGCTCCAGGAAAATTGCATGTAAGCCCTGCATTTTCAGAGGGTAAATTCTCCCTTTCTGGAACACAAAGGAGACAGGAGCAAAGCCAGCAGGAACAAACAGAGTCAATTTGTCTGGATGGAAATGTTTGCAGCAAGCCCTGCTCTAGGTGTACCGGCCCAGAGCAAGACACCAAGTCATCCTGGGCAGACCGGCATCCCGGGCCTCAGTGACACAAGCTTCCCCAGCCCCTCGGCCACTTTCCTTCTAGCTTTTTTTGACTGTTCCAGGCCAGGACAGCAGAACAACTTCATGCTGCAGCCACTTGCAGAGAGAACTATCCTTGGGAAGTTATTTCATCTTGCAAGGGACCAATAACCTGACCCCAAAGAGAACACTCAGAAGCACCTGGTACTTTGGAGATGAGCCCAGCAGGACTTTCATGCACTGGCCCCTCTCAAGTCCTGGGAAGAACCATGATTCAAAACGTTTGCTTTGATTAGAGGCTTATGGCCACTTAAGCATCTGAGTTCCATGCATGGCCCACCTGGCAAGGCAGGCACACCTCCCCCAAACCCACACCGGGCCCATAACATCTGCAGGCTGTGTGGGCTGCTCTGCTTCAGGGCTGAGGAGCCTGCCGCGTTCCCCCCAGCTGCGTCGTCGGCAGCGTCATGCTGACAGGTTCAAGCCATGCAGAGAGGGTTGTTTTTATAACCCGCTCTCTTTTAACAAAACTTTCCCAAGCATATTCCTCTATGTTATAGTCAAGATCACCTGCTGCTCAGGGGGATTCAGATTCTTAAAGCAAAATCGCAAAAGAAGCAGGAAAGATTGACAGACAATGGCATCCAAGGAAGAGGAAAGCACCTCACCACTAACCAGTTACTCCAAATACTGAGCTCTGCCAACATCCCTCATTCCTGACTGGCAACAACTCTCCCTTCCCTGTTGCTCCCTGGTGTCACCATACCAAACTCTGCAGATGCTCCTCACACCGACCTGCAGCTCTCCTACACTTCCAGCCCTGTGACCACAACACATTGCCCAGTAGTCGCCTTTGAGCCTTGATCGATAGCCCCCAATGCCACAGTGACATGCTGGCACATGAGTTAATCACAACCAGCTCTGCGATCCCATAACCCACCTCCGCTGGCATGCCTTGGCCTTCGCTCATGACACCCCAACTGTTCTTGTCCCAGATGCACAGCACAGCTCCTTCCTGGCTCGCCACCTCCTTTAGCCCGTACAGACAGAAACCAGAAGACGTGGAACATGTGAGTTGCTCTGCTGTATCAATCCCAAGGTCTCTACAGTTCAGTATTTCACTTCCAGAAAAAGCTACCAGACAAGTCAGGGGAGGATGTAAAATCCTCTTAGTAATCTGTTCACCACTGAAATTTGAACTGATATTAGTTTCAAAGCCTGAAACATGATGTTTATTCTGGCTTTCAATTATGTTATTAATAACTGCAGTTATTAATGTGCACTGTCAAGTATATTCTCAGTAATATTGATGAGCACACTAAGCAGTGTTGCTCTGGTCTTTTCCTAAACTAAAAGAATTAAATTAGAGCACTTCAAGATGTCTGAGCAAATGAGTTTTCTCCCAGTCATGCATTATCTTCTGCCATTCTACAAGGAACTTAATTTGCCATTGAGCTGCCTTTTCAGGAAGCTTAGCTGGGTCTTTCTGAACTTCCTCGGAGTTCCTCTCTAGTCTTGACCAACCTAAATTTGGCTAGTGCTCACATACTAATATTTAAAGCTCCTGCAGTGAAAATGAAAAAAACATGCTATAACAGGATTCCAAACAATGCCATTTGTTTTTTGTTTTAAAATTTTTGTATTGAATTTCATGCTCTTGAATCCACAGCCCTGGAGACCAAAGCCCCCTTCTTACCCGAAAGGAGCTGCACAGGCAAGACAAGTTTCCTCACAGTATGCTGGAGGATCAACTTCTATTTCCCCAGAGAGTTTAGACTCTGAGGAATAATTAGTCCACTACTTCTTTGATTAAATTATCAATGAGTGCAATGAAAATCCAATGCCTTTTTGAGACAGAGATATTCTCACCCACTAAGAACTGGACTACAAAAAAACAACTTATTTCACACATGTGCTGCCAAAGAGCTGTCAAATGGAAACAGCTTATTGTGAAATGTTTTTGCAATGAGAATGAATATTCACTCAAGAACAAAACAAAACCTATCAACCTCTCTGACTAAGAACAAAAAGCCCTCTGGCCAAGAGTTTCAAAGTTGTGCACCACCCTCAGCTGGCTTGAGAGCCACGATCCAACAAAGTTCAAGAGCTGCTGCCCAGTAGGGCAGGGAATGAGATCCCAAACAGGTGTGGACCAGGTGTGAAAAAGTAGAAAGTCAACACACCCCATCCATCACTGGACAGCACATCTGTAAAAACGCAAATAAATATTAACTCAAGTCAAAATCATGTCTGGAGATGAGCAGAATTCTCCCCAGTGGCAACTAAAGAATATCATGTGGTGAGGACTGCAGCTGAGCTGATTTACTGCTAAACTGTGCTTGTATGGCTGCAAGAGGCTCTCATTCCCTCACTGCTGAATTGCTTCTTCTCAATGGGAGAGACAGAGTCCTAGTGCTCTTCTTAATATCTCTGGTTCATTTTCCAGTTGCAAAGCAAATGGTTTGAAGTTTCATTGTCTTGCCAGACTCATAAAAAGAAACTATCAAGCACTAGCCAAAATGTGAAGAACAGCATGTTTTATGAAAACCCAATTAAACTCCGGCCATCAGTATCTCACTTTCATCTCTGCTGAGCACTGTCTCAGCTTTTTTGTTGCATGCCAAGCTCATATTCTTCTCTGACTCACTCAGTGAGATTACAGTTAACAGTTTTGTTTTGTTGTTTGGTGGGGGGGGAATGAAGGCAGAGTCCTTCTTGCTTACATACTAGATCTGCAGGGTACCAGAAACAAGCATCTTTGGGGTCAGGAGGGAAGCTTATTTCCATGTCTCAGATATCAAAAGGGGAATTGCTTGTCGTTATCACTCACACTAACAGACACTGAATGCCTTTCCCGGAAAGAACTGACAAAAATGAAATGAACACACAATGAAAAAAGAAGCAGCACTGCACTGCAGTGCATTTTGGAAATCCTCATCAGTGGAACAGCTCTTTGAGCTGCACAACATGGCAGAGGCCCTTGCAGACCCTACAGTCCAATGTACCAGGAGAACTGGAAAGTGTCATAAGAGTACTCCCGCGCCCTTCTTTCTCCGAGGGAAATTCCTTTTTCCCTTATCTGTCTCTAAACAGATAAGGTATCCAAACGGCCATGACTCATATTAGGAAGCCATAAGAAATGCGAGAGCATTTTATGTTGTCACCTGACTGGCGAGGAGGCCAACACTATTATTTTCCAGCAGTCTCCAAGTCTCTTCCAGGCCGCTGATTAATGAAAGAATTCACTAAAAAATGCAATGCAACAGCTTGCAAAGCAGAAAGCACATACAGTTAGGGATGAAGTGCAACTGAGTTTAACAGAGCAAAACCAGCACTCCAGCCCCTCTGATCTTTTTTCCAACATGCCAGTCCAGGAAGCAAGCTTGATGACTGAAACAAAACAGAGATGTCCTACTGTCTTGTACTGTTATCACTCTTCCATTGTCTTTTACTGTCTTCTATTTAAAAGATTGTCTAATAATACTGTCTGCTATTGTCTACTCTCAGTGTAATTTTGGTGCTAAGTGATAAAAATGCAGTGAGAAGGCCAGTCCCTGCTCTTATTTGTCATGATATTTGAGGCTTTTCATGCTGAACAGTATCAGAAAAGGCAAAAAAAACCGTAGAGACCAAATATGTTCTTTCCAGATTTGCAAAATGCAAAGATAAATTGAGGTTCAGATAACTGTGCTCTGTTGATTAGACAAATCTGCTAGGACTCAGGGTGGTAGCAAACATAGGTGTGTACAAGAAGTGCCGCGTTCTAAACTTCTAAGCAGCTGGAAAACGGCAGCATCACAAAGAAATACCACTCTGAGAGCTACACCAACAGCACAGTTGCCTAAGTAAGCACTCTTCTCAGAAATACTTGGAGGAGTTAGATGACTGAAAGCCTCCAGAAGTGAAGGGCTTTGAGGCGAATCCAGCTGATATATTTGTTATATGGTGCCAGCTAACTTCCCCGAATGGCTAGAGAAAAGGGGAAGCATGAAAAGGGTCAGTTGGGAATATATGTGCATGTGGGGGAGGGGGGCAAAGAAAAGGCAAAACTAGCTGAGAACAGGCTCCATTTAAATTGCATACAGACCTCACACAAAGCACAGAGAATTGGTCAGTAGATTGAAGCCATCTGGCTGGAGGAGCCATAAGAGGAAAACCCTGCTGGAGATCTCTCCATCACGTCCCATCATGGTCCAACATCAGAGCACAGCACGGGCTTCCCCCACTCCAGTCTCATGGAGCTAAATATGGGAAGAAGAGCAAGAAGAGGACTGCAGAGTTCATCATTATGACAGAGCCTCTATTCTTCTCATAAAGTATAAACCCAGCTGGCACTCCCTCCTGCAAAGTATTTCAGTCTTGACTCAATGCCTTTTTACAAAACTCCCACTTCACTTAAAGTCTAGGTGTTTGATTCCTGGCTGGAACAGGCTGCAGAGCCCGCTCTGCGCTCTGATAGCCTCATGTAAATCTTGACTGGAGTGATCGGAAGCTGAGCTTCCTGCACTCAGAGACAGGGAAGCTTACAGATGTCCACGCTAAGTACTAAATGAAGCAGTTTCTACAGCAACGCAACAGTGTGCCAGAAGCAAGGACTGGGCATCACTGGTTTTGCCTACACTGCCCCAAAGCCTCTCTGGTAAACCTCAGTCTTTGGTGGCAACAAGAAAGGAACTGTGTCAAAGCTAGATGTGCTGCAGCCAACAGCACAAACCACTGACACAGACAGCTGGCTTCAGGCTTTCGTGACTCCCCGGTGAAAGATCACCCCAGGGCTCTCCTTATGTGAATGAACCAGAGGACTCCGGGTCTCCTCCTGCTCATCCTCACCATTTACAAGCACATCTGTTGTTGAAGGCAAACTCAGCATTCGTTACAAAGCAGCCTGGAAATGTCTGAAGACATAACACTTTTATTATAAAAACATAAAAACATGTTTTAAAATGTAGAAAACATATTTTATTTTTATGGCCCTGATAAACCCTTTGACTTCATTTAATGCAAATTACCACCGCTCATGTTTCAGCACACTGGTATCCGAAGATTCAACGATGTGGTGGTCTTTATTCCAACCAATTCCTTACAAATTCAATGTTTTACATTGTCCATTTTTCTGAATTCCCTTCTTCACCTGTGTTAGAATTAAAAAAAAGGCACTTAACATCTGGAAAAATTAAAGCTTTGGAAGTCTGCCGGTCTGATTGCCACGGTGTTGTTACAGAGGTTTTGTTCCTTATGATTCTCCCATGCAGCCCAAATATTACTTGCCAGAGATCAAATCTCAGTGCGAGTGGTTCAGTTGTTTTCCATCATCTTGACTTGCCCATATGGAACATTCCCAAAATGTCAAAAGTCATTAGTATTTTTTAAACACTGAAAATCTCAGAACTTATCATCTCTGTATCAGAAGTGATTTTAAGTAATCCTGAAAGTTTCTCCCTCTGACAAATGCCATCCCTGAGGTATTTCAGTCGGTGTCAGCAATGCCACAGATACTGGGTATAAGAACAGTAGCAGTGAATATGTATAAGGAGAGGGGCGGGGGCAGAAACAGAACTGAAGCGCTCTTGAAGAAGGAAGTTAGGTTAATTTTCCCACTGGATTTTTCTTGTTTACACTTCGCTCGAAATCTTGGAAGGAAATGTAATGAAATTATTACTTGGTTATTTTACTTTGAAAAATAACCATATCCACTGGGAGAACAAGAAAACTTTAAAAACATAAACAAGTTATTTTCAAGTGAGTCGCTCGTTCTCCTACTAGAGTGCCATCTCTCCCTGCTCTCTTTGCAGCATTTCTTTCTTACCATCTCCATCCACCTTTTCATCCCCCTCTGCACTTCAAATTATTAATTTCTGTCCCAGTATCATTCTCCTACTTCCTCTAAAATCCATTTCAGCAGCTGGTTGTCACTTCTTCATGGCCACAGACATGTAGGGTAAGCTGTTGTCATGTGGAACGGGCAGGCCTCTCCTGCTGATGAGCACGTGGCCGCTCTCGACCAGGACACCGGATTCACACATGCGAAACGGACCCTGCAGGAGCCTCCACACCCTAACAGACCCGTGGCACCAGACAATCTTCAGAAAGGTTTCTGTATTGCAGTGGTTGAGTCAGACGAACTGCATTTTTGGTGAAACATGATTGTTATTCTCCTCCCTTACTCAGACTTACGAGGGTTTTTGTCACTTTTGTTTTTTACAATCAGAAATTTCATTTGAATTATCCGGACATTTTTTTATGTAACTATAAAACATTACTGTAATATGCTCTTTCTAAGTATGGACGACCCAAGAGGATAAACCTGGGAATCTGTGTCTTTCTCGCTACAGCCAAGTGTTGCCAGTACAGTTCTCAGGATCTGTAGCATTTAATATACATACATAGCTAATAAGTCATTTTGAAGATCTCACTAAATTTCCTCATTTAAAATCTTGGATGATCAATAGTCGGACTTGAACATGTTTCTTCTGCTTTTGATCACCCAACATCAAATTACAAGCTATAATAAAAATACTAGACATTTCACAACCTACTTGTCACCATATCCAGGTTTCCTAATTTTTCAAGAAGGGGGAAGGGAAGCAAGCAGTTGGATGCAAAGTGAACACTGACCTGCACTGACCCCTTCTGGAAAGCACCAAAAATGTACCATTGGAAACAAACCTGTACTGGTCCGGGGGCCGCGTGTGGGAACTACGTGACCTAATAGCTTTTTCCATCTCAATTTCTAGCTTTTTCCATCTCAATTTCTATGACTTTTAATCATGTTTGGTTGGAACAGCCTCAGCCTTCACAAGCTATCTGCACGGGTAAGGCTCTGGAGCAGATATACATGTCATCCATTAGCACCCAATGGACCAGAAAAGGCCCAAAGGACCAGAAAAGTTTCTTTGTAGTTGGAAGCAGAAAATAGTAATACGTTATAGGAAATAAGAAAAAAAGCATAACATATTCCATTTTTCAGACACAAACAGAACACAAATTAGTATGAAAAGAAAAACAGAGCCTTACAGAACATCTACAATGTCTAATCCCAGTGCAGGTCAAACAAGGGAATACCATTTCTTTGAGAACAGTTCCATAAAATCTCTGGAGGCCATAAGCAATTAGGATGTAAGTTTCTCATCTAAAATATGATACTTCCTTGCTCCTGACCAGACCCATACTTGGCAGTGCAGGTTTAATTTTAATTCAAAAGCAAAAGAAGTAATTCTTTAATGGCCAGTGACATGCCATTCCGTTCCTCGGAAACGTCCAATTCTATCTAAACTGGTCGATGATACGCAGTGCTGACAAACCACAGATCATGGCTGAATGAACTTACAGAAAGAAAATCACTTTCTCTTCTCTCTTGTGTACATGGACATAGTGTTCAGGGCTATTCTTCTTTTCCCCTGCATACAAGAGCTTGATGAAATAAACACATTCAAAAACTATCTGCAAGAAATCAGAAACATGTCAAATTTCCAAACTTGGAACGAGATGACGGGCTTCAACTCAAATTGGCACATGCTTTGTTTGTCTCCCTGGGACTCGATGGTCTGCATTGCTAACAGTAGTAGAAAATACTCGGAAGACAAAGTAAACATCTCAGGAGAAAAGACAATTCACTCAACCCAGAGACCGCAGGTTTCTAAGAAAGCAACTATCTTCCTTCTTTGCATTAAATTATGTGTCACTTATATTCCTCTAGAGACAGCATTTGTTTGAAGGTGAGGAAAGCAAGCAGAGTACTTACTGTATCTGCACTATCACCATCTTGCTGGCCTCTTTCTGTCCAACCAAAAGCCTCAGTGCTGCTTAAGTACCTGCATCAAAAGTCTTATGACATGGAGAAACCCTTGAACAGCCCCTAACCCTCTGTCTACGTATCTTTACCATGGTGAGCCAACACTGTGCTTACCAACTGTTGGTTTCTATCCCATGAAAAGAGTCACCCCTTTATTTTTCCCCATCACAAGAGCCAAGGCAGCCAGCAGAAGAAATTGCATTTAATTTAAGACATTGAATAAACTCTTACATCAGGCTGTTGCAGCCATATTCCTTCCTCTAGGATAAAACTCTCTATATGTAAAAGAGAAAAAAAAATAACTCATAAAAATGTGACATCACTACACTACTGTGCCTAGCAATGTTACTTCTCCTCATAAGGAAGTTATCCCTAGACTGGAAGGCAGTATTTTGTTTGGCTCTTATGTTCAAGCTTTTGGACAAGCTAAAGATCACCTTGCTTCTATAAATCATTATATAGCATAATGTGATGAGAGAGGAAGAGATCTCTTCAAGCAAGCATTGTTACTCAATTTGTTCTCTGAATAACTGGGATGGCCCTGTTTTAATTGCTTGGCATAGAGCACAAGACCCTGGGCGGAAGCCCTGCTTGTTTCCCATTTCTTTGGAAAGTCCTGGAGTTGAGTGCTTAGATCTGCCACAGCAAGAAATCTGCAAACTGGACCGTAACCAGAAGCACGTGTCACACGCAGGAGGGAAGAGGTGGAAGACCTCCTGAGACAGGAAACTCAAATTTTATTTTACATTGAATTTTACATTTACGTCACAATTTATATATTACACCACATTTTAGCTAAACACTCAGAAAAATGTACAGAACATCTTGCATGAGCACTGTTGACCACTGGTGGAGTAGAATTGCATGAACGTCCATCAATGTACATGACTTCCAAGACTTTATCTCACTCCGTCAGTTTGGCTTCCTGATTTTTTTAAAGGAGCTGAATGACAAAGAGAAAGCAAACAAGTATTTGGGGAAACCCCATGAATGACCTTTGCTATCAAGTACAGTTCAACTCAAGTACACTCTTCATGAAGATACAGCATTACTATCTAAAACAAATGGTTTGTTGGTGTCTAAAGTCCCAGCTATCTGACACACCCTCTCAGCTGGCACTTCTAGGCTACCTTCCACCAAAGGCAGGTGGAAGAAGCTAAGAGATGAGATAGATATGCTAAAAAAGATGATGGGGAAAACGATCTCTCAGCAGCCTAAAAGCTGCCCAAGACCTGCCAAAGGCAAGTGATATTAGAACAAAAATGAAAAGCCCCTAAACTGCACTGACTGGTTACAAAAGGAAGCTTACAGCCTGGCAGTATGCTGCTTCGAATCTACATGTGCCAAATTATATGAGCCAGTGCAAGAACATGGACTGCCCTCACCATCCCTGGCAGATACAGATGTAAAACTGGCAAGTTTGAAACAAGTCCCTTCCCTGCACCCCACAGCTGGCCTGAAACACCTCCTGATGCAGGAGTCACCCCAGAGCCCATTCAAACAGAGGAGCCTCTCCACCACGTAATTTAAGCTAAACCACCCTTTGCTCTTCCTTAAACTGGAGAGCCAGGAGAAAATCAAGAGCTGTGGAAGGAGTGGAGCTCAGGCCTCCATAACACAAAGCCAGCGCTACCTCTAGATTCATCACCACCCCAACCTGACACAAGCTCAAAAAATCCCAAAAAAAACCCAAGCGCTAAAACAACAACAACAACAAAAACCTTCAAACAAACAGACAAACAAAAAACAAGGAAAACTACCCCACGGGGAAAATGCTGGGCAGGGAAGTAACAACCTCCCGCCTCCCCTCAGGTGACGGGGGCGGTGAAAAGACGCGCATCAAAATGGCGCCGGCAGAGCCCGCCTTCCCGCCGGCGGAAGGGGGAGTGACGGCGGCGCCGGCAAGATGGCGGCGCCCAGTTTGCTGCGCGGGGGACTGAGGCGGTTGTTTACCGGGCTTTTCGGGAACGGTTGGGCCTCGCCGCCGGCCCGAGGCCTCCGGGAGGGTGAGTCCGGCGGTGGCCCTGGGCGCGGAGCAGGCCCCCGGGCTGCTCCGTGCCCCGTTGCCTCACCGCGGTCGGGAGAGACGGTTGCGTTCACTGTACTTCATTCTTTCCCCCCAAAAAATACTGATTCTTTTAGGCTGAAGGAGTCTCATTTTGTCCTCCCATCTCTCTTTTTTTTTTTTTCTTTGCAGTCGTGGAGGTGACTGAAGGCAACACGACCACAGTAAGTCCCTGCCCCCTTTCCCTCAGTAGCTGCCCTTGTCGTCGCTTCCCCCTGCTTCAGCCTCCCGCTGTGTTGTGTGTCCGTGTCCGCCCCCCACTCAAAGCATTAAAAAGAAGGCAGAAGTGTTGCTTTTCTGCCCTAAAGACGCATCTCGGAGCGTGAAGGGAAAACCGAGGTAGGAGCGTGTTGCGAGGGCAGGTGAGCAACGGAGGGTTTGGCTTCTGAAGGTCACCCTGTTGCAGGTGATGGGTGGCTCCAGGCAGAGCCACACACGAGCGCCAAACTCCTCGCTGCACCCCGGTAAAGTTGGAAGCCCTGAGCGGAGGCATTCGGGCCCCAAAACACGAGAAGCAGTTCTTCAGATATGTTTGTTTCTTAAAGTAGTGCCACTGGGTGTCGTCTCGAGTGTGGGAAGGCATGGGGAAGGTTTGCCCGGTGGCTTGGTCACTTCATCCAGGGCCGGCAGTGCCACATGGCATCACAGCAGGTTGCTTGCCTTTGAGCTGCATCGTGTGCTGTGTGTGCCATAGTGACTGCAGGTGATACAAAGCTTGCATCTTGTAACGCACTTGGTAAGAAAAAATTTTCAGTGAAAGCGATATCGTCAAACGAAGACCTTAAATACTAAAGGAAAACTGCTCCTAAAAATAAAACAGAAGTTCTGAAGTAACTAATAAAGAAGAGCATTTTCTCAGCTACGGTTTAAGACGGGAATGAAAAGACCAAAGCAGTAGAATTAGAATTGTACTTAATTAACACTATCTGATATGTGGCACTTTACCAAGAGAATTGTCATTTTTTAGAAGAAGCACTGAAATTACTGGGGGGGGGGAGGAGATTGTGTTATTCTGCTTATGTTAAATATGCCTGTAGAAATCTCTGCCTTGGCTGGAGATGGGTAGCACAGATATTTTGAAATGGGTAAATACGATGAGGAAAGTGGAGCAGGAATTGTTTGGGAATAGCTAGAAGGCAGCGCACCTAAATGCTAATCTATATATACATAAATAATAAGGAGGGGACAGAATTTTTTGCTTTCTAATGAAACAGACAAAACCTGGTTGTTCATGCCTGTTTAAAGTTTGAGCTCCCTTCTTGTCCTGTTTGTATTGGTGGACATTGTCATGTCTGAAACCTGAATAGAGCAGGTTACTTACATTTTAAATACATAGTACCAAATAGAATATGGCAGTTAGCAAGACCTCTAAGACTGTCAACAAAAATAAGTTTAAGGTGTGATGGGAAGTCTCTTTTTCTTCTCTTGAAGTGCCAGACTGAATCTTTGCCCAGAGACCTGAAGAGTTTGCAAGCATGCCCTGAAGTTGTTTTAACCCAAACAAGGGGAAAACATGCACACCAACACAACTTTGCACTCAGTCAGCTTCAAAGGGGGTGTAAATTATGATTGCAAAGTCCCAATACGTTAACTGAGGCTTGAAGTAAAAAAGATGTATTGCAGTAGCAGAGACCTTTAGAAAAATAATTCTTCCTGGCCCACTGTAGAAGCATAAGAGAGATTTGAATATTTCTACTGTATTATACCCTAGCATCAATCTAGAATCCATCAGTGCCCCTAGATGAGAAAAATCCTGTAACAAATGGTGTAAATTGGCCAACTAAAGGGCTGATACATTTCTCAGCTTATTCTCTGGTCACTCCATTTATCCTACCAACTCTACGTCACTCTTTTCTGAATCCATCTTTCTGTGCTCATCTTTCTATGTGTCCTTGCTTTTATCAGTATTGAAGGAAGTGTTTGATGTGAACCAGATGAATGAATCCCAGAGAAATCTGGATTTTATCAGCACACTGAGAATATAGAGCCCCTATATTCCTTCTTATTTCTCTAACAGAGGAATAACTGAGTTAACAACATTAAAGTCGTCAGTAGTTGAGGAATAGTTGCCAAAAACTGTACACTGAAATTTATCTCAAGAAAAAATTATACTGACATAGCATTCTGAATCTCTATTCGTTTTCAAGATGGAAGTACAGTCACAATACAGTCTGAAGCCAGACTGGCAAGAATCAAGACCACATACACCAGCTTCCCAGAAAATAACCTTACCAATGAACAGAAAGCTAGATACTGGCCTGTATTTTACATTCATAGTTACTTTTTTGGTTTTGTAAAACTGGCTGTTCTGCTTGTGGGGGAGGAATCTTACTTAAAAATTGACAAAAATCAACAATATGCTCTCTCTTTGAGGTATTGAGGTGTTTGAACTACAAAAAACTTGCTTGTTTCCATTTTGCTATCACTAGACAAGACACAAATCTATTGTATAAAATTGCATCCAGCTGAACTGCCAGAACTAGTGTCCCATGCACGCTTACAGAAAATGTCATGCTTTTCCCAGTTTTTCAGGCACAGAACCTGATGGTTCAGTCTGAATCAGTCTTCTTTTTTATTAAAAGTAGCATTGCATTCCACCCAGGGTTTCTTACTAAACTAAACTCTCTGGTTCAGAATCTGGTTTTAATCTTAATTTGACCAGAGGAAACTTCCAAAATATTTTGGAGAAAAAAATGGCTTAGTTTTATTGTCTTTTCTGTCCATTCAGCTGCAATTTGAGATAGCTCTTGTTTCTATTCAGAAGTCCTCAAAAAAGGCCAAGCACACATATCACAGAATCACAGAACGTTAGGGTTTGGAAGGGACCTCTGTGGGTCATCTAGTCCAACCCCTCTGCCGAAGCAGGGTCACCTACAGCAGGCTGTACAGGACCTTGTCCAGGTGGGTCTTGAATATCTCCAGAGAAGGAGACTCCACAGCTTCCCTGGGCAGCCTGTTCCAGTGCTCCGTCACCCTCAGAGTGAAGAAGTTCTTCCTCATGTTTAGTCGGAACTTCCTCTGCTTCATTTTGTGCCCATTGCCCCTTGTCCTGTCGCTGGGCACCACTGAAAAGAATTTGGCCCCATCCTCCTGACACCCACCTTAAGATCTTTAGAAGGTCCCCTCTCAGCCTTCTCCAGGCTAAACAAGCCCAGCTCCCTCAGCATCTCCTTGTAGGAGAGATGTTCCAGTCCCCTCATCATCCTCATAGCCCTCCGCTGGACTCTCTCAAGTAGCTCCTCAATGGTACTTCATATTCCTAACATATCTACACTTAGAAAACAGATTTCTCAAGTTCTTCCCACACACACCTACATTTCTTTGCATGATACTTTTGAGAAGACTTGAGTGTTAGACTTCACCTCTTTGTAGTGATAGAGAAAAGACTGTAAAATGATCTCTTAAATTAATTGTTCAGGGAATTAAGCTGGATGAAATATTGATGCATTTAAAAAAAAAAAAAAAAAACTAAAAAGAAAACCACAAACCCACAGATGTCTCCTAACAGTCCGTCCTTAAATTTAACTTTTGGTCAGAATTTTCCCTGTTGGTGATTTATAATCTAGCAAACCCCACAACGTGCATCTGCTATTCTGTGACATTCTCATACTCCCAGAAAAAATGTGTTTTAAAGCTTTTGGCTGAAGGGCCACTACAGTTTCCAGGCATGATGGTTCGAATGAGTACTGCAATAAATGGAATTCAGGCGACTATGAGAACTTCACACTGACTGTGAACTAGTTTACATTTAGTAAAACATATATAAGAATTTACCAAATGGTTCTCTTTGCCCCTTGGATTTGTTCTTCTCCCTGTAGTCTGTGTATATCTAAAATGCTTGGTATATCTGTACATAAGCCAGATGAATAATGCAGATTCTGTTGCCCTTACATCTGCACAATACTGGTCAGTATGGGCTTGATGAAAAGTATTCCTCAAGTCACAGGTGCAGGTGGAGGTCTAAACTGTGCCTGATCATTATATCCTTTGAATTGTTTCCTAGATTGAAGGGAGAATTATAGAGGATGCTGAAACACCAACTCCTCCAAACCCTTCTGGCCAGTGTCCCATCTGTCGCTGGAACCTGAAGCACAAGTACAATTATGTGGTAAGTTCAATGAAGGAAAGTTCCCCTGTCCTCAGAGCTAGATAAATAACTGCACAACCTGCCCCTCTTGTCTTTTGCTGGATGTAGTAAAGGTAGTTAACTTCATCTCTGCTTCTCTTGGGTGTAACAAGAGCTTCCTACATAGTAATTGTTTGTCTTGGCTGATGGTGTTCCTGGGAAAAGGAGGATGAGCTCATATGAAATAGGAGGTTTGGAATTGTACATATGGCCATCTGATGTGAGAAGGCCATTCCTCTCTTTTGTTCCCATCTACCCTTCAGCATTGCGCTTTGGGAGAATCAAACTGAAATGCAGTGTTTAGTCAACTGATTAAGGCCTGGTCTAACTCTAGAGAGGACAAAAAACTTTGCTAGATCAATTATACGTCTTCAAGCACTAGAATTTCTCATTGGGTCATTGTCCACTTAGGTAATAACTGTTTTATATAACTTTTAAAACTCTTGATGGGTATGAAGGAGAGCATACATGTTTACATCCCTTGCAACAGAAAAAATAGATTTGATTCAAGCTTTTTGCAGGAAATGCTAATGAGAAGTTTGTTAACTAATGAGAGGATTACTAACACTAAATGTAGAAGATGGGAGGGAAATCCTGTGATGCTTTAAAACAAAAGCACAACAGTCAAGAACACTTCAGCATAAGAAGCGTGAGATAGAAGGTGCAGAATGTAACTTTACGAGAGGTCATTCAGACAGAATTCACAAAAGGAGACGAAGTGCCCCCCTTGCAAGCTAAAAACCCAGTATGGAATTAGAAAAGAAGTAAACCAGACAGGAACATGCTGTTACTAAGATAAGGCAACAGAAAACTGAGAATAAGTTAATGTCAGTAGGATTAGGGTGAGAGAGATACAAATACGTCTAGGAGAGAAGAAATCTTTGTCAGAAAGAAAGTCCATTAATGAGAAGAGAAGGGGACTGAAAGCCACACTGGCTGCAGAATGACTAAGTTGCTCGCATGCAGTCCTAACACACATAAAAAAGAAAAATGTTTTAATATCTAGATAGTAATGGCAATCTTACAAGTGTAAAACAACAGGAAAAACTAGGTATAGAAATAACTTAAGCATTGAGTTAGGTACAGACCAGCAAGCCTGGATTGCATGTAGCCCCAAGATCTTAAGAGAATTACTAACAAATACATTACTTCGCTTGTAGGATTTTTTTAAAGCATGAAAAAAAAATACTAAGGAATCACCAAATGGTTTGAAAATAGCAAGTGTAATACTAAGTAGTTGAGAGAGGAAGGAGAATGATGCTGATGATTACCACTTGGTAAATCAGACGTTGCAAATTCCAAGTAAAATGGTATCACCTAGGAGTAAAAAAAAATAACCTGTTGGATAGGACTAATGGTGACTCATGAATTATGAAGAACAGGAGTACAGAAATAGTGCCACACAAAATACTTGCAATTACTTCAAGCAGATGAAACAGCAGATGCAAGGTGTAAATGATATATCAGTTTACTATCTTTCAAAGCCTGTGTTGCAGAAATTAAGTTGTCTAGGATCTGAATGTTGTCAGTGATTCTGACTCAGGCTGGGTGCAATATTAAATACGAAATAAGTTGGAGGTGGGGGATTATTTAGTGTTCTCTGGTCTGGTTTCTCAACAGTCAGGGAAAGCTAAAAATACATTGAATTTGCAGGTGATAGTAAATTAGGAGAAATGGCAAATACCATTAAGATATGGAAGGTACTACAAAAACAGATCACATTTGTTTTGTGTTGCCGATGTTTGGATGCAGTGATTTCTTGCAGCTCTTTTCTTCTTCATGGTTGCCGAATTGTGTTGTGATCAAAACAGACCAATCACACTGGAAAATACTTTCTTAAGGTTATGTGACTTTTAAACGCGAGGAGTCAACAGCGTCATTAAACTGGGTAGTTCTGTGGATTTCCAGAAAGCATTACATGAGTCACATGTTAGCAGCTACAGAGAAACTATAAACTGATGCTCAGGTATGAAATGAGCCATGGGAGCTGAGTAAATCTTGGAAATTAATATATAGACTCACTTTCTACAGCTGTCTGTGGTAGAAGACTCTCTTGTATGTAGAGATGCCATTAAGAACCAAAGAAGCAGTTTTAGACAATGTGATGCTGTAGAGCCTGAGTTCCAGGATTAGAAGTGGGCTGTTGGTCCCAACAGTGTAAAGCCTGAGTCTTAGGTGTGTTTGTAGAGTGAACTAAGGTTACGAGTTTTCTTCCACACTTCAGTTTGATTCTTAGATCCTAGTTTCTACTGTTCAGTATGGAGGCAAGAGCAAACCAAATGTGAGGAGAGATCCTGCAGCCAGAGTCTTGACAATCATTGCTGTGATCATTTCTAAGAAATTGTGGTCCTGAGAGACAAACTAGGAACATGTCCATCCTGGCTGTCATGTCATTTTTGGATGCATATGCATGTGATGTATACATATCCAGTACTCCTGCTGTAGAGCAGCGGAGAAACTGGACAAAAAGCTAAAGAAAGCAGTGTGAACTGGTATTTCAGGTTTCTTACCTCAGTATTTAGAAGCATTCCTCTGTGGGGTTGATGAGACCCAGGAGAAATTTCATTTCTGTGGTAGACCACTTCTGCTTGAATAAGTCCCTTACATGTTTGAATGCTTTGTACCAGTCATGGATTTTCAGACTTTTAAATGTTAAGGTGAATAAAATCTCCTTTTTCTGCATAAAAGCGCTCTCTGCTATTTTATTTTGCTACAGCAGTGATGAGCAGCAGAGCCTGGAAATGCTTAAATAATAAAGTGCAGGCATTTAACTGTGGGGGTAATTGAACAGTGGTACAATTTACTCGCTGGTGATTAATTATCCTAAAAGTCTGTAAATTGAGAAGAGCTATTTTTGTTAAAGATATAGCATAGTTCATGCAGCATAACCTACAATCTGTGCTTGGTAAGAGATCAGAATAGAAGGATCACAGTGGTTCCTTTGAGATTGATAAACTGAGATCAGTCAGTTGCACAGAAGAGAAAGTGTGAGCTTTTTTGCTTGGGATGCTTGTAATTGGACTGAATGAGGCACTATGAAAAGGGAAGTGTTGAATTAGCCCCTGAGGGAGCTGAGTAATATGACCTCATAGGACTTTCCTTTTGTCATGTGCAACTAGCGCAGTCTAAAGTAGTGGCATAATGAGTTACTTTGGCTGTCAGAGAACTGGGGGACCAATGTCTCCAAAGTTATTAATCAACTGAACAGGCATTGTGAGCACTAGCAGGTCATGATTCCAACCTGCCTCAGCTATGGTGTGGAGGGCTGCAGTTGTCTCTGCCAATTCAGTCCTTAGTCTCTGCTGAGGCTCGGGATAACAGAGCCTAAGGTACAAATTCCCGCAGTTTGTGGTCTGCATCTGTCTGTTCACTGAAGCTGAGATCTCAGCTGATTTTTTTCATATCCGTTGGAGATAAAAAATAATTTTGGTCATTGTCAGGATGCAACTGGATTGAAACCTGCAATCCTGTTACGAAATGCCTGGAGAATGGTGTGCAGCTTCCAAGAGTAAGGAAAAACTAGACACTTGTGTAACTGGAAATAATGACTGGCAGACTTGTCTGATACAGCCCAGTAGTAATTTGGCTACACAGACAGAACTCCTTTTGCAGTAAATGAAGGTTTTAATGAGTCGCATGTGACAAGTCAAGGATCCTGGTTTTCAGAGTGTCTGCAGATATTAAAATCCAGCGATGCCTTTGCATTTTGTTTGCTATCCATTCACAAGAACATGCTGTACATAGTGTTTCATTTAGCAAGTTTATCCAGCCCTTTTAGAGGTGAAAGCTAAACTTGTTTTTCATTTTCCCCCTTAACCACTTCAAACATCATTAGTCTGAGTAGGCAGTAAATATGTCATCTTGCTTTGGCAGCAATTAGGGGAAACCAAACTGCAAGCTTTGCCTATTAGCCCTAGATCAATTCAATCCAAGTTGTTTTCATCAAATACAGCAGATTACAGGGGTGGGAACCTGGGTCCAGCCTCGTGGGAGCTGTCCGGTGATTAAAGCAAATCCATGGTTACAGGCTTGGCTGTCCACTAGCACAAAATGTGAATTTCATGGAACATGACGGTACCATGAGAACTTGCCAGACATATTTTTTTTCTTTGACCGCTCTACATACTTGTTCGCTTCTCTCCACAGCTGCTCCGTAAAGTTGGCTGTACCTGTCTGCTTTCTCCCTGTGGTAAGATGCATCTGTGCAAGTATTCTGGGAGAGGCACCTGGCCTGTTAGCTGTGGGGATCTTCAGAAATGGACAAACCTTCTGTCAAGTGTGCAGCATTTTAAGCCAGATGGTGTGAGCATAATTTGGAGCTGCAGCAGCTGGGACATAGATGATTTCAGTTAAGAAATGACTGCCACACAAAGGTGTTGGTCAGTTGGTGACACTGTTGGTCAGAGATGATAACAGAAAGAGATTTTCCTGATTTTTTTTCCACAGGGAGAAAAAGACTATCTCCCTGTGCTTCCCGCCTCCCATCTTTGCATGGAAACACTTGATAACAACCGTGTGAGTCCATGAGGCGTGGTGGTAATAGGAGAAATCACTTGGACCACACACACCCTTCACAAGAGCCTGTGGCCTACTTAGGCTTTCACGGCTGCAAAGACTAGAATAGCCTCAAACTTGCCATCAGCTGCCTTTTTGCTTCCCTACAGAGTAATGCAGCAGGCTAGTAGAATAGTCTAGAAAGTTTTTCTCCTTCTAGGCATTTGGAGCTGGACAGCCCTTTTTCACTTAGGGCAATGATATGTTTGTGGTAAATAGCAAATTTAGCTGTTGGTAATTTGGAGAACTGGATGGCTAAAGAAGAGGAAAAGAGGGGATGGAGTCTTGCTCTGGTTTCCTGAATCCAATCCAGTGCATTTCAGGAGTGGCCAAAAGTCAGTGCCCTTGAACTGTTTGGCTGGCCTCTGTCCAGTTTCCACCAACGCAGCTGGCACCAGCTGGTCCCCTGGTTACTGTTCTCATTGGCAAGGCCATGTGTTAGCTGGGCTGAGGACACTTCGCTTCCGTTTTGACCGTAGTTGGCCTCTGAGGAGCTTGCTGCTAGTTGCTCAGCTGTGCTATTCTTGTTCTTTGGATACAACATCACTCTGTATGGTGGTTGATAAGTCATTTTGTATCGGTGAGGAGTTGTCTAGCCTGCTATGTTTTCAAAGGAGCTGGATCTGAAAATCAGTCTGAATACATTAATTGTAGACAAGTGGAGGTAGAAAGGAAGCCAGATAAGGGAAGAGGGAAATTGTGTGTCACGATGATATTAGGGAGGGTGAGATTGAAGGCAGGGAGGAGGGAGGACAAAAACAAACCACAAAAACCCGAAATACACAAAAGACCTCTACATTTTAACTGCAGCACTTGTATGATAGCATCTGTTGGAACTGATCATTACCAGAAAGCCATACTGAATTGCAGCAGCACCCATCAGAGCTGAGCTGGTCTTATGCAGTGGGGGTGAATGTATAATTCCTAGATAGCTAGGCTTTCTGACTATTAATTTTCTATCTACTTGTGATTGTTTGCTTTTGCAAGGGCAATAAATGAAGCTAGGAATGCTCCAGGGAGCTCTTTGTAAAAGCGCAAAGACTGGGGGGGGTGGGAGCAGGTCTGCGAATCTGTGAACAACAGGCAGAGTCAGGGTCACCCAGTGTGAAAAGCAACAAGTACTCTTTGTTCTTGCCTGTTGCCCTGGACAGGGGGGCTGCACAGTGCTGACGCACCTGGTTTGAATTCTGGTTCTGTTGGGGTGCTCGCTGGCAGGTCCCTTCCAGCCTCCACATGGTCCAGCTACCTCAACTATGAACATGTTTACCACGGCAGTGGAGAAGTAAACTCTCAGCCAGCAACAAGTCTATCAACAGATGGAGAAAGTGAAGGTCGGAGGTAGACTCGGCTGCAGTGACCATGAAATGGTTGAGTTCAGGATCCTGCGTGGAGGAAGCAGGGCGATAAGCAGGATCAAAACCCTGGACCTCAGGAGG
>Ga0065711_1000234_pt1 | contig 96047 bp, 78 predicted proteins | sample Hoacrofraction12_FD_59098 | JGI IMG/M metagenome (GOLD analysis project Ga0065711, IMG submission 59098) | Hoatzin crop microbial communities from Cojedes, Venezuela - Epithelial fraction 12 v2 (version 2) | ecosystem: Host-associated > Birds > Digestive system > Esophagus > Crop | place...
AGGCCCCAACACCCCTCAGCAGCGGCCCCACCCCACAGGCCGCTCCCCCGCCCGCCCCGGTGGCCCGGCCTGCACAGACCTCCTAGCGCTGCCATTCTCGGGGCCCCGCTCCGGCAGCGGGAGGGCGGGGGGAGGGGGCGGCCCGAAAGGAAATGTCACCGCCGCGGCCTCCCCCGCGCCGCTCCCTCTCGGCGGCCCGCTTACTCCCACGGAAGCCAACCCCCCTCCTCTCACCGACCAACACGGGGCGCGCAGATTGGCCGTCGGCCCCGCGGCCTGCTGGGAAATGTAGTGCGGGAGGACGGAGGCGCGGCGCCCCTGCCGCGCGGGGCATGCCGGGAGATGTAGTTCCGACGCAGCGGGCTGCCTGGGAGTTGTAGTTCCGAGGAGGCGACGGGGGGGCGGGGTCTGCCCGTCGCGTAGCAACGAGGAGGCGGGAGCCATCTTGGGGCCCTCAGGCAGGGGAGTGCGGGCAGCCCTCAGCACCGGGACCGGCAGGGCTCTGCTACTGGGGAGCATCCAGCAGAAATGGCCTCTCCGCATAAAGAAATCCCCCCCTAATTCCCGCATCGTCAGGGCTTGCGCTGCCTCTCTCCTGTCCTCGCTGACCTACACCTCCGGGGGGGATCGGTGGTGGCACCCAGAAGCTGTCCGCCCAGCAGGCCGGGGAGAGCCGGCACCATGGCCGCTGCTGGAAAACCAGCAGGGAAGGAGGAAAGAAAACGCCTGCTGCTGTCCCAGTGCTGCAAGGACGGGGCAGGGGCAGGGCAGTGTCTGGGGACAAGGCCCAGAGCTGCGCGAGGCTGAATTGACCATTAATGAAAAACATGTAATCAGCTGCTTAGCCGGAAAGCTCGTCACGGCAGCAGTCTCTTTTATTTTTGCAGTGTTCGCACCCCCCAGCACACTGTGGCCAGGCAGATCAGCCGAAGCGATCCTCCACAGAGAGCGGCTGCGTGACCAGCGGATGAGCAACCATTTCATTGCCAGTGACCTTTGGTATCACCAAGCACGTTTCTCTCTCCGTCCCGGAGATGAAGTGGCTGATAGTCACCGGCTTTTCCAGTTCTCTGCAGCGAGGAGCTACTGGTTTCATTCTTGGTAACTGAGTCATTACCAGAAGTTTGCTGTGGAAGAGTTGGGTTTTTTTTTTTCTTTTTTTGTGAAACACAATGAAAGAAGAATTAAATAATGGAAGCATTCTGAAGTCATGTATATTTTTCCATTTTTAATCAAAATATATTTAATACAACTTAGCAGCTTTTAGCTGGGAAGTTTTGTTAAGAAAAAAATGCAAACAAAACCAATTTACATAATATTGTTAAAATACATTTCCCTTTAACTCTCGGAAATAATGCAGCATGGGTACATTACCAGTGCTCCAAAGCAGAGGAATTTAAAGGCAAGAACCGTAGCACTCGGTGTCATCTGACCGCTGCTTATGTGGTTTTGCTTTCACTTGCAAGGCATAGCTTTTTCCTCGTTTAGCAATTATCAGTGGTGTCCAGGCTGCTGTCGATAATAATGCTACACAACACAGGAATGATAGAGACTCTGATGAAGGAGCTGTAAAAGAAAATAGAACTTCACGTCTGCAAATCGATTCTGCAGTTTTCCAATTTCCCCGTTCAGCAATGGCGTGGCCTGTGAAATTGTCCCTAGAAATATAAAATGAAGGGAAGGAGAATACCTCCACTCTTGCCTTTTAGCAAATGACATTGCCTGATACAGTTCATTTCCTTTGGTGTGGACACTTATGCCGGGCTGGATTAATGTTCAAAATGCAGAAACAAAATGGAGAATGTTTTTTAATATAGATAGCGCACTGAGCCGGTAATTTGGAGTGCAAGCTGTTCTTGAAATAGCTTACTTTTGCAAGGTTTTTGGTGAAGCAAATAAATTGCCGTACAAACAGGTTTAAATATTTTTGTAAGAGGCATTGATATCAGCAGTTTCTCTTGGTCTGAAGTCTTCTTCAGGTGTAATACGCCATCACCCACTCCCCTCTGGAAACTTTCATTAGTGCTCCTTAGCACTCGGGAGATTAAGCGCAGTGTAGCACTGCCGTGGAAGTCCAGGGACCTGGCTTTTTCACCCAGCTCTGCCTATTATTGCTGGATCTCTCAGGTGCAAAGTGAGAAGCATATTGCCTGTGCCAGTTGCTTTGAAATCCATGGCAGTCACCTAGCACTTTAAAGCTAGGTATTATAAATGACATTTTCATTACACATAAACATTGGAACCAGTTCTTTCAGAAATTACAAGATACTTAGTGAGTTCCATCTCCCTTCTGCCTTATCCTTTTCTTTCTTCTGTCATTGTTTTGCCTGAGAAGCGATGCAGACCCAGTGTTTGAGCGGAGAACTAGAAGTCAGAAAGTTGGGTTCTTGGCTTGGTGCTGACACTAATTTACTGCATGTTGGTGGTCAAATAATTTGGTTTCATGGATTTTGGCTTCCCAGGAGACAATGGGAAGCTCTGAAACCCTTACAGATATATTGATGTAAATTCCTTTATCAATATTAGAATAAATTTTGGTAGAGTGGTTTTGTTGTTGGCTTTTTTTTTAACTCTTCTGGCCAGCAATGCGCTGAAACTGCTGATACCATTTTAAGATTCTGCAATAATCCAGAATGCCCTGATTACTGAAGGACTGGGATGCTTTCACTTATGCTTTAATTTCACACCTAATTTATCATTCCTGCAGATACAGCTTGAAAACATACAGCTGAAAACTCTTGATGGAGAAGGTGGTTATTCCCATTTGATATTCCAAAGGTTCAAAAATAAAGATGAAATAATATCGGCTGAGAAGGAACACACAGTCCAAGTCTGTCTTTTATAAGGGATTAGCAGCATTGCCCCCCTCATGAACTTGGAACTGGCACTCCTTGTTCTGGGATTTTTGCCTTCAGAATAAATAATGTCTTTGTCATGGGCCCAAGCAAGAAAAGAGGGGAAGGAAAAAGTTTCAGGAGAAAATGAAAAAAATATGCACTTTTTCAGATATTTGAGAACTTGGAAAATAGCAGGAAAAAAAAGTTTGAACAAACAATGAAGCTACTGAAAACATTTTCCTTCTTCATTACACCTACAGAACAAGTTAATTAGAAACCTGTGGTTCATCTACGTTCAATACAGGGACCAGGAGAGCATCATATCTTTGGCAAACTGTTGGTTTGGGTCATTTGGTAGGGACCTGCCCAAACCACCCCCAGTGCTTCTGCTGCAGAAGAGATGGTGCACAGAGCGCTTCTGGAGGATCCAGCTCTTGCTACACAGTATTAGGCAAGACTTTTCATGTTTTCTTCTGCCAGCAAAATTAGCATAATAAATGCAACTGGACCAAAATTTGAAGAAAAATATGAATAGTAGTTTGTTCAAGCAGTTTTAAAAAGGAACACTGTTAATCCACTTGAATATTTCCATTTTGGGTATTGTGTTTAGTTTAAAATTGTAGGAAGACTGCAGCCTCTTTCTCTTTTTTCTTGGACATTCCCTGTATGGGGTTTTTTCACTGGAAATTGGAGAGTATCGTGAAAGGAAAGCAGCCTGCCCTGCACACACCCCACAGTCCAAACAAAGGAAAGTAAAGTTTGCGGAAGCTTGACAAGAGTTTTTAGTTTTTCATAGCAACATTTTGAGTGGTCACTTTTTTCATTAATCTCTTGAGATTAAAAAAAAAAAAAATCCAGCAAAATTAACTATAAAATTTAAATACTAGTAAAAAAAAATATTATTACTTGCTATCTTCAAAATAGGTCTCAATTACCAATATTGACAGTTCTTCAGTTATTTGTACATGTTAAATCATACTATGAATCTGTGAGAAGTAATACAGCTGATACAACTGCACTCTGAAAACCCCTCATGTTTTAACTGGAAAAATCTTGATACTCACTGTGGAATAATCTAACCTTGAAAAACAATCTTTTACCAGTTTGTCTTTAATGCATAAAGAACTGCTCATTTTCTGCAGTTCTGTCACCAAGGGGCACATTAATTTAGTTGCACAATAATGTAATACATCGATAGATTGATTGAAGCAGAGAGGTTTTTGTTTAGAGGTTCCAAGAAATCACACATTTCTTGCAGAATCTATAAAAAGACAGCTCTTGCTGCAGTTTAAGCAGGGGGAATTGCAGATCATTAGGGAAAGTTGCCCTTCAAAGCCGGTCGATCCTGTCATACTGAGCACAGTGGGCATTACATCAGAAAAGAGGGAAGACTGGCAGGGGGCAATTAATGGGGCAGATACTGGAGTGCCTTTTCTGATTACCCCATACCGTACAGTGGATTTGGCCTTGCTGAGACAGGCTGGTAGAAACAAGAACCCTGATGAGATATGGCTCTGCTAATGTCAAGAAGTGCCACTTCCTAGCAGCAGGAGCAACTTTATTGAAACCATCTGTTGTTTTGGAAGACACATGTGTGCGCACACACACACGTGCTTCCTCCTCCCAAAGTGTTTAACCTTTCTCTGAAGGCTGACTGAAATCACACAGCTAATCCCTCCTCAGTCTTGGAACGACAGGCTCTACTGTTTTCAGCAGGTCCCAGCAGCTACGGAAAATCTGTGTGACTGGCGTTGTTCAGGTGATGTGAGAGTGATGTATTCTGGAGCAGTCACTTCAGAACAAAATACCCATTCATCCACCGTCAACGTAAAGTTTCGCAAGAGCAGTCTGCGATTGCTAGGAGCCTGAGAGAGAAGGCTTGGGTACCTGCGTAGAGACAAGAAATCTGTACTTCACTGGATCTGCTCTACGCAGGGGACAAAGAGGAGATTCAGCGAGTTTGGTCCCAGTGAAAGCTGAATTTTCAACGGGTATAGCCTAACAGCTATCTCAAAGGAAACAGCCCTGTTTGGGTTACAGCAGACTCAGAGTATGAGCCCTGTTCCAATTTGTCAAGTCTCTAATCGTATTTTTGCCATGATCCTTCCTTAACACGCCAGGACCCTTAAGCTTCTCGTGGCTGTGTTAGAGGTGTGCATCAGAGCTTCAGTTGCCAACAGCAAGTGTGGCACTACCAGAGCATTCACTGAGACTGAATTAACTCTAGCTTTTTGCAGGTAAAGCATTGCTGTGAGTATTTCATACACATCTGTGCATTTCTTATTCCTAAAAGCCGTGTTTAAAAGCACCGCTTAAAAAGTAAAAGGCTTCCCAGCTATTTGGAACAAACACTGCATATCAGACCTGGGGTCTCTGAAATCGCTCTTGCCAGCAAACGTGACCCACATCCCCCAGGCTTCTTGGCCACTCTGTCAAACAAACCACACACAAAGGCAAAATATGCCCCATTCAGTGCAGGAAGAGGTGTTTTTCTGTCCTTGTCTCCAGAACTGGATTTCAGCAAGTAGTTTAATCTCATCTCCAAACCTTTCTGGCTACCGCCTCTCTACTTTCAGAGTGCCCAGGTCAAACAGGCCCTTGCAATGGAGGAAGAGGTAACAACAGAGAAGAACAATGACTTCTTGCTGTGCCTGCTGTCCTCCATCCATTTTTGCTTCTACCTACGTGCGTGTGTGTGTGCATTATTAAAACTTGGCAGCTTGCGTGGAAAAACCCAATACAGAGCTCCAAAGAAACAGGTCACTGATGGCCTGGGCAGCTCCAACAACTAAGAGCTGGGACCTTAACACACTAATGTAGGTGTAAACTGATCCAGCCGCTAGTCAGAAGGCGATTCAACTGTAGGAAAGGTGCAGACAGTTCTCAAAGAGCACAGATGTTTGGAGAAAGGGGAAAGTAAAAAATGAAGCACCTCTTCTGCTTGGAACAAGCCGAGAAGGTTAAGAACAAACTAGTTTTCCTTCTTAACTCGGCGAGCTGGCATAGCTGCAACCACATTTGTTTCTTTTTAGGGAGAGTACGGTAAACTTGAACCACTCAACATCATTCTGTATCCCTGGGCCACTCTGAAGTCATCACCCAGAGCTGCTGTGTTTTTCAGTTCTTTCTCTCTTCAGTAACGTTTTTTGGTGTTTTAAAGAATCTTAACATGGAAAAGACAATACCTGGAGCTGCAACAGGAAGGAAAGTATCTCTCCCCTTGGTACTTTTTCTCAGAACAACACTGTGAGCTTAATACATTGGAGTTATTTTCATAACTCAGAAGGCCTGTTGCTTAAAAAAAAAAAAGGTGTCTCACACAGCTAACTTAACAGCGATTTTTGAGTCAATACTATCTGACAACAAGATGGGGCAGTGGGATGTTACAGACCTATTCACTGAATGCAGAAAGGTGACAACCATGAGCAATCTTAACATCCCTGAAACGGTGATGGATAGTGTGAGTATTTTCACAACTGCCCCTGCATTTGCTTGTTTGTAAAGAGGTAAGCCCAATGTGTCAGCTTTTAAAAGGAAATCAGTTTAATACACAGTATTAGCTTTTTTAAAATAACAGGTTGAGATACAGATGTCTCATTACCTGCCCTTATTTACTTGACCTACGTAAATTTAGTTACATAATTTATGTTCTATGGATTCAATCTGGAATATTTGACTGTTTATGAAAGCTTCATATGTTTACATATTTCTTGGCACTAGCAATTTTTATTTTCTGTTTGTGGCTTTAGATCATTTTCTCATTGTGCTCAATGGCTTTATTATTGAATGGAGGGACACTAAGATGAGGTCCAGTGAGAACGCCTAGTCTGTTATTGACTGTAAAGGTGTATTTAATGGTTATGTATTAAAAAGAATGAAAGGTTATTTCCTCTAAAATCTCCGTGCAACAGAATAAATCAGATAACTGAAGTCAGACAATGGGTGGATTCCTAGAAGTTACTTGCAACAGTATGTTAGAAAATACAAAAAGGAAAATGACTCATTCTGGAAGCTAAAGCAGTGAGACGGACAACAGGGTTTTCCCCCGTTTGACCCCCAGCCTCCCCCAAACAAGGTCATACAGGTTTTGCTCACTAATTCTTTTGCTGAGTAAGACTATGTCTAGCTGCAGTCACTTAGCTTTAATCTGGCCCAAGGAAATACTAGCAACAGTAAAGCTGCAATGATGCCAGCTGTAATGCAGCCCAGCTGCCCAATTTAGGCTCCAAATGCTTTGGTGATGAAGCTGCTCTTGGGTCCCCGGGCGGGCTGGCTGGACTGTCCTGGTGCATCCTGCCCTTGCGCCTCTGAGCAGAATAGCCCTTCCAAACTGAATTCTTTTTAGTGTCTTTGTTTCTCCTCTAAAAGTCTGTCTTATTGATATATGGGAAATAATTGCCAGTTTAAAAGGCCATTTTGAAAACTGCGTTTTTGAAAATCCTGACACATGGTACAGCTTTAAAGTCTGGAACTGTGTTGCTTATACAAGAGGCCTTGAACTCTCTCTGGGCAGACCACTTTCATATCCTCTTGGATGGAACACTTTCATATCCTCTAAGCTCACGTATTTCATGGTAATAAGCTGTGGGATTTCACTGTGCTGAGACAACATGCCTGCTCTTTAACCTAGTAGAATAAAGAAGAGCTTTCCAAGCAAAAAAAAAAAAAAAAGTTAAGATAAAATGGTTCATATGATACTTGGAGCTAGCAGGGCATTTGCTTTTTTGCTGCTGCGGGGGAAAAGGGGAAGTGTTTCCAAGACTCCAAATCTGACCATTTAAGAATTACACTTAATATCACTGTATCTTGACTACTGAACTTTACTAGGCTTGCTTGATAAATAGACTATAAACTGACATATAAATAAAAGTAGACGTTCATATGTGGGCACCTGTATTATCCTGCCATAGATCCATTCATATTTAAATGTCATTATTCTGGTTTGTTACATGAATTTAAGAAAACCTACCAAAGGCCACACTGGAGTCGAAAAACAGGATTATTTCTCAGGCTCAAGATGGGACCACTCTGTGTTGAAATGCAGAATTTGCCAGTTGTGCCCCCCAGCCCCTTTTTCTGTATTCAGCACTCATTTGAGCCTCACACAACCATTTCTGTTTCGACTGTATGAGTTTTTGTACTCAGCCCTCCTTAGGGGGAAAGTAAAAAACAAATGAGAGGTCAACAACTGGGAATTAGCCATATCTTGGAGAGATTGTGATGAGTTTCTCTTACTGGGGCAGCACATGGTAAAAGATGCTTGCACAATCCATCAGCTGAATAAAGAAGGGAACTGCAAGGTCTGCCAAGAGACTGCATGGCCCATGAACCAAGATGACAATCTGGCATATAGGAGAAGCTCTACTTTTGAGGCCACATTTCAAATGACTACACTTAGAAATTTTTTAAGTAGCGCTTTGGTGCTAGGTCAGATGCCCGGCTGAAGAAATCTAACCCCGTTAATTGGGATTCTGGTGCCTCTTGTTTCGTTTTATGGGTAATTGGTATTACATTAAGTACTTCTTTGCATAGCACATGCCCACCATTGCACAGAAGCCTTTCCCTGCCTCATGCCAGGACAGGGTATTCAGCACACAGACAGGGAAAAGACAGCCTGACCTAGGGGCCTGCTTCACTATTCCTTTTCCACCCTTGGAATGCGCTCACCACAAGCCCAATGTCTTTGCCCCGAGTCACATGCCAGGCGAGCCTAGAGGCACCTCCAGTTCCCATAGGAAATCTGAGACAGCCACACTGGAGATGAGAGAAGCACTCACCCTGGAGGGTCCATCGCTGCAAGAGGAGACATCTGCACTTTTCTTTTTGTATTAAAATCTGAATGTGCCTCAAAACTAAACTTGCTGATCAGCCAGGAAGCAAGCCTACAAAGGCGGCTGCAGGGATGGCTGTGCCAGCTAGGTCCCTGCATGGCCAGCAGCTCCTTGTGCAATCTTCAGGCCATCTGCAGCAACTCCTCAGCAGTCCCTTGCAAGACCTGGCCTGGGAGGCGTTCCTCCGCCTGCAGGGAAATGGCCCATCACTCCTGCTGCCCCAAGCAAACTGGAAGGAAAAGCTTGTCAACAGCACAAGGAGCATGGGGATTGAAGGGCAGGGAAAATTAGTTCCTTTTTGTTCTTTTTTCAGATTCATCATGCTTGCTTGTCATCGGCATGAAGAACACTCAGAGCTCAGTTCTTTTACTAATCATAGCAATAGCTAAACCCTGAAAGGGAAAGTCATTCTAATGCCACTTTCTTCGTGCAGAGATTGTTCTCATTTCTAGCATACACTGTGCAGGCAAGATCTCAGGGTAGTCACTCTTATTCACCTTTCCTTTTACATTTCAAATGAGGGGAAATTAAAATTTTCCTCTGTTTGCCAAAGAAAATAGTAAGTGTGCTTTGGGGACCTGGTAAGACAATTAAATACCATTTTTAGCAGCTAGCACATCCACTCATTTCAGCTAAAAGATTCAAATCTTTATAAATACAGATTTTATAAATTCAGATCCGAATAAAGATTCAGCTTTTTATCATTAAGAATGTTTAAATCCAGTTCAATCATAGTTAATATAAATGTGCCTCTGAGGCAAAGGGAATGCTGGGAGAAAATCCACTGTGAGCCAGTCATTCCTCCACTGAGTAGTGGAAATGAAACTTGGAAAGCAGAACTTGATTCTTTCAGTGATAGAAAGATCAACAGTTGGGAGAGCAAAAGCATGTGTTTGTTGTGGTTGGCTGCTGTCTGCTAATGGTAATAGTTTTCTATAGCTTCCTGAATTTGTATACAGACTGTTGATCCTGGCATTATAGCTTTCCTGTCATGAGTAATGAACATATATACACTTAATATACATAATTTAGACATATGTAGTACACTATGTATTGTACATACTTTGTCTCAAATATATGGGCCTGGCATTCAGCTAAACAGAGGTAGACCTGGAATTAAACACAACACACACATGCTTAAGTGTAGGGCATCTGTTTTGTTCTTTTTTAATATATAAAAACCTTACCTTTGAGGTAGAGGCCAGGCTTGGCTCCGCATTTCATTGTTCTGCTCTATCTAAAGCTGAAATGGGGGATTAGTTCCACTCTCTGAATTCAATGCATAGCTAAGCTTACCTGATGTGACTTCAGGACAGCTACTCAGCAGGGGGGTTTGAAACCTAATAGTGGAACAGGAACAGAGAAACTCCCCAGCGACTACAGTGCACCAGCGTGTGAAAGCTGGAGCTGTCATTTCAACCGCATGTCAGCGCGGGAGCTGTGGACTGGCTCTTGGCAACCACACATGATAGAATGAGCTGCAGTTCCAGGAGAAGAGGGTTGAACAGCATCAGTGAGGGAAGGAAGAGAAACTCGGTGTCAGCATTTTGGAAAATTAGCTTGACTGGAAAGTTTGCATTGCAGAGTCTGGGACTTAACACAGCAGTCTTTCAAAATCTATTTGGTTTTCCAAGAGCATACTGGTTTTGTTTCTTAAATGCTATGGCATGGAGAGGAAAAGAAAGGAAGTAGCAGTGGCAAAAAGGAGATAAGCCAACGCTAAGTGCCAGAAGAAGCTGTGAATGTCACACCACAGTGCTCCACACTCAAACAGCTGTGGCCGTGTACTGACTTCTGTCACCCCATCCCCTGCCAGACCTCACCTGGTGTGTCAGAGCAAGATTCAGAGTGAAAGAAAGAGCATGGAAAATACAGGGAAAACACAGAATGGTGGAGAGCAGAGATGCCATGCAGAGACAGGGAATTTTTCTTATGGAAGTGATCTCACTCCAACCTCTCCTTCACCAAATATGTCCACAGAGCTCCCTACACACATCGACATTTCTGCTAAATCTGTCAGCACGACAACCCAAACATACTCCCCTTCAGCGATACGCTCTTGCCAACAGGACTTGGCTGCTGTTGCATGCCAGTGATTTTAGTTTACCCAGACACAAAGGGCTGGTGCGGATCCACAGATGGTCAAAGGAGCCGTGTCACCGATTTAGTGACCTCTTGGTCAGAAGGAGCTCCCAGCCAAGGTACCAGGCTGGTTTCAGCGGGCTGCCTCCTATTGTCAGCCCATCAGCTAGTGGGATTGCAAACCCCTCGTCTTACCTCTGTTGTCCTCTTTCCCTGAGGTATACACGATGGATGCTTAATGCTTAATGGGATCACTAATTCAACTTTTTACTTTTCATTTTTTGGGGGAAAAAAACCCCAACAAACGCTACTTTACATCATCCCAAGAAGGAAGCAAAGAAAATACACCCTCAGTCCTGCATTTGCCAAGGTTGGTATTCTCATCTCACTTTGCTCTGAGCCAGACCTTCATTTTTTACCTCTATCCTGTTGATTTTTGACGCTAAGTATTTCTGAACTGCAGCTGTGCAATTCAGGACCCCTAAGAGACCTTTGCTGTTTTACACCAGTGGAGCGTCCTTTCTTGAAGGCGAAGCTCAGGAGAACTCCAGCATGTAATGAATGCCATCCAGTTTCCAACCAACAATATTCATTTCAAGGCCAGGATCTTTCAAACTCCCTGTGCTGCCACACGTTACCTGCCAAACCTTCCCACACATGCGGACTGGAACAATACCGGAAGAACAGATTAGAGTTAGAAAACAAATTAGGTAGTAAAAGGACCCTTGAGAAATTAGGAAAAAAGCTCCATAGCCTTTCAACTTATTCATGATTTACTAGAAAGCTGTATAATGAGGCAGGACTAAGAGCTAGCTAAAATGCTTCTAAGGCCAAAACATCCCAATCTGAATAGCTAAGTTGCGCACTGAAAGCCTGGGGAAGTGTTTAAAGTAAGCTAAAATGAAAACCAACGCTCTCCCTTCCCCCTGCCCCAAACCTGTGATTAAAAAAAAAAGCAACAAAGATGCTAATCTCTGTGGTTAAGCAGAAAGGCTTAAAAAGTGGCTGACAAACAACATGAATTATTCAGGGACAAGGTTACTGTTATTCTACACACATAGCTCCAGAATCTGAGCACAAAGCCACACAAGCACAATAATTTCTATGTGTGTTACAGTGATAAAAGAGTTTCAAGTAACCTCTGTTAATTGCATCAATATAATATAGCCTTTCTGGATCTTTAAGGATCCATAACAGACTCTTTAAAAATGGAGGGCCTGATCCCAATCTAAAATGAACAGGTTTTATGTATTATGCGACTCCAGTGGGACAAGTATTGCTTTATGTTGAATAGGTATGGTCAGAAGCAGCCGCATTCTTCAATCTGATATTGGGCAAGCATCCAGGAGGGTTGAAGATCAATAATCAGATGAAAGATTTAAAGTTTCCGTGCTCATAGTTGTCATCATCCTCCCTAAAACCAGAAGAAACCTTGTCTCCTTGCAGGCTGAAGTCATTTATGTCTGTGCATAGACACATTTCTTTAGCAAGAAAAGGGAAGGAGGAACAAGCAGGTCTGTTTTGGAGCTGAGCAACCAGAGCAATTGCCCAGCTCTCAGACAAGAAAAGGGAACCTGTGTGTTAAACTGCCCGTGAGTGTTTGGGTGGAGAGAGGGCATCAGCAGCCTCCACAAGCCTACCCTTGACCCAGTTTCCAACCTAGGTAGCTAGGGTTCTTGCTGAGGGGCACTGAGATGCCTTTGGCTCTGCTGTGTCTTTATCACTCACCTGCAGGTCCCCTGCTGCTCTTCTGTAAACCCTTTGGCTTGCTAGGTAGTTTGCTGCCTTGCAGAACTCATTGAGGAAACAAGTGCTGGCCTGACTGGGGCAATCAGGATAAGGAACTCATTAATCAGCTTTTCTAAGGTGGCTGCGCATGACCCAGCACCTCTGAAGAGTAGGGTATAGAGCAGGGCAGCAAGTCCCTGGAAATATCTCTGACCAAACACCTACAGCACCAGGGGCCATACAGAGCCGTACCTGCCTGGCCCTCAGAACCAACCACAGAGATTTTAGTACATATTAGCAGCTCTGCAGGGGACTGGCTTCTACCCCAACACATGTAAGACAGTCCTAGGACTCACCTTAACTTTGCAATCCACAGAGTACTGCAATACTCACAGTCCTGTTAAGGATCACCCGGGGCCAGAAAGCCCCTTTATTGCCACTGATATCTACCCAGCTGTGATTGTAATCTCAAGGGAGACAACCTGGTGCTGGCAAGAAGAATCACCTGATGCTGCAACACATCAGGCTGATGAAGAAGCCAGTGTGGTAGCAAACAGCAATGCACAGCTTTATGCAATGTTTTGTTTTCTGTGGGTTTTGGGTGGGGATGGAAAGTAGAAAAACAGTCAGAGAAGCTCAGTTACAAAAAACCAAAGGTAAAGCTTCCAATTAAACACATAGCAGTCAAGTTAAAATTATAGGTGACAATTACTGTAACTTGATTAGGCATAATAGCAAATTCACTTCCTTAAATCACTTTCACAACTCTCCTAGGAGGTCTGAAAGATGTAGTATATGAGGTTCATTTAATTTCTAATGTAGTAATTATCACTACTGAATAAAAAAAAAAAATAGCGGTGACAGACCCAGGAAATAAATTTAGCACTTGTGGTTTTAATAAAATTTTTATGTGCAACCCCGTTGGTTGGAAATTGTTTAATCAATCTTATCTGGTTCACAGACTTTCTGCTGAGCTTTTGCTTCATGTTATTACAAGACAATATTCTGCAGCACCTTCTTAGCATCCCAAGTTGCAAAGCCGAAATGCTGTTGCTATCTACAGCTCACACAAGCTCTTCTTTCCGTTGTGAACACCCACAGTGTCGCTCACGTGCTGCCGGTTGTGTTCACGTCATGCAGCCGGTCGTAAGCGCTGGTGACTCAAGCGCAGGGTCCAGCCCACTCTGCCTGGCTGCCGTAATGAGGTCTCCACTCTAGATGGTAGCTTGTTTCTAAGGCAAAGGTATCTAGGGAGCTTAATCAGGTTTTCAAGATATTAGTGTGTAGGAGACACTGCCAGTCCTTTCTGAAGGGGCTTCACAGAATCACAGAATGTTGGGGGTTGGAAGGGACCTCTGTGGGTCACCCAGTCCAACCCCCTGACGAAGCAGGGTCACCTGGAGCAGGCTGCACAGGACCACGTCCAGGCAGGTCTTGAATATCTCCAGAGAAGGAGACTCCACAACCTCCCTGAGCAGCCTGTTCCAGTGCTCCGTCACCCTCAGAGTGAAGAAGTTCTTCCTCATGTTCAGACGGAACTTCCTGTGCTTCAGTTTTCATGTTGCAGGCGTTAGTATAACACTTCCAGGGGTATCCATCCCAGCCTCTCCTGGCCCCTCCGGGCTCGTCCCAGCTGCATCGGCACACCCAGGGGCCAGTCCAGTGGTTTGCTCAGGGGTCGTGGGTGCAGAGAAAGAAAAAAAGTCTGTGATCCACAGCTACTGGCGTTTCTGAGCTTTTCCTGACTCCAGAGGTTTTGCTTAAAATTTGAATTTTCCCAAGCCCTTGGGCACAGGTAGAGAGAAAGCTGAACCCGGATCTCGTGTCCTGCTGCTTGCAGGGTCACTGCCATGCATAAATTAAGCCGAAATGGTTTATTTCTGTTTGCAAACCAGGTCAGTGTGAGTAGCAGAGAGGTTAAAATGCAGTTATAAGTATCAAAGAGAAAAGAAGAACAGTGTATTAGCAGGAATCCTGGCCTGTTTGTTTCTCTTATTTAACTTAAAAAGTCCATCTCGATTGTTGAACAGAATTACTCTCACTGCCAGGCTGCTTGCAATGCTCACTGTTTCAAAGCGTGTCAGTGTGAGTGCCTTAGTGCCATGTTAACTGGGCTTTGGTACCGCTCAGGAATCCACAGAAGGAGCATGGCCGGGCAGCCCGGCCAGCGCAGACAGGGCTGCCAGCAGCGCTCACTGGGCTTGCTCCATTTTTGTCCATCAGAAACCCCCCGCCGATGGGATTTAGCTCTGCTCTTTCTCTTTGCTGGCACTCTTGGCCCAAACGCATGGAACAATCAATCATCCACATTGGGGTTTTTGTCTTTTTCTGCTTGCAGTTAGTACACTAATAATTTCTGGAGTGACCCAGTGGCTAACAGGCAAATTGATAGCCCCCAGATCGATAAAAAAATCAATGAATATTTGGGCGTCATCATAAACAAAACTCATTCAGGAGATTAAAGCACTGCAACATGGTAATTTGAAGTGAGAGAATAAACTGCTGCCCAGAGAATGAATGTAACTTTCTTCAATTGATTTATTTCAAAAAAAATGTGGAGTAAGCAATATTTCGCCCTGCTGCGTGTTGGTATGGTTCATAACGTGTCCTGAAATTCTTCTGAGATGCAGCCAGCCACATCAAGCTGTCTTCGCCTGACCTGCGAGGATCTCTCCTCCACTTTGCTGCAGTTCCCCCTCCCGCGGGACACCCACCCTGCGCCCCGTCTCCCGCCTGGCCTGCTGCCTGGGGAGCACAGCGCAAGGACCCGTGTTCCCCCCCTGCAAAGGAGGGTTGCTAGGTGAATGTGTCTCCGAAACCCACCTCTTGACGCAGCCTGTGGCCTCCTGGTCCAGCCTTTGGTCTCTCTGCCAAGGTTTTAATGCTAACCCCACGGAGGACTTTGCAGGCGGGTTCAGGAAGGAGGGGCAGTGGCAGGACTTGCACCGTGGCACCGTGGGCAGGAGGCTCTGTGGTGAGGCAGCCAGCGCTCTCCGGCATCTTCCAAAGCCTCTTGAGACCAAGGGTCAAAGATGTGGGATGCCACAAGTCCGGAGTCATCAACTGGGAGCCCCTCAGAAAACGGGTGAGCAGAGTTAGCAATTGCTTTAACCAGACACCCAAAAATCCCCATGACCTTCAAAAATCCTGATGGGTGCTTTCACCTGTCGATACAGCACCAAAGCCACCAAAGCCATGACAAAATCATTAATTAAAGCGCAACTGAAGATACGAATTTTCTGTCTTGACTTTTTAAGTTGGAGTCTGTGCGTCATTTTGACACATTAAACAACTACAGCCTANAGANANTCNGTGCAATTACATTTTGGCAGCCCATACGGGTGCGGGGTGAGCCCCAGTGAAGGAGGGCACGGAGGGAAGCTGTCCTCGAAATATCCGGGCGGCAGAGAAACCCTTCGCTCAGAGCTAGCAGCGCTGCTGGGATCCGAAGGCCACTGCTGCCATCTGCTGTCACTGTCACCGGACGGACCAGGGCTGGGGCGTCGGGGACTGGAGAAGCTGTGTTCGCTCGAGCTGAATGAATGGGAGGTGGTTTGGTCCCAGACGTTGAGGATGGATAAAGTCTTCCCTGGCAGAGGACGGCTCTAGACATCTGAGCCGCCTGGAATCCAGCTCCAGCTAAAAGGAACCAGCTTGTGTGCTTCAAGATAACAGAAGGAGGCATAAGCAATAATAAGAGAAATTGCTTAAAAGCCTTTTTTCTGGGACGAGACACAATCTTGCAGTGCGAGTTACGGACCCAGGGCTGCAGTCATCCTGCTCCAGCAGATCCATGGGGAAACTCTCATGGGAGGGGGAGGTTTGCAAAGCTGCAGAGCGGAGGGGGAAGTTCAGGCGTCTGGGAGCTCCAATTGGAGCCACGTGGGGAGGAGGAGGCAGCGGCTCAGTCGTGATTAGGTCTACCAAGCCTTGGTCTTAAGTAGTTTTAGTGTGAACGCAACATTCCCCTGAGGCTAAAACACCTCCTTCACTGAGGAAGGAGGACCATTTAGAAGAGAGGATGGTGCTTCCACCAACACCATTTGTTGTTGTTCAGCATTTTCCTGATGTATCTTTTGTGTGTTTGACAACCCCCAGATGCCCAGCGAGCCCAGGCCCTGTAACAATGGCACCTCCTGCACCAAAAGACAGCATTCATACAAACATCCCTTGCACTTCTACAACCCTAGGGGCCAGCCATGCTCCCTCCTGCGTCCCAGCACACTGACCACTGCGGCAGAATGTCCTCTCTACGGTGACAAGTTCAAGTTCCAAACCCCCTTTCCTCGCTTTCCTGGTGCAATGCTGACTCCAGGCTGCCGGAGCAGCATTTGTCATGTGGGGCTGCAGAAACCTGTATTTGAGACAGCATTTGGGGCTGAGTGGGGTGCTCGGTCCCAGGGACAGTGGGCACAGAGGGCCACCGCAGCCGTGGGACCCCAGACACAGCACGGGGTGCCACCGTGCTGCCCCGGCTCCCTGCGAGCACACACACAGCTGTCACAGCGCTGTGGCTTTTCGGAGCCAGACAGGGGACATCTGTGGCAGTGATTAGGTGACCATCTCCAGGTGTCTCATGCAATTTCTCCTGACTGTGATTCATCGCTGTGCGTATTTTCATCAACTTAACTCCCAGGAAAACAAAATAAATAGCAGCGATCTGGGAAAAGGCTCCTTTGTATTTGCCATCAGCGTGAGAGCTTGCAGGGCTGTGTCCTGGAGCCGCATGTGCATTTCTCTGTGAGAGTTACTCCTTGTGCACCAGCATGGGCCTGGGCGAAGGGTCAGGCCCAAGGGAGCACCAGGAACCCCCCACTGTGGCCCTGGGGCCAGCTGGCTGATGGGTTCATTAAGCCTTGGGTGCTCCTGAGAGCTAAACCCTGGCAAGAGCCAGGCTAGCAGGGGTGATGTGTTTCTCTTTCATAAGAAGTGTTTCTGGTACATGAAGGGGTGATTTATTTCAGAGAGATCAGTGACAAAGGAGATACTTGTGCCTCTTATCACCACGAAGGACAATGTCTCTTGATGTGGGGTAGTTGTTGAACAGACACCATTCCCAGATGCTGCAAGACCCAGGCGACATCCTGAGAGAGGGATCCGTGGCCTCCTATTCCCTCAGGAGATTATTATAGTCAGTAGGGAATCAAGCCAACAAGCCCAGATATCACTTTTTTAAGTGGTGGCAATAGAGGGACTCACTCATTATAGTGCCTTTTGCTATCTACAGGTTGGAAAGCCACAGCATCTCACTGAACTGCATAGCACTAAGAGCAGCTGAGTCGCTTCATCAGCAATTACAGATCCGGGGCACAGTTTTACAGCGAGAGAGATGCCTCAGGATCTATCTTGAGGGGTAGTGACAAAGCTAAGTTTAAGGCTATTTTCTAAACATTATTGTCCTGGATGCCCACTTTTCCTGCCCGCTCCCAGGCCTCACAGCCTGCTCAGTGGCGATGCACACCTGCGTTACAGCCTTTGCATGGCCCAGCAGTTGGCGGGCAGCTTCACAGATGAAAGTCCCTGGGCGGTTGTTGGGGCTGTTGTCCATCTCAGCCGCTGCAGCAGAGGTCTGCTTTAAGGCCACTTTTCCCAGAAGCACAGTGATATCCAGTTATGCCACCCTGCTCATTAGTCATGGTTATGGCTCCAGTTCTTTTTTTAAGTAGCAATCATGGTGCATGTTAGCAAAAACACCAAAGGGGATGGGTTTCAGAACTCATCAACAGGCAAGGATCCCTGAAGTGGCTCTAGGTTTGGACAGTTGTACAGCAATCATAATCTGGGTTTTGGTCCTCAAATCTCACTTGTCCCCAGGGTTTTGTCAGCCCTGTAGCCACACAGACCTATCTGTGCACTTGGACGGGCATAAATGAAGGGATGGTTTAATCCTACAAGGGCTTAGACATGGGCTTGACTTTACACACTGCGAAGAGCTCCAAAAAAACTGCAGGAGGATGATAAATGGGGCTTATGATGTAGGCCAGAGGTGTGGGAAGAGCTGTGTTCAATTCCCTGCTCTGGCAAAAATCTCCTTTGCTGTTTTGAGCAAATCACGTAGGTCTGGTGCCTTGGAGCCTCGTGGGAGTTGCTCTTTTACATCCCCAGAGACTTAACCCGATGGCCACAGCTGTAAAATTAAAGTCTCCTGCCTCCCAAATGTGCCCAGATGTTAAATCTCATCATGGGACTCCAGTGCAAGGCTGATGGGGCAAGAAGGAGAAGGTGGCAAGAGGCAGGTGGGCTTGGGGGCGACTGGAAAGGCAAACAGCCTGGACAGCCCGGTGCAGACTAAGTAAACCATGGAGCTGTGTCTAGAAAAGAAGAAAATATGTCCTGGGAGAGTCAGTGTGGATAGAAATGGGGCTTTGTGTTCATGCCCTAGCTACTTTCTGCATCATGCCACATCTCAGTGTAGCCAGTTCCCTGCAGCATCGCAGGCTCAGGGGGCCGAGTGGGCTCCAGTGCCACAGTCACAGGGGTCCCCACACTCTCTTGGATCCGGCAGAGCCAAGGAACCCCAAGAAATAAATACAAAATTTTCCAAAATCTTACATTTTCTGCAATTCCTGTTCTTCGGGCACTGCCCCACAAAAAAAAGGTCCACAAGTTAAGCATGAAATAAAGCCAGCAGTAAGGGAATAATAATTATTTGATCAGCTCCCAGGGTAGCAAATAGCAGTAAATTAAGCTTCAGTTAAAAAGCAGACAATTTTCAGTGTCATACTGCTACATTTTCAAAGCTAATTTAACTATTCTATTAAAAAATGAAAACATATTCAAATTAAAACACCCATAAGATATTAAAGAGCGGGCAAAAGCCTCATTGGAGAGAGGACATGAAATGCATCAGTAATTTCCCATCAGGCTACAGTTCCCTTAACTGACCATGACAGTCAAAGATGAAATAGAAATTTCTATATCAAACGGGAACACAAAGGAGAGCTGACCTTTGATCAGATGTCTGTTTGTAGTTTTGACAAGGAAATTTGCATTAAAAGAATTTATGCTGGACACTTACAGGAGGAGTTAACTCCCAGCATGTAAAGGAAGAGAGAGGTCAAACCATCCTTAAACAGCCTGTCAGATGAAAGCCACGCTCTCCTCGCTGCGGAGCTATGTGAAGTTTCGAGCCATTCAGGCTCTCTTTCTAAAAGCCCAATGCTGCGGGTTTTCAATGCGATTTTTCAAAGCAGAATTTATGCAAGGGTGGGAAAAAGCCGCTTCAGGCAAACAAAGGCTTTCTTACACAAAGAAACCCACTTTTAGCATAGCGAAAGAAGGCACATGAAAAATCAAAAAGCACAAACTAATTATAATTTTTAAGCTATAGGCTTAGCTGATCCTCCTTGTTTTCCAGCAGGAAAAGTGGAAAAAAAAGGCTGGAGAGGTGCCCAAGAGGCACCGCTTCTTCATCAGCCTCCTCCTGAAAGCAAATGTGAGCTCGCAGCGGTGGTATTCTGCCTGTAAGGTGGCAGGCGTTGAAACGTTCAGCCGAGAAACCTCGGTTGAACGAGGTGTTTTGAGGTGGTTACGTAAATGAGAGGAATTTGTGGAAATTCATGAGAACAGGGAGATTGTGGGTTTATCTTGCCATGAAAATTACTGCTGCTTATTTGAATCCTTACTACAACTGCACAATAACAGTCATTTTCGTACAGGTTTTTACAAAAGGTCCCACACTGTGCAGCTAAGAGATTTACCAGATTCCTTTGGGAGGTGATGCCCTTGGCAACACGTGTGATAATCTCTTGGGCTGTCTCCTTCCTTCCTTACGCTTATTTCTTTAATATTTCTGAGGTTACCCAGTTTCCTCCCAGTCCTGATTTTGCAGCCCTTAGTTTCACTCCTGTTTTTTCGCCAGTAAGGACTGTGGGCTTGGGATGGATTTTGGATGCTTCCAGATCTGTCTCATCCAGGGTCCCATCCTGTGGTTTATTACTGCGGTAATAAACACTTGCATGCTGTGGTCTATTAGCAATCGTATACGCATTTTAGTTTGTTAATTAAAGATGTCACTGAAGATCTCCTGCATTTCCCTCTGCCTCTTGTTTGCCTTTTAACTGGAAGTGAAGACCTCTCGCTGCTTGCCCAGCAGGATTGCTGCTCCGGGCAGGTGTTCAGGGGCGCCTGGTTTCCAGCCGGCTGCAGCCCAGCCGAGCATCCTGGGTCTGGCCAGGAGAGGTCAGTGAACACACACACAGAGCCCACAGCCTCCAAATCTGGCAATAAATCTATTGTATTTAATGAAACTAAGCATTTGGCAGTTTCTAGCTCCAGAAATGCGAGGCATCGTCCCCTGGTACCAGAGGCTGGTAGCAGTCAGTGCGAGGTGCCCTTTGGGGGATGCACCAAGGCATCAGTGTGGCCTGGTCTGAGGGGAGCTGGCAGCCGATGAGAGCCTAGCAAGCCCTCCAGATGTGCTCCCTGGACCAGCAGCTGCTTCAGCCTTTTCCATCCGCTCGACTGGTTATCCTCCAAGATGAAATTTCTCCTGGAAACATGCAGGAACCAGACTGTAAAATTTGAGTGCACAGTCCTGCTAAGGCTGCCAGCAGTGGAGGTGAAAATCTCACCCAGAGTCTCCAGGTGCCAAGTCGCCTTGGAGAGAAAAGCACTAAGCACTTTGGGAATGCTTTGCTTGCAGGTGAGACATCTCAAACTGACACGTTTTCCATTGGACAGTCTTTCTGCCTCCCTCTCTACCTCGCAGTTAATTGACTTGCAAAAGCCCCAACATCCAATGCTTGACAAGGGTAACGGTGGCCTCCATGCTGCAAGGGGGATGTGGTGACACCAGAAGGTTGCGCTCCAGAGAGGGGTAGGAATGGGAAAAGAAACTGGGCTGGAGTTTTATAGTGACAGCTAAGTAGCCAAGCTTGCTCTGCTGCATTTGTTCCTTGGAGTCACCAGTGTCGTTTCTGGTTCAATTATTTTTACAGCTTTTGAGTACTCTCCATGAGCCCAGAACATCTATTTCCTGAACCTATTATGGTTTGCTGCTTATTTCAAATATTCACACTCTTGGTGTTTCCTCTCACTGTGATTTGAGCTCTAGTTATAGATTTCTTCTATTGCTTGATATGGGTCTAGTCCCAGATCCTTCAAAATTATAGGAGTCTTTTAATAAACTTCAGTTTGATTCAAGAATCTAATTCGGTCATCAGTGCCACACTGTCATCACAGGCCCTGCTTTCCCGTGTGGGGCCCTTCATAGGAGAGGGTTACAAATGCCATGTTGACCCTTTAACATATTTAGGTAATGGATAGTAGATACATGCTGATAAGAGGGACACACACACACTTATCCTGGGGACTGCCAGCATACTAAATTATTGTTTAGGAAGCGGAGTGAAATGCTGCTGCTGGGAGCAGGTGCACAGCTCAAATGCTAGTGTGGCATTTAGGTTAGGAAAGGAAATCTTCTGGTAAAAACCTCACAGACAAATAATTTCCAACACCCAGAAAGAGTGAGGTTGGGACCCATGACTGAATTAATGCTGAATTAAATCTCAGAGGGGAGGATCTGGACTGTGGTCCCCAAAAGCAGCACAAGCAGACTTGTCTTCACCATCCTCTTTCTGCTGCTTTCTTAGTGCTCGAAAAGAAAGACGTCAGCCGAGCAACTTCAGCAGATTTTCCTGCTGCTTGGAAGCTGGCAGCATCTCTTTTCAAGCACGTTCCATCTGAGTTCATTTGAGCTATGCTGTTTCATGCCAGTGATGAATCTTGTTCTCAGACTCCAGGAGGTGCCATACAAGAAACACATGTCCTCATCCACCTGCTTCTTTACCCCAGAACAGGGGTTTTCATCCTGTGACCTCTGTACAGGGACCCTGGGGATGGTGTAAATGGTGCCTTGAAAAAAAGCCCATATTCAGCCAAGTGAGAGCCTTCCAGAAACCCCAGGACTGAGTTGGTGATCGCTTGAAATCACCTTTTATGAGTCTGGAAGAGTCTCCACCTGCTCACAGAGACCTGGGCATGCACAAGGGCGAAGGAAGCCACATCCTGAGCATCCCAAACTGCTGCAGCTGATTCCCTGCCATAAATAAAGAGAGAAGCGTAGGGGTGAGAAATTACTGCAGTGCTTGGAAGGCAAAGTCCAAGTTTAATGGCTAAAACTTGTCCATAATAAATGCATTTCCACCCTGGTTCCTGACTATGAGCTAAAAGCAGCCAAAAATGCCTTATGAATTATTACTTGCTGGCCTCTGTGGCCAAAGATCTTGCTGTTGCAGGAAAGCAAAACCATCTGGAGCAGAAGGCTGGGAAGGGTGAGGCTACCCAAGGCTAGGGCAGCTTTCTGAAACAAGCTGTATTAAGCCACAGGAAAAGAAAAAAGATGTTCTGCTTAAAAACAAACAAACAGACAAAACCAAAACAAACCCCGAACAACAGAAGCAGCAGCATTGCATTGAAGAGGCAATCGACCAAGCTGCATTTAGGACACACAGCAAAGTGTTTTATCTTAGGTGGAGTTGGAAGCGGGATCTTCCTGCAGTGCTTTGGGGGCACAGAGCAAGGTCACAAGCAAGAGCGGGTGGTGGCTGTGGTGGCCAGTAGTCACCCTTGTTGGAGGTTCCTGCACAGGCTATATTACATCACTGCTAATTAGAGAGAAGGGTGCCAAGTCATAAAAATCCAGATGTTCAAATAATACACGTACACATGGCCTCAGCCCCTAGCATTGTGCAAACCAAGGAGCACAGCGAAAGCAAAGCTCTCTGTCGAGAGCAGCTGATCTGAAATCAAAGAGCGAATTGCTCAGAAAACTCGGACTCAAGTTAAAAAGCAAATTTGCTCCAACACCAGATTACTGCTGAGGGAGAATGACCATCATTGCTGCAAATGCAGTGGAAGGAGCTGATGGGGAAGCAAAGATAAAGGTGAATACCGCTCACAGCAGCTCCGTGGCTGGTGGCTGCAAGCTCAGAGCAGTTTACTTTTGGGAGTGAGCTGACCTAGCTCTCAATATCCAAACATATCGCTCTGGGGAGGTGCTGTCTGCTCTTCTCCCATGCCCTATGTACTCTCTGTGGTTTGGTTTGCAATTCAAAGCCACAGAAGCTCTGAGTAAGGACAGAGGGATGTGCCCATCTTATTTCAAGTGCAGCCTTCTGCCTCCATAGAGGCACATCACGAATCCCTCCAGCACTGAGAAGCAGCTTATTAAGTTCACAGGAGATGGAAGGAAGAGGGTGGCCTTCTGGCCCGGCCATCCCTCCCTCCTCTGCCACCATGACAGGGACAGCGAAGCCAAGGCAGTGTCAGGGCTGCCTTCATGTCCTGCCAGCACAGTCCCCACAGCCCCAGCTCCCTGCAGGGAAGGGGTGGTGGGTCGAGGGGCCCTTCCCACTCCGGCACCATTCCTGGAGCCAGGACTGAGGCTCTGTACTCCTCGGCAGGGCTGTGAACCTACTGGTGTGACTTGTCCCAACTCCATCCTCTCTTGCAACCACTTTATTTTATTTTCCTCCCCTGGATGGTCCTTGGCTGCATCAGCTCTTTTCCTTCCACAGTTAGGAAGGCGGCCAGAGACTATCATCACATAGAAGAGGTTCCAAATAACCTCAAAAATTAAAGATTTCCAGCACATACCACCATAAACATCAGTTGGGAAGAGCTCTGTTGTTTCAGAAAACATTCAAGGACACACTGAAGCCCCGCTGAAGCCTTTACTCTCCTGCAGAGAGGCCACGCTCCTGGAGCAGAAGGTGGAAAGAAGCTGCCTGGTCCACGGATGGCATTTCCAGCCTTTTTTTTTGGTTCCATTACACCTTTATCTCATTGCTGCCGAAATGAGCTGAGCTCAAACAACCTGCAGTCTCTCATCCTGCTGGTGCACACCAGAAACATCCTATTCAGAGTGCAGCGGGCAGTGGCAGGCACCACGCAGGTCAGCTGCAAACGAGGGACAGCATCTGAAACCCAGGATGGATGGGCTTGGGAAGGAAAGCACGTTCCTTGTGCTTTGTGAGAAGCGGGTTCACCTGGAGGAGCACAGAAAGCTGAACCTCTGCCAGAGGAATAATCTGGTAAACTTCCTAATGAATATTTCTGCAACACAAAGTCTCTTTGTGGATTTAAATTAATCTAAAACACATTCATTAATTCATAGCTAAGAATTGAATTATATTTTGTTGCTGACCTCCATGTTGTTTGTCTGTAACTAGATTTCCCCTAAAAGGCAGCAGCGCTATTTAATCATAATGCCAACCTTTGGATTTACTTCAGCAGCAATTACCCTGAGCTTTGACTTTGATGTAATTTATATTTCAGAACACATCATAAATAACTCTTTCTTCTCCTTTCAGTATGGCTGTGTGAATGTGTGCGAACCCATGAAAATACGAATTGCTGCCTATTTATCCCATACAGGCTGCGTGAGTGAATGTTGCTGCCCTGACCACCCCAGCCTGCCCCATGGGGACACTTTCATGTTCTTGTGGTGTGAGATGAGCACCGTATGTGCTCGTCACCAAGCTCCACCAGCAATACCACCAGGCAGCGCAGTCCCAGAGGTCCTGTAAGATGGACCACAACCAGCCGATGGACCACAGCTGAGAACTTCCCAATCCAGGTCATGTTACTTTGCTTTCCTAGAACTCAATTCCCAAATATATTTTTAAAAAGGAAGAAATTTTAAGGAATATTTACTATCCTAACTGCTTCTGTAAAAACCATTCTTACCCCTTAGACTTACTAGGAGGCAGCCAGTCATCCCGTGTTCAGTTAGTCATGGGAAGTCTTCTCATCCCTTTTCTGTTCCTTTCAATAAAGCACAATTTAATTTAAAGGAGTCTGGTTCAGCCTCTTGCTTAGATCAGAAGAAAGAGGGGTTTAGTGCACATTTCAATTAGGAAGAGCCCAAGGACAAAGTCTGGAAGTCAGTTGTATGAGATTGCCAAACACCCTAATAAATTTAACCCCAAATCATCAAAAATTCCATGAGATTTCTGTCCAATCCATGAGATTTCTGATCCAAGAAAATCCCGTTAAGGAGGTCAGCTGTTTAGTTGCATAGAAAGTATTCTCGTTCTGGACAGGATTTTTCATGCTCCTGTCTGCTTTGAAATTCAGGAAAAAAATCAGTTCTGGGCTCCAATTTTGGCCACTCTGGATTTTCGACCAGGTACGAGCAAGTCAGCAAAGACCTGTTCACATGGCAATGGGCTCAGCTCCTTCACCAATAACAGGTATTTCCAGTGTCACCGGGCAAACACAGTCCACATCCTGCAAACAGCATTAATACTTTGTGCCTCAGCTGTCGGCAGCCACAGTGAGAAACAGCACTGGTAGCTACAGAGATGCAATTAGCAGGAGAGGTGACTCGTACTAGAGCAAACCTGGTGGCAATGGGCACGTTTAGACACTGCGTGTTTGCACCAGCAAGGGAGTGTGAGTCCTAATCTTGCTGAGAAACACTCCATGTATGGTGGAAACACCATCTGACTGCGCAGGAGAGTTTGCAGACCTGTGTTCATGAGGGAAAATAATAGTAGGGGTGCAGCATGAGCTTGATCATGCTGTTCTCTTCCAGCTGCTGAAACTAGGAGTCATTTGCTCTTGGTGAAGTGCAAGGATTTTAAATGTGCCTGTCAAGACTTGCAGGATGGGGGGGAAAAGCCTGCAGAAATCTTAAATGTGCCACTAGCTAAGCCAGGTCTTCACAGAAGCAGTGGGCTTTTACTGTTACTTAGTTTGCTATGGAGGAGTTTGACCAAAGAGGATGGCAGATTGCAGAAATTACCATGCACTGAATTTTTTTTTGTTCTTATTTTATCCTAATGTCAAAATGAGAATAAAAAGCTCTTCTGCAGGAATCCAACATAGCCTTGCAATTAAATTCAAGTTGCTTTCATGAAGAATGACAGCCCAGCGGTAGGAAAAAAAGCTGCAAAAACAATGCTCAAGGCTGTCAAAGCAATCAAATAACATCCGTTAACTTCTGCTCAGGAACAAAACTTCAGCCCTCTCCCCAAACCTCCTTAAATAATCAGCTTTTGCAATGCCATGCAGATGGAGGGTAGCAGGAGGCTGGTGGGTTTGGGCACAAGCCAGGTTCAGGTTGTCCCCATCAGGTGCTTTGCTGGGGTTTTTGCATGCTCATGTAGGCTCACTGGAGTGCCCGGAAGGGCAGAATACGGGTATCTGCACTCCAATGTGAAAACGCACACAGTTGTTGTCCATGTCCCCCTGACCCTGAGTACTCCTGTGCATAGGATGTCCCTGAGGTCCTCTGTGCTGTGCTGGGGCAGGTGGAGAACCTCCGTGACCTTGCACACTGGTGTGGCTCAGCAGTACTGCCGGTACGGCTGGAGCACCCTCCCTCTCCTCCAGCACAGAGCCCTCAACCCCACCGAGCAACCAGCTCCAGAAATGCCATTTGCTCTCTGTTGCCAACAGCGAATTTGTGCCACAAGCTCATCCTCTTCACATCCACATGTAAATGAGTTAATTTTTTTATTTTCACTGCACTGAATTCTTTACAGACTCCCTGTTTTAGTGACCAACTCTCAGTGTGCTGGACCACAAGAGAGGTCCAGGCTCCAGCAGTGAGAGGTGATGGAGGGAACGCAAAGCTATATAAGCGCCAGTATTTGTCAACTACAGTTATATCATCTTTATCCAAATAGGAAGGCTTAACCTCAATAGGCACGCAATAAACCTGCACAGTGAAGGCATGGCTTTCACGAATCTAGTACAAAAACAATGGCTTCACCAAACCCCAAAGCGTGGTTTCAGAGAAATGTTGGTCACTTCCCAGTAAAATTCAGTGGTTGGGTACAAACTCTGCCTTTTGGCTACCCTGGGGGGGTGGGTCCCAGATACAGCAGCCCCAGCCCAAAGCAGGACCTGAACCCCCAAAACCTAAGCCCTAAATTTGGGTCTTTGAAAGGATGAAAAATTCCCATGAGCCCTTCATGTTGCTCAGCCTGCACCAAGGAAGGCCTGAAACATGGGGCCTTGATAACGTTGAGATGACCCTTGTCTTTACGGTTCAGTAATTTTTCATGGCAGCAGCTGTCCGTGATCTGTTTTGCACATTGGCCAGGTGGGCCCAGAAATAAACTCCCTGTTACTAGCTGTGATTGTAACCAGCTTGTGTTGCAGAAGGGCTCCTGCCATCACCCTCTGGCCTCTCCCATCACTGAGATAACTCAACCAGTGACTTCTGCATCAAGCTTACGGTTGTGCAGTTGGACTGGTGGATCAAGAACTGACCCTGAAGTCTCCAAGTGGGAGAGAAGTCACTAACGCTCATCCCTTCAAGTTAAAATTCCTGTTCAACCCCAGCTCCTGCTTCTTAGTTTGAACATGGCTCCATCGCCCCATTGGGACATCAGTCCTGCCAGACGTGCCTTTGCTGGCCACCTCAGGCAAGTCTCCCGATGGCTGATATCGCTGCATCACACTGTGTGTAGGCTGGCACAGTCTGCGGGCACGTTTCACTCTGTCTCTTAATAAAAAGCCTTTGAATTAACAATCTGCATTTTTTCCATCTGATTATTCTGCATTGGGACCCTTAAAAGTGAAGTACCATCCAGAGACAGTGGCCATGGCCCGTAAATTTAATTACTAACCTTTAATTCATAGGTGGCAGAAACAGTTCTTCAAGCATCTGAGTTAATCAGGCTTTGCTGACAGTGGCAATCAATTGTTCAGCGGTCTACTTTTTGCTTAATTACTGTTGGACTACATTGCATTTTCAAAATGTCAAGCATCCTCTTTTAGAAATGCAATAAATCATTTCTACTCGGCGAGCAAGGCTAGAGTAGGAGACTATTATTCTCTCATACCTGACCTTGGCTACAAGGAACAGAAATTGATCATTTACTACAGCAGTGAAATATCATTTAAGGAAAAATGAGTCTTAACTAAGAACTCCAGCTCGCTAAAAAGAAGGCCAGACTTTCTGGCCATGCAAGGAAGATTCTGGCATGGGGATGGGGTTGTCTTAAAATTCTTCTGTTAATGAGGCACCATCTACACTGGGGATCAAGTATCAGAGTATCAATTGCAGCAGGAACCCACAAAGCACTTGTGCCCAGATTTTCGCTGTGTCCCAGCGAGAGATACCCTGAGTCTTGTTCTTCCACTGTCAGGGCAGGGTATTTGTGTGTCACCCAAAGAGTCGTCTAACCCTCTTGGTTTCAGAAAGGACGTCTCTGTAGAGGCAATTTGGTCAGTTGGAACTTTGAGAAGACAAAACACGTGACTGTTGAGATTGCATTAGTTCAGAAGAGTTAGGACACGTGACTTTTCCAAGAAGACCACCTCTGGGGCCCACCAGCCCCACCTGTGACATCTCACTGCTGGCACCGAAGTTGGCCGCATGAACCTGCGTGGGCATGGGCAGAGGGGCATTTGCTGGAGCTGTGGCCTTCACAGTGCCTGTAGCCGAGGTGGGCAGACAAGACACAGTTTATCCATGGCACAGCTCTGCTGTTTGTGCCTCATCTGGCCCCAGTTCTGCCCTAAGGGACTGCTGCCGAGGGTAGGTACATTCTCATTTGTCTTCATCTGTAAAAAATAGTGGGCAATTTTTTAACTGTGTGTATTTACAGCAACTAATGCAAAAGAAACCTGCTCTCTGCTCAGACCCCAGAGACTAATGGGATAGAAGTAATAAATGACATCTTACTTGCTGAGAAAAGGGAGGAATTTTCAGCAACAAGATTGTGCTCAAGTATGTTGAGAGTGGTACATGGATTGTGGCTAGTGTCAGCCAACATGATATGAAGATAAAAGACATCCTCTGAGGATGCTGCCAGAATTGAGAAGGAAGAGGCTGTGCGGTGAATCATATGGATCAAATTTCCTCTCTCATTGTGTTTTAATAGAAAAGCTTTTCGCCTGCTCCCAAGGGTACCAATGAAACTTTGCTTCAAAGCAGAGGTAGGACGGTGGGTTTGGGCTTTTTTTTTCATTAAACGTACATGCATCCAGAAAAAAACATTTTTCCCTTCTGGAAAGCAGAGCTGATTCAAGCCAGGAGCCAACAGCAAAAGAAGTAATATCAAAAAATCGAAATGAAGCAATAGAATGTTTAGCACTTGCAAGACGATAAAAAAAATTTTTTAGAGGAAAAAAAGAGAAGGAAGACACATACAAAAGAAGTCCCTAATCCAAATTAACACTGCTGTTTTCTTAATTCAGTATTTTCTCCCCATTTATGCCAGTGGCATTTGTTTCACCAGGAGTTCGACTGTGCTTGTCGGGCATCACCTGTTGGTTGAAACGTCCTGGTTTAGTGGCAGCAGAGCGTGACGGGTTGTATGGGAGCGTCCCAACACGAATGTGCCATGAGCTCGCAGGGATCCCAGGCACCGGCCTGGGGACAGCAGGCACCACCGGGAGAGGACATCCCTGCAGAGCCACCACTGACCATCTGCACCTCCCAGTCCTTCCCGTGACTCCAGGGGGAAATCCCAGTGTTGAATGCGTTTTCTGCTGTGTCTCCCCTCTGCATGGCAGCCCCGGTTTCTCCTCACTGCTGGCCACCATGGCCACCACGACGCAGCTCCTCCAAGGAGAAGAGCAGCCATGGCCACCCCATGCCCAGGGTGCTGGCGCAGCGGCTCAGGGACTCGAGTCTGTCTGTCTGTGCCTCCAGGCCAGCTCGGAGCGGGGCTTTGCTCTCGCAGTTTCTCTCTTGAACATCGATCTCCTTGGATGCCCAAAGGCAGCAGCACTAGAGGGCACTGCCTGCACGCCATCAGAGCAGGGCTCGCATCTCCAGCCCCTCGGCGGGACACCCCGGTTTGGCTGCTCGCTGCCACCTTCCCTTCTCACCTCTGCCCTTTCTGTAGGGGAAAAAATGGAGCCACCGAGGCCGTTAATTGCGTTGGCCGCAAATGAGGTTGGCGGCACGAGATGATGTATGAGAGCGGTCCCAGCGAACGGCTTTGGTAAAACCGGTGGGGCGTTACCAGGCGTGTTTGTCACGGGCACAGAGCGAGCAGTGACACAACCGCACACGTTTTCAGGCCAGAAGATGAAGTCGTGCTGGGGGGTGTCGGGCAGCGCAGGCAGAGCCCTGCTGGAGCCCTCACCCAGGGAGCTGGAGCTGTGCCCGGCTGCGCTGAGGGACCTCGCTGCTACATCTCCACTCCAAACCCCTCCTGTGGACAGAAATCCCCTTCTGGATTCAGCCACGCTGGTGAAAATGGCTCCTCCACCCTCGCTCGTCCTCCTGCTGCAGTGGAAAAGCCCACGGACTCATATCCAGAGGAAACAGCTGAACTAATTCAGATTAACCCAAACTGCGGGGGCTAAAGCCTGACAGCAGAGTAGACCTCTGCGGGGCCGGCCTGGATTGCAGGGAGCTTGTATCATCCCGGGCTACAGGTGGCAGAGGAGCTGGTCCCATTCCTCTGCCAAAAGCATCCTGGAGCCGGGGCTGCGGCACAGCAGCTGCTCCCGCTGCCTGGCTTGGCCAGGACGTGTCACGAGTTGAAAGTCCTCAGCGGCACAGCTGATGCTTTGGTCTCTCCTTCTCCATGCCAAGCCCGGTTGCACCAGCCTCACCTTGCACCACGGATCCTCGCACGCTCCCTGGATGTCACCCATCACACCAAAAGCCATCAGGCCTGGACGGTTTGCCGCGTTAGATGAAGTCCAGACAGAGCCAAACTCCGCCGAGCTTTCCCATGGGGCCCTGTTCAACTGAACTGACGCTCCCGTGACTGATTTCTTCCAGCTTGAAGCATTTCCCTTGATGATCTGCCCTAATGGAAAAACAGCTTTTCCACCTTTCAAATGCAAGCAAGATAAAAAATGCCTTCCTGGTTCGAAAAACACGTGGAACCGCTGCCAAAGAACATGCCTGTTAAAAACTTATCCTTTGTATGAGACGACGGCACAGAAATTTAAAGATTTCCCCAGAATACAAACAATACTCAGAGTATGGAAAGGAGATTAAAGTAATCCTTGGGTCGCCTTTTGGTTTTCATGCCTTTTGTAAAATAAATAAATAAGTACAAATTAGGAGTGTATTGCAATCGTCCAAAAGCTCTTGTTTTTGCCCCCTAGGACTCCTGCTCTGCAGCTGAAAAAAAACCAGTTGCATAGATAACAGTTCCCTGAGGCTGAGGTGTTGTTTCAAAAATAAATTGCTTATTTGAAATAATTGCAGGGAAATCACTGCGTTTGGAAAGTTTGAAGCCTTTCCTAATTAATCTGGGAGCGTGAGGGATCCTGCTTTGCAACCCAGTTTCTCGAAGCGCTCGCACACCACAGGAGCTGCTGCCGGGGCGTGAAACTGAGCCTGCGATCCGGAGGCTGATTTGGTTCAGAGAAGGGGGACTTGGTGGCGGTGGTGTTAAGCTACTTTTTTCACGAACCGGCTAATCAACCAGCTAGTCATTTTGTTGGAATCCGGATTGGGGACGCAGCACAGCAGCCACCTCCAAAAATAAAGGTAATTCTGCACAGAGGCAGCTGAATCTGCCTTTTCTGAGGAGGGACGAGGGCTCTGCTGCAGCGGGGCATATTTCCTTTTCCCCAGATGCTGCCTTGACACCCCGTCAGTGTTTCCATGAGTGGGAGCTGCAGGGCAAGAACGGCTTCAGCAATCTGCACATGCTTCATGCTGATCTCTTCTTTCTTTTGGTCAAAAAAGAAAAAAAAAAAAAAAGAGAGAAACACTGGCATTCCCAAGGCGGGGAGGTGGTGTCCTCGCCCAGCAAAGTCACCTACTGTGCTTTGTGAGAGCCCTTTCGACATCCTGGCGCTCCCCTATAAATCTGCCCCGTGGGGTCTGCAGCTCTGTCCCCAGCTCAGCCCTCTGTAAGGTCCTCAGGGCAGTGGCACTTCCATAGGGCACCGCACCACACAGACAGATGAAAACCGGGTCCCTCCCCTATAAGGAAGGGAGTCCTGCAGCCCCTCCGAGACCGGGACGTTCCTTAAGGCACTGAGCCACAATGCAAAGGCCCAGGACATCCTTTTGGCTTCGATTCGTTGAAAGGAGAACATTCTGAGTCAATTAAAAATGAAAGCAGTAGTCTGTGGTGGCACTGCCATAAGATACTCCCTGCAATGCTCTTGCTGCAGGAGGAAGCAATGGGCAGATCTGGGGATCAAAGAAGTCCACACAGAAGGATAATGTCCTCCTTTGGCCTGGGAACAGTCAGATTCCCATGAGTGACCAAACATGCAGGCCTTTGTCTGCTGGGCTGAGGCTGCCTCGGGGATTTTGGCCTCAGGGAGATGGGCTCACTTGTCCACACAGCTATCAAGGAGCAAACACAACCATGAGGCACAAGATACGGAGGCTGCACCTGGAGACCGCGTGCCTTCCTGCATGGCTCCTGTAGGTAGAGGTCCTCCTTGTCAGGACCCACCACCTCCTGCTACCTGTGAACTCAGCCCACTGGAAAACAAGATAAAAGTAAAGAGGGAACACTTGAAAATTTCTGTAAAATGGAGTGATTTCAGGATTATGAGATGTGGAAATGACTGTGAACTCTAATGCATTTATTTTTCAAAAAACAAAATCCGGTTTATCATTTTTAAAACTGATCTAATGAAAAAATAAATAAATATGGGGCCTTGCTTTGCAAATGTATATGTGTAGAGACCACCCTGTCACCGTTTATCTTTGCCAGACTAAATAAGATGGTTTAGCTTCTTCTCTGACAGACTCCCCATTGCCATGCCGTCACGCAGCCTTCCCATGCATCCATTTCAGCTACAAGTCTTTCAACGTGGATGACCACAACCATATGCACTGCTCTAGATGGTGCCTCACCCACAGGTTCTACAAGCTCGATACATGCATCCCTGCTCCACCTGGAAGCACTTGACCTGTGTCATTGGCAGAGCATGTTTTGTGCATCATAGGCTCTCTGCAAGAACTTCTCCTCTAAAGCCCTTCCAATACATTTGCAACTGACAAGGACATTAAGGGCTTTGGTTTTCATCTTTCCTATCCAGTTGGTATCCTTCTGGTGCCAAGACCCCTTTCAGACTAGTGACAGCTAGGGAGCACAGCTCATCACAGGCATGGGTGCAATAGTAGGGTGCACTTGGATGTGTTCATCTCCAAGCTTCTAAAATTTCTGCCCAGCTCATGGAGAAAGGCAGAGAGAGCCCATGTTGGTCTGCCATGGATATGTACCATAGGAGAGGTGCAGATGGACAGAAGGTGTCCTCAGACTTGCCTTTATTAGATGGAAATCACACTGGTTTGCCAAAGCATGTCCTGTCCCAGACTCCAGGTCTTGTCGTCGCTTTCCTGGCTGGCTGGACCCAGCCATGGACAGAACCAAGTACTTAAATCACCAGCTTTTACCCGCCCTGATTACACTGGCTGTACTGGGATTTCTCAAATGTCTTAAATGTACATGAGAGACAGAGAGAGAAGCCAATATATGTGCAGCAGTAAGAAAGCCCATGGCCTCCTTTGTTTAATGGCCCTTGCAGTGGGCAGCAGAGTATATTTTTACTCATTAAATCAAAGTGGCTGCTCCTTGCCCTTCAAGTCCCTGGAGAGCAACTATTCTCGATAACAGCCAGTCCCCACAGACTCATTAAGCTTTCTTGAAGCTGTTTGCAGAGGCAGGGTGCTAATCTATGAAGATAAGAAGTCAAACCTTTCACTACGAGGACATTTTTTTACTACTTGCCTGGTGCTCTCCCTTGTAATTTCATCAAAGGCCAAAACTAAAAACCTATCTAATCTGTCAGAAGAGCCAATCTAATCTATCATTATTAAACACTTTTATGGAGAAAAATGGATTGCAACATTAGAGAGCTTGTGATTTAGCACATGAAAGAGATGGAAAAGGTCTCTGAAATGACAAACAATACAAAATCTGCTTTCCCAAAAGAACGGATTAGCTGGTGGCACAAACAAATAAGTAAATACAGTTAAAACTGCTGAGATTTGTAGCAAGAGGTGTAGAAAATGCCTGGGATTTGTCAGTGATAGCCTTTCATGGCAAAAGTAGATTTTAGTTCGTTTGTATTGAAATGAACCTTCACCCACTCTCTACAAGCTTTCAGAGCCGAGTGCCATGAGAGCAAACCTTGCAAGGTCTGTCACAGTGCCTTGGAAAGACATTGCATGGTTGGTGGGTGCAGAGGGGCTTGGTGTTTAATGATGAGGAGATGTGATGGTGAGAAGATCAGTACTCATATAGTCGGTGGAGAAAAAACAGGCTCTTTCAGTAGATAATGAAAGGCAGGAACAAATCTAGCTCAAATGTCCTTGTGGAGCAACTCTCGACCCTTCTGTCTCCAGGCGAACACCTGGGAGAGGTGGGTCTTCTCACTGTAGGCACAGAAGAAGAACCAGAATCTTTTCTCCAACTTTTCCACCTGAACTGGGAAAGCAATGGCCTGGCTGCAGAACATTTGGATGCTCTGCAGGTGGGGATTTCAAAATCTGAGTGCTCCTTGCACTCACGATTGAGATGCTCAGTGGGGTGCAGAGCTGCCCACGGCCAGCGGAAAGGCCATGCTGAGCCTAGAGCTTTCGACTAGAAAAAGGAGTCTGATTTCAGCATGGGGAAACTTGCCATCATCCCAGACAGATTAATTAGACTTGGCAGATTTCTCAGTAATTGGAAACAAGATCCGTTGCCATGAAAATGTCGGAAAAAAGAGGTACTGAATGATTTGTATAGGTGATATATTTGTATTGCATGCCTGGCAGCCTGAGCGCAGGTTGGGAGGACCCTATGAAAGTCAGAGCCCAAAGCTCGGCCTTTGCACAATCGAGGCTGAAGACAGCACTAGGATGTAGCAGCATTTCTTGCCCTTGGCTCCAGCAGGATGCCAGGGGCAGGACTGGGGGTGAGTTAGGTGGGCAGAGGTCCTTCGTAACACTCCACCGTGTGGTCATCAGGAGATTAACTCAAGCTCTACCACACATTGGCTATCAGGCCACGAAACTGCAGCAAGAGTCGCGGTGGTGTCTCTCTGCAGAGCAAATGCCCTCCCAGCAGGGAAGGGATGCAGAGCCTGGCGGTGCCTGGAAAGGACCGAGAACACAGACGTCCCACCTGCAAAGCAGGAGACGTGCCCCGACCCCTCCACTGACATTTAGGCTCGAAAGTTGCTCTTTAGCTGTGCTGAACACTTCCAGGTTTCCAGCATTTCAAGGGAGATTTGGCAGGGCTCGCTTGTGCTTGATTTTATTTCAGATGCCATAACATTTGGGCCTTTTTATGCAGCTTTTGGCTGGTGTTGAAGCAATTTCTGTCTGTTTCTTCTTTCTCCTCCCCCTCCCCTTTGCCGTCCACGGTGGGAGGCTGACAAAAGTCAGTGACTCAGCCCTAGAAGAGAATGGAAAACTCCAACAGGGCTTTGAATTGAAATGCAGGCAAGGCAGGAGAGACCCAAGGGGAAGCTGGAGACATGGAAGGAAAGGGACCGTAGTGAGAAAAAATTGCGAAGGAAGCAAATAAGCACTCTACATTGAATAAGCAAGAGAGAAGAAGTTCTTCCAGGAAAGTCATTTATACTCCACAGGCTGGGCAAATGTAGATTTACAGGCAAGACAATCCTGAACTATTTGAACAAACAGGGAATTTCAGGAGCTGCAGAACTATAGCCTGATTAAGCACAAATTTGTGTCCTCTGTCCCCTCAACTCCTTTCTCTGTGGCTCTTATGGCCCCTTACCAAGCAAGAGAGAGACTGTCTTGGCAATAAATAGGTGAACAAAGGGACAAGCAGGCAAGAAAAGGAGTGCCACAAAACTTCATGGTGTGCAGGAGACATAATATTAAAATCCAGCAGCGAGCTTTAGCCCCAGCCCAGTCTGCAGCATGCAGAGCTGTGCACCCCAGTGCACCCCAACCTTTCCCCAGTCTGCCTGTGCTCTTCATCAGCAGTAGGGGCAAACACCACCCCTTGCCTTGCGAGCGGGGAAGGTGTCTTCCAGCACCCACAGACGCAGGTTTGTCCTGAGGACAGCACAGGACCTCTACCCCCTTGCACAGGGCAGTGCGTCGGGCCTCCCTGCAGCCACAGGGATGTACAGCCTCTCCTCCAAAGCCGGATCTGGCCCTATAGCAACAACAGGGAACTGCTCAAAAGCCAAACGTTACCCTTGTATCAGATCTGCACATATCACTGAGGGACACCCCAGCTTTTTCAGTCTCTCTGAAAAGCCAGGATCCTACCCCGTGGGCTCGTAAGCAAACAGTGTGATGGACGGAAAGATACCCGTGTTCTCCCAGGCTATCCGAGCAAAAAATTACTCAGCTATTTGCTATTCTGGGTCCTTGACACGTCTGTGCAACACATCATTAAAGCATTTCAAAGGAAAAATCTGCCATTTTGGGGTTGTGATTCTCCCTCAGAGCCTCATTGTGCCAAGGAAGGGCGACAACCAACGCATTGTACTGGCAAGCATTTCTCATCGCGCTCAGTCCCTGGGTAAGCTGGGTCCACTCTAAAGAGCTGTTGTCTTTTGCCTGCCACCACACCAGCGTAACAGATCTCACACGTCCATGGCAGCCTACTCGCTTCCCATTCACAAATTCCTCTGCTGAATAACACCAAAGAGTTAAGGCCCTGTCAAAAGGTTGCGTTATGGGAAGGGAAACTGGAGAAAAAATGGCTTTCAATGCAATGCGAGCATAGACAATACTGTTTTGTAACTGCGCCGTTTGATGTGCAATGACAGGAATTAATCATTTTACTTAACAGAATTACTCTTTGTTATGTAAACTTTGTAAAGTCAGTCTCATGTGACCCCTTTCAATTAGGAACAAATTGTTTAAAACTGTCGTCTTTCTGAAGGCGCAGTATTCGTAAGAGCGACCTCGGGGATGGGTTGTCGTTTCACCCTGGAGTACTCACAGCTGTGCAGTTTGACACCAAATGGAGACCAAAATGTGCAGAATTACTTTTTTTTTTTTTAACGGAGCGAGTGATCCCTCTTTGCTTATTCTAATCGGGGGCGAACATTTGTTTCCCATTTCATTTTCTTCAGTTATGAGAGATCTAGATATGTTTTTATGTGTTTCTCATCACCTCGGTCTGCAAGCACCTCTGGGGTAAGAACAGACATGCTTCCCAAGAGCTCCTTAGAGGAAAGAAAGCATGTTCCATCTACCAAGAGAGAACCAAGACTGAAAAAGATGAAGGGTCCCATCTTGAGCAAATGAAAATCATTGCTTCAGCAGAGCTAATGTCACACAGAAGGTCTGTAGCAGGGCCAAGAAGAGCCTCCAGAGATCCACAATTTCACCCCAACACCTCAGCCTTCTCTCCTGGTGCCTGTAACCTTGAGAGCTGCTGGTGCTCCCTTTGCCGTCCAGCTGTTTCACACAAACTGTGTGACGTGCGAAGGGCTGGAAGCACCCCCTGTTACGTACGGAGGTGCTCAGAGTTTGCCGTATTGGTTGTATTAAGTCACAGAGGGAGACTCTTGCCAGGGTGGTGTGAGCACCACAGATATGCTTTTGAACCTGCTTGCAGAAACGAGGGAGCAGCAGCCTTAGGATGGGCACGCCCTGACAGCGCTGGGGATAAATGAGCCGCACCAGCTGGGCTGTGCGTCCCGGTCCCCTTTGGAGATCCCATTTCACCTCCACTGACCATGGAGGAGGCTGCCTATGTTCCCGCTCCAGTCCTGCCCCTACAAGAGCAAAACTCATAACCTCATAACCTCTCTCAACCACATCAACAGGCCCAATTTTTGTCCTCTTAGCGCTGTGTTAAGCTAATAGCCAGCCCCGATCGCTCTCGCTGATAAAAGCATTTGCTCTCGGTGTTTCCCATGTATAATGCAACATTTACGCTCAGGTCCGTGCGCTTTCAAAGGGTGGCCGTGCGGCTTTTATTTGAGAGCCCAATCAGAAGATACGCCGCTCGGCTTTGAAAGGCATCGGGCGAACTTTGATCTCATTTCCCTGGCTGCCCTGCCCAGCAACATTGACCGCATTAAGAAAACCGAACCTACCTTGTCCAAACGAGAAGGCTAACGATCTCGCATCCAGGGGCTTTCAAGTCGAAGTGAGCCATTGTGTACATCCCCCCTGAAATCAAATGTAGTCAAAGATTGCAGAAGGACTGTCACCCAGCAGTGCCTGCCAGCTCAGCTTGTCCCTCATACGGTGCTGCTCACCCATAGAGACTTCCCCAACCTGCAAGTCACAGATATGGCTCCGGTATGGCCATAGGACTCGCTGATTACTCACCACAATGTAAAGTGAGGAAACTATGGGGTCTGCAAAGGCTGGTTTAACAGCTGAGGCCAGAGCAGCCTGGGGTTGCCTGAGGAATTAAACCACTGCAGTAGGTTTTTCTCAACATCATCTCACGGGGGTAACTGAACATAATCCCCAGCCCCTATAGTGCCAGGTGAAAGATGTAGAAAGATGAAGCCCAAGGAGATTAAGTGGGTGCATGAAGATGACCGGGGAGCCTGAAGCACGGCTCACATGACAGCCAGCATTCCCTGGGCTTTACAGGATGGCGTCATGGGATGGAAACCATGTGGGCCCCGTGCTCTGCAATAAACCATGCTGGAAACCCAGGCCCATGAGCAGCAGTTTACTGAACAAGGCAGGCTACAAGCATCTGCAGGATCTAATAATAGTGTCTTCCTCTAACAAGCTCATTAGCTTCTGGAGCAGTGAAATCATCTCTAGCATATTCCTCTTGATTGCTGTGGCTGTTATCTAGTGTTTCTATCAAGGCATTTCTAATAGCTAATATTCATTGTGGTATTTCAATGTGGGATTTACTCCCACTCTGCAAAATAGCCCTGGTTCAGCCCCAGGAAATAAAAACAACAGCGGCTATCGGCCCTGTTAAGTAGCTGAGAATTTTTCTCATCTGGTTGTGCCAGCCTTTTCCATCATTTCATCGGGTCTATGTCAAAAGGAGCCCTTCCTCATTCCCTAGCACAGAGGCTGCGTGTGCTGGGGCAGCCTCTGCGTCCCGGGGAGCAGCCGCTCACCCCGGGCGCAGCGCGGCGCCCTGGCATCGCATGATGGGAAACCGCCTTGCCTGCACTGCTGGTGGAAACAGGCCTTGAGCTTGACACTACCGTGGTTATATCCCTGCAAGCAACAGTCGGTGCTTTTGTCCCCGTTGAGCCAAGGAAATCGGCCTCACGGCGGGGAACCGAACAGTGACCTCGTGAAAGAATGAGGCTTCAACCCGTGAGACGAAACTATCTCACAATTGAAACGTCAGACAAGAGGGTGCCCACAGAACCACCCCTCAGCCTTTAGCTTCTTTTCTGTCCTCTTCTGGTCTGTTTGGCTGGTGCTGTGTTTACATACCCAGCTACAGTCTTCGTGTCAAATGGTAGCAAGACGTGACATTTTCCCGGGAAGTGACGATGGCAAAGGCGATTCGCGAACACTTCAGTGCCTCTTCTGAAGTTTCTGCTTGGTATCCCTTGAAAATCACTCTCTCTAGTAGCAGTTTTCTTAAATACATAAAACCCAATAGAAGTATTTCTAGCAGTAGCTCCTGCTTATCACCAATGTCCTGCCACCGTCCACAAGTGACAACGGCAGCAATCCAATGCAGTCTTCATTAGAAGCAGATAAAGGTAATGGCACACGCACACACATAAAAGCTTGTATGTTTAAAAGAAGGGTAGTTTCTGCAAACTGTACTACTTTTTTCCCAAAATTCCACCTAATTCTTGCCCAATAGCAATAAAGCTTAAAGAAAAGAGATCAGTCCCTGTTCCTAGTGTGTGCAGTCGCTGAAATCCAAAGGACAGGGCAAGCCAGGAAAGATACTGGAGAAATGCATTCCTTGGCTAGAGCACATTTTCTCCCCTTTGCTTTCTGCCTTGAAGCCCAGGAATTTCGACACCTGAAGGTAGTGCCTCAAGGCTGGTTCTGTTGTGAAAAGCAATGGCCCAAGCATGTTTAACAGCACAGATGCTCCTAAGGGCTGGGCCAGGCTTTAGGAGCAACCTGACCAAGAAGTGACACCGAGGATGTGCTGGGAAGATGTGACCCACAGCTTGTCTTGGTTGTGAAAGAAACTTAAGCTCCATCTGCAGCCAAAAATGCCTCACTGGGAGGGAATCAAAGGCAAAACTCCAGTTCATCCCATTCAGGGTACTACTGCAGACCACGGACCACACGTGGTGCTCGGTGGAAGCCACCCGCGCTGCTCACAAGTTGCACCAAGACCAGGTACACTGCAACATAGGACAGTATTGTAACTTCCTTCACCTGCAGCATGTTTTGGTGCCATTAACAAAAACTGTGGATGCTCCTCAGCCCCAAAACAGATCCTGTGGATGGAGCCAATGGTTATCAGCAGAGCCTGCCATCGTCCCAGCCTCCTACTCTGTTTTCAGTAACGAGCTCCATTCCTCCATGGTTTTATTTTCACTAAGAATTCTTCATAACTTGTATTTGTTTGCTCAGTGTCAGTTAGATGTCTGCCTTTCCGCCTGAACTATCTTTGGCTTCCAAAACATTTTGCATTTCAGGGAAATATTTGAGAGACTTTTCGGAGAAGAAACCACGCAGACTGTTGGAGCGCAGACGCCGCAGCCATGCACAGAGGCACCCTCAGCGGCTCGGGGATCACGCGTTCACCTTGGAAACTGTCCCATTTGCTTTTTTTCTTCTGTCTATGTGGGGATCCATGACCTGTCCTGAAATGGCTGCTCGACGCTGGTACCTGAGGTGAGAATCATGAGACTCATGGAAATAGGAGGATGGGCATCGCAGTGCACAGTGGGATGCACAGCCTGGTGCAGCCCAGCACAGCCCAGCTCGGCACCTACTGAGCTGGGGGACTGGGAGCAGTTTTTAATTAAAGAAGGATTTCCATCTAGTGCCCAGAAAGGAATGTGAATAAAAATGAACTCCCAGAAAACCTGCAGGATTAGTTTTCTCTTTTTGTTGTCACTGAGAGCGCTGTTTGCCTGCAATACCTGCCATGTGGTTTGGGTCCTGGCTTTCCTTCTCAAGTGTGTTCCTGTAAGAATCAGTGCCTGCACCGTTCGAAGGTCATCATTAGCATGTTAATCTTCCTTTTGCATACACAAATCAGCACTATTTGCCTTCCAGATTTCAATTTTAGCACATAAAAGTAAAAGGAAAAGAAAAAAATAGGAAGACACTATGGGATATTTTGGAAAGTGTTCTGCACAGAGACACAGGCATGTCATTTAGCATTAATGTTAGAAGGTCACCCTTGAGGCAGGCGAGCTGGAGAGGTTTGACAGCGTCAGTCTCGGATTGGGACAGTCCCCAGTCACTCTTCCTTCCCATGCAGGCGGTCACCTTGTAGAGCAGCTTTGGCGAATGCAAACCGAGGTCCACTCAGCAGAAAGCTGACCACAAGCATGCCTCAGGATGGGGATTAAGCAGTGACCGGTCCTTCAGAGACCTCTACCAGTTACGGGGACATTGGGTCTAGGTGACTGGACCAAATCTAGTACTAAATCAACCATCACACCACACACAGGCAGACCTGGCTCCCCGTGGGATTGCGCTGCTGCCCAGCTCCTAAGGCTCCATCCAAGGCGCATCTCCCCGCAACGCCAGCGTAGCTAGCAGGATCGTTATCTTTGCAGTAAGCTGTTAATCAAAGTCCCTGCTTGCTGTGCGGAGATATGTAGTAGGCAGCAGAGTGGGCCAGCAGAGCTTGTCATCGTTAATGAGATTATGCTCCCCTAATCTCACAGCAAATCGGATTTTCATGCTGTGCGCATTTATCGCAGGCCGAGGGCGAGAAGGGAGGCGAGAGGCAGCGCAGACCCGGCCTCCCCGGTTCAGTTCAACGAGCAGGGACTCTGCAGCAGAGGGGACCCATTTCACGTCTTTTAAGCATTTATTTGTAGATAACTTCTGAAGCCAGAGAGGAGGGGGCTAGCGGATTCGCCTGGGACCCCAGGACAGGGACCGAGCGTCACCGTCCAGGGTGGGGAAAAGAAAGCTAACTGCAGGCGCGTACCTCTGGCAAGGGAGCACGCAGCTCTTGGCATGGCTGTCCGGCGCGAACAGCTGCGCTGTTTTCCACAGGGTTATGCAACTGTTTTGTTTCCAAATAATATAACCAGTGTTATGTTTAAATTCATACCAAATCCTGTTTATCTTGCTTCAGTTTCACAGAGAAATCATGTGTGAAATTTTTGCCGGGGTCTGACAATCGTCGGCCATGGCTGTGGTGCCCGCTGCCTCCCGCGTGTCCTCTGATGGAGGTCGGGGGCTCTCCCAGTCCCCCAGCCCCATGCCGAGGAGCGGGTTTGCTCCTGTCTGGGGACACGGCCTCTCGGGTGATCACAGCTTGTGTTGCCTGAATAAAGGCTGCAATCCCGCAGTGGCTCTGCCATGACAAAACCCTGTTGCCTGACCTAAGCCGACGCAGAGCAAGGAGATAAGATGTGGTGTGGTGGGAAGGACCCCTCCAACAAGTCCCAGCAGGAAGACCCACTGCCCAAGATACAGAGCATCGCTCAAGCTAGAGGAGACCTTTCGTCCCCTGTTAAGCCCCAAAGCAACAAATACGTCTATCACTGCCTAATCTGACAAAGCAGCTACATTTCTTTTGACATGCTCATCAGAAATATGGTAAAATGCCAAGGTCCAGCTTTCGGTGAAGAAAAGAGGGCTCATATAACCTCTCTGTGCTCTTGTTGCAGCCAAAACCAGGGTCCTGTGAAATGCAAGTACAAATGCAGTGCCTGCGGCATCGCTGGAGGGTGCGAGCAGCATCCCTGCATGTGCCAGGCGGCCACTGCATGGGCAAGTCACATGTTTTCGCAACTGCATTGTAAGAGTCTGAGCCCAACTGTTCAGCTACATATTTAGGACAAAGTTGCAATAACCAGAGAGGCTTTTGAACTTGGGAACAATAGGAACTATTTTCAATGGGTGAATAATGTTGAAAATCTGTCCCTTAACGTCAGCTTGCAGAATCATCGTTTTTCCCAGTAAATAATATAAAAGTTTAATTTTTTCTCAATGGCTTTCAATGCAACACTTACTTTGAGACTGTTTATTCCTCATCCAAGAATAGCAGGGAGACAGGCTAAAAAGGAACAAGATGATCTTTATCATTTCAAATAGAGTGATTCCAATATTTCTTTTAACTGTCACGCTGTTGTTCTGCGTGTTTGTATGCATCCCATAAAAACAATTTTAGGACATTGATTATTTTTGTGTTTCACATCACATTCCTTTGATGAGTAGTAATAAAACTGAAACTCATATAGATATTGCTACTGTTGGTTAAAAAAAAGAAAAAAGAAACAGTTTTCTGTACAAAAATGAAGCATGTCCAATATTGCACTCCAGGAGGGTGTATTGATGTTTAAAGGAAAAGAAACATTATTCACTTGGATTCTTTTTCATGGTAATAATTTCTAAATGCTCATCAATGGCTTAAATACTGCAGGAGATACATATTTTGAATTGCATCATGTTTTGACACTACTAAAAAAACTTTCTGAACAGACGTGTTTTATAAATCCAGCTTGGAACGAAAACTAATTTTGAAATACTGGAATCTCTCCGGTTTCAAAGTAGGTCTCTTCATTACTCAGTAGAAGTACCTCTTCTTAATTAAAAGAATACAAAAAAGCATTCTTCGCAGACTGACAGCAGTGTGCTGGGCAAATAATTAATCTTGTATTGTCTTTTTGGCAACACAGCACTTTCCTGCAACGTTACTTGGGCAGTAGCTTATCCCTGTATGAACTAGGAGCAGGCTATGCCAGAATAAGGTTCTGATCCAGATACGTAACAAGGACTGAGATTTCCTAGCCACGAAAGCAGCTGTGCACACCAATTAAAAAGTAGCAGTTAATCCAATCCTGTGTTTCATGAACATGGGTCTTTTAATATTACAATTCAAAGATACCCTCCTTTTCATGTCAGACTTTGTACTTGCAGCATTTGCTTTTTTGCTTCTTCTGGTACAGATTTAAACATCTGTCTTCCATTACTGACCCTCAGAAACATGGCTTGCCACTGTGGCGCAGGCAAAAGTGTTGAGGATGGCCATGAAAACCCTGCTTTTGTTTAGAGCGGAGTTGTCAGATAAGATTATTTAAGCTGATACAAAACCAAAACAATCTCAGGGTCACTGATGTTGGCGTTCTGGCCCACTTCTCTTTATTAGATAGTTTTGGCCGAGGGGCTTCGACTGATCTTGTTGCTGTTGTAACCTCCTGCCCAGTGATAATTTCATCTTCCTCTCGACACCATTCTTATGTGGTTAGAAATGATCCTCTGACAACATGTCTGAAACAGAGAGGTGGATAAGGTTTACGGATGCAATCAGCACACAACATGCTGCGACATCTATTTCTATGCCGGCATCCTCTGACACCAACGTGCTAGGTACAACAGGAGTGTCTCCATGCCACGGTGTGCCGCCGTGCATCACCTTCACCTTACTGGTGGAAAGAGGTTATTGCCAATATAAGAGCTAGTAAGAGGAAGCAAGGAAACCAGTAATGTCCTTCAGTGATCTGCTGCGTGCTGAAGAGGCTGGAAATCCCGCTAAGTTAAAGCAAAGGGCGAGGATGGTGATGTCAGCTCCGCTGCAACGTTCATCCCTTTAGGCGATACGGAAAGCAGAGCTGGCGCAAACCACGTTTTCCCCACAGCGATGATAGCAGCTGCTTCCCAAAGCTCAGCTCTGCATGACTGCTGTCCTTGAAAACCACCTGCTCTCCTGGACCGGGGCTCGCAGCACGTCTGACTTACCCACGCACGAAGCAATTTCCTGCCAGATTTCCACTGCCATAAGAGAAGGTTATAAATGATGCCCAAATAGCTGCTCCTCTGCACTAATTAACACTGTAACTCCATATAGTCCTATTCTGGGCCGGCGGTTTCCCATGCTTTATAGTCCAAATGCTCACCCCCCATTTTCTGGCACTCGGTTCCGCTCCGACGGGACATGGGCAGAGTCCAGTGAGCAGTTTCCACCTCCTCTCTCAAAGCACTGACACACTGGTAAGCAGAGATAAGGTCCCTCGAGTTTAAACTTGAACAAAACTGAGTGACTGTGGCTGACTTTTACCACGAGTTCAAGAACATGGAAATTTTTAATGCATGTTTTGATATGTCCTGGGATAATCTATGACCTTTTGAGTCCTGTTTTATCCAAAGCAAACTTCGGAACATAATCCTGGCAGATTTCTTGGAATCGTGACGCTGAGTGATTCTACAGATATCCCAAGTGATGTTCTGAGAGGAATGAAAATATCTTCGAATTACCTCCCATTTACCAAGGAATGAAAGTGAACAGTAAATGCGGAGTGCTTATTACATGGGAAGCTGTCAGAGCAATCAGTTTCTATGTTGATATTGTGTGTCCTAGTCCCAAAGAAATTCCTTGCATTTTTCTGTAATATTTAAATAATGCCCGCTCCTTGGAAAACAAAATGTTTCACAGTCTTTTGTAGGCTTTTCACAGCATTTTGGGGGTAAGAAGTTCAGCTCCTTCTCAGCATTGCAGTTTATCTGAATTTGTTCATTTTGCCAGCGTTCAGAGCGCACACCCAGAGCATCCCGAGGCACAGCAGACTAAGCACGTCACAGCCAGTGGCCCCTGCACAACTTTGTTACCATGGCTGGAGCCAGCGGGGCAAGCACTGTCCATGTCATGTCCTTCATCCGAGAAAACCAAGCTGCCTCACAGGTGAGATGGGATTTGTGTTGGAGACAGCCATGGCCAATAAGGTTTTGCTCAAGGACACCAGGATGATAAATTATACTTTAAAAGTTGAGTTGCACACTGTGTGTGCAAAACACAATGAACTTCTCATTACTGTCTCATTGTAAAAGTCAAGAATTATTTTCCCTCTCAAGCTCCCTCCTCCCCTGTCAAACTCCCTGAGGAATTCCTCCTAGAACATTCACCGTGGAGCAGAGCAGTCTTGGTAAAGGGCCTCCAGATAAGACATTTTTAACATGGGCAATCCTTGCTCCCCTGTTCCAGGAAAAGTTTCTTTCACCCCTAGCTGGGCAAGCATTATGTTGTAGCTGCATCTAACCCTACCCATGGCTAGGATAAGATCATTCAGGCTTCCTCTGACGCCAACTACCCATTTACCATGCACCATTTTAAACACATCCTCTTCAAAAGCTCTGCAAACACCAGCTGAACGGATCACAGCTGAAAATTCCCTGTCTCACAGAGTTTAGACAGAAATGCACGTGTATGTGTAGGCATAGCTCAGCACCTTTCTCATTGACCATGGTTTCTGGAGTGTTTAAAGGATTATGATGAACCTATCCTAGATACCTGCTAGTTAATAGCTTGGGTAGGATGAAACTGTTTAGCTGCTCCCTTCATCATTACTAAGGGAAGTTCACAGGTATTTTGATATGAAGAAGAGGAGGAGAGGACAACGATTTAAAAAAAAAGACATAATTAAGACTTACAAATGCAGTAACATTTGTGAGAAGGTGCTATCTTAGGAAAAGGCAATGTTTGTGTGTGCATTTGCTTCAAAATCACTTTGTTGAGCTGCCAGGAGGACACTGTATGAGGAACTTCCTTGCCAAGCATCGTGTATATGCCATCAGCTCTCACTCTTTCCTACTCCAGGCGACCTTTTGGATATGGTTTCCAAACAGAGCAACTGGTTGGATCTCTCTGTCTAACTTGTTCTCTTTCCCATAGTAAAAAACACGTCATCTTGATTCTGGAAAGGATGGCAGCGTGTGTGAAAGTCCATCCTTGTTCATCAAAGCACTTAAGCTCATGCTTAAAGCTAAGAAAACACTTAAGTACTTTGATAAAAAGGGAAGATCTGCCGAACTGGGACCAGAGAGATGCTACAGTTAATTGATTTCCTTTGAGAACAGCCTGTATTTTCCCCAAAGGGCTAATACTGTAGTTCTTCTATTCAACTCCAAAGCTGTTCCAAAGCTGCAGCAAGTTTGATAGGGTTGGCATTTCTTAGAAGCTATTTATTCACCCATGACCAAAGTATTAAGACTCGCTCTCTGCAGTAAATATGCACAAGTGGACACACACTGGGAAATTCTTTGTCTTGTCCGCTGTTCTGCTGCTGAAGGAAGACACATGGTTTCAATGATGTCTTTGTTATCTGATCAAGCATCCAGTCCAATTTGCAATTTTAATGAAAATCAGACACCTGCACTGCAACTGATCTCTACTCCCAGGATTAACAACAACAAGGAAAAGAAGCATTCCCCCTTATCGAAAGAACTGAAGCCACCAGTATCCTGTTACCAGAGCCCAGGCTGTGATTTCAGATGTTACCCAGAAGAAAGGAACCCTTTATCCCTCTTTGGACAGTGATCTCCTCAGACGGAGAACCAAACTGAACTGACTAGCTACTGGTAACATTAACTCAAATGCAGAATGGGGAGCTCTGGCCGCACCACATCTCTGCCAGCTTCAGCGACAGGCCGTGCTGTCTGACTCCGAGGCAGCACAGGTATTGCACTGACCACAGAGCCAGCCCTCTCATACACATCATTTACCGAGATGTGCATCTACCAGGACATGCACTTTTTGGTGTTGATTCAAGTTTTTTTCTCTTTTTAAATCTGTACAGGGTAATTTTTAATCTGGCCTGTCTTGGACGCAGCCTGAACATGTCACACCATGTAGCACTGAGCAAAACCCCAAAAGGAAATCAGAAGTGGATTTGGAAATGAGACAAGTACGCTGCTGGTTGAATGCCACCCAGAAGAGGTCCCCCAGCACGTCACCGTGCCACAGCTGAGGCTGTGTGATGCATGGGAGGGAGCATGGCCAGGCGCTGCACATGGGGCGTTCAAACGTCAGGAGCAGACCAGCTCAACACGTGCCTGGCACCTGTTTGCAAAGCTACCGCTCCAATTAAAATGGGAGAAAGAGACGGCACGTGCAAAAAATGGGAAATCGTTTAATGGAGTGTATCAGAGAGACTTCCTCCACTCCAAGATGCAAAGAAACCCACTTCCTCAGCGTTTCAGCCAAGGTTTACTGAAGTACATTCCAAAACGTTTCCTGATTTCTCCTCTTGCCTGGAGCCCATTTCTTTCTGTCAGCTGGGTTAGTGTTTGTTGGTGTTTTTCATGTTTTATTTTCAGAATAAGAGAAGGAAGGGAGGAAATAAAAATACTAGTGAGCATCTTCAATGAGTTGATAAACTTCAAAGACTACACCAAATCAATAACTTCTAACAAAACTGGCAGTTTTTCACACAGCCTTTGGCTGTTGAAAGAAATCTGTTTCAATGGGAATGCCCCTTAGCTGTGGAGATGCTCAGGTAGTTCCGAGCAGACCAGGGAAGTTTCAGGTGCCAAAGCTCTTGGTATCTTCCTTTTCCTGAGAAGAAAGTCCTATCCATTGCATAGTTTGTCTTCTTGTTGTAGCATGAGCTCCCTCTTTTGCCCTTCGGAAGGTAAATCAGGCAGCTCCAAAGAAAGGGCTTGTCAAATGGTTTCAAGCCGTGCCTCTCTTCCTGTCCTACAGCAAGGCAAACAATTTGGAGACCCCAGGTCAGCGAACCATCCCGTGTGTTGCTGAATTGAGCTCTTTATGTACATGGGCTTGTGTTCCAGAGGGAGGCAATGGCGCTTTTTATAGCAAGACTATTTTCTATTCAACTCTGAGTTGGGCTCTGCTTTCCCAAAAAGGATTTTTCACCCCATTTTGCAAAGGAAATTGTATCATTGTCAAGCTACATTTAGCCACCCCAGCCCCACAAAATGTTCTTGAAAACACTGTGCGCTTGAACCTACCCCCCATGAAATAACAGAGGGAGCTTTCTCCCCAGGCTGTTTCTCTTCCTGTGTGGTTTAGGGAAAGCCTCTTCACCGTACGGGCAGTGGATCCCGTCCTGTTGCAACAGCCCCGAGCTGGGCTGAGGATGTACATGCTCGTTTCTAACGTGATTCAGGGCTCAGCTAAGTGGATGGCAAAAATCTCCTGTTGATTTGCAGCAGAGCTGGACACCCTCATGACATCCCTGCATGGCATTTGGACGTACCCTTGCGAGTGCTGCAGCAGTTGTAACGTGAAGCGGTTCCTTAAGGGCCCATTTGAGATGTCTGCCTGTTCAGCCAAATTACATCCCCAGCGCTCATCACTGCCCTCGTTTATCTTCCTGCCTCCTATAAACACCAGGTCTGAAGAAGTTGTAAACCAACCCCAACAACAAGTGTTTAAATGCCATGTTCAGGTCCACGTTAAGTCTCAGATCTCTTCTCCAAGTCCCACTGTCCCTGTGCCTTTTGCTCAAGGATAGTCACGAACATGAGACATTACAGGCAACTAAGAGACGGTGTTTGCAAAAGCTCCTGCAGGTGGGGTTACGTGACTCAATGCTGAACGCTGGATATTTGAGGTGCGTGCTAAAGCTCAGTGCTGTGATTACCCCAATGGGCACGTCTACACTACACAACCGTCCTAAGAGGGGTCCTGGAAGCAGTGCAGCTGCGTTAGCTACTTATCCAGCCAGGAATCTTTCTAGTGCCGTTACTCTTCCTAATACTGAAGCTTCATTTTTGAGAGCTTCCAGGAGGATTTGTGCCCATGATGTGGTGCAGAGGTACATATTTCGGTCGCCCAGCTGATTTCAATGCCCACCATTCACACTGTAACAGAGGAGCTTTAGGAAAATTATAAGCAAAGCCATTTATCAGCTAGCGTGGACGGGATGTTGCAGGACTGAACACAGCTCCTGCGAATGCCCCTCTGCTCCGGGAAGAGCCAAAGCAGAAGCGAGCCTGTTCAAGGGCTGTGCCCATGTCCTAGGCACCCTCCCTGCTCACTTGCCACTGGTTGTGCTCAGCATGTCCCTGCGGGCGTGGCAGGGCCATCTGGGTATCTTCTCTCCACCAGAGCCTCCAGAGACCATCACGGTCCAAAACCCAGTCAGCAACAACAGCTCTGCCTCCGTCCAAGCTTTTTAGCAGTTGCGGTATAACAGTCAGGGGGGAAAATTTAAAGCTTTGTTTTCATCTTCCTCTCTCTTTGCTTCTTTTTTCTTTTCTTTTGTTTTTTAAGCAGGCAAACATCTGCAGAGCACTGTAAGATAACCATAGCAATGACATGAGGACAGTTGGCAGGCACGCTCTGTGCTCCTCAGCTGCGCGCTGTGATTCACTGGTCCAGGGCTCGGGGCTGCGTCCAAGCGGCCCGACAAGGAGGGACCTCTTCGCATCAAGACCTTGCCCCGGGGTCAGAGATACAGCACATGAGAGCTTTTATTGGAGCAGAATGGGGGGAATGTAGATATCAGGGGACTTTCAATGGAAATCACAGGTGTTTCTTCCCTGCCTCCTCCCTGCGAGAGGCCCCTCTATGTTCTGTTACGATTTGTTTTTCTGGCAACTGGTGCGCTGTATTTTTCTTGCCTGTGTTTTTATGAGTTATGTTTGGTTTCTGCTAAAACAACAGAAAACAGCGCAGGGCTGGGTTTTTTTTTGAGTAGGTTGTTTTTTTCCTTTTCCTTTTAGGAACTATGCAAAGGGTCATTTGGAAGCCCTGATTCGAGTAAAACTTTTCAGAAGGATTGATGGAGGTTTCAGATCGGCTGAAGGTCACAGGTCAAATGTTTTAGCCCCCCAGGCGGGCGAGAAGATGAGATTAGCAGCCATGCAGGCACAGCTAAGCCGTGAAAGAGGACGCAGGGCTCCAGGGGACATGCACGGCGGTGGGAGGAAGACAAGCTTCTAGCAGTGGGCTTGAAAACCACCATTTTCTCACTAAAGAGCCACTCTTCCACCCCATTTCAGCAGAGAAAGTGAACTGCAACTGGTCAGAAGTGAGGACATGGGAAGAAGCAGCCATGTGTTCTAACAAAAGCAGGAGAATAAATACTCCCTTTTTCAAGAGGAAGAGATTTTTTCATTTCATGGGGGGCTAAATTTTGGTTTAAATATCTGATATTCTGTTTAAAAGCAGAATCGATGGCTATTTGGTGCAGGTCTAAGCCAGAGATCAAGCAGGGAGTAGGAGCAGGTGCTTAATACATCTTTGGAGGAGTGGCTTTAAAAGTTATCTATTTTTTGCTCTAAACATGAAGTATCGGTATTGGTAAAATGTGTTATTCACACACCTCCATCTAACCAGTGAAATGTTTTGTCTGTGTTTCAGAGGAAAAAATCGGTGGCATATGGTCTGCATAAAGTGTAAGCATGACTTGTTCTTTCGGCTGGTCTTTGCACAGGGAAGGTTGTGAAATCATCTCTCAGAAACCTCAGCTGCACCAAGGCAGAGCCTCCTCCCATTTTCATAGTTTTCCCTACGAAGAACCTTATTCATAACCACTACTTTAATCATCATGCCATGCATCTTCCCAGGACCAAAAATCTGCTGTTCTGAATACAGAAGTGCCTTGCTTTTTCCCACTGAAGACAGGAATAGAGATCACAATAAAACCCCAACAGGTATTATTCCCTCAGAAATGCATGTGAGACCTCGGCATCTTCTAACATTGCAGGTTGCTCCCCCATCTATCGCTGTCAGGAGGAGAGGACTCCAGGCTCTCCAGGGGATCTCAAGACCTGGCTCATGTTGCAAGCGTTCAATATCCACAGGAGCAATTGCTACCAACCACGCGTCACCAGCCTGTGAGCCCTGCGAAGACGGGAGGTAACGAGCACCCCTGACTTTCATGAGTAACTCTACCTGCGAGACAGCTTTCAGGGGGAGGAGGGCAGTGGAAAGTCTGGAAACAGAATATGGAAAGCGAAAATTCAAGGGTTCTGTGTTACACGAGATCACTAAGGCGAACTGCATACTCTGTAAGCAACACCAACAGTGCTTATTTGGATGAACAAGCATCTTTTCTCTGCCTTTACAAAGAGTCTGCAAAGTATTAATAGACTGGCTATTTCAAATCATGCAGAATGGACAAACTTTATTCCTGTGGTCCCTGAGACTGAGGAAAATACATTAGCCACCTGCCCAGGTGAGGAATGTGTTTGCATGATTACCACAGCACTTACATAGCTGGGAGGTATTGCATGGGGTTGCTTCCTCAGAGGAAGAAAAAGAGTCTAGGTTGCTTTGCTTCTCTACACAAAAAGTGATTTATTTAAAGCCAAAAGGTGTGAAGGATTATCTTCTGAAGCTGCCAAAGTGGCTGCAGACATCCTGAAGAGCAACTCTTATTATTTTGTATTATATTATTTTTAAAAGAATGAAAGAAGCTTTGGAAGCAGAGAGATGAAAATTGGCTTTCCCTTGACATATTTATTCCTCAGATTAAGTGTGTGCAATTGTATGCTATATACACACCACTGCAGATAACAGAGGTGTTAGCTGTAGGACATTGCAACAATCGAGATGTAATTTATATCTCTCCCCACATCTTCGCTCTCATACATATGTGGTTCATCATATTCTTTACCATTGCTGGACTTCGGCAGGGCTCCAGCATTTCAGAGTTCACTGGGTTCTTGAGTGGCCAATTCGTCAACAGCTACTTTTGCCATGTTTACCCAGGTATTATTCAGCTTTGTGCCACGAAGACAAGCTGGTACACGCTGGTTCTGTTCCACGTATTGTTTATTCTCTGATGTTTTGACCTTAGAGTTCATCTATAAAACAAGCTGCTGTGCGGCTGCAGAGATGAGGATAGGATAGGATAGGATAGGATAGGATAGGATAGGATAGGATAGGATAGGATAGGATAGGATAGGAACTGGTATTGGGGAACACTGTTAGAGCGAGGTGAATCTGACATTTTTATTACACTTGATGTTTGCAAATTTAATACACAGCAGAGGCATCACTCTGTCTCTAAAACTTACATCATGAAGACCAATCACAACTTTGGCATACCTGTTTTGAACCCTACTGAACATGATATTGGGACACCTCAGGAAAGTACTTCTTTGTCCCTTGTTTTACATTTAAAGATCGCGAAAGGGGAAAATCTGCGCTTTTCTCGTGCCAACCAAGTACAAGTCTGAGAAAAACTAAAGCAGCACAAGCCAGACGGTGACAGTTGCAGTCCAACCCCACTGCCTTCATGGCAACATGGCTCTATGAAAGACCATTTTAGGATGCCAGCAATGCTCCACCAAGCCCAACCTGCAGCTATGAAAATGTCTGCTCCATGAAGACCTCCAAGGACTAAGTCCAGTTGCTTGCCGACAGACATTTTACAACCTCAATTTTCAGAGGACGGCTATTCAAAGCTTTCAGAAAACCAAGACCTTTAGAAGTTTCTTTAGCTGGACACCCAATAGCTAAGGCATCCCAAATCCCTAGCTATTTCTGAACATCTTGGCACACAGTGCTGAGCATAGGAAATGGGTGAGATTAACGACTTCAGCTCACACATGGAGCAGGATATGAAGGGCTGCATGTGCTATGTGCATATTATGTCCCTTTTGCCAGTGTCAATCAAATTTAAAGCACAAAAAAGACATTGTACCCACGTGGAGAGCAAACTTTTCACTCCTCCAGATCAAAACTTAAGAGAAAGATCCTCTTTCTTCCTGTCCTCCTGCCATCATATACACTGGGGAATATAATTATCTAATATGAAAAATAAAATTAAATAAACCAGCAAATTTACAATATAAAAATTCAGAGGAAACTGCTTCTTCTCATTGAACTTCTTATGTTGTTGTTGCCTGAGAGAAGATCGAGGTTTTCCAAAGGTGTATTCAAGGATCTCGCACAAACATGCTCTGCTGCACTAGACATTTCTTATCAGCCTCGGACTGCGAAAGCCGTGATAGGAAATGTGCCATTCATTCACAGGGCTGCTGGTGGGGATCTGAAGCATATCTTGAGCGTGTTATCACACGCTTTGTATTGTCTACTCCATCCTGAGAAAGAAACACTCTAATCAGCCCGACATTTTCTCCTTCTGGAAATCACCAGCTCGTTTCTCTGCTTTTTGCCTTGGGTTGATTAATCACCTTCCTGTTGAAACAGTTACTAGACAACCACAATAGCAGCAAAAAAGACTTTGAAACTTGGTATCAGCTTCCCAGATTTCTGTTCTCTTTCACATGAGAACAGAGTTTTTTTGAATGCATTGGCAGGGAAGGACTGGGAGAAGAAATTTTGCTGCTTGGCTGAATAACGATCACCTCCTAGTGCTACCCCGTACCTGTGTACAAGTAGCTTGGATTTGATTCCCTTGGGTTTGGATAGTGCTGCCATGTGTGACCACCAGGAAAGGATCCCTTCTGCAGATAATCTGCTGCCACTGAGCTCAGGGAGGCTTCTTCTGTGAGCAAAGTCATACATACTTGAAAACATTGAGGCCAAAAAATTTAAATCGATACCACCCAGAAATTCTAGGAAATTTACAGTTCACTAATTGAAAACAAGATGTGCACCTCAATTTTTTTCCAGAAGAATCTTTTTCTATGAGAAAGGATCTTCCATTGCACCAACCACATTACCCATTTAGATCTGCTCATTCTGATAAATTCCAGCTTTCTGAATACTTGTAACTGTATTTCCCAAGAACAAGATATTTTTTGCTGTGTCCTTTAACATCAGCTAAAGTGTAAAAGGGTATTTTCTAATAGGAAGGAGAACTCAGTCATTAAAAATGTACACACACAAGCCACTAAGGCGGTATACATGTAAGAGTAACATTTATCTAATCTTACCGATATCAGCTTAGAGTGACATTGCCTTCCAGAAAGCGAAAAAAATTACACTAATGTTAATATTGCAATAAGATAAAGGGGTTTGTAGGTGTAATTGTATCCATTCAATTAGCTTCTAACACTTATGCTTCCAGGCTACCCTCTTCTACAATTGTCCTTCCCTTAAAGGCAGTTTTTAACTTTTTACCTCACTAAAATCTCGTGAAGGAAAACTAAAACTACTCATCTTTTTATCTAAACTGGTAGGCATCTAGATCTCAGGCTGCTTCTGTGAATATCCAAGAAGAAAGCATGCTGTTCTGAACACGTTGTCTATATGGGAAAATAAAGGTTCTGTGGATACCAAAATATTTCCTGTATTACAATGCTTATCAGCAAAAAGAAAATAAATAATACAGTTCAGAAGCTATTTTAATTTCAGAAAACTCATATAAAAATGCAAAATGCCCAGGGAGAATCCTTAAACTTCTCCTGTGTATGTCAATATTGACACCCACTTGAGCACTTTCTCTCTTTCCTGGGAAAATACTGCATTAAGCTTAAGGATGCTGCCTTAGTCTTCTCTCAGCTGCAACTCTCTGACAAGGGCCCTTAGTTTAGGGGGTTTCATGAACCTCAGGAGCTTGTAAGGAAGTGATCTGCAGAAAAAAAGCTGGGTACAGGAAACCTCCCATGATAATGAAAAGGTAGTCCCAGCATTCTTCCCCATTTTTCAAATCAATGAGGACATTCCAGTGTCCTGGTAAGGAGCGATCCCAAAACTAGTTTCTCCCAGAAATCAGCTGCAGTTTGGATCTGTTTTTCAGTGCTCATGTTTCTTAAACCCTTATTCTTGCCAGTTTAAGATTTTCACCATGGCTATAATAACACTCCCCCTGGTATTCTTTAAACGACAATATGGGATGAGCGTGTTTAGCTTGGACATCAACATATATGAAATATATTAAAATGAGGCCATGAAATATATTAAAATGGCCCATTACTCCACTTAGTGTTTCACATACTGTTGAAAAATACCAAATTTCTTGCTAAAAAACTTACTAGGAGACACTTTAAATCCTTACAAAATTCACTTTATACAATACCTTGGCTGAAATCAAATTCTACTCAAATTTGCCGAACCTAGTTCACTAAGCTTTGCCTAGAAGGATGACCAGCTGGATGAGAAGCAGGAGGACAGGGCTGACTGATACACGCACACGTACACGCAGACATCCAGAGAAGATTTAAGAGCCATCCTCTGCTGCAGCTGTTTTCATAATTTAGAGCCAATGTTCTTACTCATTGCACATAGTTGTATCAGTCAAACTTAAAGGCATGAGGAGGACCTAAAGACTGGTTCAAACCTAAGCCCTCCTCATCGATCTTAGTCATTTTACAGGCTTATAACAGGCTTAGAAGCATATATGCAAGCCTTTCCTCGGTCAAACCAGAGCTTTAATTTATTGCAATTCAGCCACTTTGGACAAGATGACAATGTGATGACAGCAAGCCTGTACCATCAGTCTTTCTGAAAGCACTATGAAGATAACTTCTTTGATGTTTCATCATATCCAAAGCTTCTGAAGAGCACATTGGAGTAGCATTAAAAAAGGGGATGAAAGTTTAGTCCAGTAAGTGACACAACCCACCAAACTCATGGGACCTTGTTATCTGCATAGTTCCTGCTGTAATCTGCCTGTCTTCAGGCCTCCAATAGCAATGTGTTGCAGAGAATATTTTGTCTATAGTATCAGCAAACGTGCTCTCAAAAAACCGAACATGTAATGGCATACTCTTATCTTTACTGGTACTAACGTTTTTTCTAAACTTGCCATCAAAGCCTGTGGGATATTCAAGACAGTTCTCTACATAGCAAAAATAAAAGGTAAAAATGAAGCACGTTCTGTGACCATTCCTAAGCAGATTTTGCATCAGGTCTTGCATACTTAATCAAAATATACACCTGCTTTATAGGGAAACACTTAACAAATGATCCACTGTTTCTGAATGTTTTACCCGACATGGGGAATGAATTCCCTCTCCGAGCAGAGGCTGTCGGTGGAGGGGATAACTGCTATACAGAACCCTAAGCTCACTAGCAAGAAATTTCCCACTAAAATGATCCCTTTTATTCAATGCTGAAGATCAATCTCTAATATTACTGACAAGCTTAGATGTAATTTTGAGAGGGACAAAACAAACAATACCACAAGAGATGGAGAGCCACATAGAATAAGAGAGCCTTAGGGAGAAGAGTGCAACTATTTTTGGTCTGATCCGTTTCCGTTTAAAATTACTGGGTTTTGCTGGGAAATCCTGACCTTTGAGACGTCAATACAAAAATTAATTCCTGCTTTCATTTCTATACACAGCTCTCTCCTCTTGATCCTTCTTCATAAATCATGGTGTCATCTTCTTTTACAGTAGCTTCCAAATGCAATCTTTAGTAGGTTTGTTTGGGGTTTTTTTCCTATTTGTCCACATTAGAAAGAGTTTCACTATATCCACAGACCTTTGCAAATATATTGAGTATAATTCAGGTTTAATGGCCAGTGATTAGGGATGAGTCATTGCTACAGAGCTTGCTTTGGTGTAGCTACCCAGTTTCCTCTGTCGAAGAATATATGGAGCAGCTGTAGCTGAGTACATACATTGTAAATCTAGCCCCGACTCAGCGAGGAGAAGCCGGTGTACGAGGCTGGCTCCCGTTTCTTTTTTAGATCACCTCTAACAAAAGGTTGCATTATTGCTGCATATTCCAATTACTTCTGCAGTTGTTCCAGGTACTATTGGCCCAGAAGTCAATGTGTCCATGGTACGCGCAGGATATATCGATTCACTGCAGCATCTCCTCTTCCTTCTGTAAAAGGGGGTATTGTTCAAATGCCAAAGTTACCTGGCTGGATTTCCAAAAGCACTTACTATTTCAATAACTTTGTTCCTACCGACACCCCAATGAACTGTTGAAACACCAGCCTGCAGGTCTAGCAAACTGAAGGGGAGGAGATTTCTCAAGAAAGACCTTGCTTTTAATGTAGTAAAACTCACAGATCTTGTGAAATGCAGGAGAGGTCCAGTGCTTGGACTCTGAAGGCAGCTCCTCCGTCCCCATCTCCGTCACAGATCCAGCTCTCCTCCCTTTTTCCTTGACCGCAGAGGGAGCAGAGGGGACTGAATCCCTAATTAAACACACTAGCATTAGCTGACCGAGTCTTCTGAGGGAATGGGCCATGTCATGGTCTTGCAAGATGTGTATACCATGCTGCCAAGAAAAATCCTCATCAAGGACAGTATCACATCCTGCTGTTTTTACAGCTGTCAATTTTTTTCTTCCTAAAAAGGAAGCAAACCTTTGTGGACAAACTCATCCCTGCTGTAAGTACACTGAAGCCAAGTTCAGTATCAATAAATCAGTGTCTTCATCAGGAAAGCAATTGCATGGTTGTTTTTATCTGCTATTATCTGTAAGTTTAATTGGAGTACAAAAAGTAAGTAAATTTTTAATGACAGCTGCATTCCCCATCCCAGCCTGTTGTGTGACCTTCAGATATTGAAAACAAATGAATAATTGAATACAAAGCTTCGATCATGCCACTTTTAGGTGTTTTTGAAGCTCGCCTAAGAGACCTCAAAAGACTCCTTGCTCCTGCCAGAAAGCAAATACTTCAATCAGTTCTGACTTTAACCATTTTTCCTTTAAAAATAATTAAAATCTATTTCTGTACTTCTCTAACATGGCAAAAAAAAATCTATATAGAAGCTAAATTCTACTGGTTTTCATGTAGCTTAAGTAAAATACATTACTGTAGATTTATCCTGAACTAAGAATCCACTGCCTTTATGCTGGGGATCTTCAGCTTCCGTACTCATAAAATCAGTCCAAATTTTGTATAGAAAGACTGGATTTTCTTACACAAAGATGAGAAATCTATTTTTCCATAAATTAATTAAATAGACAGGATCAGAGGTTTTGAACCAGCCCCTGGACCGTTTCAGCTGATACTCCCTGTATTTCTCCCAAGAGCTGAGGGGCCACCCAGGGAGAAACCCGCAGAAGTGGTGACAGTCGGGAGACACCACACCCATTCCTGATCACTGTACGTGGAAACCAAACTAACACCCAGCTCGGAGCAGTGTGTCAGTGGAAGAGGCAGGCAGCGTTTGGGTAAAATCCAGCAGAAGACATCAGGCTTGCCTCCAGTGACCACTGTGAGCGACAAGGGGACGGGGCAGAGCATCAGCCCAGCAGCCCGGTGCCAAGAGCTGTCCTCCATCACGTGCCAAGCCATCGCCCCCAGCGAAGTGATGCCTTGCCTCACTGCAACACTGACTGTGCGGCCACGTATCTGCCCAAACTCTTTTTGTTCAGGGATACGGGGTGGAGGAGCAACATCTCCTCCCATGAGCATCCTTGCAGGAAAAGGGATGCGCAAGCAGAAATTTCACCTTCTATGTGCATCCAAAAAAAAAAACCACCACCTATGCAGAAACCATCTTTTGCTTTTTGCTTTGGCTCTGCCTCTCACCCTGGCACGGAGGGTGGTGGGTCCTGACCCAGTGCCCAGCTGCTCCCCAGCTGCTGCCCGAGAGGTTGTGGCACGTTTTCCAGTGACGGGGCTGAGCCGGTGTGAAATGCTGCACATTTCACAGGCCCAGGGCACTCGCTAGTGTTTTAGAAATCCCTGAGATTTTGTTACTTGGGAGGAAAAACATTCTCTGAATTCCCTGCTTGGGTTCTTGCTTTGTCTTTAAGGAAAATAGCAGGGGGCAGGGAGGGAGGGGTCGCCTGTCCATGCTGCTGCGCCAGAGAGGAGTCACTCCTAGAGTTGCACATAATTACCCGTGCACAAAGCAAAGAGTTGCAGGGAATCGCTGCCTTCAGCAAAACCTGTGCCTGCTCGTGGTGACAGACGACCAGCCAGAAGAACAGGCTGTCAGCAGCAGCACGTACGTGTGCTTTATTACAAGTGCAGTCGCTTGTTGCAGATAAACCCTAATTGTCAGGTGACGTCCAACTTGGTGCTTGCAGGTCCCCCCCCAGCATCGCCCTCTCGGGGCATCACGGCCGTTCAGCTCAGAAGCCCTGACTGTTGCTGGAGTTTTCTTCATTTTAAAAGCCGTCTAGAAAGACTGCAACGTATTGCATCCCACAGGTCGAATCTTTCCCACTGCTGCAGAACTGGAAGTTGCCCTGGGTAAAGTCCAAGAGCGAAGGCCCTTCTGGAAAAGCCGCCATTCTGGTTTCGCTTTCTGTCTTTTAACTTTGAGGTTTTAGGAGGAACCAGTGCACACAATAATGTCAAATGTTTAATTTATATATATTCCATTTTATGTTTGCTGTCAGGTAGAAATTCAGTGTTGGGGATGAAATCATTCTTCAGGGCAAAAGGATTAATAACTTCTCATATCCAGTGTGGCAGACGACCCTTCTAATCCATTTTTTGTAGCAGATTGGTGCACGTTTACCAGCAATAGTCTCATGTAATTGTTTGCTCCCACTTTATGCCAGTAAGTGCAAATTGACTATTGAATTCATCATTTTCCTTGGCAAAGCAGTATGGGTTTTTACTGGGAAAAGTATGAAACTGATAGGGGTTTTTTTTCTTTAAAGTTTAGTAGATTTTAAACTGAATATTAAATGAAGTAAACCACTGGTATTCCAGTTATTACAATGCAATATATTCTCCTTTTCATCTACACGGAGCTCTTTATGAAAGAACACGATCTTTGTATAATTCGTTAACTCGAGCAGCATTTATCCAAAAAGGAAAATGCCACGTGTGGGATCTGAGTGATGAACAGCTTTTGAAATGGATAGGAACTGAGCACTACATCCCTAAAACATCTTTGCAAACCTCAGACTGAAACCATATTCATGTGCCTCGACCCCAGTCTGAGTGAGGCATCCAGCCCAGCTTTCTCCCTTTAACCTGGTTTTCATTTTGAATGTGCAGTTTACCTTTAAGAAATTAATCTTTTAAATATGAATTGGTTTTCTCAAAAGCCTGGCTATCATAAAAGGCTCCAGACACTGCCAGGAATGAGATTACAACGAATATTGGTATTTGTCATGATTTGTCTGCCTCTTTGCCGTCTTATTTTATGTTTCAAACTGGAATAATCTAGGCCATGCATATCAAGCACCTGTGGGTTGTACACTCGCAGGCACGCTGGGAGGAAAAAGGACAAGCTGTATCTCAGAAGTGCCGCGCTGCAAACCCAGCCCATCACTCTGGGAGCAGTCGTTTCCATCTGTTCAGCGGGAGATGACTCTCTCCTTTGTCAGATTTTGAAGAAACTTGGAATTCCTGATTTTGAGCGCAGCTGGCCAAAACGCATCCTCCCAGTTTCAAGATTACAGCCTGGTTTGGATAAAGCGTCGCAGAACCACGCATTGCAATTAAAGCTCGGGCGAAGGGCACCCGGCGACACTGCTCTGCGCTGAGCAGGACTTGCAGCTCCCAGGGTGACCCTGGTCGGTGTCCCCGCGCTTGTGGGGTGCCACAAACATCCCTGCTCTTAGCTGGAGCCCGAGTGGCACCGGCAGCTCCGGCTGGCACGATGCCATGGCCTCCGAGGAAGGAAGGCTCTGAGCTACAGCTGGCTGAAGGCTGGTGAGGCAGGAATTGGGGACTTCTCCGTGCTCACCCCATCCCCACGCTCCTCCCGCGCGCCCGAGATGGACCCCAGCCCGCCGGGGCACTAATCGGCACAACCCATCGCTCTGGCCAGCTGACCTCGCTACGCTCAGGAAAACCCAGAAAAGGGCAAGTCAAAGCAACCCAAGTCTGTGCCTCCAGTAAGAGCTTCTCAGGCCTTGTTGACAAAGATGACATTTGGTTTTTCAGAAAGCAGATGTGCAAAACCAAGCGCTCCTCCTCCCAGCCGGCCTGCTGGCCCTCCTGCGAGTTTGGGCGGGCTTGTTTCTACACATTTGGTCTGCTACGCATTCGCTGTGATTTGTTGTGATTGGAGAAAGCATTAATAAGATAATCAAAACACATGCCACTCCTTGGCTGTCCCTTAAGCGTGTCTGGAGCTACGTACATTGTTCGATATGAATGCTGGAAAATGAGAATGGTGTAAAACTGTAAACATGGTGCCATATGGATTACCCGCAGTTTCATGATCAATCAGCATCAAATTAAAAGCAGAAATTATTATTGAAGTTGAAATGAAGTACAGATAGCAAATGTGAGTACTTCAAACTTCTGGGTCATGTTTGAGCAAGGAAATAATGCTAAGAGCTATAATTGGTTCTCTTTCAAAGAGGCCTTTAATAAGAGCTCAAAATATTTTTGGAAAGAAAGAGTCCTGTAGCTTATCCCCAAAGAGCAGCAGAAGGCAGTGAGGTGAGGGGGTGCACATCAGGGCCTGGCTTTCCCCACCTGAGCCGTTTTTCTGATGCTGCCTCAGTTTCTTATATCTGTAAAATGGGCTGATGTGTCCAGCAGCTTTGAGGCTGGATCAAAGCAAGATACTGGAAGGCACTGGCAGACCCTGCACACTGCTGCAGAAGTTAAAGTGTGATCCATCTTTGAAGATTTAAAGGAGCCTGCAGGACGTTGAACCTAACCCTGCCCGTATACCTTCTTCTCACCAGACGCTCTGTGCCTGAGTGAGGCCGAAGAGGGATGCAACAGCAGCCACTACGCTGTATTTCTCCTCCTGACTATTTCAGCGAAGAGTGTTGTTCCCATCGCAGTCCCCACCTTGCATTGTATTGGAGTGGTGATTGCATTAGAGATTTTCTGGGAAATCTCCTTTCCAGCAGATTAGCAGGTCCTTCTCCCCACCCTCCCGCCCCATCCCATGGTGCCGGGCAGTGAGACCCTCTGTAGCCCGCAAATCCCAGACCAGTTAGGAGGAGTTTTAGAGTGGGAGGGCTGCAGGGCAACGGCTGGCATTATTGCTAATTTATCCTCTTTTCCCGTTCCACCAGAACCTACAATACACCAAGGGCTGCAGCATCCCCAGATGCTCACTCTCACTTATTTTGTTAATATATGAGAATTTTTTCTTGTCGAATCAAAAGATCTACTGGTATCTTTGGGCAGTGCCTTAGAAAACCAGGCCTCCTTTGAAAAGCAAACAAAGCAGACGAAGCCAACAGCTAGAGGTGTGGGGCTCAGCAGACATAGGGATGTTTTGCAAGCTTTGAGGGTTTAGGATTTTTTCCCAGTATTTCAGATTGGACTAAAAGAATCAGGACAAAATGAGGATCAGGATTCTGCCAAGAAAATGACCTTTTCATACAGGTCTTTAAAGGGACAGTCCTGCCCACAGGAGCAGAACCAGGCTCTTGTCTTAGACCTCATCGGTACAAAGATAAGGAGAAATACATATTGGCATTTCAAGTTAATATGGAGCTTTTGGAATTTATCCTCTCACTTTTAAAAATAGTGGCAGGGCATTCTTTGTGGTAGCTTGGTTGGCTTTGCTGGTTTGCTTTAAATGCTTTAATTTCTGTGGCAGAAATTACGATCTTGTGTAACCAAGCCCCTCATCAGGAGAGGTCTCAGACCTACTGCCAGGCTTAAGGTGGGGGAACACTCCCACGGAACCAGCAAAAACTTCCTCCAGGCAGCAAAGCTGCTCACAAGGCCAAGTGCTTGGCTGAAACGGTGCCTGAATAACTGGAGCTGCAGGGGAAAGCAAGCTGCGCTCAGCTGCTTATTTCCCCGGGCCACGGTGTTTGCTGGGTTGGTTTTACCACTGTGAAGCGAGGAAGCAACAGAGAGAAGGAGACTGCAGTGCTAATTATGGTTGGGAAAAACCTGGGACTCACTGCTGCTCTAACCAGACTATTTGTTTAATTATGAAAATATTTTCTCATTAATAAATGAGATACAAGAAGCAAGAGCTCCTGCCCCCCTGAGCACCTTATATGTCCAGATATCACCAGTCCGTATATCACACAGGCACTTTCTCAAAAGCATCACAAGCTCCCCTGAAACCCTCCCACCCCCTTTGGTCTCCTCACCTGCAGCAACCCCAGCAGACTTGATCCTGTAAGGATTACAAACCTTCTCATTTTCTGCTTGATTATGTCCATTTGCTCTGGTGCCAAAACTCATATTGGGATTTTTTTTACACTATTATTTTCTAAAGAAACATAAAGTTAACTCCGAGCACCATGTCCTTCACTTCAGTTGTGTTTTGACAGCAACGCCACGGACCCCTTGTATGTCAAGAAAATGCCTGTCTGACTTTTAAAGACCTATTTCAACAAGCCCTTCAATTGCTTCATCAAGCTGGGGAGAGGGAAAAAAAGGTAAAGCAAACAAGGTACACTTTTGCCCTGTCTTTAAAAGAGAAATCCACCCTGCGCGCCCAGCGTTGATTCAGGCAAAACGCCAGCTTGGGAGTTCAGTGAATTCTCACCTTCTGAGCAGAGCTGAAAAAAACCCTTTCCCTCTTGTGTTAGTTGTCCTAGTCCCACAAGGGCTGGGCCCGGCCAAATAGCTCCGGGGTGAGAGAGCCCCAGGGGAGGGAGCCCCGCACAGTATCCCCATGAGGAGACGAAGCCGCCAGCGGACCACGGCTTCTCCCCGCTCCTCGTCTGCATCCAAACATGGCTTGGGACCGAGAGGGAGGCAGGGAAGGGAGAGTGACTTTTATGTAATAAGTGAATAAATAAGGAATAAAAGTAACATTGCCAAGGGCCACAAGTCAAAAAAACCCAAAGTGAGCTGGAGTGTTATGAAATCCAGGCAGAATATGGAAGCGCTTCCTTTGCTGTTTGTATTACAATCAGCCCCCAAAAAAGTTCACACCTGTGCTGGGAACCTTGCCTAAAAAAATCCCAGCCAAGTATTTGAAACAAACACATTTTCAGACTTTTCTAACCCCAAGGCATTTTCGCAGGGATTGCCAAGGCTCCAAGTCAAAGCACGAGAGAACAAACAAAACAACCCTTGGCCAAGCCCAGCTCGCCTCCCTCATGCAAAGCCACCCCAGCGGGATGACCATAGCTGGGGTGGGAAGCCAGGTCAGGCCAGGGACAAGCTTCCTAAAGAAAAGGCTCCTCCAGCATCCCGGTCCCACCTCCTGCCATGGGCATCATGGGGAGGAACGTTATCAGCTCAGCATCTCCAGGAGGAAGGGAAGAGCGCCCTGATTTCAACCGTCTCTGGAGCAACGTAGGGATAGGTAATGACATTGCACAATGCTGCCATAAAATGTAAAAACGGGCTCAAACTGATGAGCTGCGAGTTAAGCAAGCGAGCTGCGTTCAGGGAGGTAATCTGCTTGCTTTCTCGGCGAGGTTTGACAGTAGCTTAGTAACTCCATGTCACCAAAATATTGATAGGGTTTCCAACCTGGCAGAGTCCATGTACTGCATGGAGACCAACTGTATCAACAAACAAAGCAGCCCCTCCGTGCTGCTCTCTGTTTAGATAAGTGCATCTTCCTGAAAGAAACAGAAAGGTAATTCCTCGGCTATTTATATTTAATTTATCGCATGAGTTGCCGCAAACAGCCCGCTTGCCCTTGCCGTGTCCCACAGATGCCTGGGCTGTGTTTTCGCAGTCCACCTTGCTCAGCGTGCACGGGTGGCTCTGCCAAGCGGTAGCCAGACACCCGAGCAGACACAGACAATTAGCAGTGTCCCTCGTTGAACGACTGGACTTTCTGTGTGGTCCTGCTCTTCAATGCACGGAGACTCAAGCCCAGACCCATGCGGCGTGTAGGAAATGCTCGTAGGTGGTTTGTTGAGAAGACCAACCTCCCTGACGGCCGTCCCGCGAGGAGCTGGACTGCGCTGTAAGTGGCTCTGTGCATTTTCTGCCTCTCTCAGGAAGGGCTCAGGGAAGGGGAGCTGGCCCTCCCCAGCATCACTCATCCTGCCAGATGTGGGGTCAGACATCCAAGTCAACTTGGCCCCATAAAAAATGCTCCCCATGGAGGACCATGGAGGTCCCTGCGCCAGGCAAGCCGGCAGCTCCGGCAGATAAAGCCGAGGTTCAAAGCCATAGCTGTGATGCGTAGATGGATGGCAGAGCCATCAGGGCTGGATGTGGGCTCCCGCACGCCTGGCAGAGGGGTTTTGGGTTCAGATCTGCCCTGCTGAGAGGTGGGACATCACCCAGAGCTTCACAGTCCTCTGCGAAGGCTGCTGGCCTCATCATGTCAGCGCTGCCAAAGGGCACTCATGTTGGGGATGAATCAGAGACAGTCACGTCAGCCCCATTCTCCCAACGGGCGATGCTGAGGTGAGAAAAGACTATTGTCCTTACCAAATCTGTGTTTATTTCTAACACAGGACATGAGGCTCCCTGCATAAAATCAATGCTGAAGTTAGAACCTTTGGATTTAAGGACCGAGAACTGAAAGAGACCTTTCAAACCAGTCTCCTTTTAGAAAACCACAGGGTTTAAGCTGTCATTTTTCAGCCCAGGCTTGTAGAAGAGGAAGGCTCCCGAAGGCAGGGCTCAGCCCACCTGCATCCCCTTCCCTGGCAGGGTCCGGGCACCCGTCCTGAGGGTGGGGAAAGACGGATCGAGTCAGGGTCATCAGGATCCCTATTGCTGGAAAAGCTCTTCTGAGAAATTTGGGAGTTTCACTGCAATGGTTTAGGGGTAATCACGGTTAAGAGGAAAAGTAAATATTTCAAAAGCTCCAAAAGAGGGTGGGACAGGCAGATCCTGGGCTGGAGTAAGCCAACAAACAGCTCTTGCTCCTGGGGATGGCTTGTGTCAGCCAAAGAGCTGTCTCAAGAGCTGAGCGTGAATAGTGGCGAAGTAAACATACTTATCTCCTGCTGTGTGAGGGAAGATGCAGTAATCCACCACTACACCTCCAGTTTCTAGTTATTCTGGGTGAGGATTCAAAGCCCTTGCTTGAATTAGGCAAATCTGTTAGCATTCAGACCCCATCTTCTCCTCTGAGCATCCAAAATCTGAATTCCTAAAAGGAAAGGCGCTCAGAGACAACGCGGGGATTGAAGGCACTTTACAAATGCTCCCTTGCAGGGCAGACTTTCTCCCATGCTAGCCCTGCAGCTTTCCAAGGGAGAAGGTAACTGCAGCTTGTGGCTGAGCTTCATCCCACCAACATGGCTGGTCCTGGCTGGCTTTGTGAGTGGTTGGCACATTACTGTCCACTGCTGGTGGCATCTAAAGCAACCTGAGTTGTGAGCCATATGGTGCCAACATAGGTCTGACTCTACATCTGCATCAACGACACCATCCCCGGGGCAGCTCCCTGCACTCAGCATCTCCTCTTTTTCTCTGTCTGCAAAGTGAAACGTGATTACTTGTTTGTGACTGCTGCACCCTCGCCGGAGTCTCAACAGCTCTGCGAGTGTCTGGGCTCCTGAGGGAATAAACAGAGAGGGGAGAAAAAGCCAAAACACCAGGGGAAACGAGAGAGGAGACGGGGAGCTGCCAAAAAAGACTCCCTCCCGCTTGTTCAGACAAAGCTTGTCTGGCAGCCAAAAGTGGCAGAAAAATGCTGCCCTGTAAAAGCAGGCAGGGAGCAAGCAGAGCAAGAGATGCCCCTCACTGCCAGCTGGACACTGGGGTTTACGAGCCAGGGGGGCAGGGCTAAACTCGGCTCCTGGGGAATGGGCGCACTGGGTCCCTCTGTGTGTTCGTAGCTGGGAGGGTGATTGGCACCCGCTTGTGAGTGATGGGAGGGAGGGGCAGCGAGAGGTACCCAACCTTCTGTCTTCTCAAAATGCCCCTCCTGACATTACAGCAGAGAGGGAGCTTTAATAAACAGTCCTTTTTTAAAAGCTTCTGTCTCCATCTTTTCTGGATTAAACTGCGCCGTCTGTCTCCAATCTAAATGTTGAGTTGAATCGGCTACAGCGTGTCTGCAGAAGCCCCGAGTGGAGCCTGGAATACTGTCTGGGTTTGAAAATACTCCGTCTGAGAATCCCACAAGGTTCGAAGCTCTTAAAGCAGAGCCCACCAGAGTTGCTGATAGACATCCCTCTCCTTCCTGCGGGCTTTTGGCTCGCTGCTGAGCGGGACGCGGCAGAGCATTTGACGACAGTCCAGTGTTTTGGAGAAGAGAGGGTGGCCGAGCAGAGGAGGCGTGCAGCTGAAAGTCAGGAGACCCAGGCTGAGCTACCAGCTCCATGACTCTGGATGTGCTGTGTCCTTTCTTCATTTATTGCTGACAGCATGATAAAGCCTTTCGCAACATCAATCATCTTAAAACAATAAAACCCATAAAACAGACCAAACATCTTGCTTCCAAACACATCAGCATTAGTGACTTCAGATTGTATCGGCTGTAAGCGTGACTTTATTGTGATAAAGTAGGCTCTATCGGTCCAATACTCTTAGCAAAGGCTACTTTAATGGGCTGGAGTTTATTTTCCTGGACTACCACACACAGTCACTGCTGAAGAAAACAGAGAGGGCTTGATGGGACTCAAGAGCACACACATAACTCCTTGCAACTTCAGAAATGATTTAGTGTTTGCACATATGTAATGTTCCTGGATGTTTTTAATTCTGAGAAGTTGCTCAGAGGGTTGTGCTTAGCATGTCCAGAGGAAAGTTTTACGTGGGTAACTAAAACACAGAGACAACCCACCCTAACCAGCACAGTGAATCTCCTTTGCAAAGACGAACTAAGCATCAGTTGGTCTTGTTGGCTATTGCGCTTTTTGTACTTGGCACCCCAGGATCTAAGCCCATAATGAAGTCAACTTCAACTCCAAGAGCCAAATTTTCCTGCCAGCTGTTACTGAACAATGACCTGAATATCTCTCATCACATTTTTTTTTAATTTTTCTTCTGCTTTCCCTCCCCTTCTGCTCCCTGCATGGGAATGTAAAGTTCAATTTCTACAAATACTCACGCCAGTGACATCCTGGCTTCAACACTTGCATGCTGCTGCCAGTAAAACCTGATGGACTGAGTATCAGTGAAAAGTAGATACAAAGGGTGTGATCACAGCTCAGGCGAAGTAATGTAAAAAACTCAATGAATATTTGTGACATTTTTGTGGCATTCAGCCATCGTCAGCATTTTGCACTTCTCCCATCAGTGTTGTGGCCAGCTGTGGGGAGGGGGAATGGCTTCGCTCTTCACACAGGAGTTACCAACCTTTCACTGCTAAATTAGGACCAACGCAAATTTGCTTCAAATTCTTTTGCAAAACTTAGTACAGCCTGTAAACACCCTAAACACAACTCTCCATCCAAGACGCGCCCTCCAGTCATCCTTGATGTGCTTTATCCCTGCAGTCTCAAAACACAGGGCAAACACCAACCTCTCCAAATAATTTCAGATCCACTGACTCCTCTGCTAAAGACCAAATGGCACGTGGGGTACTGCCTTTCTCACAGAGGTTTTGCCTCTCCAAAATCAGCTCAGGTTTGGAGAGCACCTGGCACAGCTCATCAGCAAAAGTTTTAGTAAAATCTTTGGATATTTCTATTTTATTTATGGGAGCCTTGTTGACTCTGAAAAAGAAAGCCTGTTATAGGTGAAGAACAGCCACATTCCTTCTGTCAGCTTCAGTCATCTGAAATACCATTTCCAAAGAAACATCTTCATCAAGACAGATAGTATTTACTTTCTGCAATGAACATGACAATAAAATATGTCTAAGCATACTGTAAAATGGAATGGTACAACCATCTTAGCTACTACACTGCCAGGGGACTTGATTTGTTGGATCCACAAAGCTTTAGCAACAAAGGCTCTTAAAATTCAGTCAGCTTGTGATACTGCAGTACACGAGGTCATGTCGCTAAAATGTGTCATTTCCTTGTGAAAATTTGGCTTACAGGAGGTTAATAAACCAGGCACTGCTGAAAGAAAGTGATGGTGTCTCTGGACACCGCCACCTCAATGTGCTCCTGCCTGGATGTGAAGACCCTGTTTGGGGTTGGTCCCAAAGACAGTGCTCGGTTATAATTATCACATCTCTCATTTGGAGCTTGCTGGGCCTCAGACAAATCCACAAAAGCTTTACTGTATTATTTCACAGAGATAAAAGTGCTGACAGCAACCCATCAGGCAGAATCCCCTTTGTCTGAGGATGAACCAAAGAGAGGAGAGGCTTGGACAGCCTCTAAAACCCTCACTGGTCATCGGCCGGCTCAAAGCTGAGCACACTGAAGGAGTCGGTGACCTTTCCCAGGTACAAGGTGTCAGCAGTGCTCGTCTGCACCAGACATTTACACAGTGCCAACCTGGCGTGAGGGCAGCAGAGCCAAGCAGAGGATGTCAGTAGGAGCAGGGGCTGAGCCCAAACACCTGAACGCAGCTGGGAAGCACTGACACATTTCTGAGTCATAATATGAGCTCTTTTCCCATCATCCATTACTGGCTTTTTAAATTAATCCCTCCCACTTCACTGAGCACTCTAGCTGACCTTAAATTCAGTCCAAAACCCACCGGAGCCTTTTTTCCAGTCTCCTTTGTGGGACGTGATAAACTTGTGCTAGTAAAACCGAAGGCAAATGGCTTCAGTCTGACCTGATGTAGCTCTTTTGGGATCAGTCTGACTTGGCCAAAGAAAAGACAAATATCCACTCCGCACACAAAACAAGACAAAGCTGCAAAAAGTTGTTCGACAGCTTTTTGTCATACAGAGGCACTTTCAGAGTTGTCAGGACATGAAAGAAAGCACTATTAAATAATATTTGACTTCAGTATTATGTCACATGAAGTAAACATCATCTGTTGCCCTGATGGCTTTCTTCGGGTTGGAAAACAACCGCCACTGCCAAGGCACCCAGGCAACTTTCTAAAACAGCTCTTGCCCAAGCACTCAGAGCAGAGATTTTCCGGCTCCGCATGCAGATGAGCCCCTGGCAGAACCAGCCTTCCAGCTGTGGACAGACAGATGGACGCAGAGGATGCCTAAGCAGTCTCAAATCCCGTCGGGCTCAGCCAGACGAGCAGAGCTGCATCCCATTCGGATCCTGCTTCCCAGCCAGGAAGAGACGCAGACCTCCATGGGCAGCCTTTGAGGCTGGGACCCAGTTTCCAGTTACGGGACGAGCCCAACCAGTCACTCAGATGGAGAGCACAGACCTACGGCCATGGGAAATGTGGTGCCGAGTATGCAGAGCCACAGGGGAAGGTAGAGGAGTTGTACGGGGATTTTGGCTGGGGCAAGGGTCAAGTTTGTTCGCTGTTGTCAGTAGAGAAATCGAATCAGTGGAGGAGCCACTCCAAAAATTCACCCTGGAAACAAAATTGCTTTAAGGGAGAAAAAAAAATGCAGGGGGAAGAGTCAAAACAAGAAGGTAACATTTTGCTTAGGGGAGAAATACAATGTGATGCATCAAGGAGAAATTAATCCCAGCCTGCAAAAAAAATCCCCAGGATGAAGAGCTGCTGAAAAGAGCAGTCTGGGGTGTGCACGCACCAGAAAAGGTCTGTCTCCCCTGAAGAACATCCCCATCCAGGAGACAGCAGGAGGTGCAGAGGGGCAGACAGCATCCCACCTCGGGCCGGCTCTTTCCTCTCCACAGCACGGAGAGGAGATGCGAGCATCAGGATGCAGTGGTGCTACACGGACAAGCCCTTGAGCAGACGAGTCCCTAGACAGTGCGGTGAGCGGCACGGTCACCCAAGGAACACCCAAAACCTTGCAAATAATGTCAGTACCTCCAATTCAGGACATACGAAGAGCACCTGGAAAAATCCGTTTTCTTGGAAAAAATCCAGCAAAGCGCTGTTGAAGTGACTCCACCCCAGGGAAGCTGTGCACGCGTACACTCACTCCTGCCCGGAGAAGTCACGGTCTCGGGACATGCATGGTTCCCCCCGGAGATCCCTGCACCCCGGGAAACTCCCATTGCTCAGGGACACTGTCAAAGAGTCTGAGCTGAAGCCGAGACAATGGGGTTGGCTTGGGAATTGCTATGATTTTTATAGCGCTAAACTTGATAGATTACCAAGATTTATTCTGTTTGTTTTTTTAAGGAAAACGTTTTATGGAACCCAAAAATATTTTGCTAACAAAAATAAAAAAGCCACTTACTGAAGGCTTTGTGAGCCACCAGATAGGCAATTGTTACTGAGCACAGTGCTTAAATGAGGATTAGAGACACGGACATCAAATACCAAGAAGCCTCACAAACTCTGTCGTGTGAAGTCCACAAGCCATTGATTGCCGTGAATCAGAATGATGCAGAGGAGGGGTTATCAGGGCACTCTCACCTTGTCCTTAGAATTTTTCTCTCAACATCTGCCCCATGGTCTCAAACACAAGGCAGGGCTAAACTTTGGTCTGACTCAGGGGAATGGTCCTAACCTAAGTGCAAACACCCTCCACATACAGGACTCCATTTTACAGTCGGATTGCAGACATCTCCTGGAGATACCGGGGCTTTTGCCTTTGGATTAGGTACAAAGGCCTGGTGGTGGTTTACAAATAAATGCCTTAAAGATAAACGCATGAAGTTTGTGTAGGAAAAGATGTTCTTGCAGGAAGTAAAGGAAAAGCAAATGTGAGCTAATCAGGGCAAAAGCAGAACAAATGAGTTCATGGCCAAAAACCCCCTAAATTCATTGCCATAAAAGATAAAAATTGAATGAGTAATGAGAGCACAGCTCTGTCACAGCAGGAAGAAAACTGGATAAAAATGTAGAGGTCTTTTCACCAAACAAATCTCTTCTACAGGAGCAAAAATGGGAAAATATAAGAAATACAATTATCCATCAACGGCTTAGTCAATTTTCTCTTGGTGTCCTGTCTAATAAATGCAATTTAACACTTTAGGAATACAAAGGGAGAATTGTGTACAGGACCTAACAAACACGTGACGGACATTAGTAATGGAAATACAAGTCTTCCCAGCCACAGACATGTCCCGGGAAGGGGCCATGCTGTTACTAATGGGGAAAGGGGACAGAAGGAAAACAGAAGGATGAACAAAGGAAGTCATCAGTAAAGTTACGGGACCAACAACAATGAAAAAATCTCTTAAATTAGGCCTGGCCACTCTCCTCGGTGCCTTTGTGCTGGTCCAGAGGGGCCTGGGACATCTGAGCATCTCTCCTCGATGTGTTTACACAGGGCAGGTCAGTCCCAAACTGCACTCCAGAGGGGCTGTCTCGGCTGGGGCCAGCCTCTGCCGGTGCCCAGTCTGCCGTCGCAGCAGACCCTGCGCGCGGACGATTTCACATCTGCACTCTTGGCTGGTTTTCTGGGAAATGACGTTTTTAGGGAAGATGAGAAGCAAGCTGCTGCTAACCGCAGCAGAGAAGGAGCAAATGGGATGCTGGCCAAGCCAAGGCCAGGGCTGTGTGTCATTGTCATCTCCACTAACGCTCCCCTGGATAACCTGAGCATAGATCGGTTGCAGTCAGGCTGCCCCAGTAGCCCCCAGTCCTGTTGGCCAGTGGGAGACTGTATGTAGTCCAAAAGCAGGGAGAAAAATCACACACCTGTAGATATCCTTCCCCATTCATTCATTTGCACAGCCTCCTCTGCACGCTAAATGATTTCCCCAGGTTTATTTTATGTAGTGCTTTGCAATGGTTACAGTTGTCAGACGCGTTCCATGACAAGACACTCTTTTTTCAGTTGCTGTTGCCAAAATTCAACTATTGGGGCCTAAATTTTCCAAGTAAGCATCTGCTTCAGTCTACATTTTGGGGGGAAAACATCTCTTGAAATATGTCTCATGTTTCATGGAATGAGCTCATGGAAAACAGGGTTGTTTTGTCTACGTTTAGGGAAAAAAATGAATCTTCACTGTCTCACAGAGAAACATTAACATTTCCATACAATAGAGTGAAACATTGAAGTTTGCCGGAGGAGAGAGGAGTTTGCAAGTTCAAAGCCACAAGAAGGAAAGCATCGCTGCTGGGGAGGCTGAGCGGTGGCCAGGACGTTTTCCCCATTGCTCCGAACAGAGATCTGCCATGAGACAGACCGACCCCCAGGACAAACCCAGCACCCCACCAGGGGCCTGGAGCCTGTCCTCCTTGGAGCCATCGCTAGACCCTTGCTGGGTGGACCAATTGCACGTGTCGACACATGCATCTGCAAGGCTCTCCTGTTGATGCTTGGCCTGAGCACAGGCTTTTTCACGGGGCAAATGCAGCGCGGCCATGTCTGGAGAGCACTGCGGAGGTATCTGCAGCCAGGCCAGTTCAAGATGCAGCTGTGATTACGTCATTCATTAATTTGTGGTAGACACAAGTATCCCATAACTCAAAACCAAGAGAGATTTCTAGTGCTTTGACACTAGCGGTTAAACAGAAATAAACACGTGAGTATCAGTAAAAGTGACTGCAAAATACCAGAAAGGGTAAGTGGTTAAGAGACAAAAATCAGTTATGTTAGCCTATAATAAGGATTTAACTGGAGGGAGGAAAAGGGGATATAGAGACCATGACAAATTGACAAGTTCTTCACTGTTTATGAATGAAAGTTGTATTTAAAAAAATAAAGAGCATTTTTAGAGAGGGGAGGTATGGGCAGCATTATAGTTGCGTATAGTCCATTAAGCTGAGTGTGCTGCATTTTAGACTCGCCTGTCTTCAAAAATGGCTCTGAGGTACCTTGTACCAGCATGTGTTGTTAAACCTAATGGAGTAGTTAATACTGTATTGTCCAAAGACCTCTTTAAGAGACAATAATGCTTCCACTAGACTCAGTAGCTGCCTCCGAGGCGCACATGCATCAGCAATGAAATCCTACTGCTTTCTAAATATTTTGGAAAAAAAGGTACACAAAAAAGGTCCATAACTAAGGACAGTAGCATTACATACATTCTTCTGAATCTTTATAGCCTGTTTGGGAACAGTTACATATGGGATCTGCCATGCACTCCACAAGGGATCAAATCCGAGGCAAAGCAATGCCAAAACCATCATTCGCTCCTTGGGACCCCAGCATTCAAGGCGTATTCGAGGGATTGACAAAGCTCTGTCCCTTTGGGGACCGTAACGGCACTGCCGGGGTGACTGTGGCCAGCAGGATCTGCTAACTCCAACCCCCCACCCTGCTCTCTGCCCTTTACCCATTTTTTTTCCTTTTTAAGACCAGAATTTTCAGATGTACTTGAGAACAACCCAACTGTTGTCCGTTTGTACGTGTGTTGGGGGGTACTGCGCACTTGGAAATAACATCTCCATAAGCTAAGTATCAAACCAAGGATGCCACACCACTGTTTTAGTAATGAAGCCAAGAAAATCAAGCGTTTTTCAGTCAATGAGTAACTAAATAAAATAACTTAAAAATACCTATTAATCTTGAACCAAAAGGAGTGTTTCAGGAAAACACCTCTCCTCCCTGCCCTTTGAAAAACTTCAAATAAAGTCTCCAACACATAACATGACTTTTCTTGATTCAAAATAAGTCAACCTCACTTTTGGGTTACCCAGACTTTTTTAAAAAAACTCTTCTGTTTTTTAAATTTCCTTTTAATGCTGGCCTAAAATACATTCAAATCTGAAGGATGACAAAATAAACATGGCGATTTTTAAAAAGTTTCAGTAGAAAAAGATTCAACAAGTTCAGTGTCAGTTCACAAGAGCTCCAGAACTTCCAAAACCTTATTTTAAAAATAAAGGTGTCCTTCCCTTCAATGATTCACCTGCCCCTTTGCAGCGCGTTACATGTAACATGATGATAACAAGACTCAGAGATGCTCAGGCACATCCATGTGGGCACTGTTCAGGTCTGCCTGTGTCTGCAGGACAAATTCATCTTGCTGAAGGACACTAGTGGCACGGGAGCACGTACAGTGGTGCCAGGAGTGACTGCCAGCCTTGACATCCTGCAGCAACTTGCCCTAACCAAGAGAGCACTTACCTATAAGCTGAAGCACATGCATAAAAACCCCTTCAGGGTTATGCAAAAAACATAAATGAACATTGGCCTGAGGAGTTTCACTGAACAAATTGGGCATATTCACATGACTGAACTTCCGAAAATTTTTCCATCAGTGTAAAAGAAATGCCAAGATAGGAAAGACCTCTGTTGCTTGCAGTACCACAGGCTCCATGTCCTGAAGAGCTCAGAAAGGTTCAGGCTGGAGGGAAGACAGGGACGATTCCCTGGGCTGTTTTTAAAGGGTATTTTAAAAATATGGCCAGCACGTGGAAAAAAATTTGGAACAGCTTTCATAAAAAAGGTTTTGTTCTATCTGTTCAAGTGAAGATATTTATGGTGTCTGCTGTGTCATTCCAGATTTGTCACGGGCCATTAAATATCCACCTGGATATTGCATCATTTAACTACTGGAATGCGTAAGCATTTCTGCTGCTCGTGAAAGAGCAACTATGAGCTGTATAGGGCAGAAGTGCTCTGCTGTACTTTAACAAATAAATCAGAAAGTGGAGCAGATAGTATAACTGTGTTCAGTTGTAGTAGACTGACAGTTATGTGTATTTATTTTTTTTAACTGATCATGACAAGAATGTGAGTAAGGGCTGTATATATTATTTCTGGCCTTTCCTTGAGTTTGTTAATCTTCTCTGGGTGTCAGCAGCATTTTGGAGAGCCCTTCTCAAACCAGATCCTGCACGAACACCGTCAGAAGGCAGTCCGTGCCCCGGCAGCCTCACGCACAGGCAGATGCCTGGTATGAACCAAAAAAGCACCCATCTCACTTTGAAAACCTGCTCCAAGCTTTGTGCATATGAAAGTGGAAAGCCATCACTCGGCCAAGGCAACTCCAACCTGTCAAGATCTGGAACAGGATTCTAAATCCAGATTTCAAATTCTGGTTTTGCTCATGAAATGTCCACAGAAAAATCCAACCTTTTTGACAACCACAACGCCTCGGAGATGTGTGCAGCTTTTGGTAGTGCTCCTCTTCTAAGTCTGGCTGGTGATGTACCTGGTCCTCCAAGCAGGACTTTGGGCAACATGTACTATTACTAGAAATACCAGCGCAGTGTTTAAAGTGGAAGATAAGGCTCACGGTTACACAAGCCACTGAAATGTATATTTCCTCAAGAGAAAGCATCTCATGACATATCTCATGACTACAGCCCTCTTTGGTTGCCCTTGTTTATCCAAGATTAAAAAAAGGTTTTAAGGCCTCATACTGAACTGATGGAGACAAGGGGGTGCTGTTGCCGTACTGCAGTTGGATGTTGGCACTTGATTTACAAACCCAACGGGCAGGGACAGTCCTGGAAAGGGCTGACTCTGCCAGATCTAGGGGGTTTAAAATACATATATTCCTTTCTAATCCTCAGTGGGGATGGTGGAAAGAAACCTAAGTCCTCCTGAAAATCAAAATGTAGTTGTAGGCTGTTATTAGGAAGATGAAGTGGTTTCAGCAGGAGTGATTTAGCCTGCTAAATTTAGGTGGGGAACAGGAGTGTGGATTTTGGGGCTGGCTCTCCCGGGGCAGCCTGTGAGCCGAGCACCCTGCTTGAGGGCCAGCAGCCCCACGGCCTTTGGCCACAGCACGCGTCATTTCGCAGAGTCCCTGGGGGATGTGAATATCGGGAGCATGTCAAAAAGGTCAGAAAATCTGGCAAGTCCCTGCTCAGATGACATCAGTTTTGGAAGAACATCGTAGCAATCTTGCTGGGGAGAAAGCAAATGTCTGCAGATCAGCAACTGCAGGAGAAGGAGAAACTCTTTCTGCAGTGGGGTGTTCTGGTTGCTCTGCAAGTAACCCAGTGTGCCCAGACCCCATCTGACACCCATTTAATGCCTTCTGGTTGTCACCAGAGAGCAGCTGCAGACATGCAGGTTGGTCCTGTGTAGGATGTTCCTCGCTCCTGGAGTAGCAGGAGGTTTTCTTTTGTAATTCCAAGGGATCAGACCCTAAATCTGCGGTGTTTCCTCTAATAAGCCACTCATGTCGGAGGCCCCCACCCTCCTCCTCTGATACCAGCAGCATGGAGTGGTGAGCAGGCGGAGGGAGGAAACTGAGCAAGATCGAGTTCCCTTGCAGAACAATTTTATCAGCAATTTCAAAGCCGCTCTACCCTTCCCAAGCCCAGCAGGTGCTTGCAGTTTATTGTAAACCACAAGAGAAGTGTGAAACAACTCTTACTGTACTGGGCCATATGGGTAGAAAATCTCCCTCCAGGAGAAACATATTTCGAATAAACCCATCCTCAAGACAGACTCCAGGTTTAGGAGAAAGCAAGTCCTATAAAGTAAGCTCTGCGGCACTCATCTTTGGAGGGGAGGGGGAGGATTGGTTTCCTTGGCTTTTCCCATCCCTTTTTTGCTTCAGTTGCAGGGAAGAGGAAAGAAAAACACACAAGTGGTCACCAGGACAGAGGCGGGGGAGGACAGGGGGAGCTTGCAGGCTGGGGTTGGTGTTACAATGCCACAGTTCTCTGGAGACCCTTTCCAGTGCCACCCAGCACGAAACCAGCAGCTCACTGTGATGAGCTGGAGCAAGGAGCACCGAGGTCCTCTTTGAAAAATAGATACTGCAACACACAAAAAAGGAAAACCTTGGTAAAATGTGCAAGCTGTCTGTCGAGGAAAGGCAAAGAACAGACAAACACATAATGTCACCATATAGAAAAGTGATATATCCAGAAATCCTGTCGCAACAAAACCGTTGTCTCACTACTGCTTTGCTCACTTAGACTCTATTACCTTACTTTCTCCAACAACCACTAACACCCACAGGGTGCTTAAAACTGGTTATTCCTTTAGTTTAAATACAGCAAAACTCCACATGGCCAGTCATTACAGAGAAAGCAGGACCATCGGCAGCTGGACCCATTGTAGAGCAACCTGTCCCAATAGCTAAATGTCAGCAGACAGCAACAGGTAAAAGTCAGGCTGATATTTGCTCTGCTTCTTTCCCAGACCAAGATCTGACTAGTAACAGCTGCCTACTTCATGGCTGTCTCTTTTTATTACTTTATTCCCCTCCATGCCCCCCAAAAAAGCGGGGGAAAAAAAGAATGGCTAAAATTTATGGCTAGAAGAAACCGATTACTGTTGGCAAGTGAACTGAAGGGATCAATTGTTCCATACGGCAAAAGCCAAAGAACTCAGGGCTCTATTCACAAGAAAAGACTGATGTGCTAAAGGGCATGGAAATGCCACTTTTATTGTGTGGCCGAGAATTTTCACATTTGAATCCAAATTCCATAGGAAAGCATGGTATGTGAGAGACCCAGCTACAAGGGCTGGCCAGACAGCATGTGTGAGCAGGGAGCATGTGCGCGGGGAAAGCATAATACCCTGAGCACAAAGGTTCTGTGTTCACGTCCTGCCAGCACAATGTCGGGCTTTCACACAGCCAGGGAATTATGTGCAAAATGCCTGCAAGTCAGCACCAAACGTGCTCTGAAATCAGCAAAGCCAGACCAACGTTCTCCCCTTGCCCACCCAAGAATGCACTGCTAGGTCCATTGCTGGTGGTGGTGCAAGAAAACTTGGTCAATCTCATGAGGATCCTTGTTTTAAGGGTGGGAGAATAAATCCCTGGCTCTTCAGTGCTCCAGGAGAAGGAGCGGTGATTCCTGAGCAAAGCAGCCACGTGCCCACAGATGGGAGCGGGGTTGCGGGGCAGCGTGAGCACCAGCGTTGGTTACGGCACGTCAGGAGAAGTCATCGGAGGTAGGACACGAAGAAATACGAGACCCTTGGCTCGAGGACAAGCATGCAAAATGTTTATATATTTGTACAGTGGGACATGTTGATAGAGCAGTTAAGCATGATGGATCCAAAGAAGCCAATTCACGCTGTATTTCTGGACGTGCATCAAAGGCAGCTCCTGATGGGGAAGCAGAGGGTTCGAGGCACGGCGCTGCCCTGCCAGCACGCCTCCGACATCTCGGCCCCATGTGTTGCACCCCAAGTCTCTTGGTGCTGGGTGCTGCACAGAAGGCAGGAACAGATGACTCCTGCTCAACACTGGTGATGGTTATTAATTACCAGATCATTTGGTGCTTTCCAGTAGACAGCTGTACAACAGCAGAGAGACAGATAGGAATTTTGCTTTGCAGTTTTTCAAGCAGATGATGGGAGTTGAGCCCAAATTTAACAAAAACTCCAATAACAGCTAGGTACCTCACTCCCCAAAAGACCTTGGAAATTGCAGCCTTTGTTCAATTAAGTGGGAGGAAAAAAAAAAAGTTTTCAGAACAGCCAAGTACAAATTCTTCTAAAGCAAATGCCAATGTCGAGATTTCCCAGGTTTTGTTTTGGGATGCTCTGTGTGCAAGCGTCTGAAACTCAGGACGCGCAAAAGTTTAGAGGGAGGCTCGTGGCTAAATTTGGGCAAAGGTTTGTGAACTGGAGAAGGGGGAAAAGGTACCGGGAATGGCTTCAGCCTGTGCTAGCGCAGACCCGAAGATCAGTGTTCACAGCACAGCTCCCATCTGGGGCCGGCGCGGCAGGAGCGGGCGGTATCGATGGCTCTCTGGCCGGCTGACAGCACAGATGTACAGCAGCTCAGCCTGTGACTAATTTTAACAAGCTGCTCGCACGGTTACAAAAGGCAGATCTGTTGGCATTTTTACTTTCTACCACCTGGTCTTGACAAACATTTTCTGAAAATAGCACATATGTCATGAGGCTGGACTCAGGAGACGTGCGAGGCAGGGAGGAGTTTAAATCTCGAGGCTGGAGGCAGGGGCTGGAAGTGGTCATGGCCAGGATGTCCCACCAAAGAGTGCAGGTCAGCACAAGCAGCAGCGGTCAATGGGCTGAAAGACAGCAACGTTCACAGGAAGAGGCGAAACTGTGACAAGACCAACAATGCAGCTGGACAGGCTTGTTGCTCGTGATGGACACAGTGCCTTCTCCAGGTGTGGGATGGAACAGGAAAACCCACAGCGCATTGAGATCAGCCTTGCACCGATTCCTGTCCTTGCTGGGTCCTTCCCTATTAAATGCCAGAACAAGAGACACAGCTTGAGAGGGAAAAAGCCCAGAAGACAACACAAGTTTGACCCTTTGAAGGAGAACAAGTTGAGCAGTTTTCATAAAAGGTTTCTATTTAAAATAGCTCCCTCTGTGCTTAAGCCAGCAGGGGAGGACACAGCTCCAGGGGTAATCCTCGATCAGTTCAGAATCTCAAGCTGGATGCCACTGGGCACTGCTGGGCTCCCTTGGGCAAGGCTGCTCTTTTTCCATGAGATCCAGAGCACCAGCTGCTCTGAGGGACCTAACCATGCAGCAATGACTGCCACAGCTCTCCTTTTCTCATCCCACAGTAACATTCACCACCAAAATTCAGGGAGGAAGGACTGGCATGAATCAGTATTCAAAATGAAGACAGACAAAAGAAAACATCATGACTAAGCACAAAGATAACAAAGGAGCTACTAACGCAGCCTCCATCCCTTGACATCTTCCCTGGCAGGCCATTTTGGAATAAGAGTTATTTGGCTTATTGCCAGGGTAACTGGGTAAATCCCATGATTCATGAAATGTAAACTTCCAGTTGTTGATCTTGTGATACTCTCTGCCCTTAAAACTAATCCAGCTGTTCACAGAAGTTTCTTCTGGTTTCCTGGAGCCTGGCACAACGAGGGAGATGAACTGCAGGAAAATACAAGAATATGATGTCAAATCGGTGGGGCCATGTCTTGACTCAACTAATTCAAAGGTTTCTTTTTGCAGATGGGGATGGCGAGAGACTGCTGAAAAACTGGTCTTTGATCAGATGACAGAAGGGAGGAGGACACCAAGTGATGCAGAAACCTTCACAATGAAATCACGTTTTCTGCCTTTTAGGAGGATGAAGCTGGTTCTTTTCTCTGCATCTAGAATCAATTTACTTTGGATCAGGTGAAGAGGAGCGGGGAAGTGGGACCTGGAAATCTGCAGACCCATTCTCCTGTTAAAACACGCTCTGGCTCGCAAAGCTGAACTGTTGCTCCAGCTTGTTTTCAGGCTATGCTAGAGCCATTTTCAAACCTCAGAATAAACCAAAAAGTAAAACAAGTGAACAACAATCCAAGAGCTTTTGTGTTAGACCAGCTGAAATGCTGGGTCTCTCCTCCACAGAAAGTGTTTCATATTTTCACTGCAGCATTGCCCAAACAGGTCTCTGCTGACCTATTATATAAAGCTCACAGTCAAAACCAGACCATTACAAACTTTCTGAACCTCAGAAAGGTTTCTCAGCCTCACCCCCGAAAAGGGTGAACCAGGAGTTTCAATAGTTGGTAAAACACACACTTTCAATTGCCTGCACAACACACAACCTCTTCGCAGCTTGCTTTAAATTAGTCGTGGGACAGCAGAGAGGAATGAGAAGGATTTGAAAAGACGGAGATTTAGGAACAAACGATAATTTATGTCTTCCAGAAAATGCAAGTCAAATCTTGTCTGTTCTGGCCCTTCAGCACTCCTGATGGGAACAGGATATGTGTTTAGCGTATCTCCAAGGTATTCTCATATGAACATGACAACCGGGTGCCTACTGTGAGGACAGCTATAACAAATCACCCACATTCTTTTCAAGCCAACGCTGCAATTGTTCTTCTCGTCGGATCATCTGGCTTCAGTGTGGGCTCCCTTCAATTTCTAACACGGAAAGTATTTCCAATAGTTGACAGATGTCTTTCCTCGCTTTACACTCCTTTCTTACCCTCCTCAGTGTTAGCCTTACAGGAAATACCGAGTTAATTGGAAAGATTAAGGAAGGTCTCCTACAGCTATCAGAGGAGAAAGTGGGAGCAGACAGAATGCAGTAAAGGGAGAATAATTCCTGTAACATTTTATTTCAGTATTAAACTTTAAATATTAACAGCCAGAGGAAGGAAGGGCTCTAAAATTATGTTGCGTGTTTGTTATCACTCAGCATAAAGTGATCTCTCTCAGAAGAATTTTAAACTAGTAGTTTAATTTCTTGCCTGCATATAGAAGACATTTTCCAAGAAGCAAGCATTTGTAAACAGTCACTAGAAACATGGTTTGATCATCTGTGCAATAATACAGTGTATAGTCCTGCTCACTAGTTTATCCCACATACAGACCTCAGTTTTTATGCCTATTACTTTCTCTCCTGTGCAAGATGCGGTATTCATTCCTAGCAGCAAAAAACAGCAAAGAGACACACAGAGGAATTTTGGGAGCATGTAGCTAATGAGAATTTCAATTGCCTTTCATGAGCTCATTGATTTTGGAAGGAGGCAGGGTTTGATGCCAAGATTGCTAAAGGACAAGATGTTCTCCCAAAGGATCAAGGAGTAGGATCCAGGTTTTCACCTCTACCTTCTCTCCCCCATTTCACAGACAAAATGAATATCCTCATACTGGTACCACTTTGATCTGGAGTTTGATCTGCTCTGATTTACAGGCTACGTTCAAGTGTGAGCAGTTCCAAAGAATTTTCTTCCTGAAAGGACAGTAAACACACCCTGTCCTAATTATTTTCCTAAAAGTACTGGGGCCGTATAAGCTGTTTGGACCGCAGGAGCCTACAGTCATAACAAAGATACCTGAGCACCACTGAACTAAATATATTACTGCTTTGGTAGTGCTGCTCTTGTAGTAAGACCAGCACCATCGCCCTCAAAAAGAGATTTGTAATCAGAGGGAGAGGGAGGAAAATGGACACCTCTAACCTGCGGAGACCAGCTGCAAAATCCCTGCATGAGGCAAGAATACCAAAGGAAAAATCTCCGCATGAGGGATGCTGAACATACAGCACTCAGCTCCTCAGGTGCAGTGCGAGAGGATGCAGAGATCAGACATGACTGGGGCTTGGACGCATGAACAGATAATAAATTAAAAGCAAAGGTTTTGTGCGCAGACCTAGATGAGGAAGTACAGCCAATTAGCAAAGATGCGGTCGTTCAAGGTACGAGTCAGTGACAGTAACTGCAGGGCTCTACAGTATCCTGGCAGGAAATCACGTCATTAAGGCACAGGTCTCTGAGCTGCTACCACCATTACAACTGGTGGAGATAATTTGGGATAATTTTCAGGATCGGTATTGTTTGTGTCATGCCAGTCGGCATTTATCCTGCAGGTCAAAACTCAGCAGTCATTTAAAAGACATTTCAAAGCATTACCTGCTCAGGCATCTGGAAGTGCTTAGGCATGTGAACCTGTTTGCTATTTATGGTGCTTAACTGTTCCCATGTTAGAATGCGGTGGAAAGTTGGGTGACAGCAAAGAAAACAATAAAGTCCAAGATCCATCACCTTTCCCAAAGCAACTGGATGTTAAAAGTCCACTGGCAGATCTGTTTGCTCTTTGGTTTCTCTTTAACTCATGCCTCAAGAGTCCTGGGAAACAACTAACAGGGCAAGTGAAGGAAAATGAAGAGTAGCCATGACTTCAGATGAGGATGTGCTCAGATGACATCAGGATGAAGACTGCCAAAATCTGATGGAGAACAGAAGCATCCAGAGGGGAATCTGGAAGGAACAAGACCTTACTGAAGGGTGCCTCATCTGAGGACACTGAACAGATGGGATCCAGTGAGGAAGGATCTCTTGCCACGAGCTATAAAGCCTGAAGAAAGCCCATGACAACTGCAATGAAGGGCTGCAAGAATGCTTCGTTAGCACTGCTGAACTGCCAAAAAGAAGTCATAGGCCTGCAAGTCATAGCAAAACTACCCATGGCACATCCTGGGTGATTCTGACTTAAAGTTCAATGCAGTTTTGTGTTACTAGATCATACCTCCACTTGCCACATGTGGTGGCTGGCAGAAGGAAAGAGATAAATTACAGCAGAAGGCAGGCTGTGATGAGTAAAAGCTCCCAAAGAGCCGTGCTCCACAGGCAGGACTATCACCTTACACAAACAGAGCGATAGCTATCAAAGTTCAGTGCTGACAGAGGCAAAGCTGTACACGCTGGAAAGTGCACGCATCACGGCACCAGGCAGAAAGGGACTGATAGCATTAAAGCAGAGGGGACAGGGAAGACCTCAGCTGATCGTATAGGCATCGTGAACAACACGCTTCAGTGAAACTCCGCCACAGAAAGCAATATAGAGCTGAGCAGGGATGTGCACTTCTGCTGCAGGACACTCCATCCCCGGAGGACGCAGAGTGAGGAGGAGTTCAGAGAAGCTGAGCAAACACTGGAGCAAGAAAAAAGTTCTCCTCTGAAGAGCCAATACAAGTTACCTTAAAAGGAAACAAAAAAAGAGGAGACAAAGGAATCCACTTTCTATTACTTGAAGAAAGCTGATGAGGAATTTCTCTTTTCCTTCTCCCATGACTTTGAGACTACCAGAGCACAACCAGTCCAGAGGACAGCAAAAGGCACAGTTTCATGCAACCTCATTGCAGGGATGTGGAGGACACTGCCACAAGTTGTCACTGAAACTGAAGCCTCCACCAGCTTCAGGAGGCCACTGCAATTGAGATAAGTGAATAATCGGATTTATCACTCAGGCCCTGGGCTGGGCACATATGCTACATCCTGGAATTATTATATAGAGAAATTTTAGAGATGCAGTGCACAGATTTGCAAGCCACAAATATTTAATGCCTTCCTCTAAAGCAGCTCTCCTTTCAGGAAACATAACATGCTAGAGAAAAAGTGTCAGCTTTTCTTCCCGGCCCACGATTACCCCAGTAGCAGGCTGGTCCCCCATCGCAGAAGCAAGGACATGCAGCACTGCCGGCAAAGCGGGCAGCAGATGTGGCAGCACTCACTGCTGCATTTTAACACTGCCTCAGTGACACATGTGCAGTTCTGCGGCAACGTGAGGACGTGAGGACAGACACCTGCCAGATCCCAAAGCCAACAAATTCCTGAGCCAGCGGTGGGAAAACAAACAAATACAACAATGATTTGCCCCAACAGCAAGTTGGGGCAGGAGTCCCAGCTTGTCTGAAGTATCAATAAATTGTTCTTCGGAAGAGCACAAATTTTACCTGCTCAGAGAACTCCCACACAAATATTTGGGGCACATCTTTCTCCTTGGCTTTGGAGTTATTTTAAAACTTCGCCCTGTCGCCATACCCAGGCACACAGCCCACAGCGGTGCTCCCCTGCCAATCTGCACCACTCTACAGGCAGCAACAACCCCATGGGATCTCCAGCCAAGATGCCCCATCATCCCACATCCAGACCATTTTCCAGCCTGTGAATGGACGCAAGGTGCAGCCATGTCCCAGGAAATCTTGCAACAGCCTGACCTCCACATCGTGACACCAGGCTAAAAAAAAGTAGTCCATTTTCACCCTTCAGTGCACATTAATGTAACTCAAATTTCTGAGGCAAAGGTCTCTGTTTTCTTGTTTTGCTCCCCTCGAACACTCCACAAGATACCTGTTCACCATTTTTTTTTACCACGTCAGTTATTTTGCTCTTGCTCTGCCAAGGCTTATACTCAAATCTCAATTTTCCTTTGAATCCCATCTTGTAATTACCATTGTTATGTAATTATTTTTCAAGAGAAAGGAATGCCCCTTGGTCTTTGAATCAGCCCAGATTTGTGACCTGACCTTAAATATGTTCAGCTGAAAGCCATTAGCAATTATTCAATTGCCTTTGCCATAAAATGGCTTGAATTACCCAACTTTAACCCATTATTTGAAGAAAAAATATCAATTAAGCCTTCAGATTTAGAGAACTTACATTTATATGTTAGAGGCATTTAACAGTATTTTGATTCGAAATTTTTCCACCAGCTTCAAGCAGAGACCTTATTCAGAGCACAGCTTTCCCACATGCGAGTCCTGTCCCCATCTAAGATGATGGTGGTTCTGCAGCATGCTTGGTCCCAACATCATCTCAGGGGGTGCAAAGCTTTGCATCACCCCCTGAGATGATGTTGAGTCCAAGTGTGCCATGGATCCGAGATGATGCTGGGTTCAACAGCATGCTGAGGACCACAGCTGAGCTGCAAAGCACATAACCCTGGGTCTGTGCCACGTGCCCTACCATGGATCTGCATACCTCTCCACTGTATAAAACCCCTTCAGATCAGTAGTGCAGTGAGAGCCTTATCAAATTCCACTAAACGCTGTGCCCCAATGAAAAGAAGGGGAAAGAAAAAAAGAAAAGAAATAGGGAAAAGAAAAGAAGGAAAGTAAAGAAGAAGGAAAAAAAAGAAGAGGGAAAAATACAAGAGGAGTCAAACAAATGGTTCAGTGGCGGTGCTGAAAAACGTACAATTTCTGCGTACACCCATCCTCCTTGTTGCCTTTTGGCATCAAACAGGGCTCAATTTTCTCCCCTTCTGCTCTGGATTTGACCCCTTCTTCAGGGCTCAGGATGTTAAAACACTCAGGTCCCAGCCATTAAAATCATCGGTCGTACACAGCACACCCTTCTGGCACCGGTTGCAAGAAAGGGTGACTAATTTTAATGCAACCGATTTGACTTCAGGAATTCAGTTTTAATATCCCCGAGTTGCATTTCTTCTCTATAATCCATAGGTTTATAGATAATATCCCTGAGTTGCATTTCATCTCTATAATCCACAGGAACAGATATCAAAATTTGCCAAAAGAGGGAGCATTGCCTAAACACTCGGAGACGGACCGTCCCTCCTGGTGGAAGGTGCACCGTTCCTGCTGCCTCCATCCAGCCCAGATCCTGTGAGGTTTTGCAACAGAGGGAGCTGACAAAAGCCTACAGCCGGACACCATCATGACTACATATGCCATCTCATTACTGTTGCAGGGCACCAGGCCATCGCCCCACTCACAAGCCAACAAACGAAGCAGGGTCTGCTGGCCAAATTAGGTGTTAGGGGCACAGACTGACCTAGGGACCACAGCGTGCAGGTGGCACCCCGACAGAGACCTCCAGGCACAAGCACACCCTCCAGGGGCAGCTGGGGCTGGGTACAACTACTTGGGAAACCAGGAGGCAACATGGCGTGGGTACGGGGCAGAAGACAACTCCCTACATGAGGTTTTGAGCCACAAGCACCTTCTTTCAAAGAGCTGCCCTGAAACCACGCTGCCTAGATAGTATCTTTCCTCTGGATCCACCTTCAATAAAGTCTGAAGGCAAAAATAATCAGTACCTTGATACAGGGTTGGTGTTAAACCGCTTTTGAAACTGAAGAAAGAAAGATCAGGTACGATGCCATGAGCGATGCCCCTGCAGAGGAACACTTGGCTCACAAGTGTCCACCTTCAAACATGGGACAAATTCAGAAGTGGCTTCTAAGTGGCATGGATCAAAAGGCATGAAATGTTCTGAAAGAGCGAACAAAACCTTACAACGTGCAAACCTCTCCCCACCCCCTCCCGCCAACTCCATCCAAGATTTTTTCTTAACGGCATTTTCTGGGCCTGACAGTCTGTGCTGTAGAGGAGGCCAGCATGAATCCCCTGCACCACAGTGGTAGTTTGGCAGCTTTATGACGTTTTACATCACTTTTGCAAAGAACACCATAGCTATAAAATTTGTAGTTCTCCTAAACCCCCAGAATCCATTTAATCAAAACAGTCCAGCAGCCGCACCAGGGCATTATGCAAGTGCATGGCTGCTTCTCCTTCAGCTGCTGGAGGAGGAATTTGCTGACAAGTCAAGATTAAACTTCCAGTTCCTTCTGCTCTCCCCAGTCATTATGTGCTGTTAAGAAGAACTTCAAGTTAATTAATTCAATCTCAGGAGAGGGAAATACACGCAGGATTTCTTGAACGTGGTGCAGCTATGGAAAGGAAAGGCTGAGCGTGTTTACTGCTGAGTGGAAAACAGTTCATGTTCTTTGAAACTCCCTTCTCATCTTCCACTGCACAGGGTGTTGTCATGGGGTAGCCTTGTTGGAAATCATTTCAGTTGAAATGAATTTTGCAGCCTCTAAATGGATTTACATCACCAATCCCCTTGACTTCTGAGCTACTTTTTGTCCTGCATTTTGTTTTCTTCCTAGGAACTGCCTGTATTCGCAGCCTGTAACTTGGCACAAGCACCAGGAGCCGCACCTCGCCTCCTTCCAAGCCAGAAACTGGTAGGCAGGCGATACAGCCCCATAAAACACAATTAACCTTTTCATTAAACAACAGCTCCCCAAGTGAAAACCAGGCTGTATTAAAAGGAATGAGACTGCTTTATGTTAACGGCGTGTCTCAAACCTTAAAATAAAATATTTGTGCTTACATAAATAGTTGGAAAGGTAAAAGTGTCATAACACTGGGTGTTTGTTATTGGAGCCGGAGCTTGCCTCCTGCCTGCAACAGAATGTCATAACAAAGCCCGCGTTGGGCTCGCTGCGTTTACTCCTTGCTGCAGTGTTTAAAAGTCAAAGACAATCCTGAGCTATAAACAGATTGCGTGGCAGCTCACGCAAAGTCCTCTGTCAAAGTGGGGCTTATTTTAGCATGCCATGGACCCAACGTCATCTCAGGGGCTGTAAAGTTTGTGGACCAAGCTTTGCACCCCCTGAGACGACTCTGGGTCCAACCATGCCATGGACCCAGCGACTCTGCAAGCTTTGCATCACCTGAGATGATGCTGGGTTCTGCAGCATGCTTGGGACCATGGCCCAGCTTGGCATCTGGACCACCATCATCTCAAGTCCACAGCACACTTGGGACCATGGCCCAGCTCAGGACCTGGACCACCATTGTCTAAGGTCCACAGCACACTGAAGATTACGGCCCAGCTTGGGACCTGTACCAGCAAAAAGTGCCCCTGAGACAACGTTGAGTCCAAGACATGCTTGGGACCATAGCTGAGCTGCCAGCTGCAGAGCACCCTGCTGCTCCCCAAGGCTTGCCCCAAAACACCATTCTCAACAGAAAGTTGACTGCAGGGCAGTATGCCCTAAAAATCTGCTTTTTTCAGAGAGTGTCTTCAGCCCCAGTGGGAGCTAAGTTGGGCTCTCCAACCCACCCGAGCCCAGGGGAGGTTGCAGGGAGACTTTTATCACACTTGGCCAGTGGCAGCAGCTTTCCAGCTGCTCCCAGCACTGGAGGAGCCAGGGCTGGGAGCCTTGAGCGCTCGATGCAGCTCCTCCCCATCAGCTACAGCAGGAAGGTTTGGCAGCGTTTCAGCCTTGGAGTCTATCGATCCCATGGGGAGAGGTCTCAGCCATGGAGGGACTGACATAACTCAGGTATGCTGCAGAGTGGGGCAGGGGGATCTGCAGTGGGTTTGCAGATGCTCAGCATGTCCCCACACCTTGAAGGAAGAGGAACCGGGCAGTGATGAAGCACAAGGTGGACTGCACAGGGCTCCTGTGGTCTGCTTTGAAGTAGCTCTGCCCTTATGGTTGCCCCAAGGCAAGGACCATCCCCAGAAGTTTACTGCCACCCACTTGCCTCCTCCAGCCTCCGGGGTCATGGGTGCCTGTGCCACATGCTCGGTGTCTGGCCCCTGGTTTCAATGCCTTGACCCACCCTGGTCATTCAAAGCCTGGATAAGAAGCAAGGAGAGATTTAGCCCTGTACAGTCAAGGCAGGAAAACCCAGCATGCATTCTGATGTGGTGGGACTGGACAGAGCGTAGGTAAATTAAAAGACATCTATATCCTAGAAGTGGACTGGAATCCTTTTTCTTTAAAAATGCCTTAGGTAACCTACAAGTTACGACCTGCTTTGCTAGCACAAATGGGTATCGGTCTCTGTCTTGACTAACCTCATGCAAGCGGTCTTGGAGAGCAACCGGTGTTTCCATGAACCCCAGAGCAGGGACAGCACACACGGCTGTGCCTTCCCATGCAGCAGAACCTCTCAGGACTCTGTCTGACCAATACACTTCTGCAGCTGTGAGCAGCCAAGGATTAATGTGTAGTATAAAGCAGCATGATTCCCCCAGAACAGCTGTAGAAATACTTAGGCTAAATTAAATAAGCATTACCACAGCAGCTAGGTGCTTATTTACAAATAAAGACCTTGAGGCTGCAGCCAGACCTGCTCGCCCCAGTCCCCACAGACCCCCAGAGCCAGGGCAGAAGGCTTGCGGGTTTTGCATGGGGACAGAACAGGATGATGGGTTGAAGGATCAGGGTTGTAGGCTATACTGCCCTCTCCACAGTGCTCTGGGGTCATTCAAGAGTTGGGTGATGACCACCAGGTCTCCAAAGGTTAGGGCTGAGCCTGTGGCAGAGGCCACCCTGCTGTCCAGAGGCTGATGCTGCAAGCAGGGCTTATGTCTTTACATGAGCAGCCCCATGGAGAGGGAGGTCCTCCCTGAGCTGAAGCATCTCTCCATCACCCACCAGAGACTCCCTCTCCTGGGCAAGGACGTCACCCTTGTACCTGCGCCTGGGACTGCCGCTTCTCCAGCTCCCTCTGACTCAGGGACCCCGCTCTGCCCCAGCAAACCCCGACCTACTCAGCCTCGCAGATACTTTCCCACGTCCTTTCCCCACTGGTGCCCTTGGCATATATTTTCAGGAGCAGGTGTCTATCCAGAGGCTTTTAAATCCACATGAAAGCCCCTTAAATTGCCCGGTTTCCAGAACCCCTGCCAACTCCGCAATCTGCTCAAGTCCCCAGAGAGGCATCAATCGTGGGCAGCAAGGATCCACGGTAGAGCGAGACCCCGTGGCTGCAAGCCCTCCCTTCAGCAAAGCCCCTGTTTATTTGCCCACCACAGCTGCCCCGCGCAGACCCATTTGCTGGCCCCCCTCCATCTCATGTGGGACTGGGGAGCAGCTGCAGGCTCGTCTCTGGTGGGGTGAAGGCGGGTGGGCAAGGACGTACAGCAGCGAGCAAAGGGCAGTTGTGAGACGTCGGGGGAACAAGCCGAGGTTTCCGTTGCCCTCTCCCACCCCGCAGGAATTCGGGGTCATGTCGTTCCCACTGGGAAAGGACTCCACAGCTGTCCTCCCGCGGGGCTTCCCTGGTCCGGGAAACCTGCCTGGCTTCAGCAGCTCTTCAAAGGGCTTCGCTCCGCACCGCCTGCCTGGGGAAGAGCAGAGGAGCTGGGAGCCAGCAATCCCAGGCTCCGGGTCTTTTCTAAACGTCCCTGAGGGACCGAAGGGAAACCCAGATGCATGGCAATGCTGATGGGCAAGGGACTTCCCTGTTTACCGAGCTTGGCTCCCACCTCCCCATCGAGGTTTAGTGGGTGCAAGGGTCCTGGCACAGCATGCGGGGGGCTCGGGGGAGCCCCGGGGCCAATGCAGGCACAGGCGGGCAGCGCAGGTGGGGCCAGGGGGTGCCAGCAGCAGCCGGCTCTGGCGGGCAGGGAGCCATCGCCGCTATCGCGCTGGAATCGAACCCTCTTCGGCAAAGCGCCTCGGCTCCAGTGAGCTGGCACGCTCCTATGGAAAACTGTGCTTGGAAGCTCTCCAGCCATCGCTGCTCCAGCGAGTAACTGATAACCCTGCTGCCAGCCAGATACCCCGGGATCGTCCTTCTTCCTCCCCACTGCGGAAGGACGATTCAGACCCCGTCCCCTCCCGGTCCAGCCTTTCAGTGTCTTCTATTTCGCAAAAGAAATTCCTGCACAGCCAGAAGATTTTACCACTTTGTTCTCAGAATATCATAATATTTTCTTTTTTAATTAAATCGCGTTCCCCATCTGCCTTGCATACATGTTTTGGGTAGTCTACTTTTGCCAAACATAAGGTCAACATCCATGCTACTAACTTTCCATAAAAGCCCACTAATGCTACAGCACTGTTTTATCTAAAACCAATGCCTGTTCACAATTTTGACCACACCCAGGCTCGGGTGATGTGACTTCACTGCCCCAGATTCCCATCTAGAGCCTGTTAACACGAGTACGCTCATCTAGCAGCATACATTGTCCTGCTTGCTTCATTAGCAAACTCAAACCTCACAAGAATGATTTATAATATTTCTGAAAAAATGATGAACTTGCAGAGAGAGGTTGCTGTATTTGATTTGAGCTGAAAGCAAATGAGCAAGGATCTCCCAGACCTTATTTTTAAAGCTCCAGAATAGACTGAAATCAAGGAAATTCAAGAGCAAAATGTTAAAGCAAGGGCATTAATAAGGAAGGCTGAAGGGGAGACAGCCAGGAAAAGCAAATCCCAACCTGCAGCATACAGACCAAAACCAGAAAGGCCTGAAAGATGAACAACATAAATACAGATGCAGCAGGGCTTCTGTAATAGATGCACTAAAACAGAAAAACTCACAGTACTTCTACAGGCTTCTTGTCCAGAGTTTCCAGCCTTTGGCAAGGGAGGTTGTAACCTTCAACTCTCTCATTTTACAGAACTGAAGCACAAAGATTAATAATTCATACCAGCTTCCATCTACATCCTGCAGTATGGGACGGGCAGAAATGAGCGCGCACTGGCCAGCACATTACACCGGTCCAGAAGCTCTATTTAATTCACAGAGGAAGGGTTTTGGGCTAGAGCTCACCCATTCACACGCTGTTGGGAAGCACAGTGCTTTCCCTCCCCATCCTGAAGCTGAAGAAAAGACTGCACTCAGCTATAAATCTGGACTAAGATCTGCAAGGCCAAATCAAGATAAGCACAAAGCAGAATGCCTGCAAGTATAAACTCATCTTCTTCAAAGCATTTCAGGCCCCAGCTGCAAATTGGTTTATTCCGAGAACAAATTGTTGCTCAACTACTTGGAAGCAGTCTTCACAAAACTTCAGGCTAAGCATCTTTGATTGAAAAGAACTTTATATCAGTGATAAATAATGTCACGTGAGAACACAGGACGAGGCCTCAGCCTCCCCCCAAAAGTGAGATAATTAACTGCAAGACATGTTCTATCATTTGCTGCGCCATACCAGCCAACAAGTTGCCCAAGAGTCTTCCCCATGGCATTGTACAAAGCGTTCTTCTTCCTATGTGCAACTCATAACAACCTCTCTCCATCAAGATAAACTCACACTGAAGAAGGAGAAATAATCTCTCTCTGTTAACAGAGGGTTGGCTAGCCCAGGAATTTGGGGTGAGCTTCAAGGATGCCCAGAAAAAAAAATTATATCCTGTCAATACTAACTCTCTTTGCCAAGGAGAGCACAGTCACATCTCAAGTACCCACCTCCCCCCAGGGAAAGTAGGTGTTACACAAGGACAACTAGGGCCATCTGCAAATTCCCCCTCCTTGTGCAGTTGGTGGCACTCTGGCTTCAGCATCAGAAACACTGAGGCCCTCCCGAGTGCCCACCACCTCCCACCTGCACAGGCATGATGCCCCTTGGTCAAGAGGTGAGGTGGAGACCATGTCTTTTCTCCTATTGTCCTGCTCGTGGTTGTCCACTGGCATCATTTTAACATGTATGTTTGCAGAGACACAGGGCTGTGCAGTTAGATGGCATGATATTCTTGCAGGTTATTGTCATATTTTTCCTTTTGTTGTTTCCTATGGACTTAGAGAATTGTGAAAAGAATATTTTCCCTCCAACATTTTTTTAGGCAAACAGACAAGTGTCAAACCTGTTCCTAAAAACCAGCCATCTCTTTCCTTCTCTTCCATTCCACACAGGGAAGGGTGCATGAGAATGAGGGACAGACAGAATGAGGGAGAACCACAGGGAACGAAGAAGGGCCAGGGGACAATATGAGAAGGCAAGAAAAGAAATAGAAACACATGAGATAAACCGTCCCTCACTTCATCACTAGACAGCTCAGCAGGGTCACAGATCACATGAGGAACAAGCCCAGTGACCTCTTAAAAAATACCTTCCAGGTTGCGTTAAGACAAGAGACTTCCCACAGAGCCCATCACGAACTTGGTTTACCGCCACGCTGGGTTGGTCAGAGGTGGTGGTGCTGCTTGGCCATACATCTCCCCCAGCGAGAAGAGCACAGAGCAGAAGCCTGTGCTAGCGCAGAACCATTGAGCTCAGGTACCCCAGGTGCTCGCAGCAGGTCCATGCACCAGGGCTACATGCACGCAGCTGGACACTCAGCTGGGCTTGATCCTGTGTCTCCTGGGCAGCAGAGGACCATGCTGCGGGGGCTTGCCTTTCAGCAGATGTGTAAGAGAAGTGATCTGCAGGGAGGACTGCAGCTGAATGAGCAGCCCCAAAAGGCAAGGCCCAATCTTTGCATTTTACTGCTTGATTTTTTAATTAAAGAGAATGCACATGAGGTCATCTCTTTAGGGATCGGGCTATGGGAGCTCTCTGGAGCAGTAGAGCATCATCTCCCTGAAAACACTTTGTTGGTTATCAGGCAAATGAGAGACACAATGGGGCTGAGTGGTACACAGTGTCCACACAAGGCCAAGAAGCCACATCTGGGGAAGAGCATCCACATGCACTGGATTACCCTTCTGCATGTTGACCTCATTTTGGCTCTCCTACTCTGCTTTTGAAGTTCCTCTGCAGAATCAAATTTAGCAAGGTCCATACCTGGGCTGAAAAATATGTGTCCCAGGGGCACTTCCTCAGCCATCCTGGCTTTCATTAACCAAGCTTCTCCACTGTCCTTTTTTCACACCCATTAAACAGCACCAAAGGGAGCTGGCAATACATTTTCCTTTGCCCTTCTCTTTTGTGCTCCTCCTTGATGAATGGCTAAAGCAGATGCACAGTTGTCTTTGAAGGCTCTGGCGGATGAGCATGTTGAATCAATGATGGATTGGACCAAATGAATCACAGTGTGGGAGAAAGCACGAGGCAATGATTTCTAAGTGGCCTTCACATCTTTACACTTCAGAATTTGTTTTAAAAGCCTGTTTTCTTCTTTTTATCTAGTTCCAGTTTCTGCAGTGCCTTTGCATATGTTGAGGGAGGTAGGGGGCAAGGAGGAGAACCTTTACATATAAACAGAAGATTCCACTTCTCCATCAGACAATAATGAAGCATTGTCATTTAGGGAGTTCAAATAGCTGAGAAACCACTTCAAGGCCATGCAAAACAACTGGGTAGCATCAGAAAGAACAGCAGTTGGCAAACTGAGCAGCAGAGTTTAAAACTCCAGTATAGCTAACTAGCAAAAAAAACCCACAGCTGGTTCGGTGGCCTACCTCCCCTCGCTGGGACACCAGAGCTGCTTCAGAAAGCAGCTTTAATAAAACAGCATTTTTAGGATATGAATTGCCAGAGACTAACGGACATATAGCTGCTGCTGCTCATTCCCAAGTGAAGCCCTGCGCGCTCAGCCAAGTCCTGCATGTCCCTATCCACAGTGAGCGGGACGTCTGCAGTACCCATTTAAAGCAGTAGTCATTTCCAGCTTGGCTGCTCTTGGGCCCTCGCTGTGACTGAGGACATGGTTGTGCTCATCGGACAGATGTTTTTTTTCCCCCCCAGATACACAAGGGTGGATGTAGGAAATCAAAGCCACCAATTTTGTGGGGCTTCTGGAAGAGCGATGATGCCTTCCTGGGCACAGGAGAGAGGCAAAGTTTGTGGAAAAGGAAATTAC
>Ga0065711_1001006_pt1 | contig 95894 bp, 50 predicted proteins | sample Hoacrofraction12_FD_59098 | JGI IMG/M metagenome (GOLD analysis project Ga0065711, IMG submission 59098) | Hoatzin crop microbial communities from Cojedes, Venezuela - Epithelial fraction 12 v2 (version 2) | ecosystem: Host-associated > Birds > Digestive system > Esophagus > Crop | place...
TTTTTTTTAATTCCCACTGTAGTTCTTTTTTTTTTTTTTTGTAATTATTATTTTACAATACCAGATAGAAATGTGCAAAAGTAACTCTTAGAACTGCTAATTTTACAATATTTACTCCTAACAGATACTATTCAAGATCATTCTTAGCTGCTGACTAAGGGAGAAAGTAAGGAAGCACTTTTCATCTCAAGATCAACATTCTTTCCAAAAATAGAACAAAAAAGCTGTTGTGTATTGATGTTAACAAATTTTCTGTTTCCAAATTAAATTAAGTTTTGAATAAAATTAAATGTCTTTTTTGTTTTCTCTAGTACATACAGTCATGAATTTTTCACTGCCACCTTCAGCATCTCATTCTAATATTTTATGTTCCATTTGTTTTTACAGAGTGCTTTCCCCTTTGTTCTCTTTGCTTTTATGTTCTATGTTCATTGTGACTATCAGGGTTTTTTCCTTCTAATTATTGCCTTCATTTTTCTGCTAACTTTTTTGCCAAAGTTGTCATCTTTTTCGCAGTATAGTTGTGGCTTTTGTGTATCTTATCAAGTCTCTTTAACAGATTCTTAATTTTCATCCATAGTTTTTATCTGTATTTTGTCCGAGTCAGTTGAGCTTTGGTGAATCCAGTGTTTTGAAGCACCAGCTGTATCTCTCCTACTGATTGGGATTGCCTTTGCTTTGTCTGTACTGAATGCATGTTTTAGAAGGCTTTTGTACAGAAACATGTGGTCTGATTGGAGAGTGTCCAGAGGAAAGCAAAAGTCTTGAAAATAAGATGTACTAAGAAAAATGAAAGAATTTGAGTTCGTCAGTCTACAGAAGAGAAGACATGGGAAAAAGGAGAGCGGAAAATGGGACATAATAACAGGACCTACCAAGTAAAGGCATGTGGTCTGTTTCCATATCAGATCCATATCTCCTCCATAGGAGGAGAGATGCTGGCCTTAAATGGTGTAAAAAATGTCCTTTGAGGGGTTAGTTGCTACTGATGAGAAAAGTGAGGTTGTGGAGCAGGTTCCCTGGGGAGGCTGTGGAGCCTCCATCAGCCAGGGGGCTGTGTCGGACCTGCAGCTCTGATTCCCTGGAGTCACTGGTCCCAAACCAAGTGCCAGCTTTCAGCCCCCTCTTCAGTTCAGTCTCAGCCACCGTAACAAGTTCCAGAACGATTTTCTCATCTGGGGTGCTAAACATTTTGTGATTAAAACACTCTACTAGTTCTCATATTTAACAATATGAATAATGTTTTTCTAGTACTGCTGGCTATGCAAAACTTCCCGCACGAATTTTCCACCAAATTCCTTCAGAACATGCATTTTTATTTTTCTCCATATTACTAACAGGTGCTGAAGAAGTAATTCCTTCTGGTTTCTGATTTGCGATTAGCAGGTCTGAATTAGACCTTCACCTCTGCCCGCTGCAGGCTTGCTAGTTAGCATTACACTCCCGCACTTCTGAGTTCTCGATATCTTTAAAATACAAAAGGGCTTCTTTACTGTGAAGTGCCAGCCCTGTGCAACACGTGTGTGCATGCATGTATGTACGCACATAACCTCAGTTAGGTGCTCCATGGAAAGGATTATCATGAAAACTGCCCTACCAGCCTCTTCTTCAAATATCTTACAAGTAAGTACAAGGTATCAGATATCTTATAAATGGGTATCTCAAATCGCTTCTGCTTGTTGCTAAGCATGTTGTACAAATCAATGTCGGAGACCCTATGTCTGTAAAGTGACACCTGGAAAAGGGCTACTAAACTCCTAATGTGAATATTTCACAATCATATATAACCTCTAATTGCAACGGCACACTGAAATCCCAGTCAATCAGATTGATTCTGCTGCTGTATAAACAGATTAAGTGATAAGCCCTCTTTGGGAGAAATCATAATATAATAGGACACGATACGTTGTAGGAGTCTAGGGTCCATTCAGAGAACAGGAAGAAAAAAGGCAAAATTTACATGAGGGATCGGTGATTTATGGGCTTTTTCCCTGCCCAGTACAAATAATCCCTTTGTTGCGGTTGGCTTTTGTTCACCCATTTGGTCCGAATTATGTAGCATTCAGTTCTTTCTCTCTGGTTGAGACAATGGTAATAAAATGCTGGAAATCCATGCAAAATAATGGAAATTAATAGCTTTTTACACCAAAATATTAAACAACTTTTCACTATTCCAAACGCAGGGTAAATGGTTGCTTTCTTTGCATAGTGTGATGGCAGTTGTGATGAACTTTTCTGTTTTGCTCAGTAACTGGCAGGCAGATCAGTGTTTGGCTTCAGATGGCACCAGTACATTAAATATAGATGGTTAAGCTTTTTTTTTAAAATGAGAACTAAAAATGTTGCTATACTAAGTTTTTTTAAAGTATTTTTATATGAAATTGAAAATACTCGGTTATGACTACTTCAGCTTTTAAAATGATTGGGTGATTTTGAAGATGGTCAGTTAATGTATGTTACATTCTTGCAGAAATATATTCTAACATGCTTACAGAGTTCCTGTAAGAAACAAGATTCAGTCTGAATATTCATCCAAGTCTAGAGTTATATGTGTCTTTCCCTTAGTAGTCAGGAAATATTTTTCTTCTGCTTTTTTCATTGTATTTCTTTTCTTGTATTACGTTGTTTCTTATTCAGAAGTGCAACACTCCACTCTATGAGTGACCTCATCAATACCATAAAAAACTGGAACCCTTGTGGCAGAGCATATTTTCATATTGTCATCTTGTTTCTAGACCAAAGAGAGGCATTTAACCGGTGTAGTAATTTTACCCACAACCAGTATAAACTGTAATACTTTGGAGCATGCAAATTGCCTGAAGGTTTTAGAAACAAATTTCCTTTATAGAGCACTGAATAACTAAACAGTGGACTGTCAGACTTTTTTCTTCCTTTGTTGAATCCTCGGTTATAGGTGAATCAGAATCAATCCTAATGGGTCTGGGAGCTTTATATTTCTCATGATAACTTGAAAATGATTTGAAAATTCTGTATTGTGCATATACACTTTACACTGCAGGTAGTGGTGTTGCAGACCACATGGCTCAAGGACACTAGCAAAACAAGGCTTGCAGGTGCAGATGATCTTTTTGAAGTTCAGATAATAAAAAACTTGCTGCAAAATATGACTTCTACCCACAAATTCCCTCTCGCAGACATGTGTGCACACACAAATAGGACACAGTCAAATATGCAAATGTGCATCCTGATACCGTGTTGGGTTTATTACACAAATGTGCATGCTTGTGTTGACTGTACAAATAAACTTTAATAAAACCGTTACATGGTATTTCAATGATGCAGTAGTGCAGTTCCACATGATGCACCTTATTTTTAGGCACTAGGTATTTACTGTAGTGCAATATTGTTAAATGGCTTAGGAGAATACAATATGCAACATCACCAAAAATTATGGAATCTTTATAGAAATACATTTAAACTGAGTCAGCTGCAGCACCGTGATTAGTAGAAATAGAGTCAAAAGCTGGCTCTGGACACTGAGATACTGTTCCGAATTCCATATTGGAAGTTTCATTGAATTAAAGTAGTCATGAATTTTTTTTTAAAGTCTGCTGTGTATGAGAAGGCTGAGATATTACACAGTGGCTATCGTTCTTTATCATATTGAATTCTGCACTCCAAATTATATTACCTTTAAAATGTTGCTGACGTTCTGCTGTTCCACTATTCTGATCCATACAGGTTTTATACCACAGTATTTTAAGTTCATTCTGGTGCATATAGCAGTGTAAGCTGTACCTTGCATTTCTTGTTTCTTCTCTCCTTGTTTTCTCAGAAAAATGAGCTCTGTGGAGTATTTGTGTAGGATTTTTCAAGACATATGCAACCAATATATAGATAGTATTGAAAGTTTACATCAGAGAGGACAGTTTATAGGAATATGTATTGGATTTGGAACAGAATGATTCAAATTTGTGATATTCCTTTGGTTTTGTGGAGTTCAAACTACTCTTTTACTGAACTGCTGGGAATGCCCTGCCTCCTGAAGGACACTGTTCGTTGCCTAGCTCTGCCTGCGCAGGAGGAAGTGGTAATTCAAGTCCAGTATTCCAGAGCTGCTCTTTTATGAAGGATCTTGGCTCCGCGTCCTTGAAAGGGAGTGTTAGTACCTTTTTTATTATATGAGAAAGCCAAGAGAAGGAATATGGGCTAGATCTGATGCACTGCAGATACGGCCTGGACTGCTGAGGAGGTAATGCTGCAGCACATGGAGTTACCTGCAACCTTGTGGTTTCACTGTGTAGGTCTGTTTCATTGCTGTCACCAGCCAAGACATGTGGATCATCATTCACTGTCTGAGAAAAGCTTATTGCTCAAGGGCACCATCACATGCAGCTTAGCACTGGACAAGAGTCTAGGTGATGTCTCTTCCACACCTCTACTCCAGAATGAACTGGCCACTTGTAAGAGTGTTCCTTCAGCCAAAGTGGTTTGTGCCGTGAGTACAGTGTCTTGCTATTCCTTCATTATCAGTGTTGACTTTTGCATACCATTCAGCTTGAAACAGCTAGTTTTCATCTATGACCTGGGCTAATCTTAGAAGTTTACAATTTTGGATATAGTGGAGGAATGTGTGCAGAGAGGAACCTGTGGACAGCTATCTGTTAAGCAGCAGCTTTTGTGTCAACATCATCTGTGCAGTTCACTGAGTGCCTGAAAGTAAATGTTGACCATTTTGTTGTATCTTTTAAAAATCCGTTACTGCTCCTATCTCCATTTGACTATGAAAAAGGCTTTTATATACAATTTTATCTAGTCCAGAAATATTAGAATACTGTGTAATTCAATTTTATTTTTGTCTTTAATGTCTGGACGTGAATTAATAGGGCATTACTTTTAATCCTGATATCAATCTTGTTCCTTTCATTCAGATCCAAATTCCTTTGTAGTACATGATTTAATTCACTAAAATGAGGTAAAATGAAACCCTGGTCCATGGACCATTAAACTAACATATTTTTGGTGGCACATGTGATAGCAGAAGCCTGCCGTGTAACTGCTTGTGTTTCTCTCCCCGTTTTTAGTTGCTCAGAGACTTTAAAACTTTTTTCACTGTCAAGAACCAATATTATCTTTATTTGTTCCTCCCACCCTTTCAGCCTTAAGGAAAATTAGTTCATCCATTATTGGATGAGATTAGAGAGATTAAAATTACACTTTTCTTTTATAAAATCAAGTCAATGATTTTTTTTTAAGCAATCCTGAACTCAAACTAGCTTGGTATTATCTAACCAAGGATCAGTGCTTTCTTTTGTGGCAAATTAGCTTAGATTTGACAGCTATTTTTGTTTCAAGATTGTACACACACTATTTTTTCTGCTGAGGCTTGGCTCTTAGGGACAGTTGCACGTGCATGATTGGCAATCCAAAGGGATGCTCCAGGTTATGGTTATTTAAAAAAAAAAGAAAAGAAAAAAGTCCAGGCAGAGAGATGTTAAACTAGAACGTGGCCTTGCACCAAGAAAATGTTTATCAAGTTGGAAAACAAAGGAGTATCTGCCCTTTCCAGACTGCTTCTATTCAATATTCTGCTTTTCTTCATCATGCATGCACAACTAAATTGATTGAACTGGTTAGTAGTTTTTGAATGACAATGAAATAGGGGATATCTTATACTGAGAGAAGGGTTTAATGTAGCTTCATAAAAAGTGCGCGACCTGTAATGTGAATTTGTGTACAACCTGAGAACTGTGTTGTGGTAGGGAGCAGGTGCTCGAGTAAATAGAAGGGACAATGCATTCCAACTTGGTGACCCAGCATCTCCAACCACCTCCAGAAATGTGGAGGTTGTACTGTTAGCACTCTCAGGGGCAGCTTGTTGATTTAAGGTTGTAATCTGTTGTGCTAGTAGCTGGAGGCTACGTTGACATTAGTAAGCAGTGCAGTGCGGTAGGAAAGGATCTGAGGAGCAAACCAGCTGGTGTTGAGGACAAGACATCCACACTGAATATATTTTGCAGAAGTTTACTTTGGACTAGGTCCAGTCCAGCTTAGTGAATTAAATGCCTGTTAATGGCTGGAGTGCATTAGGTGCATTCGTGGAGTCCATCTGATTCCTCTCTGGTGAAGCTCACTTGAGCACAGAGACCTCTCCACTCTCTGCAGCGCAGACCAAAGTGGGGTGATTCGGCCACTGACTTCAGAAAAGCAGTCCTTAACTGAGCTAAAAAGTGTGTGAATTTAGCTCTGGAGAAGGAACGCCTTTGTGATAATGCCTTCATTAGGCATTCTGCCACGTACCGTGTCTGGCATCCTGTGTAAAAAAGTTGGTTTAGTTTTACTTTTGATATCATTTATAGCATAGAGGGAGTAACCCCCCGCTTTTCTCCCTTGCTTCCAAAAAAAGCACATTGGTCCTGGAGGAGTCTATTCTACATCTCCAGCACTGATCATGTTCCTGTGACAATGCTTTTCTCTGGTCTGATGGCAATTCTTCTTCCCCAAACGCCTGATTTTTTCTTTAGAGATGTAGAGAAGGTAGACTATTCAGCACTCTGCCTTTTACCCTTTTCACTTATTTTAGTCCTTGTTAGGTCTGCGGCCTTGCTCTTCAGCTGTGTCTCTGCCCCTCTGGTGCTGCCGACCTCCCTCGGGGTAAGCCAGTAGCCAGGCTTGGCTGTAGCTGGGTTTTCTGCTCCAGACCCAGTTCCCCCATGCTGGGTCAAGCAGTTATCCCCAGCTGACAGTCCCAGAGTGCTGTATTGAAACCCTGTCGCTCAGGGAATGGTGTCATGCATGTTCTTGGCATACTTTAAAAGCCAGTCTTACATTCCCAAATGCCTTCTTCTGAAGCTTCTTTTCTCTCACCAATTCTCTTCAAGAATAGCAAAGATAAAAGACCTATTTAGAATCTGATGATGTGATTCTACAGTGTAGAGCTCAGATATAATAAATGTAACTTCAGCTGCTCCTAGCAATAACTTTTTCAAAAGAATGTAACAAATATGTCAGTAGAAATATTGTGGACTGCCATGACTTCAAATTAGTATTAATATACCTTGATATGTCTCTTGATTGTAGAAAGGTACACACGTATATCTAGATTGTAGTAGATTAGTATATCATCAGATTCATTTGTGCAAATGTATGTGATCATGTAATTACAGTCTGCATTATTGCAATACAGATGCGCAGGTAAGCAGGATTAAGATTGTGCTGTCGGCTTCAATTTCAGCATCCCCTGGCATCTGAGCACACTGCAATGCAACATTAGCTTTTGGTGAAGCTTTTGCTGCAACTGCCAGAATTAGGATCAATGCTTGCTTCTCTATGGCAAGTCACTGCTACCCTAAAGGCAGGTATGTGGACTTGGTCATTCTGATCAGTGCACTGGTCACCCACAGCACGCAAAAAAAGTACTAGGAATGGAAATAAAGTCCATGGGAAACGTTAGCTGCTACAGAAAATGGCAGTGTAACTTCTTAGCAGAAGTGGTCAGTGAGAGCTGTGACGCAAGTACACGGAGCAGAGCATCCTCTGGACCTGGCCACTACCAGTGCATCTTGCTACAAGAAAAAAATCAAGTAAAGCATCCCACAGGACAGTTAGCAAGGACCAGCTCTCTCCTTGCCTTCGTGATTACAGAACTGCCACTGCTGGAGAAAAAGGACTGATCCTGCATTTAGACCTCCTTTTAGAAAGGACGAGAATGTCAGTGTATGATTTTTGCTTGTTTGTACAGTGCACCGTGAGGTAGTCATTCAATTCTGTTGAAGTTGAATGATTGTTTAAAGACATTTTAGTATCTACCGAAAGTGCTAGTTAATATGCAGAGACAATAAACAAAAAATGCTATTTACAGAGAGCACATTAAAGCCATTTTTGAGCAAGGCTTTAATAAGATAATATTGGCATGTGAGAATTTTCTGGCTTGCGTGTCTTTCTAATTGAGTATTCCACTTCTGTCACGCTTTTTTTTTGAAGTTAGGGTTATTGCAATTGCACAGCATTTATAATTTGTCCTTATGAAACTGATACATCTACTCACCAGACAGTGACACATTTTCTAGACCTGTTGATAGGCTCTAAACTATACTACTTCTGTGTGCTTTGAATTTGCAAGCAAAAGTCAGCAGGATTGAAAGGGGCAACCTTGAGTCCTTTACCATAAAATCATGAAACAGTTCTAATATTAGAGAAAAAGGGCTGGGAGCCTGGATCAGACAGCTGTGTTATGATAGCATGTACAGCTTTTCATGTACACATTGCCATCAGATTTTCATTCTCACTGAAGAACATTATAGATTTTTTTTTTCAAGCTTTTCAAGTGCTTATATCTTTCTCTTCCTTCTTTATACAATCATACTTATACTCTGATTTTTGTTACTGTTTTACTTTATGAAAGATGCTGTTTGACATGTCTAGCTAGTTTAGTTATAAAGGAAGGAGGCAATGAGAAAATAACATCCTAATATACTCAGTATATCCAAGACAGCAGTGCTTGGGCAAAACAGTGCTTTTGGTTTATACTCATATGCCTTACCTATGCAATGAGGAGGCACAGAGGCAAAGACCAAAATTTTCAGAGGCAGAGAATGCTTACAGTCGTTTTTACAAGTGTTCATATGAACTTCTCTATTAATATATCCATGACTGCCATTATATACAGCCATTTGAGAAAAAGAAAAATTGCTATTAAACCCACTGCTATGTATTTAGAGTCTCACCGTCATTTATGAAACTTATTTATGAAACTTAAACTTTAGATTTTTCATAAAATAATTATTAGTGTTTCCAGGTTTCTGGCACAACCAACTTGGTAAAATGTCATGCATATATAGCTTTTCTATTTGAAAAGCAGTCTAGGAAAGATAATATTTGATTGATTACATATGAGTAAACCTACTATTTCAGACAACATAGCTGAATGTATTTTATGCAAAGATATTACAATGCATTTCTTCTAAAACAAAGATAGGCCAAAACATCAGTAATTATAAGAGTCTTTATGCGGGTTCACAGCAGTACAGCGGTTCTCTTTCATTTGATAATTACCTTGTTAAGCTAGTGTCCAGCTAACTGTATCTTTTAAAGAAAAATAACCTACTCATTAATTCATGGCAGAACTCCAGCACTGTTCATCAAAATATTCGTCTGGAAATATAACTGAGTTTTAGATTTTCTGGACTGAAGTAAGCAGCTCCTTCTCAGATTCCCTCTGGATCATTTGCCACTCTCTTTTTCCATTTCTTATCTCTCCTATTAGACTTCAAATTGTGCCGTACTTAATTGCCTGTGTTTGGTGAGTTCTGCCCAGCGCTACATAAATGGCAAGAAGTCCCTGTCTCCATACAAACCAAGGAGCATGTGATTTTTTTTTTTTGCCTGTCCACTTGCCCTCTAACTTTGTTAAAATTAAAAAACCCCAATATATACCACCTTTTTAACTCATCATGTATTTTTCAGACTAATGGTTCATGTTGAAGGGATGGCAGATAACGTAAGAATGCTTTAACAAAACATATAAAAGTTTCCTTGGGTGATGTGAGGATGGCTACAAATCCTCAAAGGGGAGTTTCTTCCTTTCTTTGATATTTCAAATGTAGCTCAGACTTGTTTGGTGGGATTGCTGGGAGCTGTTGACAGACTTAGATCAGTGGAAACCTTTCTCAGAAGTTACATTTTCTTCTTTTTCTTTGTCCCGAAGACTAACGTCTTGTTTCACATCTTAGATGCCTCGTGCTCACTGAGAATAGCAACGATCAGGTTTATCCTGTTGCTGAACTAGCTTAAATATAGACATCTATAAAGACAGCAATAATGAATCTCAGCTAATATCCTGTTTATTCTTACAGAGCTTTTGTATAGATTCCTTTGCTGTCACTGAAGATGCTTTTATGATTTCTGTAATGTATTTCTCTTTCAAAAGAGCAGAGAAGCTTTCATCTGTCTGCCATCATTACTATTTACAATTGCACTAAAGATGATCTTCCTCAAGTTTCCAATCCACAGTATTTTCTCATGCTCTTCAAAACTGCCAGAAGTTATTTCAGGGATAATACGTTTAATATAGACTATTAAATCTCATGCCTTGAATTCCTCAAGACATGCGAGAAGTGACTCAAGCTCTTACTTGTTTTCCTACGGACCACATGAGAGCATCCTTTTATTTGAAATCAACCCAATTTTACCCATTGCCAAAAGTGCAATGAAAATTAGTTCAGGATGGCTCAAAGGTCATAAGAAGCTTTGGTAAAGGTATATCTCATCAGAGTCCTCCACCCAGTGCTCTAGACATGCTGTAGAGTATGAAAGCCTGATTTTCTACTACAAGGAAAAAAAAAAAAAGGCATGGGGGGGTGGGTAGTGGTGTTTCAAAGTCCTCCTTTGCTTTTACTTAACATGACATCTTAAGTAGTTGGTTCTTTTTTGACTTTGTGTGGCCGTTGAGTGCCCAGTGCCCTCATGCGCTTTCACATCCTGACCTTGTACATAACCTGAGAACATGAAAGTGGGAGAGGGCACGAAGGGGCTCTGGCCCGGTGGACCGCCCCTGTGAAGGACATGTTACCCTTAACAGCTCCTAAGCTGTTGGCATGTAGTCCCGTGCTATGTGACATCCAGAAGTGCCTCTCTGCAGCCTCTGGGACGACCGTAATTCCCATGTGGATGGAAGCTGTATTGGCTCTAGCAATTGCTCTCTGCCTCTTGGCAGGAAGAACCAGCCGCTTTTCCTGTTCAGGAACATTTACAGGCATGCGTTGAGCCTGGCTTCCCCTCACCACACACTTTTGCGCTTCTAGGACCAAGGATCCCTGAAATGCTTTGGAAATACCACTTTACTGATTCATCCCAGCCAAGTGAGCCATCTGTTAGAAGGCAGCTGGTTTTGTCTGGTTTTGGGTTTTGGGGTTTTTTTTCTAATTTTGGTCAAAGAAAAAATCTCCTACAAGGACTTTTCTTCCCTGTTCAATTGCTATGCAGAATTCTACTGAAGACCTCCTGCCTTTTGTTTGGAGTTTGGTCAGACTGTGCTATTTATTTTAAGTTTAGTGGGACACAGGCATTCATCAGTGCTATGCCTCTGTAGGCAGAAAAGTGTCTTTTGGAATTAGAAGAATGCCACGCTTCTCAGGAAGTGTCATGGTCTACAAATTTGACACGGCTGGGAACAGTTTTCCAATTCTCATTTCTGCAGTATTTGGACTTCTGAGCTCCTTCATGCTCACTGTTACCTGCCACTTCATCCCCTCCTCTCCAGAGCATGAAAAGAGTCAGCGGGGGCCCTACCACGGGAGCAAATTCTTCTTCGGGCTGGAGACAGAGGGTCACTGCTGGGGCTGGCCAGGGAAACGGGACCTGGGAACCTGAGGGACACTTGGCATGGAAGAGAATGGAGGATTGCAGGAGTTGGTAATGTGTGCCAGTGGCGTAAACACTGGAGAAGGAGGTAGGAGAAGAACAGATCTCAAATATTTATTTTTGTGTGTTCATTTTTTTTAAGATGTACTTGAGGCTCAGTGTTTGGCTTACAGCAGATGTGCAGGGAAACCTAGCACCTGAAAAACGCAGTGGTCCTCCACAGACTGTTGTGGGGTTTTTTAAAGTAAACATCAAGATGGATTTTTTTTCTTAATATCATTTTTGAGTGCTCTGAGGTCTTATCTCTTCTGAAAGGCAACACAGTGAGCTGGATAAAGAGTATTCTAAAAACTCTGAAAATAATGAGTCCAAGACGAATTGTCTTGCTCTAGTTATATATAGATGCTAAGAAGAAAACACAAATCCTCTGAGCTAGAATTCCTAAATTTTCACTACAAAGTCAGACTTTTTCTTTAGACCACCCATTCTAAAGCTTTTGACAAGATGCCTCCTAGTTAGAAAATTATTTCTGTAGTTAAATTCTTCTTTTACTATTATTTATTTCACTTATTTTTCTGCTACTGCCACCTTTTCCACATTTTGCCTCATTTTGGAGAGGAGGCACTGAAATAGCATGGGAACCGCTGTTTTCTCAGGATCCAGAAAATTGCCAAATACCATGCTAAGTTATTTATCATTCTAAGAGATCCAATCTGATTTTAAGAGTCAATGAGGTCTAGTTATGTAACCAAAAGTTTGAAAGCTTGCATGATCTAACAGGACCCCGGACCTCTTGTGAGCTGTACATTACTATAAAATGCAAATCAGATATTTTTCTTTTGCTGTAAGTGTTGCTTGAGGTCTGAGAAGAATTTGCAGAACTTGCAAAGGAAAAAAATCTCTTCCACATTGGCATCATTAATCCTGCATTTTCTACAGCAAAATACAAATTAATGTTATGTAGCACAGAGCTAAAAATCAAAGGTAATAAATCCTTGCAGGTTCCTTGTAATCTTCTACACTGTGTCTGACGGCATCACATCATCAATGGAGAAAAGACAGTTTCCATTTCAGCACACAGTCTTTTTCAACTTTTTATCATAGAACTTCTTGCTTTTGTGAGGAAAATTACCATGCTCTCATTTATTTTGTTGCTGCTACTTTTATCCTCCTGGAGGTGAAAAATTCTGTACCCAGTGATTCCTGTCCAGTAGCTGTTCTAAGAATGTATGCTTTTACATACCTTTTTAGTGAGACTTTTCTTCTCTAATGCATAACCAAAAATTTCTGTAGATAATAATGTGCAAATGATGTATTGTATGTGCTAAGTAAAGCTGCTGCCTTCTGCTATGGTTTCTGACTGAAGTTACACCTCAACACGTACAGAAGGTCTAAGGGATGCAGCTAGCAAAGGATCAAAACCTTGTCTACTCAGATTGTGACAGTTAATTTGGGTAAGATTTGTTCTGTTGGACAAGTTCAGATGCCTTCTTTGATTGCCTATCCAAAACACTGCCACACGTGGGAGATGGGTATCCAACAGCTCAAACTGCCTTTCCACATGCACAGGTACTGGGAGCTTCCAGGCTCATCAGAGAGAGTTGTCTTCTGCACAAATCAACAGTAAAGACTTTCTAGTTGACCCTCTTGCAAATGGAAGTCCATCACATCTTAGATGAAATTAGGGGGTGTGAATTTTGGTCATGCTGTGTGTAGTAAAGTGTTTGTCTTTACTTGTGACGCCAGTCCTACTTAGATTTGTTCTTTCTCGTATCCGCATTCCTTATTACCAAGGCAGTGCTTTAGTGTTAGACTATGAGGATGATGAGCATGGACAATAGGTTTCAAAAGGAAGGTCCTAGAATATGTTCTAGAACACCTATTTAAGGCCTTAAAAAATTTCCCTCATTTTCAAAATTCCAAACCACCTAACTTTCCACAAAGTCAGTGAAAGTTACTTGCATGGTTGAGGGGAGGACTGTCAGAGGCACACAGAGGAGAAAAATGCTGCATGCATGTGACCAGCCAGTGTGAGGTTCGGTGGCTGATACCACTCCACTAGATTAGATATTAGGAAGAAATTCTTCACCATGAGGGTGGTGAGGCACTGGAACAGGCTGCCCAGAGAAGCTGTGGCGGCCCCCTCCCTGGAAGTGTTCAAGGCCAGGCTGGATGGAGCTCTGAGCAACCTGGTCTAGTGGAAGATGTCCCTGCTCATGGCAGGGGTGTTGGAACCAGATGATCTTTAAGGTCCCTTCCAACCCTTACCATTCTATGATTCTATGATTTTAAGACAAATCTGTGCCACAGATCAAGTCTGTCGCGCAAATAACCAGAATTTTCACCCATTAAGTTTTTAGCATCCAGGATACCTTTGGTCTGTATTTCTAAGTTTCTTATAGGTGAGAAAGCCTCTTTCAGGCAGAGGATAAATGCTGATGTCTCTCTCCATTATTAAATGTCTGATAGAAAAGGGCAATGCTTGTTCAATCACATGACAGTTGTGCAGTGGATTTGTGAGGCTAAACTGTTAGTGATTCATAGTTGTCTCATTTTGGGTAGGAGAGGTAACCTGTTAGGTCCTTGTGAAAGACCGAGCCTCTTCCATACCACTTCCTCGTTTGTAACTTTTTGGATAGTAGTGACAGTCTGTGTGGACTTGTCTATATCTGTCATTTGCCTTGTGACTGTTAGGTATCCACATAAATATACGGCTAAGGAAATATAACTGAATGAATGATACAATAATTTTATTAACTGACACAAAAATCAACTTCTACACTTTTTCCCCCTAGAGAAATACCACGACATTTGTGTAGATGTGAACTAAAAATCCCGTATAGATAGAGCCTGGACTTCTGAACTCTGTTGGAAATGGAATATATATAGCTGTCAAAAACAGTAACAAAAAACTAGGCAGTGAGGAGGCAGATCTGTCATTCAGACTGATTGGACTTACATACATTCACCACTTTCTGTATCTTGCGCTATGCAGCATTTGATCATCCAGACGCCTTTTATCAACTGTTCAAGTGACAGAAGTCCATTGGAAATTGGCCTAACGGTGTGTGAATTACCTTGCTGTGATTCCTCGGGCACCCAAGGGCGGCTGTGAAAGGCTGAATCCGATTCACCTCTGCGCTCATGTCAGATTAAGCAGGTGTTACTTCTGGTTTTATTTGTTTTATGTGATTATTCATTTAACAGAAATTGCCAAATAAGAAACCCTGACAACTTCTTTTAGCTAAAGAGAAGAGAATTTGCTGGAATGCAGTGTTTGCTCCTTCCCTAATGTCAGTTTTGTTTCCATTCCTTTAAAATGCATATCCATGTTCAATTAAGTTTAGTTTTCTCAAACAAGCTAGTTGTCTGTGCTGCTTCTGAAGCAAGCCAGGCTTGAGTCTTTGCTTTACGTATTCTAATGTCCGAAAAAAATACGAAGAGGATTGGAGAAAATTGAAACAGAAGGACCTTATTTACAGGAGAAAGGTCTACAGATGTAAAGGATGTCAATGATTTGAGCAGATTTTATTTTGCTATTTCATAATTCACAAGTTTCTGTGGCTTCTTCTGAAGTGCTGTTCCTGCTGTTTACCAGCATTTAAAAATTTACAAAGAGCAAAGACTTTTTGCATTAGCAGATTCATCTCCACTTCTTTGTCCTTTCCCGTTTTCAAGATCAGCCACTGCCTGGTGGGAGCGTGCTGTTACCTCACCCTGCTCCCCACCATGTAAACTGCCTACTGCCTTCACGTAAAAGGTGAGGCTCTTAATATGTGCTTAAATTGATAGAAACTGAGTAGCATAGTGCATGTGGTGTGTTAAACAAATGAAAAATCACACGACATGAAATGTGGGCTCAGGCCCACATTGAAGCAGCACCTTCTTCCATTCTGCAGCAGTCAGAAATCTGTGCATTAAGTGCTGCATTTCTGTTCGTTATTTTTTGCATGTATGTGTGTGTATGTGGATATTTTCAAGAGTCTAAAATCATAACTCATGTCTGCAGTTTTACTTATAAAGCAAAGTCTTTGAATGGACAAATTTTTAATGTGCACAATGTGAAGAGGAACATTTAAACCTCTCAGCACCGCTTAAGCTGCAAGTCAAACTTTCTAGTCTTTGGCTCCAGTCTGTAACAAATCAGGTTGAAATCAGGGAATGCAATGGCTGATAATTTAATCTTTTGAGAGGAATTTCATCCTACGGGGAAATGTTCTGGTTTAAAAGACTGAGTTCTAGGAGGTGGGACCTGACTGTGATCTCATGTTGGTTTCCCAGTGCTATCACTCATTGACTTGGGGCAAGTTGCAACACTAGATTTACACCCATGTGAAATGATTATTAGTCCTTCCATGCCTGAATCTAAGCTTGATTGTCTAGAGTGGATGTAGACATATCATTTGGATATGTCTGAATTAGATAATAAAAATTGTTTTGTTTTCCTGGCACAATTGGCAAGGAACTGGAACTGGAGAGCATCTTGGTTGATATCCCAAATCCCAAACAAGTCCCAGCGCCTGCTAGGAGAGCTCAGGCATAAGTTCAGCATCTGTGACCACTTCTCTTGTTCTGGGTTACACACAGGGATCTGAGTTATCTACAAAGAACAGGCAAAAACATCCACAAGCTATCAAACCAGGTACTGTAGTTCATTTTGTGAGGTCTCTGAAATAGATTATGTGAGTGCAAATATTTGTCAGAACTGGTCTTGGCTATTCACTGATTTTAAACAAATGGACGACTGTCGTACTGCTTCCCTAGGTGCTAGAAATCAATGATAATGCCAGACTACTTCATTCATTGTTATTTTAGAAAACCCCTAATTAAAACAAGTAGAAGTGCTGATGTGTGCTCAGTGGTGGAGTTTTTTGTGTTCCTTGGAAAGATGATATTCCCTGGAGAGAGAGGAAAGGATTAGAAATGATAACCACTTTTTAAATACATCAGCTTACTCATGTATGTGGTGTTTTTCATCAGCTTTACAGCAAATGCTTCATTTGATTTGTGCAGGGATGTGGATAACAAGGAGAGAGGCCAGCGAGCTGATTTTTATAGTCTGTTTGTAGCTTAAACAAAGATCTGGGATTTTGCGGATAAAGACCAACTGAAATACAGCAGATTATGCAGCTTTGGTTTTTTTCAAAGATTGGTTAATTTTTCCCCCACACAGGCTGATTTTCGTGTGTCCACTCTACAGGAAAACAGGGAGATTTGAAACAGAATTTGTGGCAGAACTTCATCGAATCCTGCTCCGTGACTGTGGCTGATTTTTTGTATTCAGAAATGTGCCATGCTTAGGCACTGCTGCATTTCTGATAAACAGGGTTTGAACATGCAGCACTGTGACTTTAGGAGGCATAGGTCTTACTACTAAAATGCCACTGTTCTGGATAAAATCTGTGAAGTCAAACAGGAGGTGGAGCAAGCTGCCATCTTCACTGGAGAGTGAATGTAAGTCCGTGGCATGGCTCCAGTTTCTCTGTGACACAGTTAGAAAGCTTGATGGAAACTGTACTGCCTTGTCTCCTGGGCAGGAGTGGAATGTGCAGCCCTGCTAACAGGTTTCTCAGTGCAGGCAGAAGTAGTATTTTCCTTTTTTTCTTTTAATTTCTTGTGAACATTGTATACTTTATGCTTAAATTAGGATCACTTGAATGCAAAGTGGCTTCTGGACGCTGAGAGCTAAGTGAGAATTGCTGGTGAAGTCCAGCACTGCAGCTTCTGCACAGGCTCTGCAGTTCACAGCTTGCTTTCTTGCGAAGCTGAACAAGATGCCTTCACAACAGAGCTGGGGCGTCCTGCATTGGACATTTCTGCACTGGAAGTGCAAAGAGCCAGATAAATAAAAAGCATCATAGAGGTGCTGTGTGTGAAAGTATTAGCATTATTTTTAAATGCATAGTAGAAAGATAGGCAAGTGCAAGGCAGAGCAGCAGGACAGCACATCGGTTTAGCAGTACTGCTCATTTTCTTATTCTGATGAAGTTTTTTTGTCCAGTCTTGAAAGAAATGGATGTTTTTAAAATATATTTTTAGCTTTGTCTAGAATTTAGCTGCTTTCAGAACCTGAGATAGAGGTGTTGGTCACATTTATTTTTAAATTCCAAGGGAAACAAATAGAGGAATAAAATCATGTTTCCCTGCAGCACTTGGAAAGCGACTACTATTTCATCCACCAGGTACATGACCACCTGGAAATGCAGTTGACTAAAAATTGTCTAAACAAAGCTGAATCTGCAGGGAATATTTCCATTGCAGAGAGAGCTGCAAGGAGTAACTCCGCAGCGTTCTTGCAGGCAGCGGGATATAGTGGGCAGAGCTCTGGCACAGCTCCGGGGGGAGCATGGGGAGACATGGGTCTCAACTCTTGTAATCTGTAAAACAAGTAAAGCAGTGCTTTTGACTGATGTGTTTTAATTTTTCTGATACACGATTTATATACTTTAAATTTTCAATGAGCCATCCTTTTCCCTTTAAGCAGGAAATAGCAAATTGAAAGAGATGGTGCAGGCAAAACGAAGCATTCTTAAATAAACTAGAGCTAGTTGTAGGAAGATTGAACCAACTGTCAGTGACTTAGAACAGCTAAGGGATGGGAGCTGATTTTGCTCTTAATAGCTATACTGTCCCTTGTTTTAGAAGACTGTTAGATATTTTCAGCATATGTTTGCAAATTTGCCATCTTTGCTGTAGTCTTACCATATCTCATGTACAGCTGACATCCTGATGAGAGACTTCTGAGGATAACTCAGCCTGAGTGATCAATTACTGCATATTCAATCTGTAAAGCACTTTGGGTTCTTAGTGAGGTTAAGGTGCTGTCTGAGTTTTCCAGTAGTAAGGGTCAGACTCTGGTGCTAGTCCTCATATTAGCTAGTACCTATTCCTGTATCAGCTTCAGTGGGTATGTGTGTTGAATGCAATATGATTAAATGTGAGTTAAGGTAGCTGATGTAATCCTCTAAAGACTACACATCAGTATATAGTAGATATGGTTAAAAAACAATGGCTTTTGTAAAACCAGTGGCTGCACATGAAGAGGAAAATCTCAGAAAATAATATTCAGAGCTTTCAGAAAAACAACTATGACTTCCAGTTCCAAATCATCAATAAGCTTGTTGTATTTTGTGGTGTGCTTTTGAATGGTACCAGGCTGTGAGTTTAGACCATGTTCACTTCTCCTGCAGGTGTCTGGCCACAAAACAGAGTTCTGAAAGACCTGCTTTTTATTTTGCTGATTTTGAAAGGACTGAAGTAGTGGGGCTGCTGTTGAGGGACTGCCGGCCAACTGCCACCCTCAATTATATCTAGCATTCTTCAGCTTCAGTAGGGTAAAGTCAGAAAGTCCCGTTAAGAGCCTTTTTTGCTCTACAGGAAATGTCATGTCTAAGTTATAGTAGTGCATCTATCATGAAGTGTTCAGTTATGGGGCAAACATTGCTAAGGGAGGTAAATTTGGTCTCTGGGAAGCAGATGAAATAGAAAGCAAGCTAAAAGACTCCAATATAAATGAAAGAATTAGTATCAAAAGGATAATTGTGATTGTGTGAGACAAACCCTGTGTTACTGTGACTTTCATACAGCTGACCATTGAAATTCAGGGTCAAGCTGTGCTGGATACATAAGGGCATATTCTGAGGACTTGATCCAAAGGGAAAAGCTTCCAGTGGGACTGGCTCCATCAGGACAGGCTGCAGCCCCAGACTGGACAGGGGCTGGTGTGGCCGTATTCATCCCGTAGGACCTGAAGTGGAGGCATGCTGCACAGCTCAGTGTTTCATTCCCTGTTTGTGACAAGTATTAGCCAGTGCTGGCCCTTAAATCAGCCCCACCATGTGGGGTGAGGAACCCCCTGCTCTGGGCAAGGACATCCTCCCCATGACACAAACTCTTTAGGTCAGCACCAGGGGGAATTCATTACCAGTGATTTAGACTTGCTGCTAGCCAGAAGGTTCCCACGTAACTATGTCCCGTTTTTTAAGAAGTGGGTTGTCTTGGTTTAGCTCAGCATGTTGACTTCATTGGGGGCCATTGAAGATCCCTGCACTCTTGCTCCTGTAGGTCTCCAGCCCCCGCTTTGTCACAGGCCAGAAGCAGAGAATGCCCCAAAGTTGGGTAGTGGTGGCAGTCCTCAATCCTCTGCATTTCCCAAGTGCTGCTTCCAAGAATGCCAGTCAGCAGTGCATCATTTTTGTGTCTTACTGTCTTGTTTCGTGCATTCCATTGATCTGCTCAGCGCTGCAGAAATGGTAAAACCATGACCTTTCCCATGAATTTTTAACATAAGGGCCCTTATCTTGCAAACTCATCCGCCTCTGCACACCCTAGAGGACTAAAGTCAGAGCAGCTTGATAGCTTGCCAACATTTGTTAGCAGAGATCATCCTGAATCTGGCAGAGCTGAAGCCTAAATACTTGCTGATTCTTACAGAAATGTCCAACAATTCAATTCTAGGATTTTTCTGTTTTAAACATATTAAGCACAATGAAATTTTTAACCTGTGCTTTAAATTAACTTTCTGACCATATAGCAGTAATTTCAACCTGTCTTTCTTAGTGTATAAAGTTAATTTTTAATGCTTCAGTTTACAATTTGGAGTGACAATTTATGATGTTCTATTAATGTACATCAATTTGACAAGATTCTGCTATTAAAGTTAAATGTTTTAACACACATTTATAGTTGGAAACAATCTCTGTTATTTTGAGATTGTTTAGCAATAAATACAAGCTGAAATAAGTAAATTTTATCTTTAGTGAAAATAGTCTGTCATTGTTAAACAGAACTTCTATTATACGCATATTATTTACTATTGTTTGAATTAAAAAGAACAATTTATTTACATTACAAACTGTAAATTTAATTTACTGTTAAATAGTTAAATTACAGCATTAGTGAGGCTTAGCTGCCAGTAATTTGACCATAAATGTATGCCATTTTTTCCCCGAATGCTTTACACAAAACATTATGAAAATGCATACATTACAAGAATGCAGAGAGGGAGTGCAATTCAAGCTCTCCTAATTTTTATCCTAAAATCTATCCATTTTCAGCATTAGAAAATAAGATGCAATAATGTATTCAGAGTGATAGAACAAGGGATTGTGATGGCTTTCAGCATCTAACACCCTTCTTAATGCTTCTAGGTTCTGATCCTTTAAGATATCATCTTGAAAATCATTGTGAAGGAAAGCTACTATAATACATGTGATACAATGCATCTGGTATCTGCTTTCATTCATTTTTTCCTTAACTGCCCTTTTTCAAGTGCTTTAAACTCACACATATTTCTGAACCAGTTTCCATAATCAACAGTTACTACTGACAACAGTTTTCCTATATGTCACCAAGGTCGGGGTCCTACAAGGCGTTGACTGCTCTGGTGCTGATCTCACAAGGGCCAGCCTCAGCCTTACCCTGAGCGCGCGGCTCTGGTCCCTGCTGACCTAGAGCAGTGCTAGCAGAAGGGCTCACATCTGGCTGCTGGATCTGTGGAGTGAGCAGCCTGGTGGACAGCAAAAGAGACCTGTCTGAGATGTGGCATGAGCAGCATATGAGCCCTGAAAATGAAAAAGATCTGAGCAGAGGCTCTAACCCTTCCTTGCTGTCCATTCTGACTTCCAAACTGGAGGCCTTCAGTTCCAGTTCTTGCTGGCATATGCTTCTGGGTGGCAGAAGGTGCTGTCACGTATGCCTTCTGCCGCATAAACAGTAGCCTTGGTGGCGTACAGAAAGGAAGCATATGGTAAAACCAGTCAGTCCAGTGACAGGACTAGTCAGGTGGCAGCCTTGGTTTTTGAAGGGTTAGCAGGAAGTTGTAAGTTATTAATAGGACATTGCTGTTAGATTTTTTTTTCATCTGTTTTCTGCTACCCTGGAATGTACAGAACATGTGCATCATCTGCTGACAATTTAAGCACAGACCTTAAAAGAAGCCTATGGCTATCAGTTAATTTGGCAGAGACAATACAGGCCTACTTAAAGTGATCAGTTTGTCCTTTTCAAGCATAGGCTCTTAAAATTTGCATTTTCTTGTCTTAGCTATGCTTTCTGGATCTGGCCTTTAGTTTTTTTGCTACTGGTTGGACCCTTGTGTTTAACTCCTTCCCTGCCTACATAGGGACTGTGTCTCCTCTTCTGTACTGTCATGCTCTTCCTTCAGCTTCTTTGGAACAGAAGTAAGAGTCACAATTTGATATAGAACTGGCCAAACAAGAAAACATCTTCAAATTTTATAGTAGAGACCAAAGAGAATTTTAACGTCATCAATGAATGAAAAGCTGAATTGCTTGCGCAAGCACAGTTGGAATGATTACAATTTCACTGTCTTCTCTGCCTCAGCTACTCTACCCACCCTCTTACTCCATCAAAAGTCTCATCCTGGCTTTCCGTTTCCTTTATGGTCTGCTTCTGTACGCATCACCTCTTGCACTGCTGCACACTTGACAAACCATAACAGTGTAAGTCTTTACTGTGCTGTCATGTGCAAGAAGCAACTTAAAGTATTTTGTGAATCTCACTGCTAGTTTCATTTCTACATGATGTGGTACAGTGTGTTTGCACAAGCTGTGCTGACAGATAGGATGGAGAATGTATACCCACCTTGAACAATTATAGTCTTATCACACGTTAGTTGGCTATGGTTTTGAGTGAGATCTTCTCCTGAAGAGAGAGATTCAGTCAGTGATAAACATAATTACATGTGTTCTTCACATCTCTTTTGAGAAAATTTCTGTTCAGAGCAGAATGGTGTTAGAGAGGCACCAGCTTGGCTGGAGAGTGGCTGGCATGGCTCCGCCTGTAGGTTCCTGGTGTGTGCACCACCGCCCCATCCTCTGGCTGCCGCTGGTTTGTTTGCCGTTGGCAGATTCACAAGGAGCGTCTTTGTGAGGACCAGCATGGGCAGCTGGCGTGAACCAGTTGTTTGAGATGAGCAAATTCCTTTCTAAAGTCTGTGGAAAACATTACTCGGAGCCCTAGGAGGTCAGAAATGCATCTTTTTGGACACCAGGAAAGTCTCATTTGAGTCATGCAAGCAAATTTGCTTGGCGCTTCTTGTTCTCTTGCTCTGCGTTACTGAGTTCCTTGCCTCAGAGTAGCGTGCCATGGGTACATCTCTAAAAGGTCAGTATATAATGATATAGCAGTTTGTACTTGACGACATTTTTCACACTGGATTTTTTCTCCTAAACATTTCTGAAAAATATCACACAGTTTTTAAGCACTTCTGAGCTGAATTTGAACAAGCTGCCACTAGGAATTCGCCATCGCACTGCTCACCCATCCCTAACCTTGAAATGTTTAAAAATAAATAAATAAACGGATTAGCATAAAATAATATAGTAACCCACCAAATTTATTTAGTTTAATTTATGCTAATCATGGCATATTGGTGCTCTGGCAGATAAAATAAAGCTGGTGGAGAAGACTGCGTCGAGGAAGCTATGTCAATTAACCCTAGAAATTATCACTCTGAAAGTGGGTTCAGCTTTGCCATTGAAAAGAACCAGTCCAGCAAATTCTGTTAACTGCTGGTAATAAGATGGATTCAATAATTTTAGGGGTGTGTAAATTTAATTTTTTATTTATGTATACACATCATATGTACACGTGTATTTTCTTAGGGATGTGTATATTCCTGTTAGATGTTAGAAGTTAAAATATTTGAAAAGATGAAAACACATCTTACTCCAGGAGTGAAGTCAGGTTATTTTGTATAGGCTTTTCATTATTTCTGGCTTATAAATCTAATTATGTGTTTTTTCAGGTTATATAAGACACCATTTTAGCAATAACTGTACATAATACGGAATTTAATATTAGCTTAAGCTTTCAGTAACATCAGAAGTAATAAAAATGACCAAGCAGAAAAGGTTGTAACCATCTTTACTGCTGTTTGATCAGAGAAGGATAGACGGACTGTATCCAGTTGCATCTGTTAAATTGTGCCTTGGCTCTGGCTACCAGAGGAAGCATACAGCCCACAAAAATAAATAAAATTATTATCATAAACAAACAACTATCTCAGGGCTTCTCATATGCTCTAGTTCCTGTGTGTGCTGATTTGCTTCTAGATATAAATTAACTCCTTTGGTTTCTGACTTACAAATTTGTATAGCACTCACTGGAAACAGAATTGGAGCTGTAACTTTTTCCGCACAAAATGAAGGGGGGGGAGGAAAAAAAAAAGTTCCCTTCTTCACCTTAGACCACATTGTGTGAGATAAATGTCAGACACAGGATTTACGTGCAAGCAGTCTTTGAAAAGGCAAGATATTTTTACTGTTTGCTAGGTTGGGTTTAGGATTTTTGTTGTTTTGATTTACTTTTTAAGGAGTAGAACCTCAGGCTTAAAGGTGATGGCAAGGATTTTCCAAAAAAGATACCTGAATTAGGTTTTAATTTTATTTAGGACATAAGTAGGTGGCCTGATTTTCAATATTGCAGTGAAAGCAGTGGCAATCCAAGGCCCACGAAGACTGCAGGGTGCCCACCATTTTTAGAATCCATCCATTTGTTTTGCTGCTGCTTTTTGTGGCTTTAAATCATATTATCCCGAACCTTAAAACAGTTCTCTCCTCCTGGTTACTGCCTACGATGTCTGATCAAATGGCAGGAGCTGAGCGAGTAGATGCCTCTGCACAGGGAAGAGTAAAACCGATGATGTGCAACTTCTGCCGCGTACAGAAAACACACACAAAAACAACGCTCATTTTCTCAAATGCCTTTTGTTTGCTGTTATTATTTGAAGCAAAGGTCACTAGCAAATTTTCAGACGCAATTACAATCTCTTACGAATTGCATTGCCTGTTGAACTTGCATAATAGTTTTCATTTCAACTTCTTGTTTTCAGTCACTTATGAGTTGCCAAAGTGTTCACTTTGGGGTTAAAAATGCTGCTGCAGCATACCTGCCTGGAACTCCCATTTGCTGGTCTGAACAAGGTTTGAGCAATTTTCTAGTATGGACCAAGATAAGACATAGTTTTCCACTTTTACCGAGAATATTTCTGGACTCCGACAGCTTGTTCAGCTGTAGGTAGAGACTTCAAATTTGGCATGGAAATAAGTCTCAGGAAGGAGAAGTGCTGTTGCTTTTTCTAGAGAAAATTACTTTTGATTTGACTGAGCTGTAAGCCTTTGAGCAAGTGGAAAAAAAATTTTATTCTGTGAGCTTACAGGGTGTGCAGCAGAGGAAAGACTCTGTGCATATGGTTAATTTAGTGAAAGTGCAGAGTATAGTGCAATATGCTTCTGAAAATGGGTGGAGGCACCTGGGGCTGGGACTTTATAAGGTATGAGGGACACATCGAAAGAACTTCCCATTTTTAGAGACTAAGCCGAAAGCTTTCTCCTCGCCTCAGCTCCTAGAGATCTCATAACTGATGCTCATGACACAAGCAGGCAGGTTTTCCTACACACGTAGAGTCACGTTGCTCTGCCCCAGAGAAATGAAAGACGGAAAAGACTTTGTACAAATGTTTTTAACCTCTTGTGGTCTTGAAATGACATTATGGTCACACTATATAAAAATCCAGCAGATCTATCATGCCATATACACCATGATCCAGGTAGCAGGGTCTGTATCTAATCTGTCACCACATCTGCTGCCTCAGTTTCTTCACTGCTACCTAACATCAATACCACATGTAAATCTTTGAAAATCAGTCTTCAGATATCTCGCATATTTTTAATTTCCTTCAAATTCATTTTTTTTCCAACCATCTTTCCCAGGCCAACATATTCCACCCAGTCCTTTACCAAAGCTTAATTTTTTTTTTCAGACTTCCCATAGGGTTTCTACAGTCTTTTCTTCCCTAAAGTTCAAACTGCTCCTCAAACTGGATTTGATGGCACAGGACAGAAGGAGGGATCTGTGGCATGTTCCTTCCAAAGCAGTTTTTGTTGCCTGGGCAGACAGCAGCTCTCCTGAGCTCTGGCAGCTTCTGGCCCGGCTCCTGCTCCCCTGCACCTCCCTGCCTTTCTCGCTGCCTGAGCCCCGAGCCTCCTTTCGTGTGCAGCTGTGTCACCTGGCTGTCACTTCTTGGGCAGATCTTCAATTCCATCGCCCATGAAGCAGATTAAATTGTTGAACCCAACACACACTTAAAAGGCCAGCTCTGTGACTGGCCTGAGCACCTTGCACTGGGCAATTTTGCTACCTAAAACACTGCCCAATTATAATTCCTCTGACAGACGCTGATTGACACCCACCCCTCCAACTGGGTCAGATCCAGGCTCCCCAGACACCCCTCCACCAACCCCGGCTTGACTCCCCACCCACAAACACGGGTACTGAAATCAGGCCAGTGCCCAGGGAGCAAAGCAGTTTCTCGCTCGTATGCGGTGAGGTGAACAAAATTTCCCTGCAGGACCTTCCTTCACCGGAGCTTCCTCACCACAGGCTGCGGGTGGGGGTCAGGGTGCCAGGCCAAGGGCAGATCCATCACCTGTTGTAGAAGGATATAATGATTTTCATGTTTCCCTTTTCTTTATTACAAAGCTGTTTTCTCCAGAAAAGCTGCCAAATAGACACATCATTCATGCCTGCTCAGGCCTGCCCATTGGCCCGTCCCGCTCCATCAGGGCCAGTAACGCTCCTGACCCCATTGGACTTGGTCCCCGCAGAGATTTCAGAGAAGGGATGCTTTTCTTCCTTAGGCCTCTAGCTGCCAGGCTTCCCCAGTACAGACTGACACTATCAAAGCCAAGATATTCACTGCTAAATTAATTATGTTGTTAATTGGTTAATCCAGGACAGACTGTATGGAAAAAATGTCTTAATATGTGTTTGTTGGCAAGAGTGGATGGAGCTGGGCAATGGAGATGCACAGATTATGACAGTGGAACGTTTTAATTGTAAAACATTGGAAGATGATGTGCAGTTGAATGTTCTAAAATGTCGCTAATATCATATGAAAATAACAACGTCCTCTGGAATGAAATCACAGACGCATGATGACTAAGCGTAGGTAATTTTGGTGTCTCTTCACTTTTTCCTGCTTAACTGGTATGGTCTTCCCATTCTAGCTGCCTGCTGTACAGAAGACAGCATGGCACAAAGCGGTAATGGGGTGGTGCCAGTTGAAATGGCGAGCTGCAACAGTGGGATCCTGGGCCTGGAATCCGGTTCTAGCAAAAGGACAGGATGCTAACGTGAGCATTAAAAAAAAAACAAAACACAAAAAATTTCCAAAGGTGAAACATCTCCAGCAATGAGCCGCAAGGAAAAAAGCCTAATTAAATTGCCCAAATCATTTTAGCCCCAGAGCTTGAAAATGTCAGTAAATAAATAATTGGTTATGCAAAGATTACTCTTCTCTGCTAACAGAGCATAGGAGAAAAGAAGCAAAACCACTAGGGGTTCCTTCTTTGATCCATAGCAGGTAATAAAACCACAGACAATACCACCAAAATAATAAAAAAAAAGACATTTCCTTTCATAGCTGTCAGTCCTCTCCTTGCTTTGGAAGGGTGGAAGGCGGGTGATCACTTGTGCATGCGTGAATTTCAGCCTTGTTTGCAGTATGGTTGTATAAATGGCACTTTATTAAAAGCTGTTATTTGCAGACTTTAAACTTAAACACAGCCAAGTTCAGGAATAGATATAAAATCCATATAACTCTTCAAGTATTGCAGACAACATTCTGAAAGGCAACTACTTAGAGTGTAGCAAATGATTTACTGATGAGGTTGTTCTGCTGATCCGTTTGTGGCTGATTTGCTATACCTTGTCCATTAACATTACTGCAAAATGGGACCGAGAGCTCGATTTGACTCTGCTGTAGGACTTTTATTTCATCTTCTGAAAAAATCAAGAGCAGCGTGTCTGAAAGTTTGTACAAGAGAACTCCTGACACCTAATGTGAAGCCATAATGTGTTTTTACACAAAACATGCTGTGCATTTCAGATTGTTTTAATCGTGGACTGTGCTAAGAATCTTGATTTATTTTGGAACCATTAGGTGCATACAAAACTCCAGTAGTGCGTAAGGAGAGCTAATGAAATGCTGGGTTACTGACTATGCCTTTAACTACTTCTTAGTGTCTTTCTATGGATTCTGAAGAAATTATATATGATTTCTGCAGTATTAATATTAATAGTATTTTCCTTGTATTACATGGACTGAAATGAGCACAGTAACCGTGAAATAGAGTGCTAATATTTCCTCGATGGCCCCATCTTACTACATTAGTTCTCTAGCTTATCTGGTTCAGAGTACCATGTAATAGGTGAATGTCATTCATGTCAGTGACATGAGTTTGATGTCAAATGTGACTTAGGCTTTGAGGTTGATGGGATGATAAGTAGCCCACCGTTTCCCCCTGTGGGAGATAATGTCTGCACCAGCCTGCCTTTTTACATTCAAAGGTCACGTCCAGTTGAGAGAGCAACATGTACAAATGGGATTTTAGGTACAAATTACCTTTTGCCCCTGAAAGTACAGGGGGGTTGTGACACAATAAATATGCAGGTTTTTCTTCAATCTTACCTCTTCCTATGACTAAGAGCAATTTTTAAAAATGTACACAGCTTTAGCTTAGATATGGCTGCCTCTTTAATTAGATCCTTCCCCCAAAAAGTCAGCTTTTCAAAGCACAAGTCAGTCAAAGAAGAAAAAAAACCGTGAACATAGACTGGACAAGTGTCTTTATATATATAGTCACTGTGATGGGCACAGTAGAAGAACTCATATATGGTTTGAGGACAACAGATGGAAGTTCTTTAGAAAATTTTTTTTCTGAAGAGCTTTCTAAGCGAATTCAACGACGATATATTTTTGCCCATAATTTATATTTAGTATTTTAGGTCTCTCATTTTACTACCTACTCTAGAGATCTGAAAAAATAAAATATGAAAAGAGGACATACACATATATACTGATATAGTGCTGAAAATGTGATGGGAAAGATTCTTATCACTTTCCAGCCTCTACTGTGAAAATACTGGGTTTTTACTTGTGGTGTTTGATGCATAGGCACTGTATTTTGGACCAACATGAGTTTTAACAGGTGAGGGATCATTTTTCCCAAGGAAGTACGGAGTATGCCAGACCTCTAATTCCTATTAGTGTGACACTTTATAGTGACGCTAGTGACCACCACTGTTATCGGTGTAAATTCTGCATGCGCTGAGCTTTTATACACAAGTTGAAGGGTGAGTGAGGGAGGAGGAAGAGGAGACAAGGCTGTACAATGCTTCATGACTGGCTTAAGGGATATTAAATCGACCTTAAATCCTTGCCAACTGGTTAGATGGATAGTGCACTGTTTCTAAAATTTGCAAGTCAAAGGGAGACAGGCCTAAATTCTTTCCGCTATGAAACCCCCACAGTCCTCTGCCTTTCAGGCAGAAGCAAAAAGGAATGGAAAATTCCAAACTAACGAGCGCTTCATTTTTTTTTTTTCTACAGTGCTGTGCTTAGAAAAATTGCAGTCTTTTTTTTTCTAAGGCAAAGGAGTAAAATTAAAGTTGTATGACTGTTATAAATATTACATGTTCAGGGTATCAAGAGTACCTGTAGTTCTCTGGTTTCTGAGGGTGTTTTTGAATTAACCCTTTCATAGATACCGGGTTTTGGGAGGAAAGGATAACATCCACGCTTAGTCAAATCTTACATTGTCTATTTAGGAGAAAGGATCCTATCTTAAAGGTGCACTCATTGGAGTAATAGTTTGTGGTATTCGTGTGTACACTTGTTTGCATGTCTATTTTGTAGAAGTGGATTGTAAAGCACTGAGACAAATAATGACTTGGCCAAGTTTGCCTGACAAGTCAGAGATGGAGCAAGAAATGGAATCCAATGTCTTCAGATTCTGTGACGTTTTGTAATTCCTTTGGTTTTACTGAATATTAGAGATTAGTCAATGTAGATGTTGGTTCCACACTAACTACAAATGTATTCAGCAGCAGGTGTATTCAGTATTCAGGAAATAGTGAACTCTTACAGAATTTCTCCAAGGCTGAAAAAAATATGCTGTCCTGTTTTATTGACGTGGTTCAGAAGAACTTCTGACTGGTCCTTTGGGAGGAGTAATGTAAGACAGAAGGAGGTTGGAGCTGCCAGAGTCCTTGGCTGAGATGTCCTAAACCTAAGGACCCATACAAGCAGGAATGGAGCGTGCAAGAAAGCAGGCTCCCCTGCTGATCTGGACAAGAAACGTGCACTGTGCAGTGCACTGACATTCCGGCAGTAGATGTTGCCTGGAATTCACTTTGTCATGAACTTCACTTTAGCTGAGTACTGCTCTTGCAGGGAATGAGATGCTCCCAGGGATGCTTCCTACATAGTTAAAGCTCGTGTGTAGCTTGCTGCTGGGTCTTGTATAGCAGTAGAGAGACTCACTATGTCCTCATTTCATGTATTCGCAACATCTTCCTACGTAAAATCTATCTGTAATTTAACCCATACTGTCCAGATTACAGTGTTTAAGAAGAACTTCCATCCTAAGCCAAAGTCAAAAAGAATACCGTCCAATTTGTTGTATTTCTTCTTGCGGTACTGTGGGTATTTTTTTAAAGCTGCTTCACTTCTACTTCTCCATTGACTCTAGTGAATTTACTCATTGGATCAAACTTTGTTTTTCTCTTTCATCGTAATACCCCAACCACATACCCTAGCATCACTCTGCCTGCCTCCAGTCTTTGTTTTGCAAGCTGCTCACAGCCAGTCATAGCGGTGTCCTGTCATTTTCTTCATAATCTTTAGCTGTCTTTGGCCTGGTTGATGTTCCCATGATTTAGGTAGATGCTACCTTATTTAAATAAATAAACACATTAAGTAGATTGTCGGGTATTAACGTAAACAAGACATCCCTAATGTAATTATTGTTCTGTGCGTTAGTGCTTCAGGAGTGCATCTTTTCTGTGTACAGCGTTATAAGACTGTTTTTGGGAAAATGAATACCAACTCTTAAATTCACTACTCTCTGCTGCAGAAGGAATTGGTGATCTTTGAGAAAATGTACTGGTTTGGATAAACATAGATACCTTTACTAATTGTGTCACAGGCAAGAACAACAATTTGAAAAGTTGTTAAATTTTGTATTTAATTTATGTGGCAGTTCTTAAACATTCCCCAACATGTCTGTCTCTTTAAAGTATTCACTTGCTTCAAAGCTATTTTTGCCTCTGACCACTATCTGATGAGAAATTCACATGTGCTAAATATACCCATGATAATAATCTTATTTTCAGTCCTCCACTAAAAATGCTGATGACCTGAAAGGGATTTGCATCCTGCGTGTAGCTTCCCTGCCATTATTTTTCCAGTGGATTTCAGGAGAAAGGAAGGGTTAGAATGCTAAGCAATGAATATTGCTGTAATGTTGTTTACCAATCATTCTGTCAATATAACATAATATAACAATAACAATATGTCAGTGTAACAATAACAGTATATATAATAATAACAGCGGTATTTGTCTCACAAAGGACTCTTTAGTGAATAAGTTACCAGAGAAAGGGGTTGGGAGAAATGAATCGTTCATACATATGATACAGTGCCAGGTGTGAGTAGTATAATTCCACCTATGTGATACATTTGGGACAGAAAGGAGTGTTGCAAAATTGTTCAGTTGTTCAACCAAACTTCAATTTGATTTTCGGGTCTCTGGGCTATGGCTTGAAATACAGATCATGGCAGACCTCTCTGATCGGTATGCATGCATCATTCTTAGCTTGAAGTCAGTGAGACTGTTGCAAAGTTACCTCAGAAAGAGTGGGCATTGGAATCCAAGTTTCTTCTGAAACAAACCTAAATGCCACTTGCCACTGATTATTTTGGCATGTGAGGGCAGATGAGGTGTATGATTATGTGCCATGTTTTGGTAGCTAGACCACAGCTTGATTAGAACTTTTCTGTTGTTTCTGTGTTACTCCTGTAGCTGAAGAAGCAGAAATTTTAGTTCTTGCATCAAGCAGCTCCTGATTTAGCTCAGGCAGATGATAGATAGGGCTTAGGTACAACTACGCTGTTAGTAAGTGCTGAGCCTTTCTGCTGTAATGCCCTGCAGAAAGAAGAGGGCACCCTGGTATACAGTGCATTGTTACCTTAGAAGTATTTATGTAGCCTACAGGTAGCAGTGTCTGTATTTTTCTCTCTCTCTGCCTCAGCTTCTACACAGAAGGCAGCAGCATTCTTGGTGTCCACCAGACATTTCTGTGAGCTGAAACAAGAAAGCTGTGATGAGACTCTGAAGGCTATTGATGCAAAAACCTTTCGGATTATCAATGAAAGATTAAAACAGTCAAGCAAACAAACAAAACCCCTAAGCAACAACAACAACAAAATTACTAAACACAAAACCCCAAGATTTAGGAATCTGAGCATTATTGTTGGAAAAATGTGGAGGGGAATAAATGTGGTTGTTATACCAACAGTGGTTTTATGCCTGCATTGTTTTTGTGATTAAGGCAATCTGGCAGAGTGGGAGTATTTTTGAGAGTGAGAGCAATAGGGAAGATCTAGGCCAGTGTCTAGAGAATACAAGATGCTGTTTTTGTGAGCTCCAGAAAAGTTAGGAGTTCATTTAATGAGCTTACTTTTCCAGAAAACAGGTTCATTCTCAAATGTATAACTAGCACGACCCAAACTATCTACTTGTAAGTGATAGATCACTCTCCAAAATAGCATAAGCTTTAAAGAATATAATATTTTTAAATTTTGTAATTTGATTTTAAATGTTTTGGGTATGTGTACTGGTTCAGTTTTGGTTATCTTCTGCAACCACTAAGTCTGTAAGCATTCTCTTTTTATCACATGAAGGCTGATTCCGGGACTTGCTATTTAAGAAAGTGGTCAACTATCATTAGACTTTCAGTAAAATTATCAGCTAATCATTTATGGTAGACTGGCTTCTTCAGGGCACTATCAATGAGCCACAGAGCTGCTCTCACCCACAGGCCACCATTTCTGACTCCCATGAGACGAAGGCTGATACAGTCATGGAGAGAATGGATTTTAGTAGAAATCTGAAATAGCAGCACTGTACTTGCTGCATATCTACCACAGTTAGGTGGAGAAAATTAAAAATCGAAACAATGATCAGGACCCAAACTTTTAATGTGATTTAATTTAATTTTAGATTTGAGCTCAGACCTAAGCATTTCTAACTTTGAGGCTTAATAAAGATAATGCCTATAGGATCTTTTTCTACCATGCTTATTTTTGAGGTTTGTGAGCAGTTCCTACATTTAATCTGAGGGTCTCCACTTTTGCTTGCTTATTCATGGTGGTAGTTCTCCTTGAAGATCTGGATGAAGTTAGAGTGGTATTTGCAAATTCCCGTCCATCAAAACGATTCCAACTGTAGTAGAAGTTACATAATAAAGAGCTTTATTTGAATATTTAGTGCTGAAACTAAATAATAATTCCAATTATAAATTGGAATTATTTTACTGAATTACGTATCATGTCTGAAGATATAGATAGATAAATGAGTCCTTCTGGCAACATTCTAAATAAAAGCGTAATTTTAGTAAGCAGGTGAACATTTTCTTCCTTCTATTATCAAACTGACAGATAACTACAATGCAAATCTATTCTCATAATTTGAAAACACATTCCTTCAACAAATATTTGACTTGGGTTAAGAAGTGAGGAAGATTATAGCTGTCTCTTTGTGCTTTATACTCAGGTGATATTAGGTATCTAACAGGAAAAATTAAGAATGTGGCAAATAACTGTGCAGAATTCTGAATTATAGAAGTACATTTTATTTAGAAAATCTTACTCTCTTTTGTATATGGTAGGTGAAAACAAACTACATTTATCTGGTTTCATTATAGTACACTCTACTACCTCACGTGAAGTTTTGTCACAATTTAGCAGTACCAGTAAAGTTTTGAGCACGTAGTATTTTAAGAAATTAATCTATAGCTTAAACTAATGCCAGGTTTTCTTCATCTTGAAGTTGCTTTCATGTTTAATTGGAATTTGGTTATTTGTTGAAATAAATTCTGATTGTTTGTCTGACTCATGGACATACAAAAATCACTTTGTGTCAATTCTTGGGGGCTAATTTAGCCTCCTAGTGTGGTGTGAACCTTCAAATATTATGGGGTTGTAATACTCGTGCTTCATTTACTAGCTCAGTTTACAAACTCTGAGGATTGTCATCCTTAGGTAGGGGAAAACAGACATAGGCTTACTGCTCTTACCAAAAATTAGTCAAGTGAATCATAGGAATACTTAGGTTGCAAGTGTTGTCTAAAGACCCTCTGGTCCAAACTTTGTCTCAAAGCAGGGGAAACATCAAAGCTAGAAGGTATTCTCAAAGATGTAGTCTAGGATCTGATCAGTGATAAAATGGCCTATTCATTATCCATTTTATTTTAAAAATGTATTTACTTTAATTTTCCTTTATAAAAGAAAGTAAGTGACAATTCTTCCAGAAATTAAATAGTCGGTCTTTAAAACACAGGTTTCTGTATCCTGTAACGTGGTCTGGATTATCAGTTTTAGCTCACTGAAATCCCATAATTTTGTAAGTATAATTTGCTAGGCTAGTGATATGATTAATACTTCAGCTTGCTACACATGCTAAAAGATCTAGAAGGAAAACAAACTACTCCTTTTCCTTTTACAGATAAATAAACTGAAAGGCTGCAGGAGATCTCTCCAGGCAGAGACAGGAATCAAGTTGATAGATCCAACTTTTATCTACTGGTTTGGAAATACTGTGTTCTTTCTGCTTGGCTGTCCTGCTCATACATGCTAAAATACCCACTTCTCCCCTAGCTAGACAGAAAATCTCAGATTTCTGTTTCCTTCACTACTGTCTAGTAACTGTAATAGCATGTAATTGGTCATTTTTCCATCTAGCTCTTAGCTTGTATAGAAGCTGTATAACTTCTTTGGGCATTAGAAGTCCATGGTCAGAAATTGAGAGTACCTGTAAGAAACAAGATGAGCAAGTTTTCAACAGAACAAGACAGAGTTGAAAAAGCAATCAATTTGAGTTTACTGATTTGACAGTATGAACAAATCTTCTGCAGTGAACACCAATGTTTTGCAGTAAAGTTTTGTCTTAATCTTTCAAGTGAAATCATACAACTGAATAAGAGTATTTTACATTTCAACACTTCTCAGACTTGGATTTGTATGTGTTTCTCCTTAATGGCATTGTAGATGGGAAGCTGTGAAAGAAATGATTCGTATCTGTTGGCCTCAGTGGTCACTTTGCATTGCTTTATGTTGGTTCACTTTTGCAGAGCAATCCAAAAAAAAGCAAGGGGGATAGAGAGTACGTGGTGGTAATCTAAGAACACACAAATTGTGGATCTGAGGGCCTTTGGGCCCTGGAGACCAGCTGTGTTAACTGTACCCCGACTGCTTCTCCTCTTCTGCCTCTGATGGCAACACACGTTTCTGCAAAACTGAGCTCCAGTTCATTACCATCACATCTTCAAAAATACTGGAGTGAGGGTTCCCCTTCCCTGAATATTGAAGGCAAATGGGAGCATAATGTGGACAACGGGCTTTGACAGCTGAGGCCTTTCCCAAATGCATGTGCAAAGTCAAAAACATTTATATCAATCATGTGGAATGTTTTATTACTATTGATAGATACAACCACCCTCTCTTTCCCCTCCACAAGAAAGAACTTCAGGCTTCACCGAACCCCTAGAGGATTCACCATCTGAAAAAGAAGGAAAGACAGATAACAGAAAAATAACTCAAATAAGGGAGAGGAAAAGACAAACTGGAGATGTTCCCAAAGCAGTGCATAAGCCCTTCCAAAATGTCACGAAGTTATTCTCATAAAGCAGCTTAGCTGTAGATTTTGGCACTCTTCATCCAATGTTTTTGTGAGAGAAAGCAAGAAAGAGACACTGGTGATACTGGTCATTTTTGGTTCATTGGTCATTCCCCATCTAATATTTGGAATATTCATCTGCCCCTTTCCACACTTAAGAAACTTGGTGGTGCCTTTCATCTTCCTCACCAGAGACCTGGGGAGGAGGAGTGTTTCATTCCCTCAGTGAACCCGATCTCAGCTGGGAACACCTCTCCTTCTCTATCTGTGTCTCTTTGTTCAACTTTGTATCTGTATGTCTGCGAGCATGTTTTTAGGGCCAGGAAGCTCAGCAAGGAGAGAATAATGTCTGCATTTGTACCCACGGTTTAAAGGAATTATAGCACAGAATGATTTACAGATATTTTCTAAAAGGCACTATTTTAAGACATGCACAGTCTTTTTTTTTAAAAAAAGAACAGGCAAAGAGCTGTAGTAATTACCTTCAGTCAGCACAACCCTCAGCGTTCATTGCTGTCACAGAACAGAAAAATATTTCTTCTTTGTGTTTCTGGATGCAATGTTTTCCACTTTTAACTGCAGTATAAAAGGACAATGATTCTCTTCTCCACCCCCAGAAGAGTGAGAGATGAATGTTTAATTAGAGCCAGAATTTGTAATGTTCACAGAACAATTTTTTCCCCATAAGTGTCTCCACTGATATGGATACCATTTGTAGCTCATCTCCATACGTCCTTACTATCTGCTAACAACAGAGCCCTGCTGCAGTTGCTGCATAAGCAGTTTTTGCTTTTTTAATAAGGAGAAGGGAAGTCTTGTGGTTCATCCCAGTGGTGCAGTTTAAGAGAGAAACAAGAAATGAGGCACACAAGGGCAAAGACGATTCTTTTAACCCTCTGATTGCTTTTGCCATGTGGCTTAATTTACACTGGTGAGAGAAATTTCGGCAAACTGTGCCTGGTGCACCTCATTCCCCCTCACTGCCGAGAAATATCAACTGGATGCTGTCAAATGGCTTTTACCTGGCCATTTTTTCTTGCATTATTTGTCATAGCTCATTATCTGTTTCGACTATTGGCTGCCTCAGATTGCTGTGGCTCGTCAAAAAGGAGGAGGGGAAATAGCAAACTGGCCAAATGGGATCTGCTCAGCGGGGCCCTGGTGAAAGAAAACCTGCTGAAGCGAAAACGAAAAGTTGGGGGGGAAGCAGGGGAGAAGGAAGACCAGGACACCAACTGCATCCTATTTGAAACCTTCTGTAGAAATCATCAATTGTTTTCCTTAACTTTTGCCCTTATAAAGCAATTATAGCTGAAATAATCCTATTGTTTGTAAAGGAGCTCTTTGAGTGCTTTTCCGTGGTCTCCTGAATCTTTCAGAAACGGGTGGGACTCTCAGGGCTGTGTTTTTATGGCAGGTTTGCCTGGCAAACTCTGCACTGGCCTGCACACTTTGCATCCTAATAGCCAATTTAATTGCTCTTTGATTCCAATGAAACAACTTACAGAAAGGCAGTGTGATGTTGCCAGGCATAAAATCCAAACCCCGTAGAGGGGTGGGATATAGGGAAAGGTGTGATGTTTATGTTAATCACTAATTCCAGTAAAAATGAAATATTGTGGAGGGAGGGTTGTGTGATCGCAAACATATTGCTGGAGCGGAGCTGCTGTAGTATCTCTCTCATTTATGGAGCAGTGAAATGTAGGAATGATAATAGCTCAAGTTTATATAGCACCTTTCATCACAAAGGATCCAGAGGTGATTTACAAACTTAAGCTGTTATATAGATGACACTTATAAAACAAAACACAATTGCTGTTTTCCAAGTAATGGTCTGAAACACTACAGATTGCATTAGTGCTACTGAAATTATTTGAGCTATTATTGGTGAATAGGTAGGATTTTTTATTTTTATAGAATAAAAATTGGATCACAGTGGCCAGCTAGCGAGCAAGCTGTAACAGCTGTTTAAATGTGCCCAGAAAAGCAGCACAGCGCAGGAACTAGCACATCTGGGAAGAGAGGGTCTCTCTCGACACAAGTTGTAGGAGTGGTTCAGTGGAAGCAGTAGCATCACCATCCCATGGGAAATATAGCCTATAAAGGCTGCTGACTTCCATGGAGTAGCATGTGCCTTTCAAGAAGCCTTGACTTTTAAATTTCCTGCAAAAGTATGTCCAGCAGCTTGATGGCCCAAAGCATTGCAGGGGGAAAACAGACCTGCAGTCCAGGCTCCTGGAGAGCAGCAGCGTCTGTTGAATTTGCACTCTTATTCGTGACACCTCCTGGTTCCCTTCCAGGTTTCCAGCCGAGATGCTGGTGCTGCCAGTGATGTTTAAGGGGATTTATGGGAAAATACACTGAGGTTATGCTATATGAAAAGTTAATATAGGTGGATCTGAAACCTGTAGGAACTATCATCTTTTTTGTCAGTCATTAGCCCTCAGATTGTGATTGCAGAAGTGGTCTGTGCTGGCCCAGCTAGAAGGTGGCTCCTGTCAAATGAGAAGGCAGGCAGGAGCAACTGCTGTACAAACCACGGCTCTTTTGTCTGACGCCCATGAGGCGAAGCGTTCTCTCGAGTGCCCATTGCTGCCTGTTACAGGTGAAGTTACAGCACAACTCTCTCCATCACAAATGTGCGTAGTGACTCATCTGCCTATAAACTGAGCTGAGACACTCTTTAACATCTTCTCTGCAGAAAGAAGTTGGTGTCGTGGGTAAAACTGAAAATCGGACATCTTCATTTGGTACAGACTGAAAGCAGATGTAGGGGAAAAGGGGTTCAAATGACTACTAATCCTTGACTACTAATTCCATACTAATCAGGAGGAGGTGGTGCTGACACCTTGTGCAAACTGTGCTTCCGCACTGTGCCTGCATTCCTGCGCAATTATCACTGCACAGTATTAAATGGACGTTGCTTTCATCAGTGCTTTCAGCAAGACTTGCATTTCACAGTCTGTAAGAATTGTATAAAATACCCTCTGTAAACTGTTAGCATCAAGTGTTTGGAAATATTTAAGATACGGGCAGAGGAGATGTGTGCTTTTTATTTCAGGAACAGGTTTAGTCCAGCAGGCTTCTGAGGGGCTGTATCCATTTTTATTTTTATTTTCCTGTTATCCTGATTCATTGCAGACACATCTACTCCATGCAGTTTATTTTAACCTAAAAAAGAAGTTCCAAATGTAATGTATTCTAAGCAATAGAATTGAACGAATCTGTCTCGCTGGCTATATGGAGTACTAACAAAGTAGGTATTAAAAAAAATGTAAAAAATTTCAGCTGAGAGATGTGAGATCAGCTTGACGCTAAGCAGAGTGTTGGCAAATCTGTGTGTGGTTTTGTAGCTGTGTCTCCCATGCAATTTACTGTGGAAAATGCAAGCCTTAAAACTGCATGGTAATCTGAAAATATTTGTGTCTGTCCTGTGCTTGTTCCAGTACCATGTGAAGGGTAATTCAAAATGCAACTACAGTAATACAAATTGATCTACATAATGGGATTTGTAGATTAAAGCCTAATTAGGGCAAGTAGCTCAGGAAAGCCTTTTCCAAAGTGCAGCTGCACCATAGAACAACTTGTAACAGTCTTTCACCAAACAGTTCTGTATTTCTGCTAAGTAGACTAAATATCAAAAAGAGCGTGGGTCCGGAATTTATATCTTGGTTCTATTAAAACTGGAGTAAAGAACCACTGAAGGAGATGAATGCTGTGGGGTTGGTTTTTGGTGGGAAATGGGGAATTTGCTTAGGAATATAAAAAAATAATCAACGTGTGTAATCCTTCTTTACAAATGTCTGTACAAAACTCAAAACTGTTCTTAATTCTTCCCCAAGAGATCAAATACTCTGCCCTGGACAGGTTGCTTTTTAAGCTAGCTAGAATATCAGGAGACTGTGCTTCTATTCTGGTTTACTTTAGTTTATAGTTTTATGTATTCTATTATTATTATTCCTCATGTTTTAATAGGTTTATTTCTTCTATATGTGATATATGTTGGCAAGGTGAAACAGGACAATACTATACTTTCATGTATTCTCATTCTATCAGTTCTGCATCAGTATACCAGTTCAACAGAGAGATGCTTAGATTTAAGCCTGTGAATGATTACTTTGCTGAAGTGTGATCTTACTGTTCTCATTCAGTTTTTGTTCACTATTTCGGTAACACTGTTGTTGGTGTCAGTGGACGTTCTGCCTCAGAAAGAATTCACTAGAACAAAACAGAAATTTGAAGATATGACCCAACCTATAAAGGGCTGGATTTGCTTCCACCAGAAATGCCGACACAGGAAGCAGCTCTTACCCCGAGGATGGTAATAGCATGCAGCTCTAACCAGCTGAAATTACAGGGGAAGGTTACAAAGACATAATGTGACAACCCAAATTAGATTTTGGCAAACTGGGCAAAACTAGCGCCTTACCCTCAATTTTTTTTTACAAGATTTCCAGTGTCCCCAGTGGTCAGGTCCTTAGATTTATTTCTTGTAAGACTGGTGTGTCCAGGAGCAACACATGTGAATTAATAGAAGAGAGGGAAAATAAGTCAAACAGGAAAAAAACCCACAACCCAAAATAAAAAAAAAACCCACCCTAGAAGCAGTTTTATTTATATGAGGAGAGGATAAAGGTGTGTGCCTAGGAAACTAAATCAAATTCTCTGTGTAGATCTGAGAAACATTCTGCTGTTCTATGAAAATTTAGTGTTGATCAAAGAGAGAGAGTCAAGCAGTTAGCTTCTTTGAATGAATGCTAAAATGTATGTTTTATTACGGTTTCTGGTACTTTTCAGATGTGTGAATGCCATCCCTCTGAGCTGAGCTTGCTGGGACCCCGGGGAGAGAAGGCGTCCCGTGCAGGACCGTGTGCCACTGGGGCCGAGTGGCCCCGGTGAGCTCCCGCTGCCGCAGTGCTTCAGCACAGGCATCTCAGCAGAGAGCTCCGGGTTAGACTGAAAAAATTTGTTGATGTCTGTTTCGCTGATGGCCAGTTTTTGTGAGAAGGCAGGGGCCCTTGGAGATTGCATGCCAGGCTGTGCTGCTACCTGCTCGCGCTTAGTTTGCAGCAGGCTGAGGCAGAGCTGGGGGAAAGCTCAGCCTTTGCCGGGAGTGGTTCTGGGGGAAAAGAATCTGCTCACTGACGCAGAAAGCCTTTTCTTGTGCGAAGTCCCCCCGGCTCAGTCAGTCTTGTTTCCCAAACTGGCTGTAGGCTCTCCTGCGGCAGTTCAGGCACCGCCGGGGAGGGTGCTGCGTGGCTCTGCATCGCCTGGCTGCCTGTCCCAGAGGCAGCCTGCCCACGGGGGGCACAGCCCGAGAGACACAGCCGTCCCTCCGTCTGGCTTCGCTGGAGCCCAGCATGCCGCCGGCACTGCTGGCACCGCCGCCTGCCGCTTTCCACCCACGATGTGCTCCTGAGTCCCCACGAAAGGGGATCCATCTGTGTGGGTGCCCCCAGTCCCCTCACTTGGATGATGCAGGGACTGGAGTGCGACCATGTTGCTTCTTCCTTTCTCTCTGCCTTGTTGTACAACCCGCTACTGGGGACAGGCAGCGGCTGCCAAATTGCATCCTACATCTGTTCATTTCCAAACGCGCCTTTGTTAGGTGCAAACGAAGGCCTCATTATTGGCTGTAAATATGTAGTCACTTAGGAAAATAAACCAATAAGTAAACATCTGAGTGAACAAATTGGTGATCTGCATCTACGTGTTCGCTGAATGTGTTCACAAGTGGTAAGAAAAAGAGCCAGTGTCTCCAAATACATCCACGTGGCATTTCCCCACAATGTACTTTTTCAGATGGACTGCCTGGCTTTTGCAGCCAAGCGATATGCAGCAAACTCTGGAGAGAAGGGAGATAAATGTGCTGGATTTAGTAATATGGAGGACTGTGGTAAAGGTACAAATCTTACTATCCTTCTGGAATACTTCTAATTTACTCCTAAACACAAAGATGACCATATGGAAAGCTTTTTATGTCTGAAGAAAAGTAGCTCACTAATTCAGGTCTGTGAGGGTAACTTGTGCCTCTGAGGACAGTGAATCTCTGGGCTCTCCATTCCTACAACTTTGCATTTTTCTGTTCAGTAGATTGAAGTTTAGATTCAGGAACAGTATAGAATTAGAAGCAAATAAACTGTTAGAGAAACTCTTAAGTCATATTGACTTAAGTGATGAGATCATGCCAACAAAGTTAATACAGGCAGCTCTAGGGGAATGCTGATCAACTGATTTATTCATCTCTGTTTGTTCTAAGCAAAAACATATGTCTAAGGAGGCTTTCAAAGCAGAACAAAAAGCTAAAAAAAACAAGTTTCCTTTAAGCCCTTGTTGTCTTCACTCCCTTCGCTATATATTTTTCATATAGAGATAAAACAGTATGAAGAAGTGAACACACAGCATAAAGGCCTTTTAAAGTATCTTTTCAATTCTGCATTGACATTTATTAAAAACTAACCTTGGATTCCAGGTTGTGTGGTCCCACATCAGTGGGGTAGAATGTGGCCATATGTTTCTGCTTGCCTGAGTCACTGCTGATCTGCCTCACCTACTTTGGTTATGCTAGAGGCCACTGCCTGTTGTTTTATTATAAAAGATTTTCTGCAATTTATGCTTGCCTGTAAGGTTGTACAAAGATAACTGACAGCCTAAGATCTAAAGTGAGTTCAGGCTTTTTCGAACGGTAGATGCACATTGCCCACAAAGGCACACGGTCCCATGTTAAAAGGATGAATTTTTTTTTGTTATTCCACTCCTTTATGGAATCCAGTCTCACCCTGACATGCAGGTTTGCTGAGAGTCTGTTAGTGTTATAAAGAAACAGGGTCCAGTTTTCATTCTTCAAAAAACTCTCAGAAATGGAACAAAACAAAAATTCCAGACAGATATGCATGACACACAAGCATGCTAGGAACAGTTAAAAATTTTGTCTTCTATTTCTAGACTATAACCTTTCCCAAAAGCTAATAAATATGCGATATCTACAACAAATCTGTGCTCTGGACTGATTCAGCATGGACTTTAATATAGTAAATCATCCATCAGTATGAACTATAAAGCATTTACATCCAGGCACTGAAGAAGCTTTTAAATATTGCATTTTTAATATATTTAATAGGGACTTATAAGTTTAGTTGTGTTTGACTACCAAGCAAATAATGCACATCTCACATGCAAACGTACAGCTCTGAGATTGGCTGTGTAAATTAAACTCATTTGTGTAACTGTGCTTTTGCATGCATCTGCCTGTTTCTGGGATAGAAGGAGATACTACCACATTGCCAGTGAAAACCCTGACCTGTCAGAAATTCATGCCTCTGTTCATTTACCCATCTATGGCCAGAGTTTTGAGTCCTTTCTCATAAGAATCCTTTGCATGTGTATGGCTTTATGGCTTTCTTACTTAAGAATTTAAAGGCTACCTTTGCTTCTAATTCCATATGTAAGCATAAACACATTTAGCCATATGTACGCATGCTATTGTCTTCAAGATCGTATTAGATCTTCTAAGATGTTGAGATCATTAGATGTTAGATCAGCATAGTGTTGAGACACATTGTGTCTTTGCCCCAAAATTCATTACCACAACTCTTTTCCACAGCATAACCTTAAGGGGATCCCTGACAAAGCAGGAACCAGTTTCTGGGAGACTATGCGAGAACCTTGTAATTGAGTGGGTATGGACCAACCCTTGAAAGGGCAGTTCCAGTTGTTTGGAAGGGAGAGAAGTGATGAATATGGTCTAGATGAGAACTGCAGCCAACAGTGACAAAGAGAAAGTTTAGATTAAAAGTTATGGGAGAAAGTTGTGTGGGGTCTACAGTGCTCTCCACTGAGAAGCAGTAAAATAAACCAGTTCCGTTGGTTTAAAAAACAAGTAAATAAAGGGTTGGGAAAAGTCACAGAAATGTACCTCAGGGAATGATTTTACGTGGTTTCAGGAAATGACCAAATGAGGCATTCATTCTTATCTCAGTGATTTATCTCAATATGAGCCAAAAGCTCTTCAAGTCTCTGAAGAGGCACATGGCTCATCATTTTTCAGTGTATATAGGTGGCAGAAATTAAATCCTATATTCTTTCTTTCTTTCTCTCCAACTAAGGCACTCACTGTTAAACCTGATACACTCTGAAGAAAAGACTTTCCCCGTTAGGCATGTGAATCCTAGTGAACATAAAGATTCCCCAGTTGCTGTGCGATGGAGAATTTGGATGTAACCAGAATCAAAGTTAATCTTTGAATTCTGAAAAAAAAGATGCAGACTCATTAGCACAGGAAGTACTGCTCAGCACAGGAGGTTCTCATGAACCAAGAGTAAACTGATTACCTAAAAAGCATTTGTTGCATATGCATCTAGTGATCATGAACTTGTTATATCTGTGAATAGAAATGATGGCACCAGCCAATCACATCTACATTTAATACTTTAAAAAATACCACCTTTTTACGAAAGCTGAAATCTCTGCTGGCATAAATGATGGCAATTATATTTAAAATTGGAATTGTAAATCTTTGGTATTGTTGAAAGAGGGTGTGCTGGGTGATCCAAAAACTATGACTGTAAAAACATGAAAAAAGTTCTGAAAAGTCCCTGATAGAAGACATGTAGAATCATCTTTAAAAAGTAAATACAGGTAAGTACAGAAGTAATGGGAAAGTGTGAAAGTAGAAGCAGGGAATTTAAATTACGTGTTAAAAATGCGTGCAGTGAAGAAGAGAAGCTAAAGAAACCAATGAGATATAAGTAGAAATAGAATTAAAATAGGAAGAAAGATTTTAAAGGATATTTAGGAATAAAAATCACCTTAATCCAGGACTAGGTCCATTGCAATATGCAGACTGTAAAATCAAATAATACAGAAAAGTCAGAAATGTTCAATTAATATTTTTTTCAATATTTGAAGAGAAGTAGAAGATGATACAGTGGATGAAATGAGAAGTTTACCATCTCCAGTGAAAGAGAATGTGAAACGGTACCTTTTATAATAAAATGCTATAGAAACAAAGAGCCTGGAGAACGTACAATTAGAAGTCTTAAAGGAATCAGCCAAGGAGCAGAAAGAGCTGAATCACTTGATGATTGAGACATAACTTTAGGATTGGACATGGATAAATTACCTGTGGAAGACAGGCTTGATGGTAGCTTAGATGTCCCAAAGAAAAGCACATAAGGGTCCAGTGGGTAAAAGTTGAACTTAAACAAATTCGGCCTTGAAGGAGACAGATTTTCCTTGTATTGAGGTAATTTAACATGGGAGCAGCTCACCAGGGAAGGCGGCAGACTCATCAGTTGGAGACTAAAGTGACAGGAGATAGCTCTTAAAAGAGTTGCACCTCAGAAAAATTCTGTCCTGTGTATAGACAAGGTCAGGCCAGATGATCAGAGCAGTCCCTTTTGGCCACAGAGTGTATAAATTATAAATTAAACTCAAACTAATTTAGAAAATGATGTTTCAGCCCAAACGAGAAACTAATTTACTGTCTCCTGCATTAGACTCTTCCCTCTTACCATGTCTCCAGCATAACTACATTGATTTTTATTAATTAAAGGCACATGTTTCTAATGTGGTCTGTTTTATGGCCAGTTAGTACTTAGGTTCCTTTTGTTTTGCTGCTGTATGGGCACATGTAATGAATGATATGTAAAAAAGGACTGTAAAAGAACTTGACAGACAACCTGAGAGACAACAGGTGGGCACAACAGCCCCAGTGAAGGGGGCTGAGGGATGGTACAATACCAGGTAGAACTGAAGTGTTCCTGTTGAATAGAATAAGGATGTGCCATCTGGCCAGACATGCCTGAATGTACTGTGGGGGCTTTTCAGCGAGACTGGCTGCTCTAGCAAAAGGCTCAGAAGTGGCATTAAAAATGACGAGGAGAAAATTTTATTTAATTGTCAAAGAATCAGACTCAATAGAGGAAGTCGGCCACAATCCTGTGAATACAGAAAGCACATGCACAGAATCCAGGCCTGCGTAAATATAGATATTTTCAACGTCTTTATTTTAGAGGATGCTGAATGTAAGGATGTTGGTATCCTCAGAGAGGCTGAATCGAGTCATTTAAGTTACTCCTTGAAAACCCTACCTAGAAATATATACTTCTATTCTGCAACAGATACTTCCAAAAATATCTGAGCAGTAAGGGATGTTTTATCATCAGCTCCAAGAAAAGATGGGATACCTCTCCTACCATTTAACGTAAGTTTAGAATGGGTACGCAGTGAGAATGGTTGCTTGTACCAAGTGAGTTTTCAGATTGAGGAGAGTTGTATTGCTTTCTTCCTAATCACTCGGACGGGCAGAGTGTATCTAAACCCAGTGAAAGACACCCTGCTTTCAGTTTCCTAGTGGCATCCTGCCCTTCACTGGGTAATTTAAACATGTCCAGACACAGTTCTACAAGAGCCTGGTTAATTGTTTTTAAAGGATAAAGACAATAAAAGACAAAATGAGCCAGATGATAATCATTCCTCAAAACAACTTGTAATACTTGGAATATAGTGTGCTTCATATATATATACATACACATACACATACACATACACATACACATACCCATACATGTAGAATTATATAAAATGTGTATTATATAGTATTTGCTTACTTATTTGTTTATTTCTGTAGCTAGCTCAAATGGCCATGCTAGATAACCTACAATAATTCCAATACTTCTGGGAAATCATCTTTGATGGACTGGGGAAAATAATCCTAAGACTATATGCAGTGGTAAGCATGCTGACACCTTTGTCTATAGCTGCGTGTGGGACAAGTGTATAAAAGGTGATAGTTTCAAACTATCATGTGTCAGCTCTATCTCAGATGGCATTTAACGTGCACTGTATATGGTACTCTTATCTGTAGCTCTTCCTGGAGCTTGTTAAGAAGCAGAGGCAGTGGTTTGCTAATATCCTCATATATAGAAGTACTGTGCAGAAGTACACCATGCAAACTGAGTGTGGATCATTTGAAAAGTGGAATTTGTCCAGCAATTTCAGTGGGCAACAATTCAGGCCAATACCATTTGTCATCATTCCTGTTTAAAGTCCCAACAGTTGCTTCTGAAGAGTTTTACAAACAGCAGCAGAAGAAAAACCTGTATTTCTGAACAACTAGTTAAAGTCGTGAAGTATTGCAGCTGTCTGAGCAAGAGCAGAGTTCCTCGTGATGCAGTAAGGCAAGACAGGCACCAATGGGGATTTTGCCTGCACCAAAACCCCAAGTCTGGGCCAACAGAGCAGCTTTTTCAGAGGCTGCATGAATCAGTTTGTGTTAACATCATGGCTTGTGGTCCTTGGCACAGGAAGAAGGACTGAAAAAAAAGAAATTCTTAATACATTTCTCAGGGCCCGTTGGTTTTTGCATTATCATCTGTATAGCTGCCTACCTCTCTGGGTGTCTCGTTATCAGTCATAGTGTGGCCTTCCTAGAATGCCATGCATATTTATCATTCAAACTGCTTTTGCAGTCTGCTTTTTTTCTGTAGAAATGCAATGAAGGTATGGTGCAAGCTGAGGTGTTTCTAATATCCCCGTAATTTGGAATTCAGGTGCCTTAAAAGAAATCAGTCATGCTATTCCTTGCCTGGTCAGTTACTTATCTGGAGTTGTTTTATTTTCCCTAAAAACTGAACAGCCACAATCTCAATACAAACATTATTTCGCTTTAATATATCATTACTTATGAAAGCAGAACGATTGATTGCAAAACATGAGTGACTGCAGATAACTTCTTTTGTTTCTTACCACGTTTGGCCTCACCATCTCAATTCTTAGGCGACAACTCTTTTTTCTTCTTCTAGACAAGGCACGTTTCATATTGTATTGCTGAAATGTACAGCTGTGTTTAGTAGCTCCGTCCTCACACATTTAAGAATAGCCGTGCCTGATTTTTCTGAGGTTGTGCCAATATCCCAAATGGCTTCTCTTTTGTTTTTGAGAAGTTAAAGCTTAATTTTGGCATTTATCAGCTCTGAAGTTATGTTTGGTTTCAACAGCTTTTTTTTTCTAACGTTCATCATCCGAAGCGACCCACCGCGATGACGGGGATTTGTCGGGGTGCCGCCGATCGCCCCCCGTGCGCCCATTTCTGGGGGCGGGGCAGGGCGCGAGCCCGTCTGCTGCCCGCGCCATGGCGGCACCCGGCACCCCCCTTGGCGGTCCGCGGGGCCCCTCGGCGTGCGGCGTTCAAGCTGTGTGTCACAGCCAGTCACAACAGTTACTTCAAGCAAATTTTCACACTCTTTGGCTCAAACTGCTGGCAGCATTCCTAAAGACTCTGAGGAAATAATTCCACAAAGTGGCATAAATTAATGTGACTAATTAACATGATGTTAATTATTTGTAAATTGTATGTTTGGATACACATTACTTGAGAGGCATATGTTACATTCAATGTTTACTGAAACAAGTGACTGCTAATCGCATCTCCTGAGTGTTCCTTTCACAACAGTCAGCAAATAGAGGCTTCTCTAAAAATAAAAATTGTGTCCTAAGGGAATGCCTGAACTATAGCACGCAGTGAAATGAGGAACTGGAGTAGAGAGTTACCTTCGTGTCGGCCCGGGAAGCGCGTTGGAATGAGTTTCGTAGGTAGTAACTACTTTCACCTCGTGCGTGAGTCAGGATGTATGTAGCGTATCAGCATTATTTTTAAATGATCCTTTACATGCCCGTGGAAAAAATAAATGGAACTCATGTAATTAAAAGTTGCACACAGGGACAAGACCTCAGTTTAAGTTTGAAAAAGCAACGGTAAAGTGGTTGTTTTCTAACTTTTGTGTTTCTGATGTGATGCTGAATCATTAGCAGTAGATGCCCGGCACCTCCGTGGTAAGTGCAAGGAGGGCATAAATGTGACACGCTCAGTAACCCACAGCTTGCTCAGCACGAGGGCCTCGTACAGTGGGTTGCAGGCTGTCTGCAGGCATCTGCTCCAACACACCTGGTGACAGCTGAAGGTACGCGTTATCCTGAGCCCACACAGGTTCTTGCAGGCTCTGGAGGGCATCGACAGGTGATGCTGATGCCCAGCATTGGAAGCTGCTTTTGTGAACAGGGAGTTTGGTTTTCAGTGACAGTACTAAAGGGGTAAAACAGAGAAATGCAGTGAGTCCCGTGGTGTGGTACCACAGGCCACCACGTCAAATAATCCCTTTGTTAAATTGGCCAAGCTCCCATCATTTAGGATCTTTTTCTCATTATTGCTGCTGGAAAGTTATTTTAGAATACAAGATGGTAAGGCTTAGACACTCTTTTGTAATTTCTAGATTGTATTTCTCCATGATTGCTTAGAGCTATTTTTCTGTCACATCAACATTCTCTTTTCGATTAAATAGCTCTTTTACCTCTCCCATGTTTCCCCCAGTTTCATTTACATGACATCTTTCAGAGTGCAGGTCTATAGAAGCTTAATTACTTTAAATGCTGGGTTATTTTCCTGCCACAGCAGCTCCCTAAACTCATTCGCCACCTGACTGCACATGCGCTAGTGGTGGTGCAAAGGAGAGGGAGGGACCATGTGCTGGAACAGAAACACAGAGAGAGAAATACAGATACATACAAAAAGGGACAGGCGTATGTTAGCTGTGAATTACAGCAGTTTAAGCTGCCATGGTATGACACCTTCAGGTTTCACTTCTCCGTACTGAAAACATTAGCAATTATTTAATCTTTTCTCGTGCAAGGAGCTCTGAACCCTTCCGATCTTCACCTGTTCCAGCTGAAGTTCATGTGTCGTGAAGAGCTGTGATGCTGTGGGTTGCTTTTGGTTACGGAACGTAGATGGCCAGTGCCATGCAAAGCGCCCTCGCGTTGCCTGCCTTGGCCTCCGGCTACCGCTCTGGCAGGGTGCGGGTCTTCCCAAGGTCTGTGGTATTTGTGCCAGCCCCATGGGGACATCTCAGATGGCACCAGACACTTAATATTGGCCATCTCAATCAAGCCCTGCATGACTGACAGTTTTAGAGGTAAAGTTTCATCTCCTGCTGTAAGATTTATGTTATTCCTGAGTTAGCAACCTTGACATTATTGAAATATTATTGAATTTAAAAAATAACCGAAACATTTTCTACAATTTAAAACCAACCAAACATTGTCTTGAGAATTGTTGGAATCTTTTTGCTGCACAGAATATGTCTCCATTTCTTGAACTAGGCAGTTGGTAGCTACAGAAAACTCCGTCTAAGAGAAGCACTTTAACAGCCAGATCCGAAGGGGAGAGCGTGGTCAGTACAGACAGAACATTCGGTGACTGAGGTGACTGATCTGACGGCCTCTGATGTATTTTATTGTGTGAAAAGTACAGATTTTTGAGAAGTGGATTTTCAATCATAGTAACAACCATATCCTGGATACTAGGGAACCCTTTGCATTTTACCCTTTCTCTTCATCCTACTGTACTTCCTATTATTACTTCAATGCGTCAAGACACTCAAGCTTCCCAGTAAAAAAAAGGTTTGGGCTTTTTTTTTTTTTAGTAAAGGCAAATAACATGTTTCCCTAACCTCCTTTTTCTTTTGGAAAGACAGAAACTGCTTTTATTGCAAGCTAAGAAATAAAATTTCATCTGAGGAAAACATCTAGCCTGGAAAATTTCAGCTAAATAATTACAGCTTGGCAAAGACATAAGCAACTGAAACCAACGTATTATATTAAAAAATATTAAGCAAACTTAACTGAAGCTCTTGTCTATAATAAAAATGTACGCAGGCATACATATGTATATACAGTGCTATTTTCTTATATATGTAATGAATAATGCAGTTCATTATTTTTGGAACTGTGTCATTTGCAGTACTCTTTCAAGCCAGCTCCTGAATTCAATGGGGCTCATTGTATATGTAAAGTTTAATACATGCATAACTCTTCTGCAGGATCATATTCTACAATATTAATGTGGTATTCACGTTATGAATATACCTGCCTGAAAATGTAGAATATTTTAAAATACACATACTGGCAATTAAATTACAAAGCCTAGCATTCTACATTTTCGTGCTTTCTTTGTGTAAACCAGTTGTATTATATTGAAAAAAGACAACATGTAACTCCTTTTTTTTCCCCCAAAGAAGTTATTGTGGCTTTTTTAGTCTCTTTTTTTTTTCTTCTTCTCCAAGTAGAAGAAGGGAAGAGACAATACACTCAAACACAGATTTTACATTTTGCTTGTTTAGGGATGATTTTGACAGTTGGGTGCATGAGTCCTCTGCTGGCAAGGGTGGGGTGGAAGCCCCAGTTGCTGTTGTTCTGAGGTGCAGATGTTCAGCAGGCTGATTTGGGACCTTTGTTGACTTAGCTCTACTTGAATAAAGAGCCTTCCACAAGCAGATACTCTGAAAGTCTGTGTTGTGACCGGGAGTCTGGTCTGTATGAACTCTCTTGACTGTTAAGTTCAAGGGAAAACTCAACTCTGTGCATGGATGGGCAACTGAGACTGGGATTTGGTGCCGAAGTTCTACAGACTACAACAGCAAAGTTCTTTTCAGAAAGCTACAACTTCCAGCCACATTTCAAAAGAAACTTAGAAGAGCTTTATTATTCCATAGTTCATAGTGACTCAGAATTCTTTGTACAATGCATTTTTAGATAAATAGAAATAGGTGAGTGCAGGGAAATTTTCTGTTCTATAAAAGCAAAAATACAATTTTTGAGGTTTTGCAGTCATGCTGAAATCATATTAAGGTTTTTGAAAAGAGAAACAAGAGGGTGAAGAATTATATAAAAATAATGACTAACAGCAGGTCTGAAGTCTATTTCACATAGAAATGCTTATATATCTCTTCCTCAGCTGAAATATTTTTCTTAGCATTTAGGTATTTCCTACACATTTCTGACATTGGTCAGACAACAACAAAAACCTGAGGATAACTCAAAATATTTTTTACAAGAAAACAGATTACTGATTTTTTGAAAATTAAAAAATAATTATGATCTCACTCATATATTGCTTTTAGCCAGGCAATTGCTAGCCGACTCAGACAGCAATTGAATCAATTACACTGGCTAGGCCACCCTTAAACAGGTGAGAAAGGGTCCTGGCAGTTCCTGTCTCATGTGGCTCTGCTCAGTCATGTGAAGCAGAGCCACTACTTGCAATAAAACAAAACAAAACAAAGTTAGGGTAGGACAGAAGGTAAATAACAGAAATTGCAGGGAAGAAATTGCAGCCTGCAGGCGGAATTAATCATCAGAGCTGGTGTTGGGAGATACCCGGGAAGTATGTCTGGAGAAGTCCCATTGCACTGAGCACACGTTCTCAGGACCATGGGTTTGGGGACCTGCTCTCCCCAACGGCAGAGTCCTTCAAGGCTGAAACCTTGCCCAGGCAGTAGGTCAGCGGGAAGGAAAGCTTTGGCTTGTCTGATGGCCTCTCAATCTTGCAGACGTTTCAGGCACAACCCAACCGTGATTAATTGGAGGAGAGGACAGGCCGAGACCTTGTAGAACCAGCCGTATGACGTGAATGGAATTTTAAGGACCTGACAGAGACCCCAAAGATTTGGCAGGGAAAACTGACTTCCATTCCACTTAACTATTTGCAGTTTTCTTTTGCCCGGTGACAATATTCCCTGTGCTGAACAGCCCGTATGGACGGTTGTGAAGTCCCAGTTGTGAAGACCTGCAGTGTAAGGCTGACAGTCAGTGCTTGCTAATCCCACAGATGTCACTGGGAGTTTGACTAGAGCCCAGACACCAAGGCACCACAGGGAATGCAGTTTTCCTTCTGAATTCCTCCAATCTCCAATGATATTTTGAAATATCCCTAAAGAAATTGATTTGAGAACTGCAAGAATCCGACATGGATCATGAAAATTGTAACCAAAGCTATTGCAATCCCACACTGCACTAAGGAGAAATGGTATCAAATGTCTCTGAATTATTTTGCAGTATTGAAATAATTTCAGACACATAATTTCTGCAGCGTTTTCTAGGGAATAATTTAAGTTTCAAAACTGCTCTTCCTGATTTTGTTTTCTTGATATTTTACATCATTTTAAACTTTCATTTTATTTTGTTTTTAACTTCTTATATTATTTGGAATTTTTCAGAATTTTTCAGCCTCATAGCAACAGCAGCTATAAATTCATCACATATATACAGTTATATTCTAACTGTAAGGTTTATGATGATGCAAATCCCCCTAAAAATTCAAGAACTGGATTTCTAAAAAAAATGGGTTACAACTGTATACCAAGGAAGGTCATCAAAACTTAACTGTAGTGATTTTCAATGTATATTTTAATGCATTCCAAAAATTGATCTGCCTTCTGGAATCACTGCTGCCATCTCAAGTCCAAAAGGTGTTTTCTGAATCTAATAGTATTAGATTTTCAAGAGTCTTCATAGGGTGTAGGATGAAGGTTGCCTGCAGATAAAGCCACTGGGAATAGACCCCATGATAAGAAAATGTAATGGGGTGAGGAGAAACTTAAGGAGGGCTGGCTGTTTGTTTTTTGTTTTTTTTTACTTAGAGGTTGATTTTGTTTGTGAAACAGAAATGGAATAATCTCCAACAGGATGTAGGGAGCCAAAGGGTCAGGTTAGACCCCTAAAATTCGCACTACCTCTCTGGCTGGGCCAAGTGAACATCTGCTGCCTCTTAGGGAGTTTAATATTCAAGTCAGCACCCTGAGTTACATATTAATTTCCTACTGTCAAATTAAGGCCAGTTATTTTAGAATGTGTTTCACCTACTGGCAAAAATTGTGCCAATATATTAGATGATTTTAGCTTGAGCATATACTCATTCACAAAAATAACCAGCTAAGGTAAGGTTAAACTGCAGGCATATAGCTTTTTTGTCTATGGGTCACCTTTCTTTTAGGAGTTTTTCTGTTGTTGGTTATATCCTTGGAGTATGCATGTCCCTTCACACAGAACTAGAAAAGCTTTTGTTGCCACATCCATGAAGGACATATTTGTGTTCCTCACTTCTCTGCCTGGCGTGTGACACACAGGACAGAATATACCCACCAGCCTCTCTGGTTTTGTGTGACAAGACACAAGTCCAGCTGTTATTAGGACACCTATTGGCACTGTACATCTCAGAGATGATGAGTTTCAGGTATGTAACCTTTCCAGAACGAAAAACCACCCCAGCAGCTCCACATCAAAATTAGACTCATTCAAAAAGTCACATGAAGATAAAGTTCAGATCTTAGCTGTAGTCTTAAAAAATGTGATGACATTCAGTGATTCATTTTAATAACTTTGTTATAATATTGTCACAATTTGCCTATCCATTACCTGGAGATCTGTAATGGAGAGATGTCATTTAAAAGTGCAACAGCGTTGTTGCTCACTTGATTTATAGTCCATTCTTCTCCCTAGCTTTCTGGCCTGCAGTGGGATTTCTATTGTTGTCTGTTGTTAAATCCCAGCATAATGGGTACCACAGCTGCGGCGGACAGCTGTGATTTTTACTGACTTCTGTAACTCAGCCTTGCAGTTCAGTGCTCAGCCCATGTGTTTTGAAAATGGATTTAAAAACCGTAAGTGTATCTGTTGTTTCATTAACAACAGGCGATGTTTATTTTTTTGAACTTCACACTGTTGAAACTGAGAGAGAACACGTGTCTGTTTTTAGTTTAATATGGGTATTCCCTGTGCGCTTAATGAGGGAATGTATAGGACAACTGTTTTGAATGTATACAGAATGTAAACCCTTGGTGGAGTGTTTAACTTTTTGAAGCTACATTTAATTTCAAACTCTCGTGAAAGGTAAAATAGTCAAAAAACACTGAAGGAGTCATATGATCTTACTACAAAGACAGCAGGAATCTGGTATCTATTAGCCAGGATCCTTAGTACCTAACACCATGTTTTCATGTTTGAAGAAGAGCTTTTTGCCAGCATTTACTAACTCACTCCTTTTTTTCCCTGCACAAAAGCCTTAGAAAAAGTACCTTCATCATCCCTGAGCTGAAATTGAATTGGTATACCAGCTTTTCACTAGAATATCCCAAGACATTCAACTTGTCATGTTGTGTGTTGGATCTTGTCCATTGAGTGACACCTGATACCTCATATAATTGAGCAAGAATTGTATGCTGCTGTCGTTAGGATTTGCACTTAATAACAGGTAACACACGCTTACATGTAACTTGCTCGAAAAGCTGAATATGTCCTCCAAACAACTTTTACTGCAAGAACATCTGTAAACACACGCTCTCCCCTTGTCACTTCTCTATGGAACAAAAGAATAGGGAAGACAATATATTCGCGCACACTGAAATCGAGCAGTGTACCCAAAAAGCATCCCAAATTTAGCTATGTGTACAAAACCCCCTGAGAAGTAAGAAGTCTCTGACAGGTGAAATAAAGATGTCACCCAACAATTTGGCCTCTCTGTTTTATACCTGATATGCCAGTGAACATCCCATAATATCGTAAAGCAAATCTAGATTACTGAATGGTTTGCAGGTGAAAAGCTTGGTGCTAACTACACTTTGAATTTTTAAATAAGAAGTCCTCCATTGCATTAGGTAGAAATCTGTTTTCTGTCAACATGCAGGCACTCCAACCTAGGATTTTAAAAGGAAATATCAGTTAATAGTGAATCTGTCTCCAGGCTGTATGAGCCTCTCTAATGTGTAATTTCTGGAGAATTGCCACAGAACTATTTTGTATCCAGGACTGAGGCATGTAGCACTCTCCATGAGATTCGGTGTGATAGAAAAATGGCAATAAAACCTTCAGTCTCTCCAGGAGGAGGCACATTTGTGTAGTGGTTGGCCATTTTAAAAATCATTTGATATCTTGTAAATGCATAAGAGTATTGAGAATTAGCAGTCTGTTTTTCTTGTGTTGCAATAGGAGGGCAGGTGGTTTTCTAGCTCTTGTCCAGGTGAGAGCCAGTCTTGCTGGCAGCAGTGGTATTTTAAGAGAGGAAATAGTGTCGGTATTTCCACATTTTTATCTGATTACAATAGCTATTTAACAAGATTCTTTACACTCTCAGTCAGGAAGGATGCTAGCTGCAATCTGTTAATTAAAACTGGAAAGGGTTGGGTTTCCTTGGAAGAATCTTGGTCGGCTGTCAAGTGAGTGGTCAGTAAGGACACTGGGTACTTATGACAATATTCAGCTTCTAATTGGCAGGGTCAAATTCTGTATTGGATTGATAAAATTAGGAGTGTAAGGCTGTAGAACACAATGTAATAATAAAATTAATTACCTTTGATATCTGTAAAATTAGGATAGCCAAGAACATTTTGGATATATATGATTAAAACTTCTTGGGTTTCGAAAACAAGATTTGCCGCTATGGATCAGCCTATGGTTTACTGTTCCTTTTGAAGTAGTGTGATTTTTAGCTGGTTTAATTCAGAGACTATCACTGTATTAAAAAAAACAAGTTTTTCTAAAAAACCTTTTCACCTAATTATGATTTACATGACCAATATAATTAATATGATAACATTGGTAATGTTTCTCACAAATGTCCCAGTAATGGTGTTATCCATTTTTTCTTTTTTTTTGTGTTTACTCTTTGCATCTGTGTGCTGTTGATTTTTCCTGTTAATAGCTTATTTAATTTTGTACTGTCTTGTAGAATAACTTTCCATTACATGAAATACCTCGCATACAAGATCAAATATTGCGCTATGTAGTCCTCTCATTAAAGAATCAGTAATCTGTTTTCTGTATTGTACGTAGCTTGTTCAAAGCGGGAGCTTGCAAAAGTAGTAGTAAGACATCTCCAGTCTGTTTTTTATTTCCCTCGATATAAAAGGAGCAGCTGGATAGAATCTGTCTGCCATATTAAATAACAGCTCAGTAGGAACTGCTTCTCTTTCAGAGAAAGTCTAACACTGAAAAACTTACCAAAATGTGCAGACTGGAGATTCTACTTTAGCTTTTACTTTAATTCATCCTATAGGTCATGTCCAGGTATACGTTGCTACTTCTCTACATGGGATTTTTAATGAATGTATTTTGGAGTATTTAAATTAAAACCTAATAAATTGAAGGGAACATTAGATTTTTTTCAATGGAAGGATGTAAAGTCCTGAATTGGATGAAAACCCTATAAAAATATTTTTGGTGGTGGTTACAATGTGCATGGTCACATATTAAGTGTGAAGGTAAAAGCAGTGTGTAAGGATTTTTCAGAGCTCTGTGCATGATGAATCTTCAAATTAGATGCAAGTTACATATTTTGTTTAAATTGTGTAGCCATTTGTCACATAGCCTGGTAAAAAGCTGCAAGTTAGAAAGGGTATGTGGAATTTTACACGGCTTAAAATATCTGAAGAGCATTCTGTTTAGGTGACATCTTCAACTATTAAGTACAAGGTACTCACCATTGGAGTGCCAGATAAAATGTTAAGACAGCTATTTGGCATGTTAGACTATTATATGTACTTTTTCTAAAATTTATGTGATTGTACTTGTTAGATTCTTAAAGGTTTTCCTTTGTTTGCAATCAAGATTTGTTGGCGATTATACTTGGAATATGTTTATGCAGGTGTACACAGACACACACCCTTAGACATCTGTATAAAATAATGAGGTAACAGTTTATACGATAATGAACTCTTTATACTTAAATGTTGGTTACAGATTCATTATGCTGTTTGACATCATCATATTGGTATGTTAAAGCCATGAATAATTCTTCTTCTGTAGCAGACTAAGACTGTATGATTAAAAGAATTGAACAGCGGGAAAGCAGTAGTAGTAGTTAACCAGAAGTTCACCTTACTGAGTTAAGTTCTCCGATTAAACTCACGTCCACTCCAGTGTGAGGGGATGTGAACAACTTCATGCAAACCTTTTCCTGCCCGTTACCTGCAGGAAAGCAGTTGTTACAGGTTTCAGCTAATCTGAGGGTAGGATTTTTGCCCAATAGATTACAGTGCATCTGTGCATAATTGCCGTATCGGGGCTGCTCCGAGAAGCTGCTGCAGGAGATCAGGCACCAGCAAGGGGACCCCTGGCAAACTGATGGAGGTGGAGGTACACAGTCTGGTCCGGCAGACATGAGCCATGTATGCTGAGGCCAGCTGAGGTGCGGCATCAGGAACTGAGTTAACAGGATCTCGTGCCACGTTGGCTTGCTGTGGCATGGAGGTGTGTCCATGCCATGAAGAGAAACCCTCCAGTTGCTGAGGAAAGGCCAGGGGGAAGACTCTCCTACGAAATCATAGAAATGAAGGGAACGTGTTGCAGAACTGGTTGCTTTTTCATTCTGGGCCTTTCTTAAGGTGATTGTACAGGATTGTACTCCTCCCTCTTTGTTTTCTTTTTCTTTTGGAAAGGAATTTAAAAAATAAGTGAACAAACACATACTACCTTTGGTGAGGGAGATCAGTAAAATGCATGTGCCCACAGGATGGGTTACAAAGACAACTTTGGCATTAGAGTGCAGGTTCCAGTGATATTCCCTTGACAGCAAAGGAGGAATTATTCTGGCAGCTGCAGTTCCTATAGTAATAGAAGAAGCTCGTGCAGTAAGGAACTCTGTTGTTTTTATTTATCTTTATTGTTATCATCCATAACAAGACATATCAGGGCCTGTCCCCATTGACTCTCCTGCTCAGAGTACTGTAGTTCAGTGCAAGACCTCTGCTCAAAAGCTTATTAAGAAGAGATTTAACCCCAGAGTCATGGAAGTTACTGCTTTAGAAAATGATGCATAGCCTAATTCATCACATAAGAAGAACATGAGTTAGTCTTATATTCAGATGTATCTGTGATGAATACGGTATATTGGTATCGATTTATAACATTTTAACAGAAACTAAGAGAAGCTATTGTGGTAATCTAGGAAACAGCTGATTTTCCTCAATTTTTTCCAGTTGTTACTTACCAATGTACTTGGCATTGGATCTTAAAACTTTTACCTCTGATATAGAAAGTGTAGGGGAAAATGGAATCTGCCTGATAGTCTGGCTGATAGCTTTGTTCAGAAAACAATAGTTTTCATCTTTTAATTAATATCACCTGATTCATTCTCCAGATCATATATTTTTTTCATTTTGCTGCTCTTGTTGTGTGTAATCCACTCCTTGAGTTTTTCCTATTGGGAAAAAATGTGTGGTTAGGTTACTTTTTCCCAGCGTTCCCCCAGTTAACTCCAACTTTGCCTTCGTGCATGTTACAGTGTATCCCAGAAGCTCTTGACTAATTTCAATAACTAAATAATCTCTGAGGTGGAAGCAGCATTTCTTAGTGTTCTGTAATGATTCTGAGAAACAAGATTAAATCGAGTGCAATGATGACGTAGGAACCAATTCACTGTCATGAATAGAGCATATTTAAATTGCATAAACATTTTATATTACAGGTTTATATTAACAAAGTCCAGGGTGAAGGAAATAAATTCAAAATCCGCTCTTCAAGCCTGGAAGCACGTGCCTCAGTCTTACCTGAGGAGAGGAGGAAGCTGCTGCAGAAACTAACTTTATTCATGTGGTAGAGAGTGACATTGCACCAGATGAAAAGGGTCATCACTCCTGAGCTTTAAACAGTCTTTTAAACATCCTGCATCCAGATCTTTAAGTGATTTGGAGCTAGGGTTGCAGAACTGACCTTAATGCAATATTCTGGAGGGAACTGGCATAGCTAGCGGTGATAGATTTTACATATTCTTGGCAGCATTTCCAACCTTTTGGCTGGAGTAGCTTACAGAGGCCCTTCGGAAAGCGTTCGGTGGCCCCCCCGTCCTGTTGTCTGACTACAGATGTGGTTGTCCTGTGATCCAGGTAAAGCAGGAACTGACCATATGGCAGTCACACACCTGTCCATATGTGCCTCCTGAGCCATGACAGGACATGTAAGCAGCCTCCATCATGTCACAAAGGGCATGAGCACTCCCAGCATGTGATGGACGGGAGGCTGTGGAGCTCCATAATGCAGGAGAAAGCAGCGAGGCTATCCCAGCAGGCACAGCTGGCCTGTGGGCTGGGCCTGGGCAGTCCTTCATTCAGAGCACCCCTTCAAATCAGACGGCATGCTGCCATATTTGCTGCCTCTGGTTTCTTTCAACATGATGTTTAGAGCTCAGGCAAACTGCAGTCTTACAGTCTGGTCAGATGTTTATTTCAGCGGCAGCTAGGCCTTTTAATTTAGTTAGATGCTCTCAGAAACATCCTTGTTATCAGTTCATAGCGGTTGCCTCCTGGGTGAGTGCAGTTCCCCAGTAAAGATCTAAAAAGCTCCAGGAAAGACTGGGTCTGGTGGCACAGAACATCTTCCAAAACTCTTTCCACAGCCACATATTAACTACCGAATTTAGGCTAACAGCTACAGATCGTCCAACGATGTTGACTTACTTGCTAGCAATAGTAAGCTCAATAACCCTGTGAGAGCACAATGCTAATCAGTCTCTTATCAAGTCTCTAACCAGCCTGGAAAATGCGTTATGTCTTTGAAGAGCAGAAATTCATGTATTTGTCATTTTTTATTTTCCTTCCTAGCACTTATAATAGCTTTATGCCGTTATGCTCCATCTTCTATGAGAAGCCTGATATATTCTCACAGGTCTCTGCTTTTCCACTTCTTCTCCTGCGTTGTGAAAATGCATGAATGCTTAGTTTGCGAGTAGGTATAGGAAAATAGTTATGTTTAAAACACAAGTTCATATAAGAATGTTTATTTCTTGCAACATGTTGTATTCTGAGGCTCTATATCGAATCTACATGATAAGTTATCCTTTTTTTTAGAACTATTTTATATCAGTGCTGGTTAATAGCTGATTTTTTAGTGCTTTAGTTAATTTCTTCCATATAAGTCGTCTTTATTTCGTGGATTGCTCTGAAATAAAATTTCTTTAATGACAATTTTCTTAAGAGGTAATTTACTACCATCTCATTTTGTCTGACCTTTAAATTAGTATTAAGCAACCACAATATTGGAAGATTCGAACAAATGCAACATAGATTTATCAAAGTTATTATCCCGAACTACACTGATACCTAGATACAGGAAATGTGGTAGATTGGATATTAGAGTTCAGCATTTGTACCAGCTCACACATGGGAAATTATTAGTCCAGTTCAACAAGGTGGATGTTAGTAGTGGTATTGCAGAACAGAATGGGGCTGAATAAAAAAGAGATGACAACAGATTACGTTAAACAGAGAACTGTCACACTGGAAGGAGGCTATCAGCAGAATTTTTCAAGGATCAGTCTAGAGGACTTGACTTACTTAACATTTTAATTAATGATGTTGGCACAAAATGTAGAAGTAGAGGAATGGAATTTGGTAGTGGCAAAATATTGTGAGGCATCATTAATATAAAGGATGATCAGAATATTACACAGGAAAAATGTTCTAACCTTGGGGACTCAAGTAATAGAAATGAGATGGAATTTAAGAGTAAGGATGGCACTTAAAGGCTGCTAAAAAGAATTTCTGCTAGAGACTTATCAGTTGAAAATGATGGAGGAGGCAAAAGACCTGTGTGTAACAAGAATAACTATGAGTCACCGATGTGATACAGCTGTGAAGAAAGCGATGTGATCCTAGAAAGCATCAAATGAGATATTTCCTGCGAAGACAGGAAAATGTTAATGTTGTAGCAGCACTGGAGAGCTCACTTTTGAAAAACTGGCCACTCATTTTTAAGAAAGATGAAATCCAGGTGTAACAAGTGTTACGAAGGGCTATAGGGGTGATTAGAACAATACAGGAGATTACGTTGTGAGAGCAAAGTAAGAGGTTGTGGCTTGTTTAGTCCAGTCATATAAGGTTGAGAGGAGACTGGATTGGTGTTCGCATGCTCTTCAGGGGAGGAAGCAGCAGAATGGGAGAAAAGTGGCACTTGGCACTAAAACAAATGGATATGAGTGAGTATAGGCTGGAAATTGGAAAAATATTTCCAGTTGTCAGATCAATGGGTCTGAATCAGTAGTAGCAGTGGAGGAAGAAATGGACCGGTTTTAAGACAGAGCTCAGTAAGCTTGTGGAAGAGATGGTATGATGTGATTTGCTGAGTCAGTAGGGGACTAAATCTGCAGATCTATGATGTCTTATGTTCTTCGTTGCTGTTGATCACCTATGTATGCATCATACGTGGCACAGCTTGCTTAAAGCGTGTAGGTTATTTATCCTCAAATTGATATTGAACAGCAAAATGCAGCCTTTCCTTGAGAGGTGTCCTCATTCATACCTAAAACGTTGCTCAGAAGTACTCAGATATCCTCATTCATATCTAAAACACTGCTCAAAAGTGCTCAGACTTAGAAGATTTACATATTTATTAGAGGTGTTTTAGATTGTACAAAAGCTGGATTGTGTTCTAAAATAATTATGGAATTATTCATATTTACGTTAAGGCTGCATTACATAATTATGGCAAAAGAAAAGCAAAATTAGTGTAAATAAAAGTTGCTGGGCTGCGAGGAGGACGTAAAACACTTTTAATACCAGTAAAACTCAGGTCTTCTTTGCTGACACAATTGCGAACCTTAGAAAATACAACAATCATAGTGTCTTCTCTATCCATTATATGTTCATTTCCACAGCTAATTCACTGGAACAGTGCGATAGTAGGTTTTACTTAAGTGAGAGGTTGAATTTGACTCAGAATATAAAAAGAACTTCTTGGAGGTTATGATACTTGTGATGTGAATTCCACCAGTAGAAATTCAAACGTACATCATTTCTAGCAGGATAATAAAAGCGAAGGTTCTGGGCAGCTAAAAATGTTGATCTTTAGATGCCTATCAGTAAGAACCAACTATACAGGAAAGTTTTCCTGTTAAAAATATTTGTAATGCGCTAAATTATTTTCTGACTTTAGGAAGTAAAAATAATTTTAAAATCTATGCAGGAAAAGAAAGGAGCTCTGGCGAGCAAAGCAAGTCTAGGTTGTCCAATTTCAACTGTGAAGTTGTTCTTCACATTAACGCCCCTACAGTAATGGATTTGGGGTGGGGGGCGTGGGTTATGTCATAGTAGAGCACTTTAAATGACAAGAGTTGTTATTAAAAGAAAGTTGAAGAAAATTCTTAGGGAGGAGCATCTTGGGTTTGCCTGGCTCACACTACTGAAGAAGACTTGTCTTGTTTGTAAAAAATTTTAATATTATAGTTACAGAACCCTCTGGGCTTTCTTCAGTGCAAAGTATCCGCTGCTTTACCACTATAAACATTGCAGAAGCTTGTGCATAGGTTTCTGCAAAAAAAGTGTTCTTCCAGTATAAACATCCTTTTTGCAGAAAGCTGAAACAAAGAAAGAAGGCAGTACACTGACATGTTGCTAAGCAGCAAAAAGAACATATGTCAAGAACCATCTATGTCTTTTGTATTACTGCACTTCCTTTCCTCACACCTTCATCACACAAGCTGTTATGATTCTCATGTACCCATAATATAGAGAGACATTGACACAGAAGCTAGTTTTTCCTCTGTTTCTTCTCCATTTCCTTTTTAAAAAATCTAGTGTTAAAGACAGGTCCCTGGTGGGTCTAAGCTGGTTGAGACATTACTGGTTTCAGGTCAGTCCAGGGCTTTAGGCATTTTCGGTGTAGCTGATTAATTCATTAGCTGATGGGCATCATGCTGAAGTCTTTTGGGCCTGGGTTTTTCTCAGAAACGAAAGGAAAATCTCACCAAAAGGGAGAATATTAACCTTAGAAATAAAATTTGCCTCTAGACCATGAGGAGGTCAGCGGTATTCTGCTGCTTTCCTTTGGCTGGGGTGCTTAAGACCTGCAAAATGGTGACTGCCAGGAAAAAAGAGGTAATTTGAAAACACTACCAAGCGGGAGTTTTGAGATGGCTTACACTGACCACTAATTTAAGTTGCTGACCGTGTGTCTTATTCACTGAAGTAGGTGTCGTTTCTTCATAGCAAGTTTGCACTGAAAAAACGTTAAGGTCTCCCTCTTGCTCTCTTGTAAGCATTTATTTGTATGAGTAGTTTCAGTGACATGTATTTGTAAAGTGTCGTGTATTAAAGACCTTTTGCTAATTGATTATGTTTTTTGCAAGGATGTATTTTATGGTAATCACATTCCATGGTTTTAAAAGCGTTTATTTACTGTGAAATTATCACAGAGCACTTTCAGGACACACCGTCTTCCTGATAACAAATGTCTCCTGAAATGAGAAAGAGCTTTTCTTAATGTAAAATTTCAATACTGGGATTATTTTTTATTAGTACAGCTATTTAATAATCTCTTCCAAGTAGTTTCATATTTTCAAGGTCAAGATTGTTTAAAAGGACTAATGGGACCCAAATTTCTTTTCACTTCTATCAGACCAACTATGATGAAGTAATGGTGTTCTGCAAGTTGGCGTTGGAACAACAATTAATACATCAGCCAGGATTCATCAGCCAGGGCATGTGCCTTTTTCCCTATGTGCCCTATGACTGTATGACTAATAAAATGCCGATTTTTATTGTGTGTGGTCCAGCTTCAGAATAATAATCATCCTTGAAGATTAAATTAATGAAAAATCAATTTAGCAATCAAATATTTCAGCCATAGTAGGTGGCTGAGTTAAGAAAGTATTATAAGCAGAATATAATTTCTTCAGCCATATAGGCAGCTGTTGAATTTCTTATTCAACCATCAATTACTACAAAATAGTTAGATGAAATTACAATTAAGTAATGGTTGCAAACCACACTGTTAAAGCACATGTGGAAGCAGCTGTAGTTATTTTAGAAGTGACCATTCTTGCTGCTTGCTGTTGCTCTTCCTCTGGAGGTGACTGACCTCAGAGGGGGACTTCTGTCACGTGCTGCCTTGCCAAGCCACCTTCAGCCCCCCCAGACCCCTCGTTTGGAGTAGGAGCCGTCCCAAGGGCCGTTGTGCTTTCTCCCCGTGGGCTGGTAACTGCCAACAGGGTGACAGCAAGCAGCTGAGGCTGCTCACGTCTTGCGTTGCTCCCGCTCCGCCTGCCGCCTGGCTTTGCCCGTGAGCTCGGGTCTTGGCTCACATGGAGAAGTCGTCCTTAGCCCCTTTCACAGTGATACGTTTATAAAAGCATGCTTTGTGCCTGCATGCAAAGAGGGATAAGCTGTACCTGAATAATATCCGTTTACCTCCTACTACTGTGACTCCTCTTGGAACGTTGCTGTGGTACAGATTTCAATAATATTTACATAGTACAATTATACTTTTATCAAACTGTGTGTAGATTAGGAACTAGGCTATTTAGAGTGGTATTTGCAGTGAAAGTATCTGCAGTAAGCTTTCTGTTTCAATTCCCCGCATGTTCAGCACCCATCTTTATGACATGAGTGAAAATAATTAATTGCTCCTTGATGAAATAATTGCCCCCAGTTTACTGTGTGCCATAGGACATTATAGAAGACATGGGAGAGGCTTTGAAATTTGCTCTCTCCCCTTTCAAGGGAAAATGATGATAAACTAAGGAAGACTTTGGAGCTCATCATAAGCTTGTGATTCCACTTCAGGGCTCAACTGCTCACAGAAAAGCAGTGACATAATAATGCGGTCCAAGTCTTTCCTTTTTATTCATGGTACAAGTTTTTTTTCATACTTACCATCTCTCTCTCAGAGCATTATATGCTCGCTTACATACTTGAGGGGAAAGGTTGTTCTCTGCAAGCTTATCTGGTGCAAATTTCCAGCTATCCTGTTTTAAAACATTTGCTAGTAGGCATACGTATGCAATGCACCATGAACAAATGCCAAAAAAAATCTCACAAAAACTTATTTTGTGTGTTGAAAGAGGATGTGGGTTCAGATGTGCTCCAACACTGCACCACTACTATGTCCTTTTAGTAGTTTTACATGTAGGCGTTTGCTATTAGGTGTTTGCTATTGTTAAAAGTGACAGCTACATCCCCCTCTTTAGGCAAGCCTTTTAAAAATAAGTGTGATTTACATATGGTTTGCATATTTTAAATCATAATTTACATATGCTAATTGACAGAGCATTGCGGTGCCAAATGGTATTGCATGTAGTCAGCCTAAATTGTAAGGAGTTACAGGAAAGTTTGTCTGCTCAAAGGCAGGGTCCTTTCTGTGTCTCAGGAAAGACTGAATCGCTGTTGACTCTCCCCGGTGATGCTGAGGAGAGGTTCTGTATTGCATGCTTCAAAAGTCTGAGTAAATAAACTCAATGGTCTGTCCCGTTTTCAAAATAGATCTTGCAACTGTGGAAGAGAATCATCCCTTGCTATCAATGTCTTTTGTGACAGTAACTTTGTGCCAGATTGTATAGAGATTTGCTCTTGAAATGAGCCTACGTTTCTGTAACATTTTCAAATTTTCTTGTAACCATGCAGAGGAGTCGGGAGGTAGAACTGTGGTGTAGAGTGAACCAGATGAACACTCCACTTTGTGGCATGGACTGTCATGACCTGGAAAACAGCAATGCTGCAACATGAGATTCGTTTCTGCAAATCGACAAGGTGTTTTCCAAGAACAAGCAAGATCAGTGGGATACTCAAAAATATGCATTGGAGGAAGCTTCCACGTTTTTTCTCAAAAAGGTGTTAGATAGGAAAGGGCACAGTAGGGAATAACTCCTTTAATGATATTTAGGTTGCTGAATGTTGCAACAGTTGACCCATTCTGGAATAATCTTGTGAAGGGCGCCCATTGGGATCCTTCTGCTCTGTAGCAGACACACTGGCATCAGTTTATATATTTTCTAGGCCACTATGTTTCAAACAAAAGCAGATTCATATTACTACTGTCAGTGATGCATTGAGAAGAAAAAGTGAAAAAGACAACAAGAAAACCTGTATAATTTTCCATTACAGTGACACCAGTGTGATATCAATAATATGGATCATCCATCATGCAGCCGCGTGTTCCTGCGGTTAGCAGATACACAAGTGGCCAGTGACTCTTTCCTTCAACATACCTCATGTTGCCAGCGGTACGGTTTTCATTCAGTGTTTCCACCAGACTCCCACTTAGTATCACAGTTAATAAAGACAACATAGTAATTCCTGGTGAATCTAGGAGAATGATTCATAGCCCAGTAAGCAGTTGGAAGAATCCCCCGTAATTGTCATCTCACTGTGCCCATGAAGAGACATCCATTGGCAGTCACCCTCTGGGGACTAGTTTGCAAACCTGGCAGGGAGCACTGCTACATTTGCCTAAGATGCGTCAACCCAACGTACCGTGGTCGGTATAGTGAGTATGGTGTATGGGAAGGACTTGATTATTCCACATCAGTCGGCTAGTTACATAAAGGTTAGGTATTTCAAGTAGATCACCACAGAATATACTGAAATATTCTGAATTTCTGGAATCACTGGGGAGAAAAAAAAGACACCCATGACATAGATATTGTCACTTTTTTCATGATAGCGGAGTGTAAACATAGAAGTTTCTCTGAAAAAAAGTAAGAATTCTTCTTGGTTTCTGATAGCATTTGGGTTAAATTTTACTCCTTATAAAGTAAACATCACTTTTTCTTGACACTGCTAAGAATGTCATTCCTCAAGTGTAACTTGTAGCTCTGATTCAGTAAACAAAAATGTTGTTTTGTTAGTGCTACCATTTGCTCTTAAGTCTTCTCACAGTTGCATGAAAACCTGTGTTGTGAAATTCAGCCATTCCCATCACCTTTCTGGAGATTCTGCAGCTTTAGGTACATTTATCACTACTCAGAACATACGGAGCACCGATAACTTAACAAACAAGTGGCAAACACAAAGTCTTCAATGGAAAGGCTTTGGGTGACCTGCTTGTGAGCGACTTCCATGTGAGTACCCCTTTGAAGGACACTGAGTGCAGCAGACAGCTGACGACATGGGAGAGTAAGATGTGAATGGGATGTCATACAAGTGATGAAACTTGAGGGGAAAAAGCAGGTGGAAATAACAGAGAAGGAGCAAAAGTTCAGCTCCCCTACGCAGCATCCCCACGCAGAGCGAAGGCTTCCTGTGAAGTTGCCTCTTTGGGGGTGTAGCCTGCCATCTGCCTCGGAAGTGGTGGATTTTTAGGAGAAGTTAAAGGTGAGAAATGTCACTCAGAGCCACTGCTTGTGACTACGCTGCACACCACCTCATGAGAATAGCTCTGGGAAATCGAGCTGATGCTGCGTCGCCAGCACAGCGTGCGTGTGGTTGGAAGCTCCTGTTCCACCCCAGCAGGGTATTGTGTGAGTGTGTAGGCACAGAGGATTAGCCTGAAGAAATTCAGGATCACTTCGCTAAATGTTTATTGCTCCCGGAGTGGGCACGTTATGTAAACACAAAGAACATACTGTAAGAGAGGGTCGATATTTTCTGAGGTATAGGTCCCTATATACTGATATGAGTTTCATCTGCAGTAATGGGTGAGACTTGATTGCACGGTGTGACAAAATCAAACCACCCCATGAATCTTCTCTGCAGTTACGTGACACACGTCGTGTTATATGGTGCAGTCAATGTGGGCACCTACTGGGTACGAAGCCCAGGGGAAAAGAGTCTTTAGTATCACATTGGTTGCTGTGAGTTGTTTTCTATATTCAGTTGAATACACTTAAACATTTAATGAGTTATTTATAAGTTCCAAGCCATAGCTCAGACTGATTTCAGTAATTTCACTCTTTTCCAATGGCAAGCAGAACAGCCATCCTTTTTGACGAACCACTTGCCTCTGACGTTCTTGCGAAGGCAGGAAACAACAAGAATTTCAGGCTCAAAAGCCTGCGAGAATGAACTCCTTCATATGATATTTAGCACTTCCTAGCTCTAACCAGATGTGAGGTATGCAAGAATAACCTTTTAATTTACATCTCTAGCTGTGCTGATTCTAGGAGCAGGATGATAGGAGGGATTTGGATAAAGTACTGTATAAAATACAAGAGTGCTGATCCAAAAAAATTTTAAATGTCATGTTCAGTCCAAGGTTTGTGCAGAGGTCGGGGAACAGCTCTTATTTGTCTAAATTGCTTTCCTTATGCATTACTGTGGGTGATTTTTCCTCCTTTCCTATTCTTTGTAGCAAAATGACATTTTAGTTTTGAATTAATCCACAATTTTGCTAAAAGGAAAAAAATGCCGAATTCAGTTTGCGTTAGGAAGTAATTGCAGAGCAAAGCCCATGTTTTCTGAGGTTTTCAAGTTGTGCTCAATGTGCTTTATTGACGTGATCTGGGCTCATAGGGAGGAGAAGCAGTGCAGCTACCTGTCGTGCATCAGAGTACGGCACTCCTCCTCTGCCTTTACCTCTTAGATGACTAACTTCACAGAAATTAAGATAATTTTCTTCAATTCTTCTTATCATTATGCAAGCAAAATTCCTGCTGTTGAAGTGGAGATCCATGAGAGACCAGGATTTGTCCTTGAATAATGTCTGAAGTAAGATTAGGTTTAACGGGGGGAAAAGTAATTTGAGAATATGCATATATGAGTGTACTGAAAGAAGTCTGACTTCAGGTAGAGATATTTTTGTATGGTTATGGTGAAAAAATGGCTTTGTAGGTGTGTTACTTTCTATTAATCTTCTGTGTAATGGATGCCCACAACATAACTATTTTGGACTGGCATTTTCTGCACTTTATTCTGACATCTTTTTTATTTGGCTTACAACAAATGTATGAATTAGTTCCTACCAAACTTACTATTATATAATAATATATTATTATAGGATATATAATACAATATTATATGTTAGACTTTGTAAACAAGTAACTCAGCTAACTGTTCACTGCAGTAATCGCCACACAAATTTGTTTCCAGATCCTGTCTGGAGTTTGCAATGTTGCGGTTAAAAATTACATTCTTAGTTGAGAAAATTTGAAAAATTATTTGAAAGCCCAGGGGATATATCAAATCTGTATGTGTACAGCGCCATATTTGCATGTTTATGTTGCAAGGTGGAGTATCATTTTTTTTATTATTATTCAGACTCCTGTTTGACCGTAAAAAATGTGAAAGATACCAAATTAAATTGATTTTCTCACATTAGGCGAGTTCTGTACATTTTTCAAATTTGGTAAATTTTCACAGAATCACAGAATGTTCGGGGTTGGAAGGGACCTCTGTGGGTCATCTAGTCCAACCCCCATGCCGAAGCAGGATCACCTACAGTAGGCTGCACAGGACCGCATCCAGGCGGGTCTTAAATATCTCCAGAGAAGGAGAATCCACAACCTCCCTGGGCAACCAGTTCCAGTGCTCCGTCAAAAAAAAATTTATTTTGAAAAAATATATTTAATTTGTCAAGGAAGTTTTTTGAATTACATAGTCATATTCATGTTAAGATATCAGAACACTGAGTTATCGATCTGGATCATTCTCCCTGATGTCAACAGGTACGCTTACTGGCAACAGTGCACTATAACCCTATCAACACTGCTGAAAGATGAATGTTATTCCTAAACCTTTAGAGAAGACCTGCCCACCTTGAATTTCTTCAGTTCTCTAAGAAAATATGTTCCAAGATATTTTTTTTAATATGTTTCCAGTCTGGGATCATGAAGTTTGTATATATTTTTCTGTAATTAAGAGTTATTAGGTTGATATTTGGAGCATGGGGTTCCCTATGATCTCATCATACTTGGATGTTAATAGCTGTGAGTAGCCATGAATTTCATGTCTAACTGAATGCAATCATCACCTTTGTAGCTTCCCACCTGCTAATTTTTGGTAGCAGGTATGATGGACCAGGACAAGGATCATGTCATACTTGTCCTTTTCTTTTTCTTTTTTTTCTTAGGTTTTTAGTTTGGCAGTTGTCAGGCACAGGTGTTGGTCTGGGTGGGCATTTGGGTTGATCCTGTGTGGTGGTGGTTATGTTTTGTGGTCAGGGGGTCCCTGAAGCTGTCCTGACAGTGGCAGTGCAGCTTTGTCACAAGAACAGCATCTTACCTGTAGTGGTTCCAGAAATCACAGTGAGTCGTTGTGGCAAAAATATATCAAGAAGATGATACAGTGACTGTGAATTGTGGAAAAAATGTGTCATACAGCTAAAAGGACAGAAAACATAGGAAGAGGCTGCTTCAACTTCAACACAGATACATTACAGCAGTTATTACTGATGTTACCTTTTTCAAGTTAAGAGCATTCTGCATCGCTGCATAAAATTTTATTAAAAACTACGTATAACGTGTGTTCTGACTGAAGCTTATAAACCTGTTACATTGCTTGCCCTTTTCTGAAAGCGGTTCTTTATTATTTGATGTTATTTTGTCAGACATCTGATTTGCGTAGCTGAACACAGAGCTCTTGCCTCCGTTTTAAGGGTAATAAACAAACTGCACTTTTAAAACCAACAAAATATTTTTAAATGGTAGAATATTTTCCTAATTATTTTGTCTAGTGTGTTGAATACCTTTTTACTTTCTCTGCAGTTAGCTTCCATGAGCTTGAAAGAGAAAGAGAAAGAGAGCGGGAAAGCAAGCTTTGCTGCAGAAAAAAAGAAATCAAAGCCAACCACCAACAGCTTTTTGAAAAAGAGTGTTCTGGTTGTTATAAAACATGTATATAACCGACAACTGATATTATCCACTGGTGAGATATTGTTCATACATCTACAGCATAAAATTACCAGAAAAATCATGCTGGTTATCAATCCACACGTGCTCAATGCAGTTTGAGGATTTTGAGAATGCCATTGTGTATCTTTTATCATATCGCACTAACCCCTCACCTCCCACCAGTTCTCCAGACACACTCCCCACTACGTTATGTCCCCTTTGATGCACGTATCAACACATTTCACCTCTGATATTTTTCACCTGAACGTGGACCGTGCTGTGATGCTTGACTGACAATGCTTGAGCACGAAGTCCTGTGTTCGGGGAAGGGACTGTCTTTCTCCTTCACGTCACCTACCTGTGGGCTTCAGACTTGCCATGAAAAGAAGTCTTCCAGCGTTGAGGAGGTCAGCTGTGCCTGTATGGCAAATGCCTCTGTGAGCCCGTTCTTCCCACACACCAAGCTGACCAGATGCGGTGTGGCCATTTTCATCCAGCTCAAAGCCCAAACAAATGTATCCTGCCTCCTCATAGGGTTTACTTGTGCAGAGGTGAAGCCACACTATGCAACCTTGTAGCTTTTGGCTTACTCGGAGTGTTAGCAGAGCAAGTTATTGTCGGCCTACAATATGTTTTATAGACACCTTCATGGCTGTGTTTACACTGTACTAACCACAGCGAAGGAGTAGCTTTAACTAACTTAAGCGAGCTGCCATAAGTACTGTTAGTAGTTTTCTCTCAGCAGAAGGGAGCTGGTGGAAGACTCCAGAAAGCATCCAAGAACATTGGAACAGGCTGCCCAGGGAGGTGGTGGAGACACCATCCCTGGAGGTGTTTAAAAAACGTGTAGATATGGCACTTCAGGACATGGTTTAGTAGGCATGGCGGTGTTGGGTGGATGATTGGACTTGATGATCTTAGAGGTCTTTTCCAACCTATGATTCTATGATTCTATGATAAGAAAGGTAAATTCTGCCTGAGCTGAGCCCTGTGAGGTCCTGGCAGCCTGTGCTTGTTCTCAGGCTTCTCATCAGGTGTGGTGGTGGTGGTGTGAGGTGCTATTCTGGCAGATACAAACTGGACTGAAATAAAAAATAGGATTTATCAGAGTTGCAGCTAATGAAAGGTGTATGTTGCTGCTGATTTTGCCTGGATCTGAATCAGGAGCTTTAGAAGTGAAAAAGCTATCCACTACAAATGGTACTCTGTCTCCGTCACTCATAGTTTCTCTTTTAACATTTTTAAGGGTGAAAAGGACCTGTGCATTATTCAGATCAGTACTTTGTTAGTTGTTTATTCTTTCTGCGTATAGGGTATAAATGTTTAATAGTATTTCTAGAATACATGTAAGATTTTTTAAATTTTTTTTTCCCCTGCTTCAGCTTCCCACCTCAACATGGTTCAGAGGAAAGAGTGGAGATCAGAAACTGGTAGAATTACATTTGTAGACATCTGTCTTCAGAGCAACTTTGCACCAGCAAATATAGCACAACAGATCTTCCTACACGCTTTCGTAGCAATAGCTTGAATATTTACACAAGTCAGCTAGGGGAAGATCCCCAGCATAATGGCCAAATACTTTGCAGGTAGTAATTGGCGTGGTTCCAGTGACTTGCTTAATTTTTGTGGAACTGTTTGGATGCAGATCAACAGGAGATTAATCCCGTCGATTGCAGTGGAATGGGTGCACTGGTCCGTTAACCCACCACCAGCACAACTGTGCCACAGAAAGGCAGACACTCATTTTCTGCGGCAGCTAAGGTTTGGCTTTGAGCTGTCTGTCTAGGTTCTGCCCCAGATCAGCTTGGGTACCTGCATGAAAGAATTGTGGAAGTATCTAAGGGTATGGCCAACATGACTTTATCTAGATGACATTTTGCTTGTGCTTTTACATAATTTTATGCTTCATGCCATGTTTAGTATTCTGCTAGGTCAGATGAAGTCAGGGGTCAGGGGTGTGCTTGATTTAATAGAACTGGATAGTTTGCCTGTTTTTTGTCTGTTTCTTTTGGTGTCCTGTCATTTGAATTTTCTGGTTTTGCCTTTATTTCTTGAGACGACTTTTCTGGGTATCATTTTCTGTTCTGTGTCGGTCCTTTATGCTGCTACAGATTGCATTTGTTCATCTAAAATGCCTGTCCTGCACAATTTCCATCATTTTTACGGTCTTACATTTTGTCATTTTATGCTGGAGTTTGGTTGTGGTTTGTTATGTTTTGACAGTGGTTTGTCATACAGCTGTGAATAACCTCTTTGGCTTTCCTTTAAAACTTTCTTCTTTGCAGTTGTTGAACAAAGTTAACTGAAATACTCTTTCTTCAACCAGAATGATTAGCACAGGCAGAAGCGTGAGTGGCTGTATACTGCAGCCAGGCAAACCACTTCTGCTGGATTTATTTGCATTCAGATTTTTTATGCAAATAGAAATATTATCTTCGCTAAAATATTCATGTATAGGTCTTTGCTGGGGAGTGATGGTTTTGCTTTGTAAGATGTGGAAATTTTACAGTTCGAACTGGAGCTCCCGCATTGAAGGTATGTCTTTTGTCTGTGGAAAAAGAATATGGGTAATCCCCTCAAACACTGCTCCCCTCCAGCCTGAAAAGTCAGCTTAGACCGTAGGCTTCCTCAGAAATGTGCCCACCATTAGATTTTCTGAATTTTTCAATGTGGGGTAAGAGTCTGGCCTGCTCTGTACTACTAGAATCCTAATTAAGTTGTTTAAGCAACAAACTGTATGGGCTCTGAGTTTTCATGTTATGATCAGTTAGCAGACTCCCTGAGTTCTTAGAGTGTTGTCACTGGATACAGAGCGCAAGCTTAAAGCTTGAAGCTGGTACAGAACAGTGCAGGGCTGGTGTTCTGCTATTTGTGCTGGAGTTTGAGGTGCTGAGACCTGCAGGAAAGGAGCTGAGAGTTCAAGGTGACTGTGAGCCAGCAAAGAAGCCAACAGCCTCCTTGGCTGCCTTAGGGACAGGGTGAGGGAGGTGATCCTTCGGTTGGTGCTGGTGAGACACAGCTGGAGCAGGATATTCAGTTTGGGCTTACCATTTAGAAGAAAGACATGGCTGTACTGAAGCGAGTCCAGAGAAGAGCCATGAATTAAGGGCTTGGAGGATCTGCCATATGAAGAGAGGCTGAGAGAGCTGAGACGGTGCGGCGTGGAGAAAGGGCATCTTATCAATGTGTGTAAATACATGATGGGGACGGCGTAAAGAAGACAGAGCCAGACTCTCCTCAGTGTTGTCCAGTGAAATGCAAGAGGTGCTGGGCATGAACTGAAACACAGAAAATTCCATTTAAACATAAGAAAAAACATTTTCCTTGAAGGATGGTCGAACATTGGCACAGGATATCCAGAGAGGTCGTGAAGGCTCCATCCTTGGAGATATTCAAAACCCCACTGGACACAGTCCTTGGCAGCCCACTGTGCGTGACCCTGCTCTGAGTGAAGGGTTGGACCAGAAGATGCCCAGAGGTGCCCTCCAAGCTCAGCTGCCATCCTGTGAAAGGGAGCTTGGACTCTGCCGCTTGCCCTCTGCATCCCCGGGTCCACATTGTCTTAGTCTGAGATCTGAAGACTCTGGATGTTCTAGTGAGCAATTCTTTAAAGGCTGGTAGTGTGCTGTCGGTATAATAAGGAAAGGGTTGGGAGGAAATGCAACTGTAATAGGTAGGCTGGCTGAACCTTAATGAAAAACTATGCTGATGCAGTTTAGCTTTGTACTGAGACAAACAGAACTTTTTATAGTTGTTTTTTGACTATTTTTACCAAAATGAATTATAGTAAAATATTGTCTGTCTTCAGAGAGATGACGGATTTAAGACTGAGTTGCAGATTATGTGTCTGTGAGAATAAGGCTCATAAGGTGGGGAGTTAAGCTGAGGTCTCATTCTCATGAAGTTTCTGTTACTTGTTCTTGACTCAAGTGTGTTTTAGAGGTTTGAAGTGCTAGTTACAGACTTTAGAGGGAAGGAAATACACTGTCAACAGTCAAAATTATACAGGCAAATCCTCACCAGGGTAAAATGTTGTTAGGAAATAATTATTGGAGAAGAGGCAGAGTCAAACGTAACACAATGTTTGAATTACACAGGATAGAAGGAACTGGAGAGGGAAACATAGACATTTACAATTTTATAAGTTTTAATATTTTGGGTTATAGCTTTTAAGTGTAGGCAATATCATTGACATAAAAATAATAAGACATTGCAGATACCATTAAAGTATCATGGATCAAAACCAAAGCACACCAAAACATTGGGTTCTGGATGGGGGAAGGATTCAAGTCGCTCAGCCACAGTGCTGAATCCATGTTACTCATCTCACTTTGCAGTTTTGTTACAAAATTGCATACAAAGCCAAAATGGTTGGAAACCTTAGACTTCTCCAAAGTGCTAAGTAGATCATTACAGATAAAAACAAAATTGTAAGGATATGGGAATAATATATATACGGCTAATTTTACCTCTTGAAATGCTGTACTTTATAAGCAATATGGAGGTAGCACTTCCACTGTCTTCTGAACTTCGTGGAGTTTAAAATCTGTAATGTCTGTAGATAATACAGATGTTTTCTGAATGTTTAAATATAATGTAATATATTACTAGTATACTACTACTACTGTAGTATATTATATTATTGCTGCAGTTGTAATAGATTTTAAATCATACATTTAATCTTACTTAATATTTAATTTATGTAAATATCTACAAATTTCCTGTAATTGGAAATTAATCATATATTATAATTTTTATTCTATAAATAGTCTAAATGATAGGAACCCAATCTTACCCACTAGATAGGGAGAAAAAAAGGATAGGCCTGTGTGTGCCAGATTCTGCCTTGGATACATGTGGGTGGTTTAATCAACATGGCCCACACGTCTCTGAGACAGAATTTGGACTTATTAGACTGTATTTTCACTGCCTTTTTGTGCCATACTATCAAATCTGACAGTAGCTTTTCCTGGGAATTGACAGATTTATGCTGTTTGGGTTTGAATCCACTCACCAGACAAGGTCTTTCAAAGGTGGAGGAGCGCTCCCACAAGCGCAGTTCTTCCAGAGAGCAGGTGACAGTACCAAAAACTGGTGCTTGACTGGTGTCCAGCTGCATGGAGGGATCCCTCCCTGCATGTCCCAGCCAAATGGACTGTGTCTGGGAGGGAACGCACCTGACGTGCGGTGTCACTGGGACAAATCTGGGCAAAGAGAAGTATAGGCTGAGTAACAGCAATGATATCACTACATAACTCCATGAACTTTTGCTTTGTGTGTACTGATTTGTTTATTTAATTTACAAAAACATATGCAAATGAACATGTCAAGCTCTGGCCCACACAGTTGTCAATAAGCCATGCCCAGAGATGTCAATTAACAATTTACAGAAAGCTCGGGCTTTCTTCTATGTTGCTCAGGAAAGCTCTTTTGCAATCAATGGGAGATGGTCTCCTGGCTTCCCTAGCCTTTACATCTGGTTGAGGGGGCGTTACTTATAGCATCTCCATTTAATTACTGAGATCCAACTGCGATAATCTCGCAAGGAAGAGACTTTCATGGTCTGCCTAGAGCTTTATAGGACAGCTCAACATTTTGTGTTGGGAGCCAAAACAACCCCTGGCTCCAACCAGTGGAGTTCCTCAAGCCCGTCTATAGCATGTTGATGAGATAATCAGCTGCAGGCTGCACCAGAGCTTCCAGACAGAGCTCCTTTAAGCTAAAGGCAGAGGGTGGTTTTTTCATTCTGTTGCTGATTCTGTGGAACTTTAAAGGCTTTTTATATTTTACATTTTTATATTTGTGTCTGTTTTATTACTTAGTTTATATCATAGCTCTAATTGAAGACATAGGACTTGACAGGATTCAGAGGACTGAGAGGATTCAGAGCTGCAAAAACCAGCCTGTAAGCAATAAAACCAATGTTTTGTTTCATTGATTAACACTTCCATTGTTTCACTTCTGTACCAACTTGGCAGTTATCTTACATGGGGTATACGTATATGCCAAATCCAAGTCTCTGCCCCTGAGAGCTTCTACTGTAAAGGCAACACATGAGCAGTTCAGTGAACAAGAAGGGGTTTGCTATCAAGCCCTGCTTCTGCAAATATGTCATGAACCTTCATTCTGTAGAGAGGGCATTGAGATTTTGACAGCTCATCTTTGGAACACAAAGAGGGGAAGTGTTCTTCTATTCCTAGCCCACAAATAATACCAGTTTCCTGTGAACTAGAAAAACATGTTTACTTTCTGTTTTATTCAGATCTTCCTTGGGGAAAAAAAAAATGCAGCAGTACCATCACCACAACATGGTGTGTGGTGGTACCGCCATTATATTGCAAAGTGTATTTTTGACTGGCTTTCCACCCATATCTAGTCTGAGGCTTGCAAAAACTCTGAACTTCACAAGTTATGGCCATTCCCTCCTAGAGATCTTTGGACTTTTTGGCTCAGTTTGGGATGGAAAAATACTTTCAAAATTGAACATATTCCTGAGACAATAAAGTATTTCACACTCAGGCAAACATATTGAAAAGTGGAAATAAATGAAAGGAGCGCATGCAAAAAATGATTGCTATGATCGGGATGACAGAGAGGCACCCTAATCATTACCTTTGCATGCCCAGGCCAGAGAGCAGGAGCGTGACCTAAGTGCCTCCCTCCTCAGGAGGCGGGCCTTGGGTTATTTAATACGTCACATGGTTTAATTCTTTTCTTTAGCATTCCTCAGGAATAATACTTGTAAAATAATATACAATATAGCTCTTACTGACCTATAAAGCTTCTTGCCTATGTTCATGGATTGCATTAATTGATTTCTGGACCATTCACATTCAAGGGAGTGTCAAAAATCTGCCGATCTTACTTCAGTTCTAAAATTGTATTTGCATCTCTGATCCACCAGAAAGTTATACAACACCACATGTAGCCAAGCCGTTACACCACTGAATAGGCTAAAGTATGTCATTCCAGCAGGTGACAGGATTGTATTTTGTGCAAAAGAGTCATTTTGAATATGCCTTTCTTATAGACATTTTCATATAAAGAAGTATTACCTGTTGCTAAATCCAGCTGATCTTTATCAGTTTGCTTTGCTACCTGGGGATTTGCTAGCACAAATGAAGCAAACGTTACGGGGCAGTGCCTGCTTCTCACGGGAAATAGTACATCCTCAGATACTCGGCTAGGGATGGAGGATGCTGCCCAGGACAAAATGATAATTTAAAGCAGCATTCCAGTGATCTGGAATTAATGCCTGAATGCTGAGGGGCAGGTGAATTTTGCTTCTACTATATCCAGTATCTGACAATGCAGGGTGTCACATTTCACACTATAAAAGAGTCTTTTCTGGGTAATGTGACTGTAAGAGCCTGTTAGTATTTGTATAGATGCAGGTATGAACCTACGTGTGCTTTCTTAAGACTGAATATTGGGCTCAGAGCCTCAGCATCTGCAGTCATGGCTATTCCAGTGTATTCTTGCAGGCAGATGATATAGCATCTCTTATTAATATTGTTTGATAAGTCCCATTGAAAGGTCTTCTTTCTATTTATTTAGAATTTTGCCAGTCTTGACCCAATAAAGCTGAAATTGGTTTTGCTTTTAGCCCGTTCTTTTTTATTGAAACCAAAAAGGAATTCTTCTTTCCCTCCAAATGGAAAAATATTGTTTTGTCCATGTTACAGAAGTCTTACAGCTTTGTTTTTTAAATGCCCAAGAATGTGTATGCTCTGGAGTAGGGTCGCTCACCCTTAAGGCAGGGGTTTCCCTGTTTTCCTGTTTGCGGAAATCTGACTGAATTTCACAAATTTATATATCTTTGGGGGAAAAAAGCATCATTCTCCAGTACTCAGTTCAGGTTTTACTAGAGTTTGACAGCTAAAATTTCCAAGGGCTCTTGGGACTGGGACTCACTTTCCCAGTAAGGCTCCTTGCAGGAGCCCAGCGGGGCTATCCACGTGCCAACTGTAACAACTAACAAGCCGCGCTGCAGCTCAGGGCTGTGTGGGCTCGTGGACAATTCCACTGCCAAGCCCGTGGGGAAGGCCCAGGCAGTGCTGCCCGCCAGAGCAGCGAGCCCCTCCTTCTCCTGTGCTCCTGGCGGATGCACCCGGGATCCGGGTGGCCTTGCAAAGGAAGACCTGAATGTAGCGGAAAGAAGAGGGAAGAGGAGAAGAGAAAAGAGAAGGGAATAAAACAGGGTGAGATGACATTGGTGCTGGAGAGGGGAGAGAAGCAGTAACTGGGAGGTAAAAGGAGAAGATGGAAGATGATTAAATAAGGGAGAGTCAGAAGTCAATGAGAAAAACACGGAGAAAGGGGAGATGCTTGACTGGGGAGGGGGGTGGGGCAATGACACAGAGGGAAGAGGTCCTCTTGCCTGGTCCCTGCCTGGATGGGAAGCTGGAGGAAGAAAGGGATATGGGGTTCCTTTGGAGAAAGAATCTGCTGTTAGGAGGAGGCAGAGTGGGGAAAAGGGCCAAGAGAGGATCTTGGGGGGAAAAAACCACAAAATCAAGATCCAGAAGGAAGGCTTGGACTGCTGAGGCAGGGAGCCTTACAGAAGCCAGAAAGGAAATCTGCCTGGCAGTCCAGTGCTGGAGCAGGGATGCTTTCAGGCCCCCCTGACACTGGGGAAGGAAATGGCAAGAGTCTCCCCGTACTCAAACTGCTACTGCAAACGCTCACTCTTGGAGCTCCTGTGGCAAAGATCTGTGCGCTGGCTCTGAGGATAGCCATGGGATGCCTCTCTAGGGAAGTGTGGTGTGAGAGGGAGGAGCACTACAAAACCATGCAGAGATACATTTTTAAAACTGTATTCTGCGACTAAAAGCCAAGCTCTAACACATGAAGAAATTCCTATCAGAGTAGCATACAAGGCTTCATTCAGCCCTGTTGGTGTGAGAAGATATTTATTACACCATATGCTGTTTAGACTGTACTTGCCATTATTGCCTGTGACTGCCTCTGGGGAATTGCAAACCCAAGACCCAGCCCGCGTACAGCTCGCTCTGTGCTCTGCAAGGTGTGAATTCACATTTCTGGTGCAGGGATGGCTAAACTACATCCTGAAGTGGCCACAGTGTCAAGTTGTCCTACAATCCTGCCCTCACATTACTCAGAGTCCTCCTAGGGAGTAGCCGCCAGCTGGCTCTGGCAGAAGATACATGGGGTTGAGATGTATGGTGGCAGAGAGGTGGAGTGTGTACACCCACGCCAGAGCACATCCATCTACTGCCAGAAGAGAAGGAGAAGCACATTTGCCACATTCGTATTCCTGTGCCTGGGAAAGGACTGTATGCTGGACATTTGCATTAGCTATTTTCAGTTTTACAGACAGACAGGGTCTGCATGTGCATCTGTCATTGAAAGTCAGGTTTCATGGGGCATATCCTTGTGGGCACCTCTATTCCTCTTCATCCTTTTGGTCCCCCACTTTGTTGTTCACAGTAGCATATTCCTATGGCAAACACGGATAATGCTTACTAGGAAAAGTAATAAGAATAAGGTATTTAATGTATTTTTAGCCTTCTTTAATGTGTTGTAGCTGTGAATACAAGGCAAAAAGCGACACCATATGACCATGCTACTTTGGGAATGGTCTATAAACTGCAGCTAAAATAGTTTCAAGACATTTACGCAGTGCAAAAGTCACGTGAATAGAGGTTTATCACAATCAGTAGGAATGCTGGATTTTCATATCACACATTCGCTGCTTAGGATGATTAGCAGGAAATTTAATTTGCACTAATTAGCCTTAGGGGAGCCAGAAATTAACTTGATGGGTAAATTTCACATTTTACTATATACCATACCAACATGGAAAAATTTGAGTTAAAGCCTGAGTTAAGTCTTATGCCAATACACTGGACTTCACTTTCCCTAAATTAAATTAAATTAAAAGACCGTGGAAAATTAATATATGCATGGTGAGTGGGTGGGGTTTTTTAGGAGGTAGAGTCGTAGAATAGTCTTTCAACGTATTCATTGAATTGTCAGCAACTTCCAAAGAGTGTAGTATATTTTTGTACATTAAATTATGTTAATACCTAATATTACAGCAAAAGCTTTAAGAAGTCCTAATTTTCTGTATTTGTGTATTTTCATTATATAATGTGCGTTATGACTGCACATGCAGTATTCCACATTGTAACGCACAGAGCAGAAACAGTTTTCACAGAACTACTGTGAAAATGCCATACTTTTTAATTTACAACACCCACTTGCAAATACATTTTTAGGGTCAGGAGCCTTTGTTTGTACGCTGGAAAAATTCCTATGAACATAATTTTTTTAGAAATTATTCTCAAAAGTATACAGCAAATGAGGCAGGCATGAGTCACCACATACTTCTAACAGACAAATAAGAATTAGGAACTAATAAACTCTAATCTTGCCTGTTGACGGGGACTTTTCTATATCATTCTTCCAAAACACAGTTTAGATTTCTTTGTTTTTCCCTCTGTAAAATGGAGGCAATTTTTATGTATCCACCACTCGGAATTACTGTGGATTGATTAATGCATGCAAAGCAATGAGTCATTCGGTATGGAAGTATCAGTCTATTATAAAGTGAAGTGTTCTGTCATACCAGGCTTGTGGTTGTATCCAAATTTATCTGTAAAAAAGGAAATGGAAGACATCAGTTGCATACAAGATAGTGGTCTTTGATGTCAGTGCTTCTGCTAGTTTGTGCATCTGAAATACACCCAGAAGCTCACTGTTACTAGTATGTATTTGGAATTAGACCTTTTAGTACTTACCTGAAACAGCTATTGAAGTGAGAGGTGTGACTTCAGTGGGAGTTTTGCCTAATGAAGTACTGCAGAACTGCGTACCTTGAGTCCGTAGTTTGGGGTTTAGGTGGTGCAAATAAGGTAGTTTAGGTGTCTGCTCAGAATTTCTAGCCTATGACATAAATGCTTCTGGTCTAAACAGAGGTCTCAGCTGGGCCTGTGGGTAGTCATGTGTTGTGTAACTCATCATACTGCAGTCTCAGGTCCTTCAGTCCCCAGGACTCTGAGTTCTCAGCAGTAGCCCTCCTGTTCAGTCAAGAGTGTGTGTGTGTGTGTGTGTGTGTATGTGTGGGTGGGTATACATAAATACACACGTGCCCACACACAGGCAAACATAAATGTGTACTCAACCCCCCTATATAAATGTGCTTTGCCTTTTTGGGTGTACGAGTATATTTCTGTAAATGCTCGCCACTTACATTTATACATTTATGAGTAATATCCAACTTTCAGTCATAATTGACACCATGTGGCTTTCTGTATAATAATTACTTTGGGACAAAAAACCTTGCAGATGGTTTCAAGAGTGACTCTAACTCGCCATCACTGTAAGAAGATAAAATAAGATGAGCCCACTCCCTCTGAATGGAGTAAGCCGTTTTCATTGATTTCAATGGGAGCAGGCGCAACTTCATTTCTACAGCAGACAGAGAACATGTATTATATTCATTAAATGAAAGTTTGATTTCATTGAGCTTAAAATTATTCATGTTCTGTTAGCAAATGGTTTGAGATTTTATAACCTAGAGCATTTGCTGAATTCTGCTTTGTATTTTCCTCACAGCAATTGGAAGGACCCTCATTCCTCGTTATTTTAGCACTGTCTTTGAAGGAGGTGTAACAGACCTGTATTACATTCTCAAGCACTCAAAAGAGTCATACCACAACTCATCCATCACAGTGGACTGTGATCAATGCACCATGGTCACTCAGCATGGAAAACCCATGTTTACCAAGGTAACAGGGAAGACTCAATAAAGCATGTTGTTGGTTTGTTTTTTTTTTGGTTTTTGGGTTTATTTTTTTTCTTGTTTCAGTGTATATAAGGGTGAAAAATACTGGCTGTTGCATTTTTCTGGTAGACTGAGATTATTTCTAATACTGAAAACCCTTGAAGCCATTTAATTACTATTTTCTATATTCATTACGTGACTGGAAAATTCTGTGGGCATCCTCTCCAATTCTCCCAGAGAGACTGCAAGAGAAGCACGTAATGCCAAGCTGCCGGCACCATCAACTGTATGTGAATTAAATTCAACCTGCCCATCTCCTTCTCTGGGCTTGATTTTAAAGCAACAATGAGATTTCACATTGCTGGTACCTACCATTTAGGATGGTATGCGTTACATTTGATAGTTACCCAGTCCAAGGACTACAAATCTCTAGGAAAATAGTGATTTAACAGAGTAGGATGCTGGTCCAAAGGGCAGTGAGGTCAATGAAAGGAGTCAATTGGTTTAAACATGCTCTGGATCAGGCAGTTAGTGAATATTCAATATTTGTAATTGATAGTGAATTCCCTTCATGCATTGGCCACTTCTAGTTCTGTAATTAAACTGAGTGCCGTAGATTTATAAAAAACATTACCAAAGAGGGGGAAAATGCAAATTAAACGAAAAATTTTCTTATATTACAAAAATCGGTAAACTGATTTTCAAAATGGAAATCCATTTTGTAAATTGACAGGAAATTATGATTTTCCATCTTGTACCTGTTCATCTTTATGAATTTTAACCTTTGCATGGAGTAAAGCACAGAAGGAGAAGACGCAGCAGGAGGAGATAACCCATCTGTGTTGCCCCTGGCCTGAGGAATGCGGAAGTTTTAGAGTCAATTAAGGCACTGGCTATCGGCAGCATCGTGACCAGAACCATGGCTTATGTTGTTTTAGCACGCGCGTGAGTGCCATCCCTTCGCAGCGTCTTCCCTGCCATCTCCGTGGCTCTTGGGCTCGCAGAAGGAGGGGAAGCCGCTGCTGAGCTGGGAGGTGTGCGATTCATGCCGCCGTTGTTCCAGCTCTCCCACTGCAGACCCCTGTGACTCATCCAGACACAGAGAGAGATGCGAAGAGAGGAGACAGTCCCACCTCTGTGCCACCTCCCTGCTCAGGAGGAGCAGTGCGTGCTGGCCACGTGCAGAGGACGTGACAAGGATATACAGTAGCTGCTTCTCTGTGGGGCTCCCTAAAGCAGTTTCTGTTTGTGTTAGCTTTAATGCAATAGCAAATAAAAGGTGGTGGGGTTTTTTTGAGTCAGGAAATACAAGATGCTTTTCTCAATTCAATTAGTTGATGTTACTTATCATGGCACCACGTTACAGTGTTGTTACTTTGGGAAGGAGGCTTGCATCCAGCAAGCCAAAGACAGACTCGCAGCCGGAGCCGGGCAGGGGCACACCTCGTGGGAGGGGGGCCACCCTCGCCTCCCGCAGCAGCGTCCTGTTGTGTGCAGTCTGTCTGTCCGTCCGCTGCAGTCCTGGCAGCGCACGGCCTGCTTCAGCCCCGACATTTCTGTTGTGGATTCCAGTATAAACCTCCGTATCCCGGTAGAAAAGTTCAGGTGGGGATGTGATTTGGATTCTAGGAGAAAAATTAGGAGTTTTTAATGGCTGTGTGTTTAAAATATGACTGTGTTAGTAAGGGCAAATTTGAAATAAAACACAGTAGTTGGTGGAATAAAGGAGAAAAGAATGTGTTTCTCAGAAGTTAGAGCTGAATGTTGTCTCAGCTGTGCATGAGTAACTTCTAGCAGAGACACCAAGGGCACAGATCTTGTACCCCAAGGTAAGCTCCTGCTCTCACAGCATCGGTGGTGGAACAAAGCAGACCTCCCATAATACGCAGCACTCCAGTGAACTGTGTAGCTCTGTAGATCATGTCTGAATTTGATCCAGTGAAACTACCAAAAGGGTGTTTTTAATGCAAAAATACAAACTAACGATATTTGTTAATAGCTGTTTCAGTTTCACAAACAACTTCTAAGCTGCAAATTCACTAACTTGTAGTATAATGGGCTGAAACAGTTCTCATCATGCATTGAATCAGGAATCCACAGCTACATTTTATTCATTTCAACATTTTCCTGTAGTAACTCACTGCATACTGCAGTATTGGACAAGTATATAAAATGGCATTTCCAGTTTTTTTTCAAACAAATATGGCTAGAACATGCCTAACAGTAAGAATATGAATAGTCCAGCTTGTCTTTAGAGGGCAAGAGGTCCTTAGAAACTGTCACACACTTAAAAATTTTTTATCAAGGTATAAATAAATAAAGAATTTAATACAATCCAACGGCATGAATTATATGTGGTAAAAGGAGACTGAAGCCCTGACTACCATGTTTGTTTACCTGGCAGATGCTTCATGTTTTTCTCCAGGTAAAGTAAAGCCTTAGGAGTCCTCCTGAGCCTCTGTTTTCACCGTGTTTACCGGCACTCCAACTTTATGTGTAGTCAAACTGTTTTTCTGCAGTTAGCGATGTTTATATTTCCCAATAGACTTGGAGAGGCGAGCTTTGCCTTCACCTTTAGAGCAGTGAGCACCCCATGTTCGAACCATTGTCTTCCTGCAGCCAACAGTGGGGCCGTCAGCTGGATTTTATGGGTGAAGCCCTTGAAACTCAGTGATTTTAATGCTTACTAACAATCTCAGGCACTTCCCAGGTCTGTATAAGCTTTAGGTTTCTTTTCAAGGAACGACTCAGGTTCGAGAAATGGAAGTTAATAAAAGAGGAAGACTTCTAAAAGATACCTGGTGTTAGGAGAGAAAGACTCTGAGCAATAAGGCACAGGACTAAAGTTGGTTTTTGTAGGTGCAAACAGTTGAAATTCCTACACTTAATAAGTGCAGTGAAGGGGTTAAAAAGCTATTGGTTAGTTTGAGAAATGTTCTTTTTTAGTTTTTTCCTGGCCTAGTCTAGAGCAACCACGTGATATACTGAATGCCTGCCAGCCTCTTTCTTGTTGATCCTCCGGAGACCATCTGTGCTGGGGGCATTGATTAGAGTGTGTCTGCTGGGATTACATCTTTTCTGTTGCCATGCCAACTAATCAGCTGATTTTGGTTACCACAGAAACAAAATGTCAGAGCTCACAGTACGGTAACATGAATTCAGCACAACAGAAAATGTTTTCTTAATTGGAGACCCTTTTGATTTTTTGGATTCTATGTAAAAGGCTGCTTTTTTTAAAAAAAAAGTCCCATTTAAAATAAGAACTGCACCAATTTTACTGATCAAAAGCAATGCGTAAAATTCCGCTCTGCATAAGCAACTTAAATTCCTTTATGAGATGTGTAAATTTTTACCACTGTGATATGAGGAATGTGTTTCGGTTTTTCTATTAAAATTTGTTAATGCCAGTGCATAAAATAAATCTGTTAAGAGCTGTAGGGTTTTGAGCTTAAGAGAGCAAGCATTTGAGAAGCCACAGGTATTAATATAAAAATATATAAACCTGAAATATTTTCATGTTAACTGGTCAGCAATCAGGGTTTTTGGCCTCAGCACAGTAACATAAATTTTTTTTCTTCTTGTATGAATCCTTATGTGTGTGCATGTGTACTCCTGTGTAATTTCTCCTCATAGTGCAAGTGATGTGAAAATCAAAAACAGGGTCAAATGACAAAATAAGTCACATTAAAAATTTGAAGGCGTCACTAAGGTGTGTTGAAAAGGGCAGATGAGAACCTGTTGCAAGATTCTTCTTCATAGGTCTGCAGTGATTTGCCTGTATAGTGTGCCTGTTAGAATTACTTACGTGCTTTTGCAGAAACAACCAGAAGGAAAACCTATGATGATGCTAAGTGAACTGTTAACCAGAAAAGCCACACATTGCCCAAGTGGGAGCTAGCCAAATCTGAGTTGGGGCTTGTAAAGAGGCTCAACAGGCTCAGCTGAATCTAGCATGGCAAGTTGTTTAATCAAATATTAGTTGTATTAAAATTAAAGTTGCAGAAACCGTTTCTTTTGAAAATTGTGACACCCTATTTCCACAATATCTCTGCACCCTGCACTTGCAATTTTACTTTGAACACGAGTTGTAAGTCTGAACATCCAATTTAAAAAAAAAAAACAACGACAGAGGTAGGTAGTTTTCAGATCAGGCATCATTTACAGTACTCCATGGTACCCCTAGTCAAGATACTATGCCAGGTGTATGTTTTGCACCTTAAAGAAGACCACAACCACAGTGTTTTTTCCACAGAAAGTTGTGGACAATTGTTTAAAAGTCTCCAGTTATTTATTTTATTTTTCATCCCAGGTAGTACCTACTTGCTGCATTTATTCCTCCCATATTTTCCCCCGTCTCTTAGACAAGACCCCTCACAAAGCTGCATGAGCCACTTTTTGTGGAAGCAGCTCTGTTGTCCATGACTGCAACCTCTCCTGTCCTCCTCTGGCTTTCAGACCTGCCGTGGCAATGCAGCTTGTACAGCCTGATGGCAGACACCCCATCTGGCTTTTCTTGGAAGGCGGGATGAATGAAAGTAGATAAGAAATGAAAGAAAAATAAAAATGAGATAAAATGCCTGGAAAAGACAAGAACACTTGGAAAAGACAAGAAATGAAAAATAGGAGAAAAATCAGATTTAACCACAGGCATCCAGGGCACTGTGTACTCCAACTGGGCATGAAAGGAAGGTTTATATGCCAAGCTATCGTAAGGAAAGGATAACGTAAAACAGGTTGGGAATGACTGGTTCAGCAACTTGACATCAAGTGCGCACAGTTGCACCACAACCACCTCCACTGCGAGGTTCAGTCATTAATTAGCAGCAGCAAACTGCGAGGGCAAGAGAATTGATGCAATAAATAAGATTTAGTACACACAATATTCTATGTTTGTAAAATGCTGTAAAATCTATAATATTATAAGTTACTGTCTCCATGGAAAGGCCTATGAAGTCATTTTCCCACATTCGTTTTTTCTCCCCAGGAGAAAGAAAACAATTAATCTAGCAGAGATGAACAATAGAATACTGCTCTGATATTTTTGAATGTTGTTTAATCGATGATACAATACCATTGAAAACAAAATTTGTGGGAATTTATTTCATGCATTTTATGTATTCTAGGTATGCACAGAAGGACGTCTTATCTTGGAGTTTACTTTTGATGATCTTATGAGAATAAAAACATGGCACTTTACTATTAGACAGTACAGAGAATTAGTCCCACGCAGCATTCTAGCCATGCATGTAAGTAATCCCTTTTTCTCTTGACCTAATGCAAAGAGATGAGATTAGGTTTATGAAGAACTCCAGCAAATTTCACACCCAAGGCAGTTAACTATAAATATTTTGTTTTGCCTGCAACTACATCCATTTAGAAGTTCTTTCATCAGTCCCTTGTTTCTCAGTGTTCTATTGTTGCCAGTGTTGATATGTTTTTATTTTGTTTAGCGCATAGATTTCCTTTTAATCCCATTTGGTAGTCTGAATGATTTAGGCTCAAAATCTGTTCTTATTGATATGAACTACGCTAAAGTCAGTGAATTTTCATCACTGTAGGTATGAACTATACTTAGTCGTTAAACTAACGTTACCCTTGCCTGAGACAGAAAATAAGTAATTACCGAATATGTATTTAGAAACCTTCATAATTTTAATCTAGATCTTTTTTCCCATTTCAAGACTTTTGTAATTGAATGAAAACACACACAATAGAACATTAAAATATTAAATATTCTAGAAGTTGAAATGAAAATATTATAAAGTAGATTGTTGCGGAGAAACAAAGTACAGAGTCTTATTGCCACTTTCAGTTCCACACTGTAGAAGCATTCCGACTAGTAGTGCTCCGTATACAAGATTAATTGCAGGACTGTAGTTTTACAGAGGGTAAGAACACAGACCCAAATACGCGCCTGTATTTTGACACCCAGATACTTAGATATCCATAGAAAAAGATACATTCTTAGGGAGGAATTTTAAATTACTTAAGAAACCTGGACTTTTTTGAAAATGCTATTACAGGCCTGCAGAAAATACCTTTGAAAACCTGCCCCACCATTTCTGTCCCAGGGTCATCTTTCATTTTAGAGGGCTGATCTTCTGAACAGTATCCCATTAAGGGACAACAAGGATGGCCACGAGCAACGTTATGTATTTAGGGGGCTGCTGCAATTCAAAGAGAGTGGAAGCAGGTTAGCTAGCAATCAGCAGGTATTAATTTTAGTGATGAGATTGATCTCATTTTAAAGAGGAGGCTGGTCTCACAGGTAAAGCTCCTGGCTAGGGTCAGAGAAAGACTGTACTTGCATTTTTCCTGTTTAATTCTGGGGAAGATAACTTAGACCAGAAGGGTTCTCCAGCCTGTGCTTAATGCCACTTATGTGATCAGCTCTGCTGAAGGTGCCTCGATAAATTCTCTCTACTTCAGTTTCTTATCCACAAAAAGAAAGTATTACCTTCTTTATTCCTGCCTTTATCTGCCTGGTCTCCTGGGACTCCCAGCTGACAAATGGAAGACTCAAATTGTACTGTGATCCCTCAGGAAGCTCTTTGGTGGGGCCCTGCTCACTTGTACTCCTGTGCATGACTGGACCTCCTAGGTCTATCTTTTGAATGGGCAGGACAAAAGGAAGATATTGGAAAACAGTCTTTATTCTGCTCCAATTTCATAACGTTTTACATTTTCTATGCAAACAGAACTCTGTAGCTTATTATATAAATTTAGCATCAATGTGTAATTTTTCCATAGGAGTGGCACCTCTTCTCAGAGAACCCTTCCTGGCATCCACCAAGCACACAGAGAAAAACAAATAGACAAAAAGCAAATGAAAATTCTGTTTTCCTCTGTTGTTTAGGCACAAGACCCTCAGGTGCTGGAGCAGCTGTCCAAAAACATCACTCGAATGGGTCTGACAAACTTCACCCTCAACTACCTCAGGGTAAGCGTACCATAGCTGATGATTATTGTGAGCATTTTTTAAAAGTTACTGTTAGCTTTGAGTCAAGGTAACGAGAACAGAGCATGTGTTGGTCAGGTAAGAAATGGACCTAACCTTTAAGGGTGAAGGAGAAACCTGGAGACTGTAATAAAGATGTAGCTGCTAACATTGTGCCATTAAAAAGGATAAGAATTGTATCATGGAGTCAAAGCAATGTGTGAGTAGCCCCTGTTTTTAACAGTTTTTCTTCTCAGATTTGAATAATGGCTTTATTTTTTGTAAGCAAGAAGTTCCCCACCATTTTTCCTCTCTGCTTCACTGTTCCTGAGAAAATGGCGGCTCATTCTTATTAAGAGCTGTCGGTCTTCTCGAGCTTTTTGACCTTCCCACCTCTCACAGGCAGAGGCAGGGCTGAGGGAAAGCTCAGCTCCAGCCCTTTTTTGCAGCAGTCCCTCAAAGCAGTGCTCACTTCACTTGCCTCTGGGAGCCTTAGCTCCCTCCTCAACCTTGCACTGAATCGACTGTGTTTTTCATGATTAAATAATGCATTTGTTCCCATTGCTTTTTGACCCTTGAAGTGCATTCAAAGTTTGGAAGTTTATTTTTAAAAGTATTCCCTGGTGTGGGCTTACAATGCATACACTGAAATATGAGTTTGTAGAGTTCATATTTCAAGGTTAAAATTCAGATTTTTCTTATTTCTAGACGTGCCACTGGTAGATAAAATGAGGCAAAGTGCTCAATGATACACCAAGCTAACTTTGCCAAGGATATCTGATTTTATTCCTTTTAATTGTGTGAGTAATTATTCAAGATGCTTTTTTAAGATAACAAGAACACTAGGAAATGCAGTTATTTTCAGCCTAACATAGAGCTGTACCTGACAGTCTATGTTTTAGCTGCACTTCATTCAGGTCTATGAACCTTGTAATACCTTCCCTATGGATGGGGTCCTACCCCCAGAGTGTTTTGAACTCCATGGGGGACAGTGTGCAGGACTGAGCTGTGTGGTGAGATCTCTCTCATAGCCAGCCTGTAGTTGTACTTACTCTCCCAATATGGTAAGCCATTGGTGATTGTTGCTTCTATGGTGTTAGCATAAAAGTTACTGTTCAAGTTGCAGTCTGAGTTGTATAGGGCAGGTCTGCTGTAGCGTGACTGAAAGGACAATATGCCATAAAACCTCAGGAATAATACATTGCATTAGAATTTTTCCATGTATGGATACAAGAATAAGATGTCTATGTTTACTCTGTGTTTTGGTACAGAGAGTTACCGTTGCGCTTTGACAACATCCCTTAGCCATGCCATCGTTCTCTCGTGGTGAGGCATCCTAGAACATGTTCTCCAGAAATCCCCACTGGGAATTCCTCCTCAGTCAGCCCAAGTTTAGCATTACGCCCTCATGGCAAACTGGGCAGCAAGCAGCTGGCTTAGGTAGGCTGTTTCCATATCTTCTTTCTGAATTTCCCTGTGACACAAGGCATTGCCCTACTTTTGAGGTCTTTGATCCCTTTAGCACAACCGGACACACTGGCAAGCACTGGGGCTGGCCCGCACCAGGCACAATACTGGGTACCCGTTCTCCGTGAGGCTCGAATGGCCGTGCTGAATTTCCAGCGCTGTCTCGATCACCGACCCCTTCCAGGTCTTTTGTGGCATATTTGGCCATTGCTGAATGTGACAATGCAAATGAGAAAGGCAGGGTCCCTGTTAGGGTGCAGCTGGCATCAGGCACCCATGCTGCTCCCCCATCAGTGTCAAAAAAAGAAAGAAGGAAAGGGGGGGACGGAGAAAAAAATCCTCAGAAAAAGAAAACTGGGATCAAGATAAGCGCTAGGGAGATGAGCAGTGAAGTGGCAGGGGATGAAAAGATGAAGTCTTACTTTTTTTCTTCTTCCAGACTAGTTTTCTTAGCTTAACAGACAACATTAGGTCTCTAGGTGCAAAGCTTCCTCTGGTTCCCGCTGTGGTGATTCCAAAGGAAATCTTTTTTTTCCAAAGCCAATCTTTGCATCTCTCTTTCTTGTGTTGAGGAATTGATCATTCTGCTCTTTTTTCAGATGTTCGGCTCATCATGGGAGCTCGTATTAGATGATATATTTCCATTTTGACTTCTTTCCCAGTGACTTTCTTCTGTTAATTTTAACATGAAAATCTTTTCTGAACTTGGGATTGTAAAATCATGCACTAAAAAATGTGGTAAATGCACTTAGGTTTAAGGTGTTTTGTTTTGTGGTGTTTTTTTTTTTAAGTCAGCATTTTATGATATTTTATTCAGTCTTCCCAGTGTTTAGTAATTAGTGCTGTTACATGGTTTTGAATAAGGATTTGAAACTAAGCATAAAAATGATTTTCTTTTTTTTTCTGCTGCACACAGCAAAGGCTTGTGATACTTATAAGCGAGAACTTCACTGATGGGCAGAATTAATCATTTTTATTCTCCAGCATGCACACAGCAGCAAGCTGTGCCGCAGTCTCTTTAAAGACAGAATTTAAACCTGGATTTCAGATGGTTGTGATATAAAGGTACAGCCTGTGTTTTTTACAGTCTAGACATCACAGAATGCTAAATCATTGCTAGTTGGGATAATTGCAGTTGCTGGCATGTAAACCTCCATTCTAGAGTGCCACATGCCTGTGGAGCCACAGCTTTGGATGTTTGCCCTGGTTTGTCTTCATTCACTCCAAGTAAAGCTGTCCAGCATAGGAGAACATTGATTTTGTAAATCATATTTAATATGAATTTAAAATACATCTTATTGGAAGCTGGAAATGAAATGTTTTGTCCTGTGTCATTTGCCAAATGCTCTTTCTCCCGGTTTTCTCTGGCTCTGTTTAAAACCATAGGCTTCCTTTCTCTCTAGTTCCTAGTTTGTTTTGTTCCAGCATAATTGATTACCTCATCAATGGGGTCAGCATACTTTGCTGTAGCTGCTGACTAGGACTTGAATAGGCTGTCTCAGAAATAATGAGAAAAACCTTGTAGGTTTTAAATTAATATCAAGCCTTTTAAAATGTAATTTCTCATCAAGTCATCAAGTAGTAGATATTACAAACTATCAGATAATAAGGCCAAGACCTATATCTTAATGTCAGTCAGTACGAATCCAGGAACAAACAGGAATCCTGTACAGAGTTTGAAGAGGGAGATAACACTTAGAACAACAGTTTCCACTAAGCTACAATAATTTAGTCCCCATACATTTCCTTCGTATTTTTTTTTCTATGTAATTTTCTAGTTGCTCGGCTATTTTATTTAGATCTTCACTGCATAATGGATTTGAATGCACTCTAAAAACAGTAGCTTTGTACTAGCAGCACTATTCACTATTTGGAGCTCAAATATTTCTTGCTGCCATCTATAAAATTATTTATTCTCTAAAAATTTCTGATGGTGTAAAAAAGCCAGCCCCTGCTGTCAATTAGGCAGGACTATCTGGCCTGAGCCTTGAAATATAGGTGTATCTTGCCCAGCAGGTTTTCAAAATTTGTCTCTGCTTTCTTGCACTGGTTGGGTTGGAGCGATTTCTAAGTGCCCCTCCCCAGGTGTAGCTATTGCATCCTCCCCATGCTGTGGGCCTGCTCTGGTAGTCGGTTTGTTGGCTTTAATGGAGCCAAATCAGCATCTGCCCTTTGCAAAGGGAGACGTCGCATGGCGCAGCCCTCCCGCTCTGCATCAGGAGAGGTATCTACGCAGGGGAACGCACGCTCCCATTTCCCCTTACATGCTGTATGGTTGAATTAACCAAAGCATATCTGAGCTACAAATTATCCAATTTGTTTGTTTTCTGTAGAAACCAATAATAAAGTATTACTGTTGCAACACAGAAGACAATATTTTCTGAATCCTCACTTTCACTAATTTAGTTCCTCACTAGACATTTTTGGATTTCTTCTGCTAGGAGGACAATATGAACTATTTAATGGGACACAATCTACTAAAGGCAATACTTACATTGCAATCAGAAGCCATTTGTACGTATACCCATTATGTGTCAAAATTTTCTTTTGCACATGCGAAATAGACATGCATGCTACATCTTCCTTTAATGTGCAGGGAAATTTGCTTTTCTAAAGACACTTTCCTGCATGGAAAGGGTATGAACTCGAATCATTTAGGAGCTAGTCTGCTCCTAATATGTAACAGTTTGTGGCAGCTGTCTGGTCAATATTTTACAGCTGTTTCTGTGTCTTCGGTGAAGAAGGAGAAAGGTTACATGCAAGCAGGTTAAGGATGCAAAGTCAGGTACTCAGGGAAAAGAAATGCAATATGTATAGTCACCTGTGCAATACGAATTTGTTTCCCTTTGGGTTACATTGTGTCATCATCTTCTAGGTACATCATCACGCACTGTGTTTCCCAGAGACTCCCCAACACATGCAGTGCATGGGAGGAGTAGCCCTCACTTAGTGGCAAGTGATCCAGTGCTGCTCGTTTCCCCATGGGCTTTTCTGCAGCGTCATTCTGGTATCTCAGCTGCCGGTGTTACTGGCTGCACAGCACCTCCCAGCTACAGAGGCCTTGTCATTCCCGGTGTGCACGTGGGGCATTGAGGCACACGGATGAGCATTGGGGCACTCGGAGGGGTCAGCTAACGGAAGGTGGCCGTTCTGATTTTGCAGAGCACTTGGAATGTACTAATAACAAAACTGTTGCCATTGGATGCAGTCTGTTGTCTCAGGCTAGCTATATAGTTAAAAAAAATGAACAGACAGTGTTTCTGGGAAAACACTTGTGAAAATGCTTTCTCCATGACTTAGTACCACAGTGGAGCTCAAGGGCAGGGGCAGTTTAAGGCAGCATTGGGTTACTCTAAGTTCATCCTTTCTTGTTCTGCAGTTACCTGCTTCATGCTTCTGCTAGATTTCCATGTCCTCAGTAGATACGAATGAAGTCCTACACACAGCAGCTTCATTTACTTTGTGGTGTGCACTGAATGGGGGGTGTTAGGGAAACAGAGTAGGTGATTGTGTAGCAAGATGCTGTATCCGAATGGATATGAACAAGAAGTTCTATTAAGGGTTCACAAGCGCTCAAAGGAGGGGTTTGGATCATTTAATCATTCTGGAGCTTTTCCTATGAAACCTGTCAAAATTTTAAAGAATGTTCAGAACTGGAGATACCAAAAGCAGATGCAACATGTTGTAGACTTTGTTCCTATAAATGATGGAATTTTTGAACCTAAATCAATTCACCTTGGGACAGCTCTCCCCAGGAAAAGGCACTCAAAATCAGAGGGTTCTCACAGAAGGATTCAGATGACTATAGCTGGCTATCTGTAATCTATCTGTGCCAACTATAATTAGCTGATTCTGCCAAGGTTTTCTGGTAATGTAATTTCTTCGCATTTATTTTAGTAATGATCACAGTGGTTTCTGTTCCTCTCTTTTACGCATCTAATACCTTATAGACAGTGTTATATGTTACTTTCAGAATAATAAATGAGAAGAAATGTATTCTTTGCAACGGCTCATATAGTCATGTTAGCTATTCACTTTTGTTAATAAAGACACAACATCACAGAATAGTTTTGTCAAGAGTTATTCCAGCATAAGCAGGAAAGATCAGAGAAAAAGATACAGCAAAATTTTAAAAAAAGAAGTGATCAGGGTGGAGTGGTTGGGACAAGGGAGCAGGGATGGGAGAGCTGCAGAAGACAGGACAGGTAGAGAATGAGGCACCAACTTAGAAACGTTCTGAAGAGAAGAAGGAATCTGAAGCAATATCTGCATAGGAAAAGGCCTGGAAAGATGATATTCATATTGTTAACATGTATAGTGGTGTGCTTCACATCCATTGATATCTAAGCATTTTATTAAAACAAATGAAAGGTTTTATAGATGGGGAAATTGTGGCACATGAGAAGCAAAAAAAGATGGAGAAAACCCAACGGCATTTCAAAAAATCAGATGGCAATTTTAAACCAGACTTTGGAGAGTACAGTGAGCTAGTGCAGTAGTGACCGCCTCTGCTGCTCATGGCTCAGAAACAGATTTTAGTGTCTGTGGATAGCAGGAATTTCAGAAGTCAGTGAAGAATGAGGAATGGGAAGAAAGTGCAAGTGATTAGAGAACAAATCGGGATTTTAGCAGCAATGGCAAATTTTGCTGGTATTCTGGAGATGGTGATGGCCAGTCGTCACGCAAAGGGCACTACCAGGCTCATGAGTATCAGTTAAGGAGAAAGATATATTGTGTGTGAACACAAGCCAGCTATGGTGCTTCTGGACATACAGACCATATGACCTTTGAAATAAAATTAAGGTCTGGACTAACGAGAATGGAAGGATGATAATCAGTGATGTGAGACCTTGAAGCATCCATGAGTAAGAAATTAGAATGAAGGTAGGTTGAAGCGCTTTAAAAATAAAAAAGTCAGAAGGGTAAAAGGGAGAAAAAGAGAGACAAAGACAAAGCATTAGCCATATGAAAACAAACTACAAGATTTGAACTAATAATGTTATTTCAGGAAAAAAAAAAAGATGAAGAAAAAAAAAGTCCAAGAACACAGCCACAGGCTCTCTTTTTAGAAGATCAAATTAAAGCTTGGACTAGTATGCAGTGCAGTCATAAATAATAATAACTATTAATTAAGTTTAGGAATGAAAGCTGCAGAGGTATGATTTGTATGAAGACCTGAAAACGCCAAAACCAGCTTCTTGTTCAAAGCAATGAAAACAGCAAAAATCTTAATTAGTTGTTTAATATTGAATATCCATGGGTGTTTGGTGCAAACTGTTATGCGGGGGGGGGGGGGGG